>Ga0182739_1000079_pt1 | contig 205500 bp, 202 predicted proteins | sample eDN5th30CBELigBY_FD_128873 | JGI IMG/M metagenome (GOLD analysis project Ga0182739, IMG submission 128873) | Enriched backyard soil microbial communities from Emeryville, California, USA - eDNA 5th pass 30_C BE-Lig BY (version 2) (version 2) | ecosystem: Environmental > Terrestrial > Soil >...
GCTGCTGTTTGATCGCATTCCTCATAATTGGCTTCCCGAATATAACACCGATAAGAAGGGTCGTAGGACCGATGAAGAAGCAAATAAGCGCCAGCGGCCAATAGATGTTGAGCAGGAAAGCAAATGCAGCGAGCGCAAGCAGCGGGTTGCGTATAAGCTGAAGCAGCGTATTGCCAAACAGGTCGCCAATGGCCCCGTTGTCATTCGTCATTCGAGCTGTCAATTCCCCTGAATGAGAGCGATCGAATTCGGATTGTGTGAGACGCAGTACAACACCCATCGTATCATCGCGAAGATCTCTGCGAATGCGTGAGGAGACCGCGCCCTTCAAGTATGCGTCTCCATACTGGAATATCACAGTAAGCACTAGAATCGCTGCACCGGCGATAAGTAGACTGACCCATTGGGACTGATCCCCAGACGCTGCGGTATTCGTCATACGGCTTAAGTATTGTGCGACACTAAGCTCAAGCCCAATGCCAACAAACATGCTAATGAAAAGTGCTGCATACAACATCCGATGCCGTTTCGTATAGCTTATCAAGCGGCTAAAAACTTTACGATTAGCAGCTTCCATGTTAACGCCCCTCTCCATTACGACCAGTCAGCATGCGAATCGCATCATGGAGCTGCGCGATGACCTGATCGGTATGAATACGGTAGTAATGCCGATTATCCGCTTTATGAATTTCAATCAAATCAGCAGCAAGCAGAAAACCTGCATGATATGTAACAGCACCTGGTGTAATCCCCAGCTCCTCAGCAAGCTCCTTCCCGAACCGTTGACGCTGCTTCAAGAGCAGCATGAACTCCAGCCTTTTTTTATCGCTTAGTGCCTTGAACAGCTTCTCAAGCTTCTCCGTAACGGCAGCCTCACCGAAATAAGTGTCATTAAAAATACCGATAACGGACCAATCGACCGGCACATTTCCGGTGTAATAAGCACTGCCTACCTGTGAACTAACGCTGACATGAATCAACAGGGGCTTATCAATACACGACGGATCTAAACGAAGGCATTGCGCAATGAAGTGTGACGGATTGTCCTCAAACGCGCTTCGATAACGTTCGATAGCTGCATCAGCGATTGACTTCAACTTCTCCTGAATGGGTTGAAAAGAGCGAACATAAAACTGACGAAACAATGCAAGATATCGATCCTTCGTTTCCTCTGGATGATCTATACATTCCAACAGCGAGCAGCGAACCTGACCTTGTTCATCAGTGAACTTCAATGTCTCCAACCGCAGTTTCAGCTTTTCCTTATCTGTAAACAAATCCGACCATGATTCACCCTGAAATAGTTCATCAAGCTGATGGCTGCAAGCACCAAACACCATCTGTTCTACAATCTCTTGTCCCGGTATCGTTTCGAGTCTGCTGAACCAGCTGTTAATATCCGTCTTTTCGTTATCTTGTATTACCGTGTGAATAAATCCGTACTCTCCCCCGGGATGTACGACTGGACCTTCGAAGAAAAAGGCTAATTCCCGCCTTTGGTGCGGTGTAAGTGCTTGGCTTGCTTGTTCCATTAGTTGCGTTTCTTTCGTATTCATATCGAACGTCAGCTGCTCTGCTAGCTCGCGAAGCCGCGGAAGATTGGCAAGCGTGAGCATCATATATACAAGCTCCATATTTTCCGCATACGTGATCGTAACAAGTTCGCGAAGCTGCTTATTAGACTCCGATTCCGATTGACTGTGATGATCAAGGTTACTCAATACAACCACCCCCTGTGTTTAACGTGTATTAAAATTCAAACCATAAGTGTTTAATGACTACTGAACAAGACTCATTCTAAAGCTGCACCTCCTAAATGTCAATAACTTCTAATCGCACAAATAAAAAAGAGCAGCCTCCGCTGCCCTCTTCATTCATTCACTATCCAATAACCACTACGTCTTCGGAAGAATACGCTGCAGGCCCGCCGTACCTGCTTTCATTTTACGGATCATATTGAGCACACGGAGCCCAATTATTCCAGCTTCTCCAAGTCCCATCCGCGCAGAAAACTTCCATTCTGACACAAGACAGGTTCGATTATAAGCGGGCCGGACATCAATGACAGGAGCTGCCACTAGCTGCATAATCTGTGAGGCAACGCCTACAGCGGTCGTCTTGACCGACCATAGCATACCGGTGCACATCGCCGTCCACATGGCGTCATCGGTGCCAACCTCCGTCACCCACCGCCATTCCTCTACCTTCACCTTCCGCAGCATCTTCGTTATTAGCTTTGCTGCGTCCTCTACCTGTGCAATTATCATTTTGAGCCGATTCGTTAGACTGATTACACGCGCTGCATCCAACTGCTCCACTTGTTCGCCGTGACCCTGAATATTGTCCTTCTCGGTCCGAACCTTAATGCCGTGATTCGTCCATTCCAGGACAGGCATACGCCACTTCAACCGCAGAAGACCGTATAACGCCTTAATATGAACTTCGAGATCGTCATCCAGATTGATTTTCTTCATCTGGGTTGTCAGTACAATTGGCGAGAACCATACGAGCAATCCGAACACAAAAAAGAGACCTGCAGCCGCCCACCATATCCAACCATGTGAAAAAGCCGCCATGTGCGGTTCCTCCCTCCAAGCATTTGCCTGTATCCCGCTTATCGTCATGACAAGCAGCAGTTGGTAATAGTATGGCCTTGCTGACAGATCTCATGTACTTCTTATTCTTCGTCTTCCTTCGCAGCTGCGATGTCCTGCGGCGCAGGCGGAATCGGCGGCAGCTCATCGAACGTCATCTGACGGCCGTCGAACCGTTCGAACAGCATATTCGAGCCATCGTCCAGATCTTCCAACGTTACATTCGCAGGCTCTGGCAGCGCGCTAAGCGCAGATAGACCAAAGTAATCCAAGAACGATTTGGTTGTTCCGTATAGAATCGGTCGTCCAATTGCCTCTGCACGTCCAACCTCCTCGATCAAATCCTTCGAAACAAGGGAGTGAATCGCGCGATCGCTCTTCACGCCGCGAATTTCTTCGATATCGACACGTGTAATCGGCTGTCGGTAGGCGACGATCGACAACGTCTCAAGCGCTGCCTGGGACAAGCTCGCACGGGCAGGCGAATAAGCCATTCGCTCAAAATAAACCGCATGCTCTGGATTGGTCGTCATGCGATAGGCGCCTGCGACCTCCGAGATTTGCACGCCTCTTCCTTCTCGTTTCAAATCGCACTTCAAATCGTAGACAAGCTCCGCCGATAACTGAGCATCGATCTGCAAAATCTCGGCTATCTGCCTGGCATTGAGACCTTCCTCTCCTGCCATGTACATCAAGCCTTCAATAATCGATTTGTAGCTCTGATAATCCATTATCCGACGTTTCCCCTCTCCAATGAATGACGATATCATCGAACGTCTGATGCTGATGACAGCGAATATGCTTCATCTTCATCAGCTCCAATATCGCCAGAAACGTCACGACAATCTCGTGACGGTCCATATTTTGCTTGATCAGCTTCGAGAATCGTACAGTCTCGTACTGCTTCAGCACTTCGACAATATCGCGTATACGGTCCTTAACCGAAATTTCGTCGCGCTTAACCGTCGCTACGAAATTGCGGCGAACGGCTCTTCGCAGCGCCTTCTGGAACGCTCGTACGAGATCATCGATATGCAGACCTTCCACCGGGTTCGACGGCTGCTCATGCATGAACGGCGTCAAATCTTCAGGCTCCTTCGCAAAGACAAGGCTGCGCTCAAACTCCTTATCCCGGAGCTCGGCAGCAATAAGCTTGTATTTGCGATACTCGAGCAGGCGCTGAATCAGCTCTTCCTGCGGGTCAGGCCCGTCATCCTGCCAGTCCTCGAATTCATCGAGCTCGATGGCTGGCGGCTTCGGCAGAAGCTGCTTGCTCTTAATTGACAGCAGCGTAGCAGCCATGACGAGGAACTCGCTCGTTACATCGAGCTCGAGCTCCTGCATAGCATGCAAATAACTCATATATTGATCGGTAATCTCGCTGATGGATACTTCGTGGATGTCGATCTCAGCTTTGTCAATTAAGTGAAGCAGCAGATCGAGCGGTCCTTCGAACGTCTCCAGCTTATACGTCACCGTCACGGCGTCGTCCTCCCGGGTGATGATCAGCTATCGTTATCCGAAGCAGGAATAGACCTTCTACGGAATGGGCAGCGCGCAGCGGCGCCGCCTATCGATTAGCCTTGAAGCTGGCGCGTCAGGTTCGCCATTTCGATCGCCGACGTTGCAGCTTCCCAGCCTTTGTTGCCCGCTTTTGTACCCGCGCGTTCAACGGCCTGCTCGATCGAATCCGTCGTCAATACGCCGAAGATGGCAGGAACGCCTGTCTTCAGGGCGATAGCAGCAACACCTTTAGCTGCTTCGTTGCACACGAAATCGAAGTGAGGCGTTGATCCGCGGATTACCGCACCCAGCGTAATGACAGCGTCATACTTGCCGCTTTCCGCCATTTTCTGAGCTGCGAACGGAATTTCGAATGCGCCTGGAACCCAAGCGATCTCGATCTCGGAATCTTCTGCGCCATGACGCTTCAGCGCGTCGAGCGCACCCGACAGCAGCTTCGTCGTAATAAACTCGTTAAAACGTCCAACGACGATACCATATTTCAAGCCTTGCGAGATTAAATGTCCTTCATAGTGCTTCATAGTCATCTTCCTTCCAAATATTAGATGCAATAATCGTCATATATTTTGTTCAACGTAACCCGATCAATGACCTCCAGGCCGTAGCCTTCAAGCCCTTTAATCTTGCGCGGATTATTCGTGAGCAGACGCATTTGTCTTACGCCAAGATCCTTCAAAATCTGAGCTCCAATGCCATATTCCCTCAAATCCGGATGAAATCCAACTTTCTTATTCGCCTCGCCCTTGTCGAATCCCTGCTCCTGAAGCTGATAAGATTTTAATTTGCTCAGCAAGCCTTCACTTTTGGTGTCCTGCCGCATATAGAGAAGCACGCCGTTGCCCGCTTCGCTAATCTGGCGCATTGCCGCATCAAGATGCTGGCTGCAGCTGCACTTCTTCGAATGGAACACATCGCCTGTTAAGCATTCGGAGTGAACGCGAACGAGCGTTGGACGTTCCGGCGAGATCGTTCCTTTAACGAACGCCAGATGGACCTTGTCGTCCAATTGATTCGAATAGCCGATAACCGTAAAGTCGCCATATTCGGTCGCAAGCGGCGTCTCAACTGCACGTTCCACCAGCCGTTCCTTGCCGTTACGGTATTTAATCATCTCTTCGATCGAGATGAGCTTCAGGCCGTGCTTCTCTTTAAACTCGATCAGATCCGGCAGCCGCGCCATCGTTCCGTCTTCTTTAATAATCTCGCAAATAACCGAAGACGGCTTCGCGCCGCACATATTCGCTAGATCGATCGCAGCTTCGGTATGACCGGCACGGCGCAGCACGCCGCCTTCCTTCGCAATAAGCGGGAAGATGTGGCCTGGTCTGCGAAAATGCTCCGGCTTCGCCGTTCCATCGATCAGCGCCTTAACCGTCATCGAACGCTCGTGAGCGGAAATACCGGTCGAAGTGGATACATGGTCCACCGAAACCGTAAACGCTGTTCCGTGATAATCTGTGTTGTGGTTCACCATAGGAGGCAGATTAAGTTCTTCTGCACGCTCGCTCGTAATCGGTACACAGACAAGTCCGCGAGCTTCTGTGATCATGAAATTGATCGCTTCCGGCGTTGCCTTCTCCGTCAGCACGATAAGGTCGCCTTCATTCTCCCGATCCTCATCATCGACAACGATGATCGGCTTACCCTGCTTCAAATCCTCAATAGCTTCCTCAATGGAATCGAAATAAACAGACGTGTCGCCCAGCATCCGCTCGGCGCTTTGTGTTTGCTTGGACATGGTTAATCCCACCTTACCTAAGGGTCTTTGAGCATGACATCAGGACCTCAAATTCATTCTGTATACTCAAAGTCACTCCACTCTTCAATCTCTATCTATTCCAATCTTATGTTCACATAAATCCATTATCCGCCAAGAATGAAGCGGTCAAACCGCTGCGCCCTGCTGACTGCTTGTTTCCTTCGCTTCCTCGGTAATTCAGAAGATGATCGACATACTTCCCGAGGATGTCCGCTTCAAGATTGACGGTATCGCCCGGCTGCTTATCATAGAGTGCAGTTTGGGCAAGCGTGTGCGGAATTATCGACACTGCGAAAGAACCGCCTTCGGCACGGATGACCGTAAGCGAGATGCCGTCGATCGTAATGGAGCCTTTAGGAATGACATACTTAGCGAATGGCTCCTCATCTTCGGCACGAATCGCGAACACGACTGCATTCGCATCAACGGTACGGGAGACGATAACGCCAGTGCCATCAATATGGCCTTGCACGATATGGCCGCCGAAACGTCCACCGGCTGCCATCGCCCGCTCTAGGTTCACCTTCGAGCCAGGCTTCAAATCTTTCAAATTCGAATGCCGATACGTCTGCGGCATCACATCCGCTTGGAACGATGTACGAGTGAATGAGATAACCGTCAAGCAGACGCCATTCACGGAGATGCTGTCGCCAATTACGACACCTTCGAGAATATGCGAGGCTTCGATCGTCAGCACCATCGCTTCCCCGGCTCGGGACGCACTGCGAAGCTTCCCTACTTCCTCAATCAACCCTGTGAACACGCCGATCAACTCCTCTCTGCGGCCCTATGTCGATTAGACGGATAGCCGACAATGGCCATGTCATCGCCATGCTGCTCATATTTGACAGCTTCAAGCGTGATGGCATCCGCCATCTTATCGAAGCCGCTGAATTCGAATGCTGCCGGTGCCGCTGCGCCGCCGCCGATCAGCTTCGGTGCGATGAACAAGGCGATTTTGTCAACCAGTCCGGCCTCAAGCATGGAACCATTCAACCGGCCTCCGCCTTCGAGCAAAATCGAACTAATCTCACGCTCGCCCAACAGTCGCATAGCCTCAGCAAGATCAACGCTAGCCCCATCGCCGCAGTCAATGACTTCGATGCCAGCTGCTTGCAGAGCTTGGCGCTTCTTCGCATCAGCACTTGCTGTAGTCAGAATAATCGTTGGCGCTTCGCCATCCGTGACGACACGTGCCGTAAGCGGAATACGCAGCTTCGAGTCGACGATGATGCGGGTCGGATGCAGGGCAGGAACGTCAAGACGGGTCGTCAGCTGCGGATCGTCTGCCAGCAGCGTACCAATGCCGATCATAATGCCTGCACTGCGGTGGCGCATCGTATGTACAGCTTGACGCGACACAGCACCGGAGATCCAGCGGCTGTCCCCTGTGCGGGCGGCGACTTTGCCATCCAATGTCGAGGCCGATTTGAGTGTAACGTATGGAAGACGAGTCAGAATGTATTTGTTATACGCTTCGTTCATGGCTAGAGACTGCTGCTCCAGCAGTCCATGGGACACTTCGATACCCGCTTCCCGCAAACGTGCGACGCCGGTTCCCGCCACCTCCGGATTCGGATCAAGCGCAGCGATTATAACCCGAGCTACCTTCGCCTCAATCAACCGATCACAGCAAGGCGGCGTCAGCTTCCGATAATGACTGCAGGGCTCCAGCGTTACATAGGCTGTCGCACCTTCTGCCTCAGCGCCAGCCATACGGAGCGCGTTAACCTCCGCATGCCCTTCGCCCCGCTTCAAATGCGCGCCGAGCCCTACCACACGCCCTTCTTTCACAATGACACAGCCAACGACGGGATTGATGCTCGTCTGGCCGCTTGCGCTATCTGCCATCTGCAAAGCAAGCTTCATATAGAATTCGTCATTCATGATTGCAGACATAATCAAAAATCCCCCCGATCGGCAGACTGCCGACGGGGGGATGGGTAACGCATGCGCTGGTGCGCTGGCGTTATTCAAGTTTGTGAAAAACATTCAAAAAGCAGTATGCGCAAGCAAGGGTCACGATATCATCCCCATAAACAAAGATGACAAAGAAGCCCTAGTGAATGGCGTACTTGTTGAATGCTTTCCTTCTCCCATCCAGACTATACTGTCGGTCCCGGAATTGCACCAGGTCCACCGAAGCCTCTTCTACATGGAGTCATGTAAGAAATTACGAGGCTTCGGGTCACGGACTAACGCCGGAAGCTCGCACCACACGAGTGGTAGCATACACAGCTTCTAACGATCACCGCCGGTTCGGAATTGCACCGCACCCCGAAGGAAAGTCGCCTATAGTTATTCATATTCGCCGCATAAGAGCGGCAACGATATAGTTTCGTAAACTATACCATTCAGTCTGCAATTTTGCAAGATGAGACGGCTATGCCTTGACCAGGCTGATCCGCTCGGCTCATTCCAGAGAAATCCAAGAAAGGATAAGGCGCATCCTTATCCTTTCTTGGATTTCAAGAAGCCACGGGCCATCGACAGTGGAATGTCAAGTCTCCGCGGCTTCCTATGGAAGGGCGAGATCGCGATTACACTTCGACGATTTCTACCTTTTCCATTTTGTCACGGCCTTTGAAAGCGTCAACTTGTTCCATGCCTTCAACAACTTTGCCGAAAACAGTGTGAACGCCATCCAGGTGCGGCTGTGGCTTGTAGCAGATGTAGAACTGGCTGCCGCCTGTGTTGCGGCCAGCATGTGCCATTGCAAGCGTACCACGCTCGTGTTTGTTCGGATTGATCTCACAGTTAATCGTGTAGCCAGGACCGCCAGTACCAGTGCCGCTTGGGCAGCCGCCTTGTGCGACGAAGCCTGGGATAACGCGGTGGAATACAAGGCCGTTGTAGAAACCTTCGTTCGCCAGCTTCTCGAAGTTCGCTACCGTATTCGGTGCATCTTTCTCGAACAGATCGATCTTAACGACAGCGCCGTTCGAAAGCGTGATGTGTGCTTGTTTAGCCATTACCGTTCAACTCCTGATTCCTCAAAGTGATCGCGCGAATGCACGCTCTGCGATACACGAATAATTATACGTTCGCCTTACGGAGGCGTTGTGGAATAACATCGTTCGCGACGATATCATCCAGCGATTCGCGTTTAACCGCAAGCGATGCTTCGCCGTCTTTGACGAATACGACAGCCGGACGACGAATCCGATTGTAGTTGCTCGCCATTGCGTAATTATACGCTCCTGTGCAGAATACAGCAAGCAGATCGCCGCTATTCGACTTCGGCAGCTCAAGATCCCAGATGAGCATGTCGCCGCTCTCGCAGCATTTGCCGGCTACAGAAACCGTCTCTTCGTTGGCTTCGTTCGCACGGTTCGCAAGAAGCGCGTCATACTTGGAGCCGTACAGGGCAGGACGCGGGTTGTCTGTCATACCGCCATCTACTGCGATATATTTGCGCACGCCTGGAATTTCTTTGTTCGTGCCGATTGTGTACAGCGTCGTGCCCGCGTCGCCAACCATACTGCGGCCTGGCTCGATCCAGATCTCTGGAGTCGGGTAATTAGCGGACGTGAAGTTCGAGATGATCGCATCAGCAATTGCGTTAACGTAGGTTGCAAGCGGAAGCGGAGTATCGCCTTCAACATAACGGATGCCGAAACCGCCGCCCACATTGATAACGGAGAACGTTTTGCCGAGCTCGTCGCGAACTTGAACAGCGAATTTCGCTACTTTATCAACTGCCATGCCGAAGCCTTCAACTTCGAAAATTTGCGAGCCGATATGCGAGTGAACGCCGAGCAGGTTCAGGTTCGACAGCTTCAGCGTCTCTTCGACCGCGCGGAATGCCGTGCCGTTGCCAAGATCGAAGCCGAACTTCGAATCTTGTTGGCCAGTCGAGATGTAATCATGCGTATGTGCTTCTACGCCCGGCGTAATGCGAAGCAGTACGTTAGCCGTCTTGCCTTTATCCGCTGCAAGAGCGTTCAGCAGACTCATCTCGATAAAGTTGTCGACTACGAAGCAGCCGATTCCAGCATCAAGCGCCATATTGATCTCGTCTGGCGTCTTGTTATTGCCGTGGAAGTGAATGCGTTCAACCGGGAAGCCCGCTTGCAGCGCTGTGTACAGCTCGCCGTCAGATACGACGTCAAGCGACAGGCCTTCTTGTTCTGCGATTGCGCACATTGCCATTACGCTGAACGCTTTGCTTGCGTATGCAACTTGGAATTTCAAACCCGTCGCTTTGAAAGCTTCAACAAATTCACGTGCACGCTGGCGAACGAGTGCTTCGTCTACGATATATAGCGGCGTGCCGAACTCTTGTGCAAGCACCGTTGTGTCGCACCCGCCGATTAGTAAATGTCCTTTATCATTAATTTCACTTGTTCCGTGCAAAAACATGGACAAAATCCCTCCGATAGTAAATGATGTATAGGAATACCAGTTACGTTTGTACCCAATGTCATCAGTATACTCTAAACCATCTATCGGAGAAATGTATTTTTCATCATTTCATTTGCACTAATTTTGGCACTCCTCTAGGTGCGAGGCATTTTATCCCGCTGCTTCGGACGAAGCAGATTCGGACGAGTCCGATTGTACAGCACCGGCGGCCGTACGATAATATTGATCATCGCCTTCAGATCAAACGGAATGAAAGGCCACATATATGGACGGTTGAACGAGCGCTCCATTGAGAGAATCAGCACAACAAGGGTGGTCGCAACGACGAAGCCAGGTACCTTAAATACCGCCACGCTCAATATCAACAGAATGCGAACGATACGATTTGCAAGGCCAAGCTCATAGCTCGGCGTCGCGAACATGCCGACCGCAGCAACCGCCATATACAGGATAACCTCGTTAATGAACAATCCGGTTGAAACGGCGATATCGCCGATCATGATCGCTGCGATCAATGACATCGCAGTCGCCAGCGGTGTTGGCGTATGAACGGCTGCCATTCGCAGCAGATCGACACCAAGCTCGGCGAGCAGGAACTGAATGACCATTGGGATTTTGCCCGTCTTTGTCGGTCCGATAAATTCAAGTGCCACAGGCTTCAACGCCGGATCAAGCACGAATAGGAACCAGATCGGCAGCAGGAACAGCGATGCCATAATGCCGATGAAACGCACCCATCTCAAATAGGTGCCCATGAACGGCGTCTGGCGGTTCTCCTCAGCATGCTGAACGAGATCGAAGAACGTCGTTGGCAGCAGCATAACGCTGGGCGAAGTATCGACGAATACGGCTACGTTGCCTTCGAGCAAATGGGCAGCGACAACATCCGGCCGCTCTGAATATCGGACAAGCGGATACGGATTCCAGCCCCTCTTCACCGTTGCTTCCTCCAGCTGCTTGTCCGCAAGCGGCAGACCGTCGAGCTTAACCTGCTTAATTTTATCGCGAATCGACTCAATCAGTTCGGGATCTGTAATGTCTTCCACATAGGCAATACAGACGTCTGTCTGCGTTCGCTCACCGACGCGTACAATTTCGTATCTGAGCATGGGATCACGCAGCCGCCGGCGAACAAGCGACACATTGACCATAAGCGTCTCGACGAAGCCGTCTCTTGCACCGCGAACGACCCGCTCCAGCGAAGGCTCTTCTGGACCGCGCGACGGGAACGCCTTGGCGTCAATGATGATCGCTTTGTCTTCCCCATCAACATAAAACGCAGAAGCACCTGACATAACCTCGAGCAGCATGTCGCTCCACTTATCGACAGCCTTCACCTGAACGGCAGGCACATAGTAGTGAAGGAAGTCATGAACAGCATTCATCGAGATCGTGTCCGGCTGCAGGTAGGTCAATCGAGTGAGTATATCTGTCAGTACGGTATCCTTAACGAGACCGTTGTAGAAGAACAGAGCAGTCCGCTTATCGCCAAGCGTCATCTCGCGCACTACAATATCAAAGCTCGTATGGAAACCCGCATCCTCCAGCTTCTTCAGATATCCATCAATGTCGGATGGTATGGGCTCGAATTGCTCCTGCTGATCGCCGTGAGGATCAGAGCTTTGCGACTTATTTTGTGCCTGCTGCTTCTCTTTGCCCGATGTCTCCCCCTGACTTGCCGCCTTGTGCTGCTGGTCTCCCCCTCCATGCTGCGCCGACTGGCCGTTATGCAAGGCTGGATCCTTGGATACAAGCTCAGCAGATAACAATTGATGCAGCCGCTGCTTGTCCTTAATAAGCGATAGCAGCTCAATATCGAGGTCCTCCTGCGAAACACGCTTCTTCCCGCTCGCCCCCTTATTCGGGACACTGTGATCTGATGGTGCTGCAGCCTTCGGTGCGGCTTCCTCTGCTGGCGGCTCGCTTATCTCCTCAATAACAGCTGTAAGATCATCATCAGACCCACCGTCGCTCTGGTGCACCGTTCTCGGAGCATCCCCGCGATCCAATGCGTCCTCGACCTCCAGCTCTTCCATCATCGAAATCACTTCCGGTATAATGAACGTTTGTCCGTCTGGTGTCTGACTATCCCGATTTCGCATAGCGTCCTCTGTCCTCCTTGTTGCTTACCACTGATAATAGAGCCAATCAAACAGCGAGCCTGCGGTCTTGCCTAATACCATTGCCCACACTAGCGCTGCTATATGCTTAGACAACTTCATTCGTTTCGCCAAAATGGGGAGCACGTTCATCACTTCCGTCAGCGCGGCTGCGAGCATACCGACGAACAATCCGTCCAGCATACCTGCAATCGGCATAACCGCATAGTTAGGCAAATACAGCTTCCAGTTTAACAAGTCAATTACCGTCCAGAAGAGCGCTCCTGCCGTAACCGCCGTTTCAAACCAAACCGCTTGCCGATACGCCTTGCCGAGCTGAGCCAGTCGAGGAATCAAGTCCAGAATGATGAGCAAAGAAACGAGCCCTGACCCAACGGCAAGCCCGCCTCCCAGTCCAAGCATCGCAACGAATAAATTACGGCCCAGATCAAGCATGAGGTTCACCTGCCGGTCCACTCGGCCCATGGCCGCCCTGCTTCTTGCGCATCTCTTCCGCTACGACGTAAGCATTGACGTTCTCTTGGTACAAGTAAAGCTCAACCTCAAGCGGATTCGGCTCCTCATTAAACCGTTTCTTGAACAGATGGTTAAAGAACAGCAGCATCCCAAGACCGATACCCACCGAATACGGGATTTGGAACCACAGCGGATGCTCCACATGCTTGCCGGTGACAAGCTCAGCGATTCGCATATGAACTTCCTTCATGCTTACATCCGTATGGAAGTTCATAATGGCAAGCCCCGCGCCGAAAAATAACAGCAGCCATGAAATAATGAGCACTGGCATTCGTGGACGCTCTGCCTTCTCGCCAACCATCAGGAGAACATGCGGCTCGCCGTACGTCTCGATCGTCAGGTTCGGAAAGTGTGAACGGATCACGCGTATCATCTGCAGCAAATCGATAACGACACGATTGCCGTCAGAGGTCCGATGGTGATACAGAACAAGAGACTCCAGCACATCTGCAATACTGTCATCGGTCAACAGCTTTGCAGTCATCCCTAGTGTTACCGTGTCGCCGGCATGGATATGGACCCGCTTCTTCAGCCGCATATAAAGCACCGTCGGTGCCGATACATTCCCTTCCAAGCGTGCATCACCCCCTATTCGCAAGCGACAAGTGTGCAACGGTTCTTGGATAGTATGGCTGCATTGGCATTAAAAAAACCAAATCGCCGCTTATTGGGCGATTTGGTTTTTGATGAGCTGCAATATTTTTTTCTCAAGCCGCGATACCTGCACCTGTGAGATGCCAAGCCTGCTTGCGACTTCTGACTGCGTCTGATCGCGGAAGTACCGCAGATAGACGATAAGCCGCTCGCGTTCGGCAAGCCCCTCAATCGCTTCTGCCAGCGCCAGCTTGTCGAACCATCTCTCCTGCGTATCATCGGCAATTTGATCCATAAGGGTGATCGGATCGCCGTCATTCTCGAATACCGTCTCGTGGATGGAGGTAGGAGGCTTATTGGCCTCCTGCGCGAATACGACATCCTCAGGCGATATGCCAAGCCCTTCCGCCACCTCGTTAATCGTCGGCAGGCGGCCAAGCGTCTTGGACAGCTCGTCCTTCATCTTCCGCACTTTATTTGCTGTTTCCTTAAGCGATCGGCTTACCTTCAGCGTTCCATCATCGCGCAGAAAGCGCTGGATTTCGCCGATGATCATCGGCACCGCATAGGTCGAAAATTTGACGTCGTAAGACAAATCGAATTTGTCGACCGACTTCAGCAGTCCGATACAGCCGATCTGGAATAGGTCGTCAGGCTCGTACCCGCGGTTCATAAACCGCTGCACGACCGACCATACGAGCCGAATGTTGCAGTGGACGAGCGTGTCGCGGGACACGCTGTCACCTGACTGGCTCAGGGCGATAAGACGCTTCACTTCTGCGTCATCCAAATACGGCTGCGCCGTTTGCTTCAAATCGACTTCCATGAGGTCCAACCCCTATGCGCCTAATTAAACAGCGCTTTTTTCGATTCGATTCGCTTCGACATCTCGATCCGTGTGCCACGGCCAGGCTCGCTCGTCACTTCGAACCGATCCATGAAATTTTCCATTATCGTAAAACCCATGCCTGAACGCTCCAGCTCCGGCTTGGACGTGTAGAGAGGCGAACGGGCCAGCTCCAGATCCTCGATTCCATTCCCTTCGTCGCTGACGATCAGATGCAGTGTTTCATCTTCGATCGAAGCTTCAATCGTGACGAACCGAGCAGGATCATTGTCGTAGCCGTGAATAATCGCATTCGTCACCGCCTCGGACACAACCGTCTTCAGATCGTTCAATTCATCAAGCGTCGGATCCAAATGCGTAATGAAGGCAGCGACCGTAATCCTGGCGAACGCCTCATTCTCACTGCGGGCGGAGAACGTTACGCGCATCGTATTGGCAGCTCTCGTCTCGTTCATGATACGACCTCCAGACTGGTGAGCGCCGCGCGCTCATTATCGTGAACAGCCAAAATTTTGAACAAGCCTGATAGCTCGAGCAGCCGGTATACACTTTTATTCACGTCACAGACGGCCATTACGCCGCCCTTCGCCTTCAGCTGCTTGTAGCGGCCAAGTATGACACCGAGACCGGAGCTGTCCATGAAGATCAAATCCTTCAGGCTGAGAACGACATGCTGGACTGTACTCTTAAGGATCGCTTCTTCCATCCGGAGCCGAACAATGTCAGCCGTGTGATGGTCAAGCTCTCCTCTCAGGCGCACAATCAACACATTACGTTGGTGCTCCAACTCTACTTGAAGACTCATATCCTGTTCACTCCTCCCCGTGATGAACAAGCATTTCTCCGTAAGGCCTCCCCATTCCTGCCTCACGACAAAACTAGAACCGCGGCGCTATGAGCCGACAAATTGCGCTTCTTCATTCAGCGGAATAGACCGGCGCACGTCCGTTTCATCAATGTCCACCAGCTTGCCTTCTCGACCGTAATCGGCGATTGAACCTCGAACTCGGACAGCTGCTGATTGCCCTGATACACGACAATTCGGCCAATGCGATCACCAATCTTAATCGGCGCTTTAATGTTCTTATCGAGCTGGAGCTCATGGCGAATATCGCCGGTCGAGGCGCCCTTGCGCATCAATACGCTGTATGGATGCGTTGCGGTCAATTCCAGCTGTGCAACTTGGCCTTTCTCCACAGGCAGCTTGCCAATCGGATCGCCCTGCTTGAAGATCGAGTAGTTCGTGTACTGTGCGAACGAATAATCCAGCATGGATGACACTTCTGCATTACGCGTCTTCGTATTCGGTTCGCCCATTACGACTGCAATGACACGCAAGCCATCGCGGCGTGCCGTTGCTGACAAGCAGAACTTCGCTTCGTTCGTGAAGCCTGTTTTTAAGCCGTCAGCGCCCGTGTAGAAGCGAACGAGCTTATTCGTGTTAACGAGCCAGAACGGCTTCTCCGAGGATTTGCGGAGGTAGTCCTGATACAGTCCCGTGTACTTCGTAATTTCGGTATGCTTCAGCAGCTCGCGCGACATGATCGCGATGTCATGCGCTGACGTATAGTGGTCTGCCACCGGCAGTCCGTTGCAGTTGGCAAAATGGGTGTCATTCATGCCTAGCTGCTTGGCTTTCTCATTCATCATGTTGACGAACTGAGCCTCCGTGCCAGCAAGCTTCTCTGCCATCGCGACGGATGCATCATTGCCTGAGGCGAGAGCAATGCCTCTGATCATCTCATCAACGGTCATCTCTTCGCCTGGTTTAAGGAAAATCTGCGAACCGCCCATGGAGGCCGCATATTCGCTCGTCGACACCTTGTCAGTCAGTTTCAGACGTCCGTCATCAAGCGCCTCCATGATGAGCAGCATCGTCATAATCTTCGTAATGCTGGCAGGCGGCAGCTTGTCATGGCTGTTTTTATCAAAAATAACCGTACCGCTGTCAGCATCCATCAGCACAGCGGAGCGTGCAGATGGCGCCAAATTGACCGCTGGGGAAGCTGAAGAAGCGTTCGGAGCGGCAGGCTCTGCGGCAGAAGCATTCAGCGCCGGCAGCAGAAGCGTGAGCGCTAAGGCGCTAACGAGTAATTTAGTACAGACAGACTTGAACAAGAACGATCCCTCCTGAGCATGTTGCGGCCTTGCTCCATCCACGCTGAAGTGAAGCTGCAGCAATGGAAGACGGAACACACAGCGGCCATCTTTTTCCTTCCCATTATGGACAGACCGTCAAATAATTATTCCCATTTCTTGCATATAAAAAATGGGCGGACCTCCTTCGATTGCTAGGCTACGACAGGATGTTATGGACATCTTACCCGCACCTTTTTCCTCAAAATTTCATAGACTCTTATAAAGAGAGATACGAAATTCTGATAGGAGGTGGGTCTCGGATGGCAAGTTCTGAACAAGACAATGACGTACATTTGCAGCGAAGAATGTTTGGTCTCCGCAATACAGATGGCCAAATCTATGACAGCTTCGATAAACCGGATACCGCATTGAACGGTACCACAACGATTAGCGGCCATACGTGGGAAGTGTCGGGGACCGGCATTATGACAGCCAAAATCCAAAATGGCGAGCTGATTTCAGACGGTTCAAACTTTTACGCCAGCGTGGACTATGGCAAGCCGTTAACATACATGCAGACCACATTCAGTTTCACGGAGGCAGCAGGACAAATCTCCGGCGTAAGCGACAATCTTGTGATGATTCTGCAGGGCGGTTCATTTAATCTAGGTACAATGATTCATTTGTTAATTGGTAGAACTAGTTTTACCTTAATGAAAAGAATCAATAACGGCAGCTTCATTATCGTCCCTGTATCGAAAGTTTCTGGAAGCGTTAATCATGTGCGCTCCAGCGGTATTCCTTACAATGTGGAGCTGCAATTAAAGGGCAATGTGCTGACGATAACGAGTGGAACAGATGTCTATACCGCAGCAGACGACGATTTTGTCGTCATTAATCCTTCAAGAGCAACGATCCAAATCGCACCACAACCGAATGCGCAGTTCATCGGCAAGTTCCACAGCATTGCGGCTGGCGAGAAAGCGCCCGACAACGATCTAATAAGCAAGAATGGTCTGACCAAAGCCGAACTGGTTCCAATCATCAACCATATAGTTGAGAATACGCCTCAAATCATTTCGTACAACGAAACCGTGACGAATATTCCGAATTGGATTAATATTGGCCATGCCCCTCATAACGCAGCTCCTAATACGGACATCACGACAGTTCTGCAGAATGTCATTAACAGCGTTGCGCGAGGGACGGTCTTCGTGCCAGATGGCGATTATCTGATCAGTCAGACGATCAAATTAAAACCGAAAGTCAGCATCCTATGCGGCAGCAATACCGTCTTCAAGCCATCTGCGGCAGCCGACAATTTCAACCTGTTCGAGTTTCCCAAGTATCAAGTACGCAATGATAAAACGACTTTCACAGGCCTCAGGATCAACGGACTGAATAAAAACGTAATCGGATTAAAAGTGTTCAATGCGATCAACCTGTACTTCTATGATTGCACAATCGAGAACTGTCAGGATACGGGGCTTGAGCTCAATCAATCGCAATTCAATCAATTTTATAATCTTATTTTGTTCAACAATAAGCTTGGTCTTTATATTAACGCAGGAACAGGGAGTCAGGCGTATTCCGGTGGCAACTCGAATACGTTCTACAGTTTAACGTTAGCCAGCAACATCGTAGGCTGCTTGGTGCACCATGCGTCGGGCAACTACTTCTTCTCCTCCATCCCGCTCGCGAATCGAGTCTCCTGCTTCGCCTTCTTCGACTGCTTGTCCAACTACATCTATGGCGGATGTCCGGAAACAACAGGCGTTGACGCCCCGAATACGACTTCTGTCGAGATCAAAGGGAAAACGATTAAGAAGTCTACGATCTACAGCAGCAATTCAATTCTCTGCATCGATCACTTGCAGAACAATGATGCGACCGTTAAACCATCCATCCTTCTCGAAAATGAAAGCGCATTAGATTATACGAATCCAAGAGGCTATGGCCAGCCGTATTATTCTCATGTCGCTTGCGATTCCACAAGCAGCGTTGCTCTGATCGGCAAGTTTGATGCTGTAGGCAACTTCGAGAACGTAACATCGACCCCCTCGGCGCTTACGCTTCGTAATCGCAATGGATTCTTGATGAAAGACAATACGAAATACGATAAATACATGCTCAACTCTTCCATCAGTCCAATTGTGCCGCCAATCGTGAAGCTGGGAACAGGCGGGGTCGTATCCGTAGGAACGAAGAACGATGAGGAGCTCGGAACCGTTAGATCGGTGAAATTCAGCAGCTCGATAGCCGTCGGGACAGATAAAGCCGTGATTTACGCGTCCAACATTTTTCCGAATGGGATAGGCAGGAAATATTCCGGCATAGCGGTCAATTTGAAGACGAATGTCGATACCCTGATCAGAGTAGAGCTTGGTGAACCGAACGGAAGCGCAATGGATGTAAAATTAACAGCAGGAGGATGGAAGCGCGTATGCCTGCTTTCCAGCACCGTAACGAACTACAACGTATTCTTCTGCCCGCTGGATAATGCCGGAGCCGAGCTGTTGGTAACAAGGCTGTGCTCGATCAATACGGACAATGAGCAGACAGTGCTGAAGCTGCTGGAAGGATATTTTAACGACAACAGCACTACGTAGCAAAAAAAAGACCGAATCCCATTGAGATTCGGTCTTTCTGTTATTCAACATGTAATGCGAGCTATTCCATATACGAGTATATATGCTTATGCTCACCCGGGGCGCATGGCTTAATATGTACGGCCTGCTGCAGCTCGGCGATCAATGCCGGCGCAATCGATTTGTTCGTATGCAGGTAGCCGACCACATCGCCTTCTTGAACTTGATCACCATACTGCTTAATAAATTGAATACCAGCATGATGATCGATGGAATCCTCTTTCTTCTCTCTTCCGGCACCTGCGATCATCGCTGCTCTGCCGATTGTTTCAGCATCAATCCGGTGGATGAAGCCGCCGCTGAGCGCTTTGATTTCGAGCTTGGAGGAGGCGCTGAATACCCAATGCTCATCTTCAAATACATCCAGGTTTCCGCCGAATGCTTGAACATACTCGGCAAACTTGTTATAGGCTGATCCATCGTCAATCACTTTATTAATCTGCTCGATCGCCTCGTCCAGCTCTGCGAATTTCTCGGATAGTCGAAGCAGATAGGCAACGGTGTCCACACATATTTGACGTAATTGCGAATTGCCTCTGCCTTTCAAAATCTCAATGCTCTCGTATACCTCGAACGCATTGCCGATCATTGAACCGAGCGGCTGGTTCATATCCGTGATCAAGGCTGCAAATTTCTTATTAAAACGTCTGCCAATGCCGATCATGCTTGCTGCTAGCTCCTTGGCCGACTCAGCATCCTTCATGAAAGCACCTTGGCCGAATTTCACATCGAGCAGGATAATGTCGTTTCCTGCTGCAATTTTCTTGCTCACGATCGAGCTCGCAATGAGCGGAATGGAATCGACCGTTCCGGTTACATCCCGAAGCGCATACAGCTTCTTGTCTGCCGGAACCAGATTGCCGGTCTGCCCAATCAGCGCAAATCCAACAGATTTGACGGTATCGATGAAGGTATCCACGGGCTGTTCAACGTTAATGCTCAGAATCGATTCCAGCTTATCAATCGTTCCTCCCGTGAGCCCGAGTCCCCGTCCTGACATTTTGGCCATCGCAAGATCGAAGCAGGCAATAATCGGCGCGATGATAAGCGAAACTTTATCGCCCACGCCGCCGGTTGAATGCTTGTCCACCTTCACTTTCGAAATCGCAGACAAATCCAGCTGGTCACCGGATTCGATCATTGCTTTCGTTAAATAAAAAGCTTCCTCTTCGCTCATGCCGTTGAAATAGATCGTCATAAGCCAAGCAGACACTTGATAATCCGGAATGGTGCCATTCACATATCCTTGAATCACATACTGAATCTCTTCGAAGGACATCTCCGTGTCATATTTCTTCTTGTCAATGATATCGGACATTCGCATTATGCAATTCTCCTATAGATGAGATTTCATTCGAGCTTACGATCTCGCTTGCAATCGTTCAATCGTTCGACAAAAAGCGCCCAAACAAAATAACTGCTGCCATAGGCCAACAACTGATCAACAGGTATAGAGCCTTGGCAGCAGCCATAAATTAAGAAATCGATTTCGTAAAAGAATGCCCGTTATCTGGTTTCGATTGTTAAGCACAACCTCTACATCCCGCATCAGACGTTAGTCCTCCTCGGGCGTAGATTTATTGAGGCTCCGCGAACGATGCTGCTCTGTCAGGGCTTGTACAATTAGCGTATCCAGCTGCTGACTTAAGAACAGCACGTCGCGGTCCTGCAAGGTGTTTCTTAACAGGGCGGTATCTACCATTTTGCCACGAAGCTCTTCTAGACTTACGTATAGGGAATTATTCATCTCTCGCTTCACTCCACATCTATAATCACGAACATTGTACTGTGAATTTCGTACAATGTATGTCATATTGAGTCGGTGAAGCAAAATTTTTAACCGACAAATAACGACGGCTACAGCTTCGGTACGACGTCGGATACGAGCTGAAGGAAGCGGTTTTTCACCCGTTCCGTCGTTTCCATCACTTCCTCGTGGGTCAACGGCTGATCCAAAATACCCGAAGCCATATTGCTAATGCACGAGATGCCGAGCACTTCAATGAGGCAATGACGCGCCGCGACGACTTCCGCAATTGTCGACATGCCAACAGCATCAGCGCCAAGCGTGCGCATCATTCGGATTTCTGCAGGGGTTTCATAAGATGGTCCAAGAACGCCGATATACACGCCCTCTCGAAGCGAGAAGCCAGCGGCCTGCGCAGTCTCCTGTGCGAGTGCACGAAGCCGGCGGCTGTATGGTTCGGACATATCCGGGAAGCGAACGCCGAACCGATCCTCGTTAGGCCCGATAAGCGGGTTTCGTCCGGTCAGATTGATGTGATCGGAGATGAGCATTAGATCGCCAGGCTCATAATCTGAGTTGATGCCGCCCGCCGCATTCGTTACGACGAGTTTCGATACGCCCAGCTCCTTCATTACGCGTACCGGGAAGCTCGTCAATTCTGGCGCGTAACCCTCATACATGTGGAAGCGGCCCTTCATCAGCACAACAGGTCTGCCATTCAATCTACCGATGAGCAGCTCCCCCGCGTGACCTTCAACCGTTGAGATTGGAAAGTGCGGGATGTCGCCATATGCAATCGTTGTCGCATCCGTTATGTAATCAGCAAGTACGCCAAGTCCAGAGCCAAGAATTAATCCAACCTCTGGTTGAATGCTTGTCTGCTGCCGAATGTAGGCCGCAGCTTCCTCATAAGCTTGCCCCGTAAGTCTGCCGGCGTTGTTCTCATATGCCATTATATCGTCTCTCCTTCTCCTTGCTGTATGATCGCTATTACTCCAGCCCGCTAGCTGAGTCGATCTAATAAGCTTTCCCCATTGGGCGGCATCGCCACACCGAAATTATCCGCTACCGTAGCGGCAATATCCGCAAAGGTTGGCCGCACACCAATAGAGCTAGGCGTGACAAACGCCGGGCTGTACATCAGCAGCGGAACGAATTCACGCGTATGGTCCGTGCCTGTATGGGTTGGATCATTGCCATGGTCCGCCGTCACGATGAGCAGGTCGCGTGGTCCCAGCCTTTTCTCAAGTTCCGGTACAGCTCTGTCGAACACCTCAAGCGCCTGCGCATAACCAATCGGATCTCGGCGATGTCCATACAACGAATCGAAATCGACAAGATTCGTAAACAACAGCCCTTCGAAGCTCGTCTCCAGCCTCTCCAGCGTCTTACGGATGCCATCCTCATTGCTCTTGGTTGGCATCGATTCGGTAATGCCTTCCCCGTCGAAAATATCGTTGATTTTGCCGACTGCGATGACGTCGTATCCGTTGTCTTTCAAAGCATTAAGAACTGTAGGCTCCGGCGGCTTTAACGCATAATCATGCCGGTTCGGCGTACGGACGAAAGCGCCAGGCGTACCCACATACGGCCTAGCAATAACACGCCCTACCGCATAGCGGGGATCCATCGTCAATTCACGGGCGATCTGGCATGCGCGGTACAGCTCTTCGAGCGGAATGACTTCCTCGTGCGCAGCAATCTGGAAGACGCTGTCCGCAGACGTATAAACGATCCATGCGCCGGTCTGCATTTGCTCCTCGCCAAGCTCAACCAATATTTCGGTGCCGCTCGCCGGCTTGTTGCCGATAACAGCTCGTCCAGTCCGCTCCTCGAAGACGCGGATCAGCTCCTCTGGAAACCCATTTGGGAACGTCTGGAACGGAATCGTCACCTTGAGTCCGGCAATTTCCCAGTGCCCCGTCATCGTATCCTTGCCGACAGAAGCCTCTGACATTTTGCCATAATAAGCGGCTGGCTGTTCCTTGCAGGGCGTCCAACCCGGTAGTTCGGCAATTCGGTCCAGCCCCCAGCGGCGAAGCCTCGACATTTGCAAATCTGGCACCTCGCGAATAATGTGCCCCAGCGTGTGCGCTCCCGCATCACCGAACCGCACAGCATCCGGCATCTCTCCGATACCTACGCTGTCAAGCACAATCAACGCAATACGTTGAAACCGCATATGGTAGTCCCTCCTGACTTCAGGATCTATAGTTGATCCCCTCCGGTGCAAACGTTATTTGGCTCGCGGATGCGAGCGCTCATATACTTCTTTCATTCGCGACTTTGTAAGTTGAACATATTTTTGCGTAGCAGCAAGGCCCGTATGGCCCAGCATCTCTTGAACAGATCTTACATCCGCGCCGTTCTCGAGCAAATGCGCAGCGAACGAGTGACGCAGTGAATGCGGAGTCAGCTCACCTTCAATGCCTGCTGCAAGCGCATATTTTTTAACGATTTTCCACAAACCCTGCCTTGTGAGCCGTTCTCCTCTCCGGTTAAGGAATAACGCCTGCTCTTCAGGATGGCTGCGCCCCAGCACCGTTCGTACGGTACTGAGATAAGTCTCTATCGCCGCTTGCGCTGATCGCCCGATTGGCACGATACGCTCCTTGCTTCCGGCAGCACAGCGGATAAAACCGAGATTGATATGTACGTCTGCCACCTCAAGAGCGATTAATTCGGATACGCGAATACCGGTCGCATACAACGTCTCTAGTATGGCCGTGTCCCGAATCCCGATCGGCTCAGCTCGGTCAGGAGCAGCCAGCAGACGCTCTACCTGTTCCGCAGGAATAATAAGCGGCGGCGGACTGTCCGGCTTGGGTGCATCCATATCTGCTGTCGGATCAGCATCTACAAGCCGCTTGTCCATCAAATAGCGAAAGAACGCGCGAAGAGATACCCGATAACGGGACAATGACGCATTCTTGCGTCCTTCCTGTCTCAGTACCATCCAATAGCGCGCCATGTGGTGCTTCTTCACATCACGAACCGTATGAATACCCGACTCCGCCGCATAGCGGATAAAATGTCTCACGTCTCGTTCATAAGATGCAAGCGTATTGTCAGACAGCGACCGTTCGTAAGACGCATCCTGAATAAACGATTGCAGCTCCGTCTCCATGATTCAGCTATCCTTTCTGCAGTCGAATGACGTGCACTTAAACATTCCACAGCATGACGCCAAATTCCTGCATGCGATGGCGATTGTCGTCAGGAGGTCACTCAATTGCACGAATAGACAGCCCAAAACAGGCTGCAGTTGGAACAGCCTGAGCGCTAATGATTGCCGTGTACGTTGTCGAACGGTACGATCGACTTATCATTCGCCGTACCAATAGAACCAGCGAAGCCGTTCGCTCATTGTGCTATCGTCTGGCGTCTGAAGCGTGCCCGACACCTTCAGCGCCTTACCTTGAGGCTCACGGTAAGGATCGACTGGCGCAACGACGTCAATAAGCCACCTGTAACCGCCGAAAGCGATTATGGTCAACAGCGTAAACAACATGACAAACACTAATCTCCCAAGCCACTCTCGAATGGATACGACCATTAACAATTGCCTCCTGCGTATCGTATTGGTTCACCATATGCAGGGAACTGCTTATTCATTCGGTCAAGCTATCGAATTCATTATTTTTAGAATGGCGTATATGGCAATCCGACCGCTTGCGCTACCGCTTCATTCGTGACAGCGCCATTATGGGTATTAACCCCTTTGCGGAGAGCAGGATCCTTCATAGCCGCTGCCATTCCTTTATCAGCGAGCGCACGCGCATAGGGCAGCGTTGCATTCGTCAGCGCCAGTGTAGAAGTACGTGGTACAGCGCCAGGAATATTCGCAACGGCGTAGTGGATGACATCGTGCTTCACATAGATGGGATGCTCGTGCGTCGTCGGGCGGTCCACCGTCGCAATCGATCCGCCTTGATCAACGGCTACATCCACAATAACGGAGCCTTTCTTCATCGTCTTGACCATTTCTTCTGTAACGAGGTGAGGCGCTCTAGCACCAGGGATAAGCACTGCACCGATCAGTAGATCCGCTTTACGTACGGCAGATGCAATATTCGGCGGATTCGACGCAAGCGTTCGAAGGCGGCCGCCGAATATATCATCCAGGTAACGCATACGTTCTGCGCTTTTCTCCAAGACGACAACGCTTGCGCCCATCCCGAGGGCGATTTTGGCCGCATTCGTCCCTACAATGCCGCCGCCGATAATGACGACATCCGCTGGAGGCACGCCGGGCACCCCTCCTAATAAAACGCCACGGCCGCCGTAGAACGATTCCAAATATTGCGCCCCTAGCTGCACCGCCATACGTCCCGCAACCTCGCTCATCGGCGTTAGAAGCGGCAGGCCGCCTCCAGCGAGCTGAATCGTCTCGTAGGCGACTGCGCTGACGCCTGAATCCACCAGCGCCTTCGCCAGCTCTTTCGCTGCTGCAAGATGTAGATAGGTGAACAGGATTAGCCCCTTGCGCAAATAACCATACTCCTCCGGCAGCGGTTCCTTCACCTTCATCATCATATCGGAGCCGTGCCACACCTCTCCTGCTTGAGCAGCAAGCTCAGCACCAGCCTCTGCATATTCAACATCCGAGAAGCCGCTGCCAACTCCGGCGCCGCGCTGCACCAGCACCCGATGGCCGCCAGCCTTCAGCTGCATAACGCCTGCCGGTGTTAATGCCACACGAAATTCATTATTTTTCATTTCTTTCGGTACGCCGATTCGCATGCACTCGTCCTCCTCTGCCGCAACAGCGGACCTATTGCCTACAAATAATGTACGCGTCCAAAAGTACGGTTCACAGCACCTGATGGCAAATGCAATGCTGGAGATGATGCGTGATCTCAAGCGGACTATTTGAACGACCTCTTAAATTGTATTATGACAACTTTGCCGTTGACAGTCCTACAACATACGATTCTCCCGCTGCAGTAAAAATATGTACCGGAGCGGCTATACGCCGTGTCTGAGCGCAGAGGTCTCCATACTATGACTGTAGCCGCAAACGAATAGAGTCCCATCCTGCACGGATTGAAGGAGAGACGATAACCTTGGCCCAACTGCAACTGGAAAAGCTATTCGGGCAATGTGTCCGAACATCCGCCGCAAAACATACGTCGAGACACCTCATCGGCTTCCGAGGCAAAAGCTCCTACAATCAACTCGTTCAATTTTTGGAGCGCAAAGGAATCAAACCGATCAAAACGTTCAAGTCGAGTCGACTCATATGCTGTTATATGAATACGCGGAGCTTGGCGAACAAAGCCCGTATTACATCGCTTCCCGCTGGCATTAAATTTATCGAGAAGGATGCGCGCGTTCGTACGCATGCGGTTCCCGCCAGCCAACGCAGCGGTGCGCGTAGACGAGATGACAATGGAGCAGGCAATTGCCCCGACCATGCAACTTGGAACATCTGCCGCGTGCAAGCGCCGGACGCTTGGGCGAGAACAGAAGGAGACGGCGTGCGTGTAGCCGTCATTGATACGGGCATCGCCAAGCATGCTAACCTTGATATTGCGGGCGGTGTCAATACAACGAATACCAAATCGTCTTATTACGACGATAATGGCCATGGCACACATGTCGCGGGCATTGTTGCAGCGACTGGCAAAGATGGCATGCAGCCAGGCGTCGCTCCGAAAGCAAGCTTATATGCCATAAAAGCATTAGATCATGAAGGGCTGGGCTATATTTCCGATATCATTGAAGGCATTAACTGGTGCATTAACAACAAAATCCAAGTCATTAATATGAGCTTTGGTCTGCTGCCCGGCGAACAAAGCGCCGCTCTGCAGGAAGCGATTCAGAAAGCGTATAACAACGGAATTGTATGTGTAGCCTCAGCCGGCAACAGCGGTACGAGCAACGGGCGAATCGACGAGCCAGCCAGCTTCTCGGAGACGATCTCTGTTGCAGCCTCGAATCGAAATGATGAGATCGCTTCGTACAGCAGCCGCGGCCAAGGCATCGATATTACAGCACCTGGCACAAACATACGCTCCCTTACGCCAAACAACGGTTACATCGAGATGAGCGGCACTTCCATGTCCTGTCCCCATGTTGCGGGTGGTGTTGCGTTAATGCTCGCTGCTGACAAATCCCTTACGCCCGATCAAGTTTCCGAGAAGCTGAAATCCTGGGCAAAGAGCCTCAACGGCTATAATCAACAAGCCCAAGGCTCTGGCATCATGCAGCTTGCCGCAATTGCAGCTGAGTCAGCAGCCCAGCCTTCCGAACCGATTGTCAACCGCCGCAAGAAACGGAGCTCCCGTCCGCAAGCGCCAGGACAGAAGCCTCGTCATCACCCTAAAACCGCACAGGCTAGAAAACGTAAGCCACTTCCTCTCGTATGGCCAGGACGGAGGCCGATACAGCATGCAGCTGCAGCTGCAGCACGTCGATCCAAGAAAAAAGCCAAATAGCCCATAAGACGCAAAAACTTCCGCACACCTGTGCGGAAGTCGGTGTCTATGGACATTCAAGGGTCAAGATTCGTTCACTTAGTGCGTACGCGTTGGCACAGCCTCTAGACCCGCTGCTTCGTTCTTCTCTTGGCATCGGCGGCATACCCCTTGGAAATCAAGGCGATGGTCGACGACGACAAATCCGAACTCCTGCTCCAGACGCTCTTCCAGCGGCCCGAGCCAGTCGTCCATAATTTCATCCATCGTTCCGCATTGTACGCAGATCAGATGATGATGGTGGTGCTGATTGCTATCCGTTCGCAGATCGTATCGTGCCACGCCGTCTCCGAAATTCATTTTCTCCACGACGTGCATCTCGCTCAGTAGTTCAAGCGTCCGGTACACCGTTGCAAGGCCGATCTCAGGCGCTTTCTCTTTCACCAGCATAAATACATCTTCCGCACTTAAATGATCCTCTTCGTTCTCCAGCAGCACGCGAACGGTCGCCTCGCGCTGCGGGGTTAACTTGTAGCCCTGCGATTGCAGCTGCTGTTTGATTTTCTCGATCCGGGCTTCCATGGTTTTCCCCCTCGCACACGTATTGCGCCCATTTCCGGAACATTTGCTTTCATTATATGAGCTTTGCGCGAATAAAGTCAAACGAATTAACCGCGGATCGACAGACTAACCGAGCATAGGTGCCGCCCATCGCATAAGAGCGGGCGAAATATACGCTTCGACAAGTGCTGCCGCCGTTACTGCGAGAAGCATAAGTCCAAGCATCGAGCAGAGCGAAGCAAATGCGGGAAGCAGTCTTCCTTTACTCTGAAGCAGACGGAAGCGAATGACATGCATAGCGAACGAAATCGACGCCGCGCTGGCAAGGACGATCGCTGGCACAACGATAATATTCGGCGGCGCAACTGAAGCAAGCGAGAATACAAGCCCTTTCCAACCATGTTCACTGACGACGGTTCCGATCGCGAAGCCGACGAGCGAGCCCTTCAAGAAGTCGAGCGCCAGCACAAGCGGCAGTCCGACGACCGTCATGCCGAGCACGCCGATTAATCCGATCCATTTGGCATAGAAGAAAAATCGATCCCAGAACGTCTCCGCCTTATCCGGAAACATGCCCGCTTCCATCATCCGTATAAACCGATCTAGATCGCCCGACAAATTCTGCTGCTGCTCCAACGTTAACGAATGTACAGCTAATGCACCGAACACGACACCAACTGCGAACAGTACCCCAATGAATACGTAGAGTGTAATGGAATCAGCTGTCCGGCGTTTCAAAATCGTCGAATTCACGAGGGCCACCCCTTGTCCAAATGCGTTTCATAGCTAATCTATGATTGGATATGGGAGGATATGACGCGGCTCTAAGCTGTGTCCGTTCGTTCGAATCGCTTAAATCAATAGGGTTTAGACCTCTCCTGTCAGCTTGTACAGACGCCAAGCATATACTGCAAGAACCGTCTTCGCATCGCTAATCCGGCCTTCCTCGATATATCGCAGCGCCTCCTCCAGCGTTATCGCTTCTACGCGCAAGTATTCATCCTCATCCAGGTTCATAGCGCCCTTCTCCAGCCCTTCAGCAAGATACAGGTACAGCTTCTCATCCGCAAAGCCAGGCGACGTATAGAAAGCGCTAATCGGTCGCAGCGAAGCCGCGCGGTACCCCGTCTCTTCTTCCAGCTCCCGTCCCGCACATACGATTGGATCTTCGCCCGGATCCAGCTTGCCTGCGGGAATTTCTACTTGAAACTTCTCCATCGGCTTCCGGTATTGTTCAACAACGAGCATGCGATCCTCATGCAGTGCGAGAACCGCTGCTGCGCCTGGATGTCGAACGATCTCGCGTGTTGCCGTCTTCCCATCCGGCAGTTCAATCGTATCGACCTGCAGCGAAATGATTTTTCCTTGGAAAATAGGTTCGGTATGTATCGTTTTCTCCTGCCAGTTATCCAGCTTCTCTTGTGTCATCTTTCTATCTCCCTTCTTCAGAGGGCTTGTCATACGACAGACCCGAGCTGCATATGCTTCATTATACCAAATCGGCCCAGCCGAAAGCAGAGTGACTTTGAACTCGTTCAAAGATCCTGGTGTCACGTTCAAAGATCCTGCTAAAAGGAGCGGTATTCATGAAAGCATACTATGCGCAAGAAAGCGTCAGATTGGTCGGCAAAGGATGGGAGATCCGCCGCCAGCTGAAGGAAATGTCTGGCCGCAGCCGTGAATCCGCCAGTGCTCCTTCAATGCTGGTCGACTATTTGCATCGCCGCAGTCCGAAACGTTAATGTTTATCCAGATACAAAAGGGCAGCAGGAACGGTGAATCCGTCCTTGCTGCCCTTCTTCCTACTGTTACGCACGCGCCGTCGATTGACGGATGATCTCAACGACCAGCTCGGCAATCTTCGCCAGATCGTCTACTTTGATTTGTTCCTTCGTTGTATGGATATGCTCATAGCCGACTGCGAGGTTAACCGTAGGAACGCCTAATCCGTTGAAAATATTCGCGTCACTGCCGCCTCCGGAATGGAATGTGCGCGGCGTAAGGCCAAGCGACTGGATTGCTGCTTTGGCAAGCTCAACCACTTCATCCCCGTCGCCGTACATGAACGCTGGATAGATGATGTCGCTCTCAAACTCGGCACGTGCGCCGAACTCGGCCGCTGCCGATTCAACCGCTTCGCGCATCGCCGCTACTTGCTTATCCAGCTTATGCTGCACGATGCTGCGCGCTTCTGCATCAAGCTTCACGTAATCGCACACAATGTTCGTTGCGCCGCCGCCTTCGAAACGGCCGATATTTGCCGTTGTCTCTTCGTCGATCCGGCCGAGCGGCATGCGTGCAACCGCCTTTGACGCCACTTGAATCGCGCTGATGCCATCCTCCGGGTTAACGCCAGCATGCGCCGATTTGCCGTGCAGCTTAATGGTCACCTTCGCCTGCGTAGGTGCTGCAACGGCAATGTCACCAATCTCGCCATTGGAATCAAGCGCGAAACCAAGCTTCGCCCGAAGCTTGGAGCCATCCATCGCTCGTGCACCGAGCAGTCCGGATTCCTCGCCGACCGTAATGACGAATTGAATCTCGCCATGCGGAATTTGCTGCTCCTTCAGCACACGAATCGCTTCGAACATAGCGGCAAGCCCAGCCTTATCGTCAGCGCCGAGAATCGTCGTGCCGTCAGAGCGAATATAGCCGTCATCATCCAGACGCGGCTTGATGCCGTTGCCTGGCGTTACCGTATCCATATGGGAGGTGAACAATATTACTGGTGCATTCGAGCCGCCAGAAGGAGCTAAGGTAGCGAATAAGTTGTTCGCGCCATGTCCCGTCTTCGCTGCCGCATCATCCTCTTCGAGCGTCAATCCAAGCGCTGCGAACTTCTGCTTTAATACAGCGCTAATCTGTCCTTCATTCCTCGTCTCGCTGTCCACTTGGACAAGCTCCATAAACTCCTGAATGATCCGCTCGCGTCCAATCATCCCAATCCCTCCGCTTCTTCATTCCGTAATATTCATGAATCGTGCATTTCTCCTGCTGTGAAGACGTGAATTTGTCCTGTTATCTATGATAGGATATAGAGACAAGAGGTTCAACCTTGAGCCATGTCATGGGAAGGAGAGTGCCCGGATGTTCAGCAGCCGTGTTGTCAAAATCGTAGTCTGGATTATGCTCGCCGCGATGCTCCTGTCAGTCGTCGTCTCTGGCGTCAGCTTCTTGCTATAACGCTAGAGAAGCGCTCCCTCCGGGAGGTTAAAGCCGAATTGGCGGCAGAAATGCGGAAGAAGCTCCGCGGCCGCCCGTTCAGGCGTCATCGCCTCACCGGTCAAATCCTCGAACGATGTGACCCCATATTGAGAGATTCCGCAAGGGATAATCCCTTGGAAGCCTTCCCCGCCGATTCCGGCCTTCAGATTAAGTGCAAAGCCGTGGCTCGTCACAAATCCGCGGCGCGTGCGTGCACGATTGAATTTGACTCCGATTGCCGCGATTTTCAAATCGCCAACCCACACACCCGTATATTCCGTTTTGCGACCGCCAACGATTCCGTAACCAGCCAGCCACTCGATAATCGCCTGCTCTAAGCTGCGAAGATAACCATGCAAGTCCAAGTTTTCCGCATCCAGATAGATAAGCGGGTAGCCGACCAACTGTCCAGGCCCATGATACGTAATGTCCCCGCCTCTGTCGATTTCAAACACAGATATTCCGCGTTCCTTCAATTCCGCTTCATCTAGCAGCAGATGTTCACGGTGCAAGTCCGTGCCCAGCGTATACGTAGGTGGATGCTGAAGAAGGAGCAGCGTCTCGCGCCGCTCCTCCTTGTCGATCTCTTTCACGTAAGCTTTCTGCAGCTCCCATGCTTCCGCATAGCCGATGAGCGGAATATAGCGCGCATCAAGCCCGCGCAGCTGTTGTTCATTCATCCCCATCGTGGTTGCCTCATTTCGTATAATCGGATAAACCGAAATCCGGATTAATAAAGCTTCGTTTCGAGCGAGAAGCTCTCCAAGTTTTCTTTGACGCGCTGTAAGAAACGTCCGCAAATAACGCCATCGAGAATACGATGATCGAGCGATAAGCACATATTAGCCATGGAACGAACGCCGATCATATCGTTGATGACAACAGGACGCTTGACGATCGATTCGAACGTCAGGTTAATTGCTTGCGGATAAACGATCGTCGGATACGACAGTATCGATCCGAACGAACCGGTATTGTTGACGGTCAGCGTACCGCCGCTCATATCAGCGAGCGTCAGCTTGCCTTCGCGGCCGCGGCGTGCCAGATCATCGATCTCATGAGCGATTCCGGCAATATTTTTCTGATCCGCATTCTTGATGACCGGTGTTGCGACCGAATCCTCCGTACCAACCGCGAGCGAAATGTTGATATCGCGCTTGACGATAATTTTGTCCGTCGCCCAAGTCGAATTGATAATCGGATAGTCCTTCACCGCGTTGACTACTGCTTTGAGCACGAATGCGAGATAGGTCAGATTCACGCCCTCACGTTTCTTGAACTCATCCTTCAGCTTGTTGCGAAGCTGTACGAGATTCGTCACATCAACCTCAATCATCATCCAAGCGTGTGGAATTTCCGTTACGCTCTGCTTCACATTACGTGCGATCGCATTGCGAATCGGCGTAATATCGATGAAGTATTCGCCGCGGCCCGGAATTTCGGATTCTACCTCGATCTGAGGGATACGAGGCGTCTCAGACAAGTGAAGCCCCGTTGTACGCAATGGCGCCTTCTCCGTCTTCGCTGTTGCATCCTTAACCGCTTCTGCGGCAACTGTCGCCTTCGGCTGTCCGGAAGCAGCGTACGCCAATACGTCTTTACGCGTTACACGGCCGCCTAGTCCCGTACCGCGAACAAGCTGAAGATCTACACCCTGCTCCGCAGCAATACGCTGAACAGCTGGTGAATACCGGCCGCGCATATCGCCATCGACAGGAATATCCTGCTCGTTATCTTCGGATGATTGCGCACTCTCAGTCGGTTCAGCCGATGGTGCAGGGGAGGATGCGGGTGCGCCTGCCGTATCATCGATCGCCTCAATGACACAGATCGGTGCGCCTACTGGTACATCTTCACCATCCTTAGCGAGGATCGATACTAGTCTGCCTTCTACAGTCGAAGGTATTTCTGCGTTTACTTTATTCGTAATGACTTCACAGATCGGTTCGTACATGCTGATCGTATCGCCCGGCTGCTTGAGCCACCGATCAATAGTAGCCGATACTAGCGATTCTGCCAGCTTCGGCATGACGATTTCTGTCAACGTCTTCATGCCAATTCTTCTCCCATCGGGCCTGCTGCCCATTTGTGTTAATCGTTCGTGTTCAACAAGCTAGGTTATCAGCATCGCTGTTTCGTAATCAGGAACGAACTTATTGAACAGCCTTTAATAGATAGCTAACTGACGCATGGCGTCCTTTACCTTATTCTTGTTCAACATAAAGAACTTCTCTCCCGGCGGGTTGATTGGCATAGCAGGCACGTCTGGTCCGCACACACGCATGATCGGTGCATCTAGCTCGTACAACAATTCTTCAGCGATAATCGCCGCAACCTCTGCCCCGATACCGCCCGTCTTGTTATCCTCATGAACGATCATAACCTTACCTGTACGGCGCACCGCTTCGACGATCGATTCTTTATCCAGCGGCTGCAGCGTACGCAGATCAAGAATGTGAGCGCTGATGCCCTCTTCCTCTTGCAGCTCTTCTGCGGCCTCCAGAGCGAAGTGCAGCGGCAGGCTGTAAGAGATCACCGTAATATCATCGCCTTCACGAAGAACATTGGCTTTGCCAATCTCAACCGTATAGTCGGTTTCCGGCACTTCACCTGTGATGAGCGTATAGCATTTTTTATTTTCAAAGAAAAGGACAGGGTCTGGATCACGAACAGCTGCTTTGAGCAAGCCCTTCGCATCGTATGGCGTGAACGGTGCAACGATCTTCAAGCCTGGCGTTCCGAAGAACACCGATTCCGGACATTGCGAGTGGTATAGACCTCCGAAGATACCGCCGCCGATAGGTGCTCGAATTACAACCGGACAGCTCCAATCATTGTTGGAACGGTAACGAATCTTTGCGGCTTCACTGATGATCTGGTTGGCAGCAGGAAACATAAAGTCCGAGTACTGCATCTCTGCAATCGGCTTCATGCCGTACATAGCCGCACCAATAGCAACACCTGCGATTGCAGACTCCGACAACGGCGTATCCATTACCCGATGCTCGCCGAACTGCTGCTGCAAACCTTTGGTTGTCGTAAACACGCCGCCTTTCAAACCAACGTCTTCGCCAAGCACGAATACGTTCTCATCCCGTTCCATCTCTTCCCGCATGGCAAGACGAAGCGCTTCGATATACTCCATAACCGGCATCTATGCGCGCCCCCCTTCCGAATCTCCGTCGTATACATGCAGCAAGGTACTCTCCGGTGTTGGGAATGGTGCCTTGTCCCCATAGTTCGTCGCATCATCAATGATCGCGCGGATATCGACGTTCAATTGCGTATCCTTCTCTTCCGACCAGATGCCTGCATCGATTAGATACTGCTTATATTTCGGGATGCCATCCTTCGCACGATTCTCATCCACTTCTTCCTTCGTCCGATAAGCAAGGTCATTATCCGAAGTGGAGTGCGGCGACAGACGATACATCATCGCTTCGATCAATGTTGGGCCTTCGCCTCTGATGGCGCGTTCACGTGCTTCTTTCACCACTTGGTATACTTCGAGAGGATCATTGCCGTCGACCCGGTAGCCCGGGAAGCCATATCCTGCTGCGCGGTCGACAATGCGGCCGCCAATCTGCTTATGAATGGGTACCGAGATCGCATATTGGTTATTCTCACACATAATAATAACCGGCAATTTATGTACACCGGCAAAATTGCAGCCCTCATGGAAATCGCCTTGATTGCTCGAGCCTTCGCCGAACGTTACGAAGCTGACGAATTTCTCGCCCTTCATCTTCGCAGCAAGTGCAAGACCGACTGCATGCGGCACCTGCGTTGTTACGGGGCTGGAGCCCGTGACAATACGAAGCTTCTTATGTCCGAAGTGGCCTGGCATTTGGCGTCCGCCGCTGTTCGGGTCCTCTGCCTTCGCGAATACAGACAGCATAAGCTCACGCACCGTCATGCCGACGCTGAGCACAAGACCGTAGTCACGATAATAAGGCAGGAAATAATCCTTCGTTCGGTCAAGCGCGAAGCCTGCCGCTACTTGTGCTGCCTCTTGGCCGATGCCGGAGACGTGGAAGTTAATTTTACCCGCTCGCTGCAGGAGCAGTACGCGTTCGTCGAATCTGCGTGCAAGCAGCATCGTACGATACATATCAATCGCTTGGTCATCCGTCAAGCCAACTTCATGATGGCGCGACATACGAGGTTTGGATTCCATCTCGTTCATGCAGCTACCCCTCCCTAGCGCTCTCACCGAACGCGTTGCAATATTTAGAAATATATAACCTTTAGAGTTGGTTTTAAAACCAGGTACTAATACTAGATCATATACATTATAACCGTTCTTCTGCAAAAAGGGAAACGGCTAGCATCACATGCACGGCCGATTCCCTTCATGAATGATACGTTATCTATTCTAGTACGCTGTCGACAAACCATCCAGCGCGAGCATCGCTTCTCCGAGCGCCTCCGACAGCGTCGGGTGCGGATGAATCGATTGGCCGATTTCCCATGGTGTCGCATCTAGCAGCTGCGCCAGTGTCGCTTCTGCGATGAGATCTGTTGCATGTAGACCAATAATATGAACCCCAACGATATCGTTCGTATCCGCGTCCGCAATGACCTTCACGAAGCCTTCCGTTTCGCCTGCAACGATTGCCTTCCCGATCGCTCCGAATGGCAGCTTCGCCGTCTTCGTCTGAATGCCTTTCTCCTTCGCCTGGCGTTCGGTGTAACCGACAGAAGCTATCTCTGGACGAGAGTAAACGCAGCGAGGAATACGATGTGCGGCAGCCGTCTCCGGTTTGCCGCCATTAAGATGATCGACAGCAGCCAGCCCTTCATGAGCGGCAGCATGTGCAAGTTGAACACCGCCGATGACATCGCCAATCGCATAGATATGCCGCTCATTCGTCTGGTACTGCGCATTCGTCGAGATAAATCCGTTATTGTCTGTTCGAATATCGGTGTTCTCAAGACCGAGTCCTTCCGTATTGGGAACTCGCCCAACGCTGACCAGCATGCATGCAGCTGTAAGCTGAACATCGCCGTCGGCGCTGCCAGCTGTAATGTTAACGCCATCCTCGCTGCCAGCATAAGTGTTCGGCTGTACAGAGGTGCTCGTCAGAATACGGATACCACGCTTGCGGAATAATCGCGTCACTTCTCGCGAAATATCCTCATCCTCCGTCGGTAGAATACGGTCAGCAGCTTCGACGATGGTGACTTCAACACCGAAGTCGTTCAGCAGCGACGCCCATTCGATTCCGATAACTCCGCCGCCTACGATAAGAATCGAAGCTGGCAGCTGCTCCATCACAAGTGCATCATCACTGGTCAGAATAAGCTTTCCGTCAGCTTCTAGACCTGGAATTTGGCGCGGGCGCGAGCCGGTCGCTATAATCAGATGCTTCGACACAACCGACTCCATCTCACCGTCTGCTAGTTCAACAGCTACTGTACCCGCACGCGGCGAGAAAATGGAAGGGCCGATGATCCGTCCTTTGCCCTTTACAATCGTAATGCCGTGCTTCGCCATTAACGATTGCAAGCCACCGTGAAGCTGATCAACCGTCTGCTCCTTCCGGTCTTGGACGCGACCGAAGTTAACGTTAACTGCATTCTCTTGTACTTCAATGCCATATGTACTTGCTTTCAACAGCGTCGCATATACTTCCGCGCTGCGAAGCAGTGATTTGCTAGGTATACAGCCCTTATGAAGGCAAGTGCCTCCGAGCTTGTCCATCTCGATAATGGCCGTCCGCTTGCCAAGCTGAGCAGCGCGAATCGCCGCCGTATATCCGCCTGGTCCGCCGCCGAGTACGGCTACATCTACTTCAATTGCCATCTACCTTACACCCTCTCCTGATCGCCCGGTCTGCCGGTCTATGCATCTATTGTACAATTTTTCTTCCAAGAAGAACACATGCCTCATTCCCAAAATAGACAGTAGAAACGTGTTCATGTATGATAATGATGGAACTTAGCATCATCTACATAATGAGAGGACAAGTAATGATATGAAAGCACATTCTAGTGTTATAGCAGCTCGCTTCATTGCCATTCTACTGCTCGTCATTCCCGGCCTGTTAGCGACCTATGGATTTCTACGCATGAAAGACGCATTGTACAACTATTTCGTATCCTATGGGGATGAGTTGAATCAACCTTCATTCGAATGGTTTACGTTCGTTGTCGGGTTTATTCTATTCGTCATCGGTGTTAGCTTTATCGGCGGTTGGATTTTTTTCCGCGACCGCAAGCATAACTACGTTGCTCCCCGCTTCCGCCAGAAACGCCCCCGTCCACCGAAGCCGACGACTCGTCAAGGCTCTTAATCTATATGAATAGACAAGCCCAGCCAGCTAGAACTGGCAGGGCTTGTTTTATTTGCGATATGATCTCAACATCCATCAGCAATTATCGGTATAATCGGAGACAAGAAAGGATCATCCTTTTCCTTCACATTGCCTCTTGCAAGGACGAACGCACGAAATTCATTCGTTTGATGTTCGTTCTCATCGTTATAAATATACAACAATCCATATGATCCCGGTGCGATGACGCCTATGGTTTGAAGGATTTCAACAGGATCATATTTGGAAGTTGGCGAATCATGATTCAACCCCGACAACCACAGATGATACTGTCCATTAATCGCCTTCAGCTCGAGCACATCCGTATTCGATTGTAATAGCTCCACATATTTCATAACGCGCTCATAAATCGCCACTGCGCCGTTTCCCTCTTCACCAGTGCTGTCTAGAATGACCGCCCAGCCATGATATTCGAACATCCAGTGGTCCTCCTTTCCATCCCTATATGATAGACAAAATAAAACTTAGGTATTCGAATTGATCCAGCTGAAAGTCAAAATCGGTCATGACAAATACCACTCCTTCATCGGTTTTGGAGAACCAATAAATAAGTGGTATCTGTTGGTTAAGTATTCAAATGCAACTTGTCTATCTCGGATATTTACCGCCCAAATCGTTCAGGCTGTAAACTGTTTCGATAACCTAAAACCCCTCCCTTATCTTGTATTCAATTTCTCCTGCCTTAGCTTACTTTATGCTCAATGCGCAGCTTGTCCGCTACCATGGCGATGAATTCGGAGTTTGTAGGTTTCGATTTGCTAATGTTAATCGTATAGCCGAACAGGTGGCTGATGCTATCGATGTTGCCGCGCGTCCAAGCGACCTCAATCGCGTGGCGGATTGCACGTTCTACACGGGAAGGTGTCGTTTTGAATTTCTCAGCGATTGCTGGATAGAGCGTTTTTGTAATTGCGCCCAAAATCTCGATATTGTTATACACCATCGTAATCGCTTCACGCAAATATTGATAACCTTTAATATGAGCAGGTACGCCAATTTCATGGATAATGCTCGTAATATTAGCATCCAAGTTTTTGCCTTTCGCAATTGGAACAACATTTGATTTATTCGAAATGGTGGATGAGCTATTATAAGATGAGGTCGGTGTTACGACGTTATTATTCACAACGAGCTGACGAATACGGTTCGCGAGAATCTCCATATCGAACGGTTTGAGAATGTAATAAGAAGCACCGAGCTGAACAGCTTTTTGCGTAATATTTTCTTGACCAAACGCAGTAAGCATAATGATCTTCGGCATAGGCGTAGGATTTAGCTCTCTCAGGCGTTCGAGAACACCCAAGCCATCCAGATGTGGCATAATAATATCAAGAATGAGAACATCTGGCATTCTTCTTGTTTCTTCAAGCAATTGAATGACTTCTTCACCGTTGTAAGCGATTCCCGTTACTTCCATATCATTTTGTTCAGCAATGTATTCAGACAATAAATTCGTAAATTCCCGATTATCATCGGCTAACAATACTTCAATCTTACTCACAATATAGCCTCCCTTGACATTAAATCCGAATGATTTTAGGTTTTATTGATAATAAGTTCGGCCTGTCCTTTTGGTGTATATATACTTTTCGACAAACCCGTTTGAATTCCTTCTGTCGAAAATTATTTTTCTTTATTTTTTGATCGGCTTCATTTATAATGAATAATTTAATACAAAATAAACAAAGTTTCGTTCTCTTTCGACAAAAGACAGCCGATTTTCTTTCTGTTCATACGTTAATTGTGCGATAAAACGACAAAAAAAATCTCGAGGCCATTAAACGGCTTCGAGATTTTTTTGTGTTGGTTTTACAAGTACGCCGGCATCCTGCAGCATCCATTCGATGAAGCATCCGTATCCGCTTGTTGGATCGTTCACGAATACGTGCGTTACAGCCCCCACTAACTTGCCATTCTGCAGAATTGGACTGCCTGACATTCCTTGAACAATACCACCGGTCCGCTCTAATAACCGTCGATCCGTAATTCGAATGACCATTCCTTTCGTAGCTGGAACCGATTGTTTCGTTACGTGTACGATCTCAATCTGAAACTTCTCGACCTTCTGTCCGTCGATAACTGTCCATATCTCAGCAGGCCCTTCCTTTACTTCCTCAGCGAAAGCAACAGGCACACGTCGATTATCATAGCCATGATCTGGTTGATCGGTCATACCGCCGAAAATTCCAAATGGCGTATTTCGTTTAATGTTTCCCAAAATTTTGCTCTGCTTCACAAACTCCGCGCGTTTCTCGCCCGGTTCGCCATTCTGGCTTTTATTGATCGAGCGAACGTTCGACTGTAGAATTTGTCCTTCGCCAACTTCGATAGGAAGCTGTGTATCCATATCGGTAATGACATGTCCAAGAGCACCATAAACCCCTTGATCAGGCGCGTAGAACGTTAGCGTACCAACACCTGCTGCCGAATCTCGAATGTAGAGACCAAGCCTCCACGATTTATCCTCTGCATCAAAAGCAGGCATAAGCTCACGCTCAATCATTTTGCCCGAACGCTTAATCGAAAGCTTCAATGCACGCTTCGCGATACCGGACTTCTCGATTACAGATGCCAGTTTATGAACGTCATTCATTGGCACGCCATCGACCTTCGTAATCAAGTCACCAAGATGGATGTCGGCTGCCTCGCCAGGAGAAATCTTCTTGCCATCTTCTCCTTTGACGAGATGATGGCCGACAACCATAATTCCTGCAGCCCTTACTTTGACACCAATTGTCTGCCCTCCCGGAATGACATGCAGATCCGGAACGACATTCACCTTCACGGTTTTAAACGGAATTTTACCGAATAATTTCAGAGACATTTCCGTCATACCGGCCTTGCTCGATTGCAGCGACAAAGGTTCGTTAAGATTGACGGAGGTGGAACGGGTCGTCGATCCATTCACTTGCAGCATCGCGGGATCGACTGTAATCTTTGCATGAACCGGTACACCATAATCCAGACGTTTCGGCTGACCAGAGAACAATCTCAATTCATCAGGGAAGGCGGCCAAATGCTGAATAGGGGATGATGTCCCGATTATGCAAACGAAGAAAACGAGGACAAGACCAAACCATCGCTTCCGTTGGATGGAGTTCAATGATTTCACGCTCCCTGTTGTTCCATCGCTTGTCGTGATGAAGGCTTTATCGCCAATGGCGTACCTATAAGGTAACCTTGCCCCGATTCTTTTATGTCCCGCAATTCCTTCCCTGTCTGGTTTGATTACGCGCCCTTGCGTTGTACCGCCAAGTCAAGCATTTCCTGCGCGTGATGACGCGTCTTCTCGGTCACTTCAACACCGCCGAGCATACGTGCAAGCTCTTCAATTCGACCGTTCAGCGACAGCTCCGTAACCGACGTCCGCGTACGGCTCTCGATAACAGCCTTATGAATTTCATAATGATGATCAGCCATACATGCAACTTGCGGCAAATGTGTAATGGAGAACACTTGGCAGCCACTCGACAGCTGGGACATCTTCTCGGCGATCGACTGTGCTGCGCGACCGCTGACGCCCGTATCGACCTCATCGAAGATCAGTACAGGGATCTGGTCGATCGCAGCAAAGATACTCTTGAGCGCAAGCATAATACGTGACATCTCGCCGCCAGATGCAATCTTCGCAAGCGGCTTCAACGGTTCGCCTGGATTCGGAGCAAGCAGGAATACGGCTTCGTCCATACCGTTAATGCTCAGCTTCGGTTGTGCAGCATCTAGCTCAGCCTGTTCGCCGCCGATTGGTCCGATGACGACACGGAACTGTGTTCCGCCCATCTGGAGCTGCTGCAGCTCGGCCTCGACCGCCGACGATAAGCGGCTGGACGCATGCTTACGAAGAGACGTTAATTCGTGTGCCAGCACCAACGCTTCTTGATACAGCCGCTGCTCCTCTTCTCGCAGCTGCTGCAGACGCTCATCACGATTCTCCAGCCATTCACATTCCGTCTTAATTTTATTGTAATAAACGAGAATCTCATCAATGGATTCTCCGTACTTGCGCTTCAAGTGATGGATCGTATTGAGACGATCATCAATCCATGCTAAACGTTCAGGATCGGATTCAATATTGTCTCGATAATCACGCAAGGTGAATACCGCATCCTCAGCCTGGTAAAACGCTGACTGCAGCTGCTCCAGCATTGGGGCAATTGCAGCTTTATCGAAGGAGCAAATGTCCTCCAGCTTCGATACCGCCTTGCCAATCGCATCAAGCCCTTGCGGGCCATAAAGCAGCTCATAGGCCTCTGCAGCGTTCCCGCGCAGGCGCTCTGCATAAGTTAGCTTCCGTTTCTCTTCGGCTAATGATTCATCCTCACCACGCTGCAGCTGAGCGGTTGCAATCTCCTCCAACTGGAACCGGTACAGATCAAGCATCTGAAGCTGGCGCTTAGAGGTTTCCTCCAGCTCCCGAAGTGCGGACTTCGCTGACTCGTATTGCTTATATAGTGAAATGTAACTTTTCTTGCGCTCACCTAACGGCTCACCTGCATAGGCATCGAGCCAATCCAGATGCTTATCCGAACGAAGAAGCGATTGGTGCTCGTGTTGACCATGAATGTTAACGAGACATTCCCCTGCTTCACGAAGCATTGACAAATTCACGGTCTGACCGTTAATTCGACTAACGCTCTTGCCCTGTGCGTTCAATTCACGGCGAATAACGAGCAGCTCCTCCGGCGAAGCCGTTAAGCCATTACGAGCAAGTACTTCCCATACCGGATGATTGACTGGCATATCGAATACAGCCTCAATCTCGCTTCGATCACAGCCATGGCGCACGAGTTCAGCCTGACCGCGTCCCCCAACGACAAGGCTGAGCGCATCGATCAGAATCGATTTACCTGCACCAGTCTCACCCGTTAATACATGAAATCCATCATGGAAAGAAACCGTTACGTCTTCAATTACCGCCAAATTACGAATCGACAATTCGCGAAGCACGAGAATTCCTCCTTAGCATTCACTCTATATTCATCTACATTCTCAACTTTGCGTTCCTTCTAGTAAGCCGAGCAGCCGTTCGGTTACTTCACCGCTCTGCTCCTTCGTGCGGCAGATAATGAGAATCGTATCGTCACCGCAGATCGTACCCATTACTTCTGTCCACTCCATGTTATCGATAAGCGCACCAAGCGTATTCGCTGTGCCTGGAGAACACTTCATCACCACAAGATTGTCTGTGTAATCAATGTGCGTAAAGTGATCGATTAACGATCGCTTCAGCTTATGTATCGGATTGCTCTGGCGATTGTCCCCCGGCAGCGAGTATTGATAACGCCCGTCACCTGTCGGCACCTTGATTAACTGCAGCTCCTTCATATCACGCGATACGGTTGCTTGTGTCACCTGGAGCCCCGCTGAGCGAAGCGCTTCAACGAGCTCGTCCTGCGTCTCGATGACTTGTTTCGTAATAATGTCCCTTATTCTAAAATGTCGTAAGCCCTTCATCATCCATGTCCTCCTGCTATTCCTCTCGATCGTATACGCCGATATCAAACGTGATCTGATGCACCGTTCCATCGGTCGTATCTACATACAATACGCCACTGCTCTCAGGCAGTAATAACGCATAAACCATTAACCGATCCCGAATACCGCTGCCCGTCCAGTCCATCGGTTGACGATCTCGTGAGCACTTGACTACATACATCTTGCCTTCCCGCTCTGCAATGTAATCAATGTACAGCCGAGAATATAATCGATTCCCATTCCACCCAATCGAAATAGGGACTCGATGCTTCCCGGAAGTGACGACGTAGCCGCTCGCTTCTAAAATCTGTACACCAGATTCGTCAGCCGACCATACGCCTCCCTTGCCCAGCCGCAACCGCTTCATGCCTGGAGGAGCATGCAGCCAATTGTATAAAGCGCGATAGATCCATAAGAGCAATAACGACCCCACCAACAGCATGACAAACCAGTCGATAGATTGTTCCAATGGCAATTCCCCGCTTTCGTCTCGGTTCAAGCCTAAACGATGCAGAATGGATATCCAACAATCCCCATTCCTGCTCGATTACACATTCGAGGCGAACAACGATGAATCCTGCTCTGCAGAATACGAACGCTTGTTTGGTAAACCTAGTGTATCAAATGAAGTATGCCCTGTAAAGACGAACAACCACAAAAAAAGGCATTTTTCGAAAAGGCGTTAAGCCGATTCGAAAAATGCCTCTTCTTTTCGCTTATGCTTTACCCGCGCGGAATGTCTGGCCAGCTTCTGCAACAAGCGCCGCGATCCGATTGTCATCCGGCACAGCAGCCATTGCTGCTGCGGATCCATGCTCGCCTGTCCACAGCCAGTGAACGAGAAATTCAATATTGCCTTCTCCGCCTGTAATCGGCGAGAACGTAATGTCTTTGGTCTCAAAACCAAGCTCCGCCGCAAAACCAAGCACAGTGTGCAGCACTTCCTCATGCACACTCGAGTCGCGCACCACGCCGGATTTGCCGACCTTCTCACGGCCCGCTTCAAACTGCGGCTTAATAAGCGCTGCTACATCGCCACCTGCAGCCAGCAGTCCTGTCAATGCCGGGAGAATCAGCTTCAACGAAATAAAGGACACGTCGATTGAAGCAAATGTCGGCTCGGGACCATCGAGATCGCCTGGCTGCATGTGTCTGAAATTCGTGCGTTCCATCACGCGTACGCGGTCATCCGAACGGAGCGAATAATCAAGCTGATTGTATCCGACGTCGATTGCGTAGACGAGAGAAGCACCGTTCTGGAGCGCGCAATCCGTAAATCCACCTGTGGAGGCGCCGATATCAAGCATGATCCGGCCATCCATCTCGATGCCGAAATGGCGAAGAGCCTTCTCCAGCTTCAAGCCTCCACGGCTTACATAAGGGTGCGGAGCACCTTTGACGGTAATCGCTGCCGATCGGGGCACCTTCATCCCGCTCTTCTCCATCCGATCACCATCGACCAGCACAAGACCTGCCATTACGGCAGCCTTCGCTTTCTCTCTGCTTTCATAAAACCCCTGCTCCACGAGCAGTACATCAATTCGTTCTTTCGTATTCGTCATGATTCTCCTTCGAATGCAATCTTCCAATGAAGATTCAAAACTCGGCTGTTCAGTCCTTTTGAATTACAATGCATTATTGTCCAGTAGCCATCCGAGTCCGGCGCGGCATCATAGCCTTCACATCTGCAGCTACACGTTCAGCCGTCAGCCCTGTCTCGGCACGCTGTTCCTTCACCGATCCATGCTCAACGAACACGTCAGGAACGCCGATAATCCGAACATTAACGCCGTAAATCTGCTGCTGCGAGTAGAATTCCATAACGGCACTGCCGAGACCGCCCAGCTCAGAGCCTTCCTCGAGTACGACGATCTGCATACCGTCTTCTGCAAGCGAACGAAGCATCTCTTCATCAAGCGGCTTCACAAAACGAGCGTTAATAATGCGCGGACTAATGCCTTCACGCTTCAATAAATCAGCTGCTTCTTCGGCGACACTAATCATTGGACCAATTGCAACAATCGCAACCTGCTCGCCGCTGCGAAGCACTTCCCACGAACCGATCGGAATCGTCGTCATCTCTGGATCGATTGGTACGCCCAGTCCGTTCGTACGCGGATAACGTACCGCGATTGGACCATCGTTATATTCCATCGCCGTCTTCATCATATTGCGAAGCTCATTCTCATCCTTCGGCATCATAAGCACCAGATTCGGCACATGACGGAGGTATGGAATATCATACACACCGTGATGCGTTTCGCCATCTGCACCCACGAAGCCAGCGCGGTCAATCGCGAATACAACATTAAGGTTCTGACGGCAAATATCGTGCACTACTTGGTCATACGCACGCTGCAAGAAGGTCGAATAAACGGCATAGACTGGCTTCATGCCTTCCATCGCTAACGCGCCGGACATTGTAGCAGCATGCTGCTCCGCAATGCCGACATCGATCATCCGATGCGGGAACCGACCAGCAAACTTCATTAAGCCGGAACCGCCAGGCATGGCAGGAGTAATCGCAACAATGCGTTCATCCTTCTCGGCCAGCTCCATAAGCGCATCCGCAAACACGTCCGTGTACATTGGTGGTCCAACTGCTTTGAGCATTTGACCAGATTCGATCTTATACGGCGTAGCGCCGTGCCACTTGAACGAATCTGCTTCTGCTGGCGAGTAGCCTTTGCCCTTGACCGTTACAACATGAACAAGAACCGGACCCTCTACCTGAGAAGCCTGCTTCATGACATCCATCAGCGCAGGAATATCGTGGCCATCGACAGGTCCGAAGTAAGTAAAGCCGAATTGTTCAAACAAAATACCGCTTACGAGCAAATATTTCAGGCTGTCCTTGACCCGTTCAGCCGTCTTTGCAAGTTTGCCCCCGATCGCCGGGATCTTGTTCAGAAGGCTGTTCAACTCTTCCTTCGCCTTCTGATAATGACGATCCGTACGGATTTTGCCCAAATAATGATGCAGTGCGCCCACGTTAGGCGCGATCGACATCTCGTTATCGTTCAGAACAACCATTAGGTTCTTCTTCTCGTGTCCGATGTGGTTAAGCGCTTCGAGCGCCATACCGCCCGTCAACGCACCATCACCGATAATTGCGACGACCTTGTTCGATTCGCCTTTCAAATCACGCGCAAGCGCCATTCCCATCGCCGCAGACAGCGAAGTGCTGCTGTGGCCGGCTTCCCATACGTCATGCTCGCTCTCGGAACGCTTGACGAAGCCGCACAGGCCCTTGTACTTGCGAAGCGTATCGAACCGATCGCGTCTACCTGTTAATATTTTGTGCACATAGGATTGATGGCCTACGTCAAAAATAAATTTGTCAGTTGGACTATCAAACAAATAATGAAGCACCAAGGTCAACTCAACTACACCCAAATTCGGCGCGAGATGCCCTCCCGTTGCAGCAAGCTTCTCAATCAAAAACTGTCGAATTTCGCCAGCTAATGCTTCGAGCTCCGATACGGATAGCTTCTTCAAGTCCTTAGGATCGTTAATATTGTCGAGCAGCACGGCGCTTTCCTCACTTTCGCTACAAACCACTAAATTTGTCGAACTATCGACTTTTACCCGTTTTCTCCCCATTATAAATCAATGGTCGCGCTTCATCAAATAATCGGCAATGCCGAATAATCGAGCAGGCGCCTCGAGCTTAGCCTGGTTAAGCGCTTGTTTCGCAACATCAGTCAGTCGCTCTACTTCCATCTGACTTTCCTCAAGACCGATTAAGAACGGATAGGTCACCTTGTGCTGCTCCACATCGCTGTTCGTTTTCTTGCCAAGCTTCGCCTCATCGCCAATCAGATCCAGAATATCGTCTTGAATCTGGAACGCGAGGCCAAGTGCAGTACCGAACTCTGTTACTCGCTCCAGTTGCTCTGCTGTAGCTCCGCCAATCAAGGCTCCTGCACGCAGTGAGAACACAATTAAATCACTTGTCTTATGCTGATGAATATACTTCAGCTGAGCAATTGATGTTACGCCCTGCTCCCCGAGCATATCTGCCGCTTGACCGCCAACCATACCGGAAGCGCCCGCCAGCACGGACAGCTCCTCCACGATTTGCAGCGCAATCTCTGCAGGAACGCCATTCGAACGTGAAGCTTGCACGATGCTGTAGAATGCATGCGTCAACAATGCATCACCGGCCAATATCGCCATCGCCTCGCCGTAAACCTTATGATTCGTCAGTTTGCCTCGGCGGTAATCATCATCGTCCATCGCCGGAAGGTCGTCGTGGATCAATGAATACGTATGAATCATTTCGATTGCGCAAGCTACGGGCATTGCAGCTTGCACAGCCGCAGGATCGCGTCGGACAGCCTCAGCAGCAGCCAGAACGAGTACTGGACGCATACGCTTGCCGCCTGCATCGACGGAATAATTCATCGACTCGCGAAGCTGTGCTGGAACGTCCCACTTCGCAGGCAATACCGATTTCAAAGCCGCTTCGACTTCGGCCGCAGTCTGACTGATATATTGTTGTGTTGTTAACGACTCACTCAAAGCTTATTCCCCTCTATCCTCGTTTGGATGAGCAAACGGCTTCCGCTGCACGCCTTGCTCCGTTTCTACGAGAAGCTCAATCTTGCGCTCGACCAGCTCCAGCTTGTTTCCGCACAGCTGTGATAGCCGCATCCCTTCTTGAAACAGCTCGATCGCCGTCTCCAATGGAACATCGCCATTCTCCAGCTTCATGACGATTGTCTCCAGCTTCTCCATTGCTTCCTCGAACGACAGCTGATCATTCGCTTCCATCGTTCTGATCACCTCGCATCGACCAAATATGGCAATCTAATAATCCGTCCGTCAGCTTCACCCGTACAACATCGCCCAATTGAACCTCTTCCACTGAACGAATCAGCTTCTTCTCGGCCTCGTCATAGACGAGACTATAACCGCGCGCCATCACTTTCAATGGGCTAAGCGCATCCAGCTGCCGAATCGAAGCAGACAAAGCTAACTTTCGTTCCTTAAGGCGGACAGCCATCGCGGATTCTAATCGACGCTGCATCGCAGCTCGTTTCTCCGACGCTGTCTCAACCGCATGACCAGGATGATTGGCTGCAAGCAGCGTGCGCATACGCTCAAGCCGCTCGCGTCCGCGCTCAGCCTTGCGAACGGTCAAATGAGCAAGACGCTCTTGAAGCCGATCAAGACGCTCCGCTTGATCAAGCAAATACCGTCTAGGATGTACAAAAAATGGCGACCGTCTCACGCGCTCCAGTCGTTCTCTCGACACTTTCACATAATGCCTGCCAGCTTGAACCAGCCTTTGATTAAGCCGCTCCACTTGACGATGAAGCTCGCCGATGTGAGGAACTGCCAATTCTGCTGCAGCTGTAGGCGTTGCCGCACGAAGGTCGGCAACGAAATCCGCTATTGTAAAGTCCGTCTCATGGCCAACAGCCGAAATAACCGGAATAGCCGAAGCTGCGATCGCTCTTGCTACCGCCTCTTCATTAAATGCCCATAGCTCTTCCAGCGATCCGCCGCCTCGCCCAACAATTAATACGTCCGTTTCGGCGATTCGATTCATTAATTCAATGGCTCGCACAATCGATGGTCCAGCCCCTGTCCCTTGGACAAGCACAGGACAGACGATTATCGGAATAGACGGATGACGCCGCTGAAGCGTAATGATCACGTCACGAACAGCCGCGCCTGTCGGAGATGTAATGACACCAATCGCCCGCGGGAGCGACGGGATCGGCCGTTTGCGCGCTGCTTCAAACAGCCCCTCGTTTTCCAGCTTACGTTTTAGCTGCTCATAAGCCAAATATAGGCTGCCAATCCCGTCCGGTTGCATTGCTGTTGCATAGAATTGATAGTTCCCATCCCGTTCATATACGGAAATGTTGCCCTGCGCAATAACCTTGGCCCCTTCCTTCGGTTTAAAAGGAAGATTGCGGTTGTGCGAGGCAAACATAATGCACTTGATCCGGCTGTCGCTGTCCTTCAGCGTGAAATACATATGCCCGCTCGAATGATGCGTAAAGTTCGATATTTCACCGCGCAGCCATACATCTCCAAGCAGGTTGTCCGCTTCCAGCTTCAGCTTAATGTATCGATTCAGTTCCTTGATCGAATAGATGCGAGGCTCTTTCGCCATTCACATCACCCGATTCCGTGTGCTTTCTTAGCTGCCTTAAGCGTATTGCTCATGAGCATCGTAATCGTCATAGGGCCAACGCCGCCTGGCACAGGCGTAATAGCGCCCGAAACCTCAAGGCAATCCTCATAGTCAACGTCGCCCGCAAGCTTGCCGTCAGGCAGACGGTTGATACCTACATCGATAACGACAGCGCCCGGCTTCACATACGAGCGGTCAATCGCTTTGGCACGGCCGATCGCAGCTACAAGAATGTCAGCCTGCGAAGCAATTTCCTTCAAGTTAGCTGTACGCGAGTGGCAGATCGTAACCGTTGCGTTCTCGCGAAGAAGCAGCATTGCAACAGGCTTGCCTACGATGTTGCTGCGGCCGATAACAACCGCATGTTTGCCTGCAATGTCCGTTCCAGCGCGCTTGATCAGCTCGATAACGCCTGCAGGTGTGCATGGGAGCAAGCTGTCGTCACCGATGACCAGGTTGCCAACGCTCTCTGGATGGAAGCCGTCCACGTCTTTATCTACGCTGATCGCATCGATAACAGCCTTCTCATTAATATGCTTGGGCAGCGGCAGCTGAACGAGGATACCATTGATCGTCGATTGCTCATTCAGCTTATGAATAAGCGCAAGCAGCTCTTCTTCGCTCGTATCCGCGCTAAGACGGTGAACCTCCGAATAGAAGCCGAGTTGGATACACGCCTTCTCTTTGCTGCCAACATACACTTTGGATGCTGGATCCTCACCTACAAGTACAACTGCGAGGCCCGGTACTACGCCTTGCTGGCGAAGCTTGTCCGTTTCTGCTTTCACTTCTTCGCGAATCATATCCGAGATTGCTTTACCATTAATGATTTGTGCTGTCATGACTAACCGTCCTCCACCTTGTTTGTTCATTTGTTATTGTTGATCTTGTTTGGAATGATTGATTGCGCCGATAAGCTTGCCAAGCACGCCGTTAACGAACTTGCCCGACTCCTCTGTGCCAAAATGCTTCGCGAGCTCAATCGCCTCATTGATCGCCGCTTTCGGCGGAACATCATCGCGGAATACCATCTCATAGCACGCGAGCCGCAGTACTTGGCGGTCAACGCGCGACAGGCGGTCCACCTGCCAGCCCGTCAGATGCTGCTGCAGCATTTCGTCGATCGCCTTCTTGCGCTCCACTACACCCATAACAAGCGACCGTGTATACTCGTTCACCTTGGCTGCCTCAGCAGGCTGAGCACCAAGCTCGTTATCATGCTGGCGCGCTTCCTCCATCAGCATATCGACAGCTTCTGCAGCTGTTACTTCATTCATTTCCATCTGGTACAAGCTTTGTACCGCAATTTCCCGAGCCAATCTTCGTTTCATGGGGCCTCCTTCAATCTTCCGTAGTAAATCGGTCCATCGCCGTTTACCTCTAACGTTAACTAGGATACGCATATATGAACATGAGAAAACCTCTGTCGAGATCATTCGTTTGAAGACGAACATGACCGCGCACAGAGGCAAATTATAAAAAGAACCTCTATCGAAGCCAATACAACTTGAGCGACCGCGCTTAGAGGCAGATTTTATCACCAACACAAGAATTTGTACCTTCCATTCAACCGAAGGCCAATGAATTCCGATATAGTGAAAATCTTGTCAGCTTGACAAGCAAGCTTGCGTCAAAGAGCATGTCGCAGGCGCGACTAACCTATGATCTCCTCCCTGCTCCGAACAGCGGCTGCGAAGGCATAAGCTTCCGGAGTACGGAGGAGACCACAGAATTATCGAAACGGACGTTGGCGGCTGAGCAATCGTTCCACCCACTCGACTACCCTGCTCCAAGGGAGCAGCGGTCCTTCGTCCTTGTCAATCCGTTTGCCGATTACATATCCGACAGTAATAAGAAAAGCAAATACGAGCATGTCCCAAAAACCGACGATCAAATAAACGACGCCCAATAGAAATCCGGCGGCCGCTCCGGCTATTCTCCCTGGATACTCGTTCAGCCATTGCTTCCACATCGGGCTATCCCCACCTCTATTCTACGCGGCTTTTGAAAGCAGGAGCTTGTACCACATTCGCTACATATACCGATACACCAGCAACCGGGATACCGGTAATATCTTCAACATGGCCTTTGACCGAACGTTGAATCTCTTCCGTAAGTGCCGGAATCGATGAATCTCCGTCTACGACCGTACGGATGACAATATCGAGACCTGCTTCCGAAATCGTAATGCGTGCACGCAAGTCTTTCAATCCACGATGCTTGGCAGCTGCCTTCAGAGCCAGATTCTCAACCGTCTCCATCGAAATACGAATATCGCCAAATTCATTGCGTTGATCAATAGATTGCGAGGTGCTTCCGCTGCGCTTCACCGAAATGTAGAACAAGCGCAGACTAATCAAGAACAGGACAACGCCAACAATCGCACCGGCTGCCTGGACCCACTGCACATCTCCATAAAACTGTGATACAGCGTCAACAGCCGTCTGCTCTGGAATCCACCTCAAGCTAATGCAGAACAGGCCGATCGAAGCTGCACCAATGACTATGCTGTACACGAATAGCAATAGCTTGTCTATCACTCTGACCAACGTAAGGCCTCCTCTGGCATAACGGAATGAAAACCCCCTTGCGAAAGAGCAGACGCCCAACCACGAGGGGGTTTATGCAAATCACTATTTCACCCGCTGGTATGTGTCTTCTTCATCCGTTTTCTCTACCGTCTTGAAATGTACGTCATGGATATGAACGTTCACTTCAACGACATGCAGCCCAGTCATCGTCTCAATCGAGCGCTTTACACTGCGCTGAATGTCTGAGGCGACATCGGGTATGCGGTTGCCGAATTCGACAATGATCGATACGTCCACGGCCGCTTCACGCTGGCCAACCTCGACCTTCACACCTTTGGACAAGTTTTTACGTCCTAGCAACTCTGCGATTCCGCCAACGAAGCCGCCGCTCATGCCGGCAACGCCTTGCACTTCTACAGTCGCCAATCCGGCGATGACCTCGATTACTTCAGGCGCGATTTGAATACTACCAATATCCGTCCGTTCGTAATCTGCAGCAATCGTACTCATGATCATCTGCACCTCCCTTAAATTCGAGCGCATCTCCGAGCCTCGTTAGCCGGAGGCTTATCCGCTTCTAATCTCTATACTATAACATCAGGCCAGATTTATGACAAACCTTGGCCTAATGCTTGCAAGCCTTATACTTGTTCTGGCTCCGCTTCCGGATTGTTGACATCATAGTCTTCCAAAAACTTGATATCGAACGTGCCTTTCAAGAACTTCGGATGATTGAGCAGCTTCATATGGAACGGAATCGTCGTCTTGATTCCCTCAATCTCGAATTCAACGAGCGCGCGCTTCATGCGAGCAATCGCTTCATCACGAGTCGCGCCCCATACGATCAGCTTCGCGATCATCGAATCATAGTGAGGCGAGATCGTATAGCCTGGGTATGCTGCAGAGTCTACGCGAACACCTAACCCGCCTGGCGGCAGATAGAATTGAATTTGACCAGGAGACGGCATGAAATTGCGCTCCGAATCCTCCGCGTTAATACGGCATTCAATCGCCCAGCCATTCGGTTTAATGTCCTCTTGACGGAATGAGAGTGGATTACCTTCCGCGACAGAGATCATCTCTGCAATCAAGTCAACATTCGTAATCATTTCCGTTACCGGATGCTCAACCTGAATACGCGTGTTCATCTCCATGAAGTAGAACTTGCCATCAGGGCCAAGCAAAAACTCGAGTGTACCGGCGCCGGAATATTCGACTGCAAGCGCAGCACGAACCGCCGCTTGACCCATCTGTTCACGCAGTGCTGGCGACAGCACAGGGCATGGCGCTTCTTCTACGAGTTTCTGACGGCGGCGTTGCACGGAGCAGTCGCGTTCGAAGAGATGCACGGCATTGCCATGCTTATCTGCCATAATTTGAATTTCAACGTGCTTCATGCCCGTCAAATATTTCTCCAAATATACGCCTGCATTGCCGAACGCCTTCTGGGCTTCCTGCTGAGCCGTCGTAATCTGGCTGACCAGCGATTCTTCGTCCTCCGCGATACGGATACCTTTGCCGCCGCCGCCTGCCGTTGCTTTGATGATGACAGGATAACCGATCTCTCGCGCAACGCGAATGGCTTCCTCCATATCCTCAATCAGGCCATCAGAACCTGGAATTACCGGTACGTTCGCATCCTTCATCGTCTGTTTCGCAACCGCCTTATCCCCCATCTTGGAGATAGCGCTAGGGGATGGTCCGATAAACGTAACATTGCATGATTCGCAAATTTCTGCAAAATCAGCGTTCTCGGCTAGGAAGCCGTAGCCTGGATGAATCGCATCGCATCCTGTCAGCGTTGCGACACTCATAATGTTAGTTAGGTTCAAATAGCTGTCCTTCGACAGCGTTGGTCCGATACAATAAGCCTCATCAGCAAGACGCACGTGCAAAGAGTCACGGTCAGCCTCTGAATAAACAGCAACAGTCGAGATCCCTTTCTCACGGCATGCACGAATGATACGAACGGCAATTTCACCGCGGTTAGCGATCAGAATTTTATCGAATTTCAATTGGAAACCCCTTTCAGAAGAAGACTGGACAGCAAGTCGTCCGTAGACGACCGTATCCCTTATTCCGGTTTAACAAGGAAGAGCGGCTGGCCGAACTCGACCAGTTGACCGTTCTCGACGAGCACTTCTACGATTTCGCCGCGAACTTCTGCTTCGATCTCGTTCATCAGTTTCATCGCTTCCAAAATACATACAACCGACTTATCCGTTACACGCGAGCCCTTCGTTACAAATGGGCCTGCTTCTGGTGACGGCGCAGCGTAGAACGTGCCTACCATTGGCGAAACAATCTTGTGCAGGTTATCTTGTGCAGCTGGTGCTGCTGCAGGTGCAGCAGGCGCCGGTGCAGCTTGTACTGCCGCAGCAGCTGCAGGTTGAACAGCTTGTATAACCGGCGCAGCCGCTTGAACCGTTACAACCTCCGTTTTGCCAGGCTTGCGGATCAACAGGCGAGTACCTTCGTTCTCGATCTCTACCTCTTGAACCGTCGACTGGTCGATCAGCTTGATTAGTTCTTTTATTTCGTTCAGTTTAAACATTATCAAGTTTCACTCCTTCATTATTGAAAAAACCTTGATCAAGGCCATTCGAAGTTGAGCGACCTTCAGCTTTGCGAAGCAAAGCAGCTTCGTAAGCATGAGGAAGGTTTAATCGCCAATAAGAATTCAATCTTTCCTGATGACTTTGGAAGCTTATGATTCTTACGTGGAACACAGCATGTCCACTTCGATCAACAGCGTCTTAGTCCGCTCATAGAAGAATGCCAATTGTTACCCATAACGAATGTATTATAACATAAACAATAAGGAACAAACATAGTTTTTCTGCCAGCGCTTCTACTCCGCTGTATTCATTATTATAATGTGGAAACATTAAGAAGCTCCGCATGCGTATTAATACGCATGCGGAGCTTCTTAATCATATCCATATCACTAATATCGAGCCTCTCATCATTAAGGGACGTATTGGACGACAACTTGGGATGGCGACACTTCCAGCGTCTTCGTTACGAGGTCAATGATATCGGCTGCTTGGCCGCGTTCGAGCTTCTGGCTTTGGACGACTACATTATAATGGCTGGCTTGATCGTCAACGACGGCCATCGGATACAGCTTGCTGAGCTGCTCTTCCAGCGCGTTGATGCGATCCATTTTATCCGACAGCTCATTAAGCTTCGTTGCTGCTTGGCCTGCTTCTTCGTAGGACGTGCTCGTCGTGTTGCCAATGACCGCCATCAATTGATCTGTTTCCTTCAGGAATTGTTCATTCCGTTTGTATTGCAGCTGATCGAAAATACTATTGCTCGTCGATGTCGTAGCCGCCTTGTCCAGCGATGCCAGCTGGTCGAGCGTCTTCTGATCGGCAGCGCTGATGCCGTCCGCATCCGCAGTCGCTTCATTGTTTTCGGAAGCTTCCGTGGAGCCATTCACTTCATTGACGACGATCGCATCATCCTTATTGTCGTTCGAAGCCTCCGTCGCTCCTTTTAGACCCTGTTCAGATGTCGTTCCGTTGTTTGCTACCTTGCTCGCGTTCGGATCCAGATCTTCCGTGAACAGATAGTAAGCCGATAAAATGACCATCAAGCTGAGCATTGAAACGAGCCAAATTGTTTGTCTTTTCGTGTTCATAGATGAACACCCTCCCATTCATTCGGTTGTTATTTGAATGCAGGCCGTATCGGCCGTACTCATTGCTGCTTCCTTGGCACAATCGAGATGCGGTTCACCGGGACGTTGATGCCCTTCTCTACCGCATCGAGGATAAGTCGCTTCACCGTCGGATTCTCGGCCCCTTTGGCCACGATTAGAATGCCGCTGATGCGAGGCTTTATTTTCTTCGTGATGATCGGCTTCTGGTCGCCTGACTGCTCGTACAGCACGATCGTTCCGTTATCCGTCACACTCGTCATATGCCGCCTGCCTCCGCTTTTGTCCGTCTCTTCCGTTGTTTGCTGCGACCTCTGCTCATTGACGCTGTAGACGGTTTCTTCGGTCGAGTCCACGCTGACTAGCACGTCGACGGTGCCAACTCCTACGATTTTCTCCAAAATATCTTTCAGCCGATTCTCGAGCGGCTGCTCGATCGATGCGAATGGCGAGTCGCTGCTGTGGGAGGACATGGCCGGTACATCGGATAGAGGCGGCTCGGTAGAATGGGTTGTCGGGGCGACACGGTCGAATGACATGTACGCATTGATGATCATGATCGCTACGCCCAAAGCCCCGATAAGCAGCAGCCATCGCATCGCTCGTATCCTTGTCGGTCCTCCGGCCCCTCCGCCAATAGCCTTTTCTAAGCTGTCGAGCCATTTTGCCACCGGTATCCCCTCCTTACATCAGGACCTTTGAACGGAGTTCAAAGTCACTCCGCTTTACATCAGGACCTTTGAACGGAGTTCAAAGTCACTCCGCTTTACATCAGGACCTTTGAACGGAGTTCAAAGTCACCCCTCTAAGCAAATCGCTTTCTTACTTCGTTCTGATCTGAATCTGCTTCGGTGCGATTCCCCATCCCTGGCGAAGCGCCTGCTCAATTACAGCCCGCTGCTCGGCAGTTACAACTTCAGTCTCTACATCATTCACTTCGGTGTTCTGATCTTCAGATGCTGTCGAAGTTACTTCATCAACCGATACGCTGACCGCAATATCGATCGGCTGTATCGCACTGCTGTCTGGTTCAACCGACTGTTCTTCTTCTGCATCTGCCGCAGCTATCGTGACGAGCACCGAAGCAATCCTCTTGCCGTCTTCGCTCAACCTCACAACAGCGATGGAGCCCTCCGAGCCCAGCCTGCTGTCAATCTCCTGCTCCATTGCGCTTGCCAGCTCCCGTTCTGCCAGGGACGCCGCCTGCCGCTGACGCTCTTTGCTAAGCCGCTGTGCCTCCTTCGATATCTGCTGCAGCGTCGGCATTTGGATGGTGCTGCTTGCTCCTGCCCGCTCCCAGGCATTCATACTATCCTCCACGCGATCATTGAAGTTACCGGCGAACAACCGGATCAGCGGGGAAAGAATCGTGAGCAGCACGATCAGCCCTACGACAAGACGTGCATATCGCTGCATCGCTTTGTTCGGCAGCAGCAGGTCGACGATTGCCGCGAGCAGAATGACTGTAATAATGCTTCGAAGCCACCCGCTCAGCCAGTCCAACATGATTCGTCACCCCGCAGCATCGATTTAGAGGCAGCAATGATTGCGCCCGTCATCGCATCATCATGGCGGCATTGCCTGCGGTTAAAATGACGGTCACGGCTAGGAAGAACATGAGTGCCACGGCTGCCAGCGCGGCGAACACGTAGATCATGGTCTTGCCAATGGTGTGCAGGCATGCAGCAATCGGGCTGTCGCCGAGCGGCTGCATCACCGCGGCTGTCACATTGTAGATAAGCGCCAGCGTCAATATTTTGATCGCCGGGAATGCACATAAGAAGAGCAAAATGACAACCCCCGCGATACCGACCGCGTTCTTCACGAGCAGCGATGCAGAGATGACCGTGTCGGATGCATCGGAAAACATTTTGCCAACAACGGGAACGAAATTGCCAGCTACGAACTTCGCGGTCCGCAGCGTGACGCCATCTGTAATGGCTCCGGTTGCGCCTTGAATCGAGATCACGCCTAAGAACAGGCTGACCAGTACGCCGAGCGTTCCGATCCCGATATTGCGAAGCAGATTAGCAAGCTGGGTCACCTTGAACTTGTCGGTCAATGCACTTGCGATATGGAGCACTGCCGAGAAGAACAGCATCGGGAACACAATCGTGTAGATGAGCGTTCCCACTGTATTAATCATGAAGATAATAATCGGATGCAGGATGGTCACCGTCGAGACGTTCCCTACGGAAGCAAGCAGCGTAAGCAGCAGCGGCACCATCGCCATCATGAATTGAATCATGCTGCCGATTGCATCTTTTGCATAACCGATTGCTACATTGAAGCTGTTGGCCGCGATCACGATCAGCACCATGTAAGATATCGAGTAAGCAACCTTGCTGACCGCGTTCCGTTCGAATGCATTTTGCAGCGTTTCGAGAATCGAGCTGAATACGGACAGCAGAACGATCGTGACAAGCAGCTTACCGTTATACAGCACCTCATGCATCAGGAATTTGAATAGCCCGCTGACTACGGCTGTAAGCTTCAAACCTTTGCCGCCAGGCATAATCATCTCCGACAAGCTTGGCATATCTTTATCCGGGAAGTACGCGCCGTAGTTGTTTGTTAAGTCGGTCCAATACTTCTCGATCGGATCCATATCGAGCGTACCAGCCTGTTCCTTCGCCAGCTGATCCGACAATCCGTTATCAACCGATGCTGGCAAGGATGATGATGGCGGCGGAACGCCTGTCTGAGCTTCATTCGTGCCGGACACATCAGTAGGCAGTGCTTCAGCTTGTATAAGCTGACCGGTAGACAAGATCAAGAAGATGAGTACAAACAACAGACGAAGGACACGTTTTGCGGGCAGCTTCCTCATCTTCACTCACCCTCCTGGCGGCATTAATCCGAGCACCGTCTCAACGATGACATGAATGATCGGAACAGCCATAACGAGAATGAGCACCTTGCCGGCAAACTCGATTTTGGAAGCGATGCCTTCTTGTCCGGCATCCCGCACGATCTGTGCGCCGAACTCGGCGATGTAGGCAATCCCGATAATTTTCAATATCGTCTTCAAGTAGATCGAAGGAATGCCTGTCTGCTCCGCAAGCTGCTCAAGCATAGAAATGACAGTATCAATGCGGCCGATGATGTATAAGAAGATGAACAAGCCCGTAAAGGCTGACAGCAGGAAAGCAAACATCGGCTTCTGCTCGCGAACGACGAGAATGAGCACAGTAGCGATTAATCCAAGACCGACAATTTGTATGATTTCCATTCCGATATACTCACCTCGTTGTCCGTACGCTTACCGCCAGCCTTCGCCCGTCTGCCAAGTTACTGAAACAAGAAGATGGTCTTAATCTCCTGGAACAGATCGTTCAGCAAGCGAACGACCATGAACAAAACGACAACAAAGCCAATTACCGTTACCCAATGCGCCACCTCTTCCTTGCCCATCTGCTTCAATAACGTATGAATCATCGCGATGATGATGCCGATGCCAGCGATCTGAAAAATGGCGCTTACGTCGATATCCATTTATGCGGCACCCCACTAAACCATCAGTATGACGACGAGCACGGCAAGCAAGAGGCCGAGGCTTCTGCTCATCTTCTCGTACTTTGCTTGGTCATCTCTAGCTGCATCCTCTTCTGCTTTCAGCTGCACGGCCGCCAGACGCAAATGCTTCAGCTGATCATCCTTGTCGCTCATGCCGAGTATCGAGCCCAGCCGCAGCGTAACGGTCAGTTCCGGTGCGCGCATGGAGGTCGTCGGCCAAGCTCGGCGCATGGCGTGATCCCAGCACTCACGGAATGAACGGCCTTCTCCAGCTGACAGCTCGTCTGCAACAGCTTGGAATAATCGGCCGACCGGCTGGCCCGCATTCGAGGCGGTATGCTGCAGCGCGTCCGGCAGAGGCGTCTGTCCGAATACGATCTCCGTCTCCAGCCGCTGCAGCGCGCCAGCGAGCTGGCGTATCTGTTTCGGCCGGTCCGCGAACCGTGCAGCTTGCAAGAAGCCGATCAACGTGCCGGCAAACAAGATGAGCGAGGCGCCAATAAGCTTAAGGAGCATGTGATTCACCTGCTCTTGCAGCTCCCGTCGGCTCTCGGGGCGATGCCGTCGAATGGCCTGCCGCCCTGGCAGCAGAGCCTGTCGCAATGCTTGCAGCAGCCGATGCCGCAGATAAATCAACCACCTTGACTGACAATCCGGTTATCGTTCTTCTAAGCACGACACCGCGTGAGAACGCGCCTTCCTGCAGCAGCCGCTTAATCGCGGGACGGGCAGCTGCTTCCTCCCATTCGCCTGCATGTGCGGTTGCTACAACAGACACGCCCGCTCTAACCGCCTCGCGGATCGCTTCTACATCCTCATCGCGGCCGATTTCATCGACGATGAGCACCTCCGGCGACATGGATCGGATCATCATCATCATTCCTTCCGCCTTCGGGCAAGCATCCATCACGTCTGTGCGAGGCCCAACATCAAATGTCGGAACCCCTCGTACACAAGCGGCGATCTCCGAGCGTTCATCCACAATGCCAACCTTGCGGCCAGACCAGCCCAGCGCCTGAGGCGACTGCCATCTTCCATAGCTGATTGCCCTTGCCAAGTCTCGGATATAGGTTGTCTTTCCTTGTCTCGGCGCGCCGATTATGAGTGTAGAGGCAATCGTTCGATTATTCCGGTCTATGAGCTGCGGCAGCGACTGTCCTGCGACTCCTGTAACATCTCTAGCAATCCTTACGTTAAACCCGCCGATATCTCGTATTCCTCTTACCCGACCCTCTTCCAATACTGTTCTGCCGGCTAGTCCAACCCGATGGCCGCCTTCAACCGTAATGAAGCCTCGGCGAAGCTCCTCCTCCATGGCATACACGGAGTGGTTCGTCATTCGCTCCAGCAGCTTACGGCACAACTCGTACGATGGTTTATACGCACCTTCCGGGTTGTCGCTGAGCGATCCGCTGCTTGATACGAAGGTGGATACGCCCAGCGTCCACACTTCAAGCGGCCGATTGTCTCGAATGCGTATTTCCTCCAACCCTTCCTGCGCCTTAGCGGGCATTCGGGCAAGCACGGCAGTCAGCTCAGACGGCAGCAAATGCGCAACGCGTTCCAGCATACGGCTACACCTCTTACGAATGTTTGTCCTCTTCTCTGTTGTTCAAGTGTATGTGCTAGCTTGAATAATAGAACGCGATTATCGCGTCCTGTGTAGGTTTTTATCTCTTCGGACATCCCATTCATAGAATGCTATTTTTTGAGAATGCCAATCATTAAGCAGCCGATACCCGCTGTAATCCACAGCATTTTGCTGTATGAGATTTTATCAGCGAGTCCGACAAGTCCGATGGCCGTCGTCGAGATCAAGATCAGCGGTCCCACAAGCGCCAGCGATGAATTAATAAGCAGCGCCTTGTTAACCTCGTTGAACCGCAGCATGAGCAGCGCTGCGCACAGCTCTAGTGATCCCGAAATGATGCGAAGCGTTGCCATGCTGAGCACGATTTTGTCCAGCATCATCCACTCCTCCTTCCCGATTGGTTCATGTTCTAACGACCTCTACTGGTACAGACTATGCGCGCCTGTCCGATTTTAGGCCGGGGCACCAGCCTAGGGCATGCTGCATATATTACTTCCATGACCTTGGAAAGGCGGATTCATAGCATGCAAGTAGGGGTTATCGCAAGCGTCAATGAAGCGCGGGCAGATCAATTCTCACATCGGACAGCGATCGTCATCGATGTCCTTCGTGCAACGAGTACGATGGTCGCTGCTATGAAGGCAGGTGCAGTAAGCATCGTCCCTGCCGAGACAGTCATGGAGGCACGCGCACTCATCCGTCCTGGCGACGTGCTGGGCGGCGAACGTTTCAATCGCAAAATTACAGGCTTCGAGCTCGGCAATTCGCCACTCGAATATCGTAAAGAAACGATAGAGGGCAAACGTCTCATCCTGACGACGACAAACGGGACGCGCGCCATCATGAAAGCGATTCGGGCAGAGAATATTTTGACTGGCGCGATTGTTAACGCTACTGCTTGCGCCAGGGCGGCAATGGAGCTGCGCCGCGATATTGTTCTGTTATGCGCCGGCAGCAATGACGAGTTCGCAATTGAGGATGGATTGTGCGCAGGGCTTCTGCTGGATCGGCTGGAGAGCCAATGCCAGCAATCCTTCGAAACCGACGATTTCGGAACGGCTATGCTTGCCCTGTATCGCAACCGTGCGGATAAGCTGCTGGAGACTATCAGCCAAGGATCAGCCGGCCGAAGGCTGATTAAGATGGGTTTCGGCCGCGATGTGGAATGGTGCTCGGTACCCGATTCCGACGATATTGTTCCACGGCTGAATGGTGATGCTTTAACCAAATGTTAAGCTAGCGATAGCAAATAAGGCCTTCGGCTCCACTCTTCATGGTGGATGCCGAAGGCCTTCTGTTGTTTTGACAATCCTATCGTTTAGCAAACTCTACTAGTGGTTTAATCTATCATACAGCTGCGCCGCCGTCTCCTATTCTTGTTCAGTGACTAGCACCAAACATCCGAAAGCCTCAGCTGTCGCAACTGGTCCAACTGTCTCCTTCCATTGTCCATCGGCAGACAGCGCATATCGGCTGCCAGTCAACCCATTGACCATTGTACATTCCCCTAGACGATCTCGCAGCGGCAGTGCCGGAACCGAGTATGGAAGCGTGCCATTATTGATGATGACGTACGCCGTTTCACCATCCACCTGCCGCAGAAACCCGAAGGCATTATTCGCCTCATCGGCGAACACGAACCGCAACGTGCCGCGGGTCAGCGAGGCATGCTTCTTCCGCAGGGCAATCATCGAGCGGAACACTTCGTAAGTAGCAGCATCACGACTGTTCGCTTCCCAAATCATCGGACGTCTGCAATCCGGGTCGGTGGCGCCCTCCATGCCGACTTCATCGCCGTAATAGACGACCGGCATGCCAGGCATCGTCATCTGCAGGCAGACCGCAAGCCGCATTCGCGCCAAAGCCGTCTCTTGTCTGTTCCATCCCCTGCCGCCGTTGCGACAAGCCGTTAAGAAACGCTCTGTGTCATGGCTGCCCAGCAGCTGCATCATCGCGCTGTACGCTTGATCGGTATAGCGCATCTGGAGACTTGTAAGCAGCTCAGTGAACGTCTCCGCCCCGATATTTTGCCGTGCGAAGAAGTCGAGCGCAGCCTCGCGGAACAAGTAGTTCATCACGCCATCGAATTGGTCGCCATGCAGCCAAGGGGAAGCATCGTGCATGAATTCGCCGACGAGCAGCTGTTGATCGTCGATGCCTTTGACCCTTTCGCGCAGCAGCTGCCAGAATCGGCGGTCTACTTCATTGGCAACGTCCAACCGCCATCCATCGATGCCCGTCTCGCGAATCCAGTATTCCGCAACATCAAGCAAATACTGCGTCACTTCCGGCGTCGATGTGTTCAGCTTCGGCATCGTTGCAATGCCATTGCCGAATGTTTCGTAATTCGGCACAGGCTCTTGCGTTATGGGGTATGCGTCAACATAATACCAGTCTCTATAAGCGGAATCCTTCCCAAGGTTCATCACATCCTGGAAAGCGGCAAACTGGTCGCCGCTGTGATTGAACACGGCATCAAGCACAATGCGAATGCCGCGCGCATGCGCCTGCTGGACAAGCCTTTTGAACGTATCCAGGTCGCCGAATGCAGGATCAATCTTGTAATAGTCCGTTGTGTCGTACTTATGATTCGAGGGAGATTCGAAGATTGGGTTTAAATAAACGGCGTTTACGCCAAGCTCAACCAAGTAATCAAGCCTATCAATAATCCCTTGCAGATCCCCGCCATACCGCGATAGAGGCGTTGGCTGCTCTTGACTATCCCAAGGCTGAACGTTCACCGGGTCGATGGACGGGTCACCCTTACAGAACCGGTCGGGAAATATTTGATAGAATACAGCATCCTTCGCCCAATCCGGCACGCGTGGAATTTCGTTACGGGATAAGTAAGGAAATTGAAAGCTGCCTGCCAAGTCGCGCTGCGAGAAGATGCCCCGTTCTCCGACCCAATGGCTGTCACCATTGTTCATGCGCACAAGAAACAGATAGCGCACCTTTCGTTTCAATGCCGGCAGCACTGCTTCATAATAATCGCTGTACCGGTCAGAGCCAACCTTCTCCATGACGATCGGAAGCTCCGTACCCGGCGAATCATATCGATCCGCATATAAAGCCTGGCAGGAAGCCGCACTCCCTCTTCTCACTTTCAATCGAACGTTGAGCCGATACTCATCGAGTGGATACGCATAAGGGATCTCGCACACATGATAGATGGAACTTGGCATATCGTTTCGAACTCCTTCGCTTTGTAGTAAAATGAAAGCATAAATGCTGTAACTTACCTATTCTTCAACGTTAGGAAACCGGTTTCCTAACGTTAGAATAACACACTCTTTCATTTTGTTCAAAATAATTCTGGGAAAGGGTCCGTAATCGGCTATGAGCAAAATTACGATCAACGATATTGCGAAGGCGGCAGGCGTCGCCAAATCGACCGTATCGAAAGTATTAAACGATGCCGCCTCGATCTCCGAGGAGACGAAGCGCAAAGTGCGGGATATTATGAAAGAAATGAACTACACGCCGAGCAGCATCGCAACGCAGCTCGCGAGAAAAAGCAGCTTCAACGTCGGCCTATTGGTGGATCTCAGCCGCAAGGACGACTTTCTTAACCATTTCTTCTACGCTATCATCGGCGGCATTGAGAGTGTCATTGGCAAACACCAATATGAGCTGACGATCTGCAACGCGAGTTCGGATACGGACGATGAGAATGCTTCATCGGGCTTTATGAACCGGCTTGTCCGCAGCGGCAAAGTAGACGGCCTTATTATGGACAGTTCGATCTGGACAGCGGAAACAGAACGGCTGCTCGCCGAGCTGCAATTCCCATATGTCCTTATTGGTGATGCGCCAGCAGCAGTCACCTACAGCGCCGTTGATATCGATAACGAGAATGGCGGTCAGCTGCTTGCACAGCATCTCATCTCGCAGGGCTACACACGGATTGCCTTCATCGGCGGAGAGGGCTGTGGCGAACCACTGTTCGATCGACGGGTCCGCGGCTGCGCGGCCGCCTTGCAGGAGCACGGGTTAGCGCTCGATCCCCGCCACGTACTAGTTGGAACGGCTAACGAAGCGAACGGGCGGCTCTTCATGTCGCAGCTGCTCACACTTCCTGCCGAGGAGCAGCCTGACGCGGTTATTTGCATGAACAACTACACAGCGTTCGGAGCGCTTGAAGCGGCGCGAGCAGCAGGCATATCCCTGCCATCGCAGCTTGGCATTGCTACCTTCGACGACTATCCGCTTGCCCCGTACACGTACCCGCCGCTTACCTGCTTGCAGATGGACACGTTCGAGCTAGGCGTCCAGGCGGCGCATATGCTCATGACACGAATCAGCGAGCCTTCTGCAGCGGCTGAGCAGCGGCTCATTCCAGCTGCGTTAATAACGCGTGCATCAACTGTACGTTAGCTCCACACCCGATACCCACGCAGCACGAACAGCCGGTTCGGAAGTCAGATCGCACTGACTTCCGAACCGGCTTTTATGACTGCCAAGCTATCCTAAATATCCTTCCATTTCGCCACCGTCAGATTCAGCGTCTGCTGCCCGCCGGCTGTTGTAATCGTTCGATTCGCAATATCGCTGCCATTGCTGTTCACTTCAACTGTCTCCCATGTACCTCTTGTGAACTTGAACTGGAGTGCTGTACCGGACGCAATCGGGAGCGTAATCGAATACGTTCCATTCGTGTTCCGAGTTAATTTGTAGTCCGCCGAACCTGCATTCCACGAATTGACCGTGCCGGATAAGTACACATCTGCCGTTGCCGGCGTATTCAATGGGACCGTCAGCACGATCGTCAAGCTGTCTGCCTGCGGAACGCCTGCTGTAATGACGCCATTCACTAACGTATAGACGCCAGAACCGAAGGAGTAGTTTTGCGAATTATTGTTATCCCATGTGCCGCTGCCGTTATTAAACGCGGCTTTCAATCCATTCGCCGATCCGAGATCGATCGTGGCCACACTGTACCCCGTGTAGGTCGATGACGTCATTGCCAGACCTGGCGCTGTCGTCCACGTCGTTGAACCGTTCAAGCTGTAATGAACGTAACGGTTCGCAAAGCTCGTATTCTTGTAGTAGATCGTCACGGAGTTACTGCTTCCTTGCAGCGTCGTTACGGACAGCGCCGCGCTTGTGTCGGACTTGTTGCCAGCCGCATCATACGCTTTAACGGTGTATGAGTACGTCGTATTCGCTGCCACCGTTTGGTCCGTGTAGCTGGTCGTTGCTGATGTTCCGATCAGCACGCCATCGCGATACACCTCATAACCGGTAACACCGACATTGTCCGTTGATGCCGTCCATGCCAGCGACACCGATGCTGCCGTAATCGTACCTGCTGCAAGAGCAGTTGGTGTCGTTGGCGCCTGCGTATCTCCTCCGCTTGGAGCGCCAGCAATAATTGTACCTGCATTAAACGTCCACGTGCCTGCATGAAACTTGTAGTTTAGGCCGCCATTGTTGTCCCAAGATCCGCTGCCGTTATTGAACACGGCCTCCAATTGTACGGCTTCGCCGATATGAACAGTGTACTTGTTGTATCCGGCAACCTCAGCTGCTGGCATTGCAGCACCAGGTGCTGTCGTCCACGTGCCGCCGACTGGGCGGTAATGAATATACGGTGTCGTATAGCCTTGCTTATAGTAGACCGTAACGCTGTTGTTCACGGCATCCGGCGTTGTCAGCAAGAGCGCTGCGCTGAGTGCCGATTTGTTGCCTGCTGCATCATAGGCCTTAACGGTATAAGCGTACGACGTCAAAGGCGATACCGTTGTGTCCGTATACGATGGCGATGCGGACGTACCTTTGAGCACGCCATCCCGATAGATTTCGTAGCCGGTTACGCCGATGTTGTCGGTCGAGGCCGTCCACGTAATCGTTGCGGAGGAGCCTGTTACCGTACCTGCTGTTACATTCGTTGGCACCGATGGTGCTGTTGTATCCACCGGCTGTTGAATTTGCGGTGCATAGATTTTCGCCGAATTCGCCCCTGCCGATACTGTAATTTGTTTGCCCGTGACGCCGCCGGATTGAATCGTCACCGTGTCGGAAGTGTTCAATTGGTTCGTCAGCACCGTGCCAACTGCAAGCGTGCTTTCCGCACGAAGCGGGATCGTAACCGTCTGGGTGCCGGAGGAAGCGTTGCTGAATACGCTGATCACTTCTTGGCCAAGATTGGTGCCCGAATCGATGCGGCGCGAGAAGGCGTATAGATTTTGTGAAGACCACATTTCGCGCTGTTTGCCTGTGCGAAGCGCCGCATAGTCCTGACGAATCTTATTGAGCTTCGCTACGAATTGGTACGTATTGGTGTTCTCGTTAAAATAGTTCTCAATAACATTGCCATTGCTGTCCCGCTTCATCATCGACCAGCGGTTCCACGTATCGGCAATGCCGCCGCCAATGATCTGGCCATTGCCGTTTCCTTTGTTCTGCTCGGTGCCTTGGAACACGACAGGCAGGCCGCGAACGGTGAAGATGAACGCCAACGCGTTCTGCAATTTGTCTACACTGCCGCCGGCTTCCGTTAAGAACCGGTTGCGGTCATGGTTGTCAATGAACGTAACCATGTGATTCTCGGAGCCGTTGTAGCGGTAATCCTGCGCAAGCGTGCTCTTCACATTCGAGTCGAACGATTGACCGTATGCAAAAGAGTTAAGGATCGAGAAGAACATCGGGAAGTCGAGCATTCCCCATTCTGCATTGCTGCCTACCCAACGGGAGACGAACTCTGCGTTGCCGTCGAAGTTCTCGCCGAACGTATTGACGCCAATGTAGCTCTGCAGCTCGTGCAGAACAGAAGGATGAACAAGCTTAGCCGCATCGACGCGAGCGCCGTCTGCACCTGTATAATCGAACCAGCCTTTGATAGAATCGAATACGGCTTGCTTCGCTTGCGGATTGTCAAAGTCGATATCGTCAAGCCCGCCGAGGTCATGATTCTCGAGATAGTCCTGTGCCCACTGCGTGTAATTGCCATCTGTAAGCGACCAGTCGATATCGCCGTTATGATGGTACCATGATGGATTGTTGAAGGGCGCTGCCGGTTGAAGCCCTGGTACATCATAGAAGGCATTCGTGCCGAGCATGTAGTCGCCAACGTGGTTCGGCACGACGTCGATAACGACTTTAATGCCCAAGCTGTGAGCCGTATCTACAAGCTCCTTCAGCTTCTCCTTCGTACCGAAGTATGGATTCGCCTTGTTCGGATCCTTCATGTTGTAGCCGTGATAGGCTGTATTTTTGCCCGTGCCATTGTTGTCGCGGTTCGTCATTTGCGGTTCAGCAACCGGCGAGATCCAGATTGCGGTGTAGCCCATGTTCTTGATGTAAGAGAGCTTATCGATAATGCCCTGCCAGTCTCCGCCTTTCATATAACGGAAATCCTCTTCGGACGTTTCACCGTAACGAATCGCTGCGCCAGTCGCATTATTCGTCGGATCGCCATCATGGAAGCGGTCGACCATAATTTGATAGATCGTATCGTTCTCGTCGAGTCCATTGCCGAGCTTCGCCGCTTCCGCCTTCAAGGTCGACAGCGTCATCAATCCCGCATTATCACCAGGAACAACTGCCGGCTGAATAACACCTGTAAGGAGCATCGCTGCGAACAGGAAGAAGAAGGCAATCTTTCTCGTCATGCTTCGCTTATTCGAAATCACTCTGTGCATCGTAAGTTAATCCTCCCATTGTACAAAATATAATCGTTTCATATGTGCTGGCTTACGATCAAATGTCTTTCCATTTCTGCACGGTCAATGCCACATTCGTACTGCCGGACGGTACGGTGTACGATCGGTTCGCAATATCCGAGCCGTTCGAGGCTGTTTCCACACTTGTCCAAGCACCTCGCGTGAATTTGTATGACATAGACGTACCAGCAGCAAGCGGCAGTGTAATCGAATAGCTGCCATCTGTCCCACGCGTCAGCTTGTAGGCTGGATCAGCAGCATTCCAGTTATTAAGACTGCTGGCGAGATATACATCAGCGGTCTGCGGTGTATTCGATGGTATCGTCACCATGAAGGTCACCTGCTGAGTGACGGGTGTCGGTACGCCAGCTGTAATGAATCCGCCATTGAACGTCCATGTCCCAATTCCAAAGTTATAGTTGCTGCCGCCATTGTTGTCCCATGTACCAGCGCCGTTGTTGAATACTGCTTCCAGACCGGCTGCCATGCCGACATCGACTGTTATTTTGAAATAACCTGATACCTCAGCCGCAGTCATTGCGACACCTGGTGCAGTCGTCCATGTTCCGCCAGTCGGTCGATAATGAATGTAAGGCGCACTGTAACCTGGCTTGTAATAGATGGTGACCTTGTTCGTCGCGGGTATCGGTGTCGTCACACTGACGGATGTACTTAGAGCCGATTTATTGCCCGCTGCGTCATACGCACGTATGGCGTAGACGTATGTCGAACCTGGTGTTCGGCTGCTGTCCGTATAAGTAAGCTGTGACGAAGTTCCGATTGCAGCTCCGTCACGGAAAATTTCATAGCCCGTTACGCCGACGTTATCAGTCGATGCTGACCAGCTTAATGCTACAGAAGTGCCATTCGCACTCGGCACTGCAATTAGGCTTATAGGCGTCGATGGCGGTTCGGCCTCCGGCAGTGGTGGCGGCGTCGGAGCGCCTGACGTAATGGTTCCGCCGCTGAATGTCCATACGCCGAGGCCGAAGCTATAGTTCATGCCGCCATTGTTATCCCATGTGCCTGAGCCGTTGTTGAACACCGCTTCAAGACCGTTCGCGATCCCGACATCGACCGTTTTCTTGAAGTAACCCGGCACTTCAGCAGCAGCCATCGCGACACCTGGAGCCGTCGTCCATGCTCCGCCTGTCGGTCGGTAATGAATAAATGGCGCTGTATAACCAGGCTTGTAATAGACCGTCACTTCATTGCTAGAATTGTTCGTGGCGAATGTGACTGGCGCACTCATCGCCGAGCTATTGCCAGCCGCGTCGACCGATTTAATCTCATAGCCATAGGAGGTTAGTGCGATAAGCCCCGAATCGGTAAAAGAAGTCGTCGTGCTTGTGCCTACCGATACGCCATCACGAAAAATCTCATAATGCTTAACGCCCTTGTTATCGGTCGATGGCGACCAATTCAGCGTGATCGTCGTGCGCGTCTGCGATGGCGATGTAATGTTCGCAGGAATGGAAGGCGCTTCCGTGTCAGGTACAATAGGCATATCCGTCAAGAACGGATAGGTTCCCTGAATCGTTCCGTTCACGTCCTCAATCAGCTTGCCGCCTTCATTCTTGTAAGTACCTGCACCAACGTAGACCGATTGAATATCGCTCTTCGTCACGTTCCCCTTCGCATCTACCGCTTCGATATAATAGTCAATCAGCTGATTGCGATAGCTGTCCAAGTACGTGTAGTACAAGTCACCAATTTCCTGTGCCTTCAGCTTCTGCATCGTAGCCGTCGACGAAGCCTGCCAAGCGACACCGTTCATATCAGGCTTCAGATCGCGCTTATTCATGCTGTAGCTGGTCCAGCCGCTCACTTTGGCCGGATCGATATTCGGAACGCCAGCTGCCGCGAGCTGCACAGGATCGTAGACGCGGAACGTGTTATCGGATGCATCCGCTGATGCGTCCCGATGCGTGCGCACCTTAACTTTAATGTCCGAGATGCCGTTTACGTCGTAAGCGTAAGTATAAATCGCGAAGCTGTTGTCAAAATATTGCGTTGTCCAGCCCTCCGACTTATCCTTGTTCACGCTGCCTGGGTTGTATGGCCAGCGCTGCGGCCACCAGACCGAAGGTCCTGTTGCATCCTTCGACAGCTGCTCGGTAACGAACGGCTTCGAGAAGTACAGCGACTGATTGAACGAAAGCGTAGGCTTGACGGAGTCATCGACATTCTCGTCATAGTAGCCGAAGCCCGAATCCATTGCAGGAATGAGGAAGTACCAGGCAAGCTCCGCTGGATTAGCGCCTCCCCTATAGTCGTTGGACGCATCGCCTTTGACCGGGTAAGACATCATCCATGGATTCAGCTGATTGCCTGCTGGCGCTACCTGCTTATCCAGCGCGGTTGTCGGCTGCCAATAGTTCGGATGATCGGCGAGCCAGATCTGCTCGGCTGTCTGCGCATAGTTCAGCGCTGCCTGCAGCAGGGCGAAGTTGCGCTCCAGATAGTGATAGCCGTATTCGAAGCTGACGGTCATCCCTTCCGTCTCTCCATTGATGTTCTTCTTCGGCTCGTAATTCGTACCGTTCACCGCATTGAAATCAGCGAATTGCCCTTTCCAGATGCCGAACGGCAGCCGCCAGTGATGCCACTGCGGGTCAGACGATGAGTCGCGCGTATCGATCCATGAACCATCCTGCACATGAACAACATCGCTTGCAGCAGGCGTATTGTTGACCAGATACTCATCGATGCCCATAGCCGTTACCCCGGAGTCGCGGTAGGTAACATTGTCAGCATTGCGCCACGTGTCCTCGGAGCCTGCGCGCCCGCTGGAGTTGTCTCCATCATGCGCGATGACGAAGAACTGCTTCTGAGCTGTGAGCCCTTCGAACGGCTTCAAATCTTTGGCCGTTACTTGACCTTGATAGCCTTCCTCCCACGACTCCGCCTGTGCAACCGGTACGCCAACGATTTTGGACTCCGCGCCTGTCGTTGGATTCACATACTTCACCCAGTGTGGTGTCGAGGCGAAAGGGAATTTGTTGCGCACGACTTGCTGTTCATTGAACATAGGCTGCGATACCCACGAGCCTACATTGCTCGTATTCTGCAGGTCCGCACGGTTCGGAGGCGACACCATCGTGTCAACGCCCGGTTCATTCAAGTAAGGGTAATCCTTCAACGTCCGCGAGAAATGGTTATTGCCGATGACGGACCATTGAATGCCCAGCTTCTCCAGCACCGGAATGATCCGTTCCGAGAAGCCAAGCTCCGTCGGGAAGTAACCTTTAGACGACTGGAACGAGCTGCCCAAGAAATACGGTTGTGCCAATGTGACGTTCTGATAGATTAGATCCTTCAGCATGTAATCGTTGCCGACTAACGGACCCATCGAATGGTGACCGGTAAAATGGATCAAATCAAGCGTCCGCTTATTGTTGACGGTACGCAAAGTGTCGTAAGCCGATTTCCATGGCGTACCCCACGACGGGTTGGAGTAAGCGGATATCCCTCCATGCGTAACAAGATCATTGATGTTGTTCACAAGCGAGCCTGACATCGTCACCTGCATTTGCCCTTGCGGGAAGTCTTGCTGGAGCGTTTGCGCTACACTCCATGGCCAAGATAAATAAGCGCCTGTTTTCGCGTGATGCGAATAGTAACTGACAAGATCATCGTGCGGCATCACATTGCCATTCGGGAGATAGTACGGATAATTGGCCGGCGGGCTCTGCTTCAGTTCGATGACCTGGCCATCGTACATGTAACGGATCGGTGACCCTACAGCAGCCGATGAATAGCTGGTCGTATCGTAATACGGCCAGAAGTTCGGCATATGGTTGTGGTATACATGCGCAGCTGCGATTTGTGCGCTTGCTGTAGATGAGAATGGTTGTGCAAACGATTGCACAACCAACAATAAAAAAAGCCCGATCGTAATGTTCGTTCTTCTTGGAACCAACCTGCTCGACTTGGACTTCATGCGCGAAGTAATTATACTCACCCCACATTCATTAATTAAACGCTTACATTACTGCGAATAAGATCAATCATCGGACGCTGCAACTCCCCTCCCCCTTTCATTTGATTGGTAGTGCCGTTTTATCGGGAAACCGGTTTCGCAAGATGAGAATAGCATGTTATTCCATCCTCCGTCAATAGCCAAATCGATCGACCACACGTAAAGACAAAAAAATACAGCCCCGCATAGTGCGAGACTGTATCTCTAAGAAATCCGTATTAACGGCGCACTTGTGGACCGCCAACGAATACTTGCTCCGCCGTATCCAAGCCATACGCCGTGTGCAGCGCGCGAACAACGTCGTTCAGCGGCTCAGCTGCGATGACGCACGAGCATTTGATTTCGGACGTGCTAACCATCTTGATGCTGACGCCCAGCTTCGAGATCGCTTCGAACATCTTAGCAGCTACGCCAGGGTTGCTCACCATACCTGCGCCAACGATCGATACTTTCACGAGGTCCGTTTCGGAAGTCGTCTCGCGGAAAGGCACCTCGCTGCGGATTCCTTCGATGACTTGAATTGCGCGGTCTGCATCGCTGCTAGACAGCGTGAACGAGAAGTCTGCTTTGCCTTCTTGTACACCGCTCTGTACAATAATGTCGACATCGATACCGTTGTCAGCGAGTGCTCCGAACACTTTCGCCAGTACGCCCGGTACATCTTCCACGCCCAAAATGCTAATTCTCGCCACGTTCTTATCAAAGGCAATGCCGCTTACGACTACGCCTTGCTCCATGACTGCTTCCTCCTTCACCGTCGTTCCTTCATTCTCGTTAAAGCTGGAACGTACGACCAGCTTCACATTGTTGTGCTTCGCATACTCAACCGCGCGCGGGTGAAGTACCGCTGCACCGAGGTGAGCAAGCTCAAGCATCTCATCATACGAAATCGAGTCCAGCTTGCGTGCGCACTTAACGACACGTGGGTCCGTCGAGTAAACGCCGTCTACGTCTGTGAAAATTTCGCATACATCCGCGTTGATCGCTGCCGCAAGTGCAACAGCGGTCGTGTCCGAACCACCGCGTCCAAGCGTAGTGATCTCGCCTTCCTCTGTCATCCCTTGGAAGCCAGCAACGATAACGATGTTGCCTTCATCCAGCGAGTTGAGAATACGGGTAGGCTTAATGTCAGAAATGCGTGCCTTCGCGTGCACAGCTTCTGTCACAATGCCCGCTTGCCAGCCCGTGTACGAGACTGCTTGAGATCCAAGCTGATGTATCGTCATCGACAAGAGCGCAACCGAAATCTGCTCTCCTGTCGTCAGAAGCATATCCATTTCACGTGCAGGCGGATTCGGGTTCAGCTGTTTGGATTGATCGATCAGATCATCTGTCGTGTCACCCATTGCAGAGACAACAACGACAACACGGTTGCCCGCTTCATTCGTTTTAATAATCCGCTTCGCTACTCTTTGCATTCGTTCCGTTGATCCGACGGAGCTGCCGCCGAACTTCATAACAATCAACGACAAAGCTGTTCACTCCCAACCTTGGCATTAGCATACAAGTCAATATTATAACACAAACTTTGTCGATTCGGGTACTGGTACCTACAAAAAAAGCGGTCCGGCTTGTCCGGACCGCCTCATCTTGCTCGTACTATGCGCGGGAGATGTATTTGCCGTCGCGCGTGTCGATCAGCAATACGTCGCCTTCGTTGATGAACATTGGAACTTGAACGCTGTGGCCCGTTTCAACTTTCGCAGCTTTCGTTGCGTTCGTTGCCGTGTTGCCCTTAACGCCTGGCTCCGTCTCGATAACTTTGAGTTCAACGCTCGTCGGCATCGTAATACCGATGATTTCGCCGTTGTAGCTTGCAATGTTAACGTTCATGTTTTCTTTGAGGAAGTTGAGTTCCCACTCGAGCTGCTTCTTGTCGAGGTTGAATTGGTCATACGTTTCATTGTCCATGAACGTGTATTCGGAACCGGAGTTGTACAGGTATTGTACTTCGCGGTTGTCGATTTGTGCACGACCGATCGTCTCGCCCGCACGGAACGTTCTTTCAACCGTGTTGCCGTTACGAAGGTTTTTCAGTTTGGAGCGTACGAATGCCGCGCCTTTACCTGGTTTAACGTGCTGGAATTCGAGAACCGTGAAGATATCGCCTTCCACTTCAACGGTAAGGCCTGTTTTGAAATCGTTAACTGAGATCACAGCTTATGTCCCTCCTAATAATGTACGAAGCATGAAGCCTTCATCGGCGACCGCTTGCAATGGATAGAGCCCTCTATCTTCTTGGAATCGAGTCCGCCGCGCTAGGCGCGAAGCTCGATCAGCTCCTTCGTCGAAGAGGTTAATATTTTAATCCCGGTGTCCGTGATGACGATGTCGTCCTCTATCCGAACACCCCCAAAGCCGGGGATGTAGATGCCGGGCTCGACCGTAACGATCATGCCGGGGGTTAAAATCGAATCGCTGAGCTTCGATAAGCGCGGCATCTCATGAATCTCCAGCCCAATCCCGTGACCGAGACTGTGGCCGAATTTGTCGCCGTAGCCGTATCTAGCAATAATGTCACGCGAGAGCGCATCGGCTTCGCGTCCGCTCATGCCAGGGCGAATGTTCGCCAGCGCATGAAGCTGTGCTTCAAGCACAATGTTATAAATTTCGCGGTGACGCTCGGATGCCTTACCGACAACAACCGTTCGTGTAATGTCGGAGCAGTAGCCTTTATAATAAGCGCCAAAATCAAGCTTCACGAACTCATTCGTACCGACAATCCGTTCGCTCGCAACGCCATGCGGCAATGCCGAACGCTCGCCTGAAGCGACGATCGTCTCGAAGGATGGTCCTGAAGCGCCGCCCTTACGCATGAATGTCTCCATCTCAAGCGCAATCTCAAGCTCGGTCAGTCCTGGACGAATGACGCCTAGCGCGAACTGGAACGTCTTGTCCGCCAGCTCTGCAGCTTCTTGTACAATCGCGATCTCTGACTCATCCTTGATCAGGCGCAAGCCTTCTACAATGCCAGAGACAGGCTCCAGCGTGATGGATCCTAACTGCTCTGACCATGCTGCGAACTCACCGTATGTAACATGATCCTGCTCGAACGCCAGCTTCGTAATCTTCTTCGATTCCAGTAAATCACGAACCGTAGCCATCGGTTTCGCAGCGTGCTCGATCAATTCGAATCCCGGTGCCTGATCGGCGGCTTGCGTCATATAACGAAAGTCAGTGAGCAGCCAGCTGTCTTGTTCTGTAATAAGCAGCATACCGGATGATCCTGTAAAGCCGCTTACATACTTGCGGTTGTGCGAATAGGTAATCAATAGCGCCTCATGACCCAACTGCGACAGTTGGTCGCGTAACCGATCTAATCTTGCATTGGTCATCGATTATTCCTCCCCGCACCCTGCTAGCATACTGATTATCCGCGTTCCAAATGCGCTGCAAGCGCACGCAGGCCAAGCAGATAGCTGTCTGCGCCAAATCCTGCGATCTGTCCTACAGCAATCGGTGCAATGACCGAGTGATGCCGGAACGCTTCCCGCTTATGGATGTTCGACAAATGCACTTCCACAACAGGCAGTGCTACCGTGCTGAGCGCATCGCGCAGCGCGTAGCTGTAATGCGTCCATGCCCCTGGATTAATGAGAATGCCGTCGGCACGTCCGAAAGCCTCATGAATGCGATCGATTACTGCGCCTTCATGGTTCGATTGAAAAAACTCAATCGCCAGACCAAGCTCCTCGCCGAGCTGACGAACGCGTTCCTCGATTGCGGCGAGCGTGTCCGAGCCGTAAATTCCTGGCTCTCGAATGCCCAGCATGTTCAAGTTCGGGCCGTTAAGTACGATAATAGTGCGCATGCTGATCCTCCTTGCGGCGACATTCGCTCTCTTCGGAGCAAAAGTCCAATAGCCATTTTACCACAAGCCTCCGCCGTTTGAGAAGAGTTTCCTGCATGCGCTGCTGTTTCAGGTCGGTTTAGGCATTTTGAAATGGATCGGCTCTCTCGACGCCTCATCCGTAAACTCGAATGCAATGGTATAGCCGATAAACAGCCCCCACAGAAGAAAAACACACAATTCCGTAAGAAGTGTATTCCAGCCGATCAGGGTCAGCCTCTGAGTAAAGCCTAGACTAGGCCCCAGTAAGCCGAAGATGACGATCCACCATAGAAAACCGTATACGACACCCATATGTGGTCCGCGGATTTTGCCGAATAAAGCGAAATACAGCAGCGCAGCAATAATGCTGAACACGATAAAGACGCCGATGCCGACTGCATAGCCCCATCCCGTCTTCAAGAAAGACAATTGGAAGAACGGATCTGCCAACAAGCCGGGCGTAAGCTTCGTGAACTTCAACCAGTAGGCAACACCTCGAAGCGTCCCCCATATCAAACCGGCGAAAAACCCAAGCGATAAGCAAAACGTAAGCGGGTTCGTGTGTCCTTCTGAATCCGTGCCGTTATGGGACGGATGACCGCTGTTCCCGTTGTTGCGAGCGTCTCTTGTACTCCACACCTTCGCATGCTTGTTCATTGATGTACGTACCCCCCTGTGCTTGTACGGCATGGCCTTATCGCCTAAGCTGTACAAATTGTGCAGATTGTGTAGTTATCGTCTCTAGTATGGCAAGAACCGACTAACGATAACCGCACACATCAGGTGGCAAACGTCTATTTAATCAAGTACAATAGAAATATAGCCGCACAATCGCTCTCATGCGTCATGCGCATCTTATAAGGAAGGTGAATCCCTCTTGCCGCAATCGAACAATATATATGGCGGGCAAGCCGTTATTGAAGGCGTCATGTTCGCGGGCAAACACGTGAATGTAACCGCCGTCCGCCGTAAGAATGAAGAAATCACTTATTATGAGGTCCCCCGAACGACCAAAAGATGGATTCAACCACTGAAAAAAATACCGCTCGTGCGCGGTGTTGTCGGTATTCTGGAATCGAGCGCCAAGGGATCCCAGCATTTGAACTTCTCGATCGAGGCTTATGCCGAGGACGAAATGGCCGATGGGAATTCGGCTAAAGAAGTTACGACTGCAAGCCTTGCAGCCAAGGCTGAGCAGCCTCAGAAATCAGGGCTTAGCTTGACTGCCATATTCGGCGTCGCGATCGCGGGCATCATCTCGTTCGTAGTTGGCAAAGCCGTTTTCACACTAGTGCCAGCTTTAGTTGAAGAAATGCTATTTGGACAATCATTCAAGAATATAATATTACACAACCTGATTGAAGGCCTTATTAAAATCATCTTCCTGCTCGTCTACCTGTACGCCATCTCCTTGACACCAATCGTCAAACGGCTGTTCCAATACCATGGTGCCGAACACAAAGTGATCAGCGCTTATGAAGCAGGTGTCGAACTGACAGTCAAAAACGTCCAGCGCTTCACAAGGCTGCATTATCGCTGCGGAAGCAGCTTTATCGTATTCTCCGTGCTTGTCGGCGTCATTGTCTACTCGTTCTTCACGTGGGATACGCTGTGGGAACGCATCTATCTTCGTCTGCTGCTGCTGCCGCTTGTACTTGGTGTATCGTATGAAGTGCTTCGCTTCACGAATTCGCTCCGTGAGATACCTGTACTGCGATACTTGGGCTATCCGGGCCTATGGCTGCAGATGCTGACGACCAAAGAGCCTAATGACGACCAGGTCGCGGTATCGATCGCTTCGTTCAACCGGATGCGCGAGATCGACCGTCAGATGGAACAAGGTGACAAAGCTGTCGCCGTTTCTTAAGGCACGAACGCGTTTCTCATTTTCAATCGACAAACTCGCAAATACGTATAGGTACGGAACATTCGGCAGAGAGGGTGGGGTAAAATGGTACGGCGAAACAAAGTTTCAATATGGGGCATCGTCGTAGCGGCATTGGTGTTGCTTGGACTCGCTCAGATTATGAGGTCGGGGGTATGGACATCCTTTATCCTGCCTGCGGTCATACTGGGCGGAATATTGCTGCTGTACTTGTACCCGCCAGGTCGAGCCCGCGGGTATCGTGCAAGCCAGCCAAAGCCGAAGCCTTCATCGCGGACAACTCGCAATAACGCGAAGCCTCGCTCTCGGAAGCCTGCTCCATTCAAGGTTATTGAAGGCGGCAAGGATGATGACCAGTATCCGAGATATCACTGATTCGATTTTGGGGCTCCGCCCCTACCACCCCGTTTACTTTCGATTTTTACACATTTGACTGCGTCGCCAGTAAACCAATTTTTCTACCCACCTAAATCCTCCCTGCTAGGGAGGACCCCCCGGGAACTCCCGTCACCGGGACCCCGGAAGGGATCGTTGACGGAACAATGGCGCGGATAAGGTACGACGTGGTGAGGGTAGCGTGCCCTGTGGGCACAGCTTTCGTTCGTGTGTGAAGGTGTGGAAAAGGCGCTGCTGAGCAGCGCTTTTTTTATATTGTGCAAATGATAATGCCAAAGCAAAAGGCTGCTCCTGCGCTTGAAGCGCTTCGGAACAGCCTTTCGTTGTGTGGTGCGTTACTCACTCATTGTCCAATTGGCTGCGGATCGCGCGAAGCTCCTCAAGTCTTGAGCCATCGTGCTTGAAATATTCAACGAGCGTCTCGATGCAAGTAATCGAATCCCAGCTTAAGTGATGCTCGATTCCTTCTACGTCGCGATATATGTTCTCTTCCTGTACACCAATTATTTCTAAGAATGATTCCAGCAGCTGATGCCTGTCCACCAGCCGCTTGCCCATCTTCTTGCCCTTGTTCGTCAAGATGAGTCCGCGGTACTTCTCATAAATCAAATAGTTGTCCTTATCAAGCTTCTGGATCATCTTCGTCACAGAGGACGGATGAACCTCGAGACCTTCGGCAATATCGGAAACTCTCGCATAGCCTTTCTCATCGATCAGCTTATAAATCCGCTCCAAGTAGTCTTCCATGCTCGGTGTCGGCACTGGAGAACCTCCTAACACTCCCAATGTGCACCTTGTCATTCGGCGCTGCTCCTAGTATCATACAACGTTCGTCACGCGACTGCAACCGACGGGGGCATCCCAATCGGTTAGAACTTCAGCCACTCTGGCGTCAACATATTGAGCCAAATCGTAATTTTGGTCATGCGGTCTGTGAACAAAAGAATACCCATCAGCAGCATAATAGCGCCGCCGATTTTCATTAGTTTATCCGAATAACGGAGTATCCATCTCGTCGACCCGACGAAAAATGCAAGTGCGAAGAAAGGAATCGCGAAGCCAAGCGCATAGGCTGTTGTCATCTGAAACCACGTCCCAGGCGACGAGGCAGCAAGCGCTAATATGGCCGTTAACACCGGTCCCATACATGGCGACCAGCCGGCTGCGAAGCCTAAGCCGAATACAAAGGCGCCGAAATAGCCAGGCTTTTTCAATCTCAAATACAGCTTGCGATCCTTCATCAACGCCTGAGGCTGGAATATGCCCAGCAGGAATAGTCCCATGAGCATAATAAGAATCGCTGATAACTGACGGATTAACGACGAATATTCGCTGAAGAAATCAGCGAATCGATTCGTGCCATATCCTAGCGCATAATAAACAACCGAGAAGCCGAGTACGAAGAACAATGTATGCGTCATTGTCCGCCATCTCACATTGGCCGGCTTCTCGCTAGCTTTCAATTCCGTTACCGATACTCCCGTTATGTAAGACAAATAGGACGGATATAAAGGCAAGCAGCATGGCGAAATGAAGGATGCAATCCCGCCGATAAACGCAATTCCGATGTTAACGTCTGTCAACTAGAACCCACTCCCGTCTATTGTTGCCCGATCGGCGCCGTTATCCACGAATGCGGAAACGGACGCGGCCGACGAGCAAAAGCAGCAAAATAACGATTAGAAGCAGCACGATAGTCCCTCCGGGAGCCAGGTTCCAGACGCCTGCAATAAGCAATCCCGCGATGACTGCCGCCTCTGCTACGATAACAACCGTAAATACAGACTGTCTGAAGCTCCGCGCAGCAACCAAGCTGCACGCTGCCGGGATCGTAAGAAGCGCAGACACAAGCAGCGCACCCACGATCTTAATCGAGGCGCTAATGACCAGTGCGGTAAGTACACTCATCATCAAGTTGTAATAGCGAACAGGCAAACCGTTAACCGCCGCTGCTTCCTCGTCGAAGGTAAGCAGGAACAGCTCCTTCACATGCAATCGCAGCAGAATAAGGACAACGGCTGTAACAACGCCAATCACGAATAAATCCGTATCGTTCAGCGTATAGATGCTGCCGAACATGTAGCTCGTGACCGTCATATTAAACCCTTTGCCTAATGTGAAAAGCAAGGAAGCGAGCGCGACCCCGCCAGACATAATGATGGCGATCGACAGCTCGGCGTAGGTCTTGTAGGCTTTGCGCAGCTTCTCAATCGCGAAGGATGCCGCCAGGGCGAACACGAGACCAACCGCGATCGGATAAACACCGATCAGGAAGCCAAGCGCAACACCGGCAATGGAGACGTGCGCAAGCGTGTCACCGATCATTGACAGTCTGCGCAGCACGAGAAACAGTCCAAGCAGCGGCGCAGTGACACCAATCAGCAAACCGCCAATCAATGCACGCTGAAAAAATTCACTCGTTAAGATGTCCAAGGTGTCACGCCTTCTTTCTCTCTCTCCAGCACTTGTCTTAAGCCTTTCAAGCTGTGCGAAATGTTCGTTTCCCCACAGTCTTCTACGTCATGGGAATGGCGAACATAGAATTTCAGCTTGCCGCACTCGCGCGCTGGCTTGTCCCCCAGATAGCCGCGAATCATCTCCATGTCATGCGACACCATCAGGAACGTCATCCGATGATGCTGATGCATATGCTTGATCAAGTGAAAGAAGCCCGCTTGCGTCTCGGTATCGATACCGACCGTCGGCTCATCAAGAATGAGCAGCTCCGGATTATTAATGAGTGCTCTCGCCAGAAAAACACGCTGCTGCTGGCCACCTGACAGCTGGCCGATCTTCTTCAGTGCAAGATCCTCGATGTTCATCGCATGCATCGCTTCATCTGCCTTGATCTGATCCGTCTTGGTCAACCGTTTAAACAGCTTCTGACGGCCGTACAGACCCGATAAGACGACTTCCCGCACGGTCGCCGGGAACAGCGGGTTGAATGAGTTCTTCTGCGGCACATAGCCGATACGATGCCAATCCTTGAACTGGGGCGCCGGTGTACCGAACAAAGAGATGGAGCCTGACACCGGCTTCAGCAACCCAACGATCATACGAAGCAAAGTTGTCTTGCCCGCGCCGTTGCTCCCGATCAAACCAACGAAATCGCGCTGCTGAACGGAGAAAGACAGCTTATCGATTACTTGCTGCGATTGGTATGAGAATGCAACATCCTGAAGCGTTATAATATCGGCATGGCAGGCAGCGGCGCTCGGGCTCGTCTCCTGCCGTTCGATCACGTAAGGTTCGGGCATCATTACCCTCCTTCCATCTTCCTTCTAGCTATTGTAATGCCTTCAGCAGGTTTTGCAAATTCGATTCCATAATAGTAACATAATTGTCACCATTCTTCTGCTGTTTGTCCGTCAAGCCCTCGACCGGATTCAGCACAAGCGTCTCCACATCCGCCTCATTAGCCAACGTTTCCGCAAGGGTGCTCGATACAAGCTCCTCGAAGAAAATATATTTCACTTCATTCTCTTTTACGAATTTCGTAAGCTTGAGCAAATCCTGAGCACGCGGCTCCGCGTCTGGTGACAGCCCCATTATCGATTGCTCATGCAGTCCATAGTCACGTGCCAGATAGCCGAATGACTGATGAGAAACAACGATATCGTGCTTCTTCACAGCACCCAGCTCTCTCGTATATTGCTCATCGAGCGTCTTCAGCTGTTCGATAAGCTTCTCATAATTTGCGCTATACTGCTCCTCATGCGCGGCATCGGCCTTAATGAGCATTTGCTTCACATTGTCGGCCATTACGAGCATCGACTTCGGGCTTACCCATGTGTGAGGATCTACATCCAATTCGCTATGATCATGGTCATCATGCTCCTCGTGCACCGCTTCACTGTCAGCATCCAGCAGCTCGATGCCATCGCTCATTGCGCCAGTGATCAGCTGTGATCCTTTAGGCAGACCTTCTAGGAAATCTTCAATCCAGCCCTCCAGACCTGCGCCGTTATAGAGCAGCAGCTGCGCCTTTGCAGCCGTATCCAGATCCCGGCTCTTCGGACTCCAGTCGTGAGGCTCAACGCCAGTCGGAATAAGATTAATGACATTCGCATACTCTCCACCAATTTCACTAGCCAAATAATAGAGTGGATAAAAGCTGGTGACGACATTCGTTTTATCTTCAGACAACTTGGAAGATGTCGTACTGCCACAGCCGGATAACAGGAGTGCTAATGTCGCAATCATTATAAGTGCGTATCGAGGTTTCTTCCAAATCTGTTTCCATGACCTATTCATATTCTATCGATCTCCATTTCCCCGCTATCTCTTAATCGTAACAATAACTATTACGAAAGTCATTATACGGGAGCCTAGAACCATGTGTCAATGCCTAATCGTAGTGATTACGAAGAAGAACCATCCTAGTTCACTAGCACCCAATCACCAGCGCACGCAACGAAATCGATCTATTATCACTATGGGAACAATAAGCTTAATCTATTCAATAAGAGCAAATTCCAGCTTGTATATTCCACAAAAAAGCAGCCCCGATCGTCCTAGTAAGGACTTTCAGGGCCGCCTGCATGTCAACAGACCATTACTTCACTTTCGCACCGTTCGGCATGCTGTCCGGCACTGTCGCCAGCGTCAATTGATCGCCTTCAGACGCTGCCAGAATCATGCCTTGCGACAGCTCGCCGCGCAGCTTGACCGGCTTAAGATTCGTGACGCAGATAACCTTGCGGCCAACCAGCTGATCAGGCGTATAAAATTTCGCGATACCCGATACGACTTGACGCTGCTCGAAACCAAGATCCAGCTGCAGCTTCAGCAGCTTATCCGCCTTAGGAACCGGCTCCGCTGCAATCACTTGCGCGACGCGCAGCTCAACCTTCGCGAAGTCCTCAATACCGATCTCCTCGGCCATCTCAGGCTTCTCCGCAACGCCGCCTTCCGTTGGCGCTGCCGCTTGAGCTGCTGGCTCGGCCGGAGCTGTGCCGCCGCTCATCGATGAGATGATGAATGCGATCTCTTCGGCCGCATCCAGACGAGGGAAGATCGGCTCGCCTTTGCCAACGCGCGTACCGCCTGGCAGCGTACCGAATTGCTTCGCGCTTTCCCACGAAGTCAGCTCGCCCGCTTCAATGCCCAGCTGCGACCACATCGACTGCGGCGCGCTCGTCAGGAACGGCTGCAGAACGATGGATACGATGCGCAGCGATTCGGCAAGATGATACATCGACGAAGCAAGCTCACCGCGCTTCGCTTCATCTTTCGCGAGCAGCCATGGCTGCGTCTCGTCGATATATTTGTTCGTCCGGCTGACTAGCTGCCAGAGCGCTGTCAATGCAACGGAAAACTCCATTTTCTCCATTGCCGCTTCCAGCGTTGCAATGGACTCTGCCGCTTGTTCACGAAGCGGCGCATCGAATGGTGTCACATCGCCCGCATAAGCCGGGATGACGCCATCGAAATATTTGGTAATCATCGCGACTGTCCGGTTCAGCAGGTTGCCGAGATCGTTCGCAAGATCGAAGTTCGTGCGCTCAACGAAGCTTTCAGGCGTGAATGTACCATCGGAACCAAACGGCACTTCACGCAGCAGGAAATAGCGAAGAACGTCGAGGCCGTAACGGTCGATCAGCTTTACAGGGTCGATAACCGTGCCTTTCGACTTCGACATTTTGCCTTCCTTCGTCAGCCACCAGCCATGCGCGAACACTTTCTTCGGCAGCGGCAGGTCAAGCGCCATCAGCATGATCGGCCAGTAGATCGTATGGAAACGGACGATTTCCTTGCCGACAAGATGAACGTCAGCAGGCCAGAATTTGCGGTACAGCTCATCATCTGGCGTGTCGTAACCAAGCGCTGTGATGTAGTTCGACAACGCATCGATCCATACGTATACGACATGCTTCGGATCATTCGGTACTTTAATCCCCCAGTCGAACGTTGTACGCGACACGGCAAGATCCTCAAGACCTGGCTTAATGAAATTGTTGATCATCTCATTCTTGCGCGATTCCGGCTGAATGAACTCCGGGTTATCGTTGTAGAATTGCAGCAGACGGTCTGCATATTTGCTCATCCGGAAGAAATAGCTTTCTTCCTTCACAAGCTCAACTGGACGACCGCAGTCCGGGCAATTGCCATTCACGAGCTGACGCTCAAGGAAGAACGACTCACACGGCGTACAATACCAGCCTTCATAGGTGCCTTTGTAAATATCATCCTGCTCAACGAGCTTCGTGAAGATTCGTTCAACGACGCGCTTATGGCGGTCTTCCGTTGTACGGATGAAGTCATCGTTCGAGATGTCGAGCTTCTTCCACAGCTCCTTAATGCCAACTACGATGTCGTCGACGAACTGCTGAGGCGTCTTGCCGCTCTCCTGCGCCTTGCGCTCAATCTTCTGGCCGTGCTCGTCTGTACCGGTCAAATAACGTACCTCGTAGCCCCGGAGGCGCTTATAACGCGCCATTGCGTCGCCCGCTACAGTCGTATACGCATGTCCGATGTGAAGCTTATCGCTCGGGTAATAGATGGGTGTTGTAATGTAAAATGTTTTGCTGCTCACCTTTAATCGCTCCTTCAACTATTGATAAACCGCTTATGGACGACAAAAAACCCCCGTCCAACATGGGACGAGAGTTCTCACTCACGCGGTACCACCCAATTTCCTTCCCATGACCGCTTAGCAGTATCGCCTGTGCGCCCCATCATGGAAAGCTTCATTCATCGTCCGTGAAGACGACACATTCCTTAACGCGGAACGACACGCCGCTTCTTGCCGCGCAGCATACCTAAAGTGCTTGCCGCACTTCATGCTTCGCCTTGCTCGACAGCAGTACCTCCCGGACCATCTTCCACAGCGCGCCTCATACCGGTTCCCAGCTTCCCCGGCTCTCTGTAATGACCGCTTGCTTGTACTTATCCGTTCATCGGTTCATTCTATTCCCTTATAATGATCGTTCAATAAGAACTTCTATCCAAAATATATCGAACCGAGCCATGCGGTGTCAAGGACTGCCGCCCTCCCTCATGCGCTTAACCTTCGGTTTGGGCTCGGGAACGGGATCATATCCGCCAGGATGGAACGGATGGCAGCGGCAGATGCGTTTGATGGCAAGCCAGGAGCCTCGGGCTGCGCCATGCTGTTCAAGAGCGGTTAATGCATACTCCGAGCAGGTAGGATAATAACGACAGGTTGGCGGCTTCAGCGGCGAAATGACGCGGCGGTAGAAGTGAACCGGCAGCTTCAGCACTTTATTCATCATGTCGGCAATCCTCCTATCTGCAGCTCCGTCACACTGCGAGCTCATTCTGCCGGCAGCTCTGCCTCATCCTGTCGGCAGTCCTTGCAATAGCCGAACACTTCAAACTTATGCTTCACAACTTGGAAGTTATCCGGTATATCCGTCGCATCCATCGGACAATGTTTAATCGGATACGTCTCACTGCATTGCAGGCAAATGAGATGATGATGATGATCATGCTCGCGGCAGTGCAGCTTAAACCGTACACCTTCCTCGAACATCACCTGTTCCAGTACGCCAAGCTCTTCCATAATGCGAAGATTCCGATACACGGTATCAAAGCTCAAGCCCGAATAAATCCGTCCCATATATTCATACACATCTTTGGGCGTTCTATAGCCAGGGGATTCAGCGAACAGCGCCGCCAGCGTTCTGCGCTGATCTGTAATGCGCAGACCCTGCGCAGCCATTCTCCGAACAATCTCTTCCGTCGTCATTGTCTGCAAGGCAAACCCTCCGAATCAAGGTAAATCTACTACTATTCATAATGCCGCAAAATAGAGACAGCGTCAAATACAGCACTCGCACTGTCGATCAGAGACGATCAAAAAAGCTGCAGCAGCGCACGTATCCACGCACACCGCTGCAGCTTGAATGAATATTTTCAATTACCACCGAATAGAAGGCAGTGGAGTAAACAGCATCGCAAGCGGAAGATTGCCGCCAGGCGCGATCATGAACTGAATGTCTACCGTTTCCTCCGTTAGACCTGTCCGGTATAGAACGCCTGCTTCGCTATTATCCGTTATAGTCGGAGTGGAAGCCGGCAGCGTTACGAGCTTGCCGTTCACGAGGAAAGCTCCCATATAATAGCCGCCGCGCGGATTGATCGAAATGAGCGTGCGCGGTGCGACATGCGTCAGCTTCATTTTGTACAACACGCCGAAGTTGCCTTTATTAATTTCTAGATTGCCCGTCAGGCCATCATAACCCGTAAGGTACGGATCCTGCTTGCCATCGCCAATGACAAGGCGCTGCGGCGTATTGCCAAGCGTTTCGTTGATTTCGATTGCACGGTTCGTACCATTGAATGTACCGCGTACATGAGCGTCGCGATCATTCAAGTACGACAATCTCGACAGCTCCGCAACGGGATTCTTGCCGTCCTTCACGACGACGACATGGAACTCCAGACGTTGGTCCGTCACAAGGTCAGCGAATGCCGAAATGACTTCGCTTTGCTTAATCGCGCGCTGCGAGATCAGCGGAAGCACTTCCTTCGTCTCACCAGGCTTGACGGTGAGCCAAGACGTTGCAGGGTTGGAAGCGAGCGCCGCCAGGTAGCGGGCCGTTGACATTTTGCCTGTAGCCGACACCTGCGGATTCGGTCCACCTAAGCCAGATGCGCCAATCCCAACGTTAGCGGTTACGCTGCCGTAGTTCGTTGCGAGCAAATACAGCTTGACCGAGCCGCCGGTATTATTCATGTTGTGGAACATAAAGCGAATATCGCCGATCAATTGGTCCTCATAGGCAATGCCTTCGCTTGTCCACGTCTCCGGACTGTTGCTTCGCACCATCTGTGCCGGCTCTGCGACTGGGGTGAACGGAACAATCGTACTATTCAGCACCGAAGCGCCGTTAATCGAATATTTCTCGCCAACTGGCGTGAACAAGCTGTAGTACTCTTCACGCGTGTACAGCACTTCACTCGAAACGATAATATTCTTCGTCACCTGCGCGGTTAAGCCATGACGATCCGTAACCTCGAGCGTGACCGGATATTCCCCAGCAGCGAAGAACACCTTCTCATTGCCTGACCATTTCGTAGACACGATCGAGTTCTCGTCGTCGGTACTCCAATCCGTATACAAAATGTTTTCACCGATTCGGTAAGTCGTTTTGTCCGTCGTAAAATCTGCCACCGGCGCTTGGTTCGGCGGTTTAACCTGAATCGTCACCGAGTAAGGCTCACTCCAAATACCATTGTAATCCTGAACTTGACGCGTAATCGTATACGTACCTGCTTCTTCGAACATTTCCTGACGGCCGTCCCATACTTCGTTCAACACGCCAGTGCCGCTTGGGATAACCGACTTATCCGTATACTGGACAAACGTCTGCTGTGCGTAAATCTCCGTTGGCGACACCTCAAACGCAGCTGTTGGCGCTTTAGGCGCAGTCGACCACGTCAGCGTCATTGTCGTTCCGACAAGCGACAGCTTCGCTCCCGTTAGAATGGACCACGATTTGACCGGGATCATGAACGATCCCTTCTGGTTAATAGCCGGGCCCGTCAACGCTGTTTTGACACCATCCTTCATCACTGTGGCCGAGTTCGGCTTAAATCGCAGCTCAACACCATCGCTGGATGTCGCAGTCGATTCCTTAGTCGATGCGTTGTAAGTCACCTTATAACCGAATTCTACAGCAATCGCCTTCAGCGGAATGTAAGATACTCCGTTTATGAACGTTAGCGGCTGGGCCGCAGTTGTCTTCGTGCCATTGTGTACGATTGTTGTACTATTCTTCACCATGGTGAGCGTGTCCGTGGCCGAACCCGCCGCATACAGAGAAGGTACATCTACTGCCGTTTGTATCCATAACAACGATAAGAGCAATAACCATTTGATCTTCTTCAACACAACGACTCCTTTATCTCTACTTCATCCTATCCGTTTATTAGGACGACATGGAGTAGGTAAAGGTTGCGAACATTCGTTAGTTTGTCACGAATTAGACACAAAGGTTCAGGAGTTTTTTGTTAATCGTATTTACCCATTGACTTTCATATTGATGACGAAACTTAGTGCCATAGCCGCAAACATAACGATGCTTACGATGCCGATTATCGTTCGAAACCGGATCGAAGCGGCCAATTGAACAGCACCTACCTCCATTCGTCTGCCTTCTGTTACTGTGCGATGAGCAAACAGAAAGACGATGACGCTTACAACAAACAAAATATTCGTAATAAACCATATCCCCGTCCACATAGGTAATAATGCTCCTCCTCATGCATGTCCTGTTAAAAAGAGAAAACCTCTATCGCAGCCTCTCGGAGATGAGCGGCAGCGATTAGAGGCAGATTAAGCAAAGGCTAACAGGTACCTGCTAACGAGCAGCATCCTGATAGCGAATTCAATCGTTCTCCCGTCAGACGAACCAGGTGTTCAGAATGACGCCGAACACGACTGCACTAACGATCGCGCCTGCAAACGAGAACCATCCGGAGCGATAGCGCAGCTGAAACATCTTAAGGATGCCCAAGCTGAGCAGGGAGAATATGAGCATGATGAATACTGCTCCGATCACGAATAAGGCAGGCGACACACTGCTGACGTCGACTAGAGTCATTGACAATCCTCCATCATCACTATATCTCGCTACATTATAGCGGAACAGCAGAGCCGTTTCCAGTAGCACTAGTGAAGAATTGATGACGATTGCTAGTAGCGTATTGGTATTTCATAGTAGCGGCGGTCTACAGGCTTTTTGCGCAGCTTGATCTGGAGAATGCCATCTTGGCATAACGCCTTGCATATGCGGGGATTCACTTGTTTAGGTAGTTCAATCGTCTCTCGCTGCTCCTGCGGAAGACCTTCAATTCGAACGCGGTCCTCGCGCACGAACAAGCGCAGCTCAGATGGCCGCACACCCCGGGGCAGCTTCCATTTGATGACAATAAAATGATGCGTTTCGAACGTTTCCGCCTTACTGCTGCCGGGCATCGCGGGCTTCTCAGGAATCGCATTGGCAAGCATCGACTTCACGTAACGTTCAACCCATCCGGTATCCTTCAGCGCGTCAAACCCACGAGGAAGCTGCTGATTCTGCATCCACTGCTCCATTTCATCCCACTTTCCCATGAGCGATCCCCTCCTGCCCCCGGCCGCTGATTCTCCTATACGTTATATTCTTATGCCGACATGGGCATGAGCGGAACCATTGGGCGAATGCCGCATACGATAACTTATATTACGTGTTCAAAAAGTTCGGTTCAAAGCGGGCTTTTTGAACTGCCTCTTATATGGAATCGCTAGATAAGGAGGTGGAATGCCGAATGCCAGCAGTCGTAGGCTTCGTCAACATTACAAGCATCGGCTCCAGCGGAACCGTCCAATTCGGTGATGCCGTACAAGTATCACCATCCAGCGCATCCAAGACATACGCAGGCGCGGGATCCTTCTTAACGGGTAACTTAGCGAACTCGAACAATGCTCTGAGCGCTACGAATACGATCGACCCTGACGTGCAGGACAATACGCAAAACAACGTCGCCAGTGGAGTTAATGCGATATGAGCAGCTGGACGATCTATCAACAAATTACGATTCAGCAGCTTCGCGTTCAGAGCGTTTCCAACAGCTCTGTCCTTCAAGTAGGCAGTGCCGGATCGATTCGATCATTGTCTCAGCTGTACAATTCCGGCGGATTCACTGAAGCAGCCCCTCAGCTGGGGGACGAAACCGAGAATCCAATCTCATTCGTCCCGCTCCCGAATCCGACATAAGATGCGAGGTGCAAGGGCATGGCTGTGACGAACAGCAACGGAGTCCCTTACAGCCATCCCGCCGCTTCTGCGGCGGAGCGGCCGACAGCCGGCTGGCAAGGGTGGCCGACATGGGTAGCGCAGGTTCAACAAACACTGCGAAATCAACAAGAGCAAATTGCAATGCTTCAAAAACGAGTCGAAATGCTGATGGCTCAAGTGCAGACGGCAGCAGCTAAGCCAACGTATCACATTGATAAAATCGAGTATCAATTCGACCAGTTGAAAATAGAGAAATTGGATGGAACCCTTAACATCGGCATTCAGCCGTCTGGCGATGGAGGCGAAGGCGAAATCGACCAGTTCATCGTACAGCAGGCGAAGAAGGGCAATATTGTCACGAATGGAGCTCCGGGAGCTGCGGTCAATGGCGGTAATGGCGGAACAGGAGCTGGCCTTGCTGAGAACGGCGCTCCAGGCTCGTTTAACAGCAAGCCGAACGTTTTCCCATCCGTTGGCCCTGCCTCGATGCAGGCGCCCCCTCCATTCGGAACGATACAAACACGAGTGAATGATTATCTGGACTCCAAAGCACCTCAAGCGTTAGTTACATTCGAGCAGGAGCTTCATGTTCCGCTTGATCCGTATCATCGCCGTATCATTATCGAGGATATTCGCAAGCAGGCGCCTACTCGCATTCAATTCTATATGCAGCAGGCCTCATCAGGGGACATTGCACAAGGCGATTCTCCATCCTTCGAGGATCAGGTGGCGGCCAAGACGATTCGGGATGTTGATATGGCGATGAAGCAGTACTTAATGAAGCTGTCAAATGGAGAAGAATCCGCAGGAGGAGTGAAAACGGTATGATATTCTATGTTGTGAATCAAGGGCTGCAGGTCGGTTCGATTGAAGTGCTTGGGGTAGCCAGCTCATCCATGCTTCAAGTTGGCGATAATGATACCGTCTCCCTATACGCCATGTTCGACACACCACCAGAGTCGATCATCGTCGGTCAGCTTGTTTCGCTGCAGCTTCCAGAAGGCGCTGAAGAAGCTGTGGGAGAACCTAGAATGCGAAACCGTATGCCTGTAAACATTTCATGGCTATAATGCGGCCGCGTCTAAGCTTTTCTATACCAGGAGCCAATCTGCCCCCGCCTGTGTTTCTTGATATGAACTACGATAATGCCCGTGTATCGGAGGTTCATGGGATTAACGTAAAAGTGATCTCCCAGGCAGGCGTCATGCAGCTCGGAGACCGTTCAGAATCGAATTCGGATCTGATTGCAATCGCTCTTCAACGCCAAGAAGATCACCCCTATGCCGGGGACGTTTTCTTCGAATCCTACGTCATTTTCTCAAGGCCCATTCCTGCTATTATCGATGCAGACGATGATGACAGCGTCGTTCAGACGTACCGACTCAATCAGAATCCCACTATCTCCGTCGGTTCCATCTCGGTAATAAGCGCAGGGGCATCCGCTCAAATTGTAGTCGGACGGGGGCAAGTACATCGGTCGGAAGCCAGGATCAAGCATATACGCCAATACGCTTCCCGTAAGCCGCTCCCACCGATCTGTCCTTGAATCGTATTTCAATTCTGCAAGCTTCTCTTCGGGCAGTTGACATATCAGGCTTATCCCCACTCTTCACATGCGGCTTCTACAGCTGTGCGAATGCCCAATTCGTTCAGAGGGGGGATAAACGTCCATAACAATCCTCCTCGACCGACATACACTAGCATTGTGAGATAAACCTTCACACAGAACCAATTAGGAGGTTATGAACTATGGGATATCCTGTTGCAGGAGCAGCTACAGGTTACGGCGGCTTCGGCGGAGTCGGCGGAATTTGCACTAGCATCGGCGTTATTCTCGTTCTCTATATCCTGCTCGTTATCGTACTTCGCGCTGGCTGGTTCTGATTCGAGCGGATCTTAATGTAAGGCACGAAGGGCGTCCAACCGTATTTGATACGGTGGACGCCCTTCGCAGTTAATCGGAGAATGACGCTTAGAGAACGCAGCCTTTCTTGATGATGATATTGGCATATTGGGCACGTTCGCTTGTAGCAGCAATAGCATAAGCCTGCTTCGCCCGCTCATAGAACGCAAATCGCTCCAGCTCTTCAATTTGAATCGATTTCCCTTCATGCTTCTGCGTGAGTGCTGCATACTGCTCCCAGATTACAGGCACTACAGGATCGCCTGGAACAACGCTCATCACTGCCGCAGGCATGTCCACATACTGATCGAGCGGCAGCAGGCTTAGCACAGCGTCCAGCACTTCCGGTACGCCATGACCATCCAGACGGACAAGCCGCTGCGCGTGGCTCGCCGCTGGGAAGTTGCCGTCAGCGATAACAAGCTCATCCCCATGCCCCATCTCCATCAGTATTTTGAGCAATTCAGGCGAAATAATTGGCGGTATCGTCTTCAACATAAAGCATTGTTTCCCCCTAATTGAATGATGCAGTAGATCCAGCCGATTCGTCGTTAAACCTTTCTGCCCATAATGACAACATCCCGCTCCACGCCATCCAGCTCGCATGCACCAGGAAGCATCCCCCACTGCTCAAAACCGAACTTGTTTAACAGTCGCAAGCTCGGCTGGTTATGTCCGAATACGAACCCGAGCAGCGTCTTAATCCCAAGTGTATGACAGCCGCTAATCGCGCGATCGAGAAGCATGCTTCCTACGCCTGTCCCCCTGCTCTGCTCGGCAATGTATATGCTGAACTCCGCAGTCGCGCGATAGGCTGGACGGCCGTAATAGGGCTGAAAGCTCAGCCAGCCCATCACCGTTTCACCGATGCGCGCCACCCAGATCGGATGTGTATCCCAGTTCCGGTTATGAAACCAAGGCTGCCGGCTCGCAACCGTAACAGGCTCAAGATCGGCTGTCACCATACGGCTCGCAACCGTTGAATTATAAATTTCGACGATCGCAGGCAAGTCTCTTTCCTCTGCTCGTGTGATCGTAAGCTCGTATCCCACTGCCAATCGCCTCCTTCTCTATTGCTGCATGTACCAGCCTATTATCGCATAGTTGTATAAATCGCTCCACTGTGAGGAGACAGATATGCTTAACGAAAAAAAGAGCTGAACAGTACGTACCCTGTTCAGCCCTTTATCCACTCCACACGCACCGCAGCACGCTGGATCAGCCTCCCGCATTTCGATTATTGCGATCCGATTCATCGCGATAGTTCGCGGTACTTCTTCACATACTTCGTTACACTTTGCACGAAGGTCGCATGCGACCAAGTAAGCGGCGCTACGGACAGCGGTCCGCCATCATACGGATTAATCTGCTCTGGAAGCACACCGCTCTCCATGGCATGGTCAACGACCCACTGCAGCGTCTGCTTCGGACCTTCCAGATCGCTAAGCGATTGAGCAGATTCGATCTCATAGTTCGCAACCCACAATGTACAGATGATCCAAGGGTTTCCCGGCACCTTCTCAATATCACCGGACTGTTGGAAATAATAATCGTTCGTATAACGCGCCACGCCGCCAACCCCGGTTCGGATGCTTAACCCCTCTTTAATAGCGCGCATTGTACGGACGACGCGATCGTCATCAACGGGAAGCACGCCGAACTCCCAGATCGCAAACAGACTGCTCTCCAGCGTCATATCCTTGATCCAACGATTATCCTTCTGGACCAGCCCTCGAGCGAATCGGCCCGTATCTTCATCCCATAGATGCGTAAGAATGCCGTGCTTCACCGCTTGAGCCGTATTGCGATAATGGTCGCTGCGTTCATAATCGCCGAACAGCTCGGTGAAGAAGGCAGCCGACATCAATCCCCCATACACCGAAGCAGCCGTGTACGTCCATATGCCATAACGTTCTTCCCACAGATCATAGCTCGGTTTAGGCAGCGACAACGAATGCTCCATATACTGCGTCAAGAAATGCGCCGCTTTACGGATTAAGTTCGAATACAGCGACTGCGGGAGCTCGATGACCTGATGACGATTATAATCCTGCCATAACGCAAACAGGACGAGCGCGGTCTCGTCTTCTTGAATCGGCAGTCTTCGGCTTCCTTGTACAATGTATGGATGCCAGCTGGAGCCTACTGTACCGTCTGGATTATATTTGTGATACAAATATCCTTCGGGTGCTAACGCTTGCGCACAAAAATGAAAAAAGGGTGCAATGATGCTGTGAAAGCCCGCCCCTGACATCGATTCTGCAATTAATGCGCCGTCTCTTGGCCACATATAGCTGTAGTGATCCCGATTATATTGCAAAATATCGGTGTCGTTAGCAGCTACAATCGCGCCCCGTTCATCCGTCTGCGTCCTCACGATAAGCAGGCTTTGCTTGAACGTCTTGACAATTCCTGCCGGCAGATCACCCATATCCTTCTCCGCCCGACGGAGCCAGTGCTTCCAATAGATGACGATACGGCTCAGCAGCTTCTCCGGATGGTTATCCTGCACATATTGATTGAGCTCCTTCACCTCTTCTAAGCTCTTCCCGATCGACATCCAATAGTAAATCGTCTTCTCTCCGCTTGGTGGCACAATCGTCCGAAAGCTGATCGTGCTGTCTACCGATCCTTGCGCAATCGTATTGCCCATCAGGACGCCATCTTCCGCATCGCGCCATGTGCCTTCCGCCGAATGGAACCGCTTGATACCGGTCGAATACTGCATGATGCCGCCCTCATCGGAGAAGCCGTTAAACATAAAGTAAGAGGATCGCTTGTAGTGAAAGAGCGTATGATTTTCCGGAAAATAAGCGGCCGTATCCCCTACCTCAGTGCCATCGATCATCAGGTCCTGATGAAAGAACAGCCGGAACTCGCGAGGCTCGCCCGCAAGATTGCGGACGACCACGCGTTTAATATAAATACATTCACGCTGATGAATGCCATCGTTCAGATGCAGTTGAACGCCGAGCGACTCATTCGTCGCCCGTACATTCGTCACAAGCGTGCCTTCAATGTAATCCAGCTCGAACTTCCAGCCCGGATCGTCGAGCCAAGCGAAACGTCCCGCAGCCCAAATGCCGAACCGGCAAGTTTGACCACCGACGTGGTTGAGCTGACCGACGTATGGATAATAGATATCACGGATGAAGCAGTGATTATCAAGATTGAGAAGCATTTTGCCATTACCAATTACGAGATGACGGGCCATCTTTCTGTCTCCTTTCGAAGAGGCAGCAGTTCACTATAGAGGGACATGTACAATTTGGCTGAACGGCTCCAGCTATAGTCTTCTTTGGCACCATTGGCGACGATCGTCTTCCAATCTTCTTCATTCCGGTAGAAAGCAAGCGCTCTGCGGACCGTGTGAAGCATATCATGTGCGTTATAGCTGGCGAAGGTGAAGCCGTTGCCCGTTCCAGTATATTCATTGTACGATTGTACCGTGTCTCTCAGTCCACCGGTCTCCCGAACGATCGGCACCGTCCGATAACGAAGAGCGATCAATTGACTCAAGCCGCAAGGCTCGAACTTGGAAGGCATTAAGAACATGTCCGCCCCCGCATAAATCCGACGGGCCAGACCTTCATCATAGCCTAGTCTCAGTGCAATTTGCTCCGGACGCCATTGCGCGGCGCCCCGCAGCATTTCCTCATAATGATAGTCGCCTGCTCCAAGAATGACCAGTTGGATGCCTTCATCGAGCAAATCTCCCAGCACTCTGTTGATCAGATCAATTCCCTTTTGTTCCACAAGGCGAGTCACAATCCCGATAACCGGTATCGACTCCGATACAGGCAGACCAAGTTCCCGCTGCAATGCGGTTTTATTTTTGCGCTTACGGCTGATTGATCCTCGGTAAGGGGTGTCGAGCGCTGGATCATTCATCGGGTCGTAGCTGTCCGTGTCGATTCCGTTCAGAATCCCATGCAGCTCGGAGGCGCGCCAGCGAATGACGCCGTCCAAATTCTCGCCCCAATACTCCGTCTGAATCTCCTCCGCATACGTCTGGCTCACTGTCGTCAGCCGATCTGCATATTGCAAGCCAGCCTTCATGCAGTTCGCCGCGCCATAGAACTCCAGACCGCTTGTCCAGAACCAGAAATCATCCATCCCAACCAAATCTTGAAACAACTTCAGGCCGAAGACACCTTGGTATTTCAAATTGTGAATCGTAAATACTGTACGGACGGATCGGCAGAGCGGGTCAAACGAATAACGCGTCTTGAGCAGGAAAGGCAGAAGAGCTGTCTGCCAGTCATGACAATGGATAATATCAGGCACGAAGTCGAGGTGCGGCAAGCATTCTGCGATCGCAAAATTGAAGAAGACGAACCGCTCCGGATCGTCTTCGTAGCCGTACAGTCCATCGCGCTTGAAATATTGCTCATTATCAATCAAATAATAGGTGACGCCGCCAACAACACCGCGGAGTAATCCGCAGTATTGATGGCGCCAGCTGAATTGAAACGAGAATGTATGAATCGTCTCGAAATGCTCCAAGAAGGACGCAGAAATGTCGGCATACTTGGGAAGCACGACTCGTACTTCCGCTCCCCGTTCGTTCAACGCTTTAGGCAGCGCGCCCGTCACATCTCCCAGTCCACCGGATTTGGCCAACGGTACAGCCTCCGAAGCGGCAAACAATACCTTCACGACACTATCCCTCCTGATATCAGAATCTTTGAGCTTAGCTCAAAGTCACTCTGATCGTGTAATAATTTGATTTATAATCCAGCAATACAACTTGCAAGAAAAATTCCTTATATCAAATAATTTTTCGTTTCCCCGCGACGAACGGCGATCCCGCCGCCCCGCGAATATCTCTTCCTTGCTCGATCTTGACGTCCTTATCGAGAATGGCATAATCAAGCATGCTGGTCTCGCCTACAACACCATTCTGCATGATGATGCTGTTGCGTATAATCGCTCCTTTGCGCACATGTACGCCGCGGAACAGCACGCTGTTAATGACCGTCCCTTCAATGATGCAGCCGTTCGCAACGACTGAACCAGATACCTTCGCCCCTTCCAAATAACGGGCAGGCGGCTCATCCTTGACCTTCGTGAAGATCGGACCCGGACGGAAGAATAGATCCTTCCACACATCGGATCGCAGCAGCTGCATGCTGTTGGCATAATAGCTTTCGAGCGTATTGACCATGCCGAGGTATCCATCAAATGGATAACCATACACTTTCAATTGATCAAGCCGTGTCATAATGGCATGGCGCACGAGATGCTCCTGCCCTTGTGCCAGCGAGGATTCCACCAGTTCAAGCAGCAGCTCGCGTCTAATGACATAAATTTCGGTCGACATATACTCTGTATTCAAACGCCCATAATGATCCTGCATCTCCAGGACGCGCCCAGCTGCATCCATCAACACTTTCCGGCTCTTGCCCGGCATAGTTGACGAGAATTTCTTGCACACGACCGTAATATCCGCCTGCTGCCTTTCGTGGAATGCTACAACCGGCTCTAGGTCGATATTGCAGATGACGTGACTTCGGGCAAGGACGACATATTCATGATGGCTGCGCATCAAATAATCCCGATTCTGAAACATATGATAAAGGTCACCGCGGCGCAAATCTTGAGCATCGTCTGAGGTCGGAGGCAGGATGAACAGCCCGCTCTGACGGTTATGGAGATCCCAATGCTTGCCGGAGCCCAGGTGATCCATTAAAGAACGATATTTCGTATGCGCGAGTACGGCAACGCGGGAAATCCCGCTGTTCACCATATTCGAGAGTACGAAGTCGATAAGACGGTAACGGCCGCCGAACGGCACCGTTGCCGGGCACCGGTTCGCTGTCAGCCCTTCCAGCTCATCCGGTTCATGTACTAGATTAATTAAGCCCATTACTTTATTTTTCATCACGATGGCTCGACCTCCAGCAGTGTTTTGTAGCTCGCAATAAACTCATCACTGCCGACGACTGTCACGCCGCCATGCTCAGGATGACCGATTGTTACACCGTCTGCGATAACAGCACCGTCCCCCACAATGGTGCGGTACAATCGCACATCGCGGCCGATGCGTGCATTCGGCATGACAACCGACTCTCGAACGATGCTGTCCATTCCGGTCTGTACCCCATAGAACAGAACAGAACGGTGAACTTCTCCTTCAATCATGCAGCCCTCATTCACGATCGATGACACGATACGTGAGCTTGGTGCAATATATTGAGCCGGCCGATTCGGGCTAACAGAGTAAATCCGCCATTCTGGGTCCGTCAAATCAAGTGCCGGCGAGTCATCGAGCAGATCCATGTTTGCTTCCCAGAGGCTTTCGATTGTGCCTACATCCTTCCAATAGCCTTTGAACGGATAGACGAACATGTTAAGGTTATCCTTTAACATCGCAGGTAAAATATCTTTACCAAAGTCGTTAGACGAATGACGGCTGGCCTCGTCACGAATCAAATACCGCTGCAGGACATGCCATGAGAAAATGTAGATGCCCATCGATGCTCGATTGCTGGTAGGCACCTTCGGCTTCTCTTCGAAGGCCGTAATCCGATCTTCATCGTCAGCATGCATAATGCCGAATCGACTCGCTTCCTTCCATGGCACTTCAATGCCAGCAATCGTTACATCTGCTCCAGTCTTCTTGTGGTGCTCAAGCATTTTCTCATAGTCCATCTTATAGATGTGGTCGCCCGAAATAATAAGCACATATTCCGGATCATAACGATCGATAAAGCCCATATTCTGATAGATTGCATTTGCTGTTCCTTTGTACCATGCGCCACCCTTCTGTTTCACGTAAGGCGGCAGAATTGCCATTCCGCCATCGCGGCGGTCCAGCCCCCACGGGCTGCCGATTCCCAAATACCGGTTCAAATCAAGAGGCTGATATTGTGTGAGAACGCCTACCGTATCGATGCCCGAATGAGCGCAGTTGCTTAGCGTGAAATCGATAATTCGATATTTCCCGCCAAAGTAAACAGCCGGCTTCGCCAAATCCTTCGTCAATACGCCGAGTCTTTTCCCTTCTCCTCCGGCGAGCAGCATCGCGACCATTTCTTTACGCCCCATAGCAGCATCAACTCCTAAATGTATTCAATTCCTTTGTTGCTTTATATAGTGAAGCATCAGACAGGAGAATGGCTTTAGCGTAATTTCCACGCTGTATCCGCGTCCGTGATAAGGGATTTCCTCGCTCATAAGTGGAGCAAATAGACCCTGCTGGGACACTTCCTCGCCGCTGTGCATCAACAGCTCATAGCTGCCCGACATCGGTACACCGATCCGGTAATTTCCATAGTCGTTGCGTGAGAAATTACAGACGACAACGACGATTTCATTCGCTTCTATACCGCGCCGTTCGAATGAAATCACGCTTTGTTCTGCATTATGTACATCAATCCAGCGGAAGCCATCGTAATCCCGATCACGTTCCCATAGTGCTGGTGTCGTGCTGTATACGTGATGCAGCCGCTGTACGTACTTCTGCATATCCAGATGCAGCGGGTAATCAAGGAGCATCCAGTCGAGTTGTTCGAGATCTTTCCACTCGTCGAATTGTCCCCAATCGCTGCCCATAAACAGCAGCTTCTTGCCAGGGTGCGTAATCCAATAGCCATAAAGCAGTTTAAGCTGGGCGAATTTTTCTTCGTAGGAGCCTGACATCTTGTGAAGGAGTGAACGCTTGCCGTGTACCACCTCGTCGTGTGAGAATGGCAGCACGTAATTTTCGGAGAAAGCATAGAGAAGTGAGAACGTGATGAGATTGTGGTGATGCTTGCGGTCAGATGGGTCGAGCTGCATATAGCGAAGCATATCGTTCATCCAACCCATATTCCATTTGAAGTTGAATCCGAGTCCGCCGAGGTAGGTTGGTGATGTGACTGCTGGTTGTGCGGATGAATCCTCTGCAATCATGAGCGTCTCGGGAAAGTATTGAAATACGACTTCATTCAGTCTCCGGAGAAATCGGAGAGCATCCAAATCTTCTTTGCCGCCATAAGGGTTCAGCGTACGCAGCTCCTCAGGTTTATCCATATGAAGATCCACCATATGAGCGACTGCGTCAACCCTCAGACCATCTATATGAAATAGATCAATCCAATATATTGCGTTAGAGATCAGAAATCCGACAATTTCGTTACGGCCGAAGTCGAAGGCAAGCGTTCCCCATTGCGGTTTATCTGCTTTACGCCAGTTCGGCCCTTCATAAAGCGGCGATCCATCGAATTCGCGCAGACCGTGATCATCGCGGCAGAAATGTCCTGGCACCCAATCAAGGATGACGCCAAGCCCTTTCTGATGACAGCGGTCGACGAATTGCATGAATTGCTTAGGTGTTCCATACCGACTAGTAGCTGCATAGAAGCCGGTGATCTGATACCCCCATGAACGGTCGAATGGATGCTCCGCAATCGGCATAAGCTCAATATGGGTGTAACCCATCTCTGCGGCATAATCGACTAGCTCAATCGATAATTCGGTGTACGAAAGGAATTGCTCCTTGCCGTGAATCTTCCAGGAGCCGGCGTGAACTTCATAAATGAGGAGCGGTCGATCGAAGAGTGCTTGCTTGCGGTCCATCCAGTCCGAGTCGCCCCATTCATACCCGTTCAAATCGGTTACGATCGAGGCTGTATGAGGTCTTAATTCGGAGCTGAACGCGTACGGATCAGCTTTGAGCAGCTTCTGTCCACTTGCCGTCTCGATCTCGTACTTGTACCGCTCGCCATCCTTTAATCCATGAACAAAGCATGCCCAGACGCCAGTGTTGCCGAGCTGTTCCAGTACATCCTTCGTACCGTCCCACTTATTGAAATCCCCTACTACGCTTACCGAGGCTGCATTAGGAGCCCAGACAACAAATCGGATACCTGTCTTTCGTTTCCACTTTATTCGATGAGCCCCGAAGGTTCGGTAACTTCGATAAAGCACGCCTTCGTTAAACAAGTATAGATCATCCTGTGAAATCCCATATGGCAGCGTTAATGCCGTCTTCAATATGACACCTCCTGTTAGGTTATTGTTAGGTATTATGCATGATCAGGGGGATCATCGTGGAGGTTACCTCTATTATACAGGATTATTGAAAATTGGAAACCCTATTTTCAAAATTGCGTCAGTGAATTTTACTCGGAAATAACACAAAGTTCACATATATATGACACATATTTCGCTATTATCATGCATATACTTGTCGCTTCGCGCGAAAGTTGTAGAAAACCTCCGAACCCCCAATCTAACGCCATATCCGAAAACATTTTGCCCCCTTTTCATAGGCACATCTAATCTTAACGGGAATTATTACCACGATAAAGCGCCGTAAAAGCCCGCTAAAGAGTTACCATCTTGCATTCAGAAACGTTTGGGTACGAATAAGTCCCGCTCGTATGGGCGGATTTAATTTTTTAAAGAAATCCCAATTGTTAACGCTTCTTTACCGGCTTTTTTGAACATCACTTACAGGAATTAGATATATCGGAGCATTGCCCTTGCTATAGGGTAAGCCTATACTTGTGTCGTAATGGAAAATAGAATGAGAGGAATGGTAGCTTATCTTTCGGCAAATCTTCCAGACGATCCAGCAGCCTCTTGCGATCGTTCGCCGCCTAGGCCGTTCCTTTACGATTACAGATGCCAATCCTGCCTTTGTTCAGCTATGCGGCTACGAGCGAGAGAAACTTTCCCACATTCCCTTTCGTCATCTATTCCCTCGTATCGCTGATATGAAGGGAGCCGTTCTTCCCGAAGATTACAGCGAGACAATCATCGAGACCGGAACACGCGCACAGAAGCCAATCGTATTGGATGTTAAACCAATTGAATCTACTGCAGATGGATCGCCTTATTATTTGCTGGCCGCCACGGATCTAAGTGCCGAGCAATGGATCGAGCAGCAATCGAAGAACGGAAAGGCGTTTTATGTCGGAATTTTGGACAAGCATTATATAGTAAGGAAATTTCATGTCAATTTCGTACCGGCTGTGGAGCCTGCCGATGTGACCGTATTAAATCACTCTATATTTGACTTTATAAGCGCTGCGGAGCATGACCACATTCGCGCGCAACTCGTTCAATGCGCTGCCGACAAAGTTCAACAAGACTTATTCATGCATACACTTCGATTCGATGAATTGAGTGAGCTTGCCCTGCACACAACCATCTATCCGATCTATAACGGATTCGGCGAATTCGAACAGTTCGCATTCGCAATCTGGGAGATGCAAGAGATAACGACCAGCGAGCAGTCAGGCACAAAGCTGAAAATCTGGATGGCTAAACGGGACTTGTCCGCAAGCCAATTGTCGCAAGCTACCGGCATTTCTCTGCAGACGATTTCCAAGCTTCGCAATGGAAAAATAAGCAGACCCCAGCGCCTGACAGCCGAACTGATCGCCTCTGAGCTTCGGGTGGATGTCCAAGAGATTTGGCCAGACCTCATACGACGCTAATCCATGACGAAGCAGCCGCCGCTTCCCTTCACAAGGTATATCACATTTCGTTTCCAAGTGCCGAATTATTATATTCATGCCTTCAATTGTTATATGTATGCAACTGCTAGAATGCTGTAAACTAACAGTACATCAATTGAAGGAGCTGAGCAGTTTGTTATCATCCAAATTGACCAAAATGTTATATGGCGGCGACTACAATCCTGAACAATGGGACAAGAGCGTTTGGCCGGAAGATATGCGTTTGATCCGTCTTGCAGGCATGGACATTGCGACGGTCAACGTATTCTCATGGGCTATGCTGCAGCCTAATGATGACACCTACGATTTCTCCACACTGGACGAGATTATGGATATGCTTCACGCAAACGGTATCTATGCATGTCTGGCAACAAGCACAGGCGCGCATCCAGCATGGATGGCGCGCAAATATCCAGAGATTCTCCGCGTAGACTTTGACGGCCGCAAACGCAAATTCGGCGGACGTCACAATTCTTGTGCGAACAGCTTGGTTTATCGCACCTATTCGGCGAAGCTAGCAGGCAAACTCGCTGAACGCTATAAGGATCACCCCGCCCTGCTGCTATGGCATGTCTCCAACGAATATGGCGGCGAATGCTACTGCGACAACTGCGCTGCTGCATTCCGCGTGTGGCTTAAGAACAAATACGGCACGCTGGACAAACTCAACGAGCAGTGGAATACTCGCTTCTGGGGCCATACGTTCTACGATTGGGAAGAAATCGTCCCTCCGAATATGCTCAGCGAGCAATGGTCGACGCGCCACACCTGCTTCCAAGGCATATCGCTCGACTATACCCGCTTCAACTCGGACAGTATGCTCGACTGCTACAAGCTGGAGTATGATGAACTGAAGAAGCATACGCCTAACGTTCCTGTTACGACAAACTTGATGGGCGCATACAAACCGCTCGATTACTTCAAATGGGCGAAGCATATGGACATCGTATCGTGGGATAACTATCCATCCGCTGATACGCCTGTCAGCTACACGGCAATGATGCACGATCTTATGCGCGGCCTCAAGGGCGGCGAACCATTCCTGCTCATGGAGCAAACACCGAGCCAGCAGAACTGGCAAGCTTACAACTCCTTGAAGCGCCCTGGCGTTATGGCACTCTGGAGCTATCAAGCCGTTGCGCACGGTGCGGACAGTGTCATGTTCTTCCAGCTCCGCCGCTCAATCGGCGCATGCGAGAAATACCATGGCGCACTCATCGAACATGTCGGCCACGAGCATACGCGTGTGTTCCGCGAATGCGCGCAGCTCGGCAGCGAGCTGTCGCAGCTAGGCGACAAGATTCTTAACGCGCGCGGTACGGCTAAGGTCGGCATCCTGTTCGACTGGGAAAACTGGTGGGCTGTCGAGTACTCCTCCGGACCATCTGCCGCCTTGAAATATACGGATGAAGTACACAAATACTACGACGCGCTCTACCAGCAGAACATCGCGGTCGATATGGTTCCAATGGATGGTGATTTCAGTCAATACGACGTTCTGATTGCACCTGTTATGTACATGGTGAAACCAGGTGTCGCGGCACGCCTTGAGCAATTCACGCAGAACGGCGGCACATTCATCACGACATTCTTCAGCGGCATCGTCAATGAGAACGACATCGTAACACTCGGCGGTTATCCTGGCGAGCTTCGCAGCCTGCTTGGCATCTGGGCGGAAGAAATCGACGCATTATTCCCAGACCAACACAACGCAATCGTCATGAACGACACGTTCGGCAAGCTGAGCGGTCAATATGAATGCGGATTGCTGTGCGATCTGATCCACAGCGAAGGCGCTGATGTTATCGCAACGTACGGCCAAGACTTCTACAAGGGCATGCCGGTTGTTACCCGCAACCGTTTCGGACAAGGTGAAGCTTGGTATGTCGGCACGAGCCCTGAAGCATCGTTCCTTCAAGGTCTGCTTGGTCAAATTTGCGAAGCGCGCGGCATTCAGCCAATTCTCCCTGCAGCTGCAGGTATTGAAGCAGTGAAACGGACGAAGGATGGCCAGTCGTATGTATTCGTATTGAACCATAATGCAGAAGCACAAACCTTCGATTTGGGCAGCGTAAGCGGCACAGAGCTGCTGACGGGCAAGAAGCTTAGCGGCAGCGCGGAAGTTGCTGGTCGCGGCGTACTTATCATCGAAGAAACCAAGTAAACCATCAACAACGAAGCCCCCGCAGGATCACGATCGCGTGACTGCAGGGGCTTTCTCATCTTTATTATGTAATTGCGATTCGATAAACCTCTAGACTCCAGCTTGACGGTTGACATACTGCTGCTGTGTTTGTTTCGCTGCTCTCTTCGCCTTAGCCGCCGCCACATAAGCAGGCACACTGCCAAGCAGCATCCAGGCTAACGGCATGTAACGGAAGATCGAATGAACAACGAGTAAGGAAACGAGCAGCGCTGCAGCGAATCCTCCCCAAATCCAGAACACATACTCAGAGACGAATGTGGAAATCCCCATATCGAATTTGCGATAGATGGCGAGTACGAATGGATGCACCAAATAGATGCCGAATGAAAGCTGCCCGATAACCGCCAAAGAGCGGTAAATGAATTTCCCTTCGAACAAACGGTGCAGCAGAAAAGCCGTGAACAACAGTACGATTGCAGACAACAGCGTGTGCACGTTCCATAGCAGCTCATAGAGAAGCGTGTTGTAGGAAATTGTGTAGATGCGCAATGCATGCCATATCGCAACATGCAATCCAGACACCACAAGCCAGCTTAGCCAAAGAGCGGCAACGCCGAGACGATCTGTCATCCGCCTCTCTTTCCATCCACGAGACAACCAGCCGTGCCAACGCTCATAATAGATGGCTAGACTTGCGCCTAGCAAGTAATAAGAGAAGTAGCTGATCGATAGACTGCCTTTCGGCATCCATTGAAAATGATAATGATGGTTGAGCAGCACATAGCCCCACTGCAGCAGCAAGCCAATTGGAAACACCCAAGCGGACAAACGCTTGAACTGCTTCAAGATCACAAGCACGAGCGGGAATATGAGATAAAATTGCGCATTAACGAACACGAAATACAAATGCGTATGTACGGAGCCTCTGGCTAGCTTATTCAGAAATTTGGACATCTCTTCTTCGAGTCCGAGCCACGGGGTATGATTGATCTGATGATTGAAGATGAAATATAGGATTGAAATGAACACATACGGAACAATGATGTACAGCAGCCGCTTTTGATAGAACTTACGAATTAGCGATCCCGTATCAGGCCGCTCATAATAGTTGTAGAATAAAACAAAGCTGCTCAGAAAAATAAAACAAGGTGTTCCGAATTTAAAAAATATGTTCATTATATTAAAAATAGGAAAATACTTGGAATGCAAACCGCTTATTGCAGCAGCAGTTGAAGATGAATGAACGCTAATTACGCCGAATAAGGCAAATGCTCTAAACAGATCAAGCTGTGGCAGCTTCGATCTTACTCGCTGCTTGGCAGGTTGAACGATTGACACATAATCCCTCCTAATTGATGTTCTCTAAACCCCTTCCATAAATAAATTGAATTGGTATAATTCCAGTCATTCACATTGTAGACGTACCTAATCTTGATTAGGTTGCTGTGTATATGAAAATTTATCTAATAGCCATGAATCCTAATTATTGCATAACTAGCGGGACATGAATAGGTAAATAATTGTAATCCTCATATACATCTCCATCATTCATCTGCTGGCGCTCTTCATTTACGAAGTGCCTCTACGAATCGATATGGTAAAATACTCTTTAGAAAACACTTTTATCATACATGATTTCATGAATTTGTATCTATCATCTAGCGTTTAAGTTTCGTTAAAAAAAATTAGAAAGGTACGCAATTGTATATCATGAAAAAAGCTTGCCGCCCACTTAAGGACAGCAAGCTCCACATCTTTTCCCCACTATTAAGCAAGCTTCTCCGTATACAGACGGCTAGTCTCACTCCAAGTCTCGCCAGGCTGAAGCAGTACGAAGCCTTTCGTTTCGTCCGGCAGATCTACATTCGGCGCGTCAACCAGGTTGATTTGCGGCTCTGGGCAGAAGAAGCCTGCCGATGCGCCATTGTTCCAAATCATCCACTGCTTGTAGTTCACGCCTGCATCATAAACAAGCTTGATGCCAATACGGTGGTCGACGACCTCTGCGAAGTTGCGTCCATCAACAGGCGCTGCCGAATAGTGGTTGTCCAACGACTCCGCGTATGGCGATCCGCCTTGCGGCGACTTCATCGCTTCTTCTGCCGCCGTCATCGGAATCGTGCCGCCCGTTGGCAGCATACGCTCGTCGAGCTCCCAACGTACGCCTGTCGTTACGTGAGCTGTTACATCTGCCTTCGAGCTCTCTGGCGCGAATGGCGCATTAATGGCTGTATGGTAACCGAGCAAGCATGGGAGCTGCTTGTCGCCATTGTTCGTTACTGTGCTCGTCTGCGCAAGTCCATTCGCGGACAGTGCGTAGCGGATCTCGATCTGGAAGCGATGCGGCAGCACGCTGTAGACACTGTCATTCTCATCGACGACGTAACGAACGACAACATAGCTCTCTTGATCGTTTGCGCCTTGATCAACAACATCCCAGGCTGCTTTATAGAAGAAACCGTGCAAGTGATTGCCTGTTGCCGTCTCATTCACTGGCAGGCTGTAAGAAATGCCTGCTGCCTCGAACTTACCATCACGGTAACGGTTCGGAGGGAACAATACCGGGATACCGTACACAGCAGGCGCTTCACGGAATGCGTCCATCTCTTGTTCCTCAGGCTCACGCAAAAACTTATATCCAGCTTCGACATCGCGGAATGCGATGAGGTTCGCACCAATCTCTGGGAGCAAAGCCGCTTCATACTTGCCAGAGCGAAGCCATACGGCCTTCTCGCCGTAGAACGATCCAATCACTGCTTCATTCGCCATTACTATCACTGCCCCTAATCCATGTAATAGATTCATTAAATGCTTTACATTTTCAATTATACGAAGGATAAGGTGTCAGGGGCAAACGTTTTCAATGGTTTCTGACCGTTAAATCGAAACTTTTTGAATACAACGGCCGTTTATGATGGCAGGAACCGTTCCATCGTGCCAACAGTGCTTTGTTTACGTTCGTATTCGCAAGCGTCTTGCCGAACGACCTATATAAGGGGGCTTCAATATGAATTACAAGCGTCTCACATCCATCGGACTCGCATCAATTATGCTCGCCTGCACCATATCGGCATGCGGCAGCAAAGAGAAGCCGCAGACGGCTATCACTATCACATCTGAAGAACGTGACACGCTGGCTGCACAAGCTGATCAGCCAATCATTCAAGCAGCCAACAGCTTTGGACTTCGTCTGCATCAGCAGCTATTGAAGGAAAGCCCTGGTCAGAATGTGTTTCTCTCTCCGCTCAGCATCACAACCGCTATGGCAATGGTCTATAATGGCAGCGGCGGCGAGACGAAGAACGAGCTGGAACGCGTGCTTGGCTGGAATAACAAGTCTGTCGATCAAATCAATGCCGGTTATCGCGAGCTGCTGCAGCTGCTGAGTCAGCCGGGAGAAGGCATTTCACTCCAGCTGTCAGATTCGGTCTGGCATAACGCACAGGTCACCATCAATTCGAAGTTCGCTTCGATAATCAGAGAAAGCTACCATGCAGAGATCGATTCAATCGATACAAGCAAACCGGAGAAATCCGCGGAACAGATTAATCATTGGATTGAAGACCACACAGAAGGAATGATTGACAAGCTGATTGAGCCCCAATCAATTGACTCGAATCTTGTCATGATTTTGCTCAATGCCATCTATTTCAACGGTACTTGGAAGGATAAGTTCGATGTTAGCTTGACGAAGGATCAATCGTTTTATCTTACTGACGGCTCAGACGTGAAGATTCCATTCATGAATCGAACAGGGCGATACTCTTATGTCAAGAATAACGACTATGAAGCGATCCGCATTCCATACGGAACTGGTCAAATGTCGATGATTATCCTTCTCCCCTCCGCAAGCAGCAGCCTAGAAGCACTCCAAGAGCAGCTGTGGAACGGCAAAATCGATCTTCTGGAGCAATGGAAACAGAGCTACGGTTCGATCCAGCTTCCGAAATTCAGCATCGGTTACAGCGCGACCTTGAATGATTCACTGCAAGCGCTCGGCATGAAGCAGTCGTTCTCCGACACTGCAGACTTCTCGGGCTTGTCGAATGAATCAAACGTGCGTATCTCTGAGATTAAACATAAAAGCAAAATCGATATCAGCGAGGAAGGAACGAAGGCGGCCGCTGTTACTTCAATCGAAACGACAACTACATCTGCCGAGGCTCCGCGTGAACCATTCGATATGAAGGTCGATCGCCCATTCTTTCTTGCGATCGTGGATGAACAGAGCAGCGCCGTTCTGTTTACGGGCTCGATCTATAACCCTGCTGCCGACTAGCTGAGATACACTTATGTAAAAGGAAGAAGCTGGCTCCTACCGATAAATTCGAGAGGATGCCAGCTTCTATTGTTGTTCTAGAACGTTCCATTCCATTATTCAAGTTCATTCCAGAACGTAACCTCTTCCAGCGTCAAGCGGGCTGAAGCGTGAGCCTCAACCGCTGCCTTGCCAACCGCAATAAGCATAACGGTCTCATAACGTTCAGGCACAGCAAACATCTCATTGAATTGCGCTTTGTTGAAGCCTCCCATCGGCACAGTGTCATAGCCATGCGCCTTGGCAACGAGCATGAACTGCATCGAGATTAGACCCGCATCAACGAGACCGATATCCTTCGCAGCTTCGGATTTGCGGTATGGCGATTGCTCGCTTATAAGACGTTCCACCATGCGCGTCTTTGTCGCTTCATCCATGAAGCCGGATGCTACCGCGCGGGAGTAAATCGTCTCTGCATTGCGGTACGATTCTTTGTCTGCAAGGACGGCTACGATATGTGAAGCATGGACGATTTGCTGTTGATTGAAAGCGATCGGAAGCAGCTGCTCCTTCTTCGCTTGGTCATCGATGACAAGGAAACGCCAAGGCTGCAAATTGCTCGACGATGGAGCAAGTATGGCCTCCTCCAGCATCTGCTTCATTTCTTCCTTCGAGATTCGGAATGTTGGATCATATTTGCGAACCGAATGACGCTCGCGAATAACAGTTTGAAAATCTGGACTTTTTACTGTTGTTTGTTCCATTATGGAATCCCTCCATTATCCGTGTAAAAATATGCACAGTTAAATTTTAAAAAAAGGATTGCTGTGTATTGTATAGGGTCGACATGAAGCAAGCCATTAACTGTTGCTGATAAACCACAGTATATGCCATATATAACGGCGCTGTCAACAACGCCGTAATCATACGTAAATGATGCTGTTTAGGCTTTAAATTGTGCCGCATATTGACCAACTGTATGCTGCTGCATGACGGCCAACATGCTATGATCAAGCTCCGCAAGCAAATCGGTGAACGCTTCCTTCATATGGATGCCGAAAGGATGCGGACCTGTTGCTTCCTCCATCGTTCTGCACAACTCTCCATTAATCTGAAGAGCCTTATAAATCTCTGCGAGCGTAATCGTATCCGGCTGACGAAGCAGCCGATATCCGCCGTCCCTGCCTTCTCTCGTCTCAATGAGCCCCGCTCGTGCAAGTTGTCCCATTATTCGACGAAGCAGCGTAGCCTCTGAGTGCAGCCGTTCAGCAAGCACACAGCTGGGGCACGACTGCCCATTTATCGCAAGAACAACCATAGCTTGCACCGCTAATCCGAAGGTACGAAAGCTCGGCGGACAGCTCTTACGAATCTCTGTCATGTAGTGTCCTCTCTCCCCCATTATAAATTCCATACAAGTCGATTCATTCACCTACTATAGCGTATCGGCAATGTTTTGACTAGATGGAATCGCACAAGCATAAAACCGAAACAAATCACCATAAAGTGTTAGTACGCCTACCTATTCCCTCGATCGGCGGCGTAAGAAGGAGGAATCACCATGAATACCGATCCCGCATGGAAATTGTCGTCCAACGTTGATGGTGAGCAGCATTCGAAGCCAATGGACGAACGTTACGAATTTACAGTGCCGTCTGCCTGGTGGGGGCGTCATGAACCGAATGCATGGGCCGGATTATTCGTGCATTCCGGCAGCATCAAGCTCGATGCAGCACCCGGCGTATCTCATACCTTTCGTGTGAAGACGCAAGCGGTATCCGATCATGGGATCGACAGCTCAAGCCCACGAAGCGTATCTCTTCAATCTATCGTGCGATGCTTAGATGAAGCTGGGCATCCAGAAGCGAGTTCGGAGCTTGAACAGCTGGATTGTCTCCGATTCGTGCAGGCCGATATTGCGAAGCTGCCTTACGAAGATGGGAAGTACGATATTGTGTTTGGACTGTCGGTGCTGCATCGGCTGCTGAAGGAAGATGCACAGGAAGCACTGGATGAATTTCGGCGCGTACTGAAAACAAACGGACTGCTAGTCCTCACATTTGATGACAGCTTTAACGATTTCCCTTCCTTCGCGCGGATGGTACGGGCATGCGGCTTCTCTTTCGCAGGCGAATTTGATTCTTATCCAGCCGATGAAGCGCATCGTCCTACAGCACGAGGAAGACTTTATGCTTTTCGAGCAGAGGAGCAGTGATTAATTACAATAACAGGAATGAAAAGACCGTTCCAATCGCGAATTGCATGCGCATGTGGATACGGTCTCTTTTGTTGCGGATTGAACTTTATGGAATGATTTAAGTTCGTGTACGGCTTCGTATTCAATTGGTGACTTCAGAACCTATGCTTAGGAGCAGCTGCCTGGCTTTTTCTTCTTGGGCAAGTTGCCGCTTTCTCCTGTCAATCCTGCGCCAAATTGCTCGACACGGGAAGGAGAAGCTGCTGGACCGTCATTTTTGGGCTTGCTGTTGCGACCTGACATGACATCACCTCCAACAGCGTTTAGAATGCGCTGCTTGCGCCATCTGCATGCAGGTTAGTTTCTGCCATTAGCAGCACGACATAGGACGATTACCTGACATGCTTATGAACGATGTTCTCCACATGCTGCAGATGAACCTGCACCGCCTCCGAAGCCTGCTGTGGTTGACCTTGAATAACAGCATCGAGAATGGCGGAGTGCTCTCGGTACAATTGCTGAGCAATATCCTGATTGGCATATATTTCAACACGACGAACATCACGGATCGCATTTGCTGTCTGCAGCATAATCGTCTCGAACAACTGCACGATAATCGAATTATGCGTTGCAAGGGCAAGTCCTTGATGGAAAGCGAGATCAAGTCTCTCGCCCTCCGCATCGTCCCCTGCCGCTTGCTGCATCTGATTGACAATCGATCGCAAGCTCTCGATGTCCGCTTCTGTTCTTTTGCGAGCGGCGATGGCTGCATTCGAGCTCTCCAGCGACTGCCTTGCCTCAAGCAGCTCAAGAAGAGTGGAGCCTTGAAGCTGTAAGGCATCAAGCGCTCCTACCGCTTCACTCATCGGTTGTTCCCGCAGAACGCGGCATACGCCGCCCTGCCGAATTTCGATCAAACCAACTGCCTTCAACGCACTCAGCGCTTCCCGCATGGTCGATCGGCCAACTCCGAATCGCTCTGCCATTTCTTTAGTGGAAGGCAATTTATCGCCAACCTTCAGCTTTCCGCCCGTAATCATCCCACGAATTTGTTCGGCAATTTCCTCGTAATGGTTCCGTTTCTCCAGCCTCTCGATCTCCATCGGACAAGCCCCCGTTTCTACGCTTGCTTATCCAACGAACAAAGCGTACACAACGCCTGGTCCATGGACACCTATCGTGAGATCGTTCTCGATATCAGCTGAACGGCTTGGCCCTGAGATGAAGTGAATGCCCGCTGGCAGGTTCTCTCGACCAGCCTGATCGAAGTTGATCAATGCTTCGCCAAGACGTGTCTTCAGCCGTTTCAGCGGAATGATGGCGAATAAAACGGTCGGCAGCAGACTGACTGAACGCCCTTTGTTCGCAGCCGACAAGACCGTGATCGAACCTGTATAAGCTACCGCGTAATCCGCTACAACAACTCCGAAGTCCGCCTCCGCTGCACGAGCTCTCCAATTCTCTTCTTGATTCGTATTCCAGACCGAGATGTGAGCGTCTGGCATCGCAGCCTCTAGATTCATCGCTTCAAGCTCAGGCTGACCTTGGCGAATGATATATTGCGCACTCATCTCAGCCGCTTTGTCCACAATAAATTGCTTCGCATCATCATAGCTGGCAAGACGGGCAACATGACCGCCTGCAGCCTTGAAGTTCGCGCTAAACCGCTCGATCCGTTCCTCCTCTGACCATTCGAACGAACGCCAGAAATCCGGCGCACCGCGGAATGGATGAGCTGGCTTCTCCATGGGGCGAGGACGGCCAAGCTTCGATGAAATACTATCGATGAACGACTTCTGCTTCGCCTTGGAAGCCGTCTCCAGCTCCTTCAACCATTCCTTATGCGTGTCCGCCATGTTTGCTTCCTCCTCCTTGCTTGCGCTCTGCAACGACTGCTTCCATTCGAGCTTTTAATGCCGGATCAAGAACTGCTCCCTCTGCCTGCGTTTCTCTCTGAATGGTTGACCAACGGTCGCGGAACGACTGCTTCGGCAGGCTTGGCGTTACACGATACGTATTCCAGCCCTTCAATGGGCCGAGCTTGATGCGAATGCCGCCATCCCGTTCAACCAGCTTCTGACCAAGCTGACCGAGTCGGATAACACCACGCATCCGCTTCGAGCCGCCCAAGAGCGTAGAGAAGCCTTTCATGCCGACCTTCTCCGCGAGGTTGCCGTTGCCGCTTTCTACCTTCCGTCTGCGCAGGTAGACGAGCATATCGTGCAGCGGAATTTTGACCGGACAAGCCTCATAACACGCACCGCACAAGCTCGATGCGTTCGCAATGTCATCCCACTGCGATTCGTCCTTCTTCAATGCTGGCGTCAGAACCGCGCCAATCGGACCACTGTACGTTCCGCCATATGCATGACCGCCGATATGACGGTACACCGGACAAGCGTTCAAGCAAGCGCCGCAGCGAATGCAGTTCAGCAGCTCCTGGAACTCAGGATCGCCAAGCTGATTGGAGCGTCCGTTATCGACGATGATAATGTGCATTTCATCTGGACCGTCCGCATCTTCGGTGCGACGAGGGCCAGTAATACCCGACATATAGACCGTCAGCTTCTGCCCTGTCGCAGAGCGCGGCAGCAGCGTCGCCATAACCTCAAGGTCTTCGAACGATGGGATGATCCGTTCCATGCCCATCAGTGTAATTTGCGTCTTCGGCACAGTGGACACCATGCGCGCGTTGCCTTCATTTTCGAACAACACCATGGACCCGGTCTCTGCAATCGCGAAGTTACAGCCCGTCATGCCAATGTCCGCTTCAAGAAACTTCTCGCGAAGCTTCTTGCGGACGAAGCCAGCCAGAATCTGCGTATCCGGCGCCAGCGTCTCGCCCGCTTCTGCCGACAGCAGATCGGCGATCTGGTAACGGTTCTTATGGATAGCGGGAATAATAATGTGCGATGGCGTCTCGCCAGCCAGCTGGATGATATATTCGCCGAGGTCCGTCTCGATCGCTTCAACCCCAATTTTCTCAAGCGCATGGTTCAAATGAAGCTCCTCGGTCACCATCGACTTGGATTTTACGATTGACTTGGCTTGCTTGCGCTCCGCAATCGCTAGTGCAATCTTAACCGCTTCTACATCGGTCTCTGCAAAATGCACATTCACGCCATTCGCGCGTGCATTATCTGCAAACAGGTTCAAATAATAATCAAGATGAGCAATGGTATGAAGCCGGATTTGTCTGCCGCGCTCACGCCAGTCATCCCAGTTGCCATGCTCTTCCGAAGCTGTTTTCTTGCCGGAACGTAGACGTTCCGTCGTGAATTTGACCGCTTTGCGCAGAAACTCATCGTTCAGCGCCAGACCTGCCCGTTCCTTGACGGTTGATGGCTTCGTGCTTGCTGTACTCATCGTTATTTCACCCCTTCATAGAGCAGTTCGGCCAAGTGCATGACGCGGACGGGTTTATCCCGGTAACGCAGATTGCCCGCAATGTTCATCATGCAAGCCATATCGAGTCCGACCAGCACTTCCGCTTCGGTCTCCAGCACATGGTCAACCTTCTCCGTCACCATCGCGCCTGAAATATCGGCCATCTTCACTGCAAAGGTACCGCCGAACCCACAGCAGTCCTCTGCAAAAGGAAGCGGAACAAGCTCAAGCCCTTTGACCTTGTTCATGAGCGCAATCGGCTCTTCCTTCACGCCAAGCAAACGCGAACCGTGGCAGGATGGGTGGTAGGTTACTTTATGGGGGAATGTCGCACCGACGTCGGTGATGCCAAGCACTTTCACTAGGAACTGCGTGAACTCATAGCTTTTGGCCTGCAGCCTATTGGCACGTTCCAGCATCACAGCGTCCTTCTCGAACAGCTTCGGATAATGATGGATCATCCCGATGCAGGAGCCTGATGGTGCGATTACGAAGTCACTGTCCTCGAACGCTTCGATGAGCGTGGTCGCGGTTTTGCGCGCGTCGTCCCAATAACCGCTGTTGAACGCCGGCTGTCCGCAGCAGGTTTGCACCGTCGGGAACTCCAGCTGCACACCATATCGCGCGAGCAGCCGCACCATCGCCTCTCCGACACGGGGATAGATAGCGTCGCTAAGACAAGTGATGAATAAGGACACTTTCATAATAAGTAACACCTCGTTTGCCGCTGGCTGCGGCAGATTGATTGATACGATTAAAGATAAATGGGATATTGGTCACACTTATGATATCAGGTTGTCAGACAAGTTGGAAGAAAAAATGAATGCTCACTTGTCCGTCAGCTGTTGGATTTTATGAGATGTATACGTTTTCAACCATTTGCAAGGACTCGCTCGCCGGCGCTGCTGGCGCCTGTAGGTGCAGAACTGCATCTTATGGCGTTCGGGTATGAGGTGCAGTTCTGCACCTTATTCCGCTCGACGCGGCGTTTGCTCTCGCATAAGGTGCACTTCTGCTCCTACGCCCTCGCGCGTCGGCGAAGCCGCCTTCCGTAGGTGCACTTTTGCTCCTACGGCCTCGCGCGCTGGCGCACCCGCCTTCCGTAGGTGCACTTCTGCTCCTACGCCCTCGCGCGTCGGCGCAGCCGCCTTCCGTAGGTGCACTTTTGCACCTACGGCCTCGCGCGCTGGCGATTCCGCCTTCCGTAGGTGCACTTTTGCACCTACGGCCTCGCGCGCCGGCGAAGCCGCCTTCCGTAGGTGCACTTTTGCACCTACGGCCTCGCGCGCCGGCGAAGCCGCCTTCCATAGGTACACTTTTGCACCTACGGCCTCGCGCGCCGGCGAAGCCGCCTTCCGTAGGTGCACTTTTGCACCTACGGCCTCGCACGCCGGCGAAGCCGCCTTCCGTAGGTGCACTTCTGCTCCTACGCCCTCGCGCGTCGGCGAAGCCGCCTTCCGTAGGTGCACTTTTGCACCTACGGCCTCGCGCGCCGGCGCAGCCGCCTTCCGTAAGTGCACTTCTGCACCTACGCCCTCGCGCGGCGATTCCGCGTCATTTTAAACCGTCAATACGTTGATACCCAGCTCGCCCAGCTTATCTGCCGTTTCCCGGGAAATGCGGCGGTCTGTCACTACCGTATCCACAGTCGATAGATCCGCGACATGCGTGAACGACGTAACGCCGAATTTGCTCGAGTCAGCCAGCAGGAAAACGCGTTCTGCGATGCCGATCATCTGCTGCTTCAGACGTGCCTGAAGCTCGTTCGATTCACTAATGCCGCGCTCGAGGTGAACGCCTTTGCCCGACAAAAACAACTTGTCCACATAGTACGTCTCCAACGAACGTTCAGCGAGCGGCCCGACAAACGACAGCGAGTTGTTTGCCAGCTTGCCGCCGATCACGATGACCTCGATCTTCTCCTTCTGACTGAGCTCGGTCGCTACCTTAATCGAGTTAGTCAGTACGGTCAGCGGAATATCAGGAAGTCGAGCTGCCATATACCAGGCTGTCGTACTCGCATCCAACAGAATCCGATCCTTCGGCTCGATGTAGCGAACTGCTTCCTCCGCTATCCGCCGCTTTTCTTCCGCATTCGTAATCTCGCGCTGCGTATATGGAATTTCCGGTTGAGACGCCCCCTCCTGCTTCACGCTTACCGCGCCGCCATGGGAGCGGCGAAGACGTCCCTCTGATTCCAGACGATCCAAATCACGGCGAATCGTCTCTTCTGTAACGCCGCATTGGACGCTCAGCTCCGTCACTCGCACACTGCCCTTCTCTTGCACCAGTCGGACTATCATCTCATAGCGTTCGGCTGCCAGCATTGCTCGCGTCTCCTTCCCTGCTCTGTGGTCATTCGTTCCAATACTTCATTGTGCCTGAAATCGTTCTACTGCGTCAACCCGCCTACCTATCGAATCGGAAAACCAAGCGTCGACATCAGCGCATTCTCCGCCTGCGTCGAATCAAGACGGCTGTACTGCACGATAACCGGAACATCACTCGATACTTCAATCGCGTACGGGACGCCCTTCGGAATCGATTCGCTGCCATCGGACAACAGGGCAGTACGAATATGCTTCGTTCTTCTACCCGGCACGACATACTCAATATGTTCAATCGGATCGCGGTCTTCAAAATAAATCGTAAATTCCAGCTTTGCCGCTTCCGTTCCGCAGTTCAGCACGCAGACCGATTCGTGGCTCTCCAGCTCACCAGAGCTTGTTGGCGGAATATACCCGTCCGGAATAATCCAATGTGTTGCACCGATTGCTTGTGGCATCGTGCATCCTCCTCATCTTATTGTCCGTTTATGTTTGATTGAGTCCGTTTATCTGTATTTTAAAGCATTTACTATCATTTGAATAGTAGAAAAATAGACAAAATCAAAAACGAAACCCCTCAATCGATGCAAATAGGGGAGGTACGACCGCATATCTAAACAATTTGGATAGTAAAACAAAGAACGGCCGTCATACAAGTCATCGATAACAACCCGCATGACAGCCATTCACCTACCTACTTGCTTCCTCGTCCGACTCCATCCATCACCGCTGATAGGAAGCTATCGCATCGCTCATCAGCTGTCCATACGCCGTCAAATCCGAATCACTGATACTGACCATCTCTTGTCTCGAGCCCTCATACACCTCTACAGCACTGTTCACGATATAACGCAGGTTTTCCGGTATTCTCGTGATTCCCCATAAACCCGCCTCACGTTTGGACATAATCTCACCCGTAACCAGATACGACAGCACTCTGCACAAGGTTAAAATGCCGTATACGGCATTCGTATGAAGTGCATTCACCGAATACGTGACATCACTTAGAATCGACGAAAGGAAATCTTCCTCCGGCACTTCCGGAATCGCTTCTTCGATCGACAGTCCGAAGATGTGGATCCCGCTCCTTCGTACTAATGTAAGATGGCAAGCGAGATCACCGTCTGTCGGCGTCTCCGACCAGAAGCTCCGGTCCCCCGCTGCTATGCGTTCCTCGTATCTCTCTCTCCAAAATTCGCTGCAATGCAGCTCGAACGGCGCGGGATGCTGCCAAGGCTCAATCGCAGACCTAGTAATGAAGCTGATCTCGATCGGCGATGGTGATAACGAAAGCTGCAGCAGCTCTTCAACTAAAGCAAACCGGGTGTCCAAATCCAGCTTCTCCTGGACGAGTACAATAACGTCGATATCACTGTTAGCCGGATTAAAGCTGTTAAGCGCCAGCGAGCCATGAACATATAGGCCAGCAAGATTGCTGCCCAGCCGCTTGATAAGCCCATCCTTCAAACTTGCAATTTGATTCTTCGTTTCCTGCGGGCATTCCGCCCAGCTGTACAACGGCATGATGATTACTCCTTATACTTAATAGTTAATCTTTAACGCTCTCGATCTCATTATCGTTATCTGGCCTTCGCAAGGCGTAGACACCTCTTGTGAGCCTGAAATAGGTAACCGATATCGGTTCATCCAATTCAATCGTCGTAAAAATAGGATCAAATTGCTCGTTCATACGGAACGTACGAAGATACTCTTCACCGACAGGCCGAACCCGAAACCTCCACCCATTATGAATTTTCAGCTTTTCAACCAATCTGCCTTCAACGGTAATGCGATCCTCCCTAAGGAGATCCGACAAAATGCAGACAATGATAACGAGAAACGCCGGTATTATCAGAAAGATTGGGAATGAAATCCACTTAGGTTGATCGGACTTGGTGCTCGCTATGAACAACATCGTTGACATGGCCAACATGACAGAGCTGCTGACCAGATGAGTGATTAGCTGCTTCACCGTCGACATTTTCGAAATAACAACCCCTCCACGTCCTCATGAAAATAATTCCAAGCCTTCTACATGCAAGCTATTACGCTATGTTAACAATAAAAGTTGCACGTATAATCGCTCCTTCTACAATGGCTCACCTCAATCGAGCTCATTCATCTATCTTCAACTAACACCATCCCTCTACCAAACGTTTTCCCTAGTTTTATTCAAATTATAATAACGAATAGCATTCGAATTTCGAATACCTGTCACTAACAATTACCCACTTTGTTATCTCAATAGATACAGCAGAACCTCGCATTTTACAGCAAAATCACACAAAACTCCAACCTCAAAAACACTTGAAAAACACCTAACAACCTATTAATCTATCGTTGGTAGTTGTTATTTCCTTACATAACAAACTTCAACTTAGCGTCCTGGTCCGCATCTTATACGGCATTCATCCTTCATTACGCACGAATAGCAGAAGAAACAGGCTGCGAAATGCTGTGCATCGGCTGCGAGATGGTGCAAACCGACCGTCGCGAGGCAGAATAGCGCCAGCTGATCCGCGAAGTTCGCAACGTATACAACGGGATTGTGACTTACAACTGTGACAAATATCAGGAAGCCTGATTGAAGCGATGTTCGGAAGCTGCAATTACAGCGACAGATAAATTCGAGAGGAGGAAGCAGCGTGACAGCGAATTCCGATTCAAATGTTTGGGCAGAAACATGGCGGCACGATATTCATGACGAGCTGACGAACAATATTTTGGCCTATTGGATGAATCATACGATCGATACCGTGCATGGCGGCTTTGTAGGGGAAATTGACGATAACAACGAGATCGTTCCTAACGCGGACAAAAGTCTCGTGCTTAACACACGGATTCTGTGGACATTCTCAGCAGCCTATCGGCTAATCAAGGACGATGCTTATCGAAGCATTGCTGACCGTGCTTATCAATATATCGTACAGCACTTCGTAGATCAGGAAAACGGTGGTCTATATTGGATGATAGATGCGCAAGGCGCGCCCGCTCAAGTCCAGAAGATCGTATACGGTCAGGCGTTCGCTATCTATGCGATGACTGAATATTACCGTGCGACCGGCACACAAGATGCGTTGGACCTAGCGATCAGGATCTACGATCTGCTGGAAACCCATAGTTACGACTCAGGTGACGGCGGTTATTTCGAAGCGCATACGCGTGATTGGCAGCCGAATGACATCTCCGAGCTTAGCAGCAACACCCTCCATGAGAAAAAGTCAATGAACACGCATCTGCATGTTCTCGAAGCGTATACGAACCTATACCGAGTATGGCCTGCCGACCGACTTCGTCAGTCTCAGAGCGAACTGCTCGCAATGACATTGCAGCATATCGTTGATCAGGAATCCGGCCACTTCAAGCTGTATTTCGATGAACGGTGGAACAGCTTATCCGGTCATATCTCTTATGGCCACGACATCGAAGGAAGCTGGCTCATTGCGGAAGCAGCTGAACTGTTAGACAGCCCTGAGCTTATCGCAAGGGCACACTCGACCGCCATTCGGATGGCGGAAGCCGTGCTGCTCGAAGGGATTGACAGCGATGGCGGCATTCTGAACGAGGCAGACGCCTCTGGCATTATTGACAGTAACAAGGATTGGTGGCCGCAGGCTGAGGCGGTCGTCGGATTTTACAATGCGTATGAGCTCTCCGGTGATTCTCGTTATCTCGATGCAGCACAAGCATCATGGGCGTTCGCCAATCGCTATATCATCGACCATCAACATGGTGAATGGTTCTGGAGCGTAACGAGGGACGGCATCCCAACAACGGGCAAAGGCAAAGTGAATGCATGGAAATGTCCTTATCATAACAGCCGCGCATGCTTCGAAATGCTGGAACGATTAGAACGTGCGCTTGCCCGCTCGGCAAGCAGCGAATAGCTGAACAGAAAAGCCGTCTCCTCCACACTTCAACAGCTGGAGAGACGGCCTTTTATACATAATCTTTCCTATGCAGCACTCAGCTAAATTGTACGCCGCTGCAATCGGAGACGCTCCACGCCTCCCCTTCCGATTGTCTCACCACAACTTGTTCGACTCGGATATCCTCGCCATTTGTCAGTACCGCTCCACGCGTAGAGCTGATTGAAATATTACGCATCAGGATGCCGCTGACCGGCATCTCTGGCAAACCGCATAAGTCAATGGCGCTTCCTGCTCCATCGCACACGATATCTTCCATCGTAATGGAATGGAATTGAGGCGTCTCCTCCGATACAGGAACCCAACGACTATCCTGATGTCCGCCATAATAAAGATCGAATGAGATCGCCGCATTCATGATCTGCTTCATTCGTATTCGACGAACAGCAATCTGTTCGACCACTCCGCCCCGTCCGCGCTTGCTTTTAAATCGCAGTCCGATATCCGTACCGATAAACGTGCAATCTTCGACGGTTACCCGGCGAACGCCGCCAGACATCTCGCTGCCGATAACAAACCCGCCATGCCCGTTATAGACGGTGCATCGCCTGATCAACACATCCTCCACAGGCATGGCCCGAAGGCGTCCTTCCGTATCTTTTCCCGATTTCATACAGATCGCATCGTCACCTACATCGAACGTACAGTCTTCGATAAGGGCATGCTGGCTCGATTCGAGATCGAGCCCATCACCATTCTGTGCGTACCACGGGTTAAGAATCGTAACGCCCCGAACCGTTATCTGTTCACATGCAAAGATATGCACATTCCACGCCGGTGAGTTTCGCAGCGTTACCCCCTCGAGCAATACGCGTTCGCAATGATGAAGGCCAAGCAGCACTGGCCGCAAATATCGACGATATGGCTCAAAGTCTCTTAACGGCGCACCGGATGCCAGCAGCTCCGCAGCCTTGACGGCACCTTCCTTCGCGTCTTCGTCCGGCCACCAGATCGCATCCTCCTCTTCGCCCTCAACGATGCCGCCGGATTGGATCAGCCGCTCCCATTGCCGATCCGTTTGTTTGAATCGTTTGACAGGCCGCCAACCTTCTCCTCCGCCGTCAATGATTCCTTCGCCTGTAATTGCGACATCTTGCAAGCCTTCGCCACTTATAAGCGGCAAGCACCGTACCGTACGGCGCCCTTCCCAATGCGACCACGCAAGCGGATATAATGCCGGTTCATTGTCGAATGTAATCAGTGCGCCGTGTTCGAGATGGAGACGTACACCGCTGCGAAGCCGAATAGGTCCCGTCTTCCATAAGCCAGCGGGGACTATAACCGTACCGCCTCCCGCTTCAGCACAATAAGCAATCGCGCGCTCGAACGCTTCCGTGTTTAAAATTGGATCATTGCCACTGGCGCCATACCCTGTAATGGTACAGGTCCGCTCGGCCAGATAAGGCTGATGAATTTCGATGGAAGGCGCATCTAAATCATACTCATTCATAAAGTCTCATCCTCCTGCAAGGCTGACAGCCGGTTAGAAGCAGCTGCCACGCGGAAATAGCTGAAGTCAGCGAAGCCAGTCGGCACATCCGATTCGATGTCGGCAAGCGCAAATAATCCAACTTTCGCGCCGACCCATCGGCTTTTGCTTGCTGTGAACGTCTCTTGCCCAACACGCTTGAACGACACTCCGTCTACACTCCAGCTCCAATCGCACACGGCATTCGTCGTGACCGTAACACGTAGTGTAATGGCCTGCTCATCGATCAGGCGTGTTGAAATTACATGCTCCTGCTCTTCATCGCCTTCGACACGAATAAGCGAAACAAAACCGTCGGATTGACGCCGCACACTGATTCTTGCATGCGAGAACCCGTGAACGACCAGCCCCGCCTCCTCTTCAGCGGCAAGCCCCTTTGGGTCCAAGCGTACACTCGCAGTGAACGATTCTGCAGGAAACTTCTGCATGAGCAGGTTAGGTGCATCATATATCGTTGCTCCGCCCTTCGGCTGCGAGAACAACCGAAGCAAGCCTCCGCCCCGCTGGGATGCGTGCAAGGAATACCAAGCTTCCTGCGCATTCGACTGCCATTGCCACTGCAGGCCAAGCTGATCCGATTCGAAGCTGTCCGACATGGCAGGCACAGCAATCGGATAGGTCCCGCCAACATCAGGCTTCTTCATCCGTTCAATCGGCTCGCCAATGCCATCACCGTTCACATCGGCACCAATGATCGGCCAGCCATCCTCCGACCAAGTCATAGGCTGCAAATGTACGATTCGGCCATAAGCGCCTTTATCCTGGAAGTGGATAAACCAGGATTCGCCTGATTCCAATTCAACCCAACCGCCTTGATGAGGACCGTTCACCTGTGTACCGCCTTGATGCATCACAATCCGATCCTCATAGGGACCGTATGGACTAGCTGCCCGGAGAACCGACTGCCAGCCTGTCGCAACGCCGCCCGCAGGTGCCATAATATAATACCAATCACCGCGCTTGTACATCTTCGGCCCTTCAATCGTCGGATGGTAGAGCGTCCCGTCGAATACGACAGCCCCTTCATCCAGCAGCCGCGAACCATCCGGCGACATCGGACATACTCTAAGCTTCGACTTGATGCCGCATCGGCTCCTCGCAAAAGCATGAACGAGATAAGCCTGCCCATCATCATCCCAGAACGGGCAAGGATCTATCAAACCGAGACCGGCATGGACCAGCTTCGGAGCTGACCATTCGCCTGCAGGATCGATCGCAGTCGTCATATAGATGCCGGAATCGGGATCGCCATAGAAGATCCAGAACTTCCCGTCATGATGCCGAATGCTTGGCGCCCATACCCCATCGCCATGCTGCGGACGATCGAAGCGCGGCGATTCTAACCGCGGAAGCGCATATTGAATCAACGTCCAATTGACCAAATCATTCGAATGAAGAATGGGCAGTCCTGGGGTATGACTAAAGCTGGAAGCAGTCATGTAAAAGTCGCGGCCTATGCGAATCACATCGGGATCGGAATAGTCAGCATGCAGCACGGGATTCAGAAACGTCCCGTCGCCTTGATCAGAAACCCATGGTGCATCAATAGCTGTCTTCATCATGGTCAAGCTCCTTCAACCCCTCTCGTAATCATTTCTGTACCCGTGTGTTGGCGGCGCATGGTGAAGCCGTCGAGCTGTTCTTCTTTAACACGAACCAACCTCAGACCTGGACCCTGCCTCGTCTCGACTCTCACTTGATGAAGCACCACCTGGCAGACGTCTCGTATGTACATGCCTTCTCCTGCCATTAGGTGAGGCGGGTCCACCATATCGGGTTCACCGCCTTCTTCCCATTGATCTCTCGTCATTTCGATCGTCACATGAGAGAGCGACAGTTCTTCAATCGGCATTTCCGGCAAGCCGCAAATGAAAGCAGCCGCTGCACGAGCCCCTCTGGCGGTTAGACCATTGATGGCAATATGCCGTATAAAAGGCGTGCCGTCTGTCACCGCTGCCGGTAAATCACTCGCGAGCGCTGCATCACGTCCCTCCAATCCGAAGCGGTAAAAGCTGTTGATGGCTATCGGGCACAATACGTCTTCCATCAGAATGTTATGAAATTGTACCTTCTCGACATAACCGCCGCGTGCGCGATTTGTCTTCATCCGGATGCCGCGATCGGTACCTACGAATAGACAGTTCGATACGACAACATGCCGAATGCCGCCAGCTGTCTCGCTGCCCATCACGACTCCGCCATGTCCGTTCTTCATTGTGCAATTGGCAATAACGACGTTCTCAGTCGGCCTTCCCACTCTCCGCCCGTCTTCGTCGATTCCTGACTTTAAGCAGACGCAATCGTCGCCGACATCGAATAAACACTCTGTCACGGTAACATCGGAGCACGAATCGAGATCAAGACCGTCTCCGTTCGGCGCATCGGCTGGATTGCGGAAGGTTGCGCCTCGAATACGCACGCCTTCGCAGTAGATGAGATGCGTGTTCCAGAATGGCGAATTGGATAGTGTCACATCTTCAATCACGACGTTCTTGCAATCGATCAATCCAATTAGCGGCGGACGCAGCAGCTGGCTGTCCCATTCCGCCATGGCCGGCGGATACTCCGATTCGCTTAGATGTCGATTGCGAGCATGAAGAGCTTCTCTATGTGGAGATTCAACAGCTTCTCCAGCCTTCAGCCGGCGATAAGCATCCCACCAATCGCTGCCACTGCCATCTATTACGCCTTTGCCTGTAATCGAAATCCGATCCAAAACGCTCCCATAAATAAGCGGTGAATATCCGAAGCATTCATATCCGCTCCACCGCGTACGAACCGGCTTATACCGCTCGAACGCCGGAATAAACGATAGAACAGCCCCTGCATCCACATGCAGATTAACGGCGCTGCGCAGGTGAATGGGACCGGTGCGAAATACCCCTGGTGGTATGCGAACCGTACCTCCTCCTTCCACGGTACATTGCTCGATCGCATCTGCAATGGCTTCGCTGCAGTCTGTCCTGCCATCTCCAATCGCACCGAATTGCGTGATGTCATACGAAGTCATCGTTACCCCTCCCTTCCCGCATAAGGCAGCGGCAAGCCTGCGAACCCCAGCATGACTGGTGATTGGCTGGCTTGCCCGCTACTGCGATCATTATTATCGAAATTACTTATTTGATTTGGCGTACGCTTCCTCATATTCTTTGATCATCTGCTCGCCGCCAGCGGATTTCCAGTTCTCGATCTCTTTCTGCCAGCCTGCTTCATCGATCTGTCCCATAATGAATTTTGTCTCCGCATCCGTTATCATTTGTTCCAGCTCGGAGCCGCGGTCGGAATAGGTAGCCGACTCTAAGTTAAGCGCCGGATTCGTCACGATGAACTGTTCGTTCTCTTTGCCGATTTTCTGATTTTTGCGGAACAGCTCCGATTCCTTGCTCGGTTTGTCGATGTTATAGTTCTCGCCGCGCTGCGGAAGCGTATCGCGGTATGGCTTGACGTCCCTCGTGTAGGCTTCTTTATCGAGCGGTTCCGTAAATTCACCTTTGTCGGCCCAGTGCTTGTCTTGAACGCCTTTCACTAGAAGCGTTGCCATCTCCGGATCCATCAGCTGATCAATGAACGTCAGCGCGCGTTTCATATCTGCTTCCGTCTTCACCGTCGACTTCGGAATGGCAAGAAAACCTGCGTTGCCGCTCTCACCTGGCAGTCGGCGTCCTTCGCCGCCCTCCAGCGCAGCCACATCCGTCAGAGCAGTCGGCACGTTCTTGATGAGCTTATCTTGAATCGATTGAGCATTGCCGCCGGATATCCGCATCGCAGAACGGCCGGATTCGTACACTTTATCAATCTCGGTGGCGTCAACGACCGCGAAGTCCTGGTTAATCAGCTTCTCTGCATACAGCTTGCGGAACAGAAACAGCGTATCCTGGAATGGTTTCGTCATAAATTCAGGCACGAACTTCCCATTCTCGACTGCCCATTTATTCGGTCCGCCCTGAGTAACCGACAAGCGTGTCAGCGTCGATGCCGCGCCTTGGTTATACTTTTTGTCCAGGAGCATGCCATAGGTGTCCCGCTGGCCATTCTTGTCCGGGTCCTGTTCGCCGATCGCCTTCATCACGTTGTACCAATCATCAAGCGTTTTCGGTGTCGTCAGCTGCAGGCTGTCGAACCAGTCTTTGCGGTAATGAAGTGTCGCTCTACCCAGCTCACGGAACAGCGGAACGCCGTACACCTTACCGTCGACCGAAATATTGTCGTAGAACAGTTTATTTTGTGCAGACAGATTCTTGTATTCACTCAGATACGGACCAATCTCCCAGAACAAATCCGACTTCAACGCGCTGACGATCGTCGGATTGAAGCCAAGCTTGATGACGGTCGGAAGCTCGTCGGACGCGATCATGACATTCACCTTCTCGTCATAAGCCGATTCCGGAATCCATTGAATGGACAGGTCCGTATTCGTATATTTCATAATGGCCTGTTCGATCTCATTGCCTGCTGAAGGGATCTCGCCGACCTGATTGACGACTAGTGACAACGGGAATGGCTTGCTGTCAGCCTGCCCGGTTGTTGTGCTGTCGCTCCCCTTCGAATCGCTTTCCTTGCCGGAAGAATCGTTCGATCCTCCGCCGCATGCCGATAGCAGCATCGTCGTCGTCAGCATCACCGCGATTGCGATAGCCCCTTTATTCGCTTTCTTCACCTAAACCCCTCCATTGTGTGTTCCTGTTATTGTATAGCAATCTATTAATTTCCGCCCGCTTATGCGTACGGGTTAATAGCAAGTTAGAGCGGCGCATACTCAAAATAGTCAAAATCAGCAGCGCAGCGTCCCGACTCGCATACGGCAAACATGCCAATCATCGCGCCAGTAAATCCGCCCGCGACGTCCGTGCTGACAATCGTTCCGTCAATGCCTTCCGCCAGCACATTCCACTGCTCGGACTCGATTCCGTAGCTGAAATTCAGCTTCTGGCCATAAGCCTCTAGCTTCAAGTACGTTCTGCTGCCCGCTCCGGGCGGCAGCGGCGTTTGGGCCATTGTGGTCTCAACTCCTGCTTCCGTTCGAATGAGTCGAATGATTGGACCCTCTTCTGCGATGCTATTGGCAATCTCCAATCGATAATGGTAGGCATGGCTGGACAGAAGCACGATTCCCGCTTCCGCCTTATCGGCCGGCTCCCACTCCAAAGCCGTCCGAACCGCGAAGGAAGCATGCTGCTGACGGCGTCCGACGAAGGCGGGGTTCGCGCCTTCCTCTGTCATTCGCACCGGCTTGCTCTTGAGCCGGAGAAATCCTGGTCGTTCGCGCAGGCTGTACAGCTCACTTACCGGCGTTCGAATGAAGCACCATATGCTGTCCAGTACGAACCGATCGAAGTGGTCGCATGATGAGGCAGATGGCCATCGATGCTCTGGCAAATCCGGGGCACGCATCACTTCTTCGATGATCCCTTTGCCCGGATTGACCAACGGCCAGCCTTCTTCCCAAGCAAGCGGGGCAAGAAACGTCTCTCGGCCCATATTGCGGAACGGGCCCCCGTATGGTCTGGAGCCAAGGCAGACGAGCCACCATTCTCCGTTGTGTGCTTCAACGAGATCGGCATGTCCGACATTAACGATGTCCGCTCCTCGGCCGAGATGGCGGTGCGTTAGTATTGGATTCGTCTTCCCCGTCTCATAAGGCCCAATCAGATTGCGGCTGCGTGCAGCAGTAACCGAATGAGTAAAGCCCGTGCCGCCCTCTGCGATGAACAGGTAATACCATTCACCCACTTTGTATAGATGAGGCCCTTCCTGCGCATGAATGCCATTCAACGCGCCGTCCCACAGGCTGTATGTCGGACCTACCAGCTGCTTCTTGTCGAGATCCAGCTCCTGCAGCCAGATTTCCATATGCTTCGGATAACGCTGGCCGCCAGACGGCATCCGATTGCCGGTATAGTAAGCACGCCCATCGGTATCGAAGAACAGCGATGGATCGATACCGGGCGCTCCCTCCAGCCAGTTCGGCTCCGACCACGGACCAGCAGGATTCTGAGCCGTCACGTAGAAATTGCGCCGTGCTCCTGTCGCGCTCTCGACGAAAGTCGTAACCATATAGAAGACGCCTTCGTGATACCGAATCGTCGGAGCATAGATACCGCGTGAGGCCGGGACACCGCTTAGATCGAGCTGAGAAGGCCGATCCAGCACATGCCCGATTTGCCGCCAATTTACGAGATCTCGACTGTGAAAAATCGGAACGCCGGGAAAATATTCGAACGTCGACGTGACCATATAGTAGTCTTCATCGACACGGCAGATTGATGGATCCGGATAAAAGCCTGGTAGAATGGGGTTTCTGAACGTCCTCAATGCTTCTCCTCCTTTTAATATCCAGACTTAATATCCAAGCCTGCACATTGCGCTCAGCCGCCTTCACTCACCCTTTCACCGAGCCGAGCATGACACCTTTGGCAAAATGCTTCTGCAGGAACGGATACACAACGAGAATTGGGAGCGTCGCGAATACGATGACCGCCATTCGAATCGTAAGCGGTTGGATTTCCACATCGTCCATGCTTGTATCGCCGATCCGGCTCTGCGCCAATATGACGATTTCACGAAGCAGCACTTGAATCGGCCATTTGGTATTGTCGTTAATGTACAGAATCGCGTTGAAGAACTGATTCCAATGGGCGACAGCGTAGAACAGGGAGAACGTCGCCATCGCAGGCATGGACAGCGGCAGCACGATACGGAACAGCACGCCGACGTCGTTGCAGCCATCGATCTTCGCTGAATCCTCCAGCCCGTCCGGAATCTGCTGGAAGAAATTTTTAAGCACAATGAGATTGAATGCACTGATCGCACTCGGAATCATGAGTGACCATAGCGTATTCGTCAGATGAAGCTCCTTAACGACGAAGTACGTTGGAATGAGCCCCCCGCTGAATAACATTGTGAACAGAACGCCGAGCAGAATCGGCCCTCTGCCACGAAGCGTCTGCTTGGCAAGCGGATAAGCCATGAGCGACGTCATCAACAGATTAATAAATGTACCGACCACCGTGATGTAAATGGAAACGAGCATGCTCCTCCACAAGGTGTTCGTTGAGAAGATGTATTCGTAAGCGGTGAGCGACCACTGCTTCGGGAACAGGATGATCCCTCCCTTCACGACCTCCTGCGGGCTCGTAAAGGATACAGCCAACACGTATACGAATGGGAGCACGCATAGCAGCGCGATAATCAAGAGCAAGGAATAGTTGATCCAATCAAATAGCCGATTTCCCCACGTTTTGTCATACTTCATGCGAACACCTCTTTCTTCGTACGCTGCAGCATTAGTAGACGCCCTCCTGTCCGAATCGCTTCGCCAGCCAATTGGCGCCTAGCACCAGCGTTAAACCGACGATCGACTTGAACAACCCTACTGCGGCGCTGTAGCCATACTGCATCTGGGTCAAGCCCTTCACGTACACGTACGTATCGAACACATCCCCCACGTCCCGGTTCGTCGGCGCCAGCATCAAGAAGATATGCTCGAAGCCAGAATCAAGGAAATTGCCAAGCCGCAGGATGAGCAAAATAATAATGGTGCTTCGAATGCCAGGCAGAGTAATATGCCACATCTGACGCCATCGCCCAGCGCCATCGATACGAGAAGCCTCATATAGCTGCATGTCGACGCCGGAAAGCGCCGCTAGGAAAATAATCGTTCCCCATCCGACTTCCTTCCAGATCGATTGCGATACGATCATCGTACGGAACCAGTCGGGGTCGAGCAGAAAGGCGATTTTGTTGCCTGTCATCCGGTAGATCAGTTCATTGAGCACCCCGTTCTCTGTCGTAAGCAGCATATAAAAGATACCTACGACAACGACCCAAGACACAAAATGCGGGATATAGACGAGCGTCTGGACGAACCGTTTGAAACGTTCCCTTCTGACTTCGTTAAGCATTAGCGCAAGCACGATCGGCAGCGGGAAGAAAAAGACGATATTATAAACAGCTAATAGTATCGTGTTGCGGAACAAGCGCAGAAACTGCGGTTCGGAGAAGAAGCGGTCGAAATGTTTAATGCCGACCCATTCACTTCCCCAAATTCCCAGATGCGGCTTGTAATCCTGAAAAGCCATCAGTATGCCGTACATTGGCACGTACTTGAATACGATGAAATAAATAATGCCGGGCAGCAGCATCGCATAGAGCCACTTGTCTCTCAGCACGCTCCTCAGCAGCCCGCTCTCCCTCCTTCGGCCACGAGCGGATGATGCAGCCTCCGCCTTCACCGCGGCTGAATGAGCCAGCTTCACCTTCATAACGATTCCCTCCTCTGTCATGGCCTCATTATGCTGCCGATCGCACGATACCGGCTATAATCGTTTCATAACTTTCTCGTCATAGGCTTCATAAAGCGTATCGCTGCGCGCATTTCTAATGATTCGATAGCTTGCAGATAACGTGGATGTGCCGCTGGCAACCTGACGGACCGCATGACAAAAACACCTCGCACCGCATTCGCGGCACGAGGCGTTCGTTTCCATTACGATTGCGATGCCGCCCGGTTCGCAACATCGAGCAGCTCGCGATATTGGCCAGGCGTCATCTCGTATTTTTTCTTAAACGTGCGGATAAAGGCGCTGTTATTCTTGTACTGAAGCTTCTCGCCGATCTCGGCGATCTTAAGCGATGTACTCTCAAGCAGCTTCTTCGCAGCTGTCATGCGATATTCGGCCAAATAATCGCTGAACGGCACGCCTACCTCCCGTTTGAACACACGGCTCACATAAACGGGATGGAAGCTGAGCTCCGTCGCAAGCATTTCCAACGAAATGTCCTGATCATACCTTGCATGAATCATCTCCACGAGCTTCTCCGCCATACTGATATAGTGGGAATCCGTTCGTTCCGACTGCAGTCTTGCTATCGGAGCGAATAGGCGAGTCTGATACCAGATGACAATCTCTTCCTTCGTCTGCAGCTTATAGAACCGCTCGATGGCTCCCTCGCTCATCAGCACCTGCTTCACGGATATGCCCTGATCCTGTACGATCTGTAGAATCCGAGACAGTAACTGCATGAGCAGAATACGATGCTCCTGCGCATAGCTTTCCTTCTGGAGTATGATGGCGAGATAAACATGGAACCGTTCCATTGCTTTGTCGAGATCGCCTTCCTTAAGCGCTTGCACCATCGCGTCCTCGAGCGGACGGAGATGAGAATATACCGTCGTTCCCCCGCTTCGATCCGCTCTGACATCCTCATAATGAATAATGATGTCCGCGCCTAAGCTGATCCTGTTATTCAGCGCAGCCACCGACTCCCCGTACGCCTCCATCGTCCCCGCAAGCTTATCGAATGGCCTCGATATGCCAATGCTCACCTTCAGCTGCAAATATTGCTCTACGGAGCACTTGATCCTTTCAGCCGTCTCGTACAGTCGCTCCTTGATCCGCTCTTCATCCTCCTCATCTAATGTAAGGAGTGTCGTCTGCGCCTGCTCGAGTGTAATCGGACTAAAGCGTTCGCGCTCCGGCACCAGCTCGCCTACCATATTGTTAATCGCGAATAATAGAAGCTCGCGGTCTCGCTCTTGATAACGGGTATTCTGCAAGGTGTCGATCTGCAGCGTAAGAACCGCAAGCTTGTGCCAATCCGTTGGAAATCCGTACATGCGCCAGCGATCGTGATTGGCCAGCTCCGTATGCTGCCCTGCGAACAGCTTCAGGACAAAGAACTGTTTCAGCTGGCCTGCTTGTCCCTCCATTTGCTTCTCCAGCTTCGACCGCATGACAGCCATCGACTGTAAGCTGTCCCGAATATAGGCGAGCTCATCCACAGCTGCACTGCCGCCAGTACTGCTCGACGCAGGCACCATGCTCTTCGTGTAATGGAGCAGGCTTCTAATCGGGCGATACATCCGCCAGCTTCCGAAGAAGGCAGTTGCAAATACGACAAGCAATATAAGTGAACAAGCTGCAATGGTCAGCATTGCAATCTTCCTCGGCTGCTCGCGCAGCTCGCCGACCGACACGATCGACATATAGGTCCAGCCATTATAGGACGAAGAGCGGTATTGCACCGCTAGTCCGCCAGCCGTCTGGAACATGCCGCTTCGCTCGCCTGTAGCCTTCATTGCTGCGATCTTATCGCGAATTCCGGCATCGATTGGCCTATCCCTAGTCGCACCGATGAACGATTTGCCTTGCTTATCAAGAATGTAATGGTTGCCTAGATGATTGTGTGGTGCCAGCGCGCCTTTCAATTCAGCGGCTGAGATGCGGACGACGAGCAAACCTTTGCGGTCGGATGCTCTGGGCAGCAGCGGAATTTTGTATACGAGATCGATCGATTGTACGGGCTTTGCCGCAGCCCCTTCTTCAACGGAGCCTTCATCTGATGCCACAGACATCACAACATTCGTACTCCATGACAGTGAGGCGTCCTGCTTGGCGTAATTGGTGAACCGCTGGTGCTCCGACAGCAATGAGAACGGTTTCAATACACCAAAGTCGACAGACCAGTCATGGTTCAAATCGATCAAATACGCTTGCTGGATCAGCGCGTCGGTCTGCATGTTCGACAGCTCTGCCATCAGCTTGCGTACGAGGACGAAATCCTCGCCGCTAAGCGGCTGCGAGAGCGCTGTTTTCACCAATTGGCTGTTCACAAGCTGCGTCGCCGATCGTTCAAGCGATTCCAGCGTCTGTTCGACCCTCATTTGCGTTTGAGTGAGCAGCTGCATATTGCCTTCGTTCACTTTCTTCTCAATATCTCTCGATGAGATATAGTAGGAGGCGAAACCGACGAACACGGTTGGGAGCGCCCCAAGCAATAGGCTGAACACGAGCAGGCGAACCAAATATTTGTTCATAACATACAACCCCCCTTCCGGCTTTAGCGGCGGCATTATCGTCCAATCCAATCCAATCCAGTCGTACCGCCTTTTATGTAAGGCAAAGCGACCCGAACCGTTCACGCGATAAACGCGAAACAGCCCGGATCGTGCCGAATATCAATTATATCCCACGCACGAGTCTATCCTATCAGACAGATTCGCTTCGCAGTATCGTACGATAGTCCTTAACTGGTTTCCCATTAAACGGCAGTTACTTGTCCACAACAATACGAATGGAGGCGGTGGACGCGTTGCCAGCGCGGTCCGTTATCGTGTAAACAATCGTATAGACGGCCCTATTCTTACCCGATTTCGCAGCGCGAAGCTTAAAGTCGACGTCATTCGTACCGATCTGTGCACCTTCAATATCGCTCTTGTTGCGCTGTCCATTCCCGTTGTCCAGGCTGCTCGTAATCGACGTCAGCACAATGGATTCGATCCCTGAGCCAGTATCTGCTGCATCGATTGACAGATGGACGGATACCATCTTGCCGTTCGCTGGCCAGATTCGGGACGGGTTCGCTTTCAATCGCACATTCGGCGCAATACGGTCCGACGAGAATTGCACAGTGACGACACGTTTGCTTCCATCTGCAGCCAGCGCTTGAATCTCTGCTCTGCCATTCGGGTTATCCGCTTGTTGAATCGCAACAACAGTGGAGTTAGCGAGCGCATTCGCCTCGATAATCGGGGCCGTCGCTGTACTCGAATCGAGCTCGATCCGGTATGCGCTTGATTCCGGCGAGAAACCGTTAATGAGCATGCCATCTGCCGTAATCGCACGGAGCGCAGTGCTGCTGTTGATCCAAGCGGAACGTTCGACTGGCTGCCAGCCGTCTGCTCCACCAAGCAGCTGCTCTGGCGTATAGGAAGCTGCTTCTGAGGCTGTGAGCTGTTTCGACCATGCATATCGCCCGGCTGCCTCTGATCCTGGTCCGTAACTGCCATACTCCTCATAACGAGCAGTCTTCTCATTCGCGGCATTGCCCCAATTGTCCCAGCCAACCGTCTTGATATGATCATCCATATAGCTGTTTATATAAGCGACATGGGCGTTAGGACGCCATGGACGTCCGAGAGCCACCTTACCGATCAAGCCTAATTCTGCGGTCAATCGGCTGTTGAGGAATACATAACCGATGCTGCCCTCTGACGTCGAAGCTGCCGTTACGTAGCCGCCCCCAAGGCTGTGAAGCTCACAGCTTTCGAATACGACAGATGCACCGCCGAAGATGAAATCAACCGTACCTTCAATATAGCTGTCGACAAAATACTGCCGTCCCCCGTTTGCATAGAAGGTGTCCTGATGACCTCTGAGCGCAACGTTGCGGAACGTCATCCGATCTCCGTTCGCATACAATGCCACCGCTTGACCAGCTGTAATGCCCGCGTCATTCTGGATAGTCAGATTCTCCGCGCTGAAGCCGCTTGCCAATACTTTAAAGCTGTAGCTGCCTGACGTACCCAGCTCATTGCCGTTCGCATCCAGCGTCTTCGCGCTGTCCCCATAGATGAGTACAGTTCCGTCACGGCTCTCTCCAATCAGATGAACATTCGTCTTAGACGAATCGAGCAGCAGCTTCTCGCGGTACACACCGTCTCTGATCGATATTACGATCGGAGATTCACTGCCAGCAGGCACAGCATCGAACGCAGCCTGAACCGTCGTGTAATCGCCGCTGCCATCCTTCGCAACCGTCAGTATACGAGCTGGCGTCGCAGCTGCCGTCAGGCTCGACGGCCCTTCGCCGCTTCCGTTTACAGCAGCCACGAGATAGTAATAACGCTTGCCATTCGTTAAGCCTTCATCCGTGTAGCTCGCTTCAGTCAGATTGGACGCTATCGTCTCGAACGGACCTTCTGCCGCCGAACTTCTACGAACCGTATAAGTGGTCGCTGCTTCGCTAGACTGCCACCTCAGCGCGATGGCTCCGTCTCTTGGCTCAGCACTCAGTCCTTCAGGGGCGGCTGGGGTTCCTTCTTGGACATTCGGTCTGACCGAAACAACGGAAGATGCAAGACCGGACATGCCACCGCCCAACGCTCGGACTTGATAACGGTAGACGAAGCCGTCGTACACGCTGCTGTCCTCATAGGAAGCTGCGCCATCCGTCACAATGTGTACGGCATCTAACGGACCGCCTGCGCCATCATCTCGCAGCACTTCATAGCTGTCCGCACCTGCGACTGGCTCCCAGTGCAAGTGGACTGCCTTGCTCGCAGCATCAGCTAGTACGATCGGTGCAGCAAGCTGCGCAGCCGGGCTTGCCTGGACCGGCTCGGAATCGCTCCCTTCACCTGCAATGCCGGTTGCCGATACAGCATAGTAATAGTCCGCACCATCGGTTAGGCCGCCATCCCTATAAGAGGTTGTGTCTAGACCCGATGCAAGAACAGTGAACGGCCCTTCAGGCGCTGCCGCGCGTTTCACGGTGTACGACTGGGCGACCGCAACTGGCTGCCAGGACAAGTCAATCTGCGTATGTCTCGCAGCTGCTGATAAACCTACTGGCGCTTCCGGTTTCACCGCATCCGCAGATGGCGTCGCTGCTGCAATGTTGGAGTCTCCGCTTTCGCCGCTTGTACCGGATGCCGACACGACATAGTAGTAAGTCGTTCCGTTCGTCAGCCCGCTGTCCGTATAGAAAGTCTCGGTTAATTCAGCTGCAACAGGCACGAATGGTCCTGCTTCCGCTGTTGAACGTTTGACCGTATAGCTGGCAGCGCCGTCAGCCGCAGCCCAAGTTAAGCCGATTCGGCCATCGCCCGGCACCGCCTGCAGTCCACTCGGGGATTGCACCGGCTCGACATAGACATAGATATTGTCGTAGTGAATAGTCCCTTTGCCCGTACCCGGCGTCTTCGCCAACAATCGGCCGATGCCGACCTCCTTCATATCCGCCTGCAAATCGATATCGTCGGCGACCAGCACATTGTCGATGTAGATATCCGCTTTGCCTGTCGCTGCATTGGCAGTAACCTTGATGGGATACCAACGATCACCGGCCGGTGCATCCGTCAGCTTATAATCGGCACCATTCTTCTTGTACACGAAGGTGTAATTCGCTTCGGCAGCAGGCTGGGTCGGCTTCCGAAGCTCGATAGACAGCGGTGTCTTGCTGCCCGCCTCATCCTGCAGCTGAAGGGCAACCGCCGTTCCCGGCCAAGAAGCTGCATAGAGATCGGCTTCAATAACCAGCGGTCCCTTCTGCGGCGCGAATTTACGAATCCACTGCGTATTGCCGACGCCGTTGTCATACATGATGAGTGATTGCGAGGAGCTGTTAGCCGCTGAAGGAGACGGGTTCGCAGCCACCTGCACCTGGTGGTCAGCATCCTGCGGATCTGGTGTTACTATATAACCTGCTGGGGAACTGCCAGATACAGCTGTTTCGTAGTCATCTCGAACGAAGTATACCGTCTCCGGCGCACCGCTTGGTACAGCTGATACCTCCGATGAGTTGAAGCTTTCTCCGCTTGCGTTCGATGCTGTTACGACGTAATAGTAAGTCTGACCAGCGGTAAGACCGATATCTACGTAAGAGGTGTCAATGATGTATTCCGCAATCGTTTCATAGGGACCTCCTGGTACGACACTTCGCTTAACCGTATAGGTCGTACCTACAACAGGCTCCCAGCCAATTGTTATTTGGTTGCTGCCAGCCGAAGCCCGAACATTGGCCGGCACAGTCGGATAATCGGCTGCCACGGATCGAACCTGTGCCATCGAGAACGTGGAGCTGTTGTATTTGTCCACGTCATCATCCGCCTTGGATGCATCCGCGGCAAGGCCGAAGTAGATCGTTTCCGGCATGTCGATGTCAACTGCTCCGATGACCTCCCAGACCGAGCCATCCTTCGAAGCAAGTGAAGTGAACCGATCGCCCAATCGAACGATTTTAACCCAATAAGGAACGGTAATAAACGACTCAGGCTCTACCGTCTTCGTACTGCCTCCTGCCTCGACCCGAGTTAACATGATGCTTTTGCGCCCCATCTTGACGTAAGGAATCATCAGTGATACTGCGGGTGAAGCTGCGTCAAGCGATGCTCGTACCATGACGCCTGCTTCCGCGCCGTCATCCGTCGCCGTTACGCTGTCAACGCGGGCAACGACCTCGCCATTACCGCTCAGCTGTTGATAAGCATAGTGGAAATTGTCACGGCTTCCACCGATGTCGCCAGCAGAACGGACCGTTACTTCCCCCTCTGCTCCACGGAGCTGAGTATGCCCTGGTATGCCCGGATTGCCGATGTCCTGCGAATGCCACGGCGCAATCGATCCTTCTGTATTCACATGCACGGCAGCCATATCCGATTGCGTCGAGGTTCCCGAATCATCTATCGCTTTGGCCGTGATGAAATGGGTACCGTCCGATGCACCGCTCCAATCCAGTGCATAAGGCGGAGATACGGCTTCCCCGATCCGTTGATTTCCGTCATAGAACTCAACCTTCGCAATCGTACCATCCGAATCCGATGCACCCGCTTCAATCCGAACGATCGATCCATTGGTGACGACGGAATTATTGGCGGGCTGCTGCAAGGATACGTTCGGATTGGCTGAACCGCTGCCTTGCAGCTCATTCAGATAACGCTCCAGCATCGTATAACCGCTCGCTCCGATCGTATTCCGGTCGGCAGCATCCTCCGGGTTCAGACCTGCAGCCGCTTCCCATTGATCCGGCATGCCATCATGATCGAAGTCAGCCTCAACAGAAGTCGTATAGTTGAATTCGGGAACGCCTCCGATCTGACTCGGTGAGTTGATATGATTGCCTGTCCGGCTGCGGACATCCGACACAACGCGAGCATCAATGGCGTCGCGTTTCGGCAGCGTAGCGCCTGCATTGGCTAATACGCGCTCATATGCATCCGCAGCAGGCTCAGCCTGTGTCGGAATTGCAGGGGGGAATGGCGAACCCATCTTGGCAGCCGGATCCGCAACGGTCAAGACGCCCTTCCAGTTATCAGCTGTGACTTCTGGATAGCCTTCTGCAATGTTTCCGCCAAGATAGATATGGGACGTTGCCGCCACATCTGCAAACAATGTGCCTCTCACCGTCTTATAGGTGTTGGGGCCATACTTGTAATAGTTGTTCATCAGATTGTAGGTGCCCTGTTCACCGCCATAAGTGGAGAAGAAGCCCCAGTTATAGATGACGTTATTGAACAGTTCCATCTGGTCGGCAGGCGAAAGCCCTGGCAGTCTTGGATTCCGGCTCGCATTATGTGCGATCAGGTTATGATGGAACGTTGCTTTATTCCCTCCCCAGATCCCCCCATAGCCATGACGTCCTTTCTGATGTGTCGTCATCAGCATACTCTCGGAAATGATCGACCATTGTACGGTCGTATTCTCGTTCTCGTACAGGCTGAGCACTTCATCGACCGACCAGCTGAACGAGCAATGGTCAATCATAATATCGCGATGATAACGACCACCGAATGCGTCATCTTCGCTTGCAAAAGCATCGCCGAGTCGGAACCGTAAGTAACGGATAATGAGGTTATCCCCCTCGATCGAAGTTGTGTAATCGGCAACGGTGATGCCTTCACCCGGCGCCGTCTGGCCAGCTATCGTCAAGTTCGATCCCGTAATCTTCAGCGGAGACTGCAGATGAATCGTCCCTCCCACTTTGAATACGATCGTACGATTGCTCCCGCTGACGGCATCGCGCAGCGATCCCGGACCCGAATCCGCAAGCGTCGTTACCTCGTAGACATCGCCGCCTCTTCCGCCAGTCGTATATTTCGCTGCACCTTCCGCTCCCGGGAATGCCGGGATGAGCGCGGTGTCTTCCGCTGATGCTATTGCGGGAACCGACGTCATGACCATCGCTGCGGCCAGCAAGCCGCAGAGCCATTTTTTGAACATAATAAACCTCCTATAATCGCTTTCTGTTCTGTGTCAGACCCATATAGGTTAGAACAGCAATTGCGGTGACGATGATGAACTCGCCAATCAGATGCTGGCCGTAATTCGCCTCCTACCTATCGATTGGATTTCGATCCCTCCTTGTATCCATTGCATTCGACTTATGACAGCGTTTTCATTTGTGTATAACCCATTATTAGCCTCCGATCCGATGTCTGCCTATACGGCACGCATAACTATTGAGTTCACAACCGACTCGATTGAGCAGCGGCGCGGGCTGAAGCCTGTCCCACTCGAAATAGACAAGGCTTGAAGTTACCTCCCGCATACCGGTTATAAGCTGCACATTCCACGAAAAAGACATCTTTTCGGTCAAATTGTTGTTGCATTATTCCGAAATGAACAGTAAAGTAAACGTAAATGAACCAAAATAAACTTAGTTAAACCAAATGAACTGGAGGCCTCTTCTAATGGAAATCCGTTATGCTGCACACCCAACTGATGTTAAATCGTACGATACGACGCGCCTGCGCCAAGAATTTCTGATCGAGAGGCTGTTCGTGCAAGACGAGCTGACGCTCACTTACTCTCACGTAGACCGTTTCATCGTTGGCGGTGCTTTCCCGGTGTCCAAGCCAGTGAAGCTCGAAGCAGATGCACACACGATTGGTGCTGCAACGTTCCTTGAGCGCCGTGAGATCGGCATCATTAACATCGGCGGCCGCGGTTCCGTTACGGTAGACGGCACAACTTATGATATGGAATCGAAGGACTGCCTGTACGTTGGCCTTGGTGCACAAGACGTCGTATTCGCTAGCGCGGATGCCTCGCAGCCAGCGAAGTTCTACCTGAACTCCACGCCTGCACACAAAACGTACCCAACAGTCAAAGCAGCAATCAGCGAAGCTTCCCCTAATCACCTGGGCGCGCTGACGACGAACAACGAACGTACGATCTATCGTTACATCCACACGAACGGCATCCAGAGCTGTCAGCTCGTAATGGGTATGACGCTGCTGAAGCCAGGCAGCAACTGGAACACGATGCCTTGCCATACGCACAACCGCCGCTCCGAAGTATACCTGTACTTCGATATGGCAGCTGACGGCAACGTCTTCCACCTGATGGGCGAGCCGCAAGAAACGCGTCATCTCGTCGTTCGCAATGAACAAGCCATTCTCTCGCCAAGCTGGTCGATTCATAGCGGCGTTGGCACAACTAGCTACACGTTCATCTGGGGTATGGGCGGCGAGAACCAAATCTTCGAAGATATGGACGCAGTAGCGCCACAGGATCTCAAATAAAATGATGCATTCGCATCGCCGCCATGAATTGATCATGGAGGCCCTGCTCGCTTCTCAAGAGGTAACCGTAACAGAGCTCAGCGAACGGCTGAACGTTACGGGCAAGACGATTCGCGAGGATCTCGCCAAGCTGGAGGAGAAAGGGCTGCTCATACGCATTCATGGCGGCGCCGTATTGGCGCACAACGATCAGCTCGGCATCCTGTCCCAGAAGGAACCGCTCGTTCGTCATGCCGCTGAGAAAGCAGAAATTGCAGAGCTTGCGCTGAGATTGATCGAGCCCGGTGACATTATCGCACTGGATGGCGGCAGCACAACGCTCGAAATTGCAAGACGGCTTGCTAACAAGCCGCTTACGGTAGTGACGAACGATGTGCACATTATCGCGGAGCTTGCCCGCAAGGATGAGATTCGACTCGTCGTGCCGGGCGGCTACCGCGTACGCAATATGCTCGCAGGTACCGAGGCGACCGCCTATATACGGAAACTGAACATCAGCAAGGCGTTCCTGTCTGCGACGGGCGTTCATCCTGAGTTTGGCTTTACGATTTATACCGGCGATCTCGTCGACTTCAAGCGGGCATTAATCGAGACAGCTAAGACCGTCTATGCTGCGGTCGATCATCATAAGTTCGGCCAAGGCGCATTATTCACATTCGCTGGTTTCCATGAAGTTGCCGTAGTCTTAACAGACGCCGGCATGACGAAGGAAACAGCTGATCAATACCGACAAGCCGGCGCTTCACTTCAAGTGTACGCCGATCAGGAAAGGTAGGAACCTACGATGCTATTCGACCTTACAGGCAAAACCGCACTTGTCACCGGCACGTCCGGCGGCCTTGGTGCAGCAATGGCAATCGGCCTCGCAGAAGCTGGCGCTTCTATCGTTGCCATCTCTTCTTCGAACAGCAACAGCACGGTTGAGGCTGTACGCGCAATCGGCGGTCAGATCGAACAAATCTCCGCTGACCTCTCCCAAGCGGATACGCTCGAATCGGTATTCGAACGCGCTGTTAGCTGCTTCGGCAAGATTGATATTCTCGTCAACAACGCCGGCATTATCCGCCGCACCCCTGCAGCCGATCATTCGGCGAAGGATTGGCAGGATGTTATCGACCTGAACCTCAATTCGGTATTTTACCTGTCCCAATTGGCAGGACGACACATGCTGGAACGCGGCAGCGGCAAAATTATTAACATCGCTTCCATGCTCTCGTACCAAGGCGGCATCAACGTTCCTGGCTACACAGCAAGCAAGCATGCCGTTGCCGGTCTGACGAAGGCGCTCGCTAACGAATGGGCCAGCCGCGGCATCCAGATCAATGCCATTGCACCGGGCTATATGACGACGAATAACACGGCACCGATCTTAGCGGATGAAGCTCGCTACAAATCGATTACGGATCGTATTCCAGCTGCACGCTGGGGAACACCTGACGACCTCAAGGGGCCTGTTGTATTCCTCGCATCGGCTGCATCCGATTATATGAACGGCCACGTGCTTAATGTAGACGGCGGCTGGCTGGCGAGATAAAAAGGGGCCAAGCCCCTTCTTCTAGCACAGCTTTCATTCAAACGTACTAAAAAGCGTTGCTTTTGCAGCGCTTTTTCTTTTTCTATTTGAGATACATGATGTTTTTTGAGATTAGTGATGTTTGGATTTTTCATATCGGACTCGTAGTGATTTCAGGTCTATTTCGCAGCCTGCGGTTGTGTATGATAAGTCTCTTGTATGTTTACCAGCTTCTTGAGATGTGGATGAATCGCCTTAACAAAACTGCTTTTCAGAACGGCATCCGCAGCGGGGTCCTGCTTCTCTTCTGCAAATTCAGCCGATTTCTTCAATGAGACCATGGTCGCTTCCAGCTTATGCAGCTCTGCAGCAAGATCCGCCATCGTCTGCTTCGTCCTCGCATCGAGCACCTTCGGCTTCGCCTTCCAATAATAAGCGCTCGCATTGTAAGCCATCCTCCGAATACTCGCTCTGAAAGCAAGTTTGAACAGCTCCTGCTGCTTCGCTGATGTCATGACAGACCGATTGATCATCAACTGCGGGTCCGCATTGGCGGAATTGTCATCGCAGAACTCAATTAGCAGCAGCATCCGTGCATCCATACGGTCACCCTGCTCCTTCGCCGTATCGAGCAGCTTCTGGACGTGGACGGGAGAATCCGTTTCCTTCACTTTACTGATCGCTTCGAACATATCAGCCATAGGAGTATAAGAAGGCGTCTCCAGCATAAAGGTTCGGAAAGCAAAATCCGTCTTCGCTTGATATAGCTGTTTGATCGTATTCCGGCGCTCCCCTTCGATCTCCAGTCGATGCTGGTACCACAATACAATCAGAATAATAACGACGATACTGACCGAAAGCACCTTCAGTATACGAATAATATAACCCCCCTCCCCGATGACTTAATGCTCGAAGTATATCCAATAATGCAAACCATTATCTCCATGGCAAAATAGAAAAAGCCGAGCAGAACATTCCAGCGCATACTTGCGCTCGAATCCTGCTCGGCTTTCATACCTGTTATTACTGCTCTACTGCTCGAATCGTATCGAGCAGCTGAGACAATCGCGTTAGTCTCGCAATCGGCTCAACGCCTCTTGAGGCAAGCTCCTCATCCTTCGTCTGATAACCGACGAATCGGATGCCTGCATCAATGGAGCCTTTCCCGTCGATCCAAGAGTCGCCGATCGACAACCATTGTTCGGCCGCGATGCCAGTACGCTTGACAACTTCTTGGTAGCCTGATGGGCCAGGCTTCATCTCTGTCATGCCTTCCCGCCCAATGATGAGTTGAAACCGTGAAGCTATTCCTGTTCGCGTTAGTGCTTCTGTCGCCGCTTCTTCAGCATTGTTCGTAACAACGGCAAGCACATACTTCCCTTCAAGCTCTGACAGCAGCCATTCCGCCTCGGGCTCAAGGCTCGCATCGGTCATGCCGACAATCTCATGCATCCTAGTGATTCTCATCGTCTCTGCATAACGGTCAGCATCAAGCCCCTGGCGTCTCGCTTGCTCAATTAACATGGAAGTCGTATACTCCGTCAGTCGCAAGTCCCGCTCCAAGAACCCTTCAGCCAATAAAAAGTCGTATACGTCCTGCTTCATCTTACTGAAGTCGATGCGAGACTGCAGCAGCGTATTATCCATATCGAAAATAATGCCTTTAATCGTACGCCCGATCAGAACCACCCCGCCAGCAAACGTTATTTCGCTTCGCCTACTACAGTGAAGCGGCGGTTCTGATGCTTCGGCTGCTCCAACTCATCGATGATCGCAATGGCATAGTCCGCATAGCTAATATAGCTGCTGCCTTCCGAATTGACAAGCAGCTGATCCTGACCTGCTGTATAGCTGCCCGTTCGGTTGCCAGCTGGATCGAAGAAGGCCGATGGGCTGACAAACGTCCATTGAATGCCCTCCGACTGCTGCAGGTCCGCAAGATTCTGACCTTGGCTGCGTGCTGTCGCTAGATAAATCTCTGGAAATTCAGGCGTATCATACAGACGAGTAGTCAGTGCCGGATCGACGAAGAGGCTGCCTGCGCCGCCAACAACGATCAAACGTGTGGATGGCGCTCCCTTAAGCGCTTTGATCAACGCTTGACCCGCTTCAATATGCAGATGCTCCTGACCACCAGGTGCGCCAAATGCATTCACAACCGCGTCGAAGCTCTTCAAATCCTCTGCTTGAAGCTCGAACACATCCTTCTGAATGACTTGAACCGACGGATTCTGAACTTTCGATGCATCTCGAACGATTGCTGTTACTTCATGGCCGCGTGCCACTGCTTCCTTTACAATCTCCTGACCTGCTTTGCCGCTTGCACCAATAACTGCGGTTTTCATTGTTGAACGCCTCCTATAAGTTTGTATTTAGTAACCGTCACGGTTACAATTAAGGGTATAAAAAGATAAGCCTTCAATTCGAAGCCATTAACCTTGTGAAACAATCGTGTTCGTTACTTCTGCAACACTCGTCTTGGCAAGCGACTGCTCCAGCTCACGCTGCGCATCAAGAAGCGGCTGCATCAGTGCATGCTGTATATTGCGGCCAACCATGCACTTCACGTTCGTATTCTGATGGACCGTGAACAGTACATCGTTCTCCGGAAGCTCGACTGCACGATAGACATCGTACAAGGTGATAGCAGTCAACGGACGAACAAGCTTAATGCCTGACACGCCTGGTCGCGATTCAATAAGGCCCGATTTGCTCAGCAAGCTCATAATACGCCGTATGACAACCGCATTCGTATTCACGCTGCCGGCGATACGCTCCGACGTTATTTGGCCATCATGAACTTCAATCAATGACAAAATATGAACCGCTACGCTGAACCTGCTGCTAATCACGATCGATTTCCTCCTGCCGATACGCTGTCGTCTTGAATGTAACTATAACAGTTACAATATCGGTATGTCAATCGGTCAAATGCAAATCATTTGGCTAGCTCTCCGCCCTCTTACAGCCAACTGCACATGCCCCCGTGCCAATGAAACACCATCGCATCGAGGGCATGCACATAACGGCTTCAATCATGGGAGCGATGGGAGCACACTCTGCACGCCACGTTCTGCCCGCACTTCTTCTGGAAGCTGCTTAGAGGCATGCGGAACCTCGCGTGGTTTATAGTGAATCATTTCGCTCGAATAAATTGCGATATACACTTGGCCATGCTGCGCAAATGCCCGAATGAGTATCGGCATGCTGTATTTGTTCTGGAACACAAAGTCTGGACCATGCCAACTAACCGTCGCATCGCGGCCATGCGGCACATAATGCACATTACGGCTGTGCGAATAACGCTGCACGATATGAAGACCAGCTCGATCGGCGGCATTAAACAATGTAGAGGAGATTTGACAGATGCCGCCTCCAATATCCTCCGACATTTCTCCCCGTACAATAACAGGTGCCTTCATGTAGCCTTTCTCCGCTGTTCGCTTGCCTACTACCGCATTGAAAGAGAAGGTTTCGCCAGGAAAAATAACCGTGTTGTTGATGGCGTTAGCCGCAAGCGAAATATTATGGGATCGACTCTTATTGTACGAATTGTAATAAGTCGCATAATATCCGATTGCTTTCTCTTTGATTTGGGTAAGCAGCTCACTGTCCACCTTCGGGTAGATAGGCTGTTGAGGAACCTCCACCTGTGTACTTCTGCCTTCAATAAGAAAACGATACATCGTTTCAGCTAATGCGGCCCGATCCAGTCTGGCTCCTGTCTGTTCCTTTACAATACGACCTGCACTATCAAGCTTGGCATTCACCGGCGGCCGGTCCGTACGCTGAGCCAGCTCATCTTCCAGCGTGGTCAGCTGATCATCACGAACATATGGCTCACCTAATGCCTCAATCGTGTAGTGTTTGCGGTCAACCTTAGCAACAGGCTGGCCCTGATGGACGATCGTTAATGTTTTAGGAAGCTCAGGCTTATAAGGTACTGGAATCGGCTGTGGCTGTTGCTGCGGCTGTTGCATGAGCAGAAACATTAATGTCAGCCAAGAAAACACCATTATCGCATACCTCCTGCATTTATCCTCTGCTAATGTGCCTAACTTTTGCATCGCTTATGCTATCATGCAGCAATATCCAGGTCGCACATTTTTGTCGTCATGCTACATAACGTGGACGATACAAGATAACAATACAAGTCGGAGTCCAGTTAAGGAGGAGAAAGACAAGGTGAAGCAGCATCATCGTCGCTCACGGAATGGGCAGACCGCAATTGTAGTTATTATTTGCCTAATGCTGGCTTGCTTCTTGCTGCCTAAACATACTTATGCCTCCACCGAAGCAGCTGCTCGCCATCCGATTGATCAGCCCTTGAAGGTCGTTATGACCGTACGGGCTGATCCGAACGCACAGCTTGAGAGCCAGTTAACAATCAGCAGTCCAATCATTACCAAGGCACTGCAAAAGGTTAGACTAGAATCCGCTAATCAAGTAGAATTATTTTCCGACATCGAGCTATCCATTACGAAGCAAGGACAGCAGAAGTTATATCAGTTAGAGAAACAAGGCCGCCTATGGGATGCCGCGACACACCAGCGCATAATCATCTCAACAGAAGCGGCGCAGCAGCTGCGGCAGCTCGCTATAACGCTTCGTCAGCAGTATTATGGCAAGCTGATCGATTGGTCGCAGGCAAGGGAGCTGGCGCCGCGCAAAGGCATTTTCTCAATTACCGACATCGCCTCCGGCAAAACCTTCCGAGTCCAACGGCGAGCAGGCAGTGACCATGCGGATGTACAGCCATTAACCAAAGAAGATTCCCATATTATGAAGGAAATTTATGGCGGTGAATGGAGCTGGAATCGGAAGGCCGTTCTCATTCATACGAATGGAAATTGGATTGCAGCGTCCATGAATGGGATGCCGCATGGCGGAGACGGGATTCCCGATAATGATTTCTCCGGTCATTTCTGCGTGCACTTCCTCGGAAGTACAACGCACAAATCCGATACGCCGGATGTTGCCCATCATCTCATGATCTACAAAGCTGCAGGTCAAATTCGTGAATATTTGGACAACGCCTCACCTGCTCTGCTTGCAGACAGCTTCGTCGAGGCGCTGGATCATGACGAGCCTTACCTGCTGGCTCAAATTGCAGTCGGAATGCCGTCTGACCAAGTGGCGGAATGGACGAAACAGATGCCGGATATTCGCTCGATTCGGATCGACAAACCCCGTCAGTCAAAGCCATTAGATGGACAGCAGGTTGAAGATGCCGCATTAACCGCTCTGGTCCGACTTAACGTGACCATGATGAAGCAATCTGAGGAACGTTTATCGTATCTATTCCATTTCAAGCGCCAAACCACTCAATCGAGATGGGAGCTTACTGAAGTAACGACAGGCAAGTGAAGAAGACCGCAGCGGTCTCGTTAGGACAGCTGCGGTCTTCTTGTTTGAAGGCAAGGCGGTTTTCTTCGCCTTCACAACTAGTCTCTTGTTGACCAATTGTTGATCTTCGATACGTCCTGTTCCTTACTTGAGCAAACGGCAAGCTTATACGCTTTCGTTCCTTATAGCTTTTCCATGAAAGCAAGTAAATGATCTTTCACCTGTGCTTTTTGTTCCGGAGTCATATTGGTTAATTTATTATTCTTATTTGCATGATCAGGAGTTATAAAGATTGTGGAGGGCTCATAAATGGTCTCTTTAATGGTATTTCCTTCATCGGTGAGCAGCAGCTTAGATTTGTTAGAATAAGAGTGGATGATTTCCGTTCGCAAGTAATTATCTTCCAAATCATAAAAATCCTCAATGCTTTTAATATCCGATTTAATGTGGGATTTCCCTTCCTCAGTAGTGGTTATTGCATTCACGATTTTGTATCCCGTTTGTTCAAACAACCCTTTATCATTTTGATTATTATCAAATGTTTCTATTGCAAAAACCTCAATGGTTTCGAATTTCTCAGATTGACTGCATGCACTTAAAAGCAGAAAAGTGAACATGAATAAACAAAGCTTCACTAACAACATTAGCCTATTGTTGAATCTCATTTTTTCGCTCCTATCCTCGACTCTTTTTACAACTTCTCTAGCATACCTCTATATTACCACATACTGGAACTATTCTGCCGTTAGCCTATTTTTTTTCTTAAGCAAACCGACGTCAGTCATCGGCATCAGACATCGGACATCGGGTCATGGGTCACGCACGACTAACGACTAACGATTGCTATCAGGGCTATTCCGGCGGAATGGCAGCATTTGACGCTTTAACGGTTGCTATCGGGGCTATTCGCTGCAAAAAAACGAATTAGTCCGTTTGAAGCCCAACTAAGCCCGAATTGCAACCGTTAAATTCTGAATCGGCTCTCTCAGAGCCGAATAAGCATAATGACAACCGTAAGAGACCGACACACACTCCCCCGTATAGTCACATACAAAATGCTGCAGCCTTCTCGCTACCATGCTCTGTTCGAATAAGGAATAAAGCGATTCCCGCCCTCGCAGCCGCAAATAGCCGGGACGCTCGGTCAAACTAAGCCACGACGCTTCCGCTTGAACGCGCAGCGTAAAGTACGGCATCCCAAGTCTCCTGATTATCGAATTAACGCACGACTATGAAGGCTACCATAAGAGCCGCAGCAGCGAGATTGTAATTATGGTGGACTTCTATTATTTTTTGCATATTTGCAACTGTAATGAGCAAGAAGCGGCCGCTTAATCCCTCGCAGCCGCTTCCTACTATTCTTCCAACCTACTCAAGAATCGCTTTAGCAATAATGCTCAAGTCCGTATGTCAATGATACCGTCCTTGTTAACGTCTGCGATGGAAAATATAAAGCTCTGGAAGCGCCTTTGTATCTCCCATACTTTTTGCCATACATACTCATAAGATGTGTTTGGTATTCTACCAAAGCTAAAGCTTGTGTTTTGACTGCGATGAAGTCAATCAAACTCTACAGCTCTACCTTCTTCATCAGTCCGTCTTCACCAAAGAACAGCTCCGTCAGGCAAGTCTCGCGGTGGAAGCCTTTGCCTTCCGTGAACCGCGTGAGCGGTGTAACGAAGCGATGGTAAGCGATCCAGTACTGATCGTGTCCCGGCTCGCGCATAATCGAATGGTGCGCAGTGCCGAGCATGTCTTTGTCTTTATTTTTCTCAAGAACGGTGTAGTGATAGTTGACTGGTCCGTACAGGCTCTCTGATGTGCCGTAGTTGACATGATAGTCCTCGCTGCCTGTGTCATCGCACGACCAAGTGAAGTGATACAATCCGCCACGCTTGAGCACCGTAACCGCCTCGCGGAAATCGTGAAGGCCATCGATATTCGCCATCGTCGCTTCTATGACGCTCACCATGTCGTCGCCCAGCTGAACGATTGCACCATGACTGTTGCCGAACAGCAGGTACGGCGTACCATCTTCTTCCATATAAATGGACGGATCGATCGTTTGACCCATCTTAATGCCAAGACGTTGCATCATCTCCATCGTCACAAGCGGCTCCGGCTGCGCACGGAATGGACCGATTGGCGTATCGGCAACAGCGACACCAATGGCGCTGACGCCGTTCTTCTCCTTGCCGCAGAAGTAGTAGTAGTAACGATCATTGCGCGCAGCAATCGCAGGCGCCCATGCGCTGCCAATTGCCCAAGGCACATCGTCCGTTGCGAGATCCAGAATGATGCCTTCATCCTTCCAGAGACGGCGGTCATCGGAGGAGAACACGTGGAACTGCGTGCCCGACCAGCCATCGAAGCCATCCTTCGTCGGATAGATATAATATTTGTCACCGAACTTCGCGATGTCCGGATCAGCGAATTGTCCAAGCAGAATTTGCTGGCCATCACCGAATGCCGCAATAAGTCGAGCGCACTCCTCCGCCGTAATCGGCATGACGCCTCCGTGACGTTTCTTCGTTTTGCCCAAGTCATAAGAACCATCCTCAAGCACACGGAATTCGCCGCTGGCAAGGTCGGATGTAATGAGCGGCAAATAGCCTTTGCCCTCTGCGAAACGGTCCACGATGAGACACCATTCTTCGCGATCGTTGAATTTGAAGATTTGTGGTCCTTCCACGCCATGCAGCGCTTCCAGAACAGGAGCGTTCACGTTCGTGAAAGCATCTTTATCCAAAGAAGTACCACGTTCTACACGAATGTTCTTCGTTGTTTCATCTTTGGAATAACGGTAATAAGCGCCGTTGCTCTCAATAATCGTCGTGTCGATAATATGGTTGTCGCGCACGATGTACCGCTCAGCTGGCGTGAAGCTGCGGAAATCCCGCGTTCTTGAGCTATAGATTTTGTGCTTCCGCTCGTCCTCGCCCAGATCCGTCGTTGCCGAAGCCCAGAACACGAGAAACTCGTCCGCTGCCTCGTCATAAACAGTCTCCGGCGCCCAGAGACAGCCCGCACCCGGAATCGCAAGCGTAACCGACCAAGGGGAAGACCAATTCACAAGATCCGACGATTCCCAGACAATCATGTCACGGCTCCCTTCGTTTACTGCGTTCCCCCAGCCTTTGCCATTGGCGATACGAAGATCCGTTGCAATGAGATAAAATTTGCCGTCCTTAGGCGAACGCACAACGAATGGATCCCGTACGCCCTTCTCTCCCAGCTCCGAGCGTAGAACAGGCAGACCTGCATTCAAGTCCTTCCAGAACAGACCGTCCTCGGAATAGGAGAAATAAACCTGCTCTCCGTCTGGCTGCTCACCAATAAAATGAACGAGAAGATATCCAGTATATGCGCTTTCATAATTACTCAAGAGAAGTCCTCCTCAAGTGTGCGGAATGTATAACCTGCACTTACCGGTCTATTTGGATGCTGCGAAATGAATAAACAAATCTATTATATACTTACAGCATCGCTGCAAAATATAACATTATGTTCGCCCAATATAATAAAAATACATATCGAACGGTTTCGTGAGAAAATTCGTCAAACACAATGAAGAGCAGCCATATAGTTACGCTGCTCTTCCTCCAATCACTATGAGTCCCGAAAACAATCTATTAATCACGTTCAGAATTACTATTTCATTCTTCGTTAGCAAGAGATACGCCAAGAGGTGTCATGATGCCATCCATGCTTAATGAATTCTTGTTCTTTCGATATTCCACTAATTGCTCTTCTCCCTTATTCACTGCCCACTTCAATAATATATCTCTCTCCCCTTCGAAAGTGTATAACGGTACACTAAACCCACATGATGTTTTTACGATTTCGATATCCGATACAATGATTTGCCTATAGCCAGGCAGCAATTCGAATTGAGGCGCAAGTTCATTCCATTCTTCCGAGCTCGGCAACACTACTCTTCCGCTGCCATACAGCCTTAGGATTAATGGCTTTCCTTGAAATGCCATGAACATGAAGGTTATCCGATTGCTTTCCGTAAGATGAGCACTTGTTTCATTACCGCTGCCTGTTAAATCAAGATAGGCAACTTTATTCGGTGAAAGTATTCGGAAGACATCATGTCCTTTAGGTGAAATATTAACATGACCAGTTGCTGCTGCTGACCCCACAAAGAACATTTTTTGTTCTTTAATGAATTGTTCATGATCCGGCTTAATTGATTCATATACCGTTCCCACATCTATTCCCCCATTCGAGTTTGTTCCTTAATCCTTCCATTTTGTGCAGTGATATATTTCCATGAAAATATGATTAGTCCGACAACGGAAAGCGCAATTCCACCTATCAAGGTCAACTCCGTGATCGTCCAAATTTCGTTCGGTGTGATCATGATCAAACCTCGATAATCACCTGCTCTATCGCTTAAAGAGCTGAAAATTAATATTTTCTCCAAGCCGCTCAAGGCGATTAACAATATCCCCGTTATTAAAAATGCTAACCCATATGGCTTCAATCAGCTTCCCCCTTCTATCCTTTGTCACGATTATATTACAAACCCCCATAAACTTACATCGATTTCTAATTATTAGAAAATTGATGAGGTTCGGATTCGGATCGCAAGGAGCCATCAGCAGCGCGATCAAGCCAGCAATGGCTCTTCGAGTAAGTTAAGAATTTCTCATAGTCAATAAAAATCGTACGAATCCGCGCCATGCGCTCATATTTGTGTGGAATCCGACAAATTTACAAGTCTGTGATTCAGATCGTTTGACAAGGTTTTTGCCGGTCATTCGTTACAATCGGTTTAACTTGTCTAGCCCTGATTCACTCATACAGACGTAAGCATGGTCTGTACCCTTGTCCAATTGATCGTTGGGATCATTTCGAATTTGTTGCGTTCCGCATCATACCCATTACGATTAGGAGTGGATATCTATGTACAAGGAAAATCGTCAATCGCTTATCCCGTATTTTATAACAGCTATCGCTGCCTTTACCGTCGGCCTATACTTCGGCGTTTTCTCGAACCCCTTCGCCGTGGCCGCCCAGAAAGACGCTGCTCAGATTGCACATCCGAGTAAATCGGCGCAGCTCGCACCGCTGCTCTCGATGCCGCTGCTGCCTAGCGTTCAATTACCGCTTAGTCCCTCGGCGGCTCCTGTCCAAGCGGAGGCGTCTCCCGACGCACCCAAGCCGTTAGATGAGCCTGAGATCAAAGTGACGGAAAATATTAAGGCAGCCACTACGATGCAAGAGATCGAATCTCCATCGCCATCGGCTGCTCGATTTGAAACGACGGCAGATTATCTTAACGTGAGGGTAAACGCATACAGCGAATCTGAAATCATCACCGTGGTGACCAAAGGAACGGTTCTGGAAGTACTATCAGTAACCGAGAACGGCTGGCTCCGTTTGAAAGATAGAGGATATGTGCACGGCGGGTATGCCAAGCCAATCGATAAGGATGAGCAAATAACCGAGCCGCTTGCGAAGGCTATAGAGAAGGTTAAGACTTTGTCGGTTGAGACGAAGATTAACGAACCAACGTCCAAAGTGGAATCGGATTCAGGACTGACCGTTCAGCATATCGCGACTATTTTGAAAGGAACAGATCTGGAAGACCAAGGCTTGGAGAACGCGATTTTGCAAATCGAAGACGAATATGGCATCAATGCGTTTTTTACCATCGCAGTCATGAAGCTCGAGAGCGGGAACGGCAGCAGTAAACTGGCAAGAAAAAAGAACAATTTGTTCGGTCTCAACGCAAGCGGCAGCAACCCATACAATAAGGCGCTCAGCTTCAAGACCAAAGCAGACAGCGTGCTCAAATTCGGGGAGCTGATTGCGAGCAAATACATAGATAAGGGCTATACCACCATCGACAAAGTGGCCAAAAAGTATTGTCCCGCCAACACCAAATGGCCGCGTCACGTGAAAGATATTATGGAACGCGTACATCATCTTGTATGATGGTCCCATAGCGTTAGTCAAGTCAATAACACCGAAGAGAGGCCGTGGACAAAATCCACGGCCTTTGATGGTTCACAGGTACCAGAATTCGGATTGATCGCCAAGGTCAAACCTTCTCGCACCGATCATAATTCGAGATTTCGATCAGGTTCCGATCTGGATCGCGTACATAAACGGAGCGGATTATACCCATTGCGCCCGTACGAGCAACAGGTCCTTCTTCAATCGCAATGCCGCAACTTTCCAAATGCCGGATTACGGCATCCAGCGGAGTGTCCGCGATAAAACACAAATCAGCCGAGCCTGGAAACGGCGTATCTGCTTTCGGCTCGAATTCGTGCCCGCTTTCGTGCAGATTGATCTTTTGACGGCCAAACTGTAAAGCATATCGTCCTCCCCCGAATTGGACGACCTCCATGCCAAGCACTTTCTCGTAGAAGCTGATTGTACTCTGAAGATTATTCACGGTAAGGACTAGATGATCAAGACAGTCAATGACGATACCAGCGGTTGGCGCATTCCGCTCACGTATCATATCAGAAGAGTATCGTTTCCCAATCACCATATCCATGCCTCGATTGCGACTGCCTCAAGCGAGTGGACGAACGCTTCTCCGTCTTGGCGGATTGGCGCAAAACACCGTCGAACAAGTCCGTATCCCCCGCATGAAGGCAGGTCATTCCTTCCCATTCCAACCGACTTTATTCCTTTCCAGCGGAAAATGAACGACATTTCATAGGAGCATATGATCGTGCCGTTACTGGCGGCCGCAATTTCCAGCGCATCGCCGACATGATCGGGATGGCCGTGCGTCAGAAGTATCGTTTGCGCCCGGATATCGGAAGGTTTCGCGAGTGCCATCAGATTGCCGGTCAGAAATGGATCGATGATAAGGGATTGATCTCCGCTCAAGATTTCAACGCATGAATGTCCGTGATAAATGATTTCCATATGAATGCCTCTATTCTAAAAATGAATGCGCTGATACTTTCTTACTCAACCTTGTTAAGCCTTTTCCTTTCCAATTCACTAGAAATACACCAGCGCAAATGAATGCCCCACCAGCACCGACATACCATCTCAACTGTTCGTCGAGCAGCAGCCAACTGGACAGAACGCCAAACAATGGTGCTAAGAAAAGGAATGAGCTGGTCCTTCCAGGATCGCCTGTATGAAGTAGGTGGAACCAAACTGTGAACTGAACAATGGAACATAGGATGACGAGACAAAGTACCACTTCGATAGACGTTATCGTAAAAATAAAATAAGGATGCTCTGCGAATAGGCTTAATAGGAGCAGTCCGATCCCGCCTGCTAGCATTTGATAAGCAGTAAGAACCTCCATATCGAAAGCGCCGCCCCAACGTCTAATGAATAGGGTGGCAGCAGCAAAGCCAAGGGCACCTATAAATGCAATGAGAGTCCCCTTATTGATGTCCATATGAGAACCGAACGTGAGGACCACGCCGACAAAACCGACCGCAACGCCAATCCATTCACGAATACGGTACACGGAACCGGCAAATAAACGCCCTAGAATGATAACTAGCAGTGGATTGGTGAAGGTAATGATAGCCGATTAACTGCTAGTTATCCAATGCATGCTGTAGTAGACACAGCTCATCACAGCGGTTGTCTGCAGCAAGCCGATAATCGATACTTGCAGCCACTTCCTACCGCTGCTAGGCAGCGGTTTTCTAATGACGATAAGTGCAAGCAATCCCCCAGCCAAGAGGTAGCGGATTCCCATCAGGAAGAAGGGCGGCGCATATGCGAGTCCTATTTTGCCTAAAGGAAAGGCAATCCCCATTAGGAAGGTTGTTAAGAGCACAAGGACAATATATTGAAATTTGTTCTTCACCGCAACCTCCAATTGTGAGTCGTCTCTAGAGCACAGTTTACAAGGTTTGTCCGCTGTCGACCGTAATGAGCTGGCCGGTCATCGCTTCCTGCTCCAAGGCTGCGCAGATCATGCTTGCGATATCTTCGGGTGTCGAGATACGTTCTAAGAGGAGTTGGGGAGCAAGCCGGTTCATTTGTTCCTCCCTTCCTTCCCACCATCTAGTAGCAACAGCACCTGGTACGATACAGTTAACCCGAATATCGGGGGCCAGAGCTTTGGCCAGCGATTTCGTCAGACCGTGAACTGCCGCTTTGGATACGGCGTAGGGAAGCGATGAGCCCAATCCGGTTAGTCCGGCGATACTGCCTAGGTTGACGATTGCTCCCCGATTCTTCTTCATATAAGGAGCAACCGCTCGAGCGCAGTAAAACATACCTTTCACATTCACATCGAACAGTTCGTTCCATACTTCCCCCGTTGCCGACTCCAAATCGTTCATCGGAATATGCCTAGTGATGCTGGCATTGTTAACGAGCAGGTCTATCGTTCCGAATTGCTGCACGGTAGTTTGAACCATGACTCGAACTTCATCATCTTGAGATACATCTGCTTGGATGGCTTCAGCCCGCCCACCCTCTTCGTTGATCTTCCTCACCGTTTCATTCGCATCGGCTTGCGATCGTGAATAGTTCACGATTACGGTTGCTCCCCGTTTAGCCAGTTCAATACTGGTTGCCTTGCCAATCCCCGTGCCGCCCCCCGTAACAAGAGCTACTTTGTTTCGTAAATCCATTTGAAATCCACTCCTCCATTGCTCTTTATGGATTTTATTGTAACTGCATTGTTGAATTCTGTATAATTGAACTTGTTGAACAGTTAGTTCACTTTTTTTGAACTCCATGAGGGGGATACTATTGTGGATCTCAAGACGCTTAAAACCTTTCAAATGATCGTGAAGCACGGAAGCTTTAATCGCGCTGCGCAAGAAATGAACTATGTACAATCGACGGTTACGATGCAAATACAAAAGCTAGAATCCGAATTGGGGGTTCAGCTGCTCGAGCGTGGGAAAGAAGTCACCCTGACGCAAGCTGGGAGACTGCTTTATGAACAAAGTCTACAAATCGTAAAGAACGTAGAGCATCTTCAAGACAATTTAGCCGACTTGAAATCCGGTGAAGCCGGATACGTGCGAATTGGAGTAACGGAGCCTACAACTAGTTACCGTTTGCCAACTATACTGAAAAATTTTATGACCATGTACCCCAAAATTCATATCTCCCTCGAAGTATCGAGCACCATACACCTCTGCGAACAGATACTTAAGGGAGAACTCGATTTTGCTCTTTGTACCGTGCCGAGCTTTGGATCCAGTTTATATTTCGAGCCATTGTTTAAAGAAGAGTTTGTGGCTTTATTGCCTAATGATCATCCGCTTGTGGAGAAAGCAGTCATTGAACCAGAGGATTTACAGGGGCATCGTCTGCTCATCACATCAGCGACATGCCCTTATCGCAGGAAGTTGGAAATGACAATGCAGGAGAAGGGGAACGTGATACTAGATACGATGGAGATAGGAAGTATGACGGCCTTGAAATATTATGTCGCGAGCGGGCTAGGGATTGCCTTGGTCCCGAAAATCACGGTCGGGCCCGAACTTATAGGAACAACGATTAGGGCGATCGGCGGAAGTCTCATTGAAATGACGTTCGGGATCGTATGCAAGGAGTCGGCATACCCACTTCAACGGGCGAGTCGAAAGCTATATCAATATCTCCAGCAAGCGTTAGGTTCGCACTCTGATGGATTAGCGGAAAGTTAATTTTTTTAGTTAAAATGGGGTCTGATCGTTGCAACAGTGTGTGAATAATGAAGACAGCTTCGGCTCCTGTCAAAAAAATGGGAACTTCATTAATGAAGTTCCCGTCATTTTTTTCAGTTCAGAACACCACTATCCGTTACCCTTCCTGCCCCTACTAGTTACAACGGCTATACCCGCAGTTGCTGCAAGTCTTACAGCCCTCTACGTTCATCAGCGAAGCCGAGCCGCAGGCGGTGCAAAGGTCGAGCGAGGACGACTGGCCGACATAGCCGCCAGCTTGACCTGCAGCTGGTGCATCTGCTGCCGGCGACTGCTTCGCCGCTGCATGAGCCGCTTGGTACGCAGCGAATGCAGCTGCTTCTTCAGCCGACTCTGCGTGCGTCTCGAGCGCCTTCGCTACGGCGTCGGCAATCGATTCGACGCGGTTAGCGCCGAAGCCGATCGCGCCCGAGCCGCCGATGCCCTTCAAGTGCTTCACGAGCAGCTTCACTTTGTTGCCGTGATCGCCATAGCGCAGGAACAGCGAGCAGACGCGTCCGAGCGCTTCGGCCATTGCGAAGACGTCCGAACCGGCCTTGCCGACGTTCAAGAAGATTTCGCTTGGCGTGCCGTTCATGTCATTGATCGTAATGTACGCCATGCCGAACGGCGTATTTACTTTATACGTTGCACCGCGCAGCACTTGCGGACGGCGCTTATATTCCTTGTCGAACACTTGCTCTTGCTGTGGCGTTACCTTGGCGTTCAGCGTCGTGTTCAGCTGACCTACTGCAGTCGTTTCTGCAACAGCCGATGCGGCTGCCGTTGCTGCCACTGCCTCTTCGGCCTGCGGTACAGGCGCTGCTGCTGGTGCAGCCGCCTCTTCCTTCTTCTCGTCCTTCGAAGAAGTGGACAATACCTGCACGTCGCGGCTGCCGTCGCGATAAATCGTTACGCCTTTGCAGCCAAGGTCGAATGCGAGCTCATACAGCTCCTTCGTCTCTTCGACCGTGAAATCGTTCGGCGCGTTTGCCGTCTTCGAGATGGAGCTGTCCACCCAGCGCTGAATCGCAGCCTGCACACGAATATGATCTTGTGCGGACAAGCTCATCGACGTTACGAAGTAGTCTGGGAGCTCATGACCTGGATTCGCATCCATCCACTCCTGTGCGATAGGAACGAGCTGCTTATCGTAGCCGAGACGGCTCTGACGATAATATTCGAAGGCGAAGTATGGTTCGATGCCCGTCGACGTACCGACCATCGTGCCTGTGCTTCCCGTTGGCGCCTGCGTAATGATCGTGACGTTGCGCACGCCATTCTTCTCGACCGCATCGCCAACCTCTGGGTACTCCTCCACCATATTTTGCATAAATCCGCTCTGCAGATACAGATCGGCATCGAATGCCGGGAACGAGCCTTTCTCTGCCGCAATGTCCGAGGAAGCCAAGTACGATTCACGCGCAATGAAGCCATACAGCTTATCGAGGAACGACAGCGATTCAGGCGAACCGTAACGAATGCCCAGCTTGATCATCAGCTCTGCAAGACCCATCGTGCCGAGACCGACACGGCGTTCCTTCTTCTGATTCGCTTCATTCTCAGGGAAATGGTACGGCGTCTTGTCGATCACGTTATCCAGGAAACGAACGGACCAGCGGGTAACGCGGCTCAGCTCTTGCCAATTCACATCATTAGCCGCCTCATCGTAGAACTTCGATAGGTTAATAGCCGACAGATTGCAGACACCCCAAGCCGGCAAGCCCTGCTCTCCGCAAGGGTTCGTACAAATAATCGGATTGAAGTACCAGCTGTTCGACATCTGGTTGTAGTACTCCATGAATACGATGCCTGGCTCAGCCGATTTCCATGCCGATTCGATAATCGTATGCCATACTTCGCGAGCACGTACCGTCTTATAGTGAATAACCGGCAAGCCTGCCGACTTCCATTTGTCCAAATCGCCGTCCCATAGCTCATCGTAGCCTGGAGCCTTCGTATCTGGGAACACGAGCTCCCACTCAAGGTCTTCCTTCACAGCTTTCATGAAGCCGTTGCTGACGCATACCGACAGGTTCGCGTTCGTCACTTGTCCCATCGTCTGTTTCACGGTAATGAAATCGAGCAGATCCGGATGCCAGTCGTTGATCATCAGCATTAGCGCGCCGCGACGGCTGCCGCCTTGTTCGATCAAGCCCGTCGTGTAGCTGAACAAGCCGCCCCATGACACAGCGCCGCTGGAAGAGCCATTCACGCCTGCAACGATCGCACGACGAGGACGAAGGGAGGACAGGTTAATCCCAACACCGCCGCCCCGCGCCATAATTTCGGTCATTTCGGACAACGTCGTCATGATGCCGCCGCGGCTGTCTTTCGGTGAAGGAATAACATAGCAGTTGAACAGCGTAAGCTCTTCGCTAGCGCCCGCGCCTGCCGCGATGCGGCCGCCCGGTACAAGCTTCCAATCATCAAGAATGTAACGGAACTTCTCCGTCCACTCCTTCTGCTTGTCAGCTTTCTCTACCGACGCCATTGCACCTGCTAGACGATCCCACATTTCCTCCGGCGTCTTCTCGACCGTTAGCGTCAGTTTCTCTATCGACGATTCGACCGTATCGCCGCTGCGCAGCTTCACCGTTACACGCTGGCCATTGCGTGCAACAACTTCGCCCACTTCTTTCGTAGGAAATTTAGGATCGTCCTTCGTCAATACGAGTACAACATCCCCAACCTTCGTGTCATTCGTATCTGCATTCTTCCATGCATAACGATCCAAGAAAATTTTCTCGCTTAGTCCTTCAAGACGCTTGCTTCCCGCTTTAACCATCCGTCCGACATCCTCCCCGATCTCGTGTTCCACACTACCCATATGAAGAATCAGCTATATTGTATGAAGTTGATACCATATATAGTGTCTAAATACGATTATACTATACTAAATATAGATACACATGGCGCGTACAAGCTGTTTTTGCTGATTCTCTGCATATTTTCGCCAACTTCCTTCAATTTGCTCTAACAAGCTCGTCCAATGTCGATATTTCATAAGATATCGCACCTTGACTTTCCAGCCTCTTATGAATTGCCGCAAGCAAGGCCATACTAGAGCAATCACACCCACAACGTGGCAGGAAGGGAGCTCATCTATGCTGCAACCGAACCAACCGACGAATCCGTCGCGCTCCGAACCAGCCGCGAGAGGCAAGCTGCATCCGCTCGTAGAATGGCAGTTTGACCGGTCATGGTTCGACGAGCTGCAAACCAGATTGAACCGCAACGGCCCATGGGATAATTGGCAGCTCTATCAATTGGCGGTAGAGGCTGAGCAAGCGAAACAGGTCACAAGCTTTGACGAGCTTCGATGTCTGCGCTGTCTGCCGCAGCTCGAGCCGATGCCCCATCAACTAGCTACTGCCAGCAAAGTGCTGCATGAGATGGGCGGACGGGCGATTCTAGCCGACGAGGTTGGTCTTGGCAAAACGATTGAAGCCGGACTCGTGCTCAAAGAATATATCGTCCGCGGCCTTGTGAAGCGAGCGCTTATTCTCGTCCCCGCATCGCTTGTGCTGCAATGGGTGCGCGAGCTGAACCAGAAGTTCGGCATCTCCGCAGTCGCGCAAAAGAAGGAGCATACATGGCAGTACGACATCGTCGTCGCTTCCATGGATACGGCCAAGCGGGAACCGCATCGCGAGAAGCTGCTCGCTCAAGATTACGACATGCTTATTATCGACGAAGCGCACAAGCTGAAGAATAAGAAAACAACGAACTACCAATTCGTCAACCAGATGAGCAAAAAATATTGCCTGCTTCTCACCGCAACGCCGGTGCAGAACGATCTGGACGAGCTGTACAACCTCATTACGCTGCTCAAACCAGGCCAGCTTGGCGGCCAGAGCGAATTCGCGGCGAACTTCGTCGTTGACAAGCGTCTGCCGAAGAATGAGGGGCAGCTTCAAGAAGCGCTGTCAGGGGTCATGATCCGGAATCGACGCGGCGATGGCGGCATCCATTTCACGAAACGGATCGTCCGCAACATTCCCCTCGTGCTGTCGCCTGAGGAGAAGGCATTGTATGACGGCGTGACGGCCTTTGTCAAAGAACGAGTCGTCGAGACGATCGCCGACATGGCCAGCATGCTGTCGCTCGTTACCTTGCAGCGGGAAGTGTGCTCCAGCCGTGACGCCGTCTTTGTAACGCTCGTTAACCTCTTCAAGAAGACGGCCGAGGACTCGCCACTACGCGCCAAAATATGGGGGCTCGTCGAGAACATCCGCGCGATCACCTCGAATACGAAGGCCGAGAAAGCGATGGAGCTTATTCGAGAAATTGATGACAAGGTTATCATCTTCACGGAATATCGGGCGACTCAAGAATATTTGCTCAACTATTTCCGTGATAACGGTCTCTATGCGGTTCCCTATCGGGGCGGCATGAACCGGGGCAAGAAGGACTGGATGATGGATCTGTTCCGCGGCCGCGCGCAGGTGCTTATCGCAACGGAGGCCGGCGGTGAAGGCATCAATCTGCAATTCTGCCACCATATGATCAACTTCGACCTGCCTTGGAATCCGATGCGCGTCGAGCAGCGGATCGGTCGTGTGCATCGGCTCGGACAGCAGCATGATGTACGCATCTACAACCTGTGTACGCTCGGTACGATTGAAGAGCATATTGTTTCTCTGCTGCATGAGAAAATCAACCTGTTCGAGCTTGTCATCGGCGAGCTGGATCATATTCTCGAACGGTTCGAGAAGCAGGAGCTTTCAATCGAGCAGCAGATCGCCCGATTGGTCGCCGAGGCTGGCGACAGCAGCGAGCTGCAGCGCCGCATGAGCGGCCTTGGCGATTCGCTTAACCGTATTCGCGCCGAGGTGCAGTCGGACACCGAGCTGGAAGAGGAAGACGCACTCGGCAGCCTGCTTGATGCCGTCGGCCAGACAATTCCGATGGAGGCTAGCCAATGAATGAACGCCAAGTGCACCGGTACGTGCAGCGTTTTCTCGATGCAACGGACTGCACGATACTGGAGAAATCGCCTGCACATTTCAAAGTAAAGCTGTCGCCAGCCGCTGACCGCGCACTGACGAATCGTCCTTATTATTGGAGCTTCGTTGATCGGACAGGCGCCGAACCAGAAACGATGTCGATGCTGCTCGTCACCGACCGGACCAAATTCGACGCAGCGGAAGCAGCGGCCGAAGCACAGAAGCAAGCGAAGCAGCAGCAACAACAGGAGCCGAAGCAGAATCCAGCTGAGCCGCTATCTTCCGCTGCCGAAGCAGCTCTCGCCCGCTCCTTCGGTTTCGTCCACGGTGATCTCAATACGATTCGCATGCCGAGGGAAGAGGTTCATTTTGGCTCACGCAGACTGGATCAGCTGTTCGATGCCAGCCAAGCTGGCGGCAGCTACGTCTATCTGTTTCAAGAGCCCGAACGCAAGCATCTGCTCCCTTACGACTCCATGCCGTACACTGCGTGGCTGGGCGTCAATATGAAGGTCGAATTCGCCAGCGACCGCAAACGGGAGGAGCTGTATTCCTTCGGTGTATCCTTAGCGTCAGGACAATGCGTCGAGCGATTCCACGATCGGCTGCTGGAGCTGAAGATGACGCCGAAGCTGCCGCCGAATGTCCACATTACGAAGAATGGCTTGTCGCTAAGCAAAGCGTTATCTACGATCGAGCAGACGCTCGAGCGCAAGCTCAAGAATCAGGATTACAGCTGGGCAGCGCAGGCTCGCGAACGCCTTGATGAGGAATTGGCGCGAATTCGCAGCTATTATGAACCCCTTATCGCTGCTGCGATTGTCGAGAATCAACCAGCGATCACGGAGCAGTATGAGAGACGGCAGGCCGAAATCCGGTGGCAGTATGAGCCCCGAGTGACAGCTACCGCCATCAACTGCGGCATTTTTCATCTGGCTGGCATCGACTAAGCAGCGTTCGCGCAAGCAATGACGGGTTTCGCAGCTTTACGGCAAAAATAGAACCAACGCCGCTTACGACCGCGCGACAGCTTCCAACAGCGTTCTCGGAGGCTTGTCCACTACAATAGAGAGGAACGTAAGCGGCTTCATATGAAGCGAAAGGCGGAGATATTATGCGGTTTCGTCATACGAAGAAGCTGTTCGTTATCGTGGCATGCGCTGCCCTGCTGCACAATACGGCAAGCATCGCAAGCGCCTCGCCTGATCAGCAGACTTCCTCTGTTCCATCCTTGCAGCAGGACAAGCCTCAGACGGCAGAAGAAAAGAAGCGTCTGACTGATCAGATCCAGACGTGGATGGACGAGCTCGCCAAGCAGCAGCCGTTTGCCACTTGGTCTGGTGCAGATTTTACGGTTGAGCCCCTTGGCCCTGGTACCCATTCGTGGTATGTATCCATTACAGCTGGCGGCAGCAAAGTGGGATATATGATTGTTCATGCAACGGAAAGCGGAGGCTTCATGCTTGGTGAATACGGCGCTGGCAAGCGGCCGTTGTTCGATTCCGATACACTGAAGCAAACGCTGCTGCAGCAAGGTGTTATATCGAAGGACAGTGCGAACAGCAATGGACAGCCATCGTTCCGGGCCGAGAGACTGTACGTAAGCGGCGTGCTCGCAGTCTGGAGAATTGTAACGGCGGATCAGGAGGTACTGTATGCAGACGCGGCTACAGGCGATATTTTGCCGACGACCGATTCCACTTGGAGCAAAGCAATCGTCACCGCTGATAAGGCTGCAGGGAATGCATTCCCTTCCTCGGCGGGCCTTCGGTCCAAAGTGTATCGCAACCATTACGGCGCTTCCTTCGACATCTATGCGGAGCTGCCATGGCTGACGAATACAGCGATGAAGGTCAAATATGCCGAGCAGTTGACGCAGCCGCTTGAAGCGAATATGCCAATCCGCTATGTAGCTGAGCTTTATAATCAAACAGCAACTTTCGTCTGGGGAGTTGTTGGGTACCAGCAATGGTCGAACAACGCTTTATATTTAGCGCTCGAAGAGCCCGATCCTGAAGGAACCGGGCGCATAAGCGAGCTTCGCTATATTCGTTTAACTGACTTGTCTAAGGTGGGCAGCTTCTATCGTTGAGGGTGCGCTTCGGAATGTCTGCTAGACCTGCGTTTCTGTTCCGAATGACGTTTCTTCCAACCATTCACCCAGAACATAACCGATAGCGGAGCAATTCCGAACCAGCGTGTCATCCACGGCTCGCGCATCGCCTTCGCTTCCTGCCGAAGCTGGCGGCGCTGCTGGCGCTGCTCTGGAGGCTGACCGACATAGGTGACAAGCTGCTTTCCTACAAATTTGAAGAACTCATCGCGTTTATCTGCCATGTCCGTTCCTTCTCCCTTATCAGATTGCGATTGCTGACATTCTCATTGTTCCCCTTCCTACGCATCTATAATCATGAATGACTTTCCTTCTGTTGAGCCACGCTAATCACATGATGGTTCATGCAGGAAGGAGTCCCTTAATGAGACACTATAGACATTGTATCCCTCAATCGTTGGTGCGGCGATTCGCTTTCGTCTGCCTCTCTTGCACGGTAATAAGCTGGCTGCTCGTTGGCAGCACACCATCAGCTGATGCAGATGCTGGCCGCCATTATGATGATTGGACGCCCGAACGATTAACCGGCATTACTGCGGAAACACAAGCAAGTACGAGCACTGATGCCCCACCGCACTACAAACGCGCACTCCCTTCTGCCGTCGTACTGATCGATGCCGGACATGGCGGCATTGATGGCGGAACGAGCAGCGGGAATATTTTGGAGAAGGATATCAATCTTGCTGTTGCACAGAAGCTGTATCTGCTGCTGCGCAGCCAAGGCATTACCGCTGTTCTGAACCGAACGGGCGATTATGCGCTTAGCGAGGACAATCGGTGGCATATTAGCCGCTCTCGCCATCGCCGCGACCTGTCTCAGCGCAAAGGATTGTCGGATGAGATTGATACGACGCTGTTCGTCAGCCTGCATGTGAACTCGGCCAAATCCAGGTCCAAGCGCGGCCCACTGGTCCTGCACCAGACAAACGGCGAAAGCGCTCTGCTTGCTTTCTGCATACAGGACGCACTCAATCAGCTGCAGCAAACGAATGATCTGCCTAGACAAGGGAATCCTTACTATTTGCTGCGATCGGTCAAACAGCCTGCCGTTATCGTTGAGATGGGCTTTCTGTCGAACGCCGCAGATCGAAGCATGCTGACGAATCGGAAAACGCAGACGAAGCTTGCCGTAACGATAGCTGCTGGTTTAAGGCAGTATCTGCTGATCGCTGGTCCCCCGAACAAGCTCGGCGACTTTGACGATGACCGCATTCTCGCGGAGTGAAGGGGTTGAGGACAGCAGTACAGCTGCTGTCTTCTTGCCTGATGGCCCAACGTGGCCAATCGCAACGCATTTCTCATGTTCTTCCAGATGCTTGCGCAGCATGCCGATTTGCTTGGAGATATGTGCAACGGAATAAACATCGTCCAAGAACACATCGTTAGACACAAGAGGCACGTCAAGTTCGGCAGCAACCTTAGGAATGACGGTCTTGTACGTCGTACGGCTGTCGAGGAAGAACAACCCGCGTTCCTTGCACACCTGCAGCACAATACGCATTACTCGTTCATCCGCCGTAACCTTGGAGCCCATATGATTGTTCATCCCGACGGCAAAAGGAACGTTATCGATCGCTGCTTCTACCCGCTTCCGAATTTCACTGTCGGGCATATCGGTCGTAAGGGCGCCGGGACCAAGCCACTCCTTCTTCCCTTGTTTCGGCTCCATCGGCATATGCACGATCACGTCATGGCCAAGCTTATGCGCGGTCTCTGCATCCGACTTCGTCGTTGGCATGAATGGCATAACCGCTACCGTAAACGGAAAAGGAAGCTTCATCATTTCGGCTGTTCCCGTCATGCCATTGCCGAAATCATCGATGACAATCGCAATTCGTTTCGAAGCAGCTTTCGATTCGTTCGTTTTGACTTCTTCAGGCGAGTCCGAGTTAGCCTGTACAGGTGCGGCCGTCGCTCTGGATGTCGTAAGGTTAAGGGTAGGCGCGGGCGCAAACGCTAACAGCACGAAGGTACCGATCGTTGCGGCAGCAATGCGCAGCATCCGACGCGCACGTGAGCGCAGCTGACGTGTACTTATGTGGCCCTTATCATCTTGCAACACTGGATTCCGATATCTCATTTCTTCAGGCACCGCCTTCTGTCTCAAAGTATGTTCATTGTGTGTGGCTTTACCGTTAAATATGTACCGGGCGCATGCTGTAAATACAGGCTGTCCCTATCTTCGTCCGCACTTTCAGAAAATTTAAACTTTCTGAATATCGTTGACTTACATTTAACGGACATGCTATATTAAGTTTCGCCAGTTCAATTGTGCGGTCATGGCGGAATTGGCAGACGCGCTAGATTCAGGTTCTAGTGGTGTAACAACCGTGGAGGTTCAAGTCCTCTTGACCGCACCATCTATAAGAGGTTCCAGCGCATGAGCTGGAACTTTTTTTATTTCTATGGGAGGTGGATCGTCAATGGAGTGCCGTATCGGATGTGCTGCTTGCTGTATTGCCATTACGATTAGTTCACCAATTCCCGGTATGCCCCACGGCAAACCCGCTGGCGTACCTTGTGTTCAGCTGACATCGGACAATAAATGCAAGCTGTTCGGCAAGCCGGAGCGCCCCGCTGTATGCGGCGGATTCGAGGCGGCTGAATATACGTGCGGAGAGACGAATGAAGATGCGTTCCGCATTCTTCGGATGCTTGAGGAGTGGACGAAGCCTGCTGCGAGGTCAGCACAATCGTAAGCAGAGGCACTCACCGTAAGCGCCAATAACTCCTAACCGCTACGACGAATCTGCTGAGCGCGCGAAGCTGGCGTACAGCTTAACGGCTGTGACGAGGGCTATTCTGCCATAATGAGTAACTTGGAACGTACAACGGTTGCTATTATGGCTATTGGTGCGGAAAGCACTCCTTTTGGCGCAAAATCAGCCAGATAACCATCACTGCAACCGTTACAGCAGCAAATGATGTGTTTATCGTCCAATAAGCACTTTGTCAACCGCTAGCTCATAACGTAACCCAACCTAACAAACCACAACAGTTCGGCAAGCATACGCTCAACCGATCGATTATCATAAGGAGACCCCCTTAATGCGCACATTAAGGGGGTCTTCGTCTTTTATTCGTGACTCAAATGTACATCCGGATCGTAACGGCCGACAGTATCGCGAACACGACCGATCCGACTATTTCGATAATGCCTACCTTCATTGGCCTCATTTGTTTCCCCGCGAACATAAAGGTGCGAATGGACGAGAATAGGAAGGCTGCAGCTACATACGGAAAACCAATCACAATCGGGATAAACGGTGCTGCCGTGTGGTAAATGCGCGCATAAGCGATCCATCGCTTATTCGTCCGTTCGCGGAACACCGATTTCACGAAAAAAACGCTGCCCATAAAATATAAGAAGTTGAACAGCACCAGCTCCGCCATTACCCAATCCCATTGACCTCCTCCTAGTCGATACGCTGCGGCAGCGCCAATGGAGAACGTAACGATGGCGCACATATCATTGATGACCGCCCGCTCCGACCGGTGCTTCGCATGCCAGATATTGACGACGAGCAGCAGTACCAGAGGCGCGCCGAAGTAAGCAAGAGACGGCGTGTCAATGACCGGTGCAACAAGGCAAGCTATTGCGATTAGTCCATATCCCGCGCCCCAGCGATACAGTCGCTTCTTATCCGCATGCTTCTTCATCGATTGCAGCAGCGGATAGGATGATAGGTAAATAAACAGCCACGCCAGAAAAAGCAGCGCGTGCATCCATCGCGTCTCTCCTGCAGCCATGCCGAATAGGAATGGTACAGTGATCATCGCCCACCCGCCATGCTCGTGTGGTATAACAATTTTGCTTTTCCTCATAGAAACAGCCCCTCTTGCAAAATCATCTTAGTTCAATTATCTACGCTGAGCTAGATCTAATCTGTGACATTTTTCACTTATACATCTCAATCGTTCATAGTAATATAGAAGTTACAACCGATAGCTGAATGGGACGTTTCATCAGTTGTTGAAAACCAACTTAGCAGGAAGAAGGATTCCGATGAATAACGAGCGTATAAGCGCGTTTCTCCAGCAGGTGCCGCTGTTTCACGATTTGACACCGCTTGAGCTCGAACGTGTTCAAGAAATTGTTATCGACCGGCAAGTATCCAAACGGACAGCCATCTTCATAGAGGGCAGCGAGAAAGAATCGATCTACTTCATTTACACAGGTCTCGTTAAGACATTCAAGACGGATGAGAATGGTCATGAGCAGATCGTTTCTTTCTTGAAGACCGGCGACATGTTTCCGCATACCGGCTTCTTCAATCAACAGCCCTATCCAGCTACCGCCGAAGCGATAACGGAGTGCAAACTAATCGCTATTCCAGTTCGTCAGTTCGAGCGACTGATGATGGACAACCCCGGCATAGCCATCAAGCTGATGCGCGTTATGGGCGACAAGATCCGTGAGCTGCAAGAGAAGCTGCAAGTGATGTCCGGGCAAAATGTAAAAAACAAAGTGCTTGCCTTTCTGCTTCAGCTTGCCGACCAGCACGGTGAAGTGCAGGCACATACCGTTACGATCAATCTGCCGATGACTCACCAAGAGTTCGCTAATGCTATCGGAACGACCCGCGAGACGATTAACCGCATGCTGAATCAACTGAAGGACGAAGGTCTGCTCGAGGTCGATCGCAACCGAATCGTCATCGTCGATCTGGAGGGGTTGAAACAGCAGCGCGAATCGAAATGAGAATTCTCAATTCGAAAGAATCCTTATATGGTAAGGCAAGCCCCGATACGCGATAGAGCGATATCGGGGCTTGCTTGTGTTAATGGCTGCTAGGCCACAGGAAGCTGCGCAATGCGCGGGAACAAAATATTATTCTCGAGATGAACATGTTCGAAAATATCCGATTCCAGCTCCTCGAGCTTAATGTACGTCAGCGTATACGTCTTGCATGCATCTTCCGGCAGCGTATAGCCGTTTGTAATTTCTCTCATATCCCGCAGCAAATCCCCGACAGCGCTGTGGTCCGACTCCAGCTCCTGCAGCCCGATCTTCACTTGCTTGCGCGTCTCAGCTGTTGGATTCTCCGCATACCTTATTAATAGAGGGAACAGCGTCTCTTCTTCTGCTATGAGATGCTGGTCCATCTCGAGCTTCAGCTGGTGGAATGCGCGGTATAACAGCGCTAGCTCTTCATGACCATTACCATGTACGCGATAAACCTTCGTCACGAACTCGCTCAGCAGCGGCAGTTCTTTACGCAAGTAAACATGGTGGCGGTTGACGATATGATCGACCAAATCGGCAATCGACGCATCCTTCCATTGCGCGGGGTCAATGACTTCCTTACGGACCAGTTCAGCGTATGCCTGATTCAATTGCCGGACAATCTCGTTCCCATCCAGCCCGCGCGCTTGAACGACTTCACCCAGCTTTTTGCCGCCTCCGCAGCAGAAATCGATCTTATACTGTTTAAACAGGTTACTTGCACCAGGAAATTCCGTCACAATTTCTCCGACTCGATCGTTCTCGCTGAATCGTTGTTCCATATCCCATCCAACCTCCTGTCGTTGTGTACGAGGTAAGTATAGTGCATCCAATATTGGCTCATTGTGATCTAAAACACATTTGTGTAATTTTTCACTAAGTTATCGCATGTTAACCTGTACTTTGCCAGCTCCGCGGACATTGCTAATGTCACTGAACATGCCAGCGTAATATTTGACTTCACCTGCATCATTCTTAATTGCGGTAATGCTTAGCCATTCAAGATAAATCTCGCCGTTCTTGCGCCGATTCCATATTTCACCCTGCCAAGACCCCTGTTCACGCAGCAATCGCCACATTTCGTCGTAGAACGCTTTGTCCTGACGGCCCGACTTAAGCAAGCTCGGCTTCTTGCCGACCGCTTCCTCAGATGTATAACCTGTTACGGCTGTGAACGCAGGATTGATGGAAGTGATAATGCTGTTCGTATCCGTGATCAGGATTGCCTCAATCGTATTCTCAATAATGTTAGCCGACAGGCGAAGTCGATCCTGGTAATAAAGCCACACTACAAGAATGAGGCAGGACAGCGCAATTTGCGACAGCGCCATAAAGCCAATAGCATAATGGCCTGTTGCGTTATATAGGATCGTTAGAATAAGCGGTGGGAAGAATCCGCCCAACCCGCCCATCGCGGATATCATCCCGTTCGCGATGCCTGCCTGCTTGGAGAAGTACATCGGCACCAGCTTGAAGATGGTACCGTTGCCGGTGCCAGCGCAGAAAGCAACGATCAAGCAGCCAAGCGTATATACTTTCATCCCTGGCGCGAAAGATAGGATGATGCCTGATACGGTCAGGCCTCCGAATACGATGATTAATATTTTGAAAGGATTGAACCGGTCTCCCAGCCATCCCCCGATCGGACGCATAGCAGTCGCAAGGACAATGAAACCAGCTGTACGTATACCGGCATCCACCTTGGTTAAGCCGAAATGGCTGACCAAGAAATTGGGCAGATAGACGGTAAACGCAACGAAGCTCCCGAAAGTTAGGAAATAGAACAGACAGAGCAGCCACAGCTTCACGTTCGGCGACACTTCACGAATCTGCTCCATAAGCGGTGTAACGACGGTCTTCTCCTGTCGGTCGCCAAGTACAAAGTTCAATACAGCCATTACAACGAGCAGCACGCTGTACAGCAGGACAGTCTGCTCCCAGCCGATCTGATCAGCTATGACTGGCGCGCCGAATGCGGATAGCGCTGTCCCTAGGTTGCCAATGCCGTAGATGCCGTTGACGAAGCCATGACGCTCCTTCGGATAATATTTGGGCAATGATGTAACGCCAACGGAGAATACCCCGCCGCCGATACCGAGGAAAATCCCGCCGATGATAAGCTTCTCGAACGAATCGGCCGCGCTGATCCAGAACACTGGCGCAAGCAGCAGCACGAAGCTGATCATGAATATTTTGCGAGCACCGTAACGGTTCGTCCAATACCCGACCGGGATACGAGTAATGGAACCGAATAATACCGGCACAGCGGTTACCCAAGCCAATTGGGACGAGCTCATCGTAATATCCTCTTTGATGTACGGCATCAATGAGGATAGAATGACCCAGACCATGAAGCCAAGCACAAGGCTGACTGTCTGGAGCGGCAGCAGCCTGCTGCGAATCGAATTCATCTGCTCATTCGCCTCCTCTAATTACGATTCGATCGGATCGACCCGTCTCTGCGTCTGTACAGCACATAACTGCGTTTTAAGTAGCCAATAGGAAGGCTAAACACATGCACTAATCGTGTGAACGGGAATACCAGATAGAGCGCAAAGGTCGTCATGATATGCATCTTGAACCCCATCGGAACTGTACGCATAAGCTCTGGATCGGGCTGAAGCACGATCAGTCCGCGCAGCCATGGATTGATCGTCGTACGATAATCGAACTCCGAATGGCTGAGCGCATTGCCTGAGGTTGCGAGCACACCCGACAAAATAACGAGTGCAAGTACAATGATCGCAACACGGTCACCTATGCTGCTCGTCGCTCGAATGCGGTTAACGGTCCATCTGCGGTATATCAGAATCGCAACCCCAACCAACGTAATCACGCCTGCAGGCAGTCCGCCTGCCAGCGCAGCAATATGGTAAGCCTCATCGCTAATTCCAAGCGTGCGATAGACAGACACGGGTACGAGCAGGCCCGCGACGTGTCCGAAGAATACCGCAATAATGCCGTAGTGGAACAGCAGGCTGCCCCACTTCAGCATCCGCTTCTCGAGCAGCTCGCTGGATTTCGACGTCCAGCTGAATTGATTCGTGACATAACGCCAGATGAGCGCAGATACGACAAGAACAACAATTATATAGGGGAATACACCCCACATGAACCATTCCTGCTGACTCACTCTGTCCCACTCCTCGCTAGCTGCTGTCCAGATTCGAACACTTCTGCCAACATCCTAACCCTGACAAGCAGCAGTTCGAACAAGCTTGAATATGGATCCTGCCGGCCATTCAGCTCTTCATGAATAGCAGACAATGCTTCCCGGTATTTGCCAATAACTGCAGCGGAATGCTGCACGCCTGCATGCGACGCGAATTCAAGCATCAGCGGCAGATAGTCAGGCAGCTCGCTGCTTGTTAGCTCGAATCCCGCTTCCGCATATAAACGCTTCAACTCCAGAAGCGCCTTGCTCCGCTCTCGTTCTTCCCCATGCTGTCCATAGGTCAAATACAAATTCGATTTGCGTCCAAAATCAAACGTCCGAACATACCGATCCTGCCAAGCCAGCTCATTGGTTGATGCAGCTTGCTCGATGAACGCGGGCACAATACGCCTCGCATCGTCATCCTGCAGCCACTGCGCATCCTCGCTGAGCTCGTCAAGCCGTGCGAACCATTCGCGGTCCGGATACTTCAGTAGGCAGGACAACAGCCCGAACAGCTGCTGTGATTGATCCCAGTCCCAGTCCATGGCCATTGCTAATGCCTCCCTTGTTCGAATACGCCGCATGCGCCTGGTCCACCATCGAAATCGAGCCCGCAGCTGCCCTGATCATTGAACAGATCAGCGACTTGCTCGCGGTGAGATGGCGGGATGACGAAGCGGTCGTTATACTTCGCAATCGCGAGCAGACGATACATATCTTCAATCGACTGCTTGCTGTGTCCAACCATCTCCAGCATCGCCGGATCGCTCTCGCGGCCAGTTTGCTGGTTGCGCATATGAATACGCATGACCGCCATCGCGCGCAATGTATCCCGAATAATCTCGGTATCCCCTGCCGTGAGTAGATTTGCTAAATATTCAACAGGTATGCGCATGTTATCGATCGCCGGGAAGATATCGTTCGGATCAAGCGAGCTGCCCTTCCCTTCGATCGTGTTCGTAATCGGGCTTAGCGGCGGCACGTACCAGACCATCGGCAGCGTCCGATACTCCGGATGCAGCGGAAGCGCAATTTTCCAATCCATAACCATCTTATAAATCGGTGAACGCTGAGCCGCCTCGATCCAATCCTCCGGAATGCCCGCCTTGCGTGCTTCCTTGATTACTTCCGGGTCATTCGGATCAAGGAATACGCCGAGCTGTGCCTCGTACAAATCCTTCTCATCCGGCACCGAAGCCGCTTCTTGAACCTTGTCTGCATCATAGAGCATAATGCCAAGGTACCGAATGCGCCCAACGCATGTCTCGGAGCAAATGGTCGGCAGCCCTGCTTCAATGCGAGGGAAGCACAGCGTGCACTTCTCCGCTTTGTTCGTCTGCCAATTGAAGTATACTTTCTTATACGGGCAGCTCGACACGCAGAATCTCCACGCCCGGCAAGCGTTCTGATCGACGAGGACGATACCGTCCTCTTCACGTTTGTACATGGCGCCAGATGGACAGGACGATACGCAAGACGGGTTGATGCAATGCTCGCATATCCGCGGCAAGTACATCATGAATACCTGCTCGAAATCCATCTTGATCGCTTCCTCGATGCCGCGCATGTTCGGATCCTGAGGTCCCGTCACATGCACGCCTGCCAGATCGTCCTCCCAGTTCGGTCCCCACTCGATGTTCATATACTCGCCCGTCACCTTCGACTTCGGCCGCGCAACCGGCTGATGCTGCTTCCTCGGGCTGTTCGTCAACTTCTCGTATTCATAGGTCCATGGCTCATAATAATCGTCAATCGTTGGCTGATCGGGATTGTGAAAAATGTTCAACAGCCGCTTCGCGCGAGTGCCTGATTTCAGCTCCAGCTTGCCATTGCGGAGCACCCAGCCGCCTTTATAACGCTCCTGATTTTCCCACTGCTTCGGATAGCCGATGCCCGGCTTTGTCTCCACGTTATTCCAATACATATACTCAGCGCCCGCGCGGTTCGTCCACGTGTTCTTGCATGTCACGCTGCACGTGTGGCATCCGATGCATTTGTCCAAGTTCATAACCATGCCGACTTGCGCTTTAATGTTCAAGCCAATCCACCTCCTGCAGCTTTCGAATGATGACGTTCAAATCCCGCTGATTGCCAGTCGGTCCGTAATAATTGAAGCCGTAACTCAGTTGAGCGAAGCCGCCGATCATATGCGTAGGCTTCACATGAATGCGGGTAGGACTGTTATGCGTACCGCCTCGTGTCTGCGAGATGGAAGTACCCGGCACATTAATATGCCGATCCTGCGCATGATACATAAAGGCAATGCCGCGTGGGATCCTGTGCGAGACGACAGCGCGGGCAACGACAACACCGTTGCGATTGAAGCATTCGATCCAATCGTTATCGGCTATACCGGTGTCAGCAGCATCCTCATGATTGAGCCAAATCGTTGGACCGCCGCGGAACAACGTCAGCATCGGCAGCGAATCGTAATACATACTGTGAATCGACCATTTGCTGTGCGGTGTCATATAGTTGAGCACGATCTCTTTGCCGCCTTCAACCAGACGCTTGCTGTGAGGGTGGAACGGCGTATGCTTAAGCACCGGTTTGAAGGTTGCAAGCGTCTCGCCGAACTCGCGAAGCATCTGGTGATCGATATAGAATTGCTGGCGTCCCGTCAGTGTACGCCAAGGGATGAGACGCTCGACATTCGTGGTGAAAGGCGAATAGCGGCGGCCGCCCTTCTCCGAGCCGCTGAACGCAGGTGAAGTAATGACAGTCTTCGGCTTGGACGTAATGTCATCGAAGGTGAAGCATTCCTCTGCCCGCTCCTCCGCCAAATCTTTCAGCTGCAAATTCGTCTTCTTCTCCAGCGACTCCCAAGCGCGCACCGCCATATGACCGTTCGTTGTCGAAGACAGCGTAAGAATCGCCTCCGCTACACTGCGGTCCGTACTTATGTCAGGACAGCCCTCCGACAGCTTCGACATTCGCTGCACGCCAAGCATACGCTGCAGCTTCTCATATTCCTTAGCAGCGGACCATGAGATGCCTTTGGTTCCGATCGGTTTATCCTTCACATTCGGTCCAAGCGATACCATCTTCTCGTACACTGATGCATAATCTCGCTCCACGACATGGATATGAGGCATCGTCTTGCCCGGAATCGGTTCGCATTCCCCTTTGCTCCAATCACGAATGATACCGTGCGGCTGCGCCAGCTCATCGATCGAATCATGCAGCAGCGGCGTTGCGACGATCTCCTTCTGCGGTCCATCGAAGCTATCCGCTGCCATCTTGGAGAAGACGCGCGCCAGTTCCTTGAACGTATCCCAGTCGGAACGCGATTCCCACTGCGCGGATACGGCAGGATTGAATGGATGGACGAACGGATGCATGTCGGTGCTGCTCAGATCGCTTTTCTCGTACCAGGTTGCTGCTGGCAGCACGATATCCGAATAAAGCGCTGTGCCCGCCATGCGGAAATCAAGGTTGACCATCAGGTCGAGCTTGCCTTCTGCTGCCTCATCCTGCCATTCAATTTCTTCTGGCCGCAGGCTGGCGGAATCATCGCCGAGCAGGCCGTTGGAGGTGCCAAGCAAATATTTCAAGAAATACTCATGACCTTTGCCTGAGCTGGAGATTAGATTCGCCCGCCAGACGAACAGAACGCGCGGGAAGTTGACCGGGTTGTCTGGCGCCTCGATCGAGAACTTCAGCTTGCGGTTCTTCAGCTCATCTGCGACATAGGCTCCGATCTCTTCCTTCGACTTTGCTCCTGATCGCACCGCATCATGATGCAAGTCGATCGAGCTGCGGTCGAATTGCGGATAAGACGGCAGCCAGCCGAGCCTTGCGGCCATCACATTGTAATCCGCAACATGCGTATATTGGGCTTTGCCTGCCAGCGGCGAAATCAGCTGGTCAACTGGCAATTCCTCGAACCGCCATTGATCAGTCGCGAAGTAGAAGAAAGAGGTGCCGTTCTGCAATCGCGCAGGCCCCGTCCAGTCTCTTGCGAATGCAATCGTCTGCCAGCCTTCTGCAGGCCGCAGCTTCTCCTGTCCGACATAGTGCGCCCAGCCCCCGCCATTGACACCTTGACAGCCTGTCATCATGACGAGGTTAATGATGGCGCGATAGATGACGTCCGAGTTGTACCAGTGGTTAATGCCAGCGCCCATAATAATCATGGAGCGCCCTTTGGTGTCAATCGCGTTACGAGCGAATTCACGCGCGATTTGAATGACCGTTTCTTGCTCTACGCCCGTAATCGACTGCTGCCACGCTGGCGTGAAGGGCCGATTAACCGCCGGGCTCTTATCGCCAAGACCTCGGTCGACGCCATATTTTGCAAGAACAAGATCATATACCGTTGTTACAAGTCGGGTTGTGCCGTTACATTCAATTGCACGAACCGGAATCATCTGCTCCATCACATGGGCGCCATCATTATCGAAGAACGGCAGCGACACAGGCAGCACTTCTTGATGTACGCCTAGAAGCGACAGCCGCGGAGCGATCGGCTTGTTGTCCTCTGCTGTCTCCATGCGCAAATTCCATGTGCCTTCCTCTCCCCAGCGATAGCCAAGGCTTCCTTTGGGGACGGCTAATGAGCCGGTGTTGTCGTCATATACGACCGTCTTCCATTCCATGTTATTGCCTAACCCGCCAAGGTCATCGGCTACAAGGAACCGGCCTGGCGTATAAACACCCTCCTTCTCATCAATCGTGATCAGATATGGGAAATCAGTATATTGCTTGGCATATGAAACGAAGTACTCCGTCTCGTTCTCCACATAGAATTCTTTCAGAATGACATGTCCCATCGCCATGGCGAGCGCGCCGTCTGTTCCTTGCTTCACAGACAACCACGTATCCGCGAACTTGACGAATTCCGCATAGTCCGGACTAACCGATACGACCTTCGTTCCTTTATAGCGCGCTTCCGCGAGAAAATGGGCATCCGGCGTCCGCGTCATCGGCAGGTTCGAGCCCCACACGAGTATGTAGCCGGAATTGTACCAGTCGCTGCTCTCCGGCACATCGGTCTGATCGCCCCATATTTGCGGCGAAGCCGGCGGCAGATCCGCATACCAATCGTAGAAGCTGAGCAGCGGAGAGCCGACGAGCGATAAGAAACGTGAACCAGCTGCATAGCTGACCATCGACATCGCAGGAATCGGCGAGAATCCAATGATTCGATCAGGACCGTATTGCTTGATCGTATGAATCATGGATGCCGAGATGATTTGCGTGACTTCCTCCCACGAGGCACGGACGAGTCCGCCTTTGCCCCGCGCCGATTTGTACGCACGAACTCGCTCTGGATTGCCGGATATGCTAGCCCAAGCGCTTACCGGATCACCTTCCCGCTTCAGTGCATCCCGCCACATCTCGAGCAGTACGCCGCGAACATACGGATACTTCACGCGAAGCGGACTATACAAGTACCAAGAGAAGCTGGCTCCCCTTGGGCAGCCCCGCGGCTCAAAATCGGGCATATCGGGCCCTGTTGACGGATAATCCGTCGCTTGATTCTCCCAAGCCACAATGCCGTCCTTCACATAAATCTGCCAGCTGCAAGAGCCCGTGCAGTTGACGCCGTGAGTGGAACGGACGACCTTATCATGCTGCCATCTTCTGCGATACACATCTTCCCATTCCCGATCTGCAGCCTTCACTTCGCTCCAGCCATCGGCATATTGCTCCTTGCGTGTGAAGTAAGTGAGCTTTCTTCGTAAAGACGATTTCTTGTTGCTCATTGTTAACCTCCTAGAGGTTTTTTGCTTTGCTTCGTCGGAATACTTTCCTTGCAAGCAAAAAACGTGATTCGGAAGCATACGCTTCTGTTGCTTCGAGGTGCTGTCGAATGTAAAAATACCTCGACCGCTTTCGACATGATGTGATGCTGATCACCCAAAATGGATTTTTCACTGCATATTCCGTATCTGTTCATCATTCCGTCAATTATCCACCGATTTGCGACATTCGCCTGATGGTTGGAACGCCCGATTGCACCTCGCCGTTTAGTGCCTTGGCCATCTCATGCGTCTGTGGTTTTCGTTCCAGCGCTGAACGGAACAACGACTCGATCGCCGCTGCGTCACCAATGTGCTTCCGTATGTTGTACTCATCCTGCCAATACAGGCACGCCTTGATATGTCCGTCCGCTGTTAGACGAAGCCGATTGCAGCTGTCGCAGAAGTGATCGCTGATCGGACGTATCAAGCCGAAAGTGCCAGCTGCTCCCTCCAATTGGTAAGTCGTTGCCGGCCCGCTCCCGTAAATCTCTTCGTGCCGCTCATAGGTCCACCCTAATTGCGTGCATGTATCGAGTACATGAGACAGCGGCACATAGCCGGTCCTCCAACCCACCCCGTCATTGCCAATCGGCATATATTCGATGAATCGAATATGGATTGGCTGCTCATACGACATACGCAGAAACTGTGCCACTTCGTTGTCGTTAATCCCCTTCATCAGCACAACATTGAGCTTGATCGGATGAAATCCTACCCTATAGCTGGCTTGTAATCCCTCTAATACTTTGCGAACATCGCCGCCGCGCGTAATCATTGCGAATCGCTCAGGCACAAGCGAATCGAGGCTGATGTTCACACGCGTCAAGCCCGCAGCCTTCAGCCTGTCAGCAAACTGCGCGAGATAGATACCATTGGTCGATAAGGCGATATCTTCAATACCAGGAACATCCGACAGCTTCGCAATCAACCGATCAAGCCCTTTTCTCACAAGCGGTTCTCCGCCCGTAATGCGCAGCTTCTTAATACCGAGGGGCGCCAGTACTTGAACAACCTCTGTAATTTCTTCATAAGTCATCAGCCGGTGATCCGGTTCGAATTTCATCCCTTCCTCCGGCATGCAGTAGACACACCTCAAATTGCAATGATCGGTTACCGAAATGCGCAAATAGTCATGTACTCTGCCGAACGGGTCGACAAGCGGATTGTTAGGCATGCGCACTCTCTCCTTCGCCCAATAACTCAATATTTCCCAGCATCTGGTTCAGTTTGCTTCTTGCCAGCTCAACAATGGCTTCAATCTGCTGTCTAGACGGCTGATCCAGATGGATCCCTGCAACTACACTCACCGTTCGTCTCAGCCTGTGGGACGCCATCGCCGCAAGCTCAGCTGCCAGTTCTCCTTCTCGATGGCCTGGGATTGTAATCGCTTCACAAGGAATGGAGTGGCCATCCGACCAATAGGCAGCAGCCACAGCACCAATATGAGCGGTACCTCCGCTTACGAGAAACACCAAATCTCGCCCCATCTCTAGCGCTCGTATTTGTATGGAATCCTCGTATGCATGCTCGCTATGCCCAATGTTCATAGGCAGCCTCCTTCCTGGCCAAAGCTTTAATGGGCTTAGCATACTGCCAGACGGAGGAAGAACTCTGTGATATTCATCACTTTGCAGCTAAGCTGAAGCCGTTTATTGAACATCGTGTGACTATCGTTCTCAGTGTGACCAGGGTCACAAAGCCCAGTTACGGGATGCCCTATAATCGGTGGCATAACGTTCCATCCCTTTCAACGATCATGTGAAAAAACAAACAAAGAGGAGCAGCTGCCATGAATGAGCAATCTGCAAATATTGTGGAGTTAGATGTACGGCCTTATCTGCGCAAGAAGCTTGAACCGTTTCAAGTCATTATGGATACCGTTAAGAAGCTCGAACCAAATGACATCTTCGTCCTGCATGCAACGATGAAGCCGATGCCGCTATTCGGGGTATTGAAGGTTCGAGGACTCGTAGGCAAGGCCGAACAGGTGGCCGCAGATCATTGGGTCGTCACCTTCGTGAACAAGAAGAACCGAAGCTGGCTTGATCGATTAGGATCAGCCTCAGTCGAACAGCCAGCAATTGAATCACAAGAGAAGCATTGCGACGCTGCAGAGGATTTAGAGGAGCAGTCGAGGATCATCACATTAGATAATCGGGGGCTGGAGCCGCCCAAACCGATGATTCGGACGTTAAGCGCACTCGACCGCTTGAAGCCGGGTGATGCGGTTGTCATCCATAACGATCGGGTGCCGATGTTTCTGCTCGAGGAGCTTCAAAGCTTAGGGTATCCGCATACAGTTGAGGAGCAGTCTGACGGATCAGCAAAGGTTACCATTCGCAAAACGTAAGGAGGCGTTTGTCAATGTCTCGTCTCCCCTTTTATTTTATCGTGACGGGTATGGTCGGATTTGTTCTTTATCAGGCAGCATCGCTGCTAACTCTGACCGGATGGATCGGTGAGGAGCTGCGCGGTCCTTCAGGCTGGTTTCATATCCATCTATTCGTATTAGGTTGGGCGACCATGCTGGCGATGGGTGCTGTCTACCAGTTAATTCCTGTAGTCGTTCAGACGATCGTCTATAGTGAACGGCTTGGCTACTTTCACTACATCATCTTTACAACCGGTCTGGCTGGGCTGCTGTACGGCTTTATTGCAAGTCAGATCAACTGGATCGCAATCGGCGCCTCAGCCGCATTCGTTGGCATTCTCTCATTCGGCTGGAATATGTACATGACGCTGAGGCGGGCAGCACGCTGGAACGCCATCACCATTAGTGCTGCTTGCTCCATCGTTTACCTTGTGCTTACGGGACTTAGCGGCATGCTAATGGGCATAAACTTCGCAACGGCCTGGTGGATCGACGGACATGACAATCTGTTCGGCGCTCATATCTGGATGGGGACGATCGGGTGGTTCGGGCTGCTAATTACGGGCTTCAGCTACAAAATGCTGCCGATGTTCTACCTTGCGCATAACTACTCCACAAAGCCGCAAACGATCATCCTTCTGTTGTGGAATGCCGCTGTTATCGTCGGAGCAGCCACATTCTTGGCCGACGGGTCTACTTGGCTGATCTGGTTCGCACTCTTAATACTCACGGCAGCAGCCGCTGTGTACAATGTGCATCTTCTTCGCATTAGACGAAGCCGACATAAACGTCATCCCGGGTCCGGCATTCAATGGTCTGTCTACTGCAGCATAGCATTCGGGAGCCTTCTGGCAGTATGGCTGGCAGTCAGTGTCTATTCACCTGATATGCTGCTGCACGAAGACGCGATTCGCATCGCGGGGTGGTTGTACCTTAGCGGCTGGGTGTCGTTCACCATTCTCAGCTATGCGTCCAAAATTATTCCGTTCCTATGGTGGACGTATCGTTACGGCAAACAAGCCGGCAAGCCCGGTACGCCGCTGATGGCTGATATGCTGAGCGATAAGCATGTGCACGTCAGTCTCAGTGCAATGGCTGCTGGGATACTGCTCGTCACCATAGGCATGTTATTCGGTTCGCAGTGGATGATCGAGCTTGCAGGAACCGCATTATCGGCAGGCTCTCTAGTTTATATCAGTCTTGCGGCACTTGTGTTCACCCGTTAGTGGAATGGAATCTTATATAGGAGATGATTCAGATGGAAGCTTCACCGATGCAAATACGCGATTGGTTGAAGGAGGTATATGACCCTGAGCTTGGGGTCAACATCGTCGATCTCGGCCTCGTCTATGAGGCTCGCCAGGAGCCGGACCGCATCTACGTACAGATGACGCTGACGACACCAGGCTGCCCGCTCCATGACACGATAATCGGAAGCGTGAAGTGGGTGCTTGCCGAGAAATCCGGTCAGTCGAATATCGAAGTCGACATGGTGTGGGAGCCTCAATGGAAGCCGAGCATGATGTCGGAGGAAGCGAAGCAAGTGTTAGGGTACTTCTAGCAGCGAGGAACGAAGCTGCCCCCGAGAACAATTGGGGGCAGCTTTTCAGTTTGAACGATAGTCTTATAGCTGCTTTCGGTCAACGAGTAAGTCATCTAATGGTTGCGATTTTAGGCGTTCTCCACCTCACTCTTTCTTGATGCAAAATGGCGGCTGAAGGGGAATCGCCCTTCAGCCGCCTGATTCGCATTGCCCAGCTTTATCGAATGTCGTTTTTGAAAAACTCAAGCACCTCATACCAATTGTTTACCCGCGTATAGCCGGTTACGTCGCGGTTATGGGGAGCGGTGAACAACAGCCCTTGGCCGCGGAAGCCTGCGAAATTACGAGCGTTGTCATCGATCAAATAATCTGCGTTGATGATGCTCTTGTCGCCGCAGAATACATAATTCATCGGAGAAATGAAGGAGAAATGCTCGCACAGCCATTCATACTTGCCATGGAACGAAGTTGGATGCTCCATCGCTGCTGTCGTAATATAAATCTCATAATCCTTGCTTAGCTCGCGGATCACTTCTTGGCTTCCCTCAACGACGTCCAAGTCACGGAAGAAATTGTCCTCATCGATAATAGCTGTAATTTCATTAGCCAAGTGCGGCCGCAGCTGCCTCAGCCTCGTTCCTTGCAGATCTTCAATCGTAAGCGTATCCTGGAACCTCTGATTGAACAGTCGCAGATGCTTCGACGAGAAATCGGCCATCACTTCGTCCATATCGATTGCAATCTTTTTCATACGACATCACCTCATTCTCTATGTATGGTGGTTCTCTTCTCCACTGGGCTCATGAATGAACCACCCTCTATTCTACCTAAAAATAACAGTGTTGTAACGTCCAACCGCTATTCTTTCGGTTACAGCGTTGGTCATCACCATTCTGATTCATTTCACCTACTGAAGGCTTCAATAATTGTTGACTTCGCATAGCGATTAATGATAAGATATTTCCTGTCGACATCAACGACATGCGGTCATGGCGGAATTGGCAGACGCGCTAGATTCAGGTTCTAGTGGTGTAACAACCGTGGAGGTTCAAGTCCTCTTGACCGCACCATCCCATTACAAATGACAAGCTCATGAATTGCTAATTAGCAATCATGAGCTTTTTTATTACTGTTCCCATCTTATATAAAACAAAGCCGTTCAGCTGTCGCATGCTTCACGACTGCTTGAACGGCTGTGACTATTTACTAATGCTTCTTACGGAAATTTACAACGAAAAACATAGCAAGTACAAGAACGATAAGGAGCGAGCCTGTCGTAATGGCGTCTTTGGTGCTGCCTTGGTTGGCATTCGCTACGGTATTGCCGCCGAAATCACCAGGTCCGCCGCCCATTCCAGGAAAGCCTCCGCCGCCGAAGTTGGCGCCGTCCGGCGGTGCGCCCATACCACCGAAGTCGAAGTCGCCGCCCTGTCCGCCGCCGAAATCTCCACCGAAGCCGCCTTGGCCATCCGGCGGGAATTGACCATTCATACCGCCTTGCCCGCCAACTGGCGGTGCTTGACCATTCATGCCGCCATTGCCGGCATTCGGCTGCGCTTGACCATTCTGAGCGCCGTTACCTGCGTCTGGCGCTGCTTGACCATTCTGATTTGCGGTACCGTCATCCAACGCTGCTGTTTGAATGCTCAGCCCGCTATTGCCAGCATCTGCATGATTAGCCCCATTCGCAGCCATGTTGTTGCCTCCCCTTCTGCCGCCTCCGAAGCCGCCCCCTCTACCGCCGAAGCCGCCGCCATTGCCTGAACCATCACCAGACGATTTAATCGTGCCGTCCAGCTGTCCCTGCACATTCTCAACACGGCTCGACGTGAACGTTAGCAGCGACTGTATACCCTGCTCGAACTGCTCAGAGGTATAGAACGCAGTAGGATCCGCCTTCACATCGTCAGCGATCAGCTCCTGCAGCTGCTTCACACGTGCTTGGAACGCTTCGTCATTCAAGTAGTCATCGAGCACGCTTTGAATCATTTCATGGTATTGAGCCTTGTACGTCTCGTTGCTTAGAAGCTTCGCAACTAGCGGACGCTCTTCAATGCTGCTATCGGTTGGCTCATCGATCATGTACGAAGTGTTGCTGCTCTCGCCTCCGCCACCACCTCCGCCGAACATGCCGCCCAAACCGCTAAACGCCATGTTGTAATCCCACGGAAGGATGGAGAATACGCCGTTATTCTCATACAGATAGTAGTTCTGCTTGTTGCCCCCGATATAACTGTCGGTATTGACCGTTACAGCATTAAGCGCGATATAGCCGAGCGCGTCCTCAACATCGATGACACTCTCAATATCCGTCCCATCATTAAGCTTCTTGATCATATCGATAAGCACATCGCCGTTCGATTTCTTCGACTTGCGTTCAAGTCCGGGATAGTCGGATTCTTCATCGCCGCGATAGATTAGATCGCTGCCATTCCCCATGATTCCTTTATACAACGCACCGTAGGAATTCCCGAAGTTGCGTTCCAGATAGGAATCGCCAACCTGCTCGACTGCCAGGTACAGCCCTCTTAGCTCGCCATTCACGTACACATTGACATACGAGAACTCAGGCGTAGGCAATCCCATCGACTGCGCAAGCTCATACGTAAGAAACTCGCGCATATAAGTCGCATCACTGTAGTTATTGTTCAAGTTAATTTTCGATATGCCAAGCAGGGTCTGACTTGAGACATACTCATCGAATGACAGCTTGAAGCTGTATCGATCCGAGTCCTGCATCTGGACGACAGAACGAAGCGATAGGTTGCCCTTCGTCCGAATCCCTACATTCTCCAGCTTAATGCCGTTGTACTCGACAGTAGCCGTCTTGAATTCCTCAGCGGAAGCATTGTCCAGCATATGCTGGAAGTCATCCGGATCAAGCGTAATCTTCACATCAACGACTTTGTCCTTGACGAATACGCTCTTCTCCAGCTGTTCGGTAGTTGCCGCAGCCGAGACTCCACCCGTCACCGCGGAGTCGTCGGAGCTCCGATACTGGTCGTACAGAAGCGCTGCGATTAACGCAAGCACCATACATACGACCAATATCGGAACAGCGGTTTTGGATTTCATCTGGCACCGCCGATTAGGACACGTAATCGCCGCTGTAGCTGATGAGCACCGCACTCTTCACGCCGCTAAGGCTCGAAATCGCGTTAACGAAGCCGCTTTCCTTCTCTTTCACGCGTACCTCCAGCGTCAGCTCAATGTTGCCCGGCGTTACGGTTTTTTGCTTCACATTATAACGTTTGACTTGACCGTGTACTTGTTCCATAAGCGTCTTCTCACTGTCATCGCCATCGCAGTTCACAACGAGCAAATAAGGCGTTTCGAAAGACGATTTCTTGATAAAAATAAACATAATAAGTCCGATAATAACCGAACCCGCGATTGCGAGCGAGAAGAAGCCTGCACCTGTTACGATACCTGCGGCTGCTGCCCAGAACAGGAAGATCAGGTCAGTTGGATCTTTGATAGGCGTACGGAAACGGACGATACTGAGCGCGCCGACCATACCGAGCGACAGGACAAGGTTCGAGTTGATCGCAATAATGACCATCGATGTAACGAGCGTCATCCCGATAAGCGATACGTTAAAGCTCTTGGAGTAAAGCACCCCGCTGAAAATGCGTTTATACAGCAAGTAAATGAAGAAGCCGATCAAGAAGGAGATGGCCATCGTGATAATGATTTTGGATAGATCGATATCATTGACGAAGTTGTCCGTAATCGAATTCTTAATAATGTCGGAGAACGTTTGCGTTTCACCGTTATCAGCGGCTGCTGCCACTGCTGTTGTCGTCGTTGCTGCCATTATTATTGATCCTCCCATGAGTTAAGTTTCAGGAACTTGCGGCACATGACATATTTGGATGCCGACTGGCGTATCAAGCCGTCAAGCTGCAGCGCATCTCGAATATGGTAAGGCAAATACTCGTCGAACTTTACTTCCATGATAAAAAGCTTGTCATCAAGCGTATGGACCGTGCTCAAGTTCGGATTGAATAAATCCGTCGAATACAATCCGGTCCGCAGCTGCTTATCGAATGTAATTCGAACGTTGCCATTCACATGGATGTAAGGCTCGCGTACATAGTCGACGATGACTTTCGGCCTTAACAGTCGCTGCGTCATCTCCTTATACAGCTCCGCGCGCAGCGGCTTCGATGGAACGTTCAAACATTCATAGCTGCCAGCGATGATCGCATCCGCTTCCGCCCTTGTCAGAGAATCCTTCACCTTCGCGATGTACTCGTCCTTCTTAATCTTCTTCTCAAAGTGAATGACCGAATCGGATACGTTATAAATGCGAATCCGATATTTGCTCCGATTACGCAATCCGCCCTGCTTATCCGCAAGCGCCTTGTTCTCCGCATCGTCGAAGTAAAGACTGCGGATATGGTACTCGCCTGTGGGACCTGCATGCTTATCCCTTGCCATGAAGGCGCTCAAGCGTTGACGAATGATGAAGTACTGATGGTAGTTTACGTAGTATTTTAATTCGTGGCGGAATTTCAGCTGCTGTGCTTGTACAGGCGCAGACTCGACTGCCAGCAGGCTGTCCTTGTTCATCTTGTGGTCCTGGTCTGATTGCTGCATTCCGTCGTAGCGCAATTGTTCGATCGTTGTCATCTTGTCACCTCATTTCATTCGCATGTTGTATCCTTAATGGGTTTCATTATAGGTGGCCATCTTGAAAATAGTCTTATCGCTAGCTGAATAATCGCTGAAAAATTTACATTGTCTTAACATTTCAATTGATAATGACCCTTTAATCATGCGATAGTTAGCTTCAATACGTATTGTTTAGGAGGCTCAAGCCTTGAGAATAATGCTTCAGAACGTCACAATTGCCGTCGTTATCGTGACATTGCTTGTCCTGTTATTCGTCCTGCAGCAGCAGCGGACATCGTCTGCTTCACTTCCCTATTCGATCGTTACGACGTTCAAAGGTAATCCTTCCGAAGCACGTGCTTTCGCGTGGACGACCGATAATCCTGAAGCGGCATCCATCGTGCAGCTTGTATCCGGCAGCGAGCCAGCTTCATGGAATACCGAAGCGATCATAACCTTCCAGGGGCAGACAACGCTGCTAGAGATTAATAATAAGAAGCTGGGAACACATAAAGCTGAAGCAACAGGCCTGCTGCCTGGAACCACCTATACTTATCGCGTTGGCAGCGGTGAGTCGAATAGCTGGAGCACACCTGCGCAGTTCACGACAGCTGCGCAAGCGGATACCCGTTCCTTCACGTTCTTGAACTTAACGGATTCACAGGGTACAACTAAGCCGGATTTCAAGCTCTGGGGGAATACGCTGAATAAAGCATTCGAGCTGTATCCGAACGCACGCTTCGTCATCCATAACGGCGATCTCACCGAGAATGCCGATGATTCGAACGGCTGGCGATATTTGCTTGAACAGGCCATGCCATGGTCAGCGAGCATACCCTTCATGCCCGTCGTTGGCAATAATGATGTATGGAAAGAGGCAGGCGCTGCACCGCTCACTTCTCGCTTTAATCTGCCGGCTAACGGCGCGAATGGCGTGGCAGGCAGCTATTCTTTTGACTATGGTACGGTGCATGTGGCCGTATTGAATACGGAGGATGACATCGATGCGCAGACCAAATGGCTGGATGCTGATTTAGCTGCAACGAAGCAGCCTTGGCTAATCGTCGCTTTCCATCGGCCGTTGTACGGAGGCAGTACATATAAGAAGATCAAAGATTGGGGAGAAATTATCGATCGTAACAAGGTCGATCTTGTCCTTCAAGGGCATAACCACGAATACTCACGCTCCTACCCGCTGCGAGACGGCAAAGTAATAGGCTCCGCGAATAAACCAGTTAAAGCTCATGCAGGTACAATCTACGTCGTGACGAACACATCAGGACCGAAGTTCAATGAGAAGAAAGAGGATCAGTTCTACCATGCGGTGCATTTCCAGAACGGCGAGCAAATGTTTGCTGCAATTACGGTAGCTGGGGAGACGTTGACCTATACGGCTTACACTTCTGACGGCAGTCAGATGGATACCTTCTCTGTGCAGCACTAATGCATGAAACAACGCTGCTGAGCATACAAAAAGGTTGAGCATCAGCTGCTCAACCTTTCATCTCATTCTGAATCATCTATACGCATAATATCAGGAACACTACGGTCATCGGCGGCACGTTCGAGCGTATAATCCCGGCTCAGCTTGACGACACGCTTGTTTACTTTACGCAGTACTAGACTCGTATCATCCCATGCAACAATAATGCCGTACACATCGTTCGCAGCCAAGCCATCACGAACAATTCGGACTGGCTCACCGGATTGACGGAATGCATCCAGCTGCTCTTCCGTTATCATGACGCTCTTCGCTCCTTGCAGGATCAAGATTCATACTTATCCAATATTGTCGACATGCTCCTTGGAATCATTCGTCTCATACCATTCGTCCAGCACACGAGAGGACATGACTCGCTTCGCAATATAATCCTTCTGGTGATCCAAGAACAGGTCGCGCCATTCCATGCCCAGCTCTTCAGCCAGACTTACAATCGTCAGCAATTCGGACCAAGCGACATAACGCTTATACCAGAAAAATTGCGGGTGCTCAATCATATATGGATACAGATCATCGAATTCAGTATGCTTGCAGTCAAGTGCACGCTCGAAATGCGTCTTCGCAGCCGCAAGCTTCTTATTCATAAAGTCGTTCGTCATAATCTCCATCGTCTAGTGCCCCCTCTCGTACTCTTACAAAACTAATTATAAGCGATATCCGTCAGGCAGCCAAGAGTACAGCATATGTTCCCAGCCGTCCGGGCGAAGATGCTATTCAAATGAAATCGATCCGTTCGACAAGGAGGAGATACGAACAAGCGATTCTACGCGATAGCCTTGTTCGCGGAGCGCTTTGGCGCCTGCTTGGAACGACTTCTCAACTACGATGCCGATCCCTGCGAGCTTCGCGCCGGAACGTTCAATAATTTTGACCAGACCGCGAGCTGCATCACCGTTCGCAATAATGTCGTCGATGAACAATACCCGATCTGCTTCAGTCAGAAGCTGACGCGAGACGAGCAGGTCGGTTACGATCCCCTTCGTAAACGACGGCACGCGTTCTACATAAGCATCCGGATCATTAATGAGCGTCTTCTTCCGTCTTGCGAACACAAGCGGCACGCCAAGCTCATGAGCCGTTGCGAAAGCAACCGGAATGCCGGACGATTCAACCGTAATGACCTTCGTAATTTGCGATTCTGCGAATAGTCGTGCGAATTCCCGTCCCATCTCCATCGTCAGGACCGGATCAACTTGATGGTTCAATATCGTATCCAGGTTCAGAACATCCGATGATCGAACCGAAGCATCCTCTAATATGCGTTGTTTTAATTTATCCATAGTCATGCTCCTTTCCGAAAAACCCTTTCCGATAACTTACCATAAACGATTATGCCGTGCAACCGTTCTGATCATCATTACACGCTCTTCTCGTAACCTTTCCTAACAATTTCACGTTATATCTATATACGCCCATTTCCATTCTCTGATAGGATAGAGATAACGGGTACGATCGGAGGAGAATACGATGAAATACGCATGGAAGAATACAATACTTGCGATGACCTTAGCGGTTACGCTTGCAGGCTGCTCATTGACATCCAGCTATACAGAAGACGAACAAGTGGTTGGCAATGACCCCGTCGCCGCCGGTCAGATCAACACGAGCAACAGTGGACCGAATCAAGCTGTGAACAGCAATGCTGATTGGAATACGACGTCCGACAGCGGGACGTTGGAAGCGACAGGCGCTGTGAAGCCTAAACCTAAGCAGCCGGAGACCAAATGGGACAGAACGAAACCGATGCTCGCTAGTATCTCATTAAAACTGAAGCAAGCTGATGTGCAGAAGAAGCTGGGCACACCAACCGACAGCTATACACAGGACAGCGAGGGCGGATCGATCGAAATATTTGAATATAAAGGACTGACCATCGGCTTCGGCAGCGAAGAACAAGGTGTTCTGTTCATCGAGGCTTACACCGAGGATATCGTTACCGGTTTAAACGGCTTGAAGGTCGGCGATACCGAAGAAGCTGCGGTGAAGGCGCTCGGCAAGCCTGATTCACAATCTTCTTACTTGCTCACTTACAAGACGGCAAGTTCACTGCTTAAGCTCGACCTCGATCCAGACAGCCACGAGATTTTGTCCATCAAATTGTTTATTGAAGCCTAACGGATCACACACGACATTCAGATCACCTTCACAACAACCTGTCATGCCTGTCCGTCCGTCGTCATACCTTGTCTTAAGGGGATCGGAAACGGGGGACGGATCAAATGTGGAAACGAATCAACGTCGTGCTGCAGGTGGCGTTTACTTATATGGGAACCGTTGTAGGCGCGGGCTTTGCGACTGGACAAGAAATCTTGCAGTTCTTTACCCGTTTCGGCTATATGGGCTCCATTACGATTACGCTTGCAACGTTATTATTCATCTGGCTTGGTGCCAAAATGATGCTGATCAGCTCTGACATTCAAGCCGCTTCTTATGAGGATTTGAACAAAACCTTGTTCGGCGAGCGGCTGGGGAGCTGGATTAGCATTTTTATGATGCTCATTTTGCTCGGCGTTACCGCTGTGATGCTCGCGGGTGCTGGATCCATTTTCGAGGAAAATTGGAACTTATCCTATCAATCTGGGCTGCTTATTACGATTGTCGGCTGCTTCTTTCTGCTTCGCAAAGGAATGAAAGCCATTCTCGCCGTTAACAGCATCGTTGTACCCATGATGCTGCTGTTCACCGGCATCGTCATGTACGATACATTCACGACGCCGGAATCGAGCCGATGGCTCACGCTCCAGACGGATCACCCGATGTTCGCCGCTTGGAGCGCGCCGCTCTTGTATGCTGCTTTCAATCTGTCCATGTCGCAGGCCGTGCTCGTTCCGCTAGGCGCTTCCATACAAGACCGCCGTGCACTCAAGACGGGTGCTCTAGTTGGCGGAATCGGTATCGGCTTCATGCTGCTCGTCGGACATATTGCGCTCTCGCTTCATATGCCTGGCATTCAGCAGTTTGCCATTCCGATGGGCGGCATTGCAAGACAGCTTGGCCATACTGCGCAGTGGATTTATATTTTTCTTATCTTCGCTGAAATTTTTACGACGCTCATTGCAGATATTTATGGTCTGACCCTTCAAATTCGCCAACGCGTTCGATGGCCTGTGTCTATCATCACGATTAGCATTCTTGTGTTCTGCTACATGGCGGGCCAGATCGGTTTCGGTCCGCTGTTATCGACGCTTTACCCAATATTCGGTATGATCAGCCTCGGCTGGCTCATCCTAATTATTCGACATCGAAGAACGGAACCAGCGCCGCGTCCACGGGATCGCAACAACAAGCAATAGCTTCAAACACGCATAGAAAGGGTGAGCAGATTCCAGATCTGCTCACCCTTTCTCCATTCAACTTCACTAGAATGATTGGTCGTCTTCCTCTATTGGTTCCGGCGATAGGCTGATATAGACTTCTTTCAACTGGGATACGACACGAGTCAACGAATAGGCTCGTTTCGCTTTGTCCCATGCCGTGCGCGCAAGATTATATCGATAGCTTGGATCAACAATCGTCTTCTCCATCGCCTCCGCAAGCGCATCTACATCCTCTGGCGGTACGAGCAGGCCGTTCACTTCATTCTCGATCTGCTCGCCGATCCCGCCGACATTCGTCCCGATAAGCGCTAGAAGACAGAGAGCAGCTTCAGCGAACACGGAACCAAATGACTCTGCTCGAGACGGCAGGACGAACACATCGAAGAACGGCATGAATTCCTCTGGATGAAGCATATAGCCATAAAAAATGATTTCATCATATAAGTCCAGCTCTACCGCTAACTGCTCAAGCTCAGAACGGATCGGACCATCACCGATAATATGCAGCACGAACGGATGTCCCTGCTGCTTCAGCTTCGCACACGCGCGAAGCAGAATATCGAGTCCTTTGGCCGGAACGAGACGGCATACCGTTATGAACTGCGTCACCTTATTATCATGGGCAATCGGACGGAATCGCTTCTCATCAAAACCGTTCGGAATGACGATAACATTGTCAGGATGATTCAGATATGGTGTCATATACTGCCGGAATGATTCCGATACCGTAAGCAGCCGATCGACTTTATGCTCCAGCTCGCGATAGATCGAGGTCAGGAAGAGATGCTCCCTGCTGCCTTCTTGAATGCGGCCGTTCAGGATCAGCTCCCGCTCAAAGCTGGAGTGAATCGTCATCACGATTGGCGTATCCGGGAAAAGCTGCTTCATCACAAGGGCAGCTATGGGGTGATGCGCATGGATCATATCGTAAGAACGTTTAATACGCATCCGCGTCCACCAGACATAATCCCGATACGTCTGCAAATATTTGTCCACGATCGGATTGCCGGCGAATGCTGCAGCGTCGAACGTTTCAAAATGGACCTCTTCGTGCCCTTTGTTACGAACTCGCTTCGGCAGCGAGAACAGCTCCATCGTCCAGCCTGCACGGTTGAATCGCTCCTGAATATACGGCACCATCGAGGAGACACCGCCTGGCTGCTCGGGTGGAAAGAATAATGCTTGTAAAATGTTCAAGGCAATTGCCCCCTAACCTTATAAAAACTAGAAACATAAGCTGCCTGTGTTCCTTCGACATCATCTGACTTTCGTCTCTAGGCGGTATGCCTTAAACATGATATACTAGAACATATGTTTCTGTGAAGAAAATAATATGTAACTCTATGAAACTGGTGGTATTGTACATATGACGAACGTCAATTGGCTAACCGGATCAACCGGTATGATTCTCTCCTCTGCATGCGTGATCGTAATTGTAATTCTCATGCTGTTCATGTCAGCGAAGCTTCATCAGAGCTATCGGAGATACAAAGTATACGGGTGGCTGATTGCAGGACTGATACTTGTCGGCATCCAGTACATTATCCGGCTCTACATGGCTGCGCCTGAGTCTAACGCATCTCCATGGGCTTTCTTGACGGCAGCCGTCCTACAGATCGTGTCATTCATCATTATAAACTTTGTTTTCATTAAATTATATACCCGACCTTCGGGAAGATTGATCGGGTGGGCCTTTATCTCGATGCTCGCCGCGCCATTCCTATTGACAGGCGTCCAATTGTACTTCGACGGCAGCCTGCTGGAGCAGCCGGTTGACGGGACAAGCCTGCAGGTGCTGACGCTCGATTTCTACTCGCTTATCATTAACTTTCTCATTCTTGTCGACACACGCGGTATTTCGCTGAATCGCAAATTCGTGCTTAGTCTGGGCATTTACTTCCTTTATCAGCTCGCGAGCGTCGCAGACGGCTACGTGTTCCATGGCGAGAAGCCTTTTATTGTCATGCTGACCTCTTACGTGCCCATAATCTATTTTACGCTGCTGTTCCTTATGTTGTTCGAATGGGTCATTGAACGTATGCTTGACATTCATCAGTCGTCCATTACAGATGGCTTGACCTCGCTCTACAATCGTAAACATTTCATTAGCCGCTGCGAGAAGTGGCTGCGTGAACACGGTGTCATTTCGATTATTTTTTGCGATATCGATAATTTCAAGAAGCTTAACGATACGCAGGGGCACCACGCCGCTGATCTTATCTTGAAGAAGGTCGCGGATATTATTAAAGAGGAATCGAGCGGTATTGGCACCGCAGGCCGTTATGGCGGCGAAGAGCTGCTTGCTGCTGTACGCGGCAATGTGAAAGCAAAAGCGGCTGACGTAGCCGAGACAATCCGCCGACGCGTGGAGACGGAGACAGGCGTTACGATCAGCGTTGGTGTTAGCACATCAGCCTCCGGACAGTCGGTTCTCGACGTAGTCAAGGAAGCAGACGAAGCGATGTACACCTCGAAGACGACAGGTAAGAATAAGGTGTCAATCGTAGCCAAGAGCACTCGATCCAAGTCACGGCGCAGTAAAGCATCCGGCGAAGATTAATAACCATTGTTCCGATTCCTATCGAATATCGAGCTGCAGACTTGAATGTTCTACTTTACTAATAATCATAATAGGCTGCTAACGAAACGCATTCATGCGGAACGTAGCAGCCTATTATAGTTGAATTAATGTTCAATTGCATAAGGGATAGGATCGCGATGTCCCGCTTCCTTGAAGCCTTTCAAGCGGAGCTTGCAGCTGTCGCATTCTCCACATGCCTCTTCCCTGCCATTGTAGCAGCTTGTGGTCAGCTCGTAAGGCACGCCCATACGCATGCCTTCCCGAACAATATCAGCCTTCGAGAGCTTAAGCAGCGGCGTCTCAATTGTAATCGGTTTGCCTTCTACGCCAACTTTCGTGGCTAGCGCCATCGCCTCTTGTACCTTGGCTATAAAGTCGGGACGGCAGTCAGGATACCCGCTGTAATCCAGCGCGTTCACGCCAATATAGATCGCCTCAGCGCCTACCGCTTCTGCGAAAGAGGTTGCGATTGCCAAGAACATAAAGTTACGGCCCGGCACGTACGTAACTGGAATGTCGCTGCCTGCTTCCTCCGCATCCTTCTCTTCAATGCCCGTACCAGTCGGTACAGCAATGGAATCGTCCGTCAGCGCATTGCCGCCGATACCGCGCAGAAAATCAAGCTTAATGACTTTATAACGATCGCTAACGCCGTAGAAATCAGCAACCTGACGCGATTTCTCCAGCTCAATCCGGTGGCGTTGACCGTAGTCGAATGTGATCGGATACAGCTCATATCCCGCTTCCTTCGCGAAGCCCATACAGGTCGTACTGTCCAGGCCGCCGCTAAGAATAATAACAGCTTTTCTTGTCTCGCTCATGGCGTTATCTGCCCCTTCTCTAAACCCCGCGCTGCGCTGGGTCCCAAATAATTTTGTGCAGCTGCATATTCAGCTTCACATTCGATAATCCCGCTTCCAGCATCCGATCCACCAGCTTCGCCGGCGGCATGCTTTCCCATACTGGACTGAACATCGGCAATGCTTTCGTTGGGTATCGCTTCAAGGTCTCAACCGCGAAATCGAAATCGCGATCCGTTGCGATGACGAACTTCACTTCATCCTGTGGACGAAGCAGCGCTAAGTTCGCGGTCTCCATACGCTCATTCTCGCCCGAATCTGGCAGTTTATAATCCATCACATAACGGACGTTGTCAGCTTGTACCTTCTCGATAAACGGCTCTAACGCAATCGCTCCGTTCGTCTCTACATGCACATCCACAATGCCATCTATGTCAGCAAGCGCCTGTAAAAGTCGCGCAGACTTATCGCCGTACAGCAGCGGCTCCCCGCCTGTAAAGCAAATATGCTTCGACTTGTAGGAACGCACCTGCTCGATAATCTCACGGATGGAGAGTGTAAACTCTGATTTGGCCGGCGGATAACTATAGGTGGTATCGCACCAGGTGCAGCGCAGATTGCAGCCAAACAAACGCACAAAAACGGTCGGAAACCCGGCACGCGTGCCTTCGCCCTCGACCGTTTCGAATATTTCTACCATTGGAAGCTTCGTATCGAGCGGATCACGCTCGCCCTGATGCATGTCTGAACTACTCATGGTCTGCCTCCATCCATTCCCGTGTGATGGCAGCGAAGCTTGTCGGGGTTTCCCACAGCCGCACTTCTTCTACACGTATATTCGGATACAGGCCTTCCTCTACGAGCGCCTCATGCACCTGCTCATACATCCAGACAACCATGTTCTCAGCGGTCGTATTCATAGGTGGCAGTACTTCATTCAAATATCGATGGTCGAGCGGGCCGATAATTCGCGCCTGCGCAATTCGCTTCATATCCGAGAAGTCGATGCTAATGCCCCGTTCATCCGGCACACCAGACATCGTCAACTGGACTTTATACGTATGTCCATGCAAATTCATGCACTTGCCATCATAACAATGAAGATGATGGGCACTGTCGAATGTAAACTCTTTGGACAACAGCACTCTTCGTTTATGATAACGCAGCTGGTGAGCATGAATGTCTTCACCAAGGACTTGCACTTTTCTTGGAATCTCGTAACTCATTACAGCACCTCATCGTTCGCAATATGCCTATTATAGCATGGGGGCATGCCCCCTACAATGAGACATGCCCCCATCCATTTGAAGTAGATAATAGAGGTCGTTCATCAAAAATCAAAACCTCGTTAGAAATTATGCAAAAAGTCGTCCAGATAGGACCGTAATCGCCTGCCCGATCAGCATCACTCGGTCCTCCTGCAGCCGAACGGTCAGACTGCCTCCACGCGCAGAAGCCTGATAGGCACGAAGCTCATCCTTGCGCAGCCGCTTTGCCCAGTAAGGTGCGAGCGCACAGTGTGCAGACCCAGTAACCGGATCCTCATCAACTCCGATTGCAGGGAAGAACGCCCGCGAGACAAAATCATAGCTGCTCGTCGCGCTCGATCGGCTCGTTACAATAACGCCTCTCGTATTCAGGGTTCGCAGCAGTGCCATATCCGGCTTCAGCCCTCTGACGGTTGCTTCATTATCGGCCTCAACCAAGTAATCGAATCGATTGCTTCCTGTAAATCGTGGGATAAAGCCCAATGCTTCGATCAGCTCATCAGGGGGCGAGAGTGGACTGACCGGCTCCGAAGGAAAGTCCAGCTTAATACCACCGCCAGTACGGCAAGCCGTAATAACGCCGCTCCTCGTCTCGAACCGAGCCGTTTCTTGCTCACCAATACGACCGGTCTCATATAGAATATGGGCCGCAGCAAGCGTTGCATGACCACAAAGATCAACCTCAATGCTTGGGGTAAACCATCTCAATTCATACATCCCGTCCTCGAGCGGTCGAAGGAAAGCTGTTTCCGATAAATTCATCTCTGCTGCTACCTTCTGCATCCAGTCACGCGACGGCTGAACGTCCAATAAGCACACGGCAGCGGGATTACCGCTGAAGGGCGTTGCCGTGAACGCATCGACGGTCCATATCGGAACCGTACTTCCTGGCTGTTGAATAGAAGCATGCGAGCTCATCCTTAATCCCCCTTGATTGTATGGCGTCTACTTCATCATCAGTATGAGCCTTTCCATGCACATTACCGTACGGTCGCTGATTTAGCTGCAAGCTTCTCCCTGTCAGCCTTCGTCTTCCGATTCACGAGTACGATGCCGCAGCAAACGGCCGTCAACGAGGCGACAACTGCGAAGCCAACTTCTTCTTGCAGGAAAATAGCCGACATGATAACGCCAAATACTGGCGTGAGGAACAGGAACGAAGCGGTCGAGCCTACCGAATTGTATTTCATGACATAATTCCACAAGACGAAGCCAGCTGATGATATTAGGGCAGAATAAAACAGCAAAACGATGGCAGCAGTCGTCCAATGAAACGGTGCGAATCCATCGACGACGCCGCCGATTACAATAAGGGTTAGGCCGCCAACCACCATTTGATACCCATTCACATAAGTAACGGGGTAGGCGGAAACGGCCCGCTTCGACAACAGATTGCCTAAGCCAGCGAATAGCGCAGATCCGAGAAGCAGGAGCTCTCCCTGACCGAAAGCGTTATGCCAGCCAAGCTCTACCCCTTTGGGAATAGCCAGAAGCAGCAGCCCCGCAAGTCCAAGCAGCAGACCGCCAGCTTTGCGACGGTTAATACGATCAGTCCGGTCCGCAAAATGCACAAAAATAATGGAAAAGAACGTAATGGTTCCCGAGATGACGGCTCCGAATACACCTGAGCTGTGCGATAACCCCGTGTAGAAGAACATGTACTGCAGAACAGTCTGCACAAGAGCCAGCGAAAGAACCGCCCGAGTCGAGCCTAATCGAAACTTGAGCGGTTCCTTGATCGCAATCATAAATAAAAAAATGAGCAAGCCGGCAAGGGTGAAACGATAACCGGCGAACAACAGCTGTTCAAACCAATCCGTTCCATCGATACCGAGTTCCTCATAGCTGCGTTTAAGTGTTGGGTATGCACTCCCCCACAGCAGCGTTGCTCCGACGGAGCCGGCGACAATGCCGAGCGGGTGGGTGAAAAACGATTTTGCATTCATACGACAATATCAGGACCTTTATTCGTTATTCGAACCTTCGGATAACGGAATTAATAAATCAACCGTCACTTCTTCCAAATGCTCGTCGAGGTAAAATATTTCAAGCGACACGGCCGTGTCCTTCTTATTAAGCTTATGCTCCGTCATCCAAGACGTCAGCTGATCGTAGCCCTCTCCGATCCGATTGTTCGTACAAGTAATCATTGCATACTTGCGCTCTGGGATCGTGAATTGTACCATGCCAGGCGGAACCTGCTTCAAGTGATTCACTTCATAACAAGCCCAGTAGGTGGCGAACACTTCGTTGCCAAAATAAGGACTGTACAATGCGGAGGATAATTCCGCCCCGTTCAGTTCATGTCTTCGAGCGAGAAATTCGCCCTGCAAGCGGATCGATTCATCCGGGAACGTCGAGTAGGGTCCGCAATAGCTCATTCCAACCAAATGAATTGCGGGCTTCGTAATGATCGAGCAGTTATCCAAGGCGCACTCCTCCTTGCAATCAGAAATGGTGAACACCGGCGGCTTCGCACTGTAGCCGTGTCCTTAGTGTATCATGTTTTGCTAGGGCACGGGTATACGATTGTTTCGACAAATCAACCATTTTACAACACTTTTGTTTTTCAATGCACGTCGACAGGATGCCCAACGATCAGTCACTTATACGAATTCCAATCAAAAAAAACTATGCATTGGAATCGAATCCATGCATAGCTCCTCCCGCTTAACCGTCTTATTTGATCGAACCAAATTGGTTCAGCGGCCATATGCGGAACAGTACTCGGCCATCAATATCGGAGTAATGCACAGCGCCGAACGTACGGCTATCTTCGCTGTACTCCCGATTATCGCCAAGCACGAACACATGGTCTTCAGGAACAACATAAGGCGTTCTGAAGTTTCTCGGGAACGTCTGTCCTTTGGCATATGTCTCATCCAGCTTCTCACCGTTAATATAGACAGCTCCATCACGGAAGTCGATCGTCTCACCAGGCAGCCCAATCACGCGCTTAACCAGGTTCCGGTGCTCTTCCTTCCTATTAATAATGACGATTTCGCCCCTCTTGGGTACGGTAAGATGGTAAGATAGCTTGTCCTCGAATAGACGTTGGCCTTCTACCAGCGTATTCTGCATCGATATATTGAACACTTGAACCTGAGCAAAGGCGTAATTCTGAATTAATAAGGATAAAACGACAGCAACAGCTATCGCAGTCAGCCATTCACGAAGCTCTTTCGTCCACTTCTTAGGACGACGTTTGACTTCAGTTCCATTGTCCATTGAATCCACTCTCCTAACTAATCTCATGAACAGCAAGCTCAGCCGCTCGCTTCGCTTGCTCGGTGAGCCACTCGACCTGACAGAGCAATTCCGATATTTGCCTCGAAGGGTATGCGCTAAATCCAAGCTGGTCCAAGTGATGCTGAATGGCAAATGGTGCTTGATGATAATGCTTGCTAAACCTACCGAATGTACCGCCTGTCGCCATATAGCAATGAACCGCTTCTCTACGCAGCATCCATTGAACCGCATGAACTTCGCTGCGACCGGTTACAAGCATCCGTTCTGATCGCCGAGCAAGCTGTGTGTCCATAATCGGCTCAAGCCTGCTAATTGATTCATTCTGTTCTCGCAGAAAGTGCCGGTAATGGGCCAGTGACAGCAATGAACCATCGATAGGTACTGCATTCTCCTGTGCACAAATACGTCGGAATTCCGAATAGGTTTCTGGCTCTTCGATCTGCATGATGGAGAACATGTTGCTGCCTGAACAACAAGAATGGCGCATCCATACTAAGCTGGACGCAGCTGTTAGCCATGCCGCTTGAGCGGCTAATGACGCGCCGAACGGATCCTCGGTCCGAATGCAGCTGTCCAAGCACTTCAGATAAAGCTGGACTTCCTCTTGCGATTGCTGGAGCATCTTTCTGCGTCCCTCAATGCTCGCGAAATAATCAAACACTGCAGGCTTGAGCGCTTCGAATGCCCCATAAGGATCGTAAACAACGCGCGCCTCGCTTAGGAATCGGTTCCGCCACGGCTGTGACCGCAGGACGCAGCTTCCTTCCCATGCTCGAATATGAAGACGAATAAAAACGCCGTCATATTGTACGTTCGTAACGATTGATTCAAAGTTGGTTGAGGATACAACGATATATAGATTCAGATTGCTATAGATGTCAGCATCGCCACGGCCAACCGAACCGCCGGCATATGCGAACACCCAATCCGTTTGCTTGTTAGAAGCGATATATTGTCTAGCCGTATTCATTAACCGCTCCGTATAATTCATGACGCTGTTCCGCCCTTCTAATTCACCTGTGATAGCTAAACTGTCCAGCAGGTATAAATACCTAGTAAGTTCAGTCTAAACGATCAAGCAGGCATAGACGGATAAATTTTTACTAAAGAATTGTTGTATCGCTGCAGAGTCTACAACGGCTGACGATAAGAAGGAACATTCCAGACCGCATAACCGCTGTCTGAAATCTCAATTCCATTCAACTGCTGGCCGTAAGCGCAGCCGCCATCGATTCCTATTTTGTCGCCAGCGAACCAGACAGATGGAACACCATGCAGTTCAACTGCTCTTGTATGACCGAACAGAACTTTAAGATCTAATCCCGTAGGGTTGCGCCAGAACGGCTCCTTTACATACATAAACTCTTGCTCCGGCTGTGATTGCCAGTTATCCCGATAGTCCGGATGAATGCCTGCGTGCACATAGAGATGACGTTCATCCTCAGCAAACAACGGCAGTTCTCTCAAGAAAGCGATATGATCCGCATACTCGCCATTCAACCGATCACGAAGCCGTTCAATATTGTGCTGACACACCTCCTGTCCAGCTATCCACTCTGACAGATCAATGGTTTCCCCTAAATAGCTGGCCGCCGTTGCAAGACCACCATGCGTCAGAAACTTATGAACCGTCTGAGCATCGCCAACCGCTGCCAGATCAACAAGACGCTGATCATGATTGCCTCGCAATGCGACCGCGCCATCACGAACAAGCTCCATGACACGCTCTACTGTCCCCCTCGAGTCCGGCCCACGGTCAACATAATCCCCCATTAGAATAAGCCGATCTCGAGTTGGCGAATATTTCATCCGTACCAGCAGTTCATTCAGTTCATCGACACATCCATGGATATCACTAATGGCTATTGTACGCTGCATCGTTGAAGCTCCCTTCTACTCCTTTAGTTATCATCCTTTAAGGGACAAGCTTACTCGCTGGCTCAAGAAGCCATTCAACCAATTCCTCCACGGAGCTCACAATGGCAGCAGGCTCGCACGCAGCAAGCTCCTCTACTGAACCATAACCATATGCAGCACCTATTGACTCAACATGATTGTTCGACGCGCCGATGAGGTCATGCTTTCGGTCTCCAATCATAACGGCGTTTGCTGCAGCAATCTTCTGCTCCTGCAGAACATGTGCAATTATTTCGGTCTTGTCCGACATTGTGCCATCCAAGCCGCTTCCTGTGACTGATGTAAAGCAAGATTGGATATCAAAGTGACGGAGAATCCGCTCGGCGAAAACAGTCGGCTTAGACGTAGCAACATGCAATGTACAGCCTGCTTCTATTAAAGTCTCTAACGATTCTTTCATCAGGGGGTACAGTTCGTTCTCGAAGATACCTTGTCGACTAAAATATTCCCGGTAGCAGGCAATAGCCTCTGTTACCTGATCCTCGGAGAAGCCGCAGCTTTCACGGAACGATACTTGCAGCGGCGGCCCGATGAACGACTTTAAAGCATCGCATTCCTTCTCGATTCCGAGCTTACGAAGCGCGTACTGAACCGACTTCGTAATGCCAACGCCAGGATCGGTCAGCGTACCATCCAAGTCGAATAGAATATGATTATAACGCATAGCAGCAACCTCTTCCCCTTAACTTAATTAACTTGAACGATGATATTGATAACAGGTTTGAACGCTTTACGAGCTCTGACTGCTCTAGAATTGGGATACCATAAGTGCGTTTCCTTCACAATCACGGAAGATGAAGGACTGCTGATCGCCATTCGTCTGGACAGGCTCTACCTGAACTCCTCTTCGCTTTAATACCCCATGCGTATACGCAATGTTATCTGTACTGAAAGTGAAGGCAGCTCTAGCATAAGGTACGCAATTATCGTCGTGACACAGGTGCATGACATAGCTGTCGTCAATCGTAAGCTCTGCGAAATCGTCTTCTTCATAAGCGCCAAGCTCAAAGCCCAGCTTGCTGCAGTACCAATCGCTTGCTTCCTTCAAATGCTTCACATATACCATGACGCCGATGATATTGCTCTCCACTAACGCAGGCATCGTTTTCTCCGCTCCTTAAGTAAGGTTCGAGACTCTTTCAATCATGCTTCCTAAATGGTCATATACGATGGCTAATCGAGATTCACGATAAACCCGGTCTTCACACCTTTCTTGAAACCAGCGCCTTCATAAAATTGGTGTACCTCATCTGACTTCGAGCTGGTCATCAGCATGACCTTATAACACCCATGCAAACATGCTGAATCGATCGCTTGCCTTAGAACGGCATGCCCGAAGCCGCGCCGCCGCTCATCCACTCGCGTTACAACGTTCTCGATCAAGGCATATGGCCTTCCGCCTCGAGTCAAATTGTCCACGATCACAAGCGTACAGGAAGCGGCCAGCCTGCCTTCTGACTCTACGACCCAAATTTCCATGCCGGGGTTGCCCAGCATTCTCTCCCATTGCTTATCCAGTCGTTCTCCCCGCTCAAGCGGCGCATCGTGCTTATGCAGATCGGTATATAATTGAAGCAGACCTTCCAGTTCATGCAATTGAATCTTCCGAATAATTGGCTCCATTGAAGCATCGGCCTCCTTAACGTATATCAATCTTCAATTACTCGAAGCTTAGGCCAGCTAAGGTGCCACTGCTTCGTCCGCATACGCTGCAAATAATACTCGCGATTCTCGTATCGGGGACTTCTGCGAAGTACGATGTTGAATAGATCTGCTAGTCCATACGACGTGGAAATGTACAGCTCGTCATTATCATTCAATCGGACACCGACACCCGTTGCCGTCTCCGGCCACAAGCTCATCGCATCCGCTGATGATTCATATGGCGCATCGCCATTGCGGATATGCATGCGCGCTTGATTTTTGACCGACCATTTGGGATTACCCGTTTGCTGCTTCAATGCTTGCTCAAGCTCTTTCTCGACTGCTTCGGAGCAGTCGGATGGATCGTAGTAGATCACGTCGATGTCATCATGCCGATCGCGAGGCTCGAAGCCGTGAAGCTCGTCCCACACAGCGCTTCGTATGTATCCAGCAGCAATATACCAGTCCGGAAGCCCTAGCGACCGCACCAGCCTAAGATCGCGCATAATCCCTTGATGTCGATATATAATCTGTTTAAGTCGAATTTCCAGCTCCAATTCTTTCGTCACCAGCTACCTCCACAAACGTATTTTGTACAAAAGCCAGGTACGTCCTAGCGACTCACTCGCGGGATGTGAACCTACTTTATCGAGAAATGGGAAATCATCCGGCTCGACTGGCAGCTTCGCAATAGGCTCAACTGGCAGCTCACTCGTCCATTCATTGAAAGAAAAGCCCGCGTTCGATTCAGACAGCTTGAACGGATTTGGCGGCAGCAGATAAACCATTCCGTTCGTCCATGGATCATTTAGCTTCGTCGCCTTGGTCAGCGAATAGAAATGGTATACCTTCCCGCCAACGCCTGCGGCTACCGCTCCATTACGGAAGCTGCCGATCAGTGCTGCCCGCCGGAATACGGCATAGAAGATCGGCCAGATGGGATCCGTCGTTCCGAATACAGCTGTAACAAGCTTATTGTTGAATAACGTCTGCCGACGTGGTTCGAACTGATCAATTGCCGTATTGTTCGAGCCATGATAAATGATGCCCCTCGTTTCGGCGATATGAGCGAGAAACTTATATTTCGGTATGCTTAGATCATATTGAATCGTCCGATCTGACCTCATGCAGCCTACCTCGTAAAGCTGGTCGAACAAGCGGCGTTCCTCATCTGTCAGTTGAATGGTTGGAGCTGGGTGGAACAACGTACGTAATACTGCTGATATTAGCCAATTGCCCATCTGTTGTGTAATGCTCCTTCCGTGCGATCAGCCGTGAAATATTATTAATCTATATTAATATAATCTTCCATTTTTTGAAACTAAAAAACCGACCGATAACGGTCGGTGCTAGAATGAAGATTCATATTTGCTAGGACTAACCCCGTAATGTCGTCGGAACAGCTCTGCAAAATGGTTATAGTTATTAAACCCGACATCAAGCGCTGCTTCTGTCGCATTACGCCCAGAGTGCTTGAGCAGCAGTGCTGCCTGTTCAATCCGCATTCGGTTCAAGTGTTCAATCATCGTTGTGCCTGTCTGCTCCTTGAACAAATGTGACAGCCGTGAAGCTGACAAGTTGACAGCCGCCGCCAATTCATCGATTCGAAGCGGTTCTACCATATGGCTGGACAAACGCTGAAGCGTCTGTTCGATCCGGGGATCAAGCACACGGTCCGTGCGTCTAGCAACGAGCAGAATAATTTCCTGCAAGGCGTTGCTGCACAGCTGTTCCCAATAGCTGCTTCGTTCTCTAGAATCGTGAAGCATGCTGCGGAACGCTTGATGTACGCGGTCCCTAAGCTCCCCCTCAGGAAAGGTGTGAACGAGTACCTCTTCCTGTGGCAAATAGCTGAATTCAGGAATGCGATGACAATGCACCCACATGAAGTTCCAGCTATGTCCAGGCGAAGTGCCATACGTATGCGGAACTCCTGCGCGAAGCAGGGACAGCGTTCCTTCGCCAACCTGTTTCTCCCCTGCAGGTGTTCGAAAATAACCTTCACCGTCCAAGGTATAGGCGAGCAGCCAATCATTCATTCCCGCTGGTCGTGTCGTTTGATAATGATCGTTCTCGTTGAAATGTCCGCCAAAAATCGGGCCAACAGGCTGGCGGCCATATTGCTCTGGCCGATCAAATTTATTGGTGGGTGATTGCATTACGCCTCACACGAAGCAAGTTGTAACAGCTCGCTCACCGTAACCATCTGATAACCGCGTTCCAACGCCATACAGATCAACTGACGAACAGCTTCAACGGTCTGTGAACGGTCGCTCCCGCCATCGTGGAAGATCAATATATTGCCTGGACAAATGTAATCCTGCGTCTCGGCGACGATATGCTCGACACCTGGATCGCTCCAGTCATTCGCATTTAAGTTCACTGCGCCGATCGACGGGTATCCGTAATGTTCTGCAATCGTTGTATGCACCTTCTCGTCATAAGCCAGATATGGCGGACGGAATGTTCGTACGACTGCTCCCGTCTCATGCTTGATAATCTGATCTGTACGCATAAGCTCGCTTCTAATCTCCGAAGGCTCCAGCTCCGTCAGATTCGGATGCGTATACGTATGATTGCCCAGCTCATGCCCTTCCGCCAGAACCATTCGAGCAATATCCGGATGCGCTTCAACCTGACTGCCAATCATATAGAACGTTGCCCGACCGCCTGCTTCTCGGAACAACGACAAAACTTGCGGTGTATAGTTGGGATCTGGTCCGTCGTCAAATGTGAATGCGATTACATTACGCTTTGTTGCAGCACAATCTACGAGTCTCATTCGCAGTTCTCCCCTTATCGCTTAGGCTGATAATCTGTGCCTTTGTAATTCAAGTATACAGTATACTTGCTATGCGAAACAGAAAGAAACCAGTCTCTCGCAGACTGGCTTCGGACCATTATTATTTTCCACTATTGAACTGTAGATCAAAAGCTCTCCGATGCTTGCGGCGATAAGCGATCTTGCTCGTATCGATAGCCGAATCGATTTTGCTAACGTCCGCATTCGAGCATTTTTTGCACACCTTGATTTGGGTCCGATCTGATTTGGTTTTCGTATACAGCAGTTTAACCCTTGTTGCATGACAGACCGGACAGACACCTCGGGATCTGCTTTCAATCTTCCAAATAGACCGACCACGATTTGATTTGGCCATTCACGTCTACCACCTTATATTCGAGATTATAGATCACGCTATCTCTTCTATAAGTATGTACAGGCCTTGTTCAATATGATAGAAGACACTTCACTCACGCTACAATAATCCTAACGTACGACACAGTGCGTATACGGCATGCTCACTTGATCACGCGGTAAAGACCAACCAAAAAATCCCGCCTAAGACGGATTGTCTCAGAACGGGATGTTCGATGTAGAAAATGGTGCCGGCGATAGGAGTCGAACCCACGACCTACTGATTACAAGTCAGTTGCTCTACCAACTGAGCTACACCGGCATAGTTGACTGATGATCACGAAGTAAAACTAAGATGAAGGTTTTACACCTTCAAAACTGGATGCGAATGTTGGATCCTTAGCTTAGGTAATGCTTTAAAAGCTTATGCTTCCGAAGCGAGCTTTTCTTACGAAAGGCTTTTAGGATAAGCCCTCGACCGATTAGTACTCGTCAGCTGCACGCATTGCTGCGCTTCC
>Ga0182739_1000080_pt1 | contig 205424 bp, 160 predicted proteins | sample eDN5th30CBELigBY_FD_128873 | JGI IMG/M metagenome (GOLD analysis project Ga0182739, IMG submission 128873) | Enriched backyard soil microbial communities from Emeryville, California, USA - eDNA 5th pass 30_C BE-Lig BY (version 2) (version 2) | ecosystem: Environmental > Terrestrial > Soil >...
AGTCCACAGGTACGGTGACGGTGACGGGAGCGGGTTCCACCTGGGCCAACACCGGCAGCTTGAATGTCGGCTTCTTCTGGACCGGCGATGGCGAGCTGATGATCTTGGATGGCGGTAAGGTGTCCAATACGACAGGTGATATCGGCTACAGTTCCGGTTCCAAAGGCACGGTGACGGTGGATGGATCGGGCTCCACCTGGATTAACACCGGTGGCTTGTCTATAGGCCGCTCCGGGACGGGGGAAATGACGATCTCGGACGGCGGCAAGGTGTCCAATACGGAGGGTTATATCGGCTACAGTTCCAAAGGCACGGTGACGGTGGATGGATCGGGCTCCACCTGGACCAACACCGGTGGCTTGTATATAGGCTACTACGGGGCGGGTGAACTGACGATCTCGGACGGCGGCAAGGTGTCCGATACGGAGGGTTATATCGGCTACGTTTCCGATTCCAAAGGCACGGTGACGGTGGATGGATCGGACTCCACCTGGACCAACACCGGTGGCTTGTCTATAGGCCAATTCGGGGCGGGTGAGCTGACGATCTCGGACGGCGGCAAGGTGTCCAATGTTACAGGTTATATCGGCTACTATTCCGGTTCCACAGGCGCGGTGACGGTGGATGGATCGGGCTCCACCTGGACCAACACCGGTGACTTGTCTATAGGCCTCTACGGGACGGGTAAACTGACGATCTCGGACGGCGGCCGCGTTTCCAATGTAAACGGCTTTATCGGCTTGCGTAACGGCGCAACGGGCATTGCCGCCGTCACCGGCGCGGGCTCGCTCTGGGAGAACAGCGGCGATCTCATTCTTGCTGGCGACTCAACCACCGAAGGATCGACCGGCACCAGCGCCCTGACGATCTCAGACGGAGGAACCGTCAGCGTGGCAGGCACCACGAGGGTGCATGTCAATGGTACGGTGAATCTTGAGACTGGCGGCACCTTGCAAACCGTGCACCTTGATGCCACGGGTGGCGCCTTCAACTTCCATGGCGGGACGTTGATTGCCGACGGCACGATCACCGGCGACCTCGCGGTGTCGGAATTCAGCAAGCTGGGCGGCAACGCTGCCGTTACTGGCAATCTCCTTGTTTCCGGAACCCTTGCACCGGGCAACTCCACCGGCACCATTACCGTATTGGGCGATCTCACGCTCGACTCCACGGCCCGGATCACGCTGGAACTGGCCAGCCTCGCCGATTTCGACCGCATCGCGGTGAACGGCGGGCTGACCTTCGGCGGCACGCTGGCGCTCGACTTCATCGACGGGTTCACGCTGGAGGAGACGGCCGGGTTCACCCTCTTCACCGGCGGCTACACGTGGGATGGAGGAACGTTCGGGAGTATCGAATTTTCCGACCCCGGCTACGAAGGCATCTTTGACTACGACACCGGCGTTTTGACCATTGCCGCCGTGCCGGAGCCGTCCGTTTACGGGCTGATGGCCGGTGCTATCGCCATCATCACCCTCCTGCATCGCCGCCGCTGCCGGGCGGCGTGAAAGACGTGGTTCACCGCCGAAAACGGAAAAAAGCGTCGGCGGTGGCATTGGTCACGCGGGCGACCTGTTCGAGCGTCTGGTCCCGCAGCGCGGCGACCTTCTCCGCCGTGGTCCGGGTGTAGGCCGGTTCGCACCGTTTGCCACGGTACGGCACGGGAGCGAGGAACGGGCCGTCGGTTTCGACCATGTACGCCCCCTCGGGGACGGTGGCGATCACTTCCTGCACGGTCTGCGCGTTGTTAAAGGTGGCGATGCCGGTGAAGGAGAGGAGATGGCCGAGATCGAGCACCCGCTGCGCCGCTTCAACCGTACCGGTAAAGCAGTGGAAGACCGCTTTGAGCCTTCCCTGAAACGGGGCAAGGATTTCGAGCGTGTCGTCCAGACAGTCGCCCCGCTGGTGGATGACGACGTTCAGGCCGAGTGAAGCGGCGAGGTCGAGCTGTTCGGCAAAGGCGATCGACTGGGCGGATTTGATCGCGCCGTCGCGGATCGCTGCCTCGACATCGCGCGGTTCCTCGTTGGAGAGGGCGACCAGCGAGGTCGAAGCCATGGTGCGCCCGGGAAGCCGGTAGTAGTCGAGCCCGGTTTCGCCGATCGCGACCACCTTAGGGTGGGCGGCGAGTTCGCGCAGGCTGGCGATGGCGTCGGGTTCCTTTTCCAGCGTTTCGGCGGCGTTGTTGGGATGAATGCCGACGGTGGCGTAGACCATCGGGTAACGCTCGGCGAGCGCCACGGCCTGACGGCTCCCCTCGACATCGGTGCCGATGGTGATGACGCGGGTCACGCCCGCTGCCCGGGCCCGTTCCAGCACGGCGTCCAGATCGTTTTCAAACTCCGGGAAATCGAGATGGACGTGGGTATCGGTCAGCATGGCGAAGGAGGTTCTACCATTGAATAACGGAACTGGCCCAAGTCAGGCCGCCTCCAAAGACGACGAGGAGGATAAAATCGCCCTCCTTCATCCGTCCGGAGCGGTTGGCTTCGTCGAGCGCGATCGCCACCGCCGCCGCGCTCGTGTTGCCGTAGCGGTCGAGGTCGATCATGAAACGCTCCATCGGCACTTCCATGCGGCTGGCGATCGCTTCGATGATCCGGTAATTGGCCTGGTGCGGGATGATGCATGCCAGATCGTCGGCTTTCAGGCCCGATTCCTCCAACACTTTGAGCGAGGCGGAGAGCATGGCGTTGACGGCCTGTTTGTAGACCTCCTTGCCCGCCATCTTGATCGTGTTGGTCCGCTGGTTGACGTTCTCGGCGGTGATCGGAAAACGGCTCCCGCCGCCGGGAAGGGTGAGGATGTCGGTCAGCTCGGCGTTGGTCTCCATGTGGGAGGCGATGATGCCGTGCGAGCCGGGGCGATGGCGCAGGACGGCGGCTCCCGCGCCGTCGCCGAAGAGGACGCAGGTGTTCCGGTCGCTCCAGTCGACGATGCCGCTCAGTTTTTCGGCGCCGATGACGAGCACGGTCTCGGCGGTGTGGTTGGCGATGAACTGCGCGGCGATCTCCATCGCGTAGAGGAACCCGGCGCAGGCGGCGGAGACGTCGAAACAGGCGGCCCCGGTCGCTCCAAGCTCTTTCTGGACGAAACAGGCGGTCGAGGGGAAGGCCATGTCGGGGGTGACGGTGGCGACGATGATCAGGTTGATCTCGTTTGCCGCCACTCCGGCCTGTTCGAGGGCGGCGCGGGCGGCCTTGGTCGCCATCTGGCTGGTGAACTCGTCGTCTGCGGCAATCCGGCGTTCGCGGATGCCGGTGCGGGTCACGATCCACTCGTCGGAGGTCTCCACCATCTTTTCGAGGTCGGCGTTGGAGAGCACCTTTTCGGGGACGTAACTGCCGGTGCCGACGATGGAGACGGTCCGCTGCGGTTTAAGCAGGCGTGGATTGCGAGGCTGCGACTTGATCATGATAACGTTGGATTTCCTTCACGATGTGGGGGTTGACTTGCTGCGCGATCGCCTGGGTGGCGACATGGATCGCATTCTTGACCGCCAGCGGGGAGCTGGCCCCGTGGCCGATGATGCAGACGCCGTTGATGCCGAGCAACGGCGAGCCGCCGTATTCGTCGGCGTTGGTTTTCCGGCGGATGGCGCGAAAGGCCCCCTTGGCGAGGAGCGCGCCAAGCTGGCGCTTCGGGTTGCGGCCGATTTCGTTGCGCAGCCAGCGGAAAATGGCATGGGCGGTCGCCTCCGAGGTCTTGAGGACGATGTTTCCGGTAAACCCGTCGGCCACCACCACTTCCACCGGGTTCTCAAACAGGTCGTGCCCTTCGACATTGCCGCGAAAGTTGAGGTCGCTGCGCCGCAGGAGGTCGAACGACTGGCGGGTAAACCCGGTCCCCTTCTTGTCTTCGGAACCGATCGACATCAGCCCGACGCTCGGCCGTTCGTACCCGAGGACGTGCCGGGAATAGACGCTCCCCATGATGGCGTTGTGCAACATCTGGAGCGGGGTCGGGTCGGTGTTGGCCCCGGCGTCGACCAGGACGAAAAGGTTCGTTTCCGTCGGCATGGTGGCGGCGATGGCCGGGCGTTCCACGCCGGGGAGCATCCGGAGGCGGATGGTGGTCGCGGCGACGCATGCCCCGGTATGCCCGGCGCTGACGATCGCCTCGGCGGAACCGTCGCGCACCAGTTCCACGGCGCGGCTCACGGAGGAGTCCCGCTTGCGGCGCAGGGCGTCGGTGGCGTTGTCGTTCATCTCCATCACCTGCGTGCAATGGACGATCTCGACCCGCCCGTCGTTGCAGCCGACGCGGGCCAGTTCGGCCTCCAGAAGCGGGGTGTCGCCGGTGAGGTAGAGGCGTGAAATGTCGCGGTACTCCGAAAGCGCAAGGGCGGCGCCTTCAACAAGGTTGCGAGGGCCGGTGTCGTGGCCCATGGCATCAAGCGCGATCTTCATCGTGGTCTTATGGCTGCTTTGCCTCGTCCTTCGTACCGGCTGGCATCGGCGGCGGGAAGGTTCGCCCGACGAAAGGAAGCTCTCCCTTGGGCCGGGTCAGGGGCAAGGAAGAGAATAGAACGGCAGTTCGCCCGTTTTGGGTAGGAAAAAAGGGAAAAAAATCAGGCCGTCCCATCAATGTCCGGGACGGCTTGACTCGAGTCCAGCTTTCTTCCCTCTCCCCCGCGCGGTGGCGTGGCGGGAGCGGGCAGGGGAACGCGAAGCTCTTTTTTGGAGCCCTTGAATAGCAGCCGTCGGCGCTTTTTTAAGCCGAGGCGATCGTCAGAACCTGGCGGCCCTTGTAATAGCCGCACGAAGGGCAGGCGGTGTGCGAACGGACGCTGCTGCCGCACTGGCCGCAGGTCGCAAATTGGGGAGCGTGCCACCGGTTGGCGGCTTTACGATTGCGCAGACGGCGCTTGGAGACTTTATGCTTTGGAACTGCCATACGATTTTCTCTTTTCTAAGGAAGCTTTAAGGAAACTTTGGAAGGTGACGGCCGCAAAACCGTTGCCGGTGACGAAGGTGGCGACAAAAAAGGAGCCACGCGGAGGGCGGCTCGCTTTTTTTATAAGATCAATGGTTAAAGGATCGGTGTCGGGTCGGTGGTGTCAGGCTTTTTTGGACAATTCGTCGAGCTTCGCCCACGGGTTCGGTTTGCCGTTGGCATCCGGCGGGATCGAAAGGCCGTGTAAATCTCCGTTCTGTCCGTTGTGTTTCAGGTCGCCCTTTTTGTCGGTTCTTTTGTGGCTCTTGGGTTGGTTTGTCAAGTCCCGTGTGAACTTTTGCGCATTCTCACAGGTCGTGCTTTCGTCCCAATCGCAGCGCGGATGGGGCGGAAGGGCGAGGAGAATATCTTCCCTTAACGCCTCCGTCAAGTCCACGGTTTCACGTCCTTCCAATTCGATCTGGACGGCAAAATCGCGCACTTCGAGCCGCCGGACAAAGCGTTCCAGGCACGAGACGCACTCCAGTTCGAGGTCGACCGCGAGGGTGCCGGTGGCAAAAAGACCGCCGCCGGAGAGGCCGACCTCGAGATCGTACGAAACCGGGCTGATCACCCGGACCAGTTCATCCTGGAAATCGAGAATGGATGCCGGGTCCTCTCCTTCGAGGTGGAGACCGCCTACGGGAATCTGGTTGAGATGGATTTTCATAACGGGAGCAGGGCTGACGTTGGCGCCACAGCGGCGTCCGGGTGGTTGTTTTTGAACCCTTGAAAAAGCGCCGCCGGGCACCTCAACGTAACGTGATTCCCGGCGCAGGTCAAAAGGGAGCGGCGCGAAGCCGGAAGTTCATGCTTCTTTCTCCCTGGCGGCACTTTTTTCCCTCCCTGAAAAAGCGGCCCGCAGGGCAACTTCCACGTTGGGCGGGACAAACGCGCTGACCGCGCCGCCCAGGCCCGCGATCTCCTTGACGATGCGGGAACTTAAGTAGGTGTACTCCTCCTTGGGCATCAGGAACATGGTTTCGATCCGCGCTTCGAGCTTCCGGTTCATGAGCGCCATCTGGAACTCGAACTCGAAGTCCGAAACCGCCCGCAGGCCCCGGATGATGACGCACGCTTCGCTCTTTCGGGCAAACTCGACGAGCAGCCCGTCAAACCGCGTCACCTTGACGTTCGGGTAGGCCGCCAGCGCTTCGCCGAGCAGTTCCACCCGTTGTTGGTAGGAGAAGAGGCCGGTCTTGGCATGGTTGACGGCGACCGCCACGAGCACCTCGTCAAAAAGACGGGCGGCCCGTTCGATCACGTCGAGATGCCCGTAGGTGACGGGGTCGAAACTGCCTGGGTAAACCGCTCGGCGCATGGTGGGTCGATCCAACAGGACGAAGGAGCGCCTGCAAAGGAAAAACGCTTACCGCCCTTCGAAAACCGAGGCGATTTCCGCCACGATTTCCCGCGCCTTGGCCTTCGGGTCGGCGGCGTTGCGGATCGGGCGGCCGACGACGATGTAGTCGGCCCCGCCTTCAAACGCGGCGCGCGGGGTGACGACCCGCTTCTGGTCATCCTCGGTCGTGTTGTCGACGGGGCGGATGCCCGGGGAGACGATGAGCAGTTTTTCACCCAGCGTGCTCCGGAGGCGGGCCGCTTCCTGCCCGGAGGAGATCACCCCGGCGCACCCGGCTTCCAGCGCGCGGCGGGCGCGGGAGAGGACCAGTTCGGGGGTGTCGACGGTGAAGCCGAGGTCGGTCAGATCGCCCTGATCGAGGCTGGTGAGGACGGTGACGGCGAGAATCTTGACGTTCGTCCCGGCGGCGACGGCGGCTTCCATGATCTTCTGGTTGCCATGGACCGTGGCGAACTCGACCGGCCGCCCGTTGAGCGCGGCGACCGCCCGTTTGACCGTTTCGGGGACATCGAAAAACTTCAGGTCCACAAAGACCTTCTTCCCCCGCGCGGCGAGCCAGTCGATCAGTTCGAAGTACCCCCCGGCCATGAAAAGTTCCAGGCCGATCTTGTAGAACCCGACCGCGTCGCCGAGCGTTTCGACGATCGCTTTGGCTTCGTCGGCGCTCGGGAGGTCGAGGGCGAAAATCAGGCGTTGGGCGGGCGGGACCGGTTGGGTGGAAAGAAGGGTGCTCATCGGGAAAAAAATAGGCGGGAGCACCGTAACCATGGCGCGGGGCGGTCGTCGATGGTGAAAAAACTCCCTTCTTTCTTTTTGGAGGCGGTTCCCCTAAATTAACGTGCTTAGGGCGTGTTCACGAATTTGCCAAAAGCGGCTGAAAGCCGCCTTTTGGCTCAAAAATCGGTTTCTTCGGGCGTCCGAATCTCGATTCGGCCTTCCTCAGAAGCCCGATTTTGATCTCAAAATGCGTCTTTTCATCCATCTTTCTCAATTCGTGAACACGCCCTAATACCTACACGCTTTTTCTGACATGGACTCCACCGTTGCTGATTTCGTCGCGATCCTCGGCCCCAAGCGGGTGCTTTTCGAACCCGAGCATCTCGCGGCGTACGGCTTTGACGGGACGGCGGCGATTTCCGGCACGGCGTCGTGCGTGCTTTTTCCCGAAACGACGGCGGAGGTGGCGAAGATTGTCCGCTACGCCGCCGAAAGGAAGCGCCCGATCGTCACGCGCGGTTCGGGCACCGGTTTGAGCGGGGGGAGCATCCCGCAGGACGGGAGCATCGTCCTTTGCCTGGTCCGGATGAACCGGGTGGTCGAACTCGACCAGCGCAACCTGACGGTGATGGTCGAGCCGGGGGTGACGACGATCACGGTGAGCGACCTCGCCAACAGCGTCGGGCTGCTCTACCCGCCCGACCCGGGGTCGATGAAAATTTCGACCATCGGCGGCAATGTCGCGGAAAACTCCGGGGGACTGCGCGGGTTGAAGTATGGCATCACGCGCGATTACGTGATGGGGCTGGAGGTGGTCCTCGCCAGCGGGGAGGTCGTCACGCTCGGCAACCAGTGCGTGAAGGATGTCGCCGGGTATTCGATGAAGGATGTTTTCATCGGGAGCGAAGGGACGCTCGGGATCATCACCCGCATCCTCCTCAAGCTCGTTCCCAAGCCGGAGAGCAAGAAGACGCTCCTGGCGACCTTTGACCGGATGGACGCCGCCGCCGAGACGGTCTCCGCGATCATTGCGGAGAAGATCATCCCGTGTACGATGGAGTTTCTCGACCGGATCACCATCCGGTGCGTGGAGGATTTTGCGAAGATCGGGCTGCCGCTTGATGTCGAGGCGATCCTGCTGATGGAGACCGACGGGCACCCTGCGGTGACTCATGACGAAGCGGTCAGGATGGAGGCGATCGCCCGGCGTTGCGGGGCGCGGGAGGTCCAGATCGCCCGGAGCGAGGAGGAGGCGACGCGCCTTGCCACGGCACGCCGGGCCGCTTTTTCGGCGCTCGCCCGGGAAGCGCCGACGACGATCCTCGAAGATGCCACCGTCCCCCGGAGCGAACTGGCCAAGATGGTCAACTTTATCCAGGGAGTTGCCGAGCGGTATCAACTTCGCGTTGGCACTTTTGGCCACATGGGCGATGGTAACCTGCACCCGACCTTCCTGACCGACGAACGCAACCATGAAGAGATGGAGCGGGTGGAGCAGGCGATGGTCGAGATTTTTGATTACGCGGTGAAACTCGGTGGCACGATCACCGGGGAACACGGCGTCGGCCTCGCCAAGAAGAAATTTCTGCCGAACGCGATCGGCTGCGCGAGCCTCAACCTGATGAAGCAGCTTAAAACGACGCTCGACCCGGACGGGATTCTCAACCCGGGGAAAATTTTTGACCTGCCATGAGCCGACCGCCGATTACCAACCTCCCCCGCCTGACGCACCCCGACCCGAGGGAGATCATCGACGGCATCGGTCGCGCCGCGCCGCAGGGGAAGACCGGCAAGGCGGTCTACCTGAAGGAGTTGGACTATTCGGTCATCCAGCAGTGCATGCATTGCGGCATGTGCCTGCCGACCTGCCCGACTTACGACGCGACCAAGCTGGAGCGCAACAGCCCGCGCGGGCGGATCGCCCTGATGCGGCAGATCGCCGACGACAAGATGGAGGTGACCGAAGCGTTCGGGCGCGAGATGTACTTCTGCCTCGGCTGCCTGGCGTGCGAAACGGCCTGTCCCGCGGGGGTCGAGTATGGGAAGCTTTTTGAATACGCCCGTGCGGAGGTGGAACACTCCGGCGTGCTCGACAACCCGAAGCGGAGCCTCATCCGCAACGTGATGCTCCGGGGGCTTTTCACCAACCCGCACCTGCTCCGCGCGCTGGGGCGGCTGATCTGGGTCTATCAGGCGACCGGGTTGCAGCAACTAGTGCGCGATCTCAAGCTGACCCGGCTGTTGCCGAAGAAGATTCGCGAAATGGAGCCGCTGACGCCGACGGTCAAGGCGCAGTTTTCCGACCAACTCATCGCCCGGGTGGAGAGCCCTGAAAAACCGCGCTACCGCGTCGGCCTGCTGACCGGGTGCGTGCAGGATTTGATCTATTCCGACGTGAACCGCGACACGGCGGATGTCCTCCTCGCCAACGGGTGCGAGGTCGTCACCCCGCGCTCGCAGTACTGCTGCGGCTCGCTTCATGCGCACAACGGGGAGATCGAAACCGCCCGCGAGATGGCGCGGCGTTCCATCGATTCGTTTGACCTCGACGGCCTCGACGCGATCATCACCAACGCCGCCGGTTGCGGTTCGCACCTCAAGACCTACGGCCATCTGCTGCACAACGACCCGCGGTACGCCGCCCGCGCCGCGCAGTGGGACGCGAAGCTCAAGGACATCCACGAATGGCTGGCGCAGATCGGCATCACCCCGCCGCGCCCCGGGGTCGAGGCGATGAAGGTGACCTACCACGAGGCGTGCCACCTCTGCCACGGCCAGAAGATCACGCAGCCGCCGCGCGAGGTGCTCAAGGCGATCCCGGGGCTGGATCTTGTCGAACTGCCCGAATCGACCTGGTGCTGCGGCAGCGCGGGGATCTACAACATCACCCAGCCGGAGATGTCGAAGGAACTCCTTAAACGCAAGCTCGAACAGGTCGACAAGACCAACGCCCCGATCGTCGCCACGGCCAACCCGGGCTGTCTCGTGCAGATCGTCTCCGGCCTGCGCGAATCGGGCCGCGAAATCGAAGCGGTCCACCCGGTTTCGCTGCTGGCGAAGAGCTACCGTGAGCAGGGGAGGGAAGTGCCGTTGCGGAAACCATCGGCGCGATCGAAAAGCGACCCTGCGCCTGCCGGGCATTGAGCGCCCGCATCGGGGCTTCTACCTCCGCCTCGGGAAAATTAAAAATAAGGCTTGTCATTGAAATCGGAACTACGTAGTTTCAATCAGGTTTTACGTAATTCCTATTCCCTCAACCCCATGAAACGTCTCCTTCCGGTTCTTCTCGCTTTTGTGCCGCTGGCATCCGTCACAGCCGCGGATTACACCCGCAGCCTTAGCAACACACGCACCTGGGATTCCGCTGCCGACCCCTGGGTGTCGAGCGACCCGGAAGCTCCTCTTTTCCCCTCGTCTCCGGACGACCGCGTGCTCGACATCACCGGGGACGCTTCCTACGGTTTGATCCTGGGTGGCGCCCGCGAGTTGCTTTATCTCGGCAAGACTTCAAAAGGCACCATCCGCCTGTATAACACCGCAGGAGCAAATGAAAGTTTGACGGTGGGGGAAATGAAGGTCTTTGAAGGCCAATGGACCCCCTGGAGCCAGTTGGACGAAGAGGGCAAGGGCAGTCTCACCGTTTCCGTGGGCAATCTCTGGCTCGGTTCCTCAAACCCTCCTGAAGATACCAAGCCGACCGGGCGGATTAGCTTTGGTTCCACCGGAAGTAACCCTGACTTTCGCAAGGTCGACTTTCAGGTGAAGGGAGTCACCCGTCTCGAAGGTTACAATCCTGCGGTGACACTCGATAATCTGTTAAATTCCACGGATACCTCCGTCGATCTGGGACATGTCGTTTTTGCTCTGGATGTGACACCGGGCGGCACTCCGGGCCTTGGCGCCGGAGCCATTGCCGATGTCCTGAAAGTCAAAAGCCTGCGCACCGTTGCAGGCACCGAGGGGCGCGGTGACATCCGGGGAAGCGGAGGAGGGACCCTCACCATCACCGGAGACGCGGGTGATCCGTTTCAACCGGAAGGCCCCAATCTCTTTTCAAACTCGATCATCAATCAGATCAAAATTAAAAAAACCGGGACCAACCTGCAAATTTTTGATCGCGCGAGCGGCAACACCTATACGGGCGGGACGGAAATTTCCAACGGGACGCTCGCCATCCGCAATACCAGCGGCAGCGGTCTGGGCCGGGGGGCCGTGGAAGTCAGCGGAAGCGGCACGCTGGCCGGTAACGGGTGGCTGGTTCTCAATGCAGGCAACGCGGTGACGGTGAAAACCGGCGGGCGCATCGCTCCCGGCGAAGACAACCGGCTGCTAGCCCTCGACGAGTACGAAAGCGCGGCGTTTCAAACGCTCACCCTCAACGGTTCCAACCAGACGACGGAAGCGCCGCTCATGCTGGCGATGGAAAACGGCTCCTCCTTCACCTTCCGGCTTGATGCCACCGGGGCAAGTGACCGGGTCAGCTTTCTTAATTACCGCACCGGCGGCTTGACATTGGGTAGCGAAGGGATCGCCATCAATATCGACGGAGCGCTTGCCCCGGGGGCAACCTATACGCTCTTTTCCTTTGATACCACGCACGGCATCACGACGGGTCTCGTGGCGGGAGACGGTTTTGAAGGCTACCTCGCCACCTTTGACTATAGCGGCAGCACCATTACCTTGAGCGTTGTAGCAATCCCCGAGCCTTCCTCTGCGGCCTTGGCGCTGGCGGGTGTTATGACAGCGGGCTGGCTGGCCAAACGCCGCCGTTACAAGGTACTAGCATCCCCATGAAGCCGATTCGAAGCACACCCCCCAATGCCTTTAGCCTGATGGAGCTGATTGTCGTGTTCGGGCTGCTGGCGGTCCTGCTTCTCATTGCCCTGCCGGGGCTGCGCTACTTCCGCGAACGTAGCCAGGGGATCGCGTGCATGGCCAACCTGCGCCAGATTGGGGCGGCCACGCTACAGTATGCCGGTGAACATCGCAACCAGCTCCCGTTTATCTATTATGTGACCGATACCGGCGCAGGGGGCAGTGGCGCCCTCACCGGCACCTGGTATTACAACCTTGCCCCCTACCTTGGCGTCCCTCGTACGGAAGCCCCCGACCCTCTCGTGGTCTCCTCGGAACGCACCCGTCTTGGCACCCCGCAACAGCGCATCGAACGTCCATGCGTCTTCACGTGTCCCGGCCACCGCGTGACGGAATCCGGCACTTCCTGGCAACCCCACCCGATGAGTTGGCCTTCGGAGCGCCCGGTCAGCTATGCTCCACCGCTCAATTCCCGTTCGCGGGCGCACCAGAAGGGCCTCCCCGGCGTTCTTCATCCTTCCGGAGCGCAGCTTTACCCGGTGAAGCTCTCGGAAATCCCGTATCCCGCTCAAAAGATCTGGATCAGCGACTCTCCCTCGCCTGAAACGCTCAACACCTCTGCCAACCGCTGGCAGTCCGCAGAAGATTATCCTGGAGGCAACCACCCGCGTCAGGGATTCACCCGCCACAACGATGGCGGAAACGCCCTCTTTTTCGACGGGCATGTCGAATGGCTTCCGCTCTCCACCTTTATCACCGGCAAAACCATTCATACCGGCGCCATCAACCGTTACTTTGCCACCTGGCGCGATCCCGCACTCGATCCCTGATCCTGCTTCTCTGCTTATGCGTTTCTTGACTCTCCTCCTTGGTGCCGCGTTTCTTTGTTCCTGCAAACCGACACCGACTTCTCCTCCGGCCCGGCCGGAAACCCGGCAATCGCTGCAAACGGCTCCGACTTCGGAGAAGATCGACCTCTCCCATGCGATCCATGTTTCTCCCAAGGGCAGCGACGAGCAGCCCGGCACCGCCGCCGCTCCGGTAGCTTCCATCGCCAAGGCGCTCACACTGCTGCCTGCCGACCGACCTGGAGTGATCGCCTTGCAGGAGGGGCGCTATACAGAGAGCGTCCGGATTCCCGCAGCGGGAAAAACCCCGCCATTGACTCTCATGGCCGCACCGGGGGCACGCGTGGTCTTTGACGGGAGCGAAGCGTTGACCGGTCTGCGACCCTTTGAGGGAAGACCGGGGCTTTACGTCGCCAGTCTCCCCAACCGCCCCGGAATGTACGGTGCCACCGGTTTTCTTGAGATCTGGGACGATGTGGAACGCGTCCGCTACGGTAAAGTGGCCGATCCGGCGGCGGTTGCTGCTTTTGCCGCGAGCCTTTGCAAACTGGAGGGCGACCTGGTGCTCCTTCATCTTCACAGCGAAAAAGAACCTGCCGCGCTTGCCCTGCGGATCAATCGCGATGTCGAAGCGATCTCCGTCAGCCGCTCCAACGTCACGCTTCAGGGATTGCGCTTTGAAAACTATAACGGCGGCTCGACCGTGCGCGCACTCACCATCTCCGGCGCGAGCGACACGACGGTGCGTGACTGCGAGTTTGTCAACTGCACACGGGGGATCAGCAACTCCAGCCTCCGCACGGTCGTGGAGGATAGCCGGTTTCGCGAAGTCGGCCTCGGCGTCATCCACTCCGGCGGCGCTTATGTGGGGCGGAAGATCACCGTCCGCCGTTGTCTCTTTGAGAGCGCGGTGGAGCGGTTTGCCTTCAGCGATCTCTCCGAGCATCTGCGCAACGGCATCCGCGTTTATCACCCTGGCGAAGGAGCCGTGGTTGAGGATTGCGTCACCTCCGGTTTCTGGGCCGGGCTTTATATCAAGACCCGTTCAGGGGAGCCCGACTCGCTCCCCTACGAAATCCATCGCAATACCTTTCTGGACGCATGGCGCAACGGAGTCGATTGCCGGCAGCGCCGGGCCCGGGGGAGCGGCAACCTCATTGCTCAGCCTGCTTCCACGGAAGGGACGGGCGTTTATGGTAGCTACCTCGCCGAAATGGGCATAAAGCTGAAGGACAATTATTTCTTCGACGCCACCGCCAAGGGTGAGCCGCCTGCGGGAAACCGGCACGGTTCCAGCCCGTTTGTGAATGCCGCAGCGGGGGATCTGCACCTGCGCCCCGAACTTCCGCAGACCCTTGGCGCCTCGCACCAGAGGCAGGTGGAGTGGAGTCCGCGCATGGCCGCCTTTCTCTCGCCGAAGCAGGAAAATGACGCCCCTGCTGCCTTGACCCGGGAGCCGGTGGTCGCCGCTTCACGGCGGGGGGCGCTTTTGACGGTAGCTACCACCCGCCCTGTTTCATGGCGGCTCCGATACCGGGCTGCCGGGTCGGAAACGTGGAGGCACGGCACGGCGGTCTCCACGACGCCCGTGAAAGCTGAAAACATCATCGCTGCGATTCCCCACCAGGCAGAGGCTCCCGCCGAAGCAACGGTCGAGTTTGCCCTTCTTTCAGGAAAACTCGAAGCAGGCACGGTCTACGAATATGAACTGAGCGCGGCGGAAGACAGGCTCGCCCCCCTCGCCGGACAATGGATCACCGAAGGAGAGCCGAAAACGATCCATGTCTCCCCTGCCGCCACCGGAACCGGAGCCGACGGAAGCGAAGCAACTCCGTTCGCGGAGATCCAGCGTGCGGTGGAACACGCTCTGCCCGGGGATACCATCCGCATCGCCCCCGGTCTTTACTCCGCGCCGGTAGTGCTTCGCCACGGCGGAAGACCCGACGCTCCGATCACCCTGGAAGGAGCCGGAATCGACGCCACTCTTCTTGACGGCGGAAAACGCCACGCCACGCTGCTCGATCTTCAGAATGCCCCCGATGTGGTGGTCCGTGGCGTGCAGGTGCGCTGGTTTGGAAACTTCGGCCTCTACGCGCTTCAAAGCCCCCGCCTGCGGGTGGAGCAGTGCTGGTTCTGGAACCATCCGCTGACCGAACGCGGCGCGTGTGCGACCGCCATGCACCTGCGTCAGTGTGAAGAGAGTACCATTACCCGCACGCTCATGACGCAGCTCCAGAGCTGTGCCGTGGTGGTCGAGTCGCCCCGGCTGACCTTTACCCATAACACCACGTACAGAAACTCCTACTCCGGGCTGGATCTCATCCATTCCGCGAGCGGGAGCCGCGTCATGCACAATAGCCTTACCTTTACCGGCAACCGCTCGCTGGTCATTCGGGAACGCGATCCCGAGGCGCTCGCCTCATTGCTCTGCGACACCAACAACTACGGCTCGCAGGTGCGTTCCATTGCGCCCGCCCGTCCGGAGAACGATATCAAAGTGCCGGAACGCTACCACTACTCCGGCAACAGCAAGGCGATCCTGGCCGTGGTCGGCAAAGACGGCGTGTACCATGAGTTTCACCGCATGGGCGACTGGCAGGCGTACCTGGGCAAGGACGCGCACTCTATCTTTGCTGATCCAGAGTTTGTCGATCCCGCACAGGGCGATTTCCGCCTGCGACCCGGTACGCCTAATCGCCTGTCGGACGGCACGATCATCGGAGCGCTGCCGGTCGCGCCTGCTACAGCCAGGGCGGTTGGTCTCCAGAGCGAAGCCTTCCATTCCGTGAGGCAAGCGCCTATATTGACGCCATGAAGACCGTCTTGAAAACCGTTACCCAAGCCGACATTGCCCGTGCGCTGGGGATCTCTCAGACCACGGTCGGCCTTGTCGTCGGGCAGAGCACCAGCGCGCGCGGCAAAGAGAAGCTCAAGCCGGAGACGATTCAACGGATCGAAGCCAAAGCCAGGGAGATGGGCTACCGGCCCGACCGGCATGCACAGATTATGCGCCGGGGGAAAACCACGCTGATCGGCATGATCTATTCCGGCGTGGCCTTGCAGGTGGCCAACGAACGGGCTTTTTGCGTGAATCAGGCGATCAAGGAACGCGGGTACGAGATGGTCCCCTTTGATGTTCGCTGGACCGGCGGTCAACATACTGAAGCGCTGGAATATATGATGGACATCAAGGCCGCCGGCATGCTGCTTTCGGCTTCGTATATCGACCCCGAAGAATTCGACCGTTTGCAGCAGGTCAAGACCCCGATGGTCGGCCTTTCCGCCTTTGAAATGGAGGGGATGCCTCTGGTGCGAAGCAATATGCGGGACGGGATGCGCCAGGTCGCCGATCATCTCCTTGCAGAGGGGCACCGGCGTCTGGTCCAGCTAAGTTATTCGTCTCGACCTGAAGTGCCCCTTGCCAACTGGGTTTGGCAACAGAGGCAGCAGGCAGCCGGTTTTCGCGAGGGACTGCTTGCGGCAGGCGGCCGCCATCAGGTCTGCTCACTGGCCGGGTATGCCCAATGGCTTCGGGAGTCTGCCAATGACCCCGGGCCGTGCGGCATCACGCTCTGCATCACCGGGAAAATCAAGCAGGAAGCTTCCGTCTGGAACCCTTACCATTTTGGCGCTGCCTTTGCGCGGGAACTCCTGAAGGCCGCCGAGTTGCCTGATGCCGTCATCTGTCCCAACGACGACTGGGCCTTCGGCTTTGCCAACGAAGCGGTTCGCACCGGTCTTTCCGTCCCTCAACAACTGGCGATTACCGGTTACAACGCTTCCGCTCTTGCAGAAGCGTTTCATGTCCCGTTGACGACGGTCACCCAGCCGACTTCGGAAATGTCGAAACTCGCTGTAAGCCTGTTGATTGACCGGATCGAAGGGAAACCTCCGGATTGCGGCACCTACGATCTGCCGGGGGAATTGATCGTACGCGCTTCTTCCCTGCGGCTTAGGGCGTTTTAAATAAAACTATAGCCGCATGAATTGAACCAATGTGGAGGCGCTTTCCACGCTGGGATCGTCCTCGAAGGCGAGTCATGTTGGAAAACCGCCACGCCGCGACGGTCTTCGCCATCGACCGGCTCCGGCAGTCGTAAGCGGGGACCACCCCACGCGTGGGGATACCCAACGCCGGAAAGATCGGCTAGGATACGCTCCATCAAATCCTTAGATTATCCCCAATTTTCAGCGTTCACTGCCGGATGAACTTCCTGCGACCTGCTGCCGGATATTGAAATGAACGCAACCATTCCTTTAACCGAAGAAAAATCCAAAACGTTGCTTGTTTGTTCGGAAGCTTCTCTTCGATACGAAAGCCGCTCCGGGAGTCTGGGACATTTGGAGTCCAGCGAGCGCTACCGGGCCGTCCTGCGCCGTCTTGAGGAATCCGGTTTGATTCGCCACGTGCAAAGGCTGACGGAGCGGCCGGCGACCGGGGAGGAACTCCGGTTTTGTCACGACGAAGCCTACATCGGGCAGGTTGAGAGGGAATGCCGGACGGGCGCGCCGGTTCTTTCCACCGGTCCCCGGGACACGGAGATCAGCCCCGGCTCCTGGTTTGGCGCCCTCGGGGCCGTCGGCGCCGCACTCACGGCCGTGGACCGGATCATGGCAGGGAAAGCCGTTCGCGCCTTCTGCGTATCCCGACCTCCCGGCCACCATGCCAATGCCCGGGTCGGCATGGGAGGCTGCCTGTTCAATTCAGTGGCCATCGCCGCACGGCACGCACAACGCCGCCATGGGGTTAAAAAGATTGCCATCCTGGACTGGGATGTTCACCACGGCAACGGCACCCAGGACCTGTTTTACGAAGAGGGTTCGGTCTTCTTCTGTGATGTGCATGAGTCGCCCCTCTATCCGAAAACCGGCGAGGCGTCCGAGACAGGCGCGGGCGCTGGAGTCGATACCACCCTGAACCTTCCGCTTCCCGCAGGCTCCGGACGGGACGAAGTTCTGGGCGCGCTGGAAAAACATTTCATTCCCGCGATGGAGAAGTTTCAGCCGGAGCTTTTTCTGATTTCCGCCGGGTTCGACAGCCGCAAAGGCGATCCGTTGGGCCATTTCAATCTTCTCGATGAGGACTTCGCGGAGCTGACCCGCCTGATGATGAAGCTGGCCGCAGTTCACTGCCAGGGGCGGATTGTTTCGGTCATGGAAGGCGGCTACAACCCTCCCGGCCTTGCGGCAGCCGTGGAAGCACACCTGGGGGCTTATGTTGATGCAAATTAATCGGCCAGTGAAAAGAAATCCTTCACCTTCTCGTGCAACTGGCGGTGATCGGGATTTCCCTTCATCCGGCTGGAGCGGGGGCGTCATTCCAAAAGGGTCGCTTGTCCGGTGGCTTTTGCTCGTGGGATTCTGCCTGGGGATCACCACGCTTCCGCTGCTGGCGCAAAATCCTTTGTATCCGTATACCGGAATGGTCGCCTTTGGTGACAGCCTCAGCGATGGAGGAAACCTCAACTCTCTACTGAGCGGATTGCTTGAGGAAAACGAAGTCCAGAATTTGACCGGCTGGGACCCCAATTATTATTACAATTACCGTTTTTCGAACGGCCCGGTGTGGGTGGACTATCTCTACACCAGTCTCGGCTTCGGGCCTGTCGGGGCCATGGGAACGAATGATGGGGTAAACCACATGAATGGCACCAACTTTGCCTGGGCGGGAAGCCGCAGTGGCACGGGAAGCTATGGCGGAATCTTTCCCAATCTCCTGACGCAGATCGATTATTATTCCCGCCAGTTGGGTGAGAACAATGAATTTCTTCCGGATCCCGCCACCACGCTTTTCACCCTTTGGAGCGGAGCCAATGATGTCTTTGCCTCAGTCGATAAGGACGACCCCATCACCCCCGCCCAGGTAGCCGGCAATCTCTCGCTGGCGATCACTTCCCTGTATGCGGATGGCGGAAGGTTTTTTGTCGTCCCCAATCTGCCTCCGATCGGTCTGATTCCCAGTTATATCGACGATCCGATCAAGGGGCCCAAGGCCATGGCGTTCGTGGATAGTTATAATAGCCTGCTTGACACCGAGCTGGCTGCTTTGTCCGAAAATCTGGATGACCTTCACATTATCAAAGTCGATATCCATGCGTTGTTCCTCACCATCATGGCGGACCCGGCGGAATACGGTTTCACCAACGTGACCGACACGGCCTATATTCGTTATGGAGAAGAGCCCTACCCGGTGATTGATCCACCCTACGGGGAACTGACACCTAATTCGGAAGGCTACTTTTATTGGGACGCGGCGCACGGCACCACCGCTGCAAACGCCCTGATTGCCGAGGCGGCTTATTTCGCCGCCGTTCCCGAACCGTCGACCTGGCTTTATCTCCTTCTGGCCGGGCTGAGCGTGCTTGCCTGCGGAAGGAAGCCATTCTCATCCATTTATCGATAAACACGGCAACACTTGGGCGGGTCGGGACTGGCGCTATGGTATCGGGCTTTTGCTCCTTGCCATTTCCGGTCTCTTGATGGTGGTCGGAATCGTGGCCGTGTTTTCAGGATATGGCCGGGAAGAATCGCTTGGTTCGCCGGTCTGGTTGCTGGCCGGTCCGGCGGAAATCCTTTGTGTTCTGGCAGCGGCGATCCTCGGCAACGAGAAATATCAGAAACTGGCCCGGAAAGTCCACCACTCCACCCGGCCATCCGGCACCGACTGGCGCAAGGCCCGGCTTCGTTATTATCTCGGGCTGGCCGGATGTCTCTTCAATGGAGTGCCGCTCGCCCTCTACGCTTACGTGCCCGGACTGCTGCCGGGCGGAACCACCAAGGCGGGCATCCTCGTCATTGCCGATCTGGTTTTCCTGGTGAGCCTGTTTTTTGCCGGCGGGGAATTTTGGGAAAAACTTCGCCGCCTCTTCGTCTGGGAGGGCGGCCAAGGTCACGTGGAATGATCGCAGGGAGGCGCCGGTCGTTGGTGACGTTAGTCTATGGTCGCAACCTCGGTCGATGGTTCGATCCTTACTTCGAGCCATAGAGTCGACACGGCACTTCGATCGGCAACGGCGGCAGGCGGCGCTTCAGGAGTTTGGCCTCCAGCAGGCGGACCATTTCGGTGACCAGTTCATCGAGCGGGATTTCGACCCGTGTGACCGCCATCGGGTAGCGATGCCGAATACCTTTGACCCCGAGTACGACCACCTCCCACTCCCGCCATCCGGCCGGGCCGGTCTCTTCCAGCGCCCGGGCGACACCGCGCAGGAGAATGTCGTCGACCACGATCATCGCCTCCCTGGGCGAATCGTCGGGTTGCCATCGGGAGAGCGCCTGCGTGACCATCTTGTAGCCGAGCGAATCGAGCGAGATCTCCGGGCTGCATTCCGGGATGAGGATGGTGCGCGAGATTTCGATCGCCTGTTCTCTCGCGTTGCGCCGGGCCATCTCCAGAAAGCGGGCGTTGCCGCTGTCCCGCGCGATCAGCAGCGTCCTGCGGAACCCGTTGCGGGCGAGATGTCCGAACGCCAGCCGGAAAAAGCTCTCCCGGCTGTAGGAAAGCTCCCCGCCGTGGAACGGGGTGCAATAACGGACCCGCGGCAGTTCCAGCGCCCATTGCATCGACTGGTAGCGGACCGGGTCAAACCCGAAATCGATCAACGCCACGGGCCGCAACGCCCGGATCGACTCCGAAACCTCCAGCGTCGGGACGGCGGTGTCGCGTTCCTCCGCGAAGCGTTGGTGCAGATTGTCAAAAAAATGGGCATCGTAACCGGCGCGTTCGAGCGCGGCGTCGAGCAGTTGCATCGTCTTGCGCAGCGAATGGAAACGCTCCTCCTTCGGGTCGTTCTCAATGAGCACCGCCACGCGGCTCCGTTTGCGCCGGGCGCGGACCACGGTGCCCAGCCGCGGTTTGCGTTCCAGATAGCCGAGCCGGGCGAGCCGTTGCAGCGCACGTTGCAGATGGATCGGGTTGATCTCCCACTGCGCCGCGAGCGTGGCGGTCGGCGCAAGGCGCTCACCAGCGGCCAGTCTCCCGGAACCGATCGCTTCGAGCAGAGCGCGTTCGACCTGGAGGTCGAGCGGTTCGGTCGCGTTGAAACTCGGCTTCAGCATAAAAAGGGGTGATATATGTTAGCGGCGAAGGGTGCAGGAATTCAAGCGACGGTTGCCCGGGGGCGGCGGGGAGCGGCACGATGGTTCCCCGACCGACCCTTTTTCTCTCATGAATCCATACCAGATTGCCGCCATCACCCTGCGCCTTTGCCGGATCGAGCTGACCCATCCGTTTCACTATTCCAGCGGTGAAACCGACCCTGATCTTTTTTCCATCGTCGTCGAAACCTCCCTGCGTGGCGGCGCGCCGTCGGGGTGGGGAGAGTGGCTGCCGACGAGCATCATCTACGAACCGGGGCATATCGGACGTTCCGGGATCGACGAATGGGAAAAGGCGCAGGAAGCCGCCGCAGCGCTGGTCGGTACCGACGCGCGGGAGCGCAACCTCTGGATCGCCGGCGAATGGCTCCGGGAAGATGCCAACAGCCTGGTTGACGGTTTTGACTTTGCGCTGGCCGACGCCGTCGGGCGGCAGGCGGGGTGGAGCGTGCAGCAGCTTCTCGGCGGCGGACGGCCCGCCGTTTGGGGGATGCCGGTGGTCCCGCTCGACACGCCCGACGCGACCGCCCGGCATTGCGCGGCGTTGTTTGCCGAAGGCGGCTACCGCTGGTTCAAGCTCAAGCCGTCGTGCGACAGGGAGCGCGATCTCGAAACGCTCGTCAAGATCCAGGAAGGCATCCCGGCGAAACTCGGGTTTTACATTGACCCGAACTATCAGCTTTCCGGTGAGGTCGACGCGGTGGTCGACTACCTCAACACCCTCCACCCGGCAGGGCTGGCGGTCTGCGAAGACCCGATCCGCCCGGGGCTGGACCTCTATCGGGAGATCTCGGGGCGGACGGCGGTCAAGCTGATGGTCGATGAAAAGGCGCGGACGATTGAGCAGGTGCTTGCGGTCGGCAAGGCGGAAGCCGCAGGAATGATCAACATCCACGCCAACTGGGCGGGGGGCTTCCGGGGCGGGCTGCGGCGCGCCGAACTGGCGGCGGCGTTTGGCATGGGGTCGATCATCGGCTCGGTCCGCTACCTCGGCTTCGGTTCGGCGGCCTACCAGACGCTTTCCTCGCTGATGCCGTACGACTCCCCGTGCGAACAGGCGGCTGATGCCACCTACATCCGCCGCCTCGCGGTCCGCAGCCTGAACGAAGTCCGCGACGGCAGGGTGATCCTCTCCAGGGAACCGGGCTTCGGCACGACCCCCGACCACGAGGCGCTGGAGGCGCTGACGCTCAAGCGGCTCTGCTTTCAGTAGAGGATTTCGCCCAGGGCTTCGAGCGGCGCGGGGCGTTTTCCCTGGCGGACGGCGAAGACGTGGGTGATTTCCGGCGCTCCCTCCAGCGCGAGCGCCACGGCGGACGCGCCGATGGAGCCGGTCAGCGCGGCGGGGAGGATGGCGATACCCGAACCCGCCGCCACCATCAGGGCGACGGCCTGCGCGCGGGGCGATTCCAGAATGATCCGGGGGCGGAAACCGGCTTCGCGGCAGAGTTCGCGCACATGAACGGCAAAGGCCGGGGCCGATTCGCCCGAGACGGCGATGAACGACTCTCCGGCGAGGTCGCGAAGGGCGACCCGCTTTCGGTCGGCGAGCGGGTGCCCCCTCGGGACGAAGCAAAGGAGCGGTTCGCGCCGCCAGGCTAATAGCTCCAACCCCTCGGCGCGTTCCAGCGGGGCGAGGCCGATGAATCCGCCGTCGAGGTTCCCTTCGAGGATCGCGCGGATCTGCTCGTGTGGCGAGAGGTCGTGGAGCATGATCTGCACCTGCGGGTGATTTTCGCGGAAGGAACGGAAAACATCGGCCAGTTCGTCGTTCATGACCGCGCTCACAAAGCCGAGACGCAACCGCGCGGTCTCTCCCAGCCCGCACCGGCGGGCGGCTTCCCCGGCGCGGATCAACTGTTTGGGGATGGCGTGGACCTCGTCGTAGAAAAGCGCTCCGGCGGCGGTCAGGGAGATGCGGCGCGGCTCGCGCAGGAAAAGCAGCGTGCCGATTTTTTCCTCCAGCGTCCGGATATGGCGGGAGAGAGGGGGCTGGGCGAGGTGAAGCCGTCGCGCGGCGCGGGTGAACGAAAGCTCCTTGGCCACGGCAAGGAAACACTCCAGTTCCCGAAGCGAATAATCCATACCGATTTGGTATCAGAAAACGCAAATAACAGTCATTTTTATTCTTGCTGGAAATCGCTAATTTTTGGGGCATGGCCATCAGCGATACCATCAAGAAGGGGGCGATCCGGGCTCCCCACCGCAGCCTGCTGCGGGCGACCGGAATGATCGAGAGCGACGCGGACTGGGAAAAACCGTTCATCGCCATTGCCAATTCGTTCGTGCAGATCATCCCGGGTCATGCCCATCTCGACAAGGTGGGGCGGAAGGTGCGCGCGGCAGTCCGGGCGGCGGGCGGGGTGCCCTTCGAGTTCAACTGCATCGGCGTCGATGACGGGATTGCCATGGGCCACGGCGGGATGAAGTATTCGCTCGCGTCGCGGGAACTGATTGCCGACTGCATCGAAACGATGTTGCGGGCGCACTGTTTTGACGGGGTGGTCTGCATCCCCAACTGCGACAAGATCGTTCCTGGCATGATGATGGGGACGGCGCGGGTGAACATCCCGACGCTCTTTGTCTCGGGCGGGCCGATGGCATCGGGCAGAAACCCGACCACGGGGGAGTCGCTCGATCTTGCCTCGGTTTTTGAAGCCGTGGGGCAGCTTTCCGCCAAAACGATCACGGAATCGCAACTGGAGGAGATCGAACGCAATGCCTGCCCGACCTGCGGCTCCTGCTCGGGGATGTTTACGGCCAATTCGATGAACTGCCTCTGCGAAGCGCTCGGGCTGGCGCTGCCGGGCAACGGGTCGATCCTCGCGACCGATCCGGCGCGCGACGCCTTGTTCGCCCGGGCGGGGCGGCGGATCGTCGAACTGGTCAAGGAGAACCTGCGCCCTTCGGATCTCCTGACGCGCGAGGCGTTTGAAAACGCGCTCGCGCTCGACATGGCGATGGGCGGCTCCTCCAACACGGTGCTCCACACGATCGCCGTGGCTCACGAGGCGGGGGTGCCGCTGACCATGGCCGATTTCAACACGATCGCGGCCCGGGTGCCTCATCTCTGCAAGCTCGCCCCCTCGGGACGCCACTATATGGAAGACCTCGACCGCGCCGGGGGTGTTTTTGCGGTCCTCAAACGGCTGGGCGAGCGCCCCGGCCTGCTGCACGCCGAAGCGTTGACCGTCGCGGGGACGACGCTCGGCGAAGTGATGGCGCAGGCGCAGGTGACGGATGACGAGGTGATCCGCCCGCTGGAGCGCCCGTATTCCGAGCAAGGGGGGCTGGCGGTCCTGTTCGGCAACCTCGCGCCGGAGGGGTCGATCATCAAAACCGCCGGGGTGGCTCCGTCGATGATGCGCTTTACCGGGAATGCGGTTCTTTTCGAGTCGCAGGAGGCGGCCCACATCGGCATCCTGACCGGTGCGGTCAAGGCGGGCGACGTGGTGGTGATCCGCTACGAAGGCCCCTCGGGCGGCCCGGGCATGCAGGAGATGCTTGCACCGACTTCCGCCATTGCGGGCCGGGGGTTGGACGAAAAGGTGGCCTTGATCACCGATGGCCGCTTCTCCGGCGCGACCCGGGGCGGCGCGATCGGCCACGTTTCGCCCGAAGCGGCGGCCGGGGGGCCGATTGCGCTGGTCGAGGCGGGCGACCGGATCGAGGTCGACATCCCGGCGCGCACCCTTTCTCTGCTGGTTTCCGACGAGGAACTGGCCCAACGACGCGCACGCTGGACCCCGCCGCCCCGGAAGGCGCGGAGCGGTTATCTGGCGCGTTATGCCGCGATGGTGACGAGCGCGGCTACGGGTGCGGTGTTGAGGTCGGATTTCTGACCGCGCTCGTCACCCCCTGCGAGGCGGTTTCCACCAGTTCGGGGAGCACGGGGACCGGCGCGGGTTGCAAGAGCCCGTAGCTGAGAAGCTGGCTGGTGTCGGTCCATTTTCCGGCCTTGTCGCTGCGCATGACGACGGAGATCACTTCGCGGTGCTCGCGCGAGGCGGCGCAGACGAGGACGTGCCGCGCGGCGTTGGTGTAGCCGGTCTTGCCGCCGGTACACCCTTCGAAGGTGACCAGCAGCTTGTTGCTGTTGCGCAGGTGGGTGGTGCCGCGCGGGCTTTCCCAGTCGTACTCGCCGGTGCCGACCAGTTGCCGGAACATCGGCTGTTGCATGGCGGTCCGGGCGATGAGCGCCATGTCGTGCGGCGTGGAATAATGTTCCTTGTCGTGCAGCCCGTGCGGGTTCCTGAACTGGCTGGAGGTCGCGCCGAGCTGGTGCGCCCGGTAGGTCATCTTGGCGGCAAAGGCCTCGACGCTTCCGGCGTTGTCGCGCGCGAGGGCGTGGGCGACATCGTTGGCACTTTTGAGCAGGAGCGCGTAGAGCAACTGGCGGCGGGTGTAGTGTTCGCCCGTCTTGAACCCGATGGAGGTCGGCTCGACCTGGGTGTCTTCAAGGGCGATCTCCACCTCCTGGTCGAGGTGGCCCGCTTCGATCACCAGCAGCGCGGTGAGCATCTTGGTGGAACTGGCCGGGTAGAGCCGTTCCCCGCTGTTTTTTTCGTAAAGGGTCTCGCCGGTGAAAGCGTCGAGGAGGATCGCCCCTTCCGCGATCAGCTTGATCCTGGCAGCGTCGTGGATCTCCTGAAACTGCATGGAGGTCGGGCCTTTCGGGGAGGCCGAAGTTCGTTTTCGGCTGCTCCGGGCCTCAAGGGAGGGAGGATAGAGAAAAAGAGCGATGAGAGCCAGGCAGGTGACCTGCCGGAGCCGGGCGAAAGGTGTGGGAGCCGGACGGCTCACGGAGCGATGGTGGCGTGGTGCATCATCCATGGGTGGTCGGGTTGGTGGGCAACAATGGCGTTGTAAACATCTGAAGAGGAACCGGTGTAGGGCAGGGCAAGCAGGTCGGCAAAAGCACCCGGAGCGATCACGCCCAGCCGCCCTTGTTGGCCGAGCGCACGTGCCGGATTGACGGTTACCGTCCGCAGAAGCGTTTCGGAAGTCAACCCGGGAACGGTTTTTTGTGCGGCGCGGAGTTCTTCAAAAAGGTTGAGATTCGTGTTGCTGGCGAGGCTGTCGGTGCCGATGGAGATGATCGCCCCGGCGGCTTCGAGCCGTTGCCACGGGAAGGCGGGGTGCCGGAAATAGGCGTGGCTTTTGGGGCAATGGGCCACAAACCACGGCGCGCCGGTGGCGGCCATGAGGCGGGCGTCCTCTTTGTCGAAGGTGTTGACGTGGGCGAGCAGCCACTCCGGGGAGATCAGCCCGGTGGCGAGCGCCTGGGCGAAGGGGGAGCGGCGGCCGCAGTCGTCCATCGGCCTCCCGAGACCGGCGAGGAAGGTGGCGAGCGGTCCTGTTCCTTCGCGAAACATCGCCTCTTCGTCGCACGACTCCGCAAGGTGGGTGGTGAGCCGCAGGGCGGGGTCGCGGGTCGCCGCCTGCGCGCAAAGGCGGTAAAGCCCGGGGGAAGCGGTGTAGAGGGCGTGGGGGCTGACGCCGTAGCCGCCGAAGGGAGGGCGCCCGGCAAAAGTGGCGAGCGCGGCGTCGAGAAGCTGGCCGGCATGGGCGGGATCGCGCAGGTCGATCAGTTCCGGCACCCACCAGGTCCGGACCGGGAACGGCTGCGGCAGGCGCGCCAGCAGGTGGGGGAAGGCGGCGAGGTTGACGACGGTGCTCGTGCCGTAACGCCGCAGTTCCGCGAACCCTTCCGTGATGGAAGCGAGGTAGTCGTCGTCGCTCCAGCTCGCTTTGAGCGCGTTGATCTCCCCGATCCAGCGGGAAAACGACGCCTGTGGGGGGAGTTTCCCCCGCATCGCGGTGTAGTCGAGGTGGCAATGGGCGTTGATCAGTCCGGGGAGGAGGACGGTTTCGCCGAGATCGAGCCGTTCGGGCGTGCGACCGGCCCGGGCGGCGATTTCGTGGAAAGGGCCGGCGGCGACCACTTTGCCCCCGGCGACCAGCACGCCGCCGTCTTCGATGGGGGGCGACCCCTCCTCCATCGTGACGACCAGCCGGGCGCGGAGCAGCTTCATTTCCGTTCCTTGACGGCGGTGCGGATCGCGGCGACCAGCAGGTTGCACGCTTCGTTGCAGGGGAGGGGGAACCGGTCGGGCGCGGTTTCCCGTGGCGGGGCGGCGGCGGCCCCCCCCGGGGCGAGCGGCCAGAGCACGCGGTTCTGGCACCCGGCCCCGCATTGGGCGGTGATGACCCGGTGCGCCTCCTCGTCGGTGACTTTTCTGGCGACGGTGTACATGCCGGTCTGCCGTTCCAGCGTTTCGCGCAGCGGCACGGGGCAGAGGGCTCCGCGCGCCCGGGCGGCGGCCTGGCCGAGGGCGGTCGGGTAGAGAAAATCGAGCGCACGGCGCAGGGCGGCGAAGCTGTCGAGTTCCAGCTTCCAGCCGCGCCGCAGGGTAGGGGAGGCTTTCAGGGGCCGGAACGCCCCGGCGTCGTCGTACATTGCGATGGAGCGCGCCGCTTCCGGGGTGCGGAAGGGTTCGAGTGTGTCGTGAGGCGTCGCGCCGTCGCGCCAATGGGTCAGGAGAAAGCCGGACGGCCCGCTGCGGGTGATCGCGACTTCGCCGAGGCGTTCCCCCCCCGTTTCCAGCCACTCCCGGAGGTGGGCGTCGATCCGGTCCGGCCCTTCCCGGGGCGGAAGCGACGGCTTTTCCGGGTGGGCGGCGTCAAACGCGGCAACCTGGTCGAGGATCACTTCGGCAAAGAGCGGCTCCGTGCCGATCGCGCTGGCGTAGTAGAGCGAGCGGCCGTGCAGGTGGTGCGGGTTGTGCCAGAAGACTTCGCGCTGGCTTAAAGCCGCGCCGACTTCGCTTTCGATCCCGAGCAGGACGGGGATGTCCTGGTAACTGTGCAACCCGTCGGCCACGAAGAACGGGACGACGACGACGTGCGGGCAGCGGGTCAGGCTCGCCCAGTCGTTGACGAGCGGCGCTTCCTCCATGTAGACCGCCATCACCTCGCCGTAGAGCCCGAGCGCGGTGATCTCGCGCACCTGCCGCTTGACGGCGACGGCGGAGTTGTCGTTGAGCGCGGTGCCGTGGCCGACGATCAGGAGCGAGACCTCCGAAGGGGGCACGCCGGGGGCGACTTCCGCCGCGCGGTGGAGGAGGACGCGCGTCATCTCCGGGTGGCTGCCGACCGGGTCGCAGTAGTAGATTGCCCGGTCTCCGGTGCGGGTGATCGGCCCCTCCAGTTCCAGTTCCCGCGGGATGACCCGCTGGGTGAAATACCCTTCGCTGATGAAGTTGGGGACGACGTAGACCTCCCGGCTTTCGACCGTGCGCAGGACGCGGCGCAGTTCCGGCTCCTCCTTCCAGAAGGCGGTCTGCACTTCGGCGAAGAGGCCGCGTCGGCGGATCGCGTCGGCGTGTTCCCAGGTCGGGACGGCGGAGTCCGGGTTCAGGGTCGAGCCATGGCCGACGATGACCAGGGCGGCGTCGCGGTACGGGGTGGCGGTGTCTTGTTTATTCATCCTTTCCGTTGTTTCCGTCGGCACGGGCGGGCGGGGAAGCGGGTGAAACCGGTTGCGCGGGCGGCACCCGCAGCGCGGCGACCTTGTCGACCCGGTGGCCATCCATGTCGACCACTTCGAGCTTCCACCCGGCGTGTTCGACGATGTCGCCTTCGCGCGGCACCCGCTGGAGGCGGTCGATCAGGAACCCGGCGAGCGTCTGGAACGCTTCCCCGGCTCCTTCGGGTTCGGTGAAACCTTCGAGCCCTTCGCTGACTTTTTCAATCTCGATCATCGCATCGATCAGGAACGAGCCATCTTCGCGACGGGTGATGACCGGGGCATTGCGTTCCTCGCGCGAGGGCATGTCGCCGACGATCGCCTCGAGCAGGTCGGTCAGGGTCACCATGCCGACGACCCCGCCGAACTCGTCGACCACAAACGCGACGTGCACCCGCGTCTGCTTGAAGGTTTCGAGCAGGTTGATGGCGCTCTGGTGTTTGGGGACGATGAGCGGCGGGCGCATGATGTCGCCGAGCCGCACCGGGATGTCGGCGGCCAACTGGCAGTAGAGCGACTTGACCGAGACGTAGCCGACGATGGCGTCACGGTCCTCCCGGTAGACGGGGAAGAACGGGTGGTTGCTGGTGACGATCTTGTGCCAGATGTCGGCATGCACTTCGTCCTCCTGAAGCCAGACCATCTGGAGCCGGGGGGTCATGATCCCGGCGACATCGAGCTGGGCGAGGTCGAAGACCCGTTCGACCATGTCGGACTCGACCCGGTGAAAGGTGCCGGTGGTCAACCCTTCGCGGACCAGCACGGTCAGTTCCTCCTTGGAGACCCCCTCCTCCGTGGCGACCCGCGCGCCGAAGAGCGCCAGGAGGCGGTCGGTCGACCAGCTTAAGAACCGGACGGCGGGGTTGGCGAGCAGGGAGAGCGTCGTCATGAACCGGGCCATCCGGATGGAGGTCTCCTCGGGCCGGAGCATGGCCAGCCGTTTGGGGACGAGTTCCCCGATGACGAGCGAAAAATAGGTCAGGAGCACGACCACCACCCCCATCGCGAGCTTGTCGGCGTACGCCCCGAGCAGGGGGATCGGCTTGAGCCACTCTGCCACGGGCCCGGCGAGCGCGGCCCCCCCGAAAGCCCCGGCGATGATCCCGACCAGGGTGATCCCGATCTGTACGGTGGAGAGAAAACGGTTCGGTTCCTCCGCGAGGCGCAAGGCGGCGCGGGCTCCCGGTCGCCCTTCATCGGCAAGGGTTTTCAGACGCCCCCGCCGCGAGGAGACGATGGCGATTTCCGTCATCGCAAAAAGCCCGTTGGCCAGCAGCAGGAGCAGGATCAGTAGCAGTTCAATCATAAAACGGACCGCTGTTGCAGCGTCCAGCCGGGAGCTTAAGCCGCAATCCCGCGAAGGGAAAGCGAGGATTCGTCTTTGAGGGGAACGAAAAGGAAAGGCGATCTTTTTGCCGTTTTTAGGGTTGATTGAGCCGGGAAGTAAGGGTTGATTCACGGCGTGATGCTGGGACGACTTTTTTTGGGAATGGTAGGGCTTGCCGCGCTGGCGGTTTCCGTCATCGGGAAACCGGCACAGGCCGGTGCACCGCTCGGGCCGGAGGTGCGCCAGTTGCTGGTGAGCATCGCGCCGGACTGGGATGCTTCGCAGGGGAAAATGATCGGGCTCGAACGCGACGGTCGCGGCGGGTGGAAGACGACTTTCAAGCCGGTGCCGGTCCTTTTCGGGCGCAACGGGCTGGCGTGGGGGCGCGGCGTGCTTGGCACGGGGGAACCGGGGCGGGCCAAGGTGGAGCGCGACGGCCGGGCTCCTGCCGGGGTCTTCCGGATCGGTAAAATTTATACGCACGACCCAACGCTCCCCAAGGGAGCCGATTACCCGTACCACACGATCACCAAGGCCGACGCCTGGATCGACGATCCGAACCTGCCGCAGTACAACCGCCACGTGGTGGTCGATCCCGAGAACCCGCCCGCGTGGTTTGAAAAGGAGAAGATGCGGCACAACGACTTCGCCTACCGGTGGCTGGTCGAGATCCGGCACAATGCCGACCCGCCCGTGGCCAACATGGGAAGCGCGATCTTTTTTCACATCCGCCGCGGCAAAACCCGCCCCACCGCCGGGTGTACCACCATGGAGGAAGCCACGCTCGCCAACATGATCCGCTGGCTCGACGCCGGGCGCAACCCGCACTACGCGCTCCTGACCTGGGCGGAATACCAGAAAAAATGGAAGGCGTGGGGCCTTCCTTCACCAGAGACGATCCGCGCGATCGCTCCTTGAAGGCCTGCTCATGATCGCCGCTTTTCTCGCCGACGCCGCCCAGCACGGCAACTATATCGTGGAGATGCTCGACCGCAGGGGAGGCAACTTCTGGGCCACCCCGTACCGGTTCGTGATGACGATCTTTCTGAGCGTGCTGGTGATCTGGCTGGTGGTGCGGATTCTCAAGTCGGATTCCGGCTCGTAAAACTTGTTCCCCGGCAGTTGGGACGGGGCAGGTTGCTTCGGTGACCTTGAAAATTGACCACAGGGTAGTGATTTTTTGACTTGGTGGACAATTTTTTGATGAATTTCGGGGTTTTTCTTTGACAACGACAATCGTGAGGTTATTCTGACCACCGAAATGACCACAGATCGACCTGAAAACAATAAAATCTCCGTTGGCCTGCTTGGTTTTGGCGTTCGCCTTCGCTCGGTGGTCAGAAAAGTGGTCTCGGCAGGCGCGGGGCGGATCGGAATCGGGGCGATCCACGATCCGAACCCGGAGGCGGTGCGCGCCGCCATCGCCGACCATGGGGACGGGGTCGCGGTTTACGAGTCGGAGGAGGCCTTCCTGGACTCGCCCGGGCTCGACTGGGTTTTCATCGGTTCTGAAAACCATCTGCATGCCGATCAGATCATCCGGGCGCTCCGGCGCGGGAAACACGTTTTTTGTGAAAAGCCGCTGGCGACCTCCCTCGAGGATGGGTTCCGGGTCAGGGAGGCCATTGAGGAGAGCGGCCGCCGGTTTGCCCTCGGGCTGGTGTTGCGGTATTCGCCTTTTTATCAGCAGGTCGACGAGATCGTCGCCCGGGGGGAGATCGGCCGGATCGTCTCCTTCGAGTTCAACGAAACGCTCGATTTTGACCACGGCGGCCGCCGGATCTTCAGCACCTGGCGTCGCGATTTCGACCGGGCGGGATCGCACCTGCTCGAAAAGTGTTGTCATGACATCGATCTCGCCAACTGGTTGATCGGCAGCCTGCCCGTGCAGGTGGCCAGTTTTGGCGGGCTGGGTTTTTTTACTCCGGAGAACGCCCGCCACGTGGAGCGGATCGGAAAAAGTCCCGATGGACGCGACGCCTATTGCGAGCGGGGGGAGCCGCCCCGGATCGTCCACCCGTTTTCCCCGGGGGCGTCGATCGTGGACCATCAGGTGGCGATCCTGGAGTACGCCAATGGCGTTCGCGCGACTTTTCATACCAACTGCAACACCGCCCTGCGCGAGCGGCGCTTTTACCTCTGCGGCACCGAGGGGACGCTGAATGCGGACGCCTATAGCGGTGTCATTGAATGGAGGCGCATCGGCTACGGGACCAGGTCGCAACGGCTCGAAACCTTGACCGGGGGCGGTCACGGGCATGCGGGGGGCGACCAGATCATGACCGACCGCCTGGTGGAGGCGATGCTTCACGGAGGGGAGTTGCTGGCGTCGGTGGACGACGGCATCCGCTCCTGCGCCGTGGCGTTCGCCATCGACGAGGCGATGGTGAAGAAACAGGTAGTCGACCTCGGCGAGACCTGGCTGCGGTGCGGCATCGACCCGGCGGCCCCGCGCGAGAACTATTTGGTTGAATTTGCCGTGCCGTAACCCGAGACCTTGGAGATGACGACGAAAGTTTCCCAATTGACCGAAGATTTGAGGAGGCGGGTCCGTTCCGGTGAGTGGAACACGGCCCGGACCCTTCCCAGTCGCCTGCTCCTGTCGCATGAGTATGGCGTGGCGGCGGGGACGGTCTCGCAGGTGCTTCAGAATCTCGAGCAGGAGGGGCTGGTCCATATCATCCCGCGAAAGGGGGTCATCGTGGCGAAAAATGCCGCTTCCTCCAAGCCGCAGACGGAAACGGCGACACCGGCGACGCCGACGATCGGCCTGTGTGGAAGCTATGTTCGCTTTGGCGTCCCGGAGAACAAGGGTTACAGCGGTCATCTGATCAATCAGCTCCTCGCCGCAGCCCAGACGAAAGGTTTTCCGGTATTGATTCTCCAGAAACGGCCCGAGGACGAGGCGCTCACCACGGAAAGGTGCCGGGCGCTCGGCGTGGCCGGTTTGGTTTTTCTCGGTCGGGATACCGGGGACGAGGCGGTCCACCTGCGCCGGGAAGGTTTCCCGGTCATCTGCGCCAACCGCCCTTCGACCCGCTCTCCGCTCAACTATATTGACTGCGACCATGTGGGAACCGTCAACGACATCGTGCGGCGCTTTGTGGAAGCGGGGCACCGGCGGATCAGCATCGTCAGCCCGGCAACGGCGGTGCCGGGGATTTTCACGGCGTTGAAGCCACATTTCCTCGACGCGCTGCTCGGGCACCAGCTTCATTATAACATCGACCCGTACTGGATTTCGCTACCCTACCCGACCCCGGAAAACCGGGAGCAATCGTATCGGAAGGTCGACGCGATGTTTTCCCTTCCCGAACCGCCGACGGCGATCTTTTGCTGGAATGACTCGAGCGTTGCCCTGGTGACGGAGGTTCTCGCCCACCGGAACCTGAAGATGCCCGGCGATGTTTCGCTCGTCCATTCGCCGATTGAAACTCCGGAAAACAGCACTTTAAGCGGCTATTTCTATTCCCACGAACTTTTTGGCCGGATGCTTCTGGACGAATTGTGTGAAACCATCCGCAATCCGTTTCACTATGCCCAGAAGGATCTTCCCTTCAACTTTCTTGACCGTGGTAGCATTGTCGCGCCGCCGGCGTGATCCCTTCAGTACCTTTTACGTAAACCGTTCCAACCCCGGGTAGCTTCGAAGCGTCGTGGAAGACGCTGCCGCCCTCCCGCGTGCCGTGATGCGGCACCGGGTCCATCAGGATTGACCGCCCCAGCCTCTGCTTTTTTTGACTTATGAAACGCATCGACACCCTCCCCCGCCTGTTGCGCAAGCCGTTGATCGCCACCCTGGCGACGGCTTTCCTCCTTCCATTGTCGCCCGCGAGCGCCGATCTCTATCAATGGAGCGGCCAGGGAGGCAGCGACAGTTTTGGAGAAACCGGAAACTGGACGGAGGGCACGCCGGTCTCCACGGCGTGGAATGACTATGTTTTTACCGGCTCCAGCCGGTTGAGCCCCGTGCTGGGCAGCACGACCTGGCAGGCGCAGTCGATTGCTTTTTCCCCGGAGGCCGGTTCCTTCAACCTTGGAGGGTATGCGCCGGGTGAAAGCGGGCCGATCGCCAACAACCGGTTCAGTCTCGCCGCCGCCTCGTCGATCGTTCAGAATTCGGCCAGTGACCAGAGGATTTCGTCGGTCATCTACCTTGGTTCGGGAACCGCCACCGTTTCGGGAAGCGGTACCGGTGCGCTTACTTTGGAGGCGCTTCGTTTCAATGCCCCGAGCGGGGGTAGCTTCGACTTTCAACGCAGCGCCACCATCGGCCTGATCACCGCCGCCGGGTCGGGGACGGGCGAGCAGCGCATCCGGCTGATCAATACAGGCACCCTGACCTTTTCCGCAGCAAACACCGGGACGCTGACGAGGCTTGAGATCGCCTCCGGCTCGGAGGTGGGCAATGTGCTGGAAGCGACCCATGCTTCCGGCCTGACCTCGCAGGCCCATCTGCAAAGCAACCGCGGCGTCACATTCGGCGGGAGCGGACGGATGGAGTTTCAGGGCGGGCTGACGCTGGATGGCAACACGAACAAGACCTTCACCTTCAGCAACACGGGCGGCACCACCTTCAGCGGCCTGCCGGTGCAATTCGGCGCGGCCAACGGCACCGCAGACCGGGTGGTGACGCTGGAGGTCGGCGCGGCGGCCACCGCCACCCTGGACGCAGAGATCACCGGCAGCCGGTCCGCCGGGCAGACGGCGATCAGCAAGAGCGGGGCGGGAACGCTGGTTTTTTCAGGAGCCAATACCTACAACGGCGGCACCACGGTGGCGGAGGGGGTGTTGCTGGTGGAAAATGCGACCGGTTCCGCCACCGGCACGGGTAGCGTCCGGATCGAGGGAGGCGTGCTCGGCGGTCACGGGATCATCGCCCCGGAGGATGCCTCCATCTCGGTCGGAAACGCGACCCTCGCCGTCGGCCTGCCCGACGACGCTTTCACGAGCGGCGTGACCCGGCTGACCTTTGCCAGGCAGGGCGGCACGGTCGGCTTTTCGCTGGAAGAGACCAGCACGCTGCATCTTCAGATCTGGAGCGCCGCCGACTATGAACAGTTTGCCTTTGACCTCGATACCATCGACCTCGGTAACGCGACGCTCACCCTTTCGTCCGCTTTTGAGGGCTTTGAAGCCGGCCAAAGCTACCGGTTGTTTGACTGGGGCGAGGCAACCCTATCGGGGCAGTTTGCAGGCTTCATCCTGCCGCAGCTTGGCGACGGTCTCGCGTGGAACACCGATGCGCTCTATAGCTCCGGCGTGGTCTCCATCGCCGTGATCCCGGAACCGGGGACGCTCGGGCTGCTTGCTTTTGTGCTGGCGGGTTTCGGCGGGCTTTGGGTTGGCCGCCGCTCGCGTCAAGGCCTGTTGCGCGCCGGAAGGTTTCTCCCCGTTGCGCTCGCTGGCGCTCTCTGCACCGGTTCTGCGCTCGCTGGAACGCCCGCCACCGCCGTTTTTACAGCGAAGGATGAAGTGGAGATCGGGAAAAACTCCAGCCATCGCTATTCCTTGGAGAGCGCGGGCGCGCCGGTCGATCACGAGCTGGTCCTTGAGTTTACGGCATGGTATCAGGCCGACAGGCCGGGTGGTTTTCTTCAGCATATGAAGGTCTTTTTCAATGGGGAAGAGTTGTCGGATATTCTCGACCGGCCCGCCATCTTCACGGCAAAGGATGAACGCCCGCGTGAAGTCTACGGCAAGGAGGGATGGCGGGTGGCGATTCTCAGTGCCCCGCAAGAGGCGCACGATGAACAGAGTCGCTACCATGTCCCCGGCAACGAGATGCCTGACATCACGCGTTTTCGTTTCCGCCTGCCGGTTTTCCAGCCGGGGGAGCAGGAGATCGAGATCCGTAACCTGATCCGCACCGACATCACGCCGGAGGGTCGGGAGATCGCCGCCACCCTGAAGATCCGCGATCTCGTTGTCCTTTCACAGCCCCGTTAAAGTCCGCCTTGCGCCTCGCCTTTGATTCATCTGCATGATCCCGCGTTTTTTTCTTGCCCTTGCCTTTTGTCTGTCCGCCTCCGGCCTGGCAGCCGATGAGCTTCCTCCCGTGCTGCCCGTCGGTGCGCCTGAAATCGACGGACGGATCAACCCCGGTGAATGGGAGCGGGCGCATTACCTGGGCCGGTTGACGCCGTGCGACGGGGCCGATCTGCCCGATACCGACGCATGGATGGCGATGGACCAGAGCAACCTCTACATTGCCGTCCGTTGTGCGGAGCCGCAGATGGAGCGCCTCAAGACGCATACCCTGCCCGAAGAGCAGAAGGCCGCCGTCTGGCTCGATGACAGCGTGGAGTTGTTTCTCGACATCGGCAATACAGCGAAGGCGATTTATCACCTGGTCGGCAACACGAACGGCACCTATTACGATTCGCAGATCATCCACCTCAAGGAGGTCGCTTCGGCGTGGGACTCGGGGGCGACCATCCGCACCTCGCGGGGCAGGGAGGGGTGGGAAATGGAGATCGCCATCCCGATGCTGGGAATGGGGCACCAGCTTCAGAGGGGGGAGGTGATCTCCGTCAACGTCGGGCGCAATCGCTATGCTGGCGGAAGACACGACATCGGCAGCCTTGCCAAAGGGCATTTTGTATTTCCCCAGCACTTTGCCCGGCTGCTGGTCGGGGGGCCGGTGGAAGGCCCGGGTTATCGCATGATCTCCACCCGGCGCGGCCCTTTTTTTGAAAAGGAACCGGGTGTCTGGGAATTTCAGCTTCTGGGCGCCCCGGGGCAAACCCCTGAACTGACGGTGGTATTTCCCGACGCCAACCCGCCCGTCCGGGAGACGCCCGCACTTTCGGCAAACCAGCGTTTTTTTCAGATCCCGATCGCCGCAGGCCGGGCTGCCGCCTATCAAAGCTGCGTGGTGACAGCCAAAGGGGTGGAGACACCGCTCTACCGTTCCCGGCACGAGGTCCGGCCTTTCAGGGAACCGGCCCGTGTCGCCACCACGGCGGACCCGCTTTTCGAGTCGCTTCTCGAACCCCGCCCGGAGGCGCTTTCCAGAGAAGGGGTCCTGATGTGGCCTCATGAACTCCTCCATCCGATGATGGCCGATCTCCCTTTTCGTACGGGTAGCGTTTACAGGGAGGAGGATGCCTATCGGCAGTACGGGAAAGACCGGTCGATCCTCTGGTGTATGGGGGCGGTCCTGACGCCGGAGCGGCTCGGGAAGTTTGACCGGCACCGGGTGGCGGTCGCCTATTGCCTTGATGCGCGGCGCGCGCTACCCGCAGGCGTGCCGGTCGACAAAACGGGGCACCCGTGGCTCCTTGACCCGCGTGCCAGGGAAGCCTATCTTGCCGACGCCGAAAAGGCGATTGCGATGGCCCGGGAACACCCTTCGATCCGGTTTCTTGCGGCAGGGGATGAGACGTGGGAGAAAATGCATCGCAGCCTGCTGGCCCATTTGGATGACAAGGAAAGCTACCCCGAGTTGCAGGCGGTGGACGAAGAGATCCGGCAGCAGTACGGTTTCGGAAAGTATGGCCTGCCCGAATCAAGCGTCGACACCAACCCTTTCCGATGGATCGCCACCTATCGGTGGGAGTTGGACAGGATGCTGGAGATTCAGAAGAAGATCCGTAAGCGGGTTCAGGAGGAAGCGCCCCATCTTAAAATGATCTCCTGGGACAACGTCAACGGGTTGCGCCCTTACGGCATCGGGCGCTGGCATGAAGCGTTTGACGTGATCATCCACCAGCTTTACCCGAGCGGGAATCCCCGCCGGGAGCTGTTTGGGGCGCAGACGCGGTTCTACGCCGATCTTTTCCGCAAACCGGAAAACTGGCCGCTGCCGCACATCGAGAACTATGGCGCGAACTTCAAGCCGGGCGAGGTGACGGAGCTGTTAAGCCAATGCCTCCGCAACGGGGCGACCGGCTTTTCGTTCTACCTTGCCGATACGCGGGCTCAACGCGCCGGGAAGGCCAACCCGGTGGTCGAGCGGATCGGCGCGCCGGAACGCTGGAACGTCATCCGGGACGTGATGGAACGGGTCACCGAAACGCCTTTCATCGTCCGCCAGCCGGTTGCTGATACCGCCATCTTCTATAGCAATACCAGCTATCAGGGAACCGGCACCGGCGAGGGGCATGCCCTTCAGTTCCGGGCCCGCAATGAAGGCGAATGGATCTATACCGTTCTCGGTCCGAGGCTTCGCTCGGCGCTGGCTTTCATCGACGATCATGCGCTGGAGAAACGGCGGCTTACCGACTATAAGGCGATCTACATCCCGTATATGCCGATCGCCGACGATGCCGAGTACCGGCAACTCGAGGAGTATGTGAAAGGGGGCGGTTCCCTGATCGTCTGCGATCCGCTCGCCTTCCGCCATCGCAGCGACGGAACCCTCCGCGAGGAGGGGTTGCTCCAGCCGCCGCTTGAAGACACGGCGGCCCTGCCGCCGCAGGAGGTGGTCTTTGAAAAGAAGGCGCTGGTGGCGCTTTCCCCCGCCTATCGCCTGAAGGCCGGGGAGGGGAGGGTGCTCGCCAGCTACCCGGGCGGCGACCCCGCCGTGGTGGAAGTCCGGCACGGGAAAGGGCGGATCACCTATTTCGGGCAGAATCCGTTGCGCGCGCGTGTTATTGAAGAGGCGGGGTGGATCTCGCTTTTCCGGACCCTCCAGGTCGCGGCAGGTGCGAGCCTTGGCGAGGAGGTCTGGCGGTTCCGCCTGCCGACGCCCGCCGCCCAAGGCGAGGGAAGCTCCCATCCCGCGGAGGTGTCGCTGACCGGCAACGCGATGGAATGGCGGGCGAGCGCACCGGTGGCGGTCGCCGCGAGCCGGGTCAGGGGATCTTATCAACTGAGCGTTGCCGACGATGCTTCAAAGGAACCGGCGGGCGAACCGGTTCCGTTTGCGGAGGGGCGGCTGACCGACCGGCTCAAAGGAGCGCAGGCCGCCAACGATGCCGACCCCCGCTCGTTCACGTTGCGGTGGAAATCGGCTCCGGCGCTCGGGATTCACTATACCTTCGACCAGGCGGTGGAGGTCCAAAGGATCGACCTTTTCTTTCATGGCCGATTGCCCGAAGGGAGGCTCGAGTATTCCGCCGACGGGGAGCATTGGCAGCCGGGTGAAGCGTGGGAAGCGCAAGTTACCCGGGGGGCGGGCGATGTTGAAAGGAAGCAAGTCGCGGTGGCGGCGGGGCGCTTCACGCATTATCGTCTGCAATTCAGCGATGTCCGCGATTTCGAGCTGGTTGAAACCGATTTTCTGGGGAAAGAGCCATGATGTCATCTGCCGGGTTTCCATCTTCTTTTCTGCGATGCAGGCGCGACGGCGTTTCCGTGCTGGAAATGATGATCGCCATTGTCATTGCCGTGATTCTCGCGGGCAGCATCATGGCGGTCGTCCAACGCTCCCGGCAGAGTGCGGAGCGGGCCGGTTGTCTCTCGCAGATCCGCCAGATCGGTTCGGCGCTCCATCTCTACGCGCAGGAGCACAACGGTTCCTTCCCCGGCCCCCTGCCCGGGAACCAGGGGGCGTATTATACCCGCGCGAGCAACACGCTGGCCCGTCACCTGAAGTCGTACCTTTTCCTGCCGGAACCGGTCGGCAGCGAACGGCTGATCGCGAAGGAACTGGAATGTGCCGCCGCGCGACGGATGATTCTTGCCCATGGAGGCACGGCAGCCGATGCCGTCTACTATAATTGCCCGACGACGAAGATCAACGGGGCCGGTTACCGGCCGCTCGGGTATATCGCCAGCGGGGCGACATCGCTCCCGCCGGCTTCGCTGATCGCGCTCGGCAGCGAGGGTGTCCTCTCGAAGGTGAAGGTGTTGCTCGATGCCGACTGGCTCCTTTCCGCCGCGCTGGTCGGCAACCGCAATGTCGCCCGGGAACCGGTCCACGGAAAGGTGCGCAACGCCTTGTTTGCGGATGGGCATGTCGAAGGAATCCCGCTCGAGTAACCTTCACCCGCAAATTCCCAAAGAAATGAAACCACGTTATTACCAGCCCGAACTCGCCGCCGCCACCGGGTTCGTCACAGTCGACATCGGCATTTTCGGCGCCACCTCCGCCGGATTTTCCGCCGCGCTTCAGGCCAGCCGGATGGGAAAAAAGGTCGTCATTCTGGAGGCAGGCGGGCACCTGGGAGGGATGACTACGGGCGGGCTTTCCCGCACCGACTCCGGGAGGAAACACCTGGTGGGAGGAATCGCCCGCGAGGTCTATCGTGCTTTTGGGAAACCCTACGGCAGGGAGGAGGAGTGGCTTTTTGAACCCCGCGTGGCCCGGCGGGTTTTTGAGGAGTGGTTGAGGGACGCCGGGGTGCCGGTCTACTTTCATCAATACCTCAAGGCCGTGCGCAAGGAGGGGGAGCGCCTCACCGAAGTGGTGACGGAAAGCGGGCTGCGGCTTGCGGCGAAAATTTTTATCGACGCTTCCTATGAAGGCGACCTCATGGCGGCGGCGGGCGCTTCCTTTACCACGGGGCGCGAAGGAAACCGGCGCTACGGCGAGCTTTACAACGGCAGTTTTGTTTCGCTCCATCACCAGTTTGACCGGCACGTGGACCCGTATGTCGTCCCGGGCGATCCTTCCAGCGGTCTCCTGCCGGGCATCGAAGCGGGCCCGCTGACTTCCCCCGCCGAGCCGGATCACCGCATCCAGGCCTACAACTTCCGGCTTTGCGTCACCCGCGAAGCCTCCAACCGGATTCCGTTTGAAAAGCCGGAGGGATACGACCCGATGGAGTATGAACTGCTGGCGCGGTTTTTTCAGAAGGGGTGGGAGGAACATTTCATGCGCTTTGATCCCATTGCGGGCCACAAGGTCGACATGAACAATTACGGCCCGGTCTCCACCGATTATATCGGCGGCAACTTCGGCTGGCCGCAGGGGAGTTACGCCGAGCGGGAGGCGATCTTTCAGGACCACGTCCGTTATCAGAAGGGATTGCTCTGGTTTCGTTGCCACGACCCGCGGGTGCCGAAGGAGGCGAGGGAAGCGTTGAACGCGTGGGGGCTGGCGAAGGATGAATTTAGCGAAACCGGCGGCTGGCCGCCCCAGCTTTATATCCGTGAAGCGCGCCGCCTTCTGGCCGAGGTGGTGATGACCGATCATCACTGCCTGGGGATTGAGGCGGTGGACGACCCGGTCGCCGTCGCCTCCTACCAGATGGATTCCCACAACTGCCGGCGGTTTGTCCAGAACGGAAGGGTGCTCAACGAGGGCGACGTTCAGGTTCGCGTCCGCCCGTACGGGATCTCCTACCGTTCCATCGTGCCGTTGCGCCGCGAGGTCGGCAACCTGTTGGTCCCGGTCTGTCTCGCGGCGTCGCACATCGCCTACGGGTCGATCCGGATGGAGCCGGTCTTCATGGTTCTCGGGCAAAGCGCGGCGACCGCTGCCGTGCTGGCGATCGACCACCGCGTGGCGCTGCACGATCTCCCGTTTGAGGAGTTGAGGGCGCAGCTCGAGAAGGACGGGCAGGTGCTCGACCCGTCCGCTTAAAACAGAAGCGCGAGCAGGAACCAGCCGACCATCACGACGGCGATGCCGACTTTCGCCACCATGCCGACGCCGGTGCCGATGACCGTCCCCCAGGTGGAGCGGGTGGCGGGCAGGAGGCGCTGGCCGCCGAGGAGTTCCCCCGCCAGTACGCCGGCGAGCGGGCCGACGATCAACCCCGGCAGGCCGAAAAAGAGGCCGACGATGCCGCCAAGAAGGCCGCCGATCACGCCCCAGCGGGTCGCCCCGAAGTATTTGGCCCCGGCGGCGCTGCTCAGGAAATCGACCGCCTGCGAAAGGAGCGTCAGGAAGATCAGCCCGCCCAGCGTGACCCAGCCGACGCTTTCCGCCGCGCCAAAATACCACCGGTGGTAAAACGCGGCGACGAGGATGAGGACCGTCCCGGGCACGAGCGGCACGATGGTGCCGAGCAGCCCCACGAGCATCAACATCGCCGTCAGCCACCAGGAGAGGAGGTCCATTTGCTATTGCTTTCGTGTCGCCGAATCCCTAAGAATGATTCTCAAAGAAAAAACCCTAATGGAATCGCTGATGGGTCGACCCTCTGTTTCGTCCGAGTCTCTTCGATCGGCGGTTTCATGAATTTGATTGACTTCCTATGGCACTTACAACCGGCTCCAAAGCACCCGATTTCACCCTCAAGACCAAAAGCGGCGATCTCTCCGAGGTTACCCTCAGCAGCCAGTTTGGCAAGGGCAACACGGTCCTTCTTTTCTTTCCGCTCGCCTTTACCGGGGCGTGTACGCAGGAGATGTGCGAGATCAGCAGCGGCATCCAGGCGTATGAAGGGCTTAACGCGAAGGTGATCGGGATCAGCGTCGACAGCCCGTTTGCGCAGGAGGCATGGGCAAAGCAGGAAAACATCACGATCACGCTCGCGAGCGACCTTAACAAAAAGACGGCGGAAGCGTACGGCACGCTGTTGCCCGACCTCCTCGGCCTCGGTTCCGTCTCGGCCCGCGCCGCCTTTATCGTCGACAAGGAAGGGGTGATCCGGTATGCCGAGGTGACGCCGACGCCGCACGATCTTCCGAATTTTGAAGCGATCAAGGCGCGCCTGGCCGAACTGAAGTAAAGAAGAAAAACCCCTTCCCCCTTTTCCGGAGGACGAGGCCCCGCCCGGGCGTCGGCGTCTCCGGTTTTAAAACCCGCACTTTCGTTTTATATGAGTGATCCCTTTAATACCTTGCGCACGTTTGACCTCGGCTTCGGCCGGACGGGGCGCTACCATTCCCTCCCGGCCCTGGAAGAGGCCGGGCTGGCCAACATTTCGCGCCTGCCGGTCAGCATCCGCATCGTCCTGGAATCGGTGCTGCGCAACTGCGACGGCAAAAAGGTTCCTGAGGATGCCGTGCGCAAGCTCGCCAACTGGAACGCGAAGAAGCCCGCGCCGGAGGAGATTCCCTTCGTCGTGGCGCGGATCGTCCTTCAGGACTTCACCGGCGTTCCGCTGCTGGTCGACCTCGCGGCGATGCGTTCGGCGGTCGCCGGCGTCGGGGCCGACCCGAAGATGATCGAGCCGCTGGTGCCGGTCGATCTCGTCGTCGATCACTCCGTCCAGGTCGATTTTGCCGGTTCGGCGGAGGCGCTGCGGCTCAACCTCGACATGGAGTTCCGCCGCAACCGCGAGCGTTACGAGTTCCTCAAGTGGGGGCAGCAGGCGTTCAAGACCTTTGGTGTCGTGCCGCCGGGGATCGGGATCGTCCACCAGGTCAACCTCGAATACCTCGCCAAGGGGGTGCTTCACAAGGACGACCTCTACTACCCCGACACGCTGGTGGGGACCGACTCGCACACGACCATGATCAACGGGCTCGGGATCGTCGGCTGGGGCGTCGGCGGGATCGAGGCGGAAGCCGGGATGCTTGGCCAGCCGGTTTACTTCCTGACGCCGGAAGTCGTCGGCGTCCACATCACGGGCCGCCTGCGCGAAGGGGTCACCGCGACCGACTTGGCACTGCACGTGACCGAGATGCTCCGCAAGCACAAGGTGGTCGGGAAGTTTGTCGAGTTCTACGGCGAAGCGGCGGAATCGCTTCCGCTGACCGACCGCGCCACCATCGGCAACATGTCGCCCGAGTATGGTGCGACGATGGGCTTTTTCCCGGTTGACTCGGAGTCGGTCAACTACCTCCGCGCCACCGGCCGCACCGAGGAACAATGTGCGGCGTTTGAAAACTATTTCCGCGCGCAGAAACTCTTCGGGATGCCGCGCAAGGGCGACATCGACTATTCGGTCGACCTCGACCTCGACCTGGCCGATGTCCAGCCGAGCGTCGCCGGGCCGAAACGCCCGCAGGACCGGATCAACCTGAGCGACCTCAAGGAAAGGTTCGCCGAGATCCTCGAAAAGCCGGTCCCCGAAGGCGGGTACGGCAAACCGGCGTACGAACACCGGTTCCGCGTGCCGGTCGCCCTGAACGGGAAACCGCCCGAACACGAAACCCCGCTCGACTCGACCGACTCGAAGCGGCACCACTTCCAGGAAGGCCAGCCGCGCAACAAGAACGAGATGATCAGCAACCGGCCGACCGATTCGCCGGTGGAGGATTTCCCGGCCAACCCGTTCCCGCCGGGGCAGTCGCAGATCGGCAACGGCAGCGTGCTGATCGCCGCGATCACCAGTTGCACCAACACGAGCAATCCGAGCGTCATGATCGCCTCCGGGCTTCTCGCCAGGAACGCGGTGGAACGCGGCCTGAAGGTCGACCCGGCGGTGAAGACCTCGCTCGCCCCCGGCTCCCGCGTGGTGAGCGATTACCTCGACCGGACCGGGCTCCAGCCGTACCTCGACACCTTGGGCTTTCAGGTGGTCGGCTTCGGGTGCACGACCTGCATCGGCAACTCCGGGCCGCTTCATCCGCGCATTGAGGAGGCGATCATCAAGCACGATCTCGTCTCCGCGTCGGTCCTTTCGGGCAACCGGAACTTCGAGGCGCGGGTTCACCAGAACATCAAGGCCAACTTCCTGATGTCGCCGCCGCTCGTCGTCGCGTTTGCGCTCGCCGGTCGGATCGACATCGACATGGCCAACGAACCGCTCGGCCACGACAAGGAGGGCCAGCCGGTCTACCTGCGCGACATCTGGCCGAGCTTGACGGAAATCCGCGCGACCATGGCTTCGGCCCTTTCGCCCGATATTTTCCGCAAGCTCTACACCGACTTCGCGGAACAGAACCCGAAGTGGAACGAGATCCCGTCGACCACCGGCGACATTTACGAGTGGGACGAAAAGAGCAGCTACATCCAGCACCCGCCGTTTTTCGAAGGGTTCGGGATGGAAGCCGGGACGATCCGCGAGATCCGCGGGGCGCGCCCGCTGGGGATCTTCGGCGATTCGGTGACGACCGACCACATTTCGCCCGCCGGGGCGATCAAGCCGACTTCCCCCGCCGGGAAGTACCTGCTGGAGAACGGGATCGAAGTCGCCGACTTCAACTCGTACGGCAGCCGCCGCGGGAACGACCGCGTCATGACGCGCGGCACCTTTGCCAACGTCCGGATCAAGAACCTGATGGTCCCCGGTGTGGAAGGGGGGGTGACCCGCCATTACCCGGGCGGCGAGGAGCTTTCGATTTACGACGCCTCAATCCGCTACCAGGCGGAGGGGACGCCGCTGGTGATCATCGCCGGGCAGGAGTATGGCACCGGTTCCAGCCGCGACTGGGCGGCGAAGGGGACGCGTCTGCTCGGGGTCAAGGCGGTCGTCGCCGCGAGCTACGAGCGGATTCACCGTTCCAACCTGGTCGGGATGGGGGTGTTGCCGTTGCAGTTTGAGGAAGGGACCAGCGCCGCGACGCTCGGCCTCGACGGGTCGGAAGTCTTTGACGTGACCGGGCTCGACGAAAATGTGCAGCCGCGCCAGAAGGCGACGCTGGTCATTCACCGCACCAGCGGGGCGACCGACGTGGTGCCGGTGATCGTGCGGATCGACACCCCGATCGAGATCGACTACTACCGCCACGGGGGCATCCTGCCGTACGTGCTGCGGGAGATCATCTCGACTTCGGCGCAGGCCTGAGTTATCTTGTCATCTTCGTAGTGGACGGCGGATGACCGTCGGCGGGCAAGGTTGTTTTCACTTAAATTCGTGGACACGGCCTAAGCCCGCTGGAGGAAAGTCCGGACACCGCAAGGCAACATGCCGCGTAAAACGCGCGGGAGCCACCAGGCGAAAGCCGGTGGCGACGGAAAGTGTCACAGAAAACAAACCGCCGGGGGGCAACCTTCGGCAAGGGTGAAAAGGCGAGGTAAGAGCTCACCGCCCGGGGCGCAAGCGCCGGGGCACGATAAACCCCATGTGGTGCAAGACAGAACAGGAAGACGGGTCGCCTGCCCGCCGCTCTTCTTAAAGAAGGGCTCGACTTCCGGGTTATCGTCGCACCAGGGAGGCTTTTCGGGGACGGTTCGCCGCCTTGAAAGGCTGAACGGCGCGTCGGCCGGGGATTTCGATCCACGGTTGGCGCGAGATAAATGGTCATCCACGACCTTCCAAAGGTTGAGACAAAATCCGGCTTATAGCCGTCCACTTCGGTTTTTTTAAGAAAAAGGCGCTCCCAATGCTTCGGGAGCGCCTTTTTTGTTTTTTTTATGTAACTTTTCGCGGGTGATTCCTCTGATCGGTGTGTGAGCATGGTGAAAAACACCCCCCAATCTTGTCCGCATTGCGGAAAACCGGTTTCGAGCGATGCCTTGATGGGCCTTTGTCCGGAGTGCCTGCTCAAGGCCGGTTCGGCCACTGCCACCGGGGCGACGCCGCTTGAGACAGGGAAAGGCCGGTTCGTTCCGCCGACGCCGGAGGCGTTGGCGCGTTATTTTCCGCAGTTGGAGATCCTGGAACTCCTCGGCCACGGCGGGATGGGGGCGGTTTACAAGGCGCGGCAGAAGGAACTCGACCGCATCGTGGCGCTCAAGATACTCCCTCCCGGGATCAGTCACGACCGGAGCTTTTCGCAACGCTTCACGCGCGAGGCGCAGGCGCTCGCCAAGCTGAATCATCCCCATATCGTCACCCTCTACGATTTCGGGCAGGCCGACGGGTTGTTCTACTTTTTCATGGAGTATGTCGACGGGATGAACCTGCGCCAGCTTCTCGACGGGAGGCACCTTTCGCCCGATGAGGCGCTCGCCATCGTCCCGCAGATCTGCGACGCGCTCCAGTACGCGCACGACCGGGGGATCGTCCACCGCGACATCAAGCCGGAGAACCTGCTTCTCGGCAGGGACGGACAGGTCAAGATTGCCGATTTCGGGGTGGCCCGGATCGTCGCCGGAGAGGAAACCGGGGGGCAACTCCTGAAGCATGATATCACGTTTCAGGAATGGACCTCATCCATTCCCTCGGTGCTCGGAACGCCGCAGTACATGGCGCCGGAGCAACGTTTGCGCCCCGGAGAGGTCGATCATCGGGCCGACATCTACTCGCTCGGGGTCGTCTTTTATCAACTTTTGACCGGCGAACTTCCCGGGAGGCCGATCGAAATGCCGTCGCGGAAGGTGGAGGTCGACGTCCGGCTTGACCGGGTGGTCCTGCGTGCGCTGGAGCAGGAACCCGAACGCCGTTACCACCAGGCCAGCGGGATGAAGGCGGAGGTGGAGACGATTGCGGCGACCCGGGCGCGGGTTTCCGGGACAACCGGAATGCGGCTGCCGTTGTTTGCAGGGTTCTGGCGACGGACCGCCGCGTTGTTGATGGATTATGCTCTGGTCTCGGCCGTTGCCTTTCCTTTCGTTCTTCTGATTGCTGTTGCTGCACCCGGATCGATCGTGGTTGAGACTCCCCTGGGTCTGGGAACAACGGAGCGTATCCTTGAAGATCATTCATCCGACACCGGCGGTCACCGTGTGGTGGAGACGACGGTTCTTGGCAGGTGGAGCTATCTCTATCATCAATCGACCGATGCGAAAGGGCGGAAAGAAACCTCCCGACTGATCGACCCGGACTCCCGGCGGCCCCTTAAGACCACTTCTGCCGGGACGCTCTATCTCGGGCTGTTGCTGCTCTATTGGATCGTGATGGAAAGCAGCCGTTGGCAGGCTTCCGTCGGCAAGGCGATCCTGCGAATCCATGTCACCGACTGGAAAGGAGAGCGTTTGAGTTTCGACCGCGCCCTGGGTCGTAATCTGTCGAAAATCTTCTCATTCCTGACTCTGGGCTTCGGGTTCATGATGGCCGGTGTGGACGGTAGGAAACAGGCGTTGCATGACAAGATCGCGAACAGCTTTGTCCGTTGCGGCGGACCGGGAGCCCGGAAGGGGGAACCGCGTCCCCTGACGTTTCGTGGCAAGCTTTGGCGGGTGGCGTTGTTCGGTACGCTTTTCTACGTTCTTGTCGTTTTCCCTCTGAGAACGAAGGCGTACCATGATCGCACGGCACAAGGTCAGGCCGAACCTGTCGCGGCGGAAGCCGGTACGCCCGTGGCCTCCCTGCGGTTTGGCCCGGTGATCGAACGGACGCTGGGCGACATGACGGCAAAAAGCGATATCCCGGAGCTTCTTGACTTCAAAACGGGCGCGCTCTTTTTCCAGAGCGAAGTCTTGGGTGAGCACCCTCCTTCCGAGCCGGAGGAGTATGGCAGGAGACACCGCCAATATGGAACCGATGCGGGCGGAACCTTGCTGGCCGGCGACCGGGGTGTGATAGGGTGGGAGCTGGCGACGGTGCCGGAATCGCCCGATGCGTGGGAGCGGCTGACCGCGGAGGCGGTTCACCGGGCGCTGGCGGAGATTCCGCTGCGCAACCCGGTCATTTTCCACGGAACGGGAACGCTGCCCGCCACCTACCTTTTCAAGACGCGGACCGGCGAAGAAGGGGTCTTGCAGATTACGGGATTTGGCGAAAAGCCGCCGGGGGTGATGATCCGCTACAAGCTGCTGGAGGGGCTTGCGCCTGCGACTCCTCCCGCAAGGGAGGATTTGTTGACGATGGATCACCCGACGGTTCAGCTCAAGGCATGGCCGGGCGAGGTTTATTCGGTCGATGGCGAGGAGTACGATCTCGACGGGCTTTACGGGAAGCTCAACAAGCTCGCCTTTCAGCAGGCGGTCGATCGCAAGGTGATTCCGATGACGGTCTCTGCGGCCAAAGGGGTTGATCCGGCGCAAATCCGGTTCCTTACCGAAACGGCCCGCGCCTTCGGGATCAATTCGCGCGAAGTGCTTGCGGGAAACCCCGCCGCCGTGCCGCCAAGCGGCATCCGCCAGCCGCGGTTTCAGATCCGCGCCGGGGCGGGTGACAAGGAAGAGGCCGACACCTTCACCGATTCCAACGGCAGCGACACGATCCGGCTGGCCAAAAAGGTTTGGCTCGATGAAGGCGATGTCCGCTCCGCCCGGGTGGAAATTCAGAACGGGAACCGGCTGATCGGGTTAAAGCTGACGATCAACGGCACCCGAAAGTTTGCCGCGCTCACGCACGCCTTTTTGCACAAGCGAGTGGCGCTGCTTTTTGACGGCAAGGTGCTCGCCGCGCCGGTCCTTCAGGTTCCCATTTATGGCGGGGTGCTTTACCACCAGTCGCTCAACCTCTCGGAAGCGGAAGAGGCGGTGCTGCTGGAGGTGTTGAACCGGGGGGAGGCCGGTCACGGCGATCAACCGGAGGAGCCGCGTTGAGCATCGGCCCGGAAGAGCGCGGCCCCGCCGCACCCGGCGATCTCTTTGCGACCACGCGCTGGACCATGGTGCTCAAGGCGCAGGGCGATTCCACACTGGCGCAAACGGCGCTGGCGGAGCTTTGCCAGGCGTACTGGTTTCCGCTTTATGCCTATGTGCGGCGGCGGGGTTACGGGGCGCACGATGCGGAAGACCTGACTCAAGGGTTCTTCGCGCGGTTGTTGCGGCTCGAGTCGTTGGGGGGCGTCCGGCGCGAACGGGGCAGGTTTCGTGCGTTTCTGCTGGCTTCGATGAAGCATTACCTGGCCGACGAACGGGACCGGGCCTCGGCCCGGAAGCGGGCGGCGGAGAAGAACGTTTCGCTCGATGCCGGGTTGGCCGAACACCGTTACGGCAGGGAAACCACCGACCCGCTGACGCCGGAACGGCTCTTTGAACGGCAATGGGCGCTCGCCCTGCTGGAAAGCGTGTTGCAGCGCCTCGCAGGCGAGTATGAAGCGGCGGGGAAGACGGCGCTTTTTGATGAACTTCGCTTTGCGTTGACCGGCGACCGGAGCGACGTCCCGTATGCCACGCTCGCGGGGCGGCTCGGGATGAGCGAAGAGGCGGTACGGGTGGCGGTTCACCGGCTGCGGCACCGTTATCGGCGGCTCCTGAGGCACGAGGTGGCGCAGACGGTCGAAAACGCCTCGGAGGTTGCCGATGAACTGGCGGCGTTGCGGCGGATTCTTTCGTCCTGAGAGCGGATTTGAGGATTCACGGAACCGTCTCGCTTTCCTGGTTTTTGAGTGCGGAAGTTGTACGGTTTTTGTATGCTGCTATCTCTTGCCGGAAGAGAGGGGACGTGTCATGCTTGGGGTGTCATGATGCAAACCACCACTCCTTCCGTTCGCCAGCGGCCGAGCGATCGTGTCCGCGATTATGTTCTGCGCCAGCCGGTCGGCTCCGGTGCGCCGGAGCGGTTGCCGACGATGCGGGACCTGGCGGCTCACCTCAAGGTCAGCCTCGCCACGGTGCAGGGGGTTTACCGCGACCTGAAGGCAAAGGGGCGGATCACGACCAAGGCGGGGGACGGCACCTACCTCGTTCCCGCAGGGGGTGCGGTGCGGCCCGCTTCCGCCCGAAGGAAGGTTTTTTTCAACCACATCGCCGCCACCAAGGGCAAGGAGAGCATGTTGCTCGGTTTTCTCTACGGCGCGCTGCTCCAGATCGCCATGGAGCGCAACCTGCGGCTGGAGTTTTCGGCGCTCGACGCGGATCACCCCGAGGAGGAACAGGTGCGGGCGTTGTTCGAAGCAGGGGAACTCGACGGGATGATCATCTTCCCGTTCGTGCCTTGCCAGCCGTTGATCGTGGCCTGCGAGGAGCTTCAGGTCCCCTATGTCTCCATTCATCCGCCCAACCCGGAGACTTGCGCCAACTTTGTGACGCCCGATTACTTCATGGGCGGCTACCGGATCGGGGAGGCCTTCGCTGCCGCGGGACGGGAGCGGATTGCCTTTCTGACGGCGGGCGGGGTGATGGAGAGCTCCACGGCCTGGGCCTTTGCCGCCGGGCTCCAGAACGCGCTGCTGGAGACGACCGGGCGCGTTGCGGTGGAGCATGGCCGGTTCCGGGAGATCGCGATGCGAAGGAAGATGCTTTACGACTGGCTTCACGAACGGCGCGGGCGGCTGCCGGACGCCATTTTCTGCCATCGCCATGCGCTTTTCGAGCCGTTGCTCGAAGCATTGGAGAAGCTCAAGGTCGCGGTCCCTGAAGAAGTGAGTGTCATTTCGGCGATTGATGTCGCGCCCGACCTCTCCGGTACCCAGGCTTTTACCAGCCTGGCCATGCCGATTGACGAAGTCTCCAGCGCGGCCCTGGAATACCTGCACCGGCGGATGGAACTCAAGGGGGCTTCGCTGCCCGGGGTGAAAGTACCGGTCGGTTTCACCGGAGGGCGGACCACGCTCCCGGTGGAAAACCGCGTGCTCGGGATCTGAACTCCCGGGCGCTGGCCCTTGGGGTAAAATGGAGCGGAAACCGGAGAAAGTGGAGGGAAATAACGGCTGGTTTTAATACAACTTTAATCCTTCTGCGATAAAAATACAACTTAACTCTTGACGGTGTAGTGAATCTTTCTCATGATTGTTGCCGTTACAGAGAAAGGGTTGTCCAAGGCAGCCTCACCAAGAATCTCTTCTTTCCTGTTCACCCTCCGCTTGAAAATTCATCCCATGAAGACGATTTTCCCCCGTATTCTCGCCGCCTGTGGTTCCCTGGCCCTGCTGGCGCATCCCGCAAGTTCCCGGGCCGATGTCTGGACCGTCGATGTGACCCAAGGGCCGACCAATAAAAACTGGACTGAAGCCGAGACCTGGGCGGGGGCGACCTCCGGCTTCCCCAATTCTTCCGGCGACGAAGTGGTCTATTCCAGTGATGCATCCAAGAGGAACGTGCTTCTCCTTGATCAGGACGAAATCGAGATCGGCGCGCTGACGGCCACCGGCGTCACCAATGGACAGGTCCGCCGCATTCGTGCAGCCGAGGGGCAGGTCGCGTCGCTGAAGATCGGTACGCTCACCAAAAGCGGCGCAGGCGACCTGACCATCGAAAACGGCGAGGGGACTCTTTTCGTCGAGATCGGCACCCTCATTGCCAGTACAAATATCGAAGTGGGGCGCGTCAATCCGACCTTTGGCGGCTATGGCGGCTTTGAGGTGACCGGTTCGAGTACCATTTCCGGCGGTTCGTTCGCTTTCGACGGAGGGGTTGCCTCCGGAGAGAAGCGCCTGAAACTCGGCGCGCTTTCACTGGATGGCACCTTGATCGTCACCGGCCGGGAGAGCAACGGCGGCGTAGTGGAAGTCCGTTCGCTTACCGGTACGAGCGGCAAAGTCCAGGTCACCAACAGCACCCATAACCCCAACCCGACGGAAAACCCAAAAACAGGAACCCTGGAGATCAACGCCACCAACTTTCCCCTGGGAGAATCGACGACGGCCAGTTATGGCGGTCTCATCGAACTCGGGCAGGTGGAACAGAATTCCCTCGCCGTTGTTAAAAAGGGCGAAGGCATTCAGATTTTCTCCCGCGCCACCGGGAATACCTACAACGGCGGCACGATCATCGAAGGGGGCGTCCTTGCCGTCTCCACCAACACCAACTCCGGCACCAGCGGCCTTGGCACGGGCGAGGTGGAAGTCCGCAGCGGCGGTACGCTGGCCGGAAATGGCCGCATCCGGCTGGATGGCGAGGCCGTGGTGGTCCAGTCGGGCGGCGTGATCGCGCCGGGTGCGCATCTGGGCACGGGGGTAGCTACCCTGACCCTCAACGGCGCGCTTCAGCCAAGTGAAGCCATTCTCTCGCTGGAATCCGGGGCCGCATTCAGGTTCCGCCTCGGGGCGGACAATGCCAGCGATCGGGTGGCCTTTACAGGCTACCATGCCAACGGGTTCCAGATTTCCGGCACGGTCACGGTGGATCTGCTCAATGCCAGCGAAGGCAAATATACGCTTTTTAGTTTCAATGCCATTGATGCCGGGGAACTGGCCACGCTGGTTGGCTCCCTCTCGCTCGGCGAGGGATTGACCGGCTACCACGGAACGCTCGGTTATGATGCCACAAGCATCTTTGTGGAGGTGCAGGCCATCCCCGAGCCGTCGACCACGGCATTTCTTCTGCTCGGTGCAGGGGCGGCGGCGCTTTCGTGGTGGCGTCAGGGCAGGAAGTAGCTGATTCTCATCCCATAAAATTCACGGTTTCCCCTCATGAAGCAGCACCATCGACGCTTTGGATTCACCCTGGTTGAGCTATTGGTCGCCATCGTGCTGGTAGCCGCGCTGGCGGTGTTTCTGATGGCGGCCGTCTCACGTGCGCGAAAGGGGAACCGGCAGGCGCTTGACCTGGTATCACTCCGGCAGATCGGGACGATCCTGCATGGCTATATCAGCGATCATCAGCAGGAGCTGCCGGTGATCGTCACTCCCGCGCCATTCAAGACGCTGTCGATTTATCTCGGCTATATCCCGCATGCCCGCGACTGGAGCAATGACCAGAGTTCGCCCAAGAACTCGATCTTTTCGCCGGGGGCGGATCAGCGGGCCATCCGCGCGCTTTTCACCAGCGCATATGACGAACGGGTGGTTCCAGATCCGTTGAACGGGTTTTGCACCAACGGCTATATCGGGAGCAACCCCCAGACGAAACTTGGCCCGGACGATGACGATCCCAACATCCGCTACTACTACCAGATCCGTCGCCCGAGCTCCAAAATCTATGCGCTTCCATCGTTCTTTCTGAAGAGCATTGGGGAGCGCTTTACGGCGGCGCCGAGCAATTCGCCTTTCCGTTCCGACAAGAATCCGGAGGAGAAAGGGCACTTCCCGGCTCTTTTTATGGATGGGCACGCTGCCATGGTGGACCCCGCTCCCAAGGGGATGAGCGCCAACGCCGTTCACGACCGTTGGGTCCGCCCCAAGAAAGAATAATGAAAATGCGACGAATTTTGCTAATATGCTTAATGATGATGGCGGGCGGATGCGCTCCCATTGTGCGGGTGCCGACGGTGCTCTATACCGGCGAACCGAAGCCGGGCGGGGTATTGCTATATGTTGCGCCGGACGGGGATGACGCCGCTTCGGGCGATGCGGCGCACCCGTTGGCTACTGTCGCGGCGGCATTGCGGCTGGCGACGCCGGGCAGCGTGATCCGTTTGACGCCGGGGGTTTACCGGGAGCGGGTTGAGGTGACCTTTCAGGCAAGGGAAGGAGCGCCGCTGGTGATCGAAGGCGCACGCACGCCGGACGGGCAATGGCTGGCGAGGGTGGACGGCTCCACCCGGCTCGACCCGAAACGGTGGCAGCCGCGCCCGGAGATCGGCCCCGGGGTCTATGCCTACCCGATGGGCGATCCGCACCTGATGCTGGTCAACGGAGAAAACGTGCCGCGTCTGCACTGGGATATCAGGCACCTTGGCCGGTCCGACGACCATCCCAAGGGCCACCATGTGGCGTACCGGGCGGAGGAAATTCTGGCTTCCCGTGAAGATCGGCGCGAAGTCCAGCGCTACCATGCCGAGGCGATCCCGTTCTGGGAAACCGTGGGCGGAGTCTATTCACCGAGCCGCGATCTGAAGGAGGTCTATCTGAGGCTGGCCGGGGGCGGCGATCCGCGGAAGATGGAGACGGCGGCGGCTCTGGAAGGGGCGGTTGTCACGCTCAGGGGAGCCCGGCATGTGGTCTTGCGCGATCTGGCGATCGGCGGCGGGGAATATGGCGTGGAGATCCTTGGCGAAGGGACGGCTTTCAACCGGGTGGAGCAGTGTTATGTGACGCACGGGCGGCGGCGGATCAAGGTCGGGGCGGGAGCGCGGCAGACGGTGATCGCGGGCAACCGCGTGGAAAACGGCTTTATCGGACAGTTGACCGGAGCGTGGGGAACAAGCCCGACCGACTCGCCTGCGCAAAGGATGAAGGCGGCCCAAAAATGTTTTGTCTATATCTACTTCAAATATTGGGCGAGCGCGGTTTCGATTTCCGATGATGTTTCGATCATCGCCGAAAAGGGGAGCGTGGATACGCTGATCGAGAAAAACAGCCTCGAAGGGGGGCTGATCGGCATCGGCCTTTACGGCGGGGACAGGGTCAGGATTGCCAACAATACGGTACGGCATTTTTCCAGTGTCGGAACGGTGGTGCGCGATGGTGGCGACCTCGCCGTTTACGACGGCAATCTGTTTGAGGATTGCAACATCAACATCCGCCTGCATACCCTCAGCACGCCGGGGCAGCAACGCCGGATCGCGCTTCTGCGCAATGTCAGCATTCAGCGGCCGGGAGTCTCTGCCCATATCTTTTGCCATTCCACCCCGTTTGCCAGGGATTCTCCGGTGCATCGGGTGGTCATCGCGCAAAACACCTTTGTGGGAGGAAACAAGGTGATTGGCTTTCCTCCCCTGCCTCCCCCCGGGACGATCAAGCCATTGAGCCGGTTCCAGTTTGTCAACAACCGCTTTATCGGATGCGGGACGGTGATTCACGCCAAGATGCCGTACTTTGAGAATCGCGACATGTTCGGGCATTTTGACTATAACCAGATCATCGGCGGTCGCATCGGCGTACACGGGGTGCCGGTCTGGTACGGAGCGCATAACATCGACGACACGCAGGCGAGCGGCTGGAAGATCGATGGCGACCGGGTGACGCTGCCGACGCCCGACCGGGGCCGCCGCGCCGGGCTCGATCTTTCGCAGCCGTACGAGCTGGACGGGGAACGCTACCCGTCGCTCGGCGGGCTGATGCCGGGGTATGTCGGCGATCCCGCTCCCGATCTTGGCGCGCCATGGTGGCCGCCATCCCAACGCGCTTTGACCCATGCCTACTGATCTGTTGACTGAACCGACCGCCGCTATTGACCCGCTTTTTGCCGAAGCGTGGCAACGGGGGCTTGACAACCTGCAACCGAGCCCAAGTGAACTGGCGCACGGGCTGGAACTCCACCGCAACCTGACGGTCTGCGAACATTACGGCTTTCTGCCGTTGGCGTGGAGCCCGGCGGCGGTCGCGGCGCGCGAAACCGGGAGCGACGGGGCCAGCTATGTTGACTTTGAGCGACGGCAGCACTTCCTGCGCACCGTCGGCTTTACCGAAACGCCCGCTGCGAAGCAGGAGTTTTTCGGCGCGCTGGAAACGGCCGGGGTGCATGGGATCGTGCTGCCGGTCAATGATTACGGCGAAGCGCTGGCCGATGCGGTCCAGCGGATCGCGGCGTTTCGTCACCTCTGCCTCTCCTTCCCCGAACGGCTTTTCCAGACGGGCGATGCCGCAGGGATCGAGCGTGCACAGGTGACCCGTTCGACGGCGCTGATCTTCAGTTTAAGCGGGATGCCGGTCTTTGGGCAGGGCGATATGACCGATCCGCACCAGCTCCTCGAATGGGTCGATACCTGGTACGCCATGGGGGTCCGCTTCATGCACCTTGGCTATAACCGGCGCAATTTGTTTGCCGATGGTTGTACGGAGTTGAACGACGGGGGCTTGAGCGATCTCGGGCGCGATCTCGTTGCAAAAATGAACGAGGTCGGCATGATCATCGACCTGCCGCACAGCAGCCGCAACACGGCTCTGGAGACGGCGAAAATTTCGGCGCAACCGGTGATTGCCAGTCATGTCGGCGTTCGGGAGGTTCATGAAGGGCCGCGATGCAAGAGCGACGAGGAGTTGAAGGCGATCGCCGCCACGGGCGGGTATGTCGGCATCTATAGCGTTCCATCGCTGCTGGGCGAAAACGCGGACCTGAACCTGATGCTCCGCCATGTGGCCCACGCGCTCAAGGTGGTCGGGCCGGAGCATGTGGTGATCGGCACCGACGTTGGGCATAACGGGCGTTCTCCCGGGCCGATGCAACGGGTCGGAGGCAACTGGCGGAGGGTGATTGCGGGAGGGTGGAACGAACACAAGCCGCGTGTGGACGGCGGTAGCGGACATCTTGGCGGCAGTCTCGCCTGGACCAACAAGCCGCTGATCACGGTCGGGCTGGTCAAGCTCGGCCTGAGCGACGAGGCGATCGCGCAGATGCATTTCGGCAACCTGCGGCGGGTGCTCGGCGCGGCGGCCCGGAAAGGTTGATCAGCAGTGCGGCTCCGGTGTCTGCCCCGGCGGGTCGACCTGTACGGTGACGTGATGGATCGCGAACCGCTCGGCGAGGTGCCGGGCGACAAGGGGCGGGAGGGCGAGGGGATCGGCCCCGGGTGCGGGCGTGACGTGGATCGTGGCGACGACGCTTTCGTCGGTCAATGTCCAGGCGTGGAAGTGGCCCGCTTGCGCCACGCCGGGGAGGGCGGCGACTTCGGCTTCGGCGGTTTTGACATCAAGCCCGCGCGGCACCGCCTGGAGGAGCACCCGGATCGCGTCGGAAACCAGCCCCCAGGCCGAGCGGAGGACCAGAAGCGAGACGCCGATGGAGAGGAGCGGGTCGAGCCAGGTCCGGCCGGTGAGGAGGATGCCGACGGCGGCACCCATCGCGCCGACGGAGCCGAGGAGATCGCCGACGACGTGGAGAAACGCCCCGCGCAGATTGCTGTCGTTGCGGTTGCCGCCGTGCAGGATGAACGCCCCGGCGAGATTGATCAGCAGGCCGACTGCGGCGACCGCCAGCATCGGCCCGGCGAGAACCGGCGTCGGGTGGAAAAACCGGCCTGCCGCTTCCCAGGCGATCCAGGCCACGAGCAGGAGAAGCGACGCGCCGTTGGCGAGCGCCGCCAGCACGCGGACCCGGTGGAAACCGTAGGTCCGCACGGCATCGGGCGAGCGGGCGGCGAGGCGGTAGGCGACCAGCGCCAGCAGCAGCGCCGCCGCGTCCGAGACCATGTGCCCCGCATCGGCGATCAACGCCAGCGACCCCGACCACCAGCCGCCGATCGCCTGCACCACGGCGTACCCGAAGGTCAGGAAAAAGACGGTGCGGACCCGGCGCTCGTTTCCAACGGTAACGGAAGGGGCGTGATGATCGTGGGGATGCTCGTGCTCATGCTCGTGATCCGGTTCGTCGGGTTTCATGGGGCAAATGGAGGGCGAAACCGTTTGAGCCGCAACGCGTTGCCGACGACGAAGACCGAGGAGAGGGCCATCGCCCCTGCGGCGAAGACAGGCGAAAGGAGGACGCCGTTGAAGGGGTAAAGCGCCCCGGCGGCGACCGGCACCAGCGCGGCGTTGTAGGCGAAGGCCCAGAAGAGGTTTTGCCGGATGTTGCTTAAGGTCGCCTTGGAAAGGGCGATGGCATTGGGTGCGCCGGTCAGGTTGCCCGACATCAGGACCACCTCGGCGGCTTCCATGGCGACATCGGTCCCGGTGCCGATCGCCACGCCGACTTCGGCGGCGGCCAGCGCGGGGGCGTCGTTGATCCCGTCGCCGACAAAGGCGAGCGCGCCATGTTCGGCCTTGAGGCGTTCCACGGCGTCGACCTTGCCGTCGGGAAGGACCTCGGCGATCACTTCGTCGATCCCGAGCCGTTGCGCGATCGCCTCCGCCGTCCGCCGGTGGTCGCCGGTGATCATGGCGACTTTGAGCCCGAGTTGGTGCAGCGCTTCGATCGCCTCCGGGGTGCCTGGTTTGATCGGGTCGGCCACGGCGATCATGGCGGCGAGCCGACCGTCGATGGCGGCGTAAAGCGGGGTTTTCCCTTCGTCGCCGAGCTTTGCGGCGGCATCGGCAAAGGGCGCGACCTCCAGCCCGAGTTGCCGCATCAGCCGGTCGGCCCCGATCTCGACCCGCGCGCCGCCCGCCAGCGCGCGGACGCCGTAGCCGGTGATCGACTCGAACTGCGTGACCTCCGGGAGCGCCACCCCTTCCGCTTCCGCCGCTTCGACGATGGCGCGGGCGATCGGGTGCTCCGAGCGGGCTTCCACGGCGGCGACTTTTGCCAGCACTTCCGCGCGTTGGAACCCTTCGGCGATGACGAGATCGGTCAGGGTCGGTTTGCCGACGGTCAGCGTGCCGGTTTTGTCGACGGCGACGACCTTGACTTCCTGTAGCGCCTGGAGCGCTTCGCCCTTGCGGAAGAGCACCCCGAGTTCCGCCCCCCGGCCGGTGCCGACCATGATGGAGGTCGGCGTGGCGAGCCCCATCGCGCACGGGCAGGCGATGATCAGGACGGCGACGGCGTTGACGAGCCCGAAGGTGAGCGCCGGGTCCGGCCCGAAGAAGAACCAGAGGGCGAAGGTGAGCGCGGCGAGCGCCATGATGACCGGGACGAACCAGAGCGTCACGCGGTCGACCAGCGCCTGAATCGGCAGTTTGGACCCCTGCGCTTCCTCGACCATGCGGATGATCTGCGCGAGCACGGTCGCGCTGCCGACTGCCCGGGCGCGAACGACGAGGGCTCCGGTCTGGTTGACGGTGCCGCCGGTGACGCTTCCGGCCTCCTCCTTGCGCACCGGCATCGGTTCGCCGGTGATCATCGATTCGTCGACATAGCTTGCCCCTTCGAGCACTTCGCCGTCGACCGGCACCCGCTCGCCCGGGCGGATTTCGACGACATCGCCGACGACCAGTTCGGCGATCGGGAGATCGACGGTTCCTCCCTCGCGGCGGACGCGGGCGGTCTGCGGCTGGAGCCCGACGAGCCGCCGGATCGCCTCGGAGGTCCGCCCCTTGGCCTTTGCTTCGAGGTAGCGGCCGAGCAGGATCAACGTGACGATGACGGCCGCCGCTTCGTAGTAGATATGGGCTGTGCCTGCCGGAAGCCACGACGGCGCGAAGGTCGCCACGACGGAAAAACCGTACGCCGCGAGCGTGCCGACGGCGACGAGCGAGTTCATGTCGGGAGCGCCGCGCCAGAGCGCCGGAAGCCCCTTGCGGAAAAAGCGCAGGCCCGGGAAAAAGAGGACCACGCTGACCAGCGCAAACTGGAGCCAGGCGTTCGCCTGCCCGAGCGTGGCGTTGATCCAGGCGTGCATGCCCGGAATGAAGTGCCCCCCCATTTCCAGCAGGAAGACCGGGGCGGTCAGGGCCGCGGCGATCACCAGATCGCGCCCGAGCGCCTTGCGTTCGGCTTCGCGCCGCGCCTCTGCGGCTTCGTCCTTGCCGGAAACCTTTTCGCGCGCCTGGTAACCGGCCGCTTCCACGGCGGCGATGAGCCGGGCCGGTTCCACGCTCCGGTTCAGGGTGATCGTCGCGCTTTCCGTGGCGAGGTTGACATGGGCGGAGCGGACCTCCGGCACGGCCGCCAGCGCCTTTTCGACGGTGCCGACGCACGAGGCGCAGTGCATCCCCTCAATGGAGAGGGAAAGTTTCGTGGAATCCTTGGCTTGTTCTTTCATGGACGGTCTCGTCGGTGGCGAACTCACAAGGAAGTTTAGCCGGGAAACGTGCCGGGTTCCAGAAAAGGCGGAAAAGAAACTTGCCCGTTCGGAGAAGCGGGGCCTACCGTGAAAGGGCGACCGGGGTGCGCCCGCTTCCTCCTTGTGCTGTTTTCATGTCCGATCACTCCATGATTTCGTATAGCTGGCCACACCGGGCGCCTTTGCACCAACTGGCGGTCAGGGCTCGTACTGTCGGTCACTACCGCCTCGGTCCCGGTCGCGCCGATCATGTCCGTACGATTCATTTTACGAAGCTGCTCTGGTCGGTTTCCGGTACGGGGACGATGATTTCCCACGGAAAAAAAAGCCCCATCGGGCCGAATACGCTGGCGGTTCATTTTCCGGGCGACCTCCATCACGTGGTGAACGAGGGGGCCGAACCGTGGGAGCATTGCTGGTGGACCTTTGATGGGGAACTGGCTGTCCCGCTCGTTCATTCCCTTGGCTTTACCGCCACGGCGGTTTACCCTGCGCGGCCGGTGCCGGAACAGCTTTTCAAAAAGCTGGTCGAGGCTTTTTCCCATGTCGATGGCACCAGCGAAATCCGCGCGACGGCGGTCGCCTTCGAGTTGTTGAGCGCGGCGGCGGAAGCAAAGTGGCTGGCCTCGCAGATGCAGGCGCGTGTTGAACCCTCCGAGGAGTTCAGGAAAAGCGCTCTCGCGATTCTTCAACAGTCGTGGTCGAGGCCGGGATTTGGGGTGGATGAGTTCGCTGATGCCGTCGGCATGCACCGCTCCACCTTTTCACGGCGGTTTCGGGCAATGTTCGGGCTTTCGCCCTCCAGCTATCTTCAACGCTGGCGGGTCAAAAACGCCTTGATCGAGTTGAAGAGCACGCAGACACCGGTGCACGACATCGCGCGCAACTGCGGGTGGGATGATCCCGGCTACTTTGCGCGTTGTATCAGAAAAGCGACGGGACTTTCGCCGTTGCAGTTCCGGAACAGTCCGTAGGGCGCGTCAGCGGGTGGAGGCGGGCGGGTTTTCCGGAACGAAGAAGGTTTCTCTGGAAAGCCCGACCCAGGGCGGGATGCTGGACCCACCTTCGAGCGTGACGATGATGCCGCCGACATTGGGCTGGATGCCGACCATTTCCGCCTTCTCCTGCGCCACGGCGTTGAGCGGCAGCGGCACCTGAAGCGACTGCGCGCGGGCGAAGCCTTCCATAACGGCGATCTCTTTTCGCCCCTGTGAGTGGAGGCTGATGCGGTAGGGGTGTCCGGCGGCGACCGACACTTCAAGGTCGCCCTGCCTTGCCCCGTGCGGGACTTGCATGAAGAGAGGCCGGTTTCCGTAGCGGCAGGAAAACCTGAAGTGGTTTTTCCGGGATGCGCTTCCGCCTTTGGAATAAAAGTCGCCCCCGGCGTAGACTTCTCTTTCCAGAGAAGTGTACGGCGTCATGAGCCGCAGGTAGTTATCGCTGCCCGAGCATTGCAGGAAATACGGCGCTGGGTGGGCTCCGGGAACGATTTTTCGGGTCATGGCGGGGGGATCGACCGGCGGGTTGGAAAGGGGAAGTTCGGGTAGCTTTAACCCTTCCAGCACGCCTTCGTCCAGAACCGCGCCATCGCCTGCGACAATGCGCCATTTCACGACGGCCTTCGGCGGCTTCGTGCCTCTCAAGGTCAACTCAAAAGGTTCCGACCCGGCGCTTTGGAACGCCGAGATGGTGGTCCATTGCCGGGGCACCCGGTAGTCGAGGTAGGTTTCGCGCGGGGTCTCCCATTGAGGCATCCCTGCCTTGGAAAGCGCCCAAAGAAGGGCCGGGGCCTGATTGGAGAAAAAGTTCCATCGGACATTGTAGTAGGCCATATAGCCATCCTCTGGATCGCCTTCCTTCAGGTAGACGGAATCAAGGGTGGTCCGGGTCATGCGCCGTGTGGTCTGCGAGAGAAGGGCCGGGTCTCCGAAGCGGCGGTAGGCATAGGCCTGAAGGTCGAAGTTTGGCTGCCAGGTCTTGCCCTGAAAGTCGTACCACGCGGGGCGGGCGAGATCGGCGTACGCCAGTTTGCGAAGGGTGGCGACCGCTTCGGGGCGGGAGGTCAGTTCGATATATTCGGGCAACCAGGTGGAAAACTCCACGCCGCCCGCAATGAAGCCCTGCGGCAGTTGGCTTGCCTTAAGGTCGTCAAAACTGCGATGGAGGTAGCCAAGCAGGCGGCCATCCCTGAAATGGCTGTAAAGCGAGCCGACGGTTTCCATCCGGCTTGCCCCGCCCCGGCCGACGCCCGACGAACCGCGCCGCTCCTCCAGCGCGATGGCGTGGAGGTGGGTGACGGCTTGCAGCGAGTCGCGATTGCCGGTCAGATACCACGAATTGAGGAAGTTCTCGGCGTAGGTGTTATAATCGTAACGCGAACCGCTGTTCCACGGCACAAACCCTTTGTAGTCGCAGGTGCCGCCGAGTCTTTTCCCGTAATAGGAAAGCGCTTCGAGGTCGGAATCGGTATGGCGCGGCATGCCGAGATCGTTGATATAGTCGGTGGCGCGTTCGGCCAGTTCGAGGTACTTCGGGTCGCCCGAGCGCGCAAAGAGGTAGTAATAGGCGCGGGTGCTCCGGTGGTGGCTGTTGCGGAAAGGGCGGTAAAGGGTAAAAGTCTCGCTGGCCGGGTCCCAACGGCTGTGCATCGCGCCCCAGGTCCATTTCCCCATGGTATGCGCTTCGGTGCGGCGGCGTTCCCAGTCAAACGAACGGGAGAGGACTTTCTCGGCACGGGAAACGGCGGGGATCGGGCTATCGGGGTCGGCGGGAGCCATGGGGAGGCTGGTCAGCGCGCCGCTCTCGCTCATCCAGCGCGGGGAAGCGGTGACATACGGGCGGGCAAACCACGCCGCCGCCCGGGCGGGAAGTTTTTCGGCTTCCGGGGAAGAGAAAACCAGTTCAAAGCGTTGGGAGCGCGAGACGCCCATTGCATCGCCCATTGCCAGGCCGTTGAGCAGGTAATAGTACTGCTGTTTGGTTTTCGACTCGTCGAGGTAGCTTTCCGGCACTTCAAAGTCGAGCAATGGTCCGTGGTGCAGAAACGGCAGCCGGATTTTCTCCGCGTCGGAAGTTGCCACCGTGGAGGGTGCTTTTTCGGGGAAGCCGGGCCAGAGGCGGAGTTCCACTCCTTCGCCGGAGCGGTGGATCACTTCCAGTGGAGCCATTTCCCGGAAATCGGCAACGTTCAGACCGACGGTTGCGGAGGGGGTCTTCCAGCGCCATTCGCCGCGCGCGGTGGCGTCAATCTCGCGGGATCTGTTCTCGCGGATCAGGAGGCGCTGCTCCGGGTTGGTCTGGCGGATGGCGATCGGGGGACCGGTTTTGACCGGGGGTAGTGAAGCGCCTTCGAGTTCCACCGCATCGGCTGCCAGACCGAGGTTGAGGCCGATCCGGCGCAGGCGGTGGTATGGGGTATGGGTGGTGATGGTAAAGGAATGGCGGACGTCGATGATCGGCGCGCCACGGAAGAAGGTCATCCGCAGGATATAGCGAAGAGGGGAAGGGGCTTTGCCCGCCGCATCGGTGGCCGTACACGCACCGGAGAATTTAAGGGTGACCCGCTCGCTATTGGCTTCCTCGATTTCGGTGGTTCCATCCGCGTGGCGTGAGTCAAAGCGGATGCCCGCCTCGTCTATGACATAAAATGAACCGGGCGCAGGGTGGTGTGGTTTCTCCTTGCCCAGTCGCCATTCACGGAAGCCGTCGAACCCCTGTTTGCCAACGGTGACCAGGAGTGCGCCGGTGTCGATACGGATCGTTTGCTTGTCTTCGCTGACGCGCACGCCCGGCGTGATGTTGGTTTGGGTCACCGGAGGGGAGACCAGCCGGTAGCTCTGCGCGGGGTCGTGCTCAAAGTCAAGGTGTACCCATTTGACCGAGCGGCTTCGCGGCCACTGCGCCAGTGGAGTGACCGCGAACGGGACGGCGCGACCTTCCTTGTCGAGAAGCTGCAACTGCGAGGCGTCGGCGAGCGCCCCTTCGGGAAAGGGAATACCGGTGCGGACCGGGTGCGGCCGGGTTACGGAACGGTAGGAAGCATCCTGCAAGGCGATTTCCAGCTTCTTTCCGGTCATCGGCGCGGCGGGTTCGACCTGAAAGGGGATTTCACTGGTCGCCCAGACGGTGTCGTTTTTCAATGCGGTGAGCCGGAGGGTATGGCTGCCCGGCGCTAGCGAAGGAAGCCGGGCGAGGTGAAGGTCGAGATCGAACATCGGCCCGGGCGGGCGGGGTAGCTTGAAACGATGGAGCGGCTTTCCGTCTTCCAGCAACTCCGCGTGGAGGTCGAGCTGTCGGGCTTCCTTTGCGCCGACTCCGAGTTCCGTATGAACGCTTAGTGTTTCGTTCGCCCGTGCCACAAAAAGGGAGGGTTGCGTCTCCAGACGCGGGGCGGCGGTCAGTTTTTCGCTGGCTACGGCTTTGCCGTTGATTTCAAGGGTGGATGCACCCTCCTCCGGTGCGGTCCATTCCCATTGAAGGCGGTTCAGCCCGGGATGGAGTTGGATCTCCCGCTCCATGGCGATCGTCTCGCCCTCTTTGCTCCGGAGCCGATGCCGGACCCATGTTGTCCCGGCGCCTTCGCTGATCACGACGGCTTCCGCGTGATGGCTACCCATGGGGATCTGTTCGTTTTCCGGAAAATCTCCCAGTTTGAGACCGAGGAACTGCGGGCCGGTGCCGTCCTCATTTGGACGAATGGAAAAAACCGGGAAGCGGCGGAAAGCGTAGAAACTCCCGGCCAGCGAGGCCGCGCGCGGGGCGACCTTCCCTTCGGGAGCCGAGTAGAGCCGGGCGACGTTCAGGCTGAAACGGCGCGGCGGCGCTTCACCAAAGAGCATGGAAAACGGGATGGAAGCGATGATCGTCCAGCCATCTTTGCCGACGATGCTCCTTTTGGGAAAGGCTGCGCCGCTCTGATCGGGCATCGGGACCACCGGCCCCGTGCCGCCGGAGTGTCTCAACTCCACGTTGCCTTTCCAGTCGATGAAAACGGCGCGTTGGGGAACGTTGGCCGGGCTGCCCGTGGCGACGGCGATCATGACGCACTCGCGGCTGTCAAAGGGAGCCTTCCGCATCGGCCAATGACCAAGGGCATCGCTGGCGTCGATGGCGGTTCTGCCGGGGAGGAGGCCAAGATGGAGGAAGACGAGCAGATTTTCGCCGTCGTGGGCAAGACGTACGCGAGCCGGAAGGGCGTCAAGGTTCAGTTCCTCCGCCGCAGCGGGAAAAAGGAGCAGGGACCGGAGCCGGGTGGGGAGGTGGGCGATCAGCCGGTTGAAGGTGATGGCCGGGGCATGGTTGCCATCCTTGAAGAAAGCCTCCTCGCTGCTTTCGGGTAGCGTGATGGGAACCGGCTGTTTCCATGCAGGGATGGAGGTGCGTTCCAGCGGACGGATCTCCAGCGCGGGGGGCGGTTCAGGTTTTTTCGCAAAGGCGGTGGCTGAAAAGAGAGTGAGGAAAAGGAAGAGAACGGCGGGAGTCATCATCAATGAAGCTGGTCATCTGCGGTGAGCGGGAGGGTGGAGAGGTCGCTTTGTCTGCCGAAATTGGGGATCGGCTTTCGCAACGCCTGCTCCACCATGGCGTTTGCGATTTCAGAGGCTTTGGCGGCGTCTTCGATCCTTGGAAGGTTGCCGAGGTTGCCGCTTTCCACGGCATCGGCGAAGGCTTCATAGAAAATCCCGAGCTTCTTGCCTCCGTACGGGCCTTGTTTTTTGAGCATTTGCCGGTGGCCGTTGAGTTCAAGGCGGGTTTCGCCCTCCTCGTTGCGTACGGTGATCACGCCGCGTGTGCCGATCCCCTCCAGCATCGACCATTTGCGGCCGGTCTGCGAAAGGGTGGTATAGCAAAAGCCGTTGTGCAGATCGAAGGCGACGCCGCTCCTCATCCTGCCTTGAACCATGAAGTGGAGTTCGTACTCCTGGTTCCAGAAGCGGGTGGCCATCGCCTGGTAGTCTCCGACATCGCTGGCGGAAAACCAGCGCAGCAGGTCGACGTAGTGCATCCCGCAGTCGTGCAGGGTATGGCCTTCCACGGCGAAGTGCGAGTCCGACAGTCGGCTCTGGCTGCGAAGATGCGGAGTGCAATGGCTGACGCGGAGCACGGCCAGTTCCCCGATCTCCCCTGCACGAAGGTGCTCCCGCGCCTCCTGAAGAAGGGGGGCGTTGCGGTTGAAGAGGTTGCAGGTGATGAGTTGAGACGTGCCTTTCAACTCCTCCACCAGACGGCGCGCTTCCTGCGGGGTGCTGGCTAGCGGTTTTTCGCACAGGACATGCTTCCCTGCAGCGACCGTGCGGCGGATCATCCCGGGGCGGATGTCCGAGAGGGTGGTGATGCTCAAGGCTTCCACCGTCGGGTCGTCGAGGATGGGATCCAGAGATTGGACCTGTTGCGCGCCGGGGACGATCTTTCCTGCGAGGGCCAGCCGCGCGGGGGAAAGATCGCATACATAGGCAACCTCCCACCGACAGGAGTCGGCAAGAGCTTTGAGATGGGCCAGCCCAATGCGGCCGACGCCGACGGAGGCGATCCGATGGAGTGCCCCGGTTTTCCGTTCGTCTTTTGACATGATGTTTTGCTGCCTTGAAGCCGTCGTTACGGTTTCCAGGTAATGCTTTTTTCGGCGAGAGCCCGTTCGGTTTCCTCTTTGGTGAACGCTTTCACATGGCCGTCGAGGAAGACGAGGTTGGCGTGGCCGTGATGCCAGTCAAACCCGACGCTTTTATTCCAGAACGCCGCCGTGCCGTTCTTGGCGGTAGTCGCTGGGTAGACCGTTTTTTCAGGGCCGTCCTTGATGGAAAGAGTCGATTTTTTCCGGTAGCCGCCATCGGCCAGCAGGACGATGCGTTGCGGCGTTGCCACCTCCTGAAGGCGCAGCCGCTTGCCGTTGATGTCTAGTTCCATGTCACGATACCCGAGTTCGCGGTTGTAGGCATAGTTCGGGTCGTACCATCTGCCGATACGCCACGGATTGGCCGGACATTGGTAAACGGTCAGGACTTCGCGGCGGTTTTGCGGGTAGTTCGGGTTGGGGAGCACCCCCCGGTTGTTATACTTTCCCAGATGGCGGTCGGAATGTTGCAGGTACTGGAACCAAGGCACCAGATTGTTGTAGCCCCATGGGACGGAGCCGTTGTTCTCCATCGCATAGAGATGGACGCCACTGGCGAGTTGTTTGAGGTTGTTCACGCAGGTGGCATTCTGACTCGCCTTCCGCGTCTGGGAAAAGACCGGCGACAATATGGAGACCAGGAGTGCAATGATCCCGAAGGAAACAAGAAGCTCCGTCACGGTAAAGGCGGCGGTTTTCCTGTCGATTCCGGGGAGAGTGGAATGATCCATGAGAGGGGGGCTTTTCTGATGGTTAGAGGTTGTGAAAAAAGACCTTCAAAGGCCATGGAGCACCTCTTTTTGCCTCTAACTGCATTCCTTCTCCCTTCTGTATTCCCTGAATACAGGCGGTCGTCAGAATTTCGTTATAGGCTAAAAATAGGTACTCCGAGGCCATTAAAATCATTTTTTCACAGCCTCTTGGACGGCTTCGCCTTTCCTTGCGGATTTCCGGCGTCTGCGGAAAATCCCCGCTGCGGTGACGAAACCGATCAGACCCAGCAAGGATGCCCCGGGTTCCGGAATGACGGCAAGTCCAATCGACCCGCCCTCACCCTGAAACTGCGTGACAAAGCTGGCGTCGTAGTTTTCAAAGCCGCTCCCGAGCACGAGGCGGCCTTGAAGCAACTCCAGCTCGGTTTCGGTAATGCTGTCAAAGGTGAACAGAGTGAAGCTACCTGCCTGCACGTCGGTTCCATGGACCGTGATCCCGCCGATATCCAGCGCCAGCCCGCCGGAATGGTAGGAGGAGAACGCCACGCCGTCGCTGAGGTCGCCCGCGCCAAACCGGAAGTTGAAGGCGGACCCGGCCTCCATGTCGAGAAGGGCGCTGCTTGTATGATTGACGCCGCTCAGTTGCAGTGTGGCAAGGGCGAGCCCGGCTGCTCCGGGAGCGAGTGTGCCGCCATTTTCCACGGAAACCGTTTCACCGTCGCCCAGCTCAATGATGCCGTGGCCGCCCAGTCGGGCTCCCGCCAGCACTTCCACCGCGCCCGAGCCGAGCCCGCTGCCGGTGGTGTTTTCCACCAGCATCGTCCCGGCGGAAACGGTGGTGCCGCCGGACCAGGTGTTCGCACCGCGCACCACAAGAACCCCGGCTCCACTTTTCGTTAGTTTTTCGTTTTCCCCGGGGCCATCGGTTTCGCTGTTGCGAATGGTTCCGTTGACCTCGACCTTGACATCGCTGGTTACCGTTGAAATGGACATCCCGCCCCCTCGATTGCTCGGGTTGAGATTGATGTCGTTCAGGGTAGCACCGGCGGTATTGGTGAAGAAGACGGTTTTGATCAGGTCATTGTTGGCATCTCCTCCGAAGGCTCCGGAGACGACCAGCGCGGCGGTGCCGGAAATGGTGGAACTGGCTCCGACGGTCAAACTGGAAACCGTGTGGGCGGAGCCACCTTCAAGGAGAAGGGTCGCACCATTGCTGCCGGAGCGCTTGAGCGTCACGTTTCCACCCGAGAGAGCCCCCGGAGCGGCTTTGAGCGTTCCTGCCAGGACCGACCAGTGAATGCGTTCATTGGACGTGTTGGTGACCGTGACCATGCCCGTTCCTGTAAGATTCAAGGTGACATAACCGCTTACCGGATTTCCGCTGACGTCGGTTCTTTCCAGCTTTCCGTTGAAGACAAAATTTCCGCCGTTGGTGCCGGTGTTGATAGCGCCCGTCGCATTGCGAAAGGTGATGCCCAGGTCAAACGTGTGAGTATTGGAACCGGCGTTGTAGATTTCGCTTCCCGAACTGATGATCCGGTCTCCTGAAAGCGTGAACGGAGCTGCACCCGTTTGAAACGTGATGGACTGGATGCGGACGTTCGCCCGGTCATTGACGCTGACCGGTGAGGTGCCGGCGGGAAAGACGAGATCGGAGTCCTGAGCGATCGCGACATTGTTCTGCCAGTTGTCCTTGTTCAGCCAACCGGAGCCTCCTGTGGAGGTTCCGTCGCTGATCCAGGTAAAGGTGGCGGCCTGCAAACCGCCGGAACCGAGGGTGAGGGCCAGCCCGGTCGCAATCAGGCAGAGTCCGCTTTTCGAGGAGGAGAGAAGACGTTTCAGGGAAGGAGGGCAGGTAGTCATGGCGTGGGGGTGTTTTCAGGTTGGGGGTTGAAGGAAAAGGACGCCTGCAATGCCAAACGTCAGGCTGAAACCAGCTCCCGCGTCGCAGTGGCACCACGCGGTTCGCTATCCGGTGTCGCGCCGTCGGCAAACCATCCGGCGGGAAGATAGTCGGCCTGCGCGCTCAGAAGCTCTTCCATGCAAGCTTTGGCGTCGGGGATGCTGACGGTCACCATGCTGGCGAGGAATGCCTGCAGGAGCACCTTGCGGTCGCAGGTGACGGCGGCTTCCACGGCGAGTTCGTGTTCGTCGAGCACGCGGTGGAGGTAGCCCAGCAGGGGGCGCGGCATTTCGCCAAAGGGTAGCGGGCGTACCCGGTTCATGTCGACCAGCGAAGGGAGTTCGAGGTAGGCATCGTCCGCCATGTTGGTCACCGCGCCTCCGTTGCGGGTGTTGATGTAGAACTGCATGGGCAGGCCGGCCCAGACGGCTTCCACAATATTGGAGGCGTGATCCGAGCGCCCTTCCTTCAGGAAATCGGCGATCGGTTTACTGCCTTCCGCCAGTGCCTGCATGTCGTCCGCGCACGCCTGCATCCAGCGTTCCCGTACATCGACACGCCACTTCCGGATGGTGATCGCATCCTCCCGGTTGACGTCGTGCCCCTGAAAATAGGGGAGGTATTCCTGCGTATGCCAGACACACATCGGCGCATAGCCAACGGCGTCCGCCAGTTCCCATGCGATCTTGTTGGCTAGAAGTTTCTTGGTATCCTCCGAAGCGGCGACATGTTCTTCCTGGCTCGCCGTTTTGAGTTTTTCCATGATGAGCGGCGTCAGATCGCGCCCTTCATAACGCATCTCCACCAGCCAGTTGAAATGGTTGACGCCGCCGCTGCGGATCAGGACCCGGCTGCGGAGCGCGTCGGTGATCTCTTCGGGCGATTGCGCCAGTCCGGCGCGCACGATCAGGCGGTCGTCAAAGTGCGGGTTGTGCGGTCCATCGCAGATCGCCAGTGTTTTCAGGTCGGGAAAGTGGCGCATCATCGCGATCCCCATCGCCGCCGTCGGGTTCACCCAGTTGATGACCCATGCGCGCGGGCATTGCCTGCGGACCTCTTCGAGGATTTCGCTCTGGCGCGGCACCTCCCGCAGAGTCCGCAAGATGCCGCCCGGCCCGACGGTGTCCGCCGAGCACATGATCATCCCGTGGCGGGTGCTGATCTCCGCATCGACCGCCCGGAGGCGGACCCCCTCCACCGCGAACGCGAGGATCACGAAGTCCGCCCCTTTGAGCAGTTCGCGGTAGTCGGTGGAAGCCTCCACGCGCACAGCGGCCCCCGTCGCCTCCACGGCTTTCTTCGCCAGCGAGCGGACCCATTTCAGTTTCTGCTCGTCCGTATCCGCCAGGGCAAGGCAGCCGTTTCGAAGCGCCGGTTTGTTGACCATGCTCCAGATCGTCTGGCGTGCGAAAAAGGCGCTTCCCGCACCGATCAGGACGATCTTCGGGCCGTTTCCGTTCAAAAAAGGATTTTCGTTCATAAAATGGAAAGGAGAAGTTCCGGAGAACGATGGAAGATTACTACCGAAAGTGCGGAATCCCCAATAGGAAAGGCGTGATTTTAATGGGACTTTCGTGCAGGTCTGCCATGGAGTGCCGGGAGCGGGAGGAGCCTGCGGTGTACAAGCGGTCATTTAAGTTTTGTAAAGATTTTGTATAAAAATGATTGCGATTGTTAAAAAATTCAGAAATAGTATTGTCATTCATGAGTCAGCCCGCCCTTACCACCCCCCTCCAGCCCGGAGAACGCGTTCACGCCTATCTTGAACAGGAATTCCTTTCCGGCGGCGTGGAGGGGACGCGTCTTCCGACCATTCGCGCGATGGCAAAGCACCTGAACGTAAGCTCGCCGACGGTGCAGTCGGTCGTGCAGAAGTTTGTTTCCGAAGGGCAGCTCGAGGCGGTTCAGGGCCGCGGGATCTTTGTCAAAGGCGTCCGCCCCAAGGCGCGGAAGACCCCCTTGGTCGTCGCCTCCAACCTGATGGTGTTTGACCCCGGCCAGGGACCCAACTGGTCGGAAACGATCTACATGGGGGCGTTGCGGATGGCGTCGCGCATGAACCAGGGGATGACGTTCATGCCGCTCTCGGACTCGGGCGCGGTCCACTCCCGCGAAGCGTCGCAGCCGTCGCAGGAAAAGATCCACGAACAATTGCTCCTGCGGATGGACCAGATCGACATGCTGATGCTCTTCAGGGTCGATGAATGCCAGAAGATCCGCAGCGCCTATGAGGAGGCGGGCAAGCCGGTGGTCGACATCAACCCGATTTCGGCCGTCTCGACGACCAACTTTGTTTCGGCCGATTTCTTTGGCGGATCGGAACGGGTCGGCAAGGCATTTTACCAGACCGGGCGGCGCAACCTGCTTTTCGTCGGGCCGTATACCGACCCCCGGCCTTCGATGCGGCTTTACCTCATGGGGCTGATGTCGGGCGTTCGCTGGGGCATTGACCCCGACGTTCAGGTGCGCATCCTTCAGGCGCTGGCGTTCGATCGCATTGAAGAGAGGCTGCATCGCCTGCTGGACAAAGTCGGCACGCCCTTTGATGGCATCTTCTGCTCCGGAGACCTTCTTGGCCTGCAATGCCTCGAGGTGCTCAAAGCGCGAGGCGTTGCCGTGCCGGACCAGGCCAGCATTGTCACCGGTGCGGGAACCGACCTGACGCTGGGCGCTTCAGGTCTGCCGAAGGTGACCAGCGTGGTGCAGCCGATGGCGGAGATCGGGGCCAACGCCATCAGGGTGCTTGCCCACCGGCTCGAAAACCAGTGCGCCGCCGTCCCGGGAATCTACCTTCCGACAGGGATTCGCATCGGAGAAACCACCCGCCCCGAGGAGAATGCGCTGCTGACCAGGGATGTCGAACCTGCCATTCCAAAAGGATGAGAGAGCCATGATCGCCCCTTCCAGATCCACCCCGGCGCGGTCGACCGGTTTCAGTTCGATCGAACTGCTCGTCGTCGCCGCCATCGTGCTTGTCCTGGCGGTGATCGCCTTCCCGGTGTTTTCGTCGATCAAACGGTCCGGCGATGCCGTCAAATGCATCTCCAATCTGCGGCGTATCTATACTTTCACGCTGGCGTTTGTGGACGACCACAACGGACTGTTGCCGCCGGATCTCGGAACCGCAAAGCATCCCATCGAAGCATTCCAGCGAAATGCCTACTGGTGGCAGCAACAATACCTGGGTCGCTACCTGCGGCCCGATCGCAAGACTTCCGGAGTCCTTTCCGAAGAGGAAAAGGCGCACTTCCGGTGCCCCGCGCGGTTTGTCGACGGGCCTGATGACCAATGGACGGAGAACTCCGAATCGGTCACTTACCTGATGAGAAAGATGGGCACCGGCACAAGCTACCTGCCCGACTACCGTTTCCGGACGATTCCCGATCGGCATCAACGACTTCTCTTTACCGAAGGACGCTGGAGCACGCTGGTGGAAGCCAACGCCGTCACCGGGGAGTTCGGAAGCCGGAATGCTTCGCAGCGGCTGCGGCGATACCACGGCAAGGGGCTGCACATCATCTTCATGGACGGACACTTTGAAGCGTTTTCCGGAAGCGATGAGGAAGTCGCCGCGCTCATTCATTACTCCATCAGGTAAACCGCTGTTGTCATGATTAAAAAACTGAAGTTTTCGAGCCGGATCGCAAGGTCCGCCCTTCTCGTCCTCGTGCTTTCCGGAAGGCTGGCGGCGGCGGAGCCCTTTTTCGAATGGTTCGGCGAAGGGGAGCTTCCCGGCGACCCTGCCACGCTGCCGCAGGTCGTCGAGGGCGATCTTGGAACGCTCAGGGAACTGCAATTCAAGGCGGGCGATGAGAATCCCGGCGAAGCGACCTTTATTGCGATCCAGCCTCCGGCAGGTAGCTATACGGAGCTGACCATTGCCTTTTTCATCAAGCCCGAACGTCGCAACAAGAACGAAAACCTGGTCTCCGCGCGGGGAGAAACCGACGCGGAAGGATTCTCTTTACGCAAGACCTGGATGAAATGGGGGCTGATCGTCGGCCGGGCCGATGCCGGCGAAAAGCGGATCAACCAAAACCGGGAAACCAGCCTCGCCATCGGCGAGTGGCGACACATTGCCCTCACCTTCAGGGAAGGGAAACTGCGCTTCTATAAGGATGGATTCCTGACGGAAGAACAGGAGAGCCCCGTGCCCGCCCTGACTTTCTCCGACCGGGAGCCGATGCGCATCGGCGCAGGCCATGGCGTTTTCCCCAGAGTCTATTACGGCTTTGCCGGCAGGCTGGCCGGTATCTATATCGCGCCGAAGGCATTGGAAGAAACTGAAATTCACGGACTGATGAAGCGAGCCAACCCCTGAAAAACTTAGAGGCTGTGAAAAAGCCCTTCAACGGCCATGGAGTACCTCTTTTAGCCTCTAACTGCATTCCTCCTTCCTTCTGTATTCCTTGAATACAGGCGGTCGTCGGAATTTCGTTATAGGCTAAAAACAGGCACTCCGAGGCCATTAAAATCATTTTTTCACAGCCTCTTACTCCTCCTATGAAATATCCACTCCGAAAAATTGCCGTCGGCCTCATGGTCTCCCTGGCCGTTGCCTCCCCCCGCCTTTCGCAGGCGGAAAACTTCAATTGGGCTGATACCACCGGTGAAGCGTCGTTTCATGACGCCGCCAACTGGTCGCCGTCCCTGAACGCCCCTCCCGGCAGCGGCGACTATGCCTATTTCAACCTGACCAATCTCTCAGATTATCAGGTGAACGCGGGTGCGGACATTGATCTCACCGGTCTTTATGTGCAAAACTCAAGCAACGTTACCCTGAACCTCGGCACACAGGAGCTTTCCACGATCAAGCTGGGGGTTTACAGCGGGACGTTGACGCTTGACGGGGGGGCGACTTCCATCATCGCCGGGGCCGCTCCTGCCGATACGGTTCTTTCCATCGGCAGTTCAGGGACGGGGCACCTGGTGCTCGCCAACCAGGCGACGTTGACTTTTGTTTCAACCGGTTCCTCCAATCTGAAAGTCGGCGGCAACAGCGCCGCACCCAACAACACCGTAAAAATCCTGACCGGCTCCAGCCTGACAGCCGCTTCGCCATTTTATGTGGGGTATTATGAAGGTAGTGGCGGAAATACCGTCACGGTTGACGGGGCGGGTTCCAAACTGGTCACCAGCGCTGTCCTGTCGCTCGGATCAACGCTTGCCGGCAGTTCAAGCTATTCCAACAACAACAAGCTGGAAGTTCTCAACGGAGGCAGGGTTGAAGCCGCCGGACAGGTCCGGGTAGGCAACGGCGGAGTTTCCTCCGGCAACTCGGTCATTGTTAGCGGCTCGGGGTCGAGCTTTTCGCAGACCGGCACCCATCTCCGCATCGGCAACAGCGGGGTGGATGCTCCAAGTTCAATCAACAATCTCTTTGCCGTCCGCAACGGGGCGACCCTGACCACTTCTGCGACGGTCACTGTTGAACGGGGCGCGGGCAATACCTTCGAAGTCTCCAGCGGCGCAACCGCCACGATGAGCAAGGATGCCCTGATCGTTCATGGTCTGCTCTCGGTCGATGACGCCACGCTCAAGACGCGGACGCTGGAAGTCGGCGCGACCGGTCGCGTTGAATTCTCCGGCGGTACCTTTCAAGTGGAACAGACGCTGACGGCGACCGGCGGAAGCCGGTTTGTGTTTGACCTGGCGGGCCTCGCCGCGATCGAACTGACAGGTACGACCGGGGAGTATGGGAAGCTGTCGGTAATCGACGGGCCGATTTATATCGACCTCGCCGGCGTGGCTTCGGCTGGAGCAGGCTCCTACGATCTCTTTACCTACCGGCTGGGGGAGGGCATCTCCGAAACGACGGTCCTGCTCGGTGCGACGCCGGAAGGGTTTCTCGGTGCGCTCCGGTTTGAAGACAATAGCATTGTGCTCGATGTCAGCGTCGTCCCGGAACCGGGTGTGGCCATGCTTCTGGGCGTGGCGGCTGCGGGCGTTCTGCTGATCGCCCGGCGGCTCAGGCGTTAATCTGTCGTACCGATGAAAGTACATATTGCCACCGATATGGAGGGCCTCCCGGGCCTTTATACGCGCGACCAATGTTCTCCGGAGTCGAAGGAAAACCCGCTCTACCGCGAAGGGCAGCGGCTTCTGACCAACGAAGTCAACGCGGTCGCCCGGGCGTGTTACCAGGCGGGTGCGACCGACATCACGGCTTCCGACGGTCACGGCGCACGGTTTCGCTTTGGCGCGCCCAACTGGATCACCGGAGAGCTGGACCCCCTGGTGCGCCCGGCCACGGGGTTGAGGGAATTCTTTGAGGAGGAGGAGACCGATGCGCTCCTGATCATCGGCCAGCATGCGATGGCGGGGACGCTCAACGGGTTTCTGGACCATACGGGAATCAGCAAGAAGATCTGCCGTTTCATGGTCAACGGCATCGAACATGGCGAGCCCGGTTATGCCGCGCTTTACGCCGGGGCGTTTGGCGTGCCGCTGATCTACCTTTCCGGCGATGAAGCAGCGTGCGCCGAGGCCCGGCGGATGTTTTGCCCGATCGTCACCACGCCCACCAAAAGAGGGACCGGCTGGGCGACCTGCGAGCTTTACCCGATCGAAGAAGTCCGCGCGCAGATGGAGATCGATGTCCGGGAAGCGCTTGGCAACATCGGGCAGGCGAGACCGTATCGTCTTGAAGAACCGCTGGAAGTCACCATCGAATATGCCTGGACCGAATTGGCCGACCGGGTGGCAAGCTACCCGAACGTCAGGCGGCCCCACCCCCGCATGGCAAGCTGGAGGATCGCCTCGGCGCGCGACATCCTCAAACGCCCCGGCCCGAACTGGTCGCCTCCTGATCTCTAGGTTGATCCCGCAACGTCTTTTCCCTGTCAAATCGTTTTTTCTCCATGCCTTTTCCTGCCTTGATCCAACGCCCCTTCGCCCTCTTTCTCCCCGCGTTTCTGGGGGCGCTCCTCCCTTTCATATCGACTGCGGCGGCGGAGCGGGCCTCCCTTCCGCTCGAGTGGGTTGAAAAACAGGCCATCACGGTCGATGGCAGGCTGGATGAGCCGGTTTACAGGGAAGGCCAATGGCAAAGCGGCTTCAAGGAGCCGGCGACCCATCGCCCGACCGGCTACGATACCCGCTTCCGCCTTTTTACTGATGGGGACCGCCTTTATCTCTCGGCGATCCTCGATGAACCGACCGGCCAGGTCGTTGCAGAGCTGACCCGGCACGACGACCGGCTCTGGAACGATGACTGCATCGAGCTTTTTCTAAGCTGCGACCACGACAAGACGACGTTCCTTCAGGTGATCGTCAATGCGAAAGGGGTCATGACCGACCGCGAGTACGAGCAGGGCGGGATGGTCTCCAATACAGCCTGGAACCCCCTTTCCAAAGCGGCGGTCGAGGTAGGCAAGGCCCACTGGAGCGTGGAACTGGCGATTCCGCTGGCGGACCTGAAGATCGACCCTTCGCTCCGGGAATGGTCGGTGCAGGTGGCTCGCGAACGCTCGGCCCGTGGAGAAGAGCGGAAGGTGGTCGCCGCGTGGTCGCCGACGCCGACGCTGCTCTCGCCCGGCTCGTTTGGTGCGTTGAAGCTTCCCGACTTTGACCGCTCCATCTTTGGCTGGAAGCTCAAGACCGGGCCGGAGAGGATCGGCAGGAGGGGAGACGAATACTTTCTGCAACAACGGCTTTACGTCACCAACGATACCGGTAGCTACCAGAATGTCGTCGTCACCTCGCGATTGGAAAACGGGGACCGGGCGGCGGCGACGCGGGAGTTTGGCGTCGCCCCGGGCCGCGCCCAGAACTATGTTGCGGAAGTGCCGCTCGGCAGGGAGCCGCAGGCGAAGGGTATCCTGACCCACACGGTCGCCCTTGCCAGAACGCCTGAAGGGCGGCTTGCCTCGACCGGGGCCGCCGTGGAGGCAGGCTATGTCTCGGCCCGGCTCGTGCTGAAGCAACCGGGCTACCGCGCCACTCTTTTTGCCACGCAGAAGATCAGGACGCTGCTCGCCGCGCTGGTGCGTGTTGATGAAGAAGTCACCATCCATGAGGTCTCAGCCAAGCTGACGACCGGCGATGGAAAGGAACTGCCGGGAACGGTGGAAGCAGGTGAAGGCGAGTGGAAGATCGTGGTGCCGGGGGTTGATGCCATCGGGGAGGGCACCCACCGGTTGCGGGTTTCCTTCATGGAAGGGGAAAGAAAGGTCTCGCTGGAGCGGGAGATTCAGAAAGTTCCCTACCGTCCTTATGAAACCTGGATCGACGAAAAAGGGGTGATTCACCGTGACGGCAAGCCGTTGCCCGCCTATGGCTTCTGTTTCGGAATCTGGGGAGACGTGGAGCGCACCCGGATGCCGGGGATGTTCTTTAACATCGCGAACCCGATCTGGGCCGTCCCCCCGTTTGAAAAGATGAAGGAGGAAGCCGCCAACCTCGCCCGGTTCGGCATCCTGAGCGCAGTCTACGTCCCCACGGCTTCGAGCATCAAGGGAAACGAAAAAGGGGATGCCCCGCTGACGCCGCAGGAAAGGGAGGATTACCGCGCCCTGGCTGAGGCCGTCTCGGAAAACCCCAATATTTTCGCCTATTACCAGAGCGACGAACCGGAGGGGAGCGGCATCGGCCCCAAACGCCTGCGGGAGATCTATGACATCCTTGCGGAAGCCGATCCCTACCGCCCGGTCATCATGCTCAACTATTCCGTTGCCGGGGTGCGCGACTACCAGTATGCCGGCGATATTTCCAACCCCGATCCCTACCTGCTTCTGATGCAAGGGGGAGGCTCCCCGCGCCCTCCGGACCGGCCCGGCCAGTTTCTGAGCCAGATCGTCACCGGCGAAGAGTCGTACCGCGCGAAATGGATGACCCCGCAGGCGTACAACGCCGGGTTCTTCTCCTCCCGGGGAGGCAGGGGACCGACCGCCCGGGAGATGCGCACGCAACAGGTCAATGGTTTGATCAACGGCGTCGTCGGCTTTACCTGGTACAACCAGTACATGGCGTGGGACGAACCGGGGGTCTTCACCAGCCTTCCCTACCTTTCCAGGGAATACAAGGCGCTCTTCCCGCTGCTGGTCAAGGCCCGGCCGGAGATCATCAGCACGCAGCCGGAAGAAGCGGTGGGACTGGCGATTTCCAGAGAGGGAAAGGCGCTCCTCATGGTAGCCAACCTTGTCTGGCAGGAACGCGAGATCACGTTTGAAGACGCCCGCCTTGGAAGAATAGCCAACTGGAAGAAACTCGGCACTTCGGAGACCGTTCCGGGCGGCAAAACTGAAATGACGGTCCGGCTCGGACCCTACGAGAGCATGATCCTCGCTTCCCAGGCGGTTGACTTTCCCGCCACGCTGGAGTGGGGTGCGGTGGAACGCGAAGAGGCGGCGGTCCGCGCGCAACTGGCGGTGCCCGGCAACATTGCCCACGCCTCCACCGGAGCGCGGGCGACCACGGTGAACTTCGGCGGCCGTGGCGGCTTGCGCGCCATGATGGCGATCGACGGAATGAAAGACCCGCGCGGCAACGGGTTTTCCCGCAGGGGATTCCAAAGCGGCAGCGGCATTGAGATCACCTTTGCCGGAGAGGCGAAGCCGCGCCGGCTCAAGCTCATCGGCTCCAACATCAGGGAAGGGAGCGTCGAGATCGAGGAAAACGGCGAATGGAAGCCGGTCGCACCGATCGTTCATGAGGACGGCCGGTTTGAGCGCGAGATCGCCCTCCCCGGAACGAAGACGAAGGGGCTGCGGATCATCGCGCAAAGCTGTACCGACGAGGAAGCGGAAGCCAACAGCCTGGTGATCCGGGAAGTCGAGGTTTACGAAGACTAGTCTCCCGTACGGCCTGTGGCAACGGCGTGTTCGGCTCCCTCCTGCGCCGCCATCCACTCCAGCGCGTCGGTCAGCATGGCGCGGACGGTGGCGCGCGAGATGGTTTCATGGACATCGGGATACCAACGCTGCGCCTTCGGTTCCCGTGCGGCGTTGTAGAGCGCGGCGGTGCTGGAGCGGGGGATCAGTTCATCCTTTTCGACGTTGAGAAAGAGCAGCGGGCGCGGCGCGACGCTACCGATATAGCGAAGCGGCTCGAAAACGTCGAACCAGCGCGCCAGCATGCCGCACGCCACCGCGTTCTGCCATTCGCCGCCCGGGTTGTAATGGGTGGCCAGCACGTTGAGCAACGCCCGAAGGTTCCCGCCCGCCATGATGAGCGAGCCGCTGCGCAGGCGCGGTTCGTGGGCCAGCACGGCGGAACTCATGATGCCGCCATAGCTGACGCCTAGCAGGTGAAGCCGCCCGGGGTCGATCTCCGGACGCGAAACCAGATAGTCGACCACCCGGCGCGTTTCGGGGACGATGCGTGAACTCCGGAGATGGAACCCTTTGACCCGCCGGTACGGCGAGCGCCCGGGGGGACGCCGCACCCCTTGCTCGTACTGTTCGGGGAGCGCCAGCGCCACCCCGTGTTCGGCAAAGATCGGGGCGATCCGGTCAAAGAAACTCATCTTCTGGCCGATCCCGTAGAGGAGCACGACGCACGGCACCGGTTTCTTCGCCGTTTCCGGCACGAACAGGCGCAGCGGCAGGCGCTCGCCCTTCAGGCCGGTGATGGTGACCTGCTCGGTGCGAAACGGGAGGCTGCCGGAGAGGGTGGCGACTTCCGGCTCCAGCGGCAGGGCGGGGTCGTAGCCGCCGAAGGCTTCGCGGCTCCATTCGCGCTGCAACACCCACGTCCCGGCGGCGAGGCCCAGGAGCAGCAGGAGGCCGAGGAGCGCGGCGGTCTTCAGGGCTTTGCGGCGAAAAGGGAGTCCCATGTATAGGTGCGGTACGGTTGATCGCACGCCGGGCCGTTGCGGACGGCGTCGGCCACTGAAAGCCGGAGGCTTTGCGGGCGGAAAATGACGTTGTGCAGGTTGGAACGCATGGCGACCGGGGTTTTGATGATTTCGATAAGCCGCGCTTCGTCGATTTTGCCATAGTCGGCCTTCACCCGTTCCGCCAGTTTTTCATATCGCCCCTTGCCGGAGAGGAGGAGCGCGTCCTCCACCGGTTCGGTAAGTTGCGGGTGCCACTCCCCGGCCCGGAAGGTCTCAAAGAGCGTCGGCGTTGCCTTGACCCCGACGGCGCTCGGCCCCTTGCCGTCGCTGATGAGGTAGTAATACTCGCAGGTGCGCGGGCTTTGGCGCATCTGTTCGACCACGGCGTCGGCGGTGTCGCACGTTTCGAGCGCCTGGCGGATCAGGAGGCTCATCGGGATGCCGTCCCATTCGCCTTCGCCTGCGCCGCCCATTTCGCCGATGGCGACCTTTTGCTCGTTCATCCCGGTGACCGAGCCGATGAACCCGAGGTAGCCGACGCTGACAAACCGGTTCGCGCCCGGCCGGGTGACCGCCATCACCACGGCGTCGTCCTGAAGGCCGATGCCGACCATGTAGTCGAGCACGCGGGCGTGGAGCAGTTCCCCGCCGACGGTCGCCTCGCCCATCAGCGCCGCGCCGCTGCAATGGAAAAACTCCGGGAAGAGGTTGACGGCCTGCACCGTTTCGAGCGGCACCTGCGCGCCGTCGGCCAGCCCCTTCATCTCTTCAAAATAGGCGGGAGCGATAAAGGGGCGCTGCCGCTCCACCAGTTTGCGGGCGGCTTGCGGAAACCATTCCCCCGCTCGCAGCGAATAGAGCAGGCCGACGCCGTAAATCAGCCGTTGCGAGGAGCGGGCGATCTGTTCCGGCGCAAGGCTCCCGTGCTGGTGGCCGATTTCGTACGGCGAGCCTTCCAGGTACATCTGGTAATGCCCGCCCCGCACTTCCAGCCATCCCTTGCCGGACCGGCGGCGGTGATCGGGCTCCGGCTTGAAGGGGGTGAGCGGAAGTGCCGCGATCCGGAGCGTTTCCGCGAACGAAGTCGCCAGTTCGGCGGCGGGGACCGGTTTCCCGGGGGAACGGCTGCCGTGGGTCGGTCCGGCGTCGGCAAACGGGCGGGCCTTGGGATCGACCCGTACCGCCCCCTTCCAGCCGTGGACGGTGGCTTGCAGGCTCCGGAGATGGCCGTCGACCCCCATTTCGGCGCTACCCTGGGCGAAACGGATCTTCAGGATCGCCGGGCCTTCGCCTCCCGATGCCCAGCCGGTGATCCGGGGCCGGAGCGCCAGCAGGGCGAGCAGTTTATGGTGACGCCGAAGCTCGGGCAGCACCTCGGCGACTTCCCTGACCGCTTCGCGCACGGCGGGGCCGCTCCCGGCCAGCGGCGCGACAAAGTGGGACCCTTTCGGAGCGGCGGCGAGGTGCTGCCCCTCCCCGTCGCGCCAGTAGCGGACCGGCGAGAGCTTCTCGTCGCCCACCAGCGCGATCTCCAGCCGCGTCTGCTCCCGGTCGCGGGCGAGAAACCCGGAGTAATGCTTCTTCTTTCCGCTGATCTCGACCTCCATCGTGCCGGTGCTGATCGGCCAATGCGCGGCGGCGACCGCCTCGCGCCAGAGATCGTACTGTCGCGAAAGCAGCCAGAACGCCATCCCGACATTGACCAGCGCCAGCAGGCAGAGCAGGAGGACCAGAGCCGCAACACGGCGGAGAAAACGGAACAGGGGAGAAGACATGATGATCACGGCAAGTATGGCCCAGCCCCCCGGGGTTGAACAGCCGGAATCACCCGGTCTGATCTTTGCGGAGACGGCACGCCGTAGCACCGGATGAGCGATAAAAGGAAAAGGATAGTTCGTAAACCGTTGCAGAAGTGCAGCAGAGAGTGCGTCTAATTACAAAGGTAGAATCGGAATATCACAAAAAAAGGCTTGTGGGTTTCTTTTTGATATGATTTCTATAAGTGCATCACAGATGCAGCAGTAAACGACTGTTTGAAAAGATGGCTTCCAAAACCGAAATCGTTCGTGCCGAGATTCTCAAGGCGATCCGCAGCCGTCGCATTGAAGCCGGGCAGAAAATTCCTTCCGAAAGGGAATTCGCCTCCCTGCTCGGCATCAACCATCGAACGGTCCGGCGGGCCCTTCAGGAACTGGTCACCGAGGGTGAAATCGAAAAGCGTCCCCGGGTCGGCAACTTCCTGAAAGATCTTTCGCGGCCGGTCCAACTGGCCGTCGCGATTCCCAGTTACTTTCTTTCCGAAAACGGGCAGCACCTCATCACGGGGTTGATTCTGGAGGGTCTTAACGCGGCGATCGACCATCGTTCCTACTCTTTGACGACCCTCCCTTACCGTCCCGATCATTTCATGGAAGACATCGGGCACCTGCTCCAGGCGCGCAAGGTCCGCGGCCTCTTCCTCATCGGTAACTGGCAGATCCCGCCCGCCGCCGTCAAAAAACTGATGGAAAGCGGTGTCAGGATCGTACTCCTTACCCGGCATCCGGCGCTGATCGCCCTTGGCCTGCCCTCGATCCATAGCGATCACACCCCCGCCATCTCCACCATCATCCGGGGCCTGATCGACCGGGGCCATCGGAAACTCGCCCTCATACGCTACTCCCATCCCGGACTGCCGGAGGTCAGGCTCCTGCTTGAAGAAATCTGCCGTGTTCACCAGTTGGGCGATCCCGAAGACCTGACGATCACGCTACCCAACAGCCAGGGCAGCGTCGATTTCGGCCCGTTGAAAGCGGCCATGGAAGCTGCCACGCGGCCCACTGCCATTATTGTGCCTGACGAAATCGCGGCAGGCATGGTTTTCCGGGAAGCCTACCGGCTCAACCTCAAAATTCCCGACGACCTTTCGCTGGCGGCCTACTCCGACCTCACCCCCGGGGCGCATCCCGTCCCGTTGAGCGCTCCTGATTCGGCCCCCAACGTCAGGAAACGTGCGACCATGGCGGCAGAGCACATCATCGCGCTCCTGCAAGGCGTTCCCGTCGCCGAATCCCACATCAGCATGACGCCCAACGTCCATTGGCGGGAATCCGTCGGTTCCCCTCCTTCTCCTGCGGCGACCGACCTCTCCGGAAAGACGGATCATCGGCAGATCTCCCTGCAAAACGGCTCCAAAAGCGGCTTCGGCATTCTGGAACTGGTGGTGACCATGATGGTGCTCTCCATCCTCGCGGTCTTTTTGCTTCAGGCTTTCAAACACGTCAAAGCCAGGTCGCAGCTTTCGGTCAGCAGCTATAATCAACGCCAGATCGTCCTGGGCCTGATCAGCTATGCCAACGAACATCAAGGGGAGCTTCCGCAGATCGCCGCCAAGGATTCCCCGATCAACCCCGGCGACAACGTCTTCTGGACACGCACTCTGGCCTATTATCGCTATGTTCCTCATGGAGGGGTCTTCTTCAGCCCCCGCTCCCGTTGGGGGCAGTCGCACGCCAATCTCTACAATCCCAAAAAGAACAGCACCAAGCCGTGGGCCTACCCCAGTTACGGCGCCAATGGCTATGGAGCCATGACCAATAAAAGCGAGACTCCCTACAAAGATCATCCTGCCAATCTTTTCCGGATCGGGGAAAATGCCGCCGGATTGATGCTGCTGCGCGATATTCATCATCCGGCTTACGCCGAAGAGGATCATGGATGGTACTGGTGGGGCGGCGGCGATTCGCGCTCCTACATCCCGCCGGATGATGGCGGCTACCTGGGAATGATGAGCGCCGCCTTTGCAGATGGCCATGTGGAGGTCTATCGGATCTCCGAATTCCGGAAAATGATCACCGATTCCAACTGGAGCGAAGCCCCGGAATACAATCGCGTCTACACAAGAGACTAGCATGAAAGTCACTCCCCTTCCGCTCATCCGCCCCTTGCTGTCATTTCTGTCTTTTGTCATCATGCTCCCTCTTTTCTCCGCCGGCGCATCACCCGATGCTCCGGACCGACAAAATCTTTATCTCAACGCCGTCGAAGATCATCTGGACCGGGCGCTCCAGGGAAATACCGTGAAAGCAAGGGATGTCGATGCGCTTCTGGCCGCCACCGCATGGTCTTATCAGGACCCGGCCTCGCGTCATTATCAGGATCGCGGTCTGCTCAAGCTGATGGCCCGGGCCATCGATCAGTTCTTCCTCGACGCCGCCGTTCCCCATGACGTCGCTCCGGAGACCGCGCCGCCTGCTCTCGAAACGCTCTATAGGGACCCGCCGATGGTGAATGTCAGCTATCACCAGTCTCATCGCGGCGTGCTCATGGCCTTCATCGCCGCCATCCGCAACCCTGCCATGGCAGAGGCTCTCGGCCCGGAACGCCTCCGGGCCATCCGCAGATCACTGGAGAAACACGCCGCCTACTGGCGGGATCTTGAGAAAAGCCCAACGCACGAACAACCGTGGTTTTATGGTGTGGCCATCCTGAACCTGACCTATGCCTACCTTTCGACCGGCGACACCGGTTATCTGCACAGGACATCCCACTGGTTTGACGAACTGTACCGGTGCAGGGGGAGCGATGGAGCGCTGGAGTACATGAGGAACACCCCTTACTTCGGCCCTGTCTATTGGTATACCGATTCCACCCTCTACGAACTTGGCATGGCGCGGCTCGCCGTAAGCACTCTCCCGGAAGCGGCTTCCTTCGTGCAGAAACTGGATGAGTTTGCCCGGGGGCTGGTCTCTTCCTACAAGAAAAATCTCATCTCACCGGGATATAATGAATACTATTCCGTCATCTGGTGGAAACACCTTCCGCGCACTTCCAGCATGCCGTTTGCCACGGGGGCGCTGGCGTTCATGACGGGAGACCCCCAGATCGCTTACCTGGCCCTTGAGGAGACGCGGAGGGGGCTCTTCTACGATAACAGAACCTTGTCCACCCGCACGCTGGCAAGCGGTCTTTTCGTCCGCGCCATCGCCTCCATCCGCCCGGAACCGCTTCCCGATGACTATGCTTTCTATGATGCCAACCGGATCGGCATCCGGGGCCGGTTCGGAGCGTTCAACTACACCGTACAGGCCGGAGCCCATGCCGGGACCATGGCCGGTGCCACGCTCCTGACCAAGGGACGGGATCTCAAGGCGATCCTCCAACGTGTCACCCCCATCATCCGCAAGAACCCCAACCCCGCAGCGGGGCGCGACGACCTCGGCAGCCTCTGGATTTTGTCTTGGCACCCGGGAAAGGAACCCGCGCCGGAAAGACCGCCCGTCGGCGTCGTTCATGCCGGAAATCTCGGGGTCGTCGCGACCACCTATCACCCCCTCTCCAGCCACTGGGCGGAAGACGGTAAACTGGAGGAACGACTGGAACGTAGCGGAGATTGGTTGATCGGGCAACTCTGGTTTACCACACCGGAACGGATCGTCGGCTACGCCCGAACCACCTGCCTCAAACCAAACAAAGCCTACGGGGTGGCCCTCTGGAACAGCTTTTCCCAGGTGGACACCCTTTCCCGGCTGGATGATCACCGCTATCTGGCGGGCGGCCTGATCTATCACATCCACGAACATGATTATCCCCGCGTGGGGCAGGCCCCCAGCCGTGCCTACGTCGCCCGGCATCGCGACAAACAATGGGTCGGACTCTACCTGACCGACGAGACCGGCGGCGTTCACTACCTCGAAGAAAAGATGACGCCGCCCCATGACTATGCAGCGGGCGACTCGTGGCACGCCATCGTTGATATCTACCCTGAGGGCACTCCGCCTGCCGACGTCCGGCTATTGCTGGAGAGGGACGGGGTGATCGCCCTGCGCATCCGGGACAGCGAGGCTCGTTACATCGCCCTCTTTAATGCCGCCGACCAGGCGACCACCCTAACCTTTTCCCAGCTTCAGCTCCCACCGGAGGCCGAGCCGACGATTCATCGCGGCGTCTCGGGCGCAAGCGTGGAAATACAGGACCAGACCATTGAGCTTCCTTCCCGGGAAGCGCTTCTTCTCAAACTCTAAAGAACCATGAAAATCCTCCCCCTTGCTCCCCTCGTTGCCTTCGCAGGCAAATACTCCGCGCTGGCCATTCTAACGCTTGGCCTCCTTAATCCATCGGCTCACGGCGCCATCCTCAGCCCCACGGAAGTCAACGGCCTGCAACTCTGGCTGGATGCCAGAGAGGGCGTGAACGTCACGGGGGCCAACCGGGTCACCCAATGGAACGACCAAAGCGGCGGCACAACCTACCACGCCGCACCGCCCGCCACGGAACAACAGCCGCTCTACCTCCCGTCCGGTACGCCGTCGATCCGTTTCGACGGCAGCCGCCAACTCCGGGCCGCGGGAGCGCAGGGGGCGATGCAAAACGAGATGACGGCTTTCGTGGTCGTCTCGCTCAAAGAGCTGGGCAGAAACCAGATGTTTCTCGACGACAAGGGCGGCACCAGCAACAACGACGGCTTTTATCTTGGCATTCGTGAGAGCAACAAGGTCGAGTTCCGGGTGATTGATTCCACGTTTCCCTCCTCGGGCCCGGGAGCGTTCCTGAACCACAGCCTCTCCCTCCCCACCGGCTATACGGAGGGTTATCTCGTCATCGTCGCGCGGGTTTCCAGCGACGGCACCACCACCCTTCGCGTGGGCGATCAGGAAACCACCAACCCCGGCACCCTGAGTCTGGAAAATATCAAGGGATCGGGCGAATTCCTCTCCATCGGCTCCAACAGCGGCGGAAGCTGGGGACTCGACGGCCAGATCGCCTCCGTACTGATCTACGACACGGCTTTGAGCAACCACGACGTGGGTGAAGTCTACGACTATCTCTATTCCGTCCATGTCATTCCGGAGCCGCAGACCGCCATCCTGACCGGTGCCGGATTCCTCTTCGCGGTCGTTGCCGGATCGCGCAGACGACGGGCCCGCTTTTGAGAAAAGCTCGCGGAAAAAGGAAGTCAACTGCGGAATCTAAAATTCCGCTGGCCAGCCGCAACGGCGTGGCGATACTCATGGTCCTTCTTTCTTTTTTCCAGATGGACTTCCTCGACGAACTGCAAAACCGCATCCTTCCCGGCGACGGCGCGATGGGCACGCTTCTGATGGAGCGCGGCATCCCGCCCGAGCACTGCTTTGAAGAACTCTGCTTTTCAAAGCCGGAGATGATCGCCGCCATTCACGCACAATACATCGCCGCCGGGGCGAGGGTGATCGAGACCAACAGCTTCGCCGCCAACGCTTTCGGGCTGGAACGGTACGGACTGGCCGGTCGCGCCGCCGAACTCAACGAAACCGCGGCTCGCCTCGCCCGGGGCGCTGCCAACGGGAAACCGGTCTACGTCGCCGGTTCGGTCGGGCCGATCGCCTCCGCCGAACAGGCGCTGGAGCGGGGGATCGACCGCGCGGCGCTCTTTGCGGAGCAGATCGGGGCGCTCGCGGCCGGGGGGGTGGACCTCCTTTTTCTGGAGACGTTCCTTGATTTTGACGAACTCCTCCTTGCGCTCGGCGAAAGCCGCCGCCTCGCGCCAAAGCTTCCGGTGATCGCCTCGCTCGCCTCTCCGGAAGAAGGGCGGCTGGCGTCGGGCCTCGCGATCGGGGAAGCAGTCGCCCGGCTTCGCAGGGAGGGGGCTGCCGTGGTCGGCCTCAACTGCATTTACGGGCCGAGCGGGCTGCTTCATGTGCTCGAAGAGATCCCGGCAGGGGAAGGGCCGCTCGCGGCTTACCCGAACGCCGGGCACGCCCAACTTTCGCAGGGGCGTTTCCTTTACCATATGACGCCGGAATACTTCGCGCACTCCGCGCGCGAATTTGTCGCGCAGGGGGTCGGGCTGATCGGCGGCTGCTGCGGCACCCGGCCCGAACATATCGCCGCGATGGCCAAGGCGGTCGAAGGGCTGGCCCCGGTCACGCACAAACCGGTGCGCCGACCCGAGCCGCTGGTGGAGCAATCCGAGATCGCCGTCGCCCCGCAGGAACGCCTGCTGGAGCCGACCACCCCCGCGCCGTGGGAGGTGGAGGAGGAGAGCATCCTCGACAAGCTCGCCGCCGGAAAGCAGGTCATTCTTGCCGAACTCGACCCGCCCAAGGCGATGCATATCGAGCGTTATTTCAAAGGCGCATGCGCCATCGCCCGCGCGGGGGCCGACGTGATCACGCTGGCCGACAATTCGCTGGCGATCCTGCGGGTCGGTAATCTCGCCCTCGGCTCGATCCTCAAACAACGCTACAATATCACCCCGCTCCTCCATGTCAGTTGCCGCGACCGCAACCTTCTGGGGCTGCAAAGCGAGCTGCTTGGGATGGCGGCGCTCGGGATGCGCCACGTCCTGCCGCTCACGGGCGACCCCTCCAAGGCGGGGGACCACCCCGGCGCGAAATCGGTCTACGATGTCAACTCAATCGAGCTGATGAAGATCATCCGCCAGCTCAACGAAGGGGTCAACTACGCCGGGAAGGCGATCAAGTACCCGACGAAGTTTGTCTACGGTTGCACCTTTAACCCGAACGCCAAGAACCTCGACGCGCAGGTCTCGCGGCTGGGCCGCAAGATCGAAGCCGGGGCGAGTTACGTGATGACGCAGCCGGTTTTCGACCCCGCGCTCGCCGTGGAAACCGCGCGACGGCTCGGGCCGCTCGGCATCCCGGTTTTTGTGGGGGTCTGGCCGCTGCTCAACGGACGGCAGACCGAGTTTCTGCACAACGAAGTCCCCGGGATCACGATCCCCGACCCGATTCGCGCCAGGATGGCGGGGCTCGAAGGGGAAGCGGGCAAGAACAAGGGGCTGGAGATCGCCCGGGAGATGGCGACCGCCGTGCTCGATCACTTCCCCGGGATTTACCTGATCACGCCGTTTCTCAACTATGAACTGACCGTGGAACTGACGCAGTTCGTCCGCAACCGGTAGCGCCCGCCCATGATGCGCCTCTCCCGTTTCCGGCCCGGCCGCAGGATGGTCTTGCGGGTGGTCATCGTGGGGGCGATCCTGGCGGCGGCGGTGGTCGCGGGGGAACGACTGCCGGTGGTGGAATGGATCGTTCGCGCGCAGGAGGGGGTGGTGGCGACCGGCTGGTGGGGGTATCTCCTCTACCCGCTTCTCTTTGCCGCCTGCAACCTGCTCCTGCTTCCCGGCACGGTGCTGGCGATCGGCGCGGGGCTTTTTTTCGGTCTCTGGTGGGGGACGCTGCTGATGGTCGCGGGCAACATGATCAGCGCCGCGCTCTCCTTCGGCATCGGCAAGCTCGCCGCCGGGCGCTGGCTGGAGCGGTGGCTGGCGCAATACCCGCGCTGGTTCGCGCTCCGCGCCGCCATCCGCCGCGAGGGGTGGAAGATCATCTTTCTGACGCAGATCATCCCGCTCTTTCCCTCCAGCCTGCTCAGTTACCTTTACGGGATGAGTTCGATTCGCTTCGGCTCGTGCATGCTCTGGACGGCGGCGGCGCAGGCTCCGGCGATGTTTCTCTACGCCTATATGGGGACGGTGGCGCAACTCGGGATCAACCGGCTTTCCGGCGGCGGTCGGGAAGGGTGGGGGGATGCCTTCTGGATCGCCGGGCTGCTGTTGACGCTGCTCGGTTTCATCGCGCTCGGGCGGATCGCCGCACGGCTGCTGGCGGCGACCGCTCCGGATCAACAGGGCGATTTCAACCAACGGCTTTGACAGCGGCGGGAAGAGTGCTAGCGTAACGAAAGGAGCCGGTGACCGGGGGCTGTCGCGCCGCCGGGGCAACGGGTTCCCCCGTTCCTCGAAACGAAGTCTGCAAACAGGCTTCCCCTGCAAAGTCATGAAAACCATCGTATCATCCCGAATACCGTGCTGCGGGCCTCTCTCCCGCAAACGAAGACCGGCGGTTGACGAGACTTTTTCGTGACTTTTTCTTCTTTCAACGTCTTTCAAAAAACCGCCGCCATGTCCGACTCTTCCTCCGCTTCCCACGCTGCCGTACGTCCTTCGATTTTTCTGGAGTACGGGGTGGACGGAACCGATGGGGAGGATGCCCTTTGCGAGATTTGCGAGCGGGGGATGCGCTTTCATGCCCGGTGGCAGTTTGAGATCGGTACGGTGCTCAACATCGCCTTTGCCATTGAGAACGAAGCGGCGCTTCCCGCGCGCATCGAGGCGGAGGGGATGGTCGTCGAATGCCAGCGGGAAACCCCGGGGCGGCATTTTACGACGTTGATGTTCGTGGAGCCGCCGCGTGACCTGAAGGTCAACCTCGGCAAGGTCTCCGCGCGGTTGACGGAGATCGCCTGAATTCCCCTCCCGTTTGCCTGCTGGAGGGACGACCTCCGTCGTCCGCAGCGTTGGTTTTTACCCGCACCCTGCCCTCCGTTTCCGGAAAAAGAGGAGCCAAAGCTGGCACTCTTCCCGAAACCCGTGCTAGCGTCCGCCTCGTGACTGAAACGGAAGCGTACATCGCCCTCAACATGATCCCGAAGCTCGGACCGGTGCGGGTACGCCGTCTGCTCGACGCTTTCGAAACGCCGGAAGCGATCCTGCGGGCGGGGTCGTTGGCCCTGTGGAGGGTGGAGGGGATCGGCCCCGAGATCGCCGCCGCCATCGCGGGTTGGGAGCAGCAGGTCGACTTGAGCGCGGAACTCGGGCGGATCGCCGATTTCGGGGCGAAGGTCGTCACGCTGGGCGACCCGCTTTACCCGCCGTTGCTGCGGGAGATCCACAACCCGCCGCTGCTGCTTTACGTCTGGGGCGAGTTGACCGAGGCCGACCGCCGGGCGATCAGCATTGTCGGCTCGCGCAGGACGACCCACTATGGCATGGAATCGGCCAAGAAGCTCTCCTACCAGTTGGCGTACGCCGGGTTGACCGTCGTCAGCGGGCTGGCGCGGGGGATCGACACCGCCGCACACCAGGGGGCGCTCGCCGCCAAGGGGCGGACGGTGGCGGTGCTCGGCTCGGGGTTGCTCAACCTCTACCCGCCGGAAAACCGGGCGCTGGCGGAGCGGATCGCGGATGGCTCGGGCGCGGTGGTCACGGAGTTTCCGATGCTGGTCTCGCCCGACACGCAGACCTTTCCGCAGCGCAACCGGATCGTCGCCGGCTGGAGCGAAGGGTTGCTGGTGATCGAGGCGGGCCTGAAAAGCGGCGCGCTCATCACCGCCGGGCAGGCGCTCGAACAGGGGAGATCCCTCTACGTCGTCCCCGGGCAGATCGACCGGCCGACCTCGGCGGGATCGAACCGGCTCATCCAGCAGGGGGCCAAGCTGGTCACCGGCGCGGGCGACATCATGGAGGAGTGGGCCTTCTTTTCCCCCGGGGAACTCCCCCTTGCCACCACCGCCGAAAAGAGGAACGATCTGAATGAAACCGAGCGCGCGGTTTACGACGCCATCGGCGATGGCGAGACGTCCAGCGACACGATCGTTGCGAAATCTCATTTGCCACCGGCGGTTGTCTTCTCTACGTTGCTCGCCCTTGAAATGAAGCGCCGCGTTCAACAGCTTCCCGGGCAGCATTTTGTAAAACTTTTGTAATCAATGGGAAAAAAACTGGTCATCGCAGAAAAGCCGAGTGTGGCGGGGGATCTCGCCCGCGCCCTGGGGAAAGCCAAGAAAGAGGGCGATTTTTACGAGAACGAGGAGTACGTCATCGCGTCTGCGGTCGGGCATCTGCTGGAGCTGTGCGTCCCCGAAGGGCTGGAGCCCAAGCGGGGCAAATGGGACATCAAGAACCTCCCGATCCTCCCGAAGGAATTTGAACTCAGCCCGACCGACTCGAAGGCCGAGACCCGCTTCAAACTGCTGCGGCGGCTGATGAAGCGCGCCGATGTCACCGGCATCATCAACGCCTGCGATGCCGGGCGGGAGGGGGAGCTGATCTTTCGCAACCTGGTCCGCATGGCCAAGGTGAAGAAGCCGGTGGAACGGCTCTGGCTCCAGTCGATGACCCCGGACGCCATCCGGACCGCCTTCCGCCACCTGCGCACCGACGAGGAGATGATCCCGCTCGCCAACGCGGCCGTCTGCCGTTCGGAGAGCGACTGGCTGGTCGGCATCAATGCCACGCGGAGCATGACCTGGTTCAACTCGAAGCTCGGCGGTTTCCGGCTGACCACGGCGGGCCGCGTCCAGACGCCGACGCTCGCCATTCTGGTCGAGCGGGAGGAAAAAATCCGCGCCTTCAAGCCGCGGACCTATTTTGAGGTGCACGGGGAGTTCCGGGTCGCCTCGGGCGAATACCCCGGGCGGTGGTTTGACGAAAAGTTCAAGAAAGGGGCCGAAGAGGATGCCCGCGCGGAGCGGATTTTCGAGCGTGAAAAGGCCGACGCCCTCAAGGCAAAGTGCGAAGGCAAGCCCGGGATCGTCACCGAGGAGAAAAAGGCGACTTCGCAGGCGCCCCCCCTCCTTTACGACCTGACCACCCTCCAGCGCGAGGCGAACAGCCGCTTCGGCCTGAGCGCCCGGCGTACGCTGCAACTGGCGCAGGCGCTTTACGAACGGCACAAGGTGCTGACCTACCCGCGAACCGATTCGCGCTACCTCCCCGACGACAACCTCGCCACCGTGCGCGGCATCATGTCGAACTTCCCCGAAGCGAGCCTCGTTTCCCATGCCGAAAAGGCGGTCGCCAACGGCTGGGTGCGCCCGAACCGGCGGATTTTTGACAGCTCGAAGGTGACCGACCACAACGCGATCATCCCGACCGGGGTCGCGCCAAAGAACCTCGACGAGTATGAGGCGAAAATCTTCCGGCTCGTCTCGCAGCGCTTCATTGCCGTTTTCTTCCCGGCGGCGCAGTTCGAGATCACCACCCGCATCACCCGGGTGGAAGGCGAACCGTTCAAGACCGAGGGGAAAATCATCAAGGATCCGGGCTGGATGGCGGTTTACGGCAAGGAGGCGGCGCGGGACAGCGGCCCGGCGCAGATCGTCGCCGTCGCTCCCGGCGAAGAGGCGTTCACGGAAAAGGTCGAGGTGAAGGAAAACGAGACCAAGCCCCCGGCGCGGTTCAACGAAGCGACGCTCCTTTCCGCGATGGAAGGGGCGGGGAAACTGATCGACGACGAGGAACTCCGCAGCGCCATGAGCGCGCGGGGTCTCGGCACCCCGGCGACCCGTGCGGCGGTGATCGAGGGGCTCGTCCTTCAGGAATACATCGCCCGCGACGGGCGGGAGCTGATCGCCACGCCAAAGGGGATTTCGCTCATCACCGGGTTGCGCGGGATCGGCATCGACACCCTGACCCGGCCCGAGATGACCGGCGAATGGGAGTTCAAGCTCAAGCAGATGGAAGGGGGCGAACTGCCGCGCGAGGAGTTCATGAGCCAGATCCGCGCGTTGACCGTCGAAATGGTCGAAAAGATCCGCAACGGCGCGGAACCGCCCGAAGGGGCGTTTGACGATCTCGATGTCGCCTGCCCCAAGTGCCACACCCGGCCGCTCAAGCAGGATTACCGGACCTACCGGTGCCGTGCGTGCGACTACGTTTTCTGGAAAACCCTCGCAGGCCGCGAGTTTTCGCCCGAAGAGGTGCAGACGCTTTTGAGCGAACGGCGCATCGGCCCGCTCGACGGGTTCCGCTCCAAGATGGGCCGCCCGTTTGCCGCCGTGCTGGTCCTCGACGAGGAGCACAAGGCGAAGTTCGAGTTCGAAAAGAAGGAGGAAGACGCCATTCCCGAAGATCTGAGCGTTTTCCCGGTCATCGGCGAATGCCCCGTCTGCCACAAGGCCCCGGTGCGGGTGCTGGAGAACGCCTACACGTGCGAACGGACCTTGCGCAAGGAGTGTACCTTCCGCATGGGCCGGTTGATCCTCAAGCGCGAGATCGAACCCGAACAGGCGCGCAAGCTGATCGAAACCGGCAAGACCGACCTGATCACGAAATTTGTCTCTTCGAAGACCAACCGCCCGTTTGACGCTTTCCTCAAGCTCGACAAGGGGAAGGTCGGCTTTGAGTTCCCACCGCGAGAGCCAAAGGCGGCCAAGGGGAAGGCAAAAGCGAAGGCCGGGGAGAAGTAACTTCAGGCCTCCTATGAAGGAGGACGGGGAGCTTCGGGCGTTTCACCGGTTTCATTAAATATTCAACCCGATTCGTTGAAAGAACCTCGTGGCAGGGAGGCTTCTGTGTTTTGCCTGCTTCATCCCACCATTGAGTGGCCATCGCATCACTTGCGGCAAGGGGTGCGCCTTTTTTAATGAAACCATACCTGTCCCTCCCCTTTACCGAGCCATTCAAGCTGGCCCTGACCACCGGAAGCCTTTTGGTTGCAATTGGAAGTACCGCCCGGGCCGGGACGATCATTTCCTACACGGGTTCTCCGCTGACCATTACCGGAACATCAAACAAAATCACCTTCAGCCTGATCTCGGGCCAGACCGTGATTGAGCCGGTGGCCACAACGCCCAGTTCAATCGACACCCCTCAATTCAGCCTCGGCTACCTCCCGCCCCCCGCAAACGATCCCACCAAGCCCATCCTTACCGGCACCGCCGTACAGCCTGACGCGAGTGTCCTCCACTCGGACGATTTTCTCGTCCTGCTCAACGCCGGGGACTCCGTGGGTTCAACCTCTGGCAATTACAAGGGAAATGCGAATAGTGCGTACCTTTGGAAGCCAGTGGGTTCGGGCAGCGAGGGGCCATGGGTTCCGGGGACCACGGGTTATGCGGGATTGCAGTTCACCAACTCTGTCACCAGCGAGATCAACTATGGATGGGCGCTCATCACCCATGGAGTGGATGACTCGTTGACTCTGGTCAGTTTCGCTTATGACTCGAGCGGGGCTTCGATCGTCGCGGGTGCCATTCCGGAACCGTCTGCGTGGGCCCTCATCCTGGGCGGCGGCACCCTCGCCGCCGCGGCTTGCCGCAAGCGCCGGAGAACCAAAGCGCTCGCCCCCGCCTCCCGCGCCGACGGTGCGGATGACTCCCCGCGCGGTCTTTTCCCGCAGGAGTGAATCCTTCCGCACCCCTCTTTTCAAAGAGAGCGCTCCTCGTCGGGTGGGAAGGGGTGGATTGGTCTTTTTTGAAGCCCCTGTGTGAAAAAGGGGTGCTTCCTGCGTTGACGGCGATCACTCGCGCGGGCGTGAGCGTCGGGTTGCAGACCGGCTCCCCAGGTCTTTCACCGATCCTCTGGAATAACCTCGTCACGGGAATGCGTCCCTGGCGACACGGGGTCCATGGACCGGCGCAGGTGGACGCCCAGGGCCGTGCGGGGCCGGTTTCCTCCGGCAGTCGCCGGGTGCCCGCCCTGTGGGAGCGGTTTTCCATGGAGGGATTGAAAACCATCGTGGTCGGCGGGTACGCTTCTCATCCCGCAGAGCCGGGGAGCGGCATCGCGGTTTCGGAGCGATTTTTCCCTGCATCGTCCGGAGATGGCGCGGCCCCTGCGCAAAGCGTCTGGCCGCCGGAACTGGCCGGGGAGCTTGAGGAACTCCGGGTTCACCCGGCGACCCTCGCCCCATCCCTCCTGCGCCTCCTGGTCCCGAGCCTCACGCAGAGCCTGGTGGAGCGCGACCCTCGTCTACGCCGGTTGGCTCTCCATGTGGCGAAGCTTTATTCCGGCCACAACGTGGCGGCCAGTCTTCTTGAAACCGAGCCATGGGATCTTGCGGTGGTCCATTTTCCTTTCCTGGGGGAGATATTCGGCGAGTTCGGCTCCTTTGCCTCGCCGCGCCGGCCGGACGTTTCACGCGGGGCTTTTGAGCGTTATTCCGGACTATTGGAAGGGGCTTGCCGGCTTCAGGATCATCTGTTGGGGGATCTGCTCAAAGCCGCCGGGCCGGAAACAACGGTCTTCGTGGTCTCTGATCGGGGTACGGACACTTCGGTGCCGGGAGGGGAGCTGACACAGAAGGGGCGTGAGGGGATTCTCGCCGCATCCGGACCGGGAATTCAGACCCGGCCCGGCATCCTTTCCGGGGCCGATCTTCTCGACGTCGCTCCCACGCTCCTCCACGCCATGAGCCTTCCGGTGGGGGAGGGGATGGAGGGACGCGTGCTGGGCGAAGTTTTGACGGAGGACGCCCTGTCGCGGCCCGCTCGCCTCCCTTCGGCAGAGACCCGGAGGAACGGCTCCACGCCCGTTTGCGATCCGTCATTCTCCCCGGAGGATGCGGAGACGGTGCGCCTCCAGAACGGATGGAACGAGGGGATGGATCTCCTGGATGCCGGGCTTCCTCATCGGGCGCTTCCGCTGCTGGAGCAAGCCGCCTGGGCGAACCCGGAAGCGGCGCATCATCGTTTCTGGCTGGCCCTCTGCCAGGCGAGGCTTGATCTGTTGACGGAAGCCGGGGAGACCATGGGAACCCTCGCCGATCTCGGGGAGCACCTCCCTTCCACGCAGCGGCTCCAGGCGCTCCTGTCGATGGAGATGCAGCAGCCGGGGCGTGCCCTGGTGCATCTGGAAGCGGCACTTGCCCGGCAAAAGGATCAAGGCGGCGATTTGGCCACGCTCAAGGCAACGGCATTGCAGCAATCCGGGAAATGGCTGGAGGCATTGGAGCTTCTGCATCTCGAAGCGACCCGCCGCCCGGGCGTCGATGTCTGGCTGGGCATCGCGCACGGTTGCCTCTCCCTGAAGCGATTCGAGGCGGCGGTTTCCGCAGCGCGCCAGCTTCTGCGCACCGCCCCCTGTCGGCCCGGGTCCTGGCTGTTGCTCGCGCGTTGCCTGGTTGCCGACGGGAAGAGGGACGAAGGGTGGAACGCCCTGCTTCGGGCCCAACAGATGCAGCCCGGTTCGCCCGAGGTCTCCTCCATGGCCGGTCGGCTTTTTCCCGAACGACGCCGCGACTGGAACTCGTGGCCGCGGGTTGCCGGACCCGGGGAAAACGACCCGCAGCCGGGCGTGAAGGAGCTTCGCGCCGGGAGCCGGCGGCGAAAGGCGGCCTGGGAGCGGCGTCTGTCGGAAAAGCGGCGCAGGTCGTCCCCATCGGGCCGCGAACTGCCCGGGCCTGTGGCGGGCATCGCAGAGGGGCTGTCTTATACTTACCGCGCGCCATTTACGGACGAGGAAGAACGCGCTTTGGAGATCCTCAAAAAACATCCGCCGATGGTGGGGGAATCCTTCCTGCGCGTCTGGGAGATCGCCCGCCCGAGCCGCTTCGCCGGGGCGGCCTGCTGGACCTTGCCCGCTCCGGACGAACCGGAGCCATCGGGAGAGGTTCGTTTTGATCTGCTCCCGGGGTTCCGCACACCTGGAATGGCCGTGGAGTTGTTGCGTCCGCTGTTTGCCGAAATGAGAGCCTCGCGTTGTCGCAAGGTCCGCGTGCTGACGTCGGAGCGGGCGGAATGGGAACCGGTTCTGGGTCGCTTTGGCCTTCGATGCAACGCATGGGATGAAATCTGGCTCGCCGATGCCGTGGACTGCGATGAACAAAGCCGATTGAAGGCGGCCGGTTGGGAGAAAAAGATTCCCCCGGGGTGGAAAGTACGCAGCATCACGGCTTCGGACTGGAGCTTCATCAAACTGAAAAGCGGCGCTTTGGATTTCCTCTCCGAAGACCATCTTGAGAAAGTACGGCGGGGGCTCGATGAAAGGATTTCGTGCGTTGTCGAATCTCCGGCGGGGCCTGTCGGCGTCCTGCTGGCGACCCGGTTCGACATGACAGCCGTGCTGGAGTTTCTGGGAGTGGCCCGGGAGGCATCCCGGCACGGTTCCCGGGTGACCCGGCTCGCCCTGGCCCGCTTCCTGAGGCGCGATCATCCCGATCCTGTCGATTGGGTGCTCGTCTCCACCAATCCCAACAAGGGAGATGCCGCCCGCCTGTTGTTGCGGCACTTCGGAAGCACCCTTCTTCAGGTCGTTGATCATTTTACGGGAGAGCTTTCGGAGCCTCCGCAGCCCGGGAAGGGCGGAGCCGTCGGAGTGACCTGAAGGTCTTTCCCTGTTGTCTTTGCGCGAAGCCATCCCGTGGTAAAAAGGCGGCTTTGGATTGTTCAAACAATCGGATTTCGTTTCCCGAGAGCAGGGATGTTTATGCTTGTCGATCCGCGCCAACCGGTTGCAGGTCAGCGATTTCCGGGAAACGCCGTAACCCCGCCCCGTCTCGCCGGTCAGCCCGCACCGGAAGCGAAAAAAGAGCATGAAAAAAGCTTGTCAAAGCAGATCGGGTTATTAAATTGATCGTGCAATTAGATTGTTCGATCAATTTAACCCTGCATCGCTCCCTCACCTTTTCCCTCTTATGAAACGATTCCCCTCTTTCTGGCGTACTGCGGCCCCGGCGGGGTTGCTCTTTGCCATGGCGGCGACAGCCCCGGCGGAGACTTTTACCTGGAACAAGCCGGCGGCGGCACCGGCTCCGGTGTACAACTGGCACTGGAGGGACGCCGACAACTGGAACACCGGAGAAGACGGCGTGCCGGGGGCCGGCGATACGGCCAACATCCTTCTCAACTTCACCGGGGCCTCCATCAACATTACTTTTGCGGAGACGGAAACCACCCCGAAGGTGTATCCCTCGGTGGGTCTGCTCAATGTGGGAGATACCGATGGCACGACAGCGATTCGATTTGCCCCGGGCGGCAGCAGCATTTACCTGACGTTCGACAACCTGGGTAGCGAAGCCCGAATGACCAAAACCGGTGTGAACACGGTGGACTTCTGGCGGTCGGTTTCCTTCAAGGACGATACCGTCTTCGATGTCCAGGCAGGGGTGGTGACTTTTACCACCGGGAACGCCTCGCTCCGGGGAGCCGGGAACCTTGCCATTCAGGGGGCGGGGCTGACGATGTTTGAGAATCCCTCCCTGATCTCCACGTCGTTTAGCGGCGATCTTTCCATCCGCAGCAATGGAACGCTTCTGATGAACACCACTTTCAATGTTTATACCCCTACGATCGGCGGAAATCCCGTTCCCACGCCCGGCGCGGTGGTGACCGTGGAGGAGACGGCGCGGCTGGGCGGCGGCGGCACGCTGGGGCGGCACACGACGGTGGAAAGTGGCGGCAGGCTCACCCCCGGGACAACGCTGGAGAGCGCGGGGGTGCTCCAGTTCACCGACGGGCTGACGCTGGAAACGGGCGCGCATTTCGACTTCCAGCTCCTCTCCGACACCGCTTTGCTCGCCAACCGCGGCACGGCGTTTGACGGGGTGGATGTAAGCGGCGGTGATCTTTCCATAGCGGAAGGTGTGCTCTTTAACGTGAGCTTTGACACAGCCGGCTCCAGCGTCGATTTTACCGACGCTTTCTGGAGCGCCAATCAGGAATGGCTGGTCTTTGACGGTACGGAAATCGCCGCCGACCATCTTTTCACGCTGGGGAATGTTTCCCGGGATTCGGCAGGCAACTCCATCAGCCTCACCGGCGGGACGCTTGGTTTCCGGCAGGATGGAGACGGCCTTTATCTGACCTACACCGCTGTCCCCGAGCCGGGCACAGCCGCTCTTCTGTTGATGGCGGGCGGTCTGGCCGCGGTTGCCTGGCGTCGCAAGGTTTCCTTCCTCCCATGAAAAAGTTTCTTTGTCTTTTACTGCTCTCGCCCTCGCTGCTCTCGGCCGCTGTCGAACTGGTCAAAGAGGGGCGGCCGGTCAGCGAGATTATCGTGGCCGAAGCCGCCTTGCCGCAGGTCCGTTTTGCGGCCCGGGAGTTGCAGGAGCACCTTGAAAGGATGAGCGGGGCAAAGGTGCCGATCGTCCACGCGCCGAGCGGCGGCGGGGTGTTTCCGGTCTATATCGGCGAAGGGGAGGAGACCCGGGCGCTCGGGGTTTCGCTGGAGAAAGTGCCGATGGAAGGCTACCGCGTGATCGCTAATGAAAAGGCGCTGGTGCTGGCGGGGCGCGACGCCCGCTTTGATGCGGTGCCCAAGGGGTTCGAGTCGGTCGGCGACCTGGAACGGCTGACCAAAGAGTGGCAGGAGTTTACCGGCCGCCAATGGGCGATGCCGCTCGCGGGTCTTTATGATCCGCGCAACCGGAGCAGGGAACTCGACTTTTCCCTCTACGACCCGACCGGCACGCTTTTCGCCGTCTACGACCTGCTCGAACAGCTCGGCGTGCGCTGGTATTACCCGGATACCGCCACCGGCACCGTCATCCCCGGGCAGAGCACGATCACCGTCAAGGAACAGGACCATTCCTCCGCCCCGGTTTTTTCGCGTCGTTTCATGCGGTGGACCTTTCCAGCGGCAGATCCGGAGGGGTTTCTCTGGTTCAAGCGGCAGAAGCTAGGGATGTCGGAGATGGTCTGGTTCTGCCACGGCACGGGGTACGTCACCCGGCTGACGAGGGAGAGTCACCCGGAGTTTGTCGCCGTTTCAGGGGGCGAGGCTTCCCTTGGCCACAAGGGCAAAAAAGTCACTCCCACGCCCCGGCTCGGCCCGCCGTTGCGGGATGAGATGATCGACTTTGCCGACAGGTTTTTTGCCTGGGCCCCGGAGATGCGCTCATGGGCAGCGGCCCCTTCCGACGGGTTTGTCAACATGGACGACCGCGACCGCGCCGCCGGGTGGGACCGCACGGAACGCGGCAACAGCGGCCGGTTTTCCGACTATATCTGGAGCTTTGTCAACGACGTGGCCAAAGGGGTGGCAAAAAAACATCCGGACCGTTTTGTGATGGGGCTGGCTTACGGGCGGGGCCGCGCCGTGCCGGAGGAGATCGACCGCCTGAGCCCCAACGTCGGCGTGGCTTACTGCCAGACGCGCTCGCTCCAGATGATCGACCCCGGGGAACGCGAAGCGATCCGCCGCGAGCGCAATGCCTGGATCGCCAAAATGGGTAACCAGGAGTTCTATATCTGGGAATATTACCTCAACCACGAGAACCACCACCGCCTTCCCGGCGTGCCGGTCATCTTTACCCGCATCATGCAGGAAGATGCCCGCGACCTGCGCGGGAAGTCCAAAGGGGAGTATGTGGAATGCAGTTACGGCCACCATGCCATGAAAAACCCGGCGCTCAATCACTACCCGTACATGGTGCAGGCGCGGCTTTACTGGGACCCGGACCTCGATCTCGACGCGTTTCTCGATGAATACTGCCGCAAGTATTACGGCCCGGCGGCGCAGGAGATGAAAACCTTCCTGACCTTTGCCGAAGAAGTCTGGATGCGCCCCGCGCCGCATGTGACCGGCGTGCCGGACTCCTTCCTTCAGGCGCCGGATGTGGAGCGCTTCTTTTCCCTGCTCGAACAGGCAAAAGCCAGGGCGGGGGAGGGGATCTATGGAAAACGGGTGGCGCAGATCGCCGCCGAGTGCGAGCCGATGCGCGGCATCATCAGCGGACAGAAGGATTACGAAAAAGGGGTGGCCGCCGCCAGGGCCGGAGAGAATGAAGCCGCCGCCCGCTTTCTGGAAGCTGCCGCCGCCACCTCACCCGACAGCTTTGCGCGGCTGGAGGCGCTTTTGCAACTCGCCCCCCTCTACCGCGACGTGTTGAACGACCGCGAAGCCGCCATCCGCACCTTGCAGCGGATCTGGGAAATCCCACCCAAGAGCCTGCCCAAAAACCGCGCCGCTCGCTACCATGCGTTGATCGACTGCGTCGGGCTCCTGCGGGCGGCGCAGCGCTACGACGAAGCGCTGGCGATGCTGGAGCAGACCGAACCCGAAAAGGCGGGCGGTTACTGGAAGTTCCAGTACCTCCAGGCGTATGGGCTGCTGGCCGAGGATCGCGGCGATCACGCCGCCGCGCAGAACTATTACCGCGAGGCCCTGGAGGTCAGGAACGTCCCCGACCGCCTCACGGAGAAACTGCGCGGGCGTCTTGATTGAGAGGCTGTGAAAAAAGCCCTTTAACGGCCATGGAGCACCTCTTTTTGCCTTTAACTGCATTCCTTCTCCCTTCTGTATTCCCTGAATACAGGCGGTCGGCGGAATTTCGTTATAGGCTAAAAATAGGGGCTCCGAGGCCATTAAAATCATTTTTTCACAGCCTCTGAGAGGCTGAATAGAGATTGCCAACCTGCCGGGCTTTACCTTCCCATTCCATTCATGGCCACACAGAAAGATATAGCAGCTTACCTGAACATCAGCCCCCAGGCGGTTTCCGCCTCGCTTGGAAACGGGGGCGGCAGCACCAAAGTCAGCGACGCGACGCGTCGCCGCGTGTTGAAAACCGCGCAGGAACTCGGGTACGTGGCCAACCAGGTGGCGCGTTCGCTCAAAAGCGGCAAAACGCACCTCATCGGCGTGGTGATGCCGTATTGCCGCGACCCGTACTACTCCGCTCTCATCGACGCCTTGAGCCTGGAAGCGGTGCGCCGGAAGTATTCGCTCATCCTCCAGTTTCATCTTTTCTCCCCTGCGGAAGAGGTGGCGGCGATCCGGCGGCTCATCGAAGCGCGGGTGGACGGCATCCTGATCTACCCGCGCGGGACGGAACGACACTACGAAGCGGCCCACCCTCTCGGGAAAAAGGGAAAAACGCCGGTTGTCGCCCTCTCCGCGCCGTTCTCGGAAGAACCGTTTGAAGGGGTGGTCGAGAAAGATTATGAACAGGAAGGCTACCTCGCCGCGCAGGAGCTTCTGCGGGCGGGGCACCGGCGCATCGACCTGCTCGACGCCCATTCCAAAAGCAGAAACCAGCGTCTCCGGATGAAAGGGATGCAGGCCGCCGTGCGCGAAGCGGGGGTGGAGGCGCGCCTCCAGCATGTGAACCCGCCTCCCGCCGAACTGGCTGCCGTGCAGCCGGAGGCTCCCGCTTCCCTTGCCGTGCGCGAGGAACTTTTTCCATTGCTGGCGCGGCATTACCTCGACCACCCGGGGCGCGGCACCGCCGTGGTGGTCAACAACGAGGCGGTCGCCTGGAAACTCGTGGCCGAAGCGGTCGGGCGGGGGATCTCCCTGCCGGACGCGTTGTCGATCCTGAGCTTCGGCGTGCTCAATGAAGGCGACTCCGGCTCGTTGCCGCTGACGGCGCTGGAATACGACCCGATGGAGATCGCCGCCGCGGCTTTTGAAATCCTGCTCGATGGCGGGGAACGCCGCCGCCGCGTCCGTCCCCGGCTCGTCCGCCGCCGGAGCGTGGCCGACCTGCGCCCCTCGCCGGTCGTGACCGCTTGATGCCGGAGCGGTCCCTGCCGCTCCCGGACCCTCACTGAAACCTTCCAAAACCGTTATTCATGATCCTGCGACACTCCCTCCTCCTCGCCACCGCCCTTGCCCTTTTTGCTTTCGCTTCTCCCGATGCCCAAAGCGTGGAACTGATCCGCGACGGCAAGCCGCAAAGCCAGATCGTTGTCGCGCCCGACGCGCTGCCGCAGGTCGCTTTCGCCGCAAAAGAGTTGCAGGAACACCTTTACAAAATGAGCGGCGCACGGCTGGAGATCGTCCCCAAGGCGGATGAAAGCATGCCGCACGCGGTTTACGTCGGCGAAAGCGAAGCGACCCGTGCGCTCGGGCTGGAAATCGCCTCGCTCACCCCGGAAGCGTACCGCGTGGTCGCCACCGATCGCTACCTCGCCCTGCTGGGGCACGACGGTACGGTCCTTCCCGTCCCGCGCGATCTGAAGGAGACCACGGACCGCACCCGGCTCAAGGACGAGTGGCAGAAACGGACGGGGGAAAAATGGGACATGCCGCGCAACGGCCTCTACGATCCCCGCCACCACAACCACGAAGTCGGCTTTTCCGTCTACGACCCGACCGGCACCCTCTTTGCCGTCTATGATGTTCTCGAAAGCCTCGGCGTGCGCTGGTACCTGCCGTACCACGAATTTGGCACGGTGATCCCGAAGGCCGCCACCGTCGATCTGCCCGAACAGAACCGCACGGAAAAGCCGGTCTTTGGCTACCGTCACATGCGATGGAGTTTTGCCAGGGGCGACCTGCCCGGGTTCCTCTGGTTCAAGCGGCAGAAGCTCGGCATGGAGGCGATGATCTGGATGGACCACGGCACCATCAACGTGACGCGGTTCATGGATGATTCCCACCCGGAATATTTCGCCGTGGTCGGCGGGCGGCTGCACGACGGCGGCCCCCTGCCCGAAGATGGCAGCCGACGCCCCAAACACAGCAGGTCGCTCCCCCGGCTCGCCCCGCCGCTGGCGGATGCGCTGGTGCGCTATGCGGATTTCTTTTTCACTGATTACCCGGAGATGACCCTCTTCCCCGCCGGGCCTTCCGACGCCTTCACCAGCATCGACGACCGCGATGTCGCCGCCGGCTGGCTGCGGGAGGAGCGCGGCTCCGCCGGACGGCTTTCGGATTATGTCTGGAACTTCGTCAACCAGGTGGCCGAAGGGATCGCTCGCCAGCACCCCGGCAAGCTGGTTCTCGGGCTGGCTTATTCCTACTACCGGGTGCCGCCCCTGGATCTGGAAAAGTTTCACGACAACGTCGCCATCGCCTATTGCCAGACGCGCTCCCTCCAGATGAGAGACCCGCAGGAACGCGCCAAAATCTTCGCCGAACGGGAAGCGTGGTTGAAGAAACTCCCTTCCGGTGCGCTTTACCTCTGGGAATATAACCTGATGCAGCTTGGCCCGGGGGACAACAAACAGACGGGGCAGCTTCGCGGCGTCCCCGTCTTTGTCCCGACGATCCTTCAGGCCGACCTGAAGGCGCTCGCGGGCAAGGCAAGGGGGGAATTTGTAGAGTGCGCCTACACCGGCGACGGCAAGATGCTTGCCCCCGGCATCAACCACCTCGGTTACTATATCCAGGCCCGGCTTTACTGGAATCCGGACCTCGATATGGAGGCGTTGATCGACGAATACTGCCGAACCTTTTTCGGTCCCGCAGCGCAGGAGATGAAGGAGTTTTACCGCTTTGCCGAAGAGGTCTGGATGCGGCCCGAATCGCGGCAGATCACGCTGACCGGCGGCTTCCTGCGGCCTGCGGATGTGGAGCGTTACTTTGACATCCTCCAGCGCGCCAGAGCCAAGGCGAGCGGCGACGAGGCGAAGCGGATCGACGTGATCCTCGCCGATTGCCAGCCGATGAAGGAAATTTTTCCCGCGCTCCAGCGGCAGGGGCCGGACTTTGCCGCCCCGCGCGGCAGCGGAACGCCGAGCGTCGATGGCGATCTAGAGAAACCGTTCTGGAGCGCCCCGGCCGAGGCTCCGGCCTATGTCGCGCGCGATCTCAAGAGCGGCGAGCCGGTCACGCCGGAAACCACCGTCCGCTTCCGCTGGGCGGACGACGACTCCGGGCTTTACATCGGCATCACCGCGCGCGAGCCGCAGATGGAGAAGCTCCAACTCCACGGCGAGGCGTTGCGCGACTCCGAGAGCCTTTACGACAACGACTTTGTGGAACTCTTTCTGGAAACCAGCGAACACTCCACCTTCCGCATGGTCGTCAACGCCGAAGGGGGCATCCGCGATTCATGCACCGACAGCCGCATCGTCGCCGTCCCGATCCAATGGGATGCCGACTGGACCGTTGCCACCCGGCGCGGCAAAGACCGCTGGACGGTGGAGCTTTTCATCCCGCGCAGCAGCCTGGCCGATGCCGCGGTACCGACGGCGGACCTTCCCTGGGGGGTCAACATCTGCCGCACCCGCTTTGCGGAGGATGGCAAAGCGCAGAACAGTGCCATTTCGCCCACAGGCGGCCGGTTTTTCGTTACGGAGAAATTCGGCAACCTGATCGCCGCGCCCAAACCGTGACCCGGTGATCTTTCTCAATTCCCCTTGAGAGGCGCGCCGCGCTCGGGTATGAAAAAGGAAATGACCTCTCTTGCCCGGCGGATTGAAGCGATTTCCGATGACGTGATCGCGTGGCGGCGTGAACTGCACCGCCACCCCGAGCTTTCCCATGAGGAAAAGCGGACTTCGGAGTGGGTACACCGCATCTTGCGCGACGAAATCGGCCTTGCCGACATCCGGACCGGCGTGGGCGGGTACGGCATTGTGGCCGAGATTGACACGGGGCGACCCGGACCGGCGATCGGCCTGCGGGCCGACATGGACGCGTTGCCGATCCAGGAGAGCGTGCCGTGCGATTTCGCGAGCCGCAACCCGGGGGTGATGCACGCCTGCGGGCACGACGCCCATACGGCGATGCTGCTCGGTGCGGCCCGGGTGCTCAAGGAGCTGGCCGACGGCGGGGAACTGGGCGGGAAGGTCCGGTTCATTTTTCAACCGGCGGAGGAAGCGCTCAACCGGGAGGGGAAATCGGGCGGGCGGATGATGGTGGAGGAGGGGGTGATGGAAGGGCTCTCCATGGTGGCGGGGCAGCACGTCAGCCCGGCGATCGAGGCGGGGAAAATGTCGTTCCAGCGCGGGTCGATCACCGCTTCATCGGATTCCTTCGAGATCACCATCCACGGCCAGAGCGCCCATGGGGCCACGCCGCAGCACGGGGTCGACGCGATCGTGATCTCCGCCGCCGTGGTGCAGGGCATCCAGCAGATCATCAGCCGCCGGATTGCGCCGGTGGAGACCGGGTTGATCACCGTCGGCACGATTCGCGGCGGGACCGCCCGCAACATCATCGCCCCGGAAGTGGAACTCGCCGGGACGATCCGCGCCTTTGACCCCGCTGTCCGCGCGAAGCTGATCGAGGAACTCGGGCAGATCTGCGGCATTGCCGACGCGATGGGCGGGCGGGCGCAACTGCGGATCATCGAAGGATACCCGCCCGGGTTCAACGACCCCGCCATGGCCGACCTTGCCGAAGCCGCCGTGCGCGAAGCGCTGGGAGACGGGGCGATTCACCCGCCGATCGGGCCGAGCACCGGCGCGGAGGATTTTGCCTTCATGAGTCGCATCGTCCCGGGCGTTTTTATGCGCCTCGGGGTGAAGGACCCGTGCTGGCCTGCGCCGCTGACGGCTCACAAGCCTGATTTCCAGATCGACGAACGCTCGCTGGCGATCGGGACGACCGCGCTGGTCGCCTTTGCGGTGAAGGCGCTGCGGGAACCGGCCAACGCCTGACGATTTTTTTTAATATGACGGAGACTTCATCGACCCAAGCCCCCCTCGTCCTGGTCACCGGCGCTGCCGGGATCATCGGACCGGGGATTCTCAAGGAACTTCAGGACGCCGGTTGGCGGACGGCAGCCGCCGAGCGCGGCCCCGAGGCGATCGAACTTTACGAAAAAGCGTTCGGCAAACCGCTCGCGGCGGAGCATGTTTTCTTTGCCGACCTTTCCAGTCAGGAGGAATGCCGCCGCCTGGTCTGCGAGGTCGAGGCGAAGCTCGGGCCGATCGCGGGGATAGTTCACGGGGCGGCGTGGAATTCGAGGACGCCGGTCAGTGAGATCACCGAAGAGACGGCGCTCACGCTTTTCAAGATCAACTTTTTCGCCCTGCTCTGGCTGACGCAGGCGGCCCTTCCCTCGCTGGAACAACAGAAAGGGTCGGTCGTCTCGCTCTCCAGCGTGTTGATGAACGAACCGGCTTACAACAACCTGCTCTACGCCGCTTCCAAGGCCGCGCTGGAAAAGGCGAACGAAGTCCTCGCCGGGGAGTGTTACGAGAAGGGGGTCCGTTTCAATACGATCCGTGTCGGCCGCATTCCCGGGGTCGCCTTTCTGATGGAGGGGGTGAAGGAACTCCCGCCGGACGAGGCGCGGGAGATGGTGGCGGAGTTGCTCCCCCGCTGGGTGAACCTGCTCCGCGAACGCGTCGGAGAAGCAGGGGCCGGGACGCCGCAGGATATCGGTCAAACGGTCTGTTTCCTGATGAGCCCGCAGGCGCGGTTCATCAGCGGCCATACGATCACGCTCGACGGGGCCTATTCGCGCGTTCCGCGCGGTGCGGGAAGCGGGGCGAGGGCCGATCTCTACCAGGAGTGGAAGGCGCGGCGGGCGGAGAAGAAGGGGGCGTGACCTGGTTTAACCCCGGCGCGGATCGGGGACCAGCAGCCGCAGGGCGATCCACCCCGCGAGGCCGCTGGCTGCCATCAACCCGGTCATCGGAAGCGCCGTGCCGTTGTTGAACCAGCCGACGAGCAGGCCGAAACAGCCGCCGACGAGAAACTGTGCGGCTCCCAGCAGCGCGGCGGCGCTTCCGGCCCGGCGGCCATGGCGGGAGAGCGCGGTGGCGGCGAGGTTGGGGAAGGCGATGCCAACGCACGAAAGCGAGAGAAAGAGGAAGGCGAGCAGCAGCCAGAGGCCGCCGCGACCGGTGACGCCGCAAAAGACGAGCCCGGCCCCGAAAAGCGCGCTGGCGAGGAGCGATGCGCGGAGGAGGCGGTCGGGCGTCCACTGCCGCAGGAGGGCGCGGTTGAGCTGTGCCGCGCCCATGATCCCGAGGGCGTTCGCCCCGAAAAAGTAGGCGTACTGCTGCGCCGGCACCTTGTGCAACTGGATCAGGACAAAGGGTGAACCGGCGATGTAGGAAAAGAGAATGCCCGAATTGAAGCCGCCCGCCGTGATGTAGCCGAGGTAGGTGCGATCGCGCAAAAGGAGCCAGAAATTGCCGAGCGCGATGCCCAGGCCCCCCTTGACGCGGCGCTCCACGGGGAGCGTCTCCGGCAGGACCCAGATCGCGCCGGCCAGGCAGAAAAGGCCGAAAAGCCCCATCACCAGGAAGATATGGTGCCAGGTGCCGTGGAGCAGCACCTGCCCGCCGACCCACGGGGCGAGGATCGGGGCGATCCCCATAACCAGCATCAACTGCGAAAAAGCGCGGGCGGCCTGCGTTTCATTGAGGGTATCGCGGACGCACGCCCGGGCGATCACCACCCCGGCCGCCCCGCCGAACCCTTGCAGGAAACGGGCGGCCATCAGTTCGTGTACCGAAGAGGCGAACGTACACCAGAGCGAGCCAAGGATGAAGAGCGAGCAGCCGACCATCAACGGCAGGCGGCGTCCGAAGCGGTCGGAGACCGGCCCGTAGAGCACCTGGCAGACCCCCATGCTCAGGAGAAAGATCCCGAGCGTCATCTCCACCGCGCCCTCCCGGGCATGCAGATCGGCGGTGATCTGCGGGAACGCCGGCAGATACATGTCGATCGAAAGCGGGCCAAACGCCGTCAGGGCCGCCAGAAAAAAGAGAAGGAGACCCCGGATCGGGTTCGCCTCGCGCGCGGATGTCATCCATAAGGATTACCGATGCCGGGCCGGGAAGGCGATGGGAAAAAAGCGGCTCATTTTTCCCGAAGGAGCGGCCTGGCTCCGGTTTTCCGGCTGAATATCAAGGAGAGAAATGGTGCGAGTCTATTTTGCGGTCATTTCCCGGAACACGGTGGCCAGTTGGCCCCTGTCCATGCGTTTTTCGGCGATGGCAATCATCGCTTGGTGCAGGCGATCGGTGCCGACGGGAACGGTCACGCCGTTGAGTTCCAGAAACGTGAGTGCGGCCGCCATGCCGGTACGTTTGTTGCCGTCGAGAAATGCCTGGGCTTGGGCGATGTGGAACGCGTAGGCTGCGGCCACATCGAACAAGTCCCCCTGAGCGTAGTAGTAAACGTTGCGGGGCTGGATCACGGCCCCTTCATAAAGAAGTGGATCACGCAGGCCGTGTAGACCGCCAAAACAGTCGATCAACTTTTGATGCAGTCGTTCAACCTGTTCGGCGGTGAGGAAAAGCGGCTCGTTCATTGCGCCAGCTTCCGCATCAAATCGGCGTGCCGGTCCATCACACGGTCAGCTACTTTGTCAAAGGTCCGGTCATCGGCATAGCAAGTTTTTTGAGCCGCCTCGATTTCCAGCAATAAATCCAGCACCTTGGCCCGCTCCCGCGGGTCCAATGCCTTGATTTCGTTGATGACTTGCGTGACCGTCATAGGAGTACCTTACTCTACCCAAAGAAGATTGTCATTCGCGTTTTATTTTAGGGACAGGTCAACGTTGGGGGCATCCGGGTCTGGCGGAGCATCATTTCGGTATAAAAGTCGACGGTTTCGAACTGAAATGGATCGTTTTCATTCCCGAAAACGATAAAAGCGTCCCCTTTTCGCTCGCATTTTTGGATTCGGAGATTGCAAAAGTGAAGGTAACTCATTATTGAGAGTTCATGGCCCGGATTTTAGTAATCGACGACGAGCCGGCAATGGTGGAGGTCATCGCCACCCTTTGCCGGGACCTGGGACATCAGGTTTCCCCCTTTAACTCCGCTGAACGCGCGCTCGAAGCGCTCACCACCCTGGAACCGCAGGTGGTCATTGCCGACATCAAGATGGAGAAGGTCGGCGGCTTTGATGTGCTGCGTGCGTGTCATCAGCTCAACCCGCTCCCGGCGGTGATCATGATCACCGGGTATGCCTCGGTCGAAACGGCGGTGGAGGCGATGAAGCTTGGCGCGTATGATTACGTCACCAAGCCGTTCAAGATCGACGACCTTCAGATGACGATCCAGCGGGCGCTCGATTTTCAGCTCGCCGTCCGCGAGAACGTCTACCTCAAGAAGGAACTCAAAAACCGCTACAAGTTTGAGAACATCGTCGGCACCAGCCATAAGATGCAGCAGGTTTATACCTTGGTCGGGAAGGTCGCCAACACCGACAGCACCATCCTGATCCAGGGCGAGAGCGGCACCGGAAAGGAACTGGTCGCCCGGGCGCTCCATTTCAACAGCCGGCGGCAGCACCACCCGTTTGTGGCGATCAACTGTTCGGCGCTGCCGGAAAACCTGCTCGAAAGCGAGCTTTTCGGGCATAAGAAAGGGGCCTTTACCGGGGCGGTGCAGGACAAGATGGGGCTCTTCGAAGAAGCCCAGAACGGGACGATCTTTCTCGATGAGGTCAACTCAATGGCCCCGCCGTTGCAGACGAAGCTTCTGCGGGTGCTTCAGGAGCGGGAGATCCGCCGCGTGGGCGACAACGGGAGCATCGCCATCAACGTCCGCGTCCTGGCGGCGACCAACGAGACGTTGCAGGAGAAGATCCGCAGCGGGGAGTTCCGCGAAGATCTTTATTACCGGCTGGCGGTGATCCCGATCGAGATGCCCCCCTTGCGGGAACGGCTGGAGGATATCCCGCTGCTCACCCAGCACTTCATCCAGAAGATCAGCAACCAGAACCAGACCGAACCGCCCCGGATCGAGCCCGAGGCGCTCAGTTGCCTCGCCAAATACCATTGGGCCGGGAACGTCCGCGAACTGGAAAATGCCGTCGAGCGGGCATGCGCCCTTTGCGAGGGAGGGGTGATCCGGGTCTGCGATCTGCCTCCCCACGTCAGCAGCCATTCGGACCAGCCCGCCGCCGAGACCGACTGCCCCCTGCCGGTCGGCGAGACGCTCGACCAGTTTGTCAAGACGCTGGAGCGGCGGTTCATTGAGGAGACGATCCGCTTCAACGACGGGTCGCGCGATCGCGCCGCGCGGATGCTCGGGATCAGCATGGCGACCCTTTACCGCAAGCTGGCGCATTGAAAACGCTCTAAAAGCGGCTTTTGGGGCGTGGTTTTCGTGGTAACTTCATTTTTGCGTTTGCATCGTCGCGCCGCCGCGTGAAGGATACCGCCGCCTTATGTCCACAGAACGTAAAGTCGTCATCACCGGGATCGGGGTCATTACCCCGGTTGGAAATCAGCTCGCGTCGTTTTGGGACGCCGTGACCCACGGTCGCAGCGGGATCGACACGATCACCGCCTTTGACCTGACGGGGCACGCCTGCCATATCGCAGGCGAGGTCAAGGGGTTTGAACCGGTCGGATTTTTCAGGAACCCGAAGGATGTCCGGCGGACCGACCGTTACACGCAGTTCGGGATGGCGGCTTCAAAAATGGCGCTGGAGGATTCCGGGGTCGACCTCGACGCCGTGGACCGCAACCGGTTCGGCGTGGTGATCGGGAGCGGCATCGGCGGGCTCAAGACCTTGAGCGACCAGATGCACACGATGTTCAACAAGGGGCCGGGCCGGATTTCGCCCTTCATGATCCCGATGATGATCAGCAACATGGCGAGCGGGCTGGTCTCCATGGAGTACGGGCTGGCAGGGCCGAATTTTTCGACCGTCTCGGCGTGCGCGACGGCGTGCCACGCGATCGGCGAAGCGTGGCGGATGATTCAGCACGGCGATGCCGATCTTTTCCTCTGCGGCGGGGCCGAGGCGACGGTGGTGCCGATCGGGATCGGCGGTTTTGCGGCGATGAAAGCGCTCAGCACCCGCAACGACGAACCGCAGAAGGCTTCGCGTCCCTTTGACCGCGATCGCGACGGGTTTGTGATGGGCGAGGGGGCCGGGGTGCTTCTGATTGAGGAACTCGAACACGCCAAGCGGCGCGGCGCACGGATTTATTGTGAACTGGCCGGGTATGGCCTTTCGGCGGACGCCTACCACATGACCTCCCCGCTTCCCGAGGGGGAAGGGGCGGCGCGCTGCATGCAGATGGCGCTCGACAAGGCGGGCGTGACGGCCGGCGAGGTCGATTACGTCAACGCGCACGGGACTTCGACCGGTCTCGGCGACATCTGCGAAACCAAAGCGATCAAGGCCGTTTTCGGCGAACACGCCTGCCCGTCGTCAAAGGATGGGCTGGTGGTCTCCTCCACAAAATCGATGACCGGGCACCTGCTCGGCGCGGCGGGCGCGGTGGAGATGGCGGCGTGTGTGATGGCGATCCGCGACGGGCTTATCCCGCCGACGATCAACCTCGACAACCCCGACCCCGAATGCGATCTCGACTACGTGCCGCACGTCGCCCGCGAACGGAAGGTGCGCGTGGCGGTCAACAACTCCTTCGGCTTCGGCGGGCACAACGCCACGTTGATCGCGAAGGCGTTTGAGGGGTGACACCCTGGAGGGCGGGACTCCGCGCGCCGCGGCGTTTGAGGTTGCCGCGAGAAACCGGGTGAACTCGAAGTCCAACGCGGGCGGTCGACGCGGAGATCGACCCTCCAGGCGATTGGACATCCGGGCGAACCGATTTGGCATCGCCTTTTGCCTGCGGGGGTGGTATCTTGCCCGCAAGCAAGCCATGAATCCTGAAATCAAATACAAGATCGGCAACGAGAAGCTCGTCCGTATCACCGAAAGCGCGGCGCGGAAGCTGACTTCCCTGCTCACGCGCCAGGGGCGGCCCGACGGGGCGCTGCGCGTGGCGGTCATCGGGGGCGGCTGCTCCGGTTTGCAGTACAAGATGGATCTCGTCGACGGTCCGGCGAACCGCGACATCCTCGTCCCGACGCAGGAGGTCAACGTCGTGATCGACCCCAAAAGCGCCCTCTTTGTCAGCGGCTCCGTCCTCGACTACAGCGACGATTTGCAGCAGGGGGGCTTCAAGGTGACCAACCCGAACGCCGTCGCCCACTGTTCCTGCGGGGAGAGTTTCGCGGCGTAGCGCCCGGCGGAGTCACCTCCGACGAAGGGCGGTTTTTCTCCCTGATCCTTGACGCGCCGCAGAGTGAAAAAGGCGCGTTCCGGCTGGATGGCGATTTTTGGCACCGCAAGGAAGCCGGTGGCGGCATGTTATGGAAATGGTTTGGGCGACGTGTGGCCATGGGCGGGGTAAATTCGGTCCATGACACCCGCCCGTTCACTTTTTTGGCTCAAATCCATCGTATTGATTCTTTGTGGAGCAATCCTTTCGGGATGCGCTCTCCGGCATGACCAGGCCAGCCGGGAACAGTTTGGCGCTGCGGTGCGAGCGGGGGATGTGGCGCTGGCAAAAGCAACCGTCAGGCGCGGGTTTGCCAATATGCCCATGAAGTCCGGGCCCTCTTCTGCCGACAAGGCCGCAAGTTCCGGCAAGGACGCCCAACAAGGCGACTGGGTTCCGATGCAATATGCGATCAGCCAGGAGAACAAGCCCATGGCAGACTTTCTTCTCAGCCAGGGTGCGAAGCCGGTGATCCATGAAATCAACCTCGCTTATTATTCCGCCTTCAATGGCCACGAAGAGATGGCCCGCTATTTTGTAAGTCGAAATATAGGCACCCCGGCGGATATCAGGGATGCAACAATGAAACGGAAATGGCGCCTGATCATCGGCGATATATTGCGACCGAGCCTGATCGGGGAACATTGCCCTTGCGGGCGCTGGCATTGACCTTTGTTAAGACAGATTAACAGGCGACCGGGAGCGCCCCGGTCGCCGGCGATGGTTGGCTGATAGTTTATTCTCTGATGGCTGTTAACCTGTCATCGGCCAAGGCGAATGCCAAGCAGCCCCAGTGTATCGGTCGCGGTTTTGACGGGGGTGATCACCGCTTCATATTGATCCTGTCTTTCCTGACGGCGAAGCGCATATTCTTCACTTTCATTCCGACGTTGCCTGTGCTGGTTTTCGTAGGAGCTTTGCGAGACGAGGGCATCGGGGCGGGTCCGCCCGTCATTGATGCGTGCGCTGTTGGCTCCGGGAGCCGAATTGGTGGCGCATCCGGTCGCAAACATGGGAATCAGGAGGGTAATGGCAATAGCAGTCTGTTTCATGGTGGTTGGGTTTTGTGTGGCTTGGGTTTCTTACCAGAAGAATGGGAAGATCGTGGTGGTGGAGGTGCTCACGCTGGTCGGGTTGTGCCGGGTTGCCACTTCCGTGGCGCGGGCGCTGGCCATCTGGTCTTCATGTCTGCGATGGCGGGCTTTTTCCTCCATCCGGTCGATATAGGCTTCGTCCGCTTCAATCTGTGCCAGCGTTCTCGGCGAATGGTAGGTGGGGGCGGGTCCCAGGATTCCTCTCGACTGACAGCCCGTGGAGCCGAGGGAAAACAGGGCGATCAAAGCGGCATGGAAAAGGCTTTTTTTCATGGGAAGGCGAGAGGTGATAAGAATGGAGCCCGATCCATGAAAGGGCGGGAGGGTGAGGTTGCCGGATGCATAGGGAGGAAAATGCACCAATCGCCGGATGGCGTCTGCCAAACCATTTCCATAACCCTGAAATTCAAAAAAAGGGCCTTTTTCCATTGACTTCACGGCTCCTGCAAAAGCATTTATGGTCCCTGTTTTTAGACAGGCGACCATTAGGCGCGCTGCCAATATTTTTCTGGAAGTTTGAACGGCATGATGAATTCGACTGATCGGGTGGATCTCTATTTGGATGGCAAAGGGAACTTTCGGCTTGTTCGAATGTTGTTTGCGCGGGACAAGACGCGCATTGAGGCATTTACCCATACTTACGCGCCCGCGGGGCATCGGATCAGGAAATTCCGCCAGACCAAGGGGGTCCGGGCATTGGTGCTGGCCATGGTCATTCTGAAGCGGCATCGCGACCGGAAGGTTCCATTATTGACCGGGGGGCGCGGGAGCGCGGCTTTCACGCTGGATACGGTGCTCCTGCGGGCTTTCAGCTCGGTCTGGATTGAGCAGGCTTTTGGTCCCAGGGGTTATGAGATTTTAACGGCTGACTGGTTTGAGCGACGCAATAGCAATCTCAATGATCCCGCCCAGCCCGTGCGTGTCTATGCCAACGACGGGGAGCGTTCGCTGCGGACCGAGAACATCGGCATTTTCATTGATGAAGCCTTGGCTGACAACGAAGCGCTCGACAGGCTGGAGGCTTCGCTCAAGGCGGATTTCAAAGAAAAGAAGGTGGCATTGCAACCCATCGTCTTCGGAAGCCTGACGACAGCCGAAGACGGCCTTCTGGTCGGCAGGGATGCGGATCTGGAAGCGTTGACGGACCGGCTCCTGATCAGGAGCGAACCGGTCGTGCAGGTTGTCGCTCCGGGCGGCGTAGGCAAGACTTCGTTGATCAGTAAATGGCTCGATGATGGGCTGTTTCGGCGGGAGTTCCGTTTTCGCAAAGTCTTCATCTGGGAGTTTTATCGCCAGGGGATGGATCACCAGGCATTGCAGGTAGCCTGGCCATGGCGGGCGGCCTTGGCGGAGGCGCTCGACATCGAGCTGCCCAGGCGGATTTCCGCGGAAGGCATGGCCCGGCTTTTCCTTTCGGCGATTGAGCAGAAAGGGGTTCTGGTGGTGCTCGACGGCCTCGAAACGATGCTCCAACCTCCGGAGACTCCCGCCTCCGGGGAGCTTCGCGACGATGTGCTCACGTTTGTGCTGGAAGGGTTGCCTTCCGATGGCCGCGGGGCGATCCTGATAGCGACGCGCCAGCCGGCTGCGATCCGCGCGGAATCGGTTCTGGAAATGGGGCCGCTTTCGACGCAGGCCACTCGTTTCCTGCTGAGGGAACTCGGGGTGCGCGGAATGCTCCCGGATATCCGCAAGGCTGTCAGTTTTGTCAATGGAAGCCCTTTGCTCGCCCGTCTGCTGGCGGGGTATTGCCGCCTTCCTTCGCTGGAGTCTTCGGAGCCGCTGCCGACGGCGTTGGAGGAGTTGAGTTCCCCCTGGCGTTCTCCGAAGGGGTTCGCTGGTCTGGACGACCCGACCGCGCGGATGTTGCGGGTCTATGTGAAGTGGCTCGCCGGGACGCCGGAGCTTGCGTTGCTGTTGCTGACCTCGTTCTTTGACCGCCCTCCCGAGGAGGAGGCTCTGCGCGCCCTGTTGGAAAGCCCGTTGATGGAGGCGGCGCTCTTCCATGATCTCAGGATGTTGGGCAAGGAACGGTGGATGGAAGCAGCCGCTGTTTTGCGGCGCAGCTACCTTGCCGGGTATGGGGCGGGGCTCAACATCGCCTTGCACCCGATCGCTCACGGGTTCTTTGCCTCGTATCTGAAGGTGAATGATCCGGAGGTCTGGAAAAATGGGCACGAAGTGCTGTATGAATACTACCGCGCGCTGCCTGAAAAGGAGTATCCCGATACGATTGATGAATTTACGCCGCTCTTTTCCGCTGTTCACCATGGGTGCAACGCAGGGCTGGCAGAGCGGGCTTTCAGGGAAGTTGCCCTGAGCAGGATTTCGCGCGGTTTCCATGCCTACCTGCTTAGCGAACTGGGCGGTGTGCAGGAGACCGCCGCTTTTCTCGATTCATTTTTTGAAAAAGGAGGTCGGCGGCATCTCCTTCCCGAGCTTTCCCCTCAATCCAAAGGGCTCATTTTTCTGGCAATGGGGCACGTGGAGCGCCTGCGGGACAATCTCGCGGCTTCGACAAAGCTCCTGCTGCGATGCCAGAGCTACCTGAAGCATTGCGGCCCCCCTCTTCTTTTCTCGGCCAGCGTCTGCCATCTGATACGGATCTGTCTGCTGGACGGAAACATGCGGCTGGGGCTGCTTGCCTGCCAGCGGTTGAGCCGGCTCCTGGCCAATACGCAGCAGGTCGAGCCGCCGCCACACCATTCCATGGATTGTGAATGGATGTATTATACTTATTCCGTTTTGGGGTATTTCCTCTCCTGTACGGGGTATCTTCAGGAGGCGGCTCAACATTTCAAGATTGCTGTCGATTACATGCGACTGGATGAGCCGGAGCGCATCCTGCTCCCCGGCCTTGCTGCCAGCACCCATGCCAAGTACCTGATAGACAACGGAAAGCTTGACCTCGTGCTGCAAGGGATCGAACAGGGAGATGCGGAAACCAGCCGCTATGTGTTTGAGATCAATAATACCACGCCCTTTGTCAAGGGATATGCCTGGTTGGCGGAAGCCATCAACCATCGTTCGGAAGCCATGAGCCGGCGTGCCTTTGAAATGATTGAAAACGCGCTGGAAAGCGCGCGAGTCCTGGGCCGCATCTCGCGCGCCAGCGTCTATGTGGAGACCCTGCTGTTGCGTTGCCGCTGGTATTCTCATTTTGGAACGGAAGAAGATTTCATCCGGGACAATCATCTGATCCGGGAGAAATGCCGTCACTATGGGTTCCGCTTTATGGAGATTGACCGCGCGCTGCTGGAGGTCGAACATTTCATCAGGTTTAATCGCAGGCCGCATGCCCGCGTCGTATGGCAACAGGCCGCCGCCCTGGTGGAGCAAACCGGGATGGTCTTTCGCAAACCGGAGGTTGAGCGCTTCGGGCAACTCCTCGAACACGGCTGATAAGCTGTCGCTCGCCTGCCGGAAAAGGGGGGCAACCTTACAACCCCGACGGCGCTTTGCGTGCGGGTGCGGTTCTCTTCTTGTGCAGTAGAGACGCTGCTATTATGGTGCCTTCGATCATGCTCAGCCAACGAAAAATCGCCGAAATCCTCGGGATGCCCGCTTCCACCGTGGCGAATATTCTCAACGGGACGCCGCGTTACAAGAAGGAGACGCGGGAAAAGGTGCTCAAGGCGGCGGCGGAACTCGGCTACCGGCCCAACCGCGCGTCGGTGGCGCTCAAGCGGGGGCGGAGCAACCTGATCGGCATTGTTCACTTCAGTTCGGCCTACGAAATCGCAGGAAAGGCGACGCTGCACCTGGCGCAGGCGGTCATGGAGCAGGGGTATGACCATCTGCTCGTCGACATGCACTGGCACCACGAACAGGCGGAGCGGGTGCTCGACGAGATGATCCGCGCGCGGGTGGAGGGGGTGCTGCTGATCGGCGATACGCAACGCTCCTTTGGCCCGGCATACCTCAAGATTCTCGAAAAGGCGAAGATCCCGGTCGTCTCGTTGCAGGGGGACGAGCGGCGGAACGTCCCGTTGGTGGGCGACTCGGCGCGCCACAGCTTTCATGCGTTGACGCAGCACCTGCTCAAGGTAGGGCATCGCATGCTGGTCATGCCGGTCCCGCACTCCACCTTTCGCTCCGTGACGGGACGCATGAGCGGGTTCAGGCAGGCGATTGAAGCGTACGGAACGCTGCACCTCCTCGACGAAGCTCCGTTCTACGAAAAATGGCCCGCGATGCTCCGGGAACGGCGGGACAGGGAGGTCATCGGCGTGATGGTCCGCTATCAACACGAAAGGCCCTTCGACGTGGCCGACCGGTTTGCCCGGTTCTGCGATCCCCTTTTCGCCGACCGGCTTCTGCCCGACGCCCTGCTTTGCACCAACGATTATGCCGCCCTCGGGGTGTTCGACTCCGCGAAGCGTCACGGCATCCTCATTCCCGAGGAGATGGCGATCACCGGGTCGGACGACGATCGCCATGGACGTTTCGCGATGTTTTCGCTGACGACGATCCGGATGGACATCGCCGGGTCGGCACAGGCGGCGGTCGATCTTCTTTGTCGCCTCATCCGCGGCGAAACGCTGGAGGAAACCGAGGTCGAGCTTCCCGCCCAACTGGTCCTGCGCCGTTCGTGCGGCCGGAAGATCGCCCCCGGAAAACCGGAAACGGTGATGGTTCCCGCCCCGCTTCTCCCCTGACCCGCCCCGGCGGAAGTTTTTTAGGAAAAACTTCCGCCACGTCTCAAAACAAATACCGGTTGACATCGTCTCGGCCTTGATGTAGTAACGTTACTACAACGACGGTGTTTTCCCTTTCAAGCCCCCATCAACTCCCGACCGATTATGAAAAAACACGCCTTTTCCGCCCTTCTCGTTCCTGCTGCGGCGTTTCTGCTGCTGGCGGGTTCCCCGGCACAAGCCGCCTTTGAATGGGACCGGCATGTCAGCGGCACTCATTTCTGGTCGACAGGGACCAACTGGAAGGAGGGAGAAGCGCCGGCCCTGGTGGAAGACGCGGAGGTTGCCTTCATGGACAACAACGTGCCGACGAGCCTGACCGGCTACACCGTCGTGCTGGATATCGGGGAAGAGGTGCAGACCCTGCGGGGCGGGCTCACCTTGTCCGGCTACTACAATGCCGGCAATCCTTTCACGCTGAACTTTGACCTTAACGACAAACGACTCATTCTCGATGGAGGGCGGCTCTCCTTCTGGCGCGCGGCGGGAAGCGGCGTCAAAGCCAATACCTGGTTGTTTAGCCACGGAACGCTACAGGTGGGGACGGCAGACAATGCCGCCACGATTGATCTCGGAACCAACCACTGGTCCAGCGCCATCGCCACCGCGAGGCAGGCCAATTCCCTGAAGCTGGGCAGCGACGCGACCTTCGACAGCGTCAATCTCGGTAGCTTGCAGATCGTCGCCAACACGGTCAGCCTTGGCCAGCAGTTCATGCTGGACCTTTCCGAGGCAAACCTTGTCTCCGGGTCGGAGCAACGCACGCTCAAGGTAGCCGACGCGATCAACATCGGCGTGGCGCAGAGCACGACGCTCAATAACTCCAATAACAAGCAGGGCGAGCTGAGGCTGGGTGAGCTTTCCCACTTTCAGACCACCGATCTCACGGTGGGTCGAAGCTTTGAAGGGAGCCTCACCAGCGCCGCTGACGCAACCAGTGCCGGCATCCTGCGGTTTCTCGCCACGCAGACCGGCGTGCTCAATATGAAGGTGGCCAGGGATCTCCAGATCGGAGCGGGCAAGAATGCCTCCGGTCAGGTGCTCGACGCTCCCCTGAAACTGAACCTGACCGTCGGGGATGCCGCGACGCCAACCGCTCAACGCGGTGTTCTGCATGTCGGCTACCTGCAATCCGTCGGCTCCACCGGCAACGCGGGAGACACCACCTCGGGTCAGTTCATCGCGCGCGAAGGCTCCTTCAACGCCTATGTGAGTGAGTTGAAGATCGGCGTCAACGAGCATCTTCGCGGCAAGGTCGATGGCAACGTCGATTTTTCGCAGATGGAGCTGGGCGTGCTCGACATCACCGGCGATGCGGCCATCGGCAAGGGGATCAATGCCGAAGGCCGGCTTGCCTTGAGCGGAGGGCAGGTCTTTTCGAAAAATCTCGTTCTCGGCGCCGCAACGGAAAGCAGCACCGGCGACCCCCTGTGGACTCTGGAGCGGTCCGGCCTGAGCCTTGATGGCACCCTCTGGACCATCGAAAACAATCTGACCATCGGAGCGATGGGCGACCTTGAACTCCGGCTCGGGCCTGATCCCTCATTGGCGGGGCTCGATATCGGCCTTGGGCTGACGCTCGAAGCAGTGGGTAGCCAAAAGGGGACCCTCGCCATCTATTTCGATACCGACGGCTCCGAGGGGATGCTCTGGGGCCTGCGGATCGCGGGGAACGACCACGACGAACTCCTGGCCGACTATATTGAAAGCAACCAGCTTCTCGCGCTCGGCGAGTTCGGTTCGCTGGCGACGGTCTTCACCGATGAACAATACACCTACTACGGCATCGCGGCGATCCCCGAGCCCGGTTTCGTGACCCTTTGCGGGGCGGGCCTGCTGATTCTGCTGGCTCCCCGCTTGCGTCGGCTTCGCGTTGGTTGATGTTGCCCTGTGTACCTTTCACTTTTTTGTTTCGATTTCCCATGAACCATCCGCCCTCTCTCCTCCGTAGCGCGCTGGCGCTCTGCTTTTGTCTGGCCATGACTTCGCCCCTCTTCGCACAAGCCGCCGATGTCGCCGTCTGGGGCTGGCGTGCCAAGGCGTGGCAGGAACTGCTCAAGGAACAATGGAGCCTCGAAAGCGACGTGCTGCAAGGGGAGGGCGAGCGCGTGCCGGTGGAACGCTTCAAGGATTACCGCCTGGTCGTGATCGGCCAGGGGAAGCCGGGAGCGTTGACGCCGGAGGAACACCGGCAGGTGCATGACTACCTCGAAAACGGGGGCGTCCTTTTGATCAATACCATTTCGATCTCCGGTCTGGGCCGGGCGGAAGGAGACGCGGCACGCAGCCTCGCCGGAGGGGAGTCGTGGATCGGCGGCCTGACCTACAGCTATGGCACGCTCCCGGCCACCGTGCTGGAACCGGAGAATCCGGCGCTCGCCCATCTCAAGGCGGATAGCTATGGCTGGTTTGACGCGCAGCCGGGCATTGCGGAACTAACCAGCGCAAGAGCCTTGATCGGGGTGGACCGCGACGCGCGCGTCCTGGTTCACCGCGTCGGCAAGGGGGGCCTGATCTTCATCTCCCCGGAGGTGATCGGCACGATCGGGAGCAAGGAACTTCCCGAAGCGGAGGTGGCGGCGTTTACGGAGATGCTGGGCGTCTTTGTCGAGGCGGCGGCCAAGGGGAAACCGGCGCTGGAGGCGGTGCTGGGAGAACCGGTCCGCGGGGCGTTGATCGAACACGGCGGCGAGCGGCGGGAATTGGTGATTGTCACGACCGAAGAAGACCGCAAGGCGGCCGGGGAACTGGCCGCGCTCGTCGGCGAGTCGCAGGGCAAACAGGTGAAGGTGCTCACCGGGGCGGGCGACGGCTCCAGGTTTGAGATTCACGTCGGTGCCACGCCGTATGTCAAAGGGCTCTCGCTCGATTTCAAGACGCTGCACCCCTTTGGCTATTACCTGAAGCTGGCCGATGCGGACCACCTCGTCCTCGCGGGTTCGTCCCGGGACGGCACCGGCTATGCGGTCTATGATTTCCTGAAACGCTACAATGGCTACCGTTATTTTGCCAACGGTTCATATGGCACGGTGCTGCCGAAGCGGGACGCCATCGTCCTTCCCGAGAAACTGGATGACCGGGAGGAGCCGTCGCTGGCTTCCTATACCAACGCGGGGTCCTACAAGGGAAACGGAGCCTTTGCGCGAAGCTGGCGGACGACCCTCTATGCCACCCACATTCTCAGCTCCATCGTCCCTCCGGCGAAATACGGGAAAACCCACCCGGACTATTTCCCGATGTACGACGGGGAACGCTTCATCCCCGGCGAGAAGCTGCACGGCACCTGGCAGCCTTGCGTGAGTCACCCCGACCTCCCCGGGTTGACGATCCAGTGGGCAAAAGGCTACCTGGAGAAACATCCCGACGCGCTCGGCTTCCCGCTCGGGGTTAACGACGGCGGGGGCGACTGCCGCTGCCCCGATTGTCTCGAAGCCAAGAAAAAGTATGGCAACCAGTACATCCCGTACTACAACGCGGTGGCGCGGCTTGCGAAGGAGAAGTTTCCCGGCAAATACGTCGCGTTCATCGCCTACGGCGGCGCGGCCACGCCGCCGACCGGCATTCAGCTTGAGGATAACCTGTTGGTGGAAGTCGTCAGCGGGCTGGCTGATCACCATCAGCCGATGAAGGAATGGAAGGCGGCCGGGGCGAAGCATTTCGGTCTCTATGACTACCTCTACGGCGCGGGGTATGTGGTGCCGCGTCACTACCCGCGGGTGATCGGCGACGCCTGGAAGGAGGCGATGCGCAAGGATGGCCTGATCAGCACCTGGGTGGAGACTTTCACCCGGAGCTGGTACTTTGACGGGCCCCGCCTTTACGTGATGAACGAGCTGGCCTGGAACATCGACGCCGATGTCGACGCTCTTCTCGACGATTACTTCACTTCGTTCTACGGTCCGGCCGCGGCCCCGATGAGGAGTTTCTTTGACCGGCTCGAAGCAATCTATGCACGCAAGACAGATCCGCTCAACCCGATGGGCGACCGCAAGCGACCGGCGCAACTTGAAGAGTTTACGGCGGAGGATGTGGCCTACCTGGGCGACCGGCTCGAAGCGGCCCGGCGCGAGGCGGGGGAAGGAATCCACCGCCAGCGGCTTGACGCATTTGAGGCGCTCTGGAAGGTTTCGGATCTCTTCATCGAGGTCAATCTCCTGGTCCGGAAAGTCGATGCCCTTCCCGGCAGCGACCGCTCGTGGCCCGGGCTGGTGGCCGATGCCTATGCAAAGATGAAGGCGATCGCCGATTACGAGATTCCCAAGGCGTTGCAAAAGGAGATTTTTGCCAGCGGCGACCTCGATGCCTATAAAGGGATCGAAACGCTTCGGATGCGGCCCGCACTGGAACTTGCCGCCGATCGGCTCTTCCAGCGGATTGATGCCGATCTCACCGCCGGTGGGGAGACCGCGGCCCTTCTGCCGTACTGGAAGGAAACGCTGGCCGGGGCTTCGGGAGAAGAGCTTCAGTTGCTGGTCAAAAGTCATATCGCTGAACACGAGGCGCACCAGCCGCCGGTCAACCTCTTTTCGCAGGCGTCGGTCGCCGCGTCGGGCGATCTCGTCGAAAGCGACTGGGAGAAGGCCGATCCCCGGCTCCCGGGCTGGTACACCTGGACATTTCCCCGCTCCAGGACGCAGTTTGCCGTGACGAGCGACACGCCCGATGGTCGCTACGCCATGGGCATCCGCCAGAACGATATCGCCGGTTCCTTCCTGCGCTACTGGAAGGTCCGTGGAAACGAACGCTACCGTGCGACCCTCTATGTCAAACAGGGGGTGGGCGATACGCCGGTCCGCCTTTCGATCCGCTGGAAGAACGCTTCCGGCTTTCTTCCGGAGACCGGCAACGGGACGCATGCGCCGATTTCGGTCCCCTTTCCGGAGCCGACCGGAGAGTGGGAGAAGGTGTCGGTAGTGTTTACTGTCCCCAAAGAGGCGACCACCGGCGTCTTCCTGCTGGGAGGGCCCCGGCAACCGGCGGACCGCGCCATCTGGTTCCACGACGTTTCCCTTTACCGGATCTATCCCAACGATCACGAGACCCTTTCAACCAGCAACCCGTGATGCACACCTCCTTGACTGAAACCGCTCCGCCCGCCATGACCGCACGCCTCGCCGCAGGAGAAACCTTTTCGATCACCGGCGATTCACGATCGCCGGAGGAAGAACGGGCGTTGACGCTGGCCCGCGACCTTTTCTCCCGGCTGGGGCTGATCCCCGCTGCGGAAGGCCGCTGGCGGATCGACCTCGGGCAGCGGCCGCCCGCCGCCCCGGGAAGCTACCACCTTTCCTTCGATGCCGAAACCACGCAATGGCAGGTGAAGGCGGGGGATGGGGAGGGAACCCGCCTGGCGTTGATGCGGCTGCTCCATCGTCTCGGCGTTCGCTGGTTTGACCCGTCCGCGCCGGTTTCGCTCCCCCAACTTCCGCTGGAGCTTGAAAGCTTCCGGGAAGAGCATACCCCCTCGTTTCCCTACCGCGGGCTGCATATCTGCGCCGGTTCCCATCATTACGACGAAACCCTTGCCGACTGGATGAGCTTCCAGGGGATGAACCGCAAGCTGACCCATGTCGGCGAACTCGCCGTTGTCGGCGAAGCGCTGGTCGAGCGCGGGCTTGCGCCCGATACCACGGTACATAGCTATAGCGACTGGATTTCCGACGCCGGTTATCTCGCTTCGAACCCGGAATTCTTTTCCCTGCTCGGCGGGCGGCGCGTCCGGCACAAGGAAGGGGGGCAGCTCTGCCTTTCCAGCGAAGCGATGCGGGCCGCCTTCATCGGCAACCTGCGCGCGTTCATGGGGGAGCATCCCGAGACCGCCGTCCTTGGCATCTGTCCCAACGACGGCTACGGCTGGTGCGAATGCGAACCGTGCCGCGCCCTCGACAGCGAGGACGACCGCGAAACCGGCCATGTCAACCGCCGGGTCGCCCTTTTTATCGAAACCGTCTGCGAGGCGATGAAGGAGAGCCACCCGCGACTGGTCATCGGCCACTATTCCTACAGCAACTTCAGCGACTTTCACCTTTACCTCAAAGCGCCGCCTTCCAACCTGCTCGTCAGCGCCACGACGTTTCGCTGCTACAGCCATGCCATTGATGACGCAGGCTGCCCGCACAACCGACCGCTCTGGGAGAGGATCGAGGGGCTGCGCCGCCACCTGGAGCATGTCTATATCTATGACTACCTGTTTTATCGCTGGCACGGGCTTCCGCAGGCAAACTGGCGGGTCGTGGAAGCCGACATCGCCGCTTACGAGCGCCTCGGCATCCGCGGTTACCTGACCGAAGCGCCCCCTCCCACAGCGGAAAAATACGGCAGCGCCCATCTGGTGCTTTACATCATCGCCCGTCTTCTTCAGGACCGGCGGCAGACCGCTTCGCAACTGCTGGAAGATTACTGCGCCCACCGTTTCGGCCCGGCAGCGGAGGCCATGCGCCGGTACTTCGACGCGCTGGCGGACGGCGTGGCCGCGATGGAAGGGTGCCTGAAGCGCGCCGGCGACAGTTTTGAGCGCTCCTTCACCCCGGAGGTGATCGCCCGGGCGGGTGCGGCGCTCGCCGAAGCGGCCCGTATTGTCGACGATCGTTCGTCCGAGGCCTTGAAGGAGGAGCGGGAGCGCTTTGAGGGATGGATCGCCCTGCGCGAAACCCGCAGCCGGAACGCCTGCCCTTCACAGATCGCCGCCGCACCTTTGAAGGAGGGGGTTTTTCACCTTCCGCCCGAAGAGCGGCGCGCCTCTTCCCTGCTGTTTCTTGATTATACCTTGAAAGTCCCTCCGGCCTCGAGCCAGACCTGGGCCAACGCCTATGCGGACGAAGGGAACATCGCCTTTGTCATCGAATGCGAGGAGGAGGCGATGGAACACGCCCAAACCCGCCCCGGCTGCGATGCCGGTGCCGTCTATGGCAGTGAAAGTGTGGAAATCTTCATTCTCGACGGCAAAGACCCTGAGCTTTGCTACCATTTTCTGGTCAGCATCGCCGGGGGGCACGCCGCCTCGGAATGCAGCGGTACGCGCTGGAACTGGTCGTGGCAGGGTGGGCAGACCGTCCATGTCGAGCGGCTGGAAGATCGCTGGCGCGTTTTCTTCTCCGTTCCAAGGAAGAATGTCGGCCTTGAAGCCGGGAAGGAGTGCCGCTTTACGCTGGCCCGCAACCGGCGTAACCTGACGCAGGGCATGAGCGGCGTTCCCAATGGAGGTGTCTTTTTTCAAACCAACGAGTATCTTGCCATGACTTTGCCGTAACCCGCCGCCCGCACTCCTCTTCCCTATGCCTTTTCGTCTCGCACGCCCTTTGAAGAAAACAACCCGCCACGGCTTTTCCCTGCTGGAACTGCTGGTGGCGCTGGTGATCGTGGCCATTCTGACCAAGCTCGGTTTCTCGACCTTTGGCGAGCTGCGCGAAAGGTCGGCGGCGAGCCGCTGCATCGCCAATCTCCGCAACATCGGCGGAGCCCTGATGGCGTTTGGAGCCGATCACAACGGGAGCACCATGCCGCAGGTGACTTCGCCGGGGACTTATTGGCACCCGATCATCGACGAATACCTGGGAGGCCGGGGCCGCGAGATCGACGGCATTTCGGTCTCCTCCCCCGTGTGGGCCTGCCCGAAGAATGAAAAGATGGTCAAGGGCCTGAAGAAGAAGGGAACCGAAGGCGGCCAGTTTTCCGGTTACCCGATCAATACCCACCTGCTGGTGAAGGGAGAGACGGAGGTCAAGCCGGGCAAGGTGGCGATCTGGGGGATGCCAATGGCGCGGATCAACAAGCCGTCCCAGAAGATCTGGATCATCGAAAGCTGCCACGAAACGGACGGGGCCTTTGGCCCGGCGACGGCGATGACCTATACTCCCTATGGCTATAAGAGCTGGATGAAGCAGGTTCACCCCGGCGGCAACAACGTCCTTTTCTGCGACGGACATATCGAGCCGGTCAAGCCGGACCATCCGCTATGTTCCAACGATGTCACTGTTTGTTCCCCCTGGTGGTACCCTGCAAAGTAAAGCCAATGGCGGCCGGGGCGACCGTGCCCGGCGCGATTTTTTTCGACATGAGTTCATTTCATCCGACCACCCGTTCCACTGTTCTGATTACCGGAGCCGCCGGCAGGGTAGCCAGCCGCATGGCTCCCTTCCTGGCTGATCGCTACCATCTCCGGTTGACCGACCTCCGAAGCGGCGAGGTCTCCGGCATGCCGGTGGAGCGGCTTGACCTGCGCGATCCCGACCGGTTGACGCAGGCTCTGGCCGGGGTGAATGCGGTGGTCCACAGCGCGATCGCCCGATATAGCGACGAGGAACTGCCGGCCGGTTCCCCGGAGATGCACGACTACTTTGACCGGATGATCGAAGTCAACATCCGCGGCATCTATCACCTCTACGAAGCGGCGCGGCTGCAGGGTGTCGGGTGCGTGGTGCTCATCAGCAGCCTGACGGTGCTCCTCGGCCACGAGCGTTCGCTGGTGTTTGACCGGGAGGGGCTTTACCCGAAGTCGAGCAATCTCTACGGCTGTACCAAGCTTTTCGGCGAATCGGTGGGGGAACTTTACAGCCGCCTGTACGGCATCCGCACCATCGTGCTGCGCCTCGGCCAGCCGTACCCGCTCGGCATCGCCAAGGAACAGCAGTGGATCGAAAACCCGCGAAGCCGCTCCATTTTTGTCTCGCACCGCGACATCGCCCGCGCGGTGGATGCAGCGTTGACGGCGGAGAACGTTCCCTTCGGCGCCTACAGCATCGTCGGGAAACAGGAACGCGAAACGGCGCTCGCCCGGCACGCCCGGGAGATCGGGTTTGAGCCGGTCGACTCCTTCTGCCGGGAAGAGGCCGCGCTCTCGGCGGTGCCTTGAGAAGGCGCGGGGCGACTCCCTTTTTCGGGGACGATTTCTATCGCCGATCGGTCTCGGCTGTTCTATTTTAGCCGGAATACCATGAAGCGCCGGAAACCAACACCCTGCTGCCGCCCGCCGGAAAACGCGGGAGTCGGCGCGGTTTTCCGAACGGTCGTGCGTATCAGCCGCGGAACATCCGACGGAGGCGCTGCGGGTGGAAGCCGGTTCTGAAGGGTGGCTCTTTGCCGTCGCGCTCGGCACGAGTGCGCTTGGGGGGATGCTCGGCATGGCGAGCGGTATCTTTATCGTGCCGGTGCTGGTCCTTTTCGGCGGGATCGACCTCTACCATGCCATCGCGGCGAGCATCGTCTCGGTGATTGCCTGCTCCTGCGGCAGCGCCGCGCCTTTTCTCAGGAGCCGCCTGACCAATCTCCGGCTGGCGGTGGTGCTGGAAGTGGCGACCACGCTCGGCGCGCTCACCGGGGTGTTTCTGGTCGGCATCCTCCCGATCTCGTACCTTTACCTCCTTTTTACGGCGGTGTTGCTGGTTTCGGCGCAACAGATGCTGACCCGCCGCAGGGAGCAGGTCGCCGCGCTTGCGGACCGCCCGCAGGGAAGCTGGGCCGACCGGTTGCGGCTTCACTCCACCCACCCCGACCCGCCGACCGGGCGCGAAGTCGCCTACCGGGTGCAACGCCTCCCGCTCGGCCTCCTGCTCATGTATGGGGCGGGGGTGATCTCGGCGCTGCTCGGCATCGGGAGCGGCGTGCTCAAGATCCCGGCCATGGATACCGCCCTGCGCCTGCCGATCAAGGTCTCTTCGGCCACTTCCAATTTCATGATCGGCGTGACCGCTGCGGCCAGCGGCGCGGCCTACTTCATGCGGGGCGATATCCTTCCCGCCATTGCCGCCCCCGTGGCGGTCGGTTCCGTGGTCGGCTCGATTCTCGGCGCGCGCATCCTGCTGCGGGTCTCCAATGAACACCTGCGGCTCTTTTTTGTGGTGATCCTGGTCGCACTCGCCGTGGCAATGGGGCTCATGGCATTTGATATTCAGCTCTACCGTTCGCCATGACCCCGCCAGACCTTCCTACCGTGCAGCGCGCCCGGCTGGAGCGGCTTCTCGCGGCGCAACTCCAGTGGGGCACCTGGCTCGCTTCGGTCGTGACCGTGCTCGGGATGCTGCTCGCCCGCTGGGAGGGAGCGCCCGGAGCCGCCGGAGGTCTCTCCCTGCGAAGCGTCGATGTGATGACCGCGGGGATCGCCCTGTTCCTCCTGCTGCCGGTCTTCCGGCTTATTTCCATGCTCGTCGTCTTCCTGCGCCAGCGCGATCGGCCCTTTGTCGCGTTGACGGCCCTGGTCCTGACGATCATCGGCCTGGGGGTCGCCCTCGGTCTCCATTGGCCGGGATAGAGCATTTTCAGAAGTGCTCTATCCTCCCCCTCATCCACCCACCGGCCCGATCCGGACCAGCCGCACGACCGGTTCGCGCCGCTCTTTGGAGAGGAGAAGATCGACCTCAAACCCGACCGACCAGTCGTTGAGTTCCTCGCGGTCGATCAACATCTGTTCGACCCGCCAGAAGCGGCCGGTTTCGTCGGGGGTGATGTAGGTGTGGCGCAGGTTGCGCGCTTCGGGGTCGAGCCGCGGGGTGCCGTGCCCGGCGTGGTAGGCATCGAAAGCGCTGCGGAGGCGGGCGGCGGTCCACGGTTCGTCCTCTTCGGCGGCAGGGGAGGGCGGGGGAGCGTCGGCATCGGCTGGCTTCGGTTCCGTTTCGGAAAAGGCGAGCGCTTCCAGCGCCCCGGCTTCGTCCCCCTGGATGGCGGCGCGCAGGAAGGCAAAGAGGCGGTTGCGGATGGCGGCGGTGAACGCTTTCGGGTTGCGCGTGATGTCGCGGTCGGCCTCCTCGGCCCCCGGCGGGCGAAGTTCTTCGCTCTCCTCCGCAGGCTGGTAGGAGGGGTCGCGCATCTTTTCCCATTCGTCGAGCAGGCTGGAGTCGACCTGGCGGATCATGGTGTCGAGGTAAAGCTCCATCTCGCGCAAAACATCGTTCTTGGCGTGGTCGGGAACGGTCTGCGCCAGCACTTTGTGGACGCTGGAGAGGTAACGGAGGAGGATTCCCTCCGCGCGTTGCAGTTCGTAGACCTTGACGGTGTCGGCAAACGAGCGGAACTCCTCGAACATCTCGCGTGCGATCGACTTGGGCCGGATGTTCTCCTGCCCGACCCACGGGTGGCGGGTGCAGAACGCGTTGAAGGTCGAGTAGATGAACTCGCGGTGCGGCTTGGGGTATTCGAGCTTTTCGAGTTCCTCCATCCGCGCGTCGTACTCCATCCCGTCGGCTTTCATCGCGGCGATCGCCTCGCCTTTGATCCGGTCGAGCTGTTTGCGCAGGATCACTTCCGGGTTTTCGAGGATCGACTCGACCAGCGTCAGGACGATGAACGGGTATTGCGGGTCTTCCGGGTTGAGGGAGGGAAGGGTGTCGTGCAGGTAGAGCGAAAGCGCCTGGTTCATCGAAAAATCGTCCTGCAACGCGACATTGAGGCGCACGAGCGTCCCGTCGGGTTCCTTCGGGATGATTTCGACGATCCGCCGCTCCAGCAGCGCCCGGAAAAGCTGCCAGCTCCGGCGGCGGTGTTCCTTTTTGGCGCGGGCCGATTCATGGGAGCGCCTGATCAGGTCGGCGAGGTGACGGCGCGCGTCGCCCCGGCGGCTTAAAACGTTGAGCAGGAGGCCGTGGTGGACTTCGAAGCGGGAGGTGAGCGGTTCGGGCGGGGCGGTTTTCAGGCGCTGGAAGGTTTGTTCGTCCCACGGGACAAAGTTATGTTCCGGCGGCTTGCGCTTGACGAATTTGCCCTTCTTTTTTGCCTCCAGAAGCCGGTTTTCAATGACATGTTCCGGGGCCTGCGCGACGACCCAGCCGATGTCGTCGTATCCCTTGCGTCCGGCGCGCCCGGCGATCTGGTGAAAATCGCGCGCGCTCAGGATTGCCGTCTTGTCGCCGCCATATTTGCAGAGCCGGGTGAAAAGGACGCACCGGATCGGCACATTGATCCCGACGCCGAGCGTGTCGGTGCCGCAGATCACCTTGAGGAGCCCCTGCTGGGCGAGTTGTTCGACCAGGATGCGGTATTTCGGCAGCAGCCCGGCGTGGTGAATGCCGATCCCGTGTCGCAACCATTTGCGGATGTCGGGGCCGTACGGGGAGTTGAAGCGAACCCCCTCCATGGCGCTGGCGATGGCCGCTTTTTCCTCCCGCGTGGCCACGGCAATGCTGGTAAACGCCTGGGCGCTGCGCGCCGCCTCCAGTTGCGTGAAGTGGACGACGTAAACCGGCGCTTTTCCTCCGTCGAGCAGGTTTTCGAGCGTCTGGGCCAGCGGCGTCTCGGCGTAGGCGAACTCCAGCGGCACCGGGCGCTGGCCCGAGGAGATGGTGACCGAAGGCCGCCCGTTGCGTTGGGTCATTTCGCGTTCAAAAAACGCGGTCTCCCCGAGCGTGGCCGACATCAGGAGAAAACGGCTTTGCGGCAGGGTCAGCAGCGGCACCTGCCACGCCACGCCCCGGCTCCGGTCGGAGTAGTAGTGAAACTCGTCCATCACCACGTCGTCCACGGGCGCGTTCTCGCCTTCGCGCAGGGCGATGTTGGCGAGCACTTCCGCCGTACAGCAGAGGATCGGAGCCGCGCGGTTGACGGTGGCATCGCCGGTGCTCAGGCCGACGTTTTCCGGGCCGAACTCGCGGCAGAGCGCGAGCCATTTTTCATTGACGAGTGCCTTGATCGGGCAGGTGTAGACGCTGCGCCGCCCCTGGGCGAGGGATTGGAAGTGGAGCGCGGTGGCGACGAGCGATTTGCCCGAGCCGGTCGGCGTGTTGAGGATCACGTTGTGCCCCTCGAACAGCTCCAGAATGGCGTTTTCCTGCGCCGGATAGAGGCTCAACCCCTTGAGGTCGATGTATTCGAGGAACCGCTCCAGCAGCAGGTCGCCCGTCGCCTCCTCCCCGGCTTTGGGCAGCAGGCTCAACAACGGAAAACGGGCGGGATCGGCGGTGGCAACAGGCGGTGGCAGACTCATGGAAAAACGGCGGGTGTCCGGGAGAAGCGGCAACAAAACTACCGCACGCCGCGGCGGCTGTCACGTAAGCATCCTGCGGTCATCTTGAAGCGAAATCCGGCGGCGCGGTCGGCGCGGAGGCTGGCCCTCCGGTTTCCGTTCAAGGGAACGGCATCGGGTCCAACAAAAAAGGGAAGGCTGCCAGGTGAGTGCAGCCTTCCCTTTTTCCCGTAGCGGCCGGGCGATCAGCGCTGGTCGATCGGGACGAATTTCTTGCCCGGGGCCGGTCCGACGTATTCGGAGAGCGGGCGATAAAGGCGGTTGTCGGCGAGTTGTTCGAGGACGTGGGCGGTCCACCCTGCCGTCCGCGAGATGGCGAAGATCGGCGTAAAGAGATCGGTCGGGACGCCCAGCGAGTAGTAGACGGTGGCGGAGTAGAAGTCGACATTGGCGTTGAGGCCCTTCTTCTCGCGCATGATTTCGGCAATCCGTTCGCTCATGCGAATCCATTTCGGTTCGCCCAGTTCGCTGGAGAGTTTGATCGCCATTTCGCGCAGGAACGGCGCGCGCGGGTCGAGCACCTTGTAGACGCGGTGGCCGATGCCCATGATCTTCTTTTTCTGTTCGAGCTGCTCTTCGACCCAGGCGTCGACCTTTGCTTCCTCGCCGATCTCCTGAAGCATGTGGATGACCCCTTCGTTCGCGCCGCCGTGAAGCGGGCCTTTGAGGGTGCCGATGGCGGAGGTAATCGCGGAGTACATGTCGCTCAAGGTGGCGATGGTGACGCGCGCGGAGAAGGTCGAGGCGTTCATGCCGTGGTCGGCATGGAGGACGTAGGCGACATCGAGCGTGCGGGTCGCTTCCGCGCTCGGTTCCTCGTCGTTGATGAGGTAAAGAAAATGGGCCGCTTCGCCGAGGTCGGTGCGGATCGGGGGGAGGGTCTTGCCCTGCCGGGCGCGGTGGAAGTAGGCGGCAATGACGCCGATTTTTGCCGTGATGTGGAGCGCGCGGATGCGGTCCTTGTCGGCGTTGAGGTCTTCTTCGAGTTCGGAGTCGTAGAGGCCCAGCATCGAAACCGCCGTGCGCATGACATCCATCGGGTTCGCCGTCTTGGGGGCGTTGACGAGGAAATCGACAATCCCCTGGGGAAGTTCGCGGCGGCTGCGCAGCGCTTTTTCAAGTTCGGCCAGTTCACCGGCGTTGGGGAGGTGGCCATGCCAGAGGAGGTGGACGACCTCCTCGAAGGTCGCTTTTCCGGCGAGTTCACTGATGTCGTATCCGGAATAGATGAGCTGACCTTCCTGGCCCTTGACATCACTGAGACGCGTACTGTTGGCGATGATTCCTTCGAGACCTTTGGCAATAACTGGCATAAACGAGGTGGGGTTCTATTGAAGTTGGCGACTGGGTTGAAAAAAAGGTGTTGTTAAAGAGCGCGGCATCGGCGGGACAACGGCCCGGCCTCCTGCGGACGGCTCCTCCAGATTCTTTTTTCCCGAGCGGGAGAAAAGACGATGAAAACGGAGTGGGAGCCGTGGTTCAAGTTCATCTTGGTAAAAAAAGCTGACACGGGCGGGCGGTTTTTTCAACCGCCGCCCGTTCGAAAACGGTGGTTAACCCGGCCGGGACGCCCCGGCCGCGCATCCAGTTAATCAGCGATTTTTGAGGGATTCAATATGTTTAATGAGCGTGTCGGCCATGATGGAGGGCGTTTCGGCGACGGCGATGCCCGCATCGCGCAGGGCGGCGATCTTCGCTTCCGCCGTCCCCTGGCCTCCGGAGACGATCGCCCCGGCATGGCCCATCCGGCGTCCGGGAGGCGCGGTCGCCCCGGCGATGAAACCGGCAATCGGCTTTTTGCAGTTTTCCTTGACCCACGCGGCGGCTTCCTCCTCCGCCGTACCGCCGATTTCGCCGATCATGATGATCGCTTCGGTTTCCGGGTCGTCGTTGAACATTTTCAGGATGTCGAGGTGCGAGGTGCCGTTGACCGGGTCGCCGCCGATGCCGACGCAGGTACTCTGCCCGTAGCCCCGGGTGGTGAGCTGCCAGACGGCTTCGTAGGTGAGCGTGCCGGAGCGGGAGACCACGCCGACGTTCCCCTTGCGGTGGATGTAACCGGGGGAGATGCCGATGCGGCAGCCGCCGTGCGAGTCGGGCCCGTCGCCGGGGGTGACGATCCCGGGGCAGTTCGGCCCGATCAGGCGGGTTTTGCTCCCCGCCATGGCGGCCTTGACCTTCACCATGTCGTTGACGGGAATCCCTTCGGTGATGCAGATGACGAGATCGAGCCCGGCATCAACCCCTTCGAGGATGGCGTCGGCGGCAAAGGGCGGCGGGACGAAGATGACCGAAGCGGTGGCGCCGGTTTCATTGACGGCGCAGGCGACGGTGTCGAAGATCGGCACGCACCCTTCAAAGGTCTGCCCTCCCTTGCCGGGAGTGACACCGGCGACGATCTGCGTGCCGTAGTCGAGCGAGAGTTGCGTATGCCGTGCGCCGAAGGAGCCGGTGATGCCCTGGACGAGGACACGGGTTTGAGGTGTGACGAGGATGGCCATGAAAAATTTTCTTTCTTAAAAAGCGTTCGTTAAGCGGCGGACCGGACGGCGGCGACCACTTTTTCGGCCCCGTCGGCGAGCGAATCGGCACTGATGACCGCCAGCCCGCTTTCGCGGATCAGTTTCTTTCCAAGTTCCACATTCGACCCTTCGAGCCGGACGACCAGCGGGAGCGTGAGGTTGGTTTCCTGCACGGCGGCGAGGATCCCTTCGGCGATGATGTCGCACTGCATGATGCCGCCGAAGATGTTGACCAGGATGCCTTCCACTCTCGGGTCGCTCAGGATGATCTTGAACGCCGCGGCGACCTGTTCCTTGCTCGCGCCGCCGCCGACATCAAGGAAGTTGGCCGGGGAGCCGCCCGAGTGCTGGATGATGTCCATCGTCGCCATCGCGAGGCCCGCGCCATTGACCAGGCAGGCGATGTTGCCGTCGAGGCCGATGTAGTTGAGCCCGTATTGGGAGGCTTCGACCTCGCGCGGGTCTTCCTCGTCGGTATCGCGCAGGGCGACGACGGAGGGTTGCCGGTAGAGGGCGTTGTCGTCAAAGTTGAACTTGGCGTCGAGCGCGAGGACCTGCCCTTCGGGGGTGACGACCAGCGGGTTGACTTCGACGAGCGAACAGTCGCTTTCGATGTAACAGCGGTAGAGGTTGGTGATCAGCTTCGAGGCTTGCAGAAGCTGCTTGCCCGAGAGGCCGAGCGCCTTGGCGAGCTTGCGCGTCTGGTACGGCTGGAGGCCGAGCAGCGGGTGGACCGGTTCGCGGAAGATTTTTTCCGGGGTTTTTTCCGCAACGGCTTCGATATCCATCCCCCCCTCGGTGCTGGCGATGATGACCGCGCCGGAACTGGAGCGATCAAAGAGAATGGCGAGGTAAAGCTCGGTGGCGATATCGGCGGCCTCGGCGATGAAGATCTTTTTCACCACGCGGCCTTCGGGGCCGGTCTGGTGGGTGACGAGCGTCTGCCCGAGCATTTTGGAGGCGATGTCGCGGACTTCCTCCGGCGTTTTGCAGAGGTGAACCCCGCCCTTGAACCCGTTGGTGAAGGTCCCCTTGCCGCGCCCGCCGGCGTGGATCTGGGCCTTGACGACGATCTGGTCCAAGTTGAGTTCCCGGGCGATGGTTTCGGCCTCTTGCGGGGTGCTGGCGACCTTGCCGCGGGTGGTGGCAACGCCAAATTTTTCGAATAACTCTCGTGCCTGGTATTCGTGGATATTCATGAATGGTTTGTCGGAGCGCGCTTTTGATGAAACTCCGGAAAAGGTGGAAAAAAATCCGATGAGTATGAGCGTGCCTGATCGTTGTAACCATTTGGTCCCGTCATGGCAAGAGTCGGAAAAAAGGTTTTCCAAAATCGCATCCTTGCCCCATTCTTTTTCCAGACACCACCATGGATCTCGCCGCCATCCGCAATGATTACCGCCGGGGCACCCTTCGCCGCGGCGATCTCCACGCCGACCCCGTTCTTCAATTTCAACGCTGGATGGAGGAGGCGATCGCGGGCGGCGTGGTCGAGCCGACGGCCATGAGCCTCGCCACAGTGGCGCACGACGGTTCGCCCTATCTCCGCACGGTGCTCCTCAAGGGGCTCGACCGGCGGCAGGGGTTCCTTTTCTTTACCAACCTCGGCAGCCGCAAGGCGGTGCAGATTGAGGAACACGCCATGGTTTCGCTCCTTTTCCCATGGCTCGCGCTGGAGCGGCAGGTGATGGTGGTCGGCCGCGCCACGCTCCTTTCCCGGGCTGATGTGGAGGCGTATTTCATCTCCCGCCCGCGCGAAAGCCGCCTCGCCGCCTGGGCGTCGCACCAGAGCAGCGAACTGGCGGACCGCGCCGCGCTCGAAGCCGGTTTCGCCAAGGCGATCGCCCGTTTCGGTGCCGACGGGCCGGTGCCGGTCCCCCCGTTCTGGGGTGGGTACGGGGTCGTCCCGAGCCGCATCGAGTTCTGGCAGGGCGGCAGCCACCGGATGCACGACCGGTTTGAGTACCGCCGGGGGGAGGATGAGGCGTGGACGATCCACCGGCTCTCGCCGTAGCGGGAGGCGGGCGGGGTTACCAGTTTTTGATCCAGGTATAGATCACATACCCTTTGTCCTTATCTTCGTCCTCGCTGTACTTCAGAGGTTTCCCATTATCGTCCTTGGGGATTTCACCAGCGAAAGACCATAGTTCAAAGGAAGGATTGAATTTCCCCTTGGTACTGTAGCCGTAAGCATTCCCAAAAGGGTCAATCAGATAGAACGTTGAGACCGATGTCGGGTTGCCTTCTTGATCCGGGACGGATGCGCCCGCCGCAGCCGTACTTAAACCCGAAGCGGCCCAGTTATTTTTCCTCGACCAGGCGGCCACTGCCGGGTTCGGAGAAGCAGGGATGTCTTTTTGTCCTCCAAAGAGATGGTGGGTTAGAAAGGCACTATAGGGAGCGTAGTTTTCGTTTTTGGGTTCCGGTTCGTTGGGGATGAAGTCATCCGTCGGTCTGGAAAATTCTTTGTCGTCGGAAGATCGCGGGTAGTCTCCAAAGTCTGCCTTGAATGCCTCAATAAGATTGCTCAACGCGCTGATTTCCGCCGCTGCCCGGGAAGATGCAGCCTTTCTTTGTGCATAACTCATCCCTCCAAGAATCAGCGCCGCCAGGACGACGATGATCCCGATCACGGTGAGCAGTTCCAGAAGGGTAAAGCCATACCGGGGCTTGGAGGGTGGATGGCGTCTGTTCATTTTTCCTTTCTGGTTTGAAGCCGCAACCAGGTGACGGCGACGAAGAGCGCCGTGCCGCAGCCGACCATCCACACGCCCGTGGTGATCCAGAACCCGGCATTGTCCGGGGTGATGAAGGGGAAAAACTGGTCTCCGATACGGACGATGGTTTCGAGCATGGCAGTGGCAGGGGGGGCTGCGATGGAAGGTTTAATTAGGGGTCAGTAAACTGCTTTTTAAAAAACATGCAAGGGAAATGATGATTATAGTCGGTGGACCGAATTCGGATGGGCCTTGAAACTCGGCTTAAACACGAGTGAATGAAGATCCATCTCTGAAAATATTGGGCGCGAGAATTCGTCGCGCTCGTAAGCGCCTGGGGCTTTCCCAAGAGCAACTGGCGTTGGAGAGTGATCTCGATCGCAGTTACATGGGCGGGGTGGAGCGGGGGGAGCGCAATCTCTCCTTCCTGAAGCTTTGCGCGATCGCGCGGGTCTTGAAAAAAGACCTCCCGAGCCTGACCCGGGAGTTGCCGGTTTCGTAGACGACCCCCGGTGCTGCCCGCCGCGTTGGACCTCGCTCGTCCTTGTTCCGGTTTTAATCGGGTGTGATTAAAAGTGGTGCGGACAAGAAGCAACCCGGAGGGTTGCCAGCGGGGCAGCCGGGGGTAAGCGCAGAGCGCGCCACCCCCGGAATCATGGGTGGAAAGAAAATCGACCCCGGAGGCGGTCGCAGAGTGCCGAGCGCCTGATTTCTGCGACCGCTTTCAGGGTCGATGCCCTTTCCTGCGAACTTTTCCGGGGGTGTCGCTACGCTTGGACCCCCGGCTTCCCCGCTGCAAAGCCTCCGGCTTTATTCTGATCCTTGTTCCGGTTTTAATCACTCACCGCGGAATGCGATTTGACAAATGCCTCGCACCTCGTCAGGCTGGCACGCTTCCCTTGGAACCTTACCCTTTTCCGACCTTAAAGCCCACCGTAGCCAAGTTTAACACCATGACGACCCACCTCCTCGAAGAAGCCAGCCTTTTGATCCCCAACCAACAGGTGCTCATCAACGTGGTTTCGCGGCGTGTCCGCCAGCTTTCGCAGGGGCATCGCCCGATGGTTGAGGTCGGCGTGCGGCTCGACTATGCCGACACCGCCCTGCGCGAGATCATCGAGGGGAAGCTGACCTGGGAGCCTTCCGCGCCGGAGGAAGCGGACCCCGCGCTGGCGCTCTGATTTTCTCTTGTTTTCCCGGTCGGGTGACTCCGGTTTTTTTCCAGTACGTCCCAAATGTCCGTGATTTCCGTCAACCGGCGCGCGACGCACGACTTCCACATCCTCGAACGCTTTGAGGCCGGGATCGAGTTGAAGGGGACGGAGGTCAAGTCCATCCGCGCGGGCCATGCCAACCTGAACCAGGCGTTTGCGCGCGTGGAGCGGGGACAGGTTTTTTTGTACGACTCGGACATCCAGCCCTACATCCGGGCGAGCTTCGAACAGCACGAGTCCAAACGCCCCCGCCGCCTCCTCCTTCACAAGCAGGAGATCGCCAAGCTGGAGGAGGCGACCACCGTGGCCGGGCACACGCTCGTCGGGCTGCGGATGTACTGGAAGGAGAGCCGGGTAAAGGTGGAGATCGGCATCGCCAAGGGAAAAGTCGCCCGCGACAAGCGCGAGGATCTCAAAAAAGCCGCGATCAGCCGCGAAATGGACCGGGAGAAGGCGCGCTTCAACCGAAAGCACGGGTAAGCGCCGTCGGGGACGGCGATCACCGGGGGGGCCGGTGTGGTCGCGCCGATCGTGTTTCCCCCGGTTGACATTGCCCCGCAAATCCCCAACATTCAGGGGCTATGGCCTTGCAGCAAACCAACATGATCGACCTGATCGCCCAGGACCCGGAGACGAGCGAAGTGGTGCTCGGGATGGTCGAGCTTCGCCCGTGGGACGAGTCGGACCAGCGGATGTTCGAGCTTCAGGAAAAGGTGAACGCCTACCTCTCCTTTGCGCTCGACGGCGAGATGCACCACCACTTTCCGCAGTTTGGCGGCCTGACCGTCCATCTCCGTCTCGACACGGTGGAAGCGCCCTCGCCCCGGGCCGAACAGTTTATCGGGATCATCCGCGAACAGATCGCTTTTCAGGGGATTCTCTTTTCCGTGCAGGTGGTGCCTGATCTTGAAGAGAAAATGGCGGCCATTCCCGCGGGGGCCCCGGCTTCCGGCTGCTGCGGCGGCGGGTGCAGTTGCAGCGAACCCGCGCCCGTTACAGCCGAAACCGGCTGCTGCGGCGGGTCGCATGGCGAAAAGGGGCACAACGAAGGGGCTTGCGGCTGTCATTGAAACGTATCTCTTGCCAGGAGATACGATGAGCGCTTTTACTTCTTCCACCCTCCGCGTCGGCGTCATTGCCCCGCTCTCCTGGCGGGTGCCGCCGCGACATTACGGCCCGTGGGAACTGGTGACTTCCCTGATGGTCGAGGGGCTGGTGGAGCGCGGGGTGGAGGTGACTCTCTTTGCCAGCGCCGACTCGCAGACGGCCGGGCGGCTGGAGGCGGTCTGCCCGCGCCCGTATTCCGAAGACGAAACACTCGACCCGAAGGTGTGGGAGTGCCTCCACATCAGCCACGCCTTTGAAATGGCGCGGCAGGGGGCGTTTGACATCGTTCACAACCATTACGATTTCCTGCCGCTATCATACTCAGGCCTCGTGCCCGAAGTGCCGGTGGTGACGACGATCCACGGGTTTTCCTCCGAAAAGATCGTGCCGGTCTACGAGAAGTATTCCGAGCGGTCCAACCATTATTTTGTCTCGATTTCCAACGCCGACCGCCACCCGCGCCTGAAGTACGCGGCGACGATCTACCACGGGATCGAACTGGAAGCCTTCCCGTTTTCGCCAGTGGCAGACGATCCCCCCTACCTTCTTTTCTTCGGGCGGATTCATCCCGACAAGGGGGTCGCCGCCGCGATCGCCTTTGCGCGCGCGACCGGTTTGCCGCTCAAAATCGCGGGGATCGTGCAGGATGAAGCCTATTTTCAGCGCGAGGTGGAGCCATACCTCCAGCCGGGCCGGGTCGATTACCTCGGGCCGGTCGGCCCGGATCAACGCGCGTCGCTGCTCGGCGGGGCGCTGGTGTTGCTGCACCTGATCCATTTCGACGAACCGTTCGGGTTGAGCGTGGTCGAGTCGATGGCGTGCGGCACGCCAGTGCTGGCGCATGCCCGGGGGTCGATGACCGAGCTGATCGAAAACGGGGTGAACGGGTTCCTGATGAAAGAAGGGGCGGACGCGCGGGAGGCGCTCGCCGGCGTCGCCGCGCTCGACCGTGCCGTGGTTCGCGCTTCGGTGGAGGAACGCTTCAGCGTCGGGCGGATGGCGGAGGCGTACCTGGCGCTTTACCGGCGGATTCTGGAGCCGGGGGCGGAAGGCGTGTAGGCGGGAGTCCAACGCCATTGGCGGGAACTGGCGGACCTCCGCGTCCGCCGCCGGGGTTGGAGATGGCGGCGGGCGAATGGGTGAACCCAAGTCCAACGACGCGGACGGCGCGGAGGCCGCCCCTCCAAGGCATACAAAAGCGTTCCTTGATTTTAAGGGTTGAAGTTGCCGGGCGAACCGGTCTTCATGGGAGGCATTTGCATCCTATGAAGCGCCTTGAAAAGCAGATCGCCATTGTGACCGGTGCCGGACGCGGCATCGGGGAAGCCATTGCCCGTCGCCTCGCCTCGGAAGGGGCGCGCGTGGCGTGTGTCAGCCGTTCGGAAGCCAATTCGCAGCGGGTCGCCAGCGCGATCAACGCCGAGTTTCCGGAAGCCGCCCGCGCCTACAGCGTCGACGTGGCCGATCGCCAGGCGGTTGCGGCGGCGAGCGAAGCGATCACGGCTGATTTCGGGCGCGTCGACATCCTCGTCAACAACGCCGGGGTGACCCGCGACGGCCTCGCCATGCGGATGAGCGAGGAAGATTGGGACCTCGTGCTCGATACGAACCTCAAAGGGGCGTTCAACTTTATCCAGGGGGTGATGCGCGGGATGCTCAAGCAACGGAGCGGGCGGATCATTAACATCGCCAGCGTCGCCGGGTTGATGGGCAACGCGGGCCAGGCCAACTACGCCGCCAGCAAGGCGGGGTTGATCGGGTTGACCAAGACGCTCGCGCGCGAACTCGCCAGCCGGGGGATTACCGCCAACGCCGTCGCCCCCGGGTTCATCACGACCGACATGACCGACGTGCTGCCCGAAAATATCAAGACCGGCGTGGTCGCCTCGATCCCGCTCGGGCGGTTTGGCGAGCCCGATGACATCGCCGCTGCGGTCGCTTACCTCGCGAGCCCCGAAGCCCGTTATATCACCGGACAGACTTTGACCGTGGACGGCGGGATGGTGATGTAGGAGCGAGCGCCGCCCGGGGGGAGGGAAAAACCGATGCAACTGTTGATCCTGCGTCATGCCGAAGCCGAGACGCGCGCCTCCACCGACGAGGCGCGGCGGCTGACCGATACCGGGCGGCAGCAGGCGGAGGCGGCGGCGCGGTTTGTCGTTGAACGGCGGCTGATTCCCGACCTTTTGCTGACGAGCCCCTTGACCCGCGCCCGCGAGACGGCGGCCATCGTTGCCGCGGCGTGCGGGATGAGCGCCGATCCCGCCGATTTCCTTAAAAGCGGGATGCGCCCCGGCACCGCCCTCGAAGAACTGGGGGCGTACGCGCAGATCGAGCGGCTGATGATCGTCGGCCACGAGCCGGACCTAAGCTCGCTGGTGGTCCACCTCCTCGGCGCGCAGAGCGGCGTGCGGGTGCGCAAGGCGGCGCTGCTCGGGATGCACGTCCGCACATTCGCACCGGGAGGCGGCGTGCTCGACTTTTCGCTCCCGGTCAAATGGATGACGCCATGGTAAGGCTTGGCGCACGCCTCTTTTTTCCGATAGGATTTTTCCCATGTCTGCTGATCTTGTTCGTTCCACTTCGTTGGTCTCCGACGCCGTTGCGCTGATTCTGGCGCAGGCGCAGGCTGCCATTGACCGCAACGGTCTTTTTCGCCTCGGCCTCTGCGGCGGGGGGACGCCCAAACCGGTCTATGCCGCGCTCGCGCAGACGCCGATCGACTGGCGGCGGGTCCAGCTCACCTTCGGCGATGAACGGTGCGTGCCGCCCGACGATGCGCAAAGCAACTACCGGATGGTCAGGGAAACGCTGCTCGACCCGGCGGGCATCCCGGAAGGGAACGTCTTCCGGATGGAGGGTGAACGCGATCCCGCCGAAGCCGCCGCCCGGTACGAGGAACGGCTCGCCAACGTCGCCGCGAGGATGGGGGAGAGCCGCTACGTACACGATCTCCTGCTGCTCGGGATGGGCGACGACGGGCACACCGCCTCGCTTTTTCCCGAAACGGCGGCGCTGGAGGAGAGCCAGCGCAACGTGATGGCCAATTTCGTGCCGAAGTTTGGCACGCACCGGATCACCTTTACCTACCCGCTCATCAACGCCGCCCGGCAGGTCTGCTTTCTGGTGAACGACCCGGCCAAGGAGCCGATCCTGGAGGCGGTACTGGCCGGGGGAAGCGGTTATCCGGCGGAGCGGGTCGCCCCTGCCAGCGGGAAGGTGCAGTGGCTGGTCGGCGCATAATTTTTTCCCCGCTTTTTTCGTTTTATGCAAACGGCGTACGCTCCCGGCCGGGTGGAACTGCTCGGCAACCATACCGACTACAACGAAGGGTTTGTGCTTTCCGCGGCGATCGACCGCGGGGTGACGGTGACGGGGGAAGCGACCGGAACGGGGTTGATTTCGCTTGTTTCGGAGGAGCTTGGGGAGAGGCTGGAGATCGCGGAAGCCGCCGGCGTGGCACGGCAGGAGGCGCAATCGTGGGCCAACTACCCGCTCGGCGTCTGGGCGACGTTCCGCAATGCCGGACTGCCGGTCGGCGGGTTTCGCGCCTCGATCACAAGCGACCTGCCGCTCGGCGCGGGGCTCTCGAGTTCCGCCGCGCTGGAGGTGGCGACCGCGAAGCTGCTGGAGAAGCTTTTCGGCCTGACGCTGGAGCCGCTGGAACTGGCGCGCCTCTGCCGCCGGGCGGAGAACGAATTCGTCGGCGTCAACTGCGGCCTGCTCGATCAGGTCTCCTCGGTCTTCGGCAGGGCGGGGCACGCCGTTTTTCTCGATTGCCGGGAGGAAAAGGTGGAGCCGGTGCCGTTTCCCGCCGGGGTGAGCCTGCTCATCACGCAATGCGGGGTGCCGCACCAGCTTTCCGGCGGGGAATACAATGAACGGCGCGAACAATGTTTCGACGCCGCCCGACGCCTCGGCGTCAGGACGTTGCGCGAGGTTTCGAGCGCGCAACTGCTGGCCGCTCCCGACCTTCCCGCGCTTTCCCGCAGCCGGGCGCTGCACGTGGTCGGTGAAAACGAGCGGGTCCTCGCCGCTGTGGCGGCGCTGCGCGGGGGCGATGTGGCGACGATCGGCAGGTTGATGAACCAGAGCCACGAAAGTTCCCGCCGCAACTTCGAAAACAGCACCCCGGAACTCGACCGGCTCGTCGCGATCGCCCAAAGCCTTCCTTACGTCCACGGTGCGCGCCTGACCGGCGGCGGCTTCGGCGGGGCGACGGTCACGCTGGTCGAACAGGGCCAGGCGGCCGCCGTTGCCACCGAACTGATGGCCCGCTACCACCGCGAAACCGGCCACACCGCACAGAGCTGCGAGTGCCGCCTCGCCGACGGCGCGCGGTAGCGGTGGTTCTCTCCGGAGAAATAAAAAAGAAAAAATAAAGGTTGAGTAACACGGGATACTTGATACCTTTTCATCAAGTAACACGGGATACTTCGTTGATCCCCCGCTTTTGATTTCTTTTCCTCATGCCCATCACCCAGCGCCAGATCGCCCTTGAAGCCAAGGTGTCCCGTTCGACGGTGGCGGCCGTTTTGTCGAACACCCAGCGGGAGCGTTTTTCCAAGGAAGTGCAGGAGCGGGTGCTTGCAACGGCGCGCAAGCACGGGTACCGCCCCAATCGCTATGCACAGGTGATGAACCACGGCAAAAGCGGTTATATCGGCATCCTCGGGTTTGGGACGCACAACTCGCTTTCCTACCGCAAGCTCGGCTTCGCCACGGAGCTGTTTCGCCGGCTGGAGTATGACTGGATCGTCCATGAAGCCGGGTGGTATGCGGCTGATGAAGACGATGTCTGCGATCTTCTGGTTCAAAAGATGATCGACGCCAGGGTGGAGGGGGTGTTGCTCATCTATCCGCCGCGTCGCTTTACGCAGGGACATCTCGAACGCCTCCGAAAAGCCAGAATCCCGGTGGTGGGGGTTGCCAATGAGCACCTTGCCGACCTTCCGTCGTTTGTTTCCGACCGGTCGTGGGGGTATCACTTTCTTACCAGGCATCTTCTCTCGCTCGGACATCGCAGGCTGGCGCTTTTGTATAGCAATCCCGCCTGTCTGGAAGCCTTCTCGCAGGCGCTGGGGGAGACGCCGGAGATGGCCGTCAAGGCGCGGGATTTTCTTACGCCCGAGATGCAGATGCTCCCGGTTGAGCAACTCACCTATCTTCCCGGCTGGCTCGGGATGCGCCATCTCCTGGAGCAACCCGAGCGGCCCGATGCCGTCGTCTGCGCCAACGACGCCTGGGCGCTGGGCGCCCTCAAGGCCTGCGAGGAAGCGGGCCTGCGCGTTCCGCGCGACATCGCGCTGACCGGGTTTGACAACGACCCGGCCGGGGCGTTCGGGACGGTCCCGCTGACGACGATCGACCACCCCGTCAAGGAAACGGCCCAGCAGGCCGCCGAATTTCTCCTGAATATCATCCGCAATCAACCCCAACCGTGTGAACAACGGTTTGTCATCCGAGGTACGCCGATCATCCGGCGTTCATGCGGTGCATCGGATGGCTAGCCAACCGGTTTTACGTCGGTCCATCGGCTGCTGAAAGAGTGTGGAGAAAAGCCTTTTCCACTGTACGGAAGCGGTCTGCCCATCCCACCCCAACCCCCTCTTCATCCCATGATCAAAATCATCCCCCTCGCCGTGGTTTCCCTGTTTTTCATCCACCTTCAGGCCGGCGGGCTTCACGCAGCCACCCTCGTGACGGCTTCCCAGCAAAAACCGGTGGAGAATGTCTTTCTCTCCATTGAAAACAGCAGCACGTCGACCACCGGTGTCGTCGCGCAGAATGCCACCAGGCCCAGTCCTCTCAATGCGGTGATCAACACACAGGGGCAGACGTTTTCCATCGCTGAAGCGACGCTGTTGAAAACCGTGGTTTTCAGGCTGCCTCCGACCGTGACCATCCGGGATATCGTCCTCGAAACGGAAGTCGAATTGATTTTCTACAAGCTGGAAAATGCCGATTCGACGGAACCGACCCAGGAGATCACCCGGTTTTCATGGATGATGCCAGCGACGCTTGCCGCCAATGACTACCTTTATTTTGATCTGGAAACGCCCTTTTCCCTTGCCGCGGAGCAGCAATACGGAATCGTTTTTGCCTTCAAGGAGACCAGGCTCAACCAGAGCCTCAACCTGATGGCCGGTACGACCTATACCGGCGGGGACAGAATATCATACGTGGTCAATGCCGATGGTTCGGGTTGGCTGACTCCGGCCCAGGGAAAGAGCAACGGCAGCCTGAGCCTTCATCTTGTCGCCATCCCCGAGCCGGGTAGCGTCGCGCTTCTTTTGGGGGCTGCTTTGCCGCTGGCGCTGCTCGGGTTGCGGCATCGGGGCCGCTTCCATCGTTCCCTGTAACCGATCAATCTTTTTACCGTGCTCCCCCGCGTCTCCATGGTTCCTCGCCGCCGCCGCCCGTCCGCTTTCACGCTGTCGGAAATGCTGGTCGTCGTCGCGTTGATCGCCGCCCTGCTGATGATTGCGCTGCCGGTCTTTTCGAAGGTGCGCAGCAGCGGGGTCGAGGCGGAGTGTATCAGCCGCCTGAAGGCTCTCGGGACAGGGCTGCTTGCCTATTGCGCGGATCACCAGAACCGGATCATGCCGGCCAGCAATACCGCCGACGGGGTGCCGTGGGAGGAACAGACCTGGATCAGGGCTCTCTATTACAAAAAATATGTTGAGAACGCCGATGTCTTCATCTGCCCCGGTTACTATCCCTATAACAGCAGGACGCGCGGGCTCAATGGATTGATGGGGACCGGGCGCAGCTACGGGATGCGCATCTGGGGAAGTCCCGGCGATTTCGCCAAACGCTCCCAGCCGAGGCCGTTGACCGTGATTGAGCATCCTTCGGAGTTTTTTCTTCTCGCGGACACTTACTGGAAAAGCCTCGAAGGCCAGGGTTATGTCGTCCAGCCCGATCCGTCGGACAAGAACCAGTTTATCCATCTGCGCCATCGCCAGCGCGCCCATCTCTTTTTCGCGGATGGATCGATCCGCCCGGTCACCCGTGAAGAGGTCTATCGGTTGAGCGAAAGCCAGGCCGCTTACGGCAACGGCTCGCGCATCCAGTTCCGATGCTGGCCGTAAGCGAATGCTAATACCCCATTGATCATGAGAAATCGCCCCATCGCAGCGCTCGCCTGCCTGTTGATCTCCACGCTGCCGGTCCTGGCCGGGCAATCGGCCGCGCTGGCTCCGGAAAGCTTCCGTTTTTCAGCCCGGGGAAACTATGAGTACCGGCCCGATCCGCGTGAACTCATGCAGATCATCCACCCTTTGGCCCCGGCCAGGGCGGATGACTATGGAAAGCTGACGATCAAAGCGACCTTTCCCAGGGAGGCGACTCCGCCTTATCTGCTCGGCTTTTTCTACGACGACAACAACGTGCGCAGCGGCACGACGGTTCCCAAAACGATCGGCTCCCGGTCGGGCGCGCTTTCGGTATTGATCGACGAACGCGAAGGCCACCGTTTCAGCAAGTGCTGGGTCGACGGAGAGGAAGTCTGGTCGCAGGATGTCATCGCGCCGAGCCGCCGGGAACCGGTCGCGGTCGATCTTACGGGCAAGGTGACGCCCGGCAAGGCATTCGAACTGGTGTTCGGGTTGGTGGAAGCTGTCGACAGCGATCGCCGCCTCCCCGGAGACGTGCAGGTTCAATCGGAGGGCATCTCCCGCCTGGAAGTCGATTTTGCCAGGTACGAAACCAAAAGCTACTGGGGCGATGTCTCCCTTCACTGGGGAGGCGACAAGCCTTCCGGCGAACCGGCAAAATGGGCCGAAACCATCGACGCCCGCCCCGTGAAGCTCCCTCCTTCCCACAACGGGGCGGCCCGGAGGATGAAGGTGGAAAAAAGCGAGCTTCTGGACGATGTCGACTGGGCATGGCCCGTCGTGCAGGGGATTCCGCTGGCGCAGGGGGATCTCGCCGCGCCGGAGATGGTCCTCTCGGCCGGACAGGCCCCGGTGGCGCATCAGTTCACCCCGATGAACCGGTGGCAGGATGGCTCCATCAAATGGGCGCTTCTCCAGTTCACGCTCAATGCCGGAAACAAGGACGAGTCGTTGACCCTCGCGCCCGCGCCGAAACCGCAAAAGCCGCAAAAGCCCGTGCATCCCGTTCAGGTGAAGCGGGAGGGGCAGGGGCGCGTCGTCACCCTCGGCAACAGCCTGGTGGAAGCCACGCTGGCGGCGGATCACGCCGTGCTGAAGATCGCGGGTCGCCGCCAGCTTCCCGTCATCAACGCTTTTGAGCTTTATCAAAGCGTGGAAGGGCAACCCGGCACGGTCCGCTGGGATGCCGTCGACCTCCGGCGTTCCACGCCGTGGCAGGCGGAAGCGTGGCTTTCCGGGAGTCTGCACGGGCCGGACGGCACCACGCTGGAGCGTCTCCGGCTTTCGGTGACGGTCTTTGCCGATGTCCCGTATGTCCGGCTGCGGACGACGGTGATCAACCAGCGCCCGGGGGAGATGGCGACCGACGAGTACGGTTTTCGACTGAAACCCGCCTGGTCTTCGGCCGAGGCGATCGTCAACAGCAGCGGCGAAGGGTGGCTGCTCTATCCCGGCCCCGAGGCGACCTTGACGAGCGCGACCCGCTATTTTTCGCACCGCTGGCCCAATGGCCTTTCGCTCACCCCGGATACGATCGATTTTCGCCTCTTCCGGTCGGGAGACCAACGGCTGCCCCGGTTGACCACCTGTTTGGGCGAGGCATTGACGCATGAAGTCTGGCTGGCGGTCACGCCGGAACCGGTGACAGAAAACGCGGCGCGCCGTTTCAGCGCCCTGGTGGAAACGCCGCCCCGGCTCGACGCCAGCGCCTTGCTGCGTGAAAGCCGCGTCTGGGGGCCGATCCCGGAGATCGGACGCGACGAACCGATCTACGAAAAGGTGATCGAGGGCAATCTGGCACCGGTCCTGGGCCATGGCGCGCAGGAAGGCATCCGCCTCTACGGCAGTTACAACTCGACGCTGCTGACCAATTTTTACTGGAACACGCTGCATACCTTGTACACCGTCTACGCGATGACCGGGGAGCGGCGGTGGTTTGACTGGGCGGAACGTTCCGTCCGGCATCAGATCAACCATCTCATCTGCCACGAACCGACCGAAGCCCAGCCCGCCGGCGGCGTGAAGTATCGGCTCGACCACTCCGGCGAGCCGACCTTTGACATCAAGACCCAGACGCTCGACGCCCTTTTCGACCATTGGCAGATGTCGGGGGAGGATGAGGCCCGGCAACTGGCGGTCGGCGTGGCGGACTTCATCCTTGAAAGCTCCCGGACCCGGGCCGCCAGAAATTCCACCAGCGCCAGGGTCCAGGGCTGGGGGTTGATGTTCCTCATGCGCGCCTACCGGGATACCCTGGATGAACGCTACCTGAAGGAGGCCGGTGAATGGGCGCAGGTCGCCCTGAAACATACGCACCCGAGGCGTGGCGCTTATCTGGAAAACCCGAATCATGTCAGCTATCCCGGCCTGAGCCCGTTCAAGAACGGCATTCTGCTCACCGGCCTGCGGGAGTTTTATGAAACCACCGCAGACCCCGGGATCGGCGCGCTTCTTTATCAGATCGCCTGGTCGGTCTACGCCGAAACCTACAACCCGAACAACACCGAGGCGCGGCCCAATCTCGATTACGAATACTCGCCGGTGCCCTACAAAAGAGCGCCCATGACGCGGCTCAACGTCGGCATCAGCGCGGGGCAGGCATACGCCGCCGCCATCTCGGGAGACCGCCGCCTCGCGGAAATCGCCCGGCTCGGCTATCAAGGTTTTCTGGAGGGACGCCCCGTGACCACCACCCCCTGTTTTTGCTACGACCTTCCCGCCGCCATTTTCTGGAACCGGTACAACGCGGACCACACGGAGGCGCGGCATCAACCCCTTTCCGGCGCGGAGTAAAGGCCCCCCCGCTTGTTTTCCGGGATTCATTTGCCCTCCCCCGGCTCTTCCGTTTATCGTTGGGCCATCATGGAAACGCAACTGCCGCGTGTCGTCACCGAAATTCTCGAATCCTACCGTACGGTCGGGGGGATCAACAATATCGACGGGACCAACCTCCCGTCGAAACGGGCGATTGCGGAGATCTGTCTCGACCTGCTGCAACTTCTTTTCCCGGGGTTTCACGATCAGGAGCCGATTCACTCCAAGGCGCTGCGGCGGGCCACCTCGTACCGGGTCGGGTCGATCGCGGACCGGTTGACCGAGGAGGTCGCCAAAAGCCTCCGCCTGGGCGATCCCGACTGCTCGGACGCCAAGGCGCGCAAGGTGGTGCTGGCGATGTTCGAGCAGATCCCCGCCGTGCGCGAACTGCTGCGCACCGATGTCGAGGCGGCCTACGAGGGCGACCCGGCGACCAACAGTTTTGACGAGATCATCCTCTCCTACCCGTGCATGGAGGTGATGGCGATCCAGCGCTGCGCCCACATCCTCTACAAGGCGGAGGTGCCGCTCCTGCCGCGCATCATGATGGAATGGGTCCACGGGCGGACCGGGATCGACATCCACCCGGGCGCGACCATCGGCCCGTACTTCTTCATCGACCACGGCACGGGCGTGGTGATCGGCGAAACCTGCGTGATCGGCTCGCACGTGAAGCTCTACCACGGCGTCACCCTGGGCGCGAAAAGCTTCCAGAAGGACAAGCAGGGGCGCATCCTCAAAGGAGGCAAGCGCCACCCGAACGTGGAGGACGGCGTGACGATCTACCCCAACAGCACGGTGCTCGGCGGCGATACGGTGATCGGCGCGGGGACGACCATCGGCGGAAACGTCTTTTTGCAGCAGAGCGTGCCGCCGCACTCGCTCGTCTACCTGGAGGAGACGCAGGTGCGGATGATCCCGAAACGCCCCCGCCGCTCCGGAGCCGGAGAGAAGGGGAAGCAGGGCGAACCGAAGCCGGGGATCACCTCGGTCGTCACCGCCGGGCCGCGCGAAGCGGTGGCGGAACCGGATTGGTGCATTTGAACTCCGCCATGATCTACCTCGATTACAACGCCACCACCCCCCTTGCACCGGAGGTCTTTGCCGCGATGCGGCCGGTTCTGGAGCATCAGTACGGGAACCCTTCGAGCATTCATGCCGTGGGCCGCGATGCGCGGGCGGTGATTGACGATGCGCGTGACCGGCTGGCGACGCTTCTGGGAGCGCGGCCGCACGAGATCATTTTCACCGGCGGGGGGACGGAGGCGGACAACCTGGCGCTGCTCGGGCTGGCGCGGCAGCGGGTGCGGGACGGGGCGGAGCGCCACATCGTCACCCCAAGGAGCGAACACCATGCCATTCTCCATGCGGCGGAGTTTCTGGAAGCGCGGGAAGGGTTTCGCGTGAGCTGGCTGGAGGTCGATGCCGGGGGGCGGGTCGACCCGGAAGCGGTCCGCGCGGCGATCACCGGGGCGACGGCGCTGGTGTCGGTGATGTCGGCCAACAACGAAACCGGCACGCTCCAGCCGATCGCCGAAATCGCGGCGGTCTGCCGGGAGAAGAAGGTGCTTTTCCACAGCGATATGATCCAGAGCTTCGGCAAGCTGCCGGTGCGGGTCGATGGCGACGAGCCGGGGCCGGACGCGATCTCGCTCGCTGCCCACAAGTTTTACGGACCCAAAGGGGTGGGAGCGCTCTGGTTGCGTGCGGGGATTCCGATCGACCGGACGGCCTACGGCGGTTCCCATGAAAATGCGCGGCGACCGGGTACGGAGAATGTCGCGGGGATTGCGGGGCTGGTGGCCGCTGCCGAACGGGCGAGCGCCGCCCTGGCCCACGAACAGCCGCGGCAGGCGCGCTTACGCGACCGGCTTTGGGAAGGGATTGCCCGGGTCGCGCCGATGGCGATCCGCAATGGCGACCCGCTCCACACGCTCGCCAATACGCTCAATGTCTCCTTCCCCGGTCTCGACGGGGAGAGCCTCCTGATGAATCTCGATCTGGAGGGAGTCGCGGTCTCGAGCGGTTCGGCCTGCATGGTCGGGTCGATCCAGCCTTCGCACGTCTTGCTGGCGATGGGGGTGCCGGCCGGGGTGGCGCAGGCGACGGTCCGTTTTTCGCTGGGCGAGGGGACCGATGCGGCGGCGATTGAAAAGGTGGTTGCAGCGCTCGCCAGGATCGTCGACAGGTTACGGGTCGAATGAACCGTTTGCCTGAGAAGAGTTACCAGAGCGATCGGGGTGATGAACGCCCGGCAGTTCCCGGGGCCCCGGGAGGGACGGCGTCGATGCCGGGCGGGCAGTTTGCGGAATTTCACGAGGCAAAGCTGGAGGCGACCGCCCGGGCGCTCCTTGCCCGCGTCGGCGGCGAGCGGCTGGCGGCCGTGGTCAGGGTCCGCTGGAACCGGCGGTTGCGGACGACGGCGGGGCTGGCCCACACGGGGCAGTCGCTCGTCTCGCTCAACCCGCGCCTGATCCCGTTCGGGATGGAGGAGGTCGACCGGACGCTTCGCCACGAACTGGCGCACCTGCTGGCGCGGTTCCGCAGCGGTCGCCGCCGGATCGAACCGCACGGGCCGGAGTGGCGGCAGGCGTGCGCCGATCTCGGGCTCGCGGGGGAGGCGCGTTGCCACGATCTCCCGCTGCCGCGGGTGAGGATGGCGCGCCGGCTCCTCTACCGCTGCCGCAACTGCCGGGCGGAGGTCCGCCGCGTCCGCCCCTTTCAACGGCGGGTCGCCTGCCTGGCATGCTGCCGGATGTTCAGCCACGGGCGTTACCATGAGCGTTACCGGCTTCTGCTGGTGGAAGATACGGCGGATGAGCCGCTTTTGCCGGGTGTATCGTTTCCGGACACGCGTGTCTAATATAACGACGCTTTTTGCCGACCGCAACCTGAGCGTTACCTACGGAGAACCCGGATGGCACGTCACTGGCTTTTGCAGGGAAGCATGAAGCGCATGATCTCTCCCAAACGTTCCCCGGCGCCTTCGTTGGCCGCCGGGGGGAACCGCATCCCCAAAGATTTTTCCCTGGAACCGGCTGCCGCGAAACCGGCCCCTTCCTCCCGCAAGGACGGGCCCCGACTGGTCGGTTCGCTCGGAACGGCCTCCAGCGCGCTCGGCACCCGGGCGTCGGTTGCCCTGAAAGCGCCGGTAACCCCGTCTATCCCGGAGGAGGAAAGCGACGAACGGCTCATGGCCCGGCTGGTGGATCAGGAACCCGAGGCGCTCGAACGCCTCTTTGGCCGCTACAGCCAGATGATCACCGGGGTGATCTACCACGTCGTCCGCGATGAAGCGGAGACCGAGGAGGTGCTCAACGAAGTCTTCCTCCATACCTGGAACCAGGCGGCGACTTATTCGCCCGACAAGGGGAAGGCGCTCGGCTGGCTGGTGACGATGGCGCGCCGCCGGGGGATCGACCGGCTCCGCAAGCGCCAGCGTTACGCGGCGGCGAAGGAACGCTTCGAGGAGCAGTGCCGCCCCGACCCCCACTCCGAGCTTGACACCTCACTCGAAACCGAACACGCTGATCTCCGTCGGTTCATTGAGACAAAAATGGCGGAACTACCCCCCGCGCAGAGCGAGGTGATCCGTTACGCTTTTTTTAAGGGAATGAGCCAGCGCGAGATCGCCGCGATGACCGGAATCCCTCTCGGGACGGTCAAGACCCGCATTGAACTCGGTCTGCGCAAACTTTCGGTGATGTTGAGGGCCGTCAGCGCCGAATGGTAGGGACCGGCGTTGGACTTCGCTTTCCATCGTGCCGCCGCTTCGGGTTTGAACCCGGCGCGGCGGACGCGGAGGCCCCTCCTCCCGGGTGTTTCCGCGCCTTGGGCGGCAGACGGCAGGCGGTGCTTTGCGGCCACTCGTTTCACCGTCCTAAACCGTTTATCTTTTGATACTTGCATGGAACTTACGCCAACCACGACTCCCCTTGCCACTCCGCGCGTTGCGTTTGTGGGAAACTACCTGCCGCGAAGATGCGGTATCGCCACTTTTACCGCCGACCTTTGCGAAGCGGTCGCTGCCGAGTTCCCGGAAACCGACTGCCTGGTCGGGGCAATGAACGAAGGCGGCAAGCGCTACGAATACCCGGAGCGGGTCCGGTTTGAAATCTCCGAACCCGACCTCGCCTCCTACCGCCGTGCGGCTGATTTCCTGAACCTTTACGAGGTCGATGTCGTCTCCATCCAGCACGAGTTCGGCATCTTCGGCGGCCCTGCGGGAAGCCATCTGCTGACCTTTCTCAAGGCGCTGCACAGCCCGGTGGTGACGACGCTCCACACGGTGCTCGCCGAGCCGACCGGAGAACAGCGCGAGGTGATGAAGCAGCTCGACAAACTTTCCAACCGCTTCGTGGTGATGGCGGAAAAAGGGCGCGACCTGGCGGAAAGCGTCTACGGCATCCCGCGCGACCGGATCGACGTGATCCCGCACGGGGTGCTCGACGTGCCGTTCATCGACCCCCACTTCTACAAGGACCACTTCGGCGCGGTCGGCAAGACGGTGATGCTCACCTTTGGCCTGCTTTCGCCCAACAAGGGGATCGAGCACGCGATCTCGGCGCTCCCCGCGATCATCCGCAAACACCCGGAGGTGGTTTACCACATCGTCGGCGCGACCCACCCCCACCTGCTGGCGCACGAGGGGGAGGCGTACCGCGAACGGTTGCAGAAGCTGGTGAACGATCTCGGGCTCTCGGACCGCGTGGTCTTTCACAACCGGTTCGTCGACAAGGAGGAACTGATGATCTTCATCGGCGGCGCGGATATTTACGTGACCCCGTATCTCAACGAGGCGCAGATCACCTCCGGGACGCTGGCGTACGCCTTTGGCGCGGGCAAGGCGGTCATTTCCACGCCGTACTGGCACGCGCAGGAACTGCTGGGCGATGACCGGGGTATCCTGGTGCCGTTTGCCGATGCGGAGGCGATCGCGGAAGGGGTCGACCGGTTTCTTTCCGACCCGGCGCTGATGACCGGGATGCGCAAGCACGCCTGGGAACTCGGGCGGGAGATGATCTGGCCCGAGGTGGCGCAACGTTACATGGAGAGCTTCGACCGGGCGCGGACCGGGTTGACGACGCCGATCCGCGGGATGCTTTCGGCCAATGTTCCCGAGAGTACGGCGCAGCTTCCGGCGTTCAAGCTCGACCACCTTTGCCGGATGACCGACAACACCGGCCTTTTCCAGCATGCGATCTACCACGTGCCGCGCTACAGCGACGGTTACTGCGTCGACGACAACGCGCGGGCGTTGATCCTGACGACGCTTCTGGAGGAGACGGCGCTTTTTCAGGGGCAGGCCGGCGGGCAATACGAAGGGGTCGATCTCGGGCGGCTGCGCGACATCTACCTTTCGTTCCTGTGGGACAGTTTCGTCCCGGAGACGGGGCGTTTCCGCAATTTCATGAGCCATCGCCGCGAATGGCTCGAGCCGCACGGTTCCGAAGACAGCCACGGGCGGGCGCTCTGGGCGATGGGGACGGTGCTCGGGCGTTCCCGGCACGAAGGGGCGCGTTCGCTCTGCGCCCGGCTTTTCCACCAGGGGTTGCCGGAGCTGGAGGGGTTCAGCTCGCCGCGCGCCTGGGCGTTTGGCCTGCTGGCGATCCACGAATACCTGCGCCGCTATTCGGGCGACACGGCGGCCAACCGGCTCCGCCATCTGTTGACCCAGCGGCTGGTGAAGTGTTATCACGCCCATTGCTCGCCGGAGTGGAAATGGTTTGAACCGGAGGCGACCTACGACAATGCAAAGCTCTCCCATGCGTTGATTTTGAGTGGTCAATGGACCTCGCAGGGCGACGTGCTCGAGATCGGCCTCACTTCGCTCCGCTGGCTGCTCGAAGCGCAGACCGCCGAGGAGGGGCATTTTTCCGCGATCGGCTGCAACGGCTTCTGGAAAAAGGGCAAAGCGCGCGCCCGGTTCGACCAGCAACCGCTGGAGGCGCAGTCAATGGTCTCCGCCTGCCTGGAGGCGTATGGGGTGACGGGGAAGACCTTCTGGCTGATGGCGGCGCGCCGCTGTTTTGCCTGGTTCCTGGGTCACAACGACCTGCGCGAACCGCTTTACGACGCGACGACGGGCGGCTGCTGCGACGCCCTGGAACAAGACCGCGTCAACCGCAACCAGGGGGCGGAGTCGAGCCTCGCCCTTTATCTTTCCCTCGCGGAACTCAAACGCTTTGAAGCCATGAAGACCCTTGATCGCGGAACCCGAGCTGCATGAAAATCCACCCCACCGGCGTCTCGTTTCACCCCAACAACGCGCGCGTCCTGATCCGCCCCTTCATCCCAGCGGACCCGGTGAAGGTCGCCAACACGATCGCGCGCATCCTCACCCTGAGCGAAGCGGCGTGCGAGGAGGAGTTGGGCAAGGCCATCGCGGATTTTTCCAACCGCCACCTCGAAGTGCATGCCATCTGGATGCGCCATTACGAGAAGGTCGCCCATCACCTCGGCGAGCCGGTTTCCGAACGCCGCCGGTTGCTCATCGGCGCTTATTTTTCCGGGGAATACGCCCTGGAATCGGCCGCCCTTTTCAACCCGTCGATGGTGCCGCACCCCGACCAGAGCGGCACCGCACCGGGCGAGATGCGCTTCATCATGAGCCTGCGGGCGACCGGGGAGGGCCATATTTCGTCGATCGAATTCCGCACCGGGGTGATCCATGCCGACCACACGGTCTCTATCGACGAGATTTCGCCCTTTGTCACGGTTCCGGAACTGGTTCCCGACCAGACCTACATCAAGGGGATCTTCATCCACAAGCTGGCCGAGATGGGGCTCGACAACGAGTTTTCGCAATCGGTGATGGCCCAGCTCAAGCCGTCGTTTTCGCTCAGGGAACTCAACGACGCCATTGAGCGGACCACCTGCCCCGAGGAACTGGAGCAGGAGGTGCTCCGGACGATGGACCGCGTCCGGTGGCTGGCGGAGTCGAACTACCAGGTCCACTTCCGGCGGGCGTTGCCGATCTCGGAACGGATCATCTTCCCGGTTTCCTCGAACGAGAGCAACGGGATCGAAGATGCCCGCTTCGTCCGTTTCGTGCATGACGACGGCGAGGTGGTCTATTACGCCACCTATACCGCCTACAACGGGCACACGATTCTGCCGCAGTTTTTGCAGACGACCGACTTCCAGCGTTTCGACGTGGTGACGCTCAACGGCCGGTCGGTCCAGAACAAGGGGATGGCGCTCTTTCCCCGGAGGGTGAACGGCTGTTTTGCGATGATTTCGCGCCAGGACGATGAAAACATCTTCCTGATGTTTTCGGAAAACCTTCACTTCTGGGACGAGCCGATCCTGTTGCAGCAGCCGATTGAACCGTGGGAGTTCATGAAGATCGGCAACTGCGGTTCGCCGATTGAAACGGAAGAGGGGTGGCTGCTCCTGACCCACGGGGTGGGGCCGATGCGCAAATACTGCATCGGCGCGATCCTGCTCGACCTTGATGACCCTTCGAAAGTGATCGGCCACCTCAAGGAACCGTTGATCGCCCCGGAAGGGAACGAACGCGAGGGGTACGTCCCCAACGTGGTCTACTCGTGCGGCGCAATGGTCCACGGCAAGCGCCTGATCCTCCCGTACGGGATGAGCGACTCGGCCTCCACGATCGTGACGATCGACCTCGCGGACCTGCTGGAGAACATCCGGAAAGTGTAATCTCTGGGGGTCAGGCAGCAAATCTTGACAGTTTGTCAAGATTTGCTGCCTGACCCCCTCAACGCACGCACCGACGTCACACGATGTATTCCCGCCCGTCGATCAACAGCGTGTAGGCTTCAGACATCGGGTCGTTGGCATAAACGATGAGCCTGTCGCGATTGCCAAACGTAAGATCCAGCGATCCGTCCGGGTCGCAGGCAACCTCGACAACATTCTGCCCAAGTAGTCGCATTAGCGTGGATTCACCAAGCGGGAACTCATCTACGACGGAATCCTGAATCGCGGCCTCAGTGTCAAAACGGAATGGTGCCGACACGCTCAAGCGATTCCCATTCTCGAAAACCAGGTGAACCACATATCGGCCAAAGGCTACGACATCAAGTTGGCTATCCTTGAGCCTGGCCAAAACATCAAGTGTCGGAGGTGGGTGCATTAGGTTGTGTCCACGAATTTAAATGGGAGGCGACTAAAAGCCGCTTTTTGGCCCAATCCTGGTGGGGATTGGTTTCATCGTTCGCGGGTCCAACCGCTGTCATCCCCGTCTCCGTGGTGAATACCGGAAGAGCGCCGGGAGCGTCAACTTTCAACGGGCCTGTTGTCCAAACCGAGTCGCAAGCTGTCAAGATTTGCTGCCTGACCCCCTCTTTGAGCAGGAAGAGCTTGCCTTGGGCGGGGCGGCATGGTCACGCTCATCGCCCTCATGATTCCAGACCATCCTTTCGCCGCCCTCCGCAACGATCAGCGCTCGCCCGGCCAGCTTCGCCCCGTTTCGTTCACCCCGCATTTTGCGCCGCATGCGACCGGGTCGGTCCTTGTGGCGACGGGGGAGACCCGGGTGATCTGCTCCGCCATGGTGCAGCAGGAGATCCCCCGCTGGATGAAGGAGCAGAAGGTCCCCGGCGGCTGGTTGACGGCGGAGTATGCGATGCTCCCGTACTCGACGCTCGACCGCAAGCAGCGCGACAGCACGCGGGGGAAGATCGACGGCCGCTCGTCGGAGATCCAGCGGCTCATCGGGCGGGCCCTGCGCGCGGTGGTTGATCTCAAGGCGCTCGGGCCGCATACCGTCTGGGTCGACTGCGACGTGCTCCAGGCCGACGGCGGGACGCGGACGGCTTCGATCACCGGCGCGTGCGTGGCGGTGGCGCTCGCCTTTGAGCGGCTGATCCGCGAAAAGAAACTGACCCGTTCGCCCCTGCGCCAACTGGTCGCGGCCACCAGCATCGGCGTGGTCGGCGGCGTGCCGATGCTCGACCTCAACTACCTCGAAGACAAGGATGCCACGGTCGACATGAACCTCGTGATGACCGAAAAGATGGCATTCGTCGAGTTGCAGGGTTCCGGCGAGGAGGCTTCCTTCAGCGAGGAGGAACTTTCCGCCATGCTGGCGCTCGGCCGCAGCGGCATCCAAGACCTGCTCAACGCCCAGCGGACGGCGATCGTGAACGGGATCGCGACGCTGGATTCCCGCTCATAGCGACGGGCGATCCTGCAAGGCCAGTTTTTTCCGATTTTGATTGTTTCCGGTCTTGAGGGCTTTGCATCCTTCCCGGCGTGGATTCCCTGCTTTTAACCGCCATCTTTCTGCCGTTTGTCGGCATTCCGCTGCTGGCGGTCCTGGGGCGGGGGGAGCGGAGCGGCTGGTGGGCGTTTCTTTTTCCGTTGGTCTCGACCGCCTGCCTGGTCGCGGTCGCGATTGGGACGGGCGGCGAACCGGCGACGCTCCGCTACCCGTGGGTCCCCTCCCTCGGGGTGGAACTGACCTTTCTGGTCGACGGGTTGTCGCTCTTTTTCGGATTGATCGTCGCGGGCATCGGCTCGCTCGTGTTTCTTTACGCGCGGGCGTACCTCGACGGACATTACGGCGGCCATGGCCGGTTTTACGCCTCGCTCCTCTTCTTCATGGGGGCGATGCTCGGGTGCGTTTTCGCGGGGAACTGGCTCCTGCTTTTTGTCTTCTGGGAGTTGACCGGCGTCGCCTCGTTTCTGCTGATCGGTTTTTTCCATGAACTGCCGGTCTCCCGCAGCGGCGCGCGGATGTCGCTGCTGGTGACTTCCGGCACCGGGCTGGCGCTTCTGGCGGGGCTGCTTCTGGTCGGTCAGGCCGTCGGGAGCTTTGACTTCGCCACCGTGGCCGGGGCGGATTTCGCGGGAGCCTCCCCGTTCTGGCTCAACACAGTGGCGCTGTTGGTGTTGCTCGGGGCGTTCGGCAAGTCGGCCCAGTTTCCGTTCCAGTTCTGGCTGCCCAATGCGATGACCGCGCCGACGCCGGTCAGCGCCTACCTCCACTCGGCCACGATGGTCAAGCTCGGCCTGCTGCTCGTCGCGCGGATGGCCCCGGTTTTGCAGGAGGCGACGCTCTGGGGGCCGCTGCTGGTGCTGGTCGGTTTCGCCACGATGGTGCTGGGAGCGGTGGTGGCATTTCTCGCCAACGACCTCAAGATGATCCTCGCCTACTCGACCGTCAGCGCGCTCGGCGGGTTGATCGGTTTTTACGGCTTGATGGAGCGGGGAGAGGTTTCCGGCGATTTTGTGCAGATTTTGAGTCACGTTTTTTACAAGGGGTGCCTCTTCATGGTGGTCGGGATCGTCGATCAGGCATGCCACGAGCGCGACATCCGCAAACTCGGCGGATTGCGCCGCCGGATGCCGTGGGTCGCGGCGGCGTGTGCGGTGGCGGCGGCGTCGATGGCCGGGATGCCCGGCACGCTCGGGTTCATCAGCAAGGAGACGCTGCTGGAAACCGCGACCGCGCTCGCCGGGAACGGGTGGGGGAGGTATGCGCTCGGCTGCACTTTGGTCAGCGCGGTCCTTGGCGTCGCGTTTTCGCTCCGTTTTTTCCTGAAGGTCTTCTGTGGCCCGCTCACCCCGGCGACGGAGACGATCAGGCCGCCCTCAAGGGTGATCCGGGTCTCGCCGCTGCTGCTGGCGGCGGGCACGCTCGTGTTCGGCGTTTTCCCGGGGCGGCTCGATGCGCTTTCCGCGTGGCGGGTGGCCGGGCTGCATGCGCCGGAGGCGCGCCACTACGCCCTCTGGCATGGCTGGAGCGCGGCGGTCGCGATCAGCGCAGCGATCTGGATTGCCGGGTTTCTCCTCTACCGGCTCGGCGAACGGCTGGAATGGCGCTTTACCGGGGTCCCCGCCGCATTGCAATGGGGGCGGCTCTTTGATCGCGCCATGGAGGGGTTGATCGCCCTTTGCGCCAGAATCACCCGGGCGACCGGCGCGGAGACGCCGTCGCACTACCTGCCGATCATCCTCGCCGTCATCCCCCTTGCGGTCGGGACCGCCGTGGCGACCCAGGGCACGCTGCCGCTGCCGGAGTGGGAGCGCCCTGATCTCCTCCGTTCGGTGATCGCCCTGGTGATCATCGCCTCCGTCTGCGGGGCGATTTTCCTGAAAACGTGGAAAAGCCAGCTTGTTTCGCTCTCGATCAGCGGGTTTCTGGTCAGTTTCTACTACCTCCTCTACCGTGCGCCCGATCTGGCGCTTACGCAGCTCTTTGTGGAGACCGCCGTGCTCGTGCTGGTGATCTTTCTCCTCTCCCGGTTTGCCCGCGCGGCGCAGCGGGGGGAGGCGGATGACCGCCCGTCGCCTTCGCGCAGGGGGGTGAACCTTGCCGTCTCGGTGCTGGTCGGCGCGCTGGCGTTTGCTTCGGTGGCGTGGGTGAGCGGCGGCTCGGCCCTGCCGAAGCTCGGCCCGTTCTATGCGGCCAATACGGTGCCGCTCGCCGGGGGGACCAACGCGGTCAATACGATCCTGGTCGATTTTCGCGGGTTCGACACGCTGGGGGAGATCTCCGTCCTCGTCATCGCGATGCTGAGCGCGCTGGGGCTCCTGATGCGGGTCAGGGCTGATGCCGGGCGGCCTCCCGAGCCGCTCCCCTCCGGCTCGCGCGAAGAGCCGGGGCAGCCGCCGATCACCAGCCCGATTTTGAGCCAAAGCTCGCTGGCACTTTTCGGGTTGATCAACCTGCTGGCGCTTTACCTCCTCCTTCGCGGACACAATGCCCCGGGCGGCGGGTTCATCGCGGGGCTTTGCACGGCCATTTCGCTGATCCTGCTCCACCTGGCGCTCGGCATCGGCGCGGTCCGGGCGATGTTCCGGTTTGACCCGTCGCGCCTGGCGGTGGCCGGGCTTTTGCTTTCGCTCTTGATGCCGACCCTTTCCATGTTCGGCGGCGGGTGGTTTTTTGAGCATTTCGCCTTTCACGGCCACCTGCCGCTGCTGGGAGAGATCCACTTCGGCACGGCGTTTTTCTTTGATCTCGGGGTCTACTTCGTGGTCGTCGGCATCGCCTGCAAGCTGATCTTTACGCTCGCCAGTTCCACCGCCCGCTTCCCCCTGCCGCGCGAAGAGGTCTGCCGCTACGCCGCCGAGGGGGAGACCACGATCGAGCCCTCTTCGGAAGGAGGCGCTTCATGCTGATCGAAACCGCCATCCTGGTCGGCTTCCTTTTCGGGGCGGGGACGTGGCTCGTCCTTCAGGGGAGCTTCGTGCGCATCCTTTTCGGGTTTCTCGTTCTTTCCAACGCGGCCAACCTGCTCGTCCTCTCCGTCTCGGGCGATCCTTCGGGCAAGAGCGCGCCGCTGGCGTTTCTCGGCGCGCCGTACGTCGATCCGCTCCCGCAGGCGTTGATTTTGACGGCCATCGTGATCGGTTTCGGCACGACGGCTTACCTCGTCTTCCTGCTCTACCGGTTCTTTGTCGATTTCCGGACCACCACCTTTGACGGCGCTCGTGAAAAGGAGGAAAAGCCGTGAACCTGATCATCGCCATCCTCCTTTTGCCGTTCTTTACCGCTGCCTTTTCCGCGCTCATGCCAAAGGTCGGCACCGCGCGACGGGGGCTGGTGGCGCTTTCGGCGTGGTTGCAACTCGCCGTGGCGCTGGCGCTGGTGGAACTGACCCGCGGCGGCGAGCGGCTGGTGCTGCCGCTCGGCGGCTGGCCGGGGCGGTTCGGGATCGTGTTGGCGGTCGATCTTTTTTCCGCCATCATGGTGACGCTCGCGGCGGTTTGCAGCGTGGCGATCCTCCATTACGGCTTTTTTGAAACGCCCCGGCGCGAGGAACACCCGCTGCGGCTGCCGCTCCTCCAGTTTCTGGTCGTCGGCACGCAACTGGCGTTCATCACGGGCGATCTTTTCAACCTTTTCGTCGCGTTCGAGATCCTGCTCATTGCCTCCTACGGATTGATGACGCTGGAGTCGAGCGGGGCCGAAATCCGCCACGCCTTCCCCTATTTTGCGATCAACCTGATCGGCGGCCTCCTCTTCTTCTGCGCCGCCGGGTTGACCTATGGCCTGCTCGGGACGCTCAATTTTGCCGGAATCGCCGAACGCGCCGGGGCGATGACCGGCGACGCCCGTTTTTCCGGGCTGGCGGTCCTGCTGCTTTGTGTTTTCGGGATGAAGGCGGGCCTTTTTCCGCTCTATTTCTGGCTGCCGAAGTCGTACCCGATCGTGCCGACCCCGGTGGCCGCGTTTTTTTCCGGAATGTTGACCAAGGTCGGCGTCTACGCCGTGCTCCGCCTCCTGACGACCGTCCTGCCGCACGAGATGGGGTGGCTCCATACGGCGCTCGCATGGGTGGCGGGGGCGACGATGCTTTTTGGCGTGGCGGGGGCGATCGCGCAGAACACCATCCGGGGCATCCTTTCGTACCATATTCTGAGCCAGATCGGGTACATCGTCCTGGCGATCGGCCTTTTCACCCCGTTTTCGATCGCGGCGGCCATCTTCTATCTCGCCCATCACATCATCGTCAAAACCTCGCTTTTCCTGATCGGCGGCGTGGCCAACCGCCTGGAAGCGACCGATGAACTCGACGCCATGGGCGGCCTCTGGAAGCAGGCGCCGTTTCTCGGGGTGCTTTTCCTTTTTCAGGCGTTTTCGCTGGCGGGCATCCCTCCTTTAAGCGGGTTCTGGGGGAAACTGCTCATTTTGATCGCCACGGTGCAAACCCGGGAGTACCTGCTGCTCGCGATCGCGCTGCTGGCGGGGCTTCTGACTCTTTTTTCGATGCTGAAAATCTGGAACGGCGCGTTCTGGAAGGAACGGCCCGCGCCGCTGCCGCCGCCCCCTTCGGGCAACCGGCCCAACCTTCCCCGGATGATCGCGGTCATCGCCGGGCTGACGTTGATCTCCCTCTCCATCGGCCTCGGGGCGGAGTGGTTTTACCAGCTCGCCCGGCAGGCTGCGGAGACGGCGCTCGACCAGCCGGGTTACGTTCGTGACATCGCCCGCGCCCTCCCTCCTCCCCCGCTGCCATGAAGCGAAATGCCTTGATTCATCTTGCCCTTGCGCTGCTCTGGACTTTTTCCGGGGAGCCGACGCCGGGGCGTTTTCTCGCGGGGCTGCTGCTCGGGCTCTTCGTCCTTTGGGCGATTGGCCGGTTTTGGGGAGCGGGGGCGTATGTACGCCGGGCGCTCGGGTTCTTACGTTTTCTCCTGGTTTTCGCGCGGGAACTCGTTCTTTCCAACCTCGCGGTGGCCCGGACCATCCTTTTCGTGCCGAAGGAGGCGATCGACCCCGATTTTGTACGGTACGACCTGAGCGGCCTGCGCCCTTTGGAGGCGTTGATTTTAAGCCACTGCGTCACCCTGACCCCCGGGACCACGAGCGTTGAAATCTCCCCCGATTATCATACACTCATCTTTCATGCCCTCGACGCGAGCGACCCGGAGGGGGTTTGTCGCGGGATCGACGAAACCTTGAAACCGGCGATCCTCGCCTTTACACGATGAGTTTTTACCACCTTCTCGCCTTTCCGCTGCTGGCCGCCATCGGGTGCGGTCTCTGGCGGGCCTTGCGCGGGCCGACCATTCTGGACCGGATGCTCGGGCTTGACCTGATCGTCGTCTGCTCGGTCGGGGTCGCCCTTCTGCTCGGGCTGGAGTGGGGCACGGCGGTGCTGGTCGACTGGGTGCTCGCGATCACGCTGCTCGGGTTCCTGAGCACCGTGGCGCTCACCATTTACCTGATGAAATCGGAGGATCGACAGGGATGACGGCGATTTCCGGCCTGCTGGCGGATGTTTTGCTGGGGCTGGGGGTGCTCCTGATGGGGATCGCCGCCATCGGCGTGGTCCGCCTGCCCGATATGCTCTGCCGGGCGCACGCGGTCGGCAAGGCGTTGACGCTCGGCATTTCGCTGATGCTGCTCGGGGCGATGCTCCGGTACGGTCCGGCGCAGCAGCCGAAGTTCCTGCTGGCGATTCTCTTCCAGTTTTTGACGATTCCGGTGGCGGGGCATCTCGTCAGCCTCGTCGCCTACCGCAAACGTTTTCCGCGCTGGCGTCCCCCCTCCCGGCAGCGATAGCTTTCCTTTATCCATCATGTCTTCATCCGGCCACTTTTACCAGACCCCTTCCATCACCTACGTTGACACCGCGCGTTCGCCTTTCGGGCATGACTGCCCGTTTGACCCGACCTACGGCTACACCACCGCGCAGCTTCTGGCGGTCGAATCGCCCGAGCCGCCGGTCGATTTCGCCGATTTCTGGCGGACCCGCACCGACCGGGCGCTGGCGATCGACCCCGCGCCGGAATGGCTCGGCGAGCCGGAGGATCGCGGCGACCATACCGTGCAGCTTATCCGCTACCGTTCCACGGACGGGGCGGTCATCGTCGGCTGGGTGAGCATTCCCAAGGAGGCGGAGGTGACTTCGCTCGGCGTCATCGGCCACGGTTACGGAGCGCGCGGCGACGCCGACCCGACGCGGCTGCTCCCCGGGTCGGCCTGCATCTATCCTTGTGCGCGGGGCCTGGGCAAAAGCCCGTTTGGCAGCGAAACGGCCTTCACCACGCCAGAGCATGTGGTTTACGGCATCGAATCGCGCGATACCTACATCCATGGCGGGTGCGTCGATGACTATCTCTGCGCCGCCACGGTGTTGCAGGGGCTTTTCCCCCGCGCCGCGCGACAGCTTTACTACGACGGCGGCAGCTTCGGCGGCGGCATCGGCGCGCTGCTTCTGGCGTGGGATCTCCGTTTCCGCGCCGGGATGCTCCGCGTCCCGAGCTTTGGTCACTACCCGTTGCGGGTCACCCTGCCGTGCAAGGGGAGCGGGCGGGCGATTACGGAACGCTATGAGCGCGACCCCGGCATCCTTGAAGTGCTCCGTTACTTCGACGCGGCTTCAGCGGCCCGTTTCATCACGACGCCGACGCTGATCTCCGCAGCCTTGTTTGACCCCTCCGTGCCGCCCCCCGGGCAGTTCGCCGTCTACAACGCCCTTCGCCTGCCGGAGCGCCACCTCTATGTCATCTCCGCCGGGCACCATGCCTACCCGGAGCAGGAGGCGGAAATGGAGACGGTGCGGGAAGCGAAGATCGCCTTTCTCACGGCGATGCTCTCCCGGGAACCCGGTTCATAAGGAGAGCGCCCGTCAGCGGTTCGACGGAAACGCCGAGGGTGACCTGCTCAAACCAGGGGCCGCTTTCGGCGTGGATGGATTCCACCGACCGCCAGCAGCCGTTCCGCTCGAGAAGCAGCCACTCGCCGGCGGGAGCGTTTCCTTTCGGCCACCGGAGGGTGACCTGCGGGAAGGGATCATCCACCGGGTTGAGCACCGCCACGAGCACTCCGGCCGGGGTGCGAAGCTGGCAGGCACGCGCACCCTCCTCGCCGACGGTCAGGAGGGGGACGTTGCTCCGCTCCAGCAGGAGACGCTGGAGGAAACGGCGGCGGTACGGGTTGAAAAAACCCATGAAAAACTGCGCCCCGGCCCGGACGGGATAGGTCAGGGAAAGAACGCTGCCGCCGAGTCGGTTGCGGTGGACGACCATCCCGGGCCAGAGCGTTTCGCGCCGCGCGTTGCAGATGATGCTCGCAACGCCCGCCGCTTTCGACGGTTCCATTTTTAACAGGCGGCCCGAGCAGCGTTGCGCCGTCATCCGCGGATCGCGGACGCCGTAGTCCGCCTCGCTGGCGGCGCAAATCTGTTCGTAGGCATAGGCTGTCCCTGCGAGGGTTTGCCAGGTCGCCGTTTCGATGCCGATCGACTCTCCGAACCCCAGTTCCAGCAGGGTGACGACCGCCCCGGCATCGAGCACGGCCACGCCGCCCAAGAGCGTCGTGATCGCTTCCCGGGAGAACGCCCGCAAGGTCTGCCCGCTGACGAGGATCGGTCCCCGGACGGGGTCGATTTCGCCGGTGAGCCGATGGGCAATGCCGAGGATGGTGCAAACCTCGCTCCAGACGATGGAGGGGTGGTAAAGCCGTTGAAACGTCGCCGCATCCCCCTCCGTTGCCTCTCCTGCGTTGAGAAGCCGCGAAGGGTCTTCAAACCCGCGGGCGAGCTGTTGCCCGTTGCGGGGGGGAGCGACCGCCGTGCCGTTGCCGGGCAGGTGGAGCGCGGCGGCGATCTCCGGGGAGAAGAGGACCTGCGCCCCTTCGCTGCTCTGGTCGTCGAGGCGAAGCCCGGCAAGGGTGTTGAGCCACGGCTTGGCCTCACGCAGGGCCGCCTCAAAGGAAGGGTCGAGCGTGGTGCCCGTACCGAGCATGTCAAAATGGTTGATCGTGATGCCGTGGCTGCCGATCAGGGCGGCTTCCAGCATCTGCCAGACGCTGAAGCGGGCGCTTTTGGAGTAGACGCCGCAGCGGGGGGAGTTCTCCAGTTCGGGGTAAATCGCGATCTTTCCCGGAAGGCAGGCGATCGTCTGCCGGGTGACGGCGGGGGTGAGGCGCAGCGGACGTTCCTGCGTGTACGGCACCATGTGGGGACGCAACAGGAGCAGGTCGTCCCCGATGGCGCGGCGGATTTCCTCCCAGTCGCGTCCTTCCATGGAATGCTGGTCGGGCTGTGAACTCATCAGGCCGATCCGTATGCCGGGGGAGGCGGTGCGGATCGCCTGCGAGACATGGCGGAGCGGTTCCAGCAAGGTTTTCCGGGACAACGCCAGCCATTGCGAGCGCCACGGGTGGGGGGAGCCCGGTTGCAGCACCTTTTCAAGCAATTCCTCCCGCGAGGTCTCCCTGCCGATCCTTCGGGAGAAACGCCGGAGGTGTTCCGCGCAGAAACAGCCGCCCCAGCCGAGTTCGCCGCCGTGGTTATGAAGCCGCCAGTCGTCTTCGATCCAGAGGGCGACCGGCCCGATTTCCGCGGCCATTCCGGCAAACGACGCGGCGAGGTAGTGTTGCCACTCCGGGCAGAGCGGGCAGGCGACCAGCGGGCTGGTTTCCCCTGTCTCGCCGACCATGAGCCGCCAGTTCTGGCCGGGGCGCAGCGTGCGGCCCCGGGGGACCTGGTAGAGCGTCGTCCACGGGTTCAGGCTCAGGGCCACGCCGTCGCGTGCGAGGCGCTCCCTGAGCCGCCGGGCCAGCGCGATCGCTTCGTCGAGTTCCCTGTCGGTCGGGTGCCCCGCGCTCAGTTCCTCGGGGGTGATCAGGAGCATCACCTCCTCGACCCGGGCCCCCTGGCAGAAGCGGGCCAGTTCCTCGATGCGCTCCTGCGCGGAGTACGTCGGGTCGATGAAATAACGCAGGATGTAGCGGTAGCTCATGGCCTTCCGGTCGCGCCGATCACCTTTCCGTCCGCAAGCCGGTTGGGGCTCCCGGGCAGGAGGCGGAAGTCTCCCCGCAGCGGCTCCGTGTATTGCGGGTCCTCAAAGAGGGAGTGGGCATCCTGACCCGAGAAGCGTCTCCACTCCTCCATCCGTGTAAAGTACTTCCATGCCCCCGAAGTCCCTGCGCGCAGGCGGATCATGTGCTTGCTTTTGAGCGCGCCGGTGCCGGCATAGCGGGCGGCCGGCCGGAAATCGTTTTCGGGACGCACGGGTGCCGTGTCGTCACGCAGCCACGCGCCGTAATTGTTGAAGTCGCACTTGAGCGCAGCCAGCGCGTCCGGATCGGGTTCATCAATCGAGAGGCTGTCGTTCCCGGTGAAGGTGAACGAGTTATGCGTCAGTTCCGAGCCGCGCGCCGACGAGATCAGGCGGACGGCGGCGTAGAGGTTGAGGAACCCGGTATTGTGGCGGATGGTGATGCCGGGCGAGCGGATCGCGTCGATCCCGTACTCGTTGGCGGTGAAGATCGAGTGGCTTACCGTCGCCCCGGGGGAGCCTTCCAGGCGGATTCCCATGCCGTTGGGCGACATGGCGGGGCCGACCGGCAGGTTTCGGAAAAGGCACCGTTCGATGGTGATCGAAGGGGCGTTGTTGAGGTAAATACCGTAACGGCCAAACCAGCGGATCTGGAGATCGGTGATGCGCACCTGCTCCACCTCGCGCAGTTCCAGAAGCACCGGGACGAGCTTGGCGCCATCGAGAATGGTCTTGTCCGCACCCGCCCCGCGGATGACGAGGGGGGCCGACGCGGTCCCTCCATACGGGACGATGGCGGGCCGGGAGTAGACCCCTTGGGCCAGTTGGACCGTGTCGCCGGGCAGCGCGTGGTCGAGCGCCATCTGCAGGTCGGTGAAGGGACGTTGCGGGGAGCCATCTTCGCCCTCCTGCTTTTCGCCGCTTCGGACGTGGATGGTTTTGGGTCCCCCGCTGGTCTTGAAGGGGTGCGGTTCGGTGACGATGCTCTCCCCGCCGGGGCCGGTGCATTGGATCTGGTATTCGTACTCCCGGTCGGCTTCGAGTTCGCCCTTGAGCAACGCAAAGACCAGCCGGACACGTCGCGGCGGCGCCGGTTCCCAGGTCGGGACCATGATCGGGTTGTCTGCGTCAAAGGTCGGCGTCTGGCTGACCCCGGCGATTTCCGACCAGGGGCCGCTCCCCCTTTTTCGGTAGCGAAGCGTTCCCCGGGCCTTGTCCGAAAGCGTGACAGTGATCATGGCTCCTTGCGCGGAACTGGCGCAGATCGGCTTTTCCACCAAGCGGAACCGGCCTTCGTCCGGGGTGGAGGCCGGTTCCAACACCGCCGCAATTTCGGGTACCCAGCGGATCGAACGGAGCGACGCGCCCGCCGGTCTTCCCCGGTACTCCGGGAGTTTCACCCCGTCGCGGAGGGTGAGATCGCCCCCGGCCAGGTCGGCAAACGGCGACGCGCCCGCGCGGTTGGAGCCGTCGGCTGCCGTGGCGGAACGTTTCAGGCCAGAAAAATAGTTCGACTCCACCGTGGCCTTGATGGCGGGGAGAAGGGTGAGCATATCCTGCCCCTCTTCGTTCGGGCCGATGAGGTTGCCGACGTAGTGGTTGAGCGGCTGCGGCTGGGTCGTGCCTGCGCCCGACCCTGCCTTGATCCCGTCGGTAAAAAGATTGTGCCGTACGATGACCGGCCGCGCCTGGGTGAGGTCGGCACTGATGGTCTTGATGTAAAGCCCCGCCCAGAAACCGGCGGTGATACACTCCTGGATCAACGCCCCCCTGGCCGGATGGTAACACCGGATGCCGTTGCGGACATGCTGCTGCGCCTCGATGGCAAACGCGCCCCGGGCGGCTTCCATGATGCACCCGGTGATGACGGTATCGTTGCCGAGATTGTAGATCCCCGTGCCGACATCGCGCATCAGGCAGCCGGTCACCCGGGCCTTTTCCACCTGCGGCTGGATGAGAACTCCGCTGGTAGAGTTCTGGAGGGTGCAGTCGCGGAGTTCCACCCCGTCCGCCGCAATGACGACCGGGGCGATCTTTCGCGAGCCGAGATAGTTCCGGAAGAGAATCCCGCTGACGGTCGTCCCGGCTCTTCCAATGGTGAGACCCCGTTCCCCGGGGCTGGTTTTCAACCCGACCTCCCGGGGGGCGGCCCCGGTGCGGAGGTGGACGACCACGGTCGAGTCGGGGAGGATCGCGTAGCTTCCCGGAAATTGTTCCACGCCCGCGGCATCGGCGCTTTCGCGGTAGCGCACCCGGTGCCTGATTTCCCAGATCCCGATGCCCCCCGGTCGCACCCCGGGCAAGGTCGCGGCGAAGAGCCCTTTCTTTTCGCCCCAGGGCTTCCAGTCGATGTCGGATCGGCCACCGTCGAAGATGACCTTCGCCCCCGGCTCGGCCCGGATCAGCAGGGGGGCGGGCTGCCGTTCGCCCGCTTCCGCGGGAGGGATCTCGATGACCTCGCGGTAAATGCCCGCGAGCAGGACGATCTCGCCGCCCGACCCCGAGAGGCGTTCAATCGCCCGGGCGAGCGTCGGCAGGGGGCGTTCCCGTGTCCCTTCCCCGTCGGGAGCCGCGCCGGGGGAGACGAAAACCGGTTCCGGCGTTTTTCCCGTTTTGGCGGCCGAAGTCCGCAGGCTGAAGAGGGGCAGAAGGAGACCGAGCAGAAGCACGGCTTGGAAGAGGCGCTTCATACCGTGGCGCGCGAAAACCGGGAACGGAGTTTGAGGGCGATGCCGCCGCCGAGGACCAGCACAAGGAGCGCCGTGGTGCCCGGTTCCGGGACGACGTCGAGGTAGATGCCGTTGTTCTCATAGCGGAACGAAGCCAGGCCCGCCCATTGCCCAAAGCCGGTGCCGAGAACGAGGCTATCGTTGTTCCACCACGCTTCCCCGCTGACGTCGGCGTCGAAGGAGAAAAGCTGCCAGCTTCCGACATCGTCGAGCCCGGTGACATTGACGGCGTTCGCGTTGAGCAGCAGATCGCCCGCGGTGTATTCGGTGAAGGCGATCCGGTCGCTGCGCTCGTTAAGCGGGTCGAGCCGGAAGCTGAAGGCCGCCCCTTCTTCCATGATGAGCGTGGAGGCGGTGCCGTTGCTGGCCCCGCTCAGGGTGAGGGTGGCGATGGCCGGGGTGCCTCCATAACCGGCGCTCAAGGTGCCGCCATCTTCGACGGTGACCGAATGGCCGTCGCCGAGTTCGATCCGCATCCGGTAATACGCCGCCAGCGTGCCGCCGTTTTTAACCGCAATGGCACCCGTCCCAAAGGCGCTGCCGCCGGAAGCGTTCTGGGCGGTCAGAATCCCGCCGGAGATTTCGGTGCCGCCGGAATAGGTGTTGCCGTCGGCCTTGTTGAATCTCTGAACGGAGTTGCCTTCTTTTTTGATGGCGAGACTGGCGGTAGCCACCCCGTCTTCGATCACGCCGTTGAAGACGGTGCTGATATCATTCCCTTTGATCAGGAGGGTGGGGCGGGGAGCAACGCCCGCAGCGCTCACGGTGGTGGTGATTTTTCCCATGCCGCTGGTGCTGGAGAGGGAGGCGACTTCAACGACGTACGGTTGCATTGAAGTAAAGGCATCGGAGCCTGCGGCCGTGCTGGTCCATGCAAGATCAAGCGTGCCATCGTTGGAGACGGCACCGAGGCTGATGCTGGTAAAAAGAGGGTGGGTGATCCCGAGAGTACGGTCGGCCCCTATCGTCGTCGACCCGGAAACGGTAAATGTCGTGATGTAGGGGCTTCCTGTGCTGTTGTAGAGACCGAGGGCGAGATCGCCTCCGCTCAGATTGACTTGCCCGGTGTGGACGGTGAGCGGAGACGAGGCATTGCGGTTGTGGAGAGACAACGTGCCTCCGGTGACCCTGATCGTGTTGACCGTCAAAAGAGCGGAGCCGTTGCCGCCGATTCTGCCGCTTCGTATCCGGACGATCCCGCTGGTTGCCTCCAGCGTATCGAAGGTCCGGTTGCCGTTGAGGTGAAGATAGGTGTCCCCCCCGGAGGAACTGAGGCTGACCAGGTCATCGGAGGCGGCGGGGTAGGTGCCGGTCGGTTGGAGCAGGCCGTTTTTGGTCCAATCCGCGGTATCCCAGTTTTTGCTCTCGGTGAGTGCGGAGTTCCAGGAATCAGCCGCTTTTGCCAGGGGCGAAGCGCAGAACATTCCGGTGAACAGGGCGATGTGGAGGAGGGTGTGCTGTTTCATCGTACGGGTATCATGGAACGGTGTTGTTTTTTTGGGGGGATGCCGTGGGGCGATTGGTGCGGGGAGGGGAGCTGTCATGGCTTGCGACCCCAGAAAGGAAGGCTGCGATCGGTGAGGTTTTCCCGCACGACGCGCTCGTGGGTGATGGTTTCAACGTGGCCGTCGAGAAAGACGACATTGATGGCTCCGGAGTGGATGTAGTCGGTGCCCCTGATCTCCCGATCGCCCGGGCCGACCGGGCGCAGTTCGGGGTATTGAAAGCGGTTGGCGTACGCGGCGATCCCATTCCCCATCGGGGTGATCGGCCCGTCGAAAAAGAAGGCGGTTTTGGAAGGGTGGGGGACGTTAGGGAGGCGGAGGTACGAGAAAACCAGGTCGGGGTGGTCGGTTTTCAGGGAGATCGAGCCCATGGTATACATGTTCATGCCGTAAGTCCGGTGCCAGGAGGCGGTGACACTTTCGGCAAGGTTGAACGGGCGGTATTTGGCTTTCAGCGTCGGGCAGGTCAGGACGGTGTCGACATTCTCATTGCCCTGCGGGAGGCCGAGGTACGGGAAAAGGCTGAACGAATCGCGGCTTTTGCCCTGAAGGGTCAGCGACCAGTAGGAACGGTCCGGCAGGGAACCGTTGTGGTCGGCGATCCAGTTGAGCCCCGCCGCCGAGAGCTGGCGCAGGTTGCCGGCGCACCGGGCTGCGGCGGACCGCTCGCGCGCGCTCTGGACCCCCGCCAGGATGATCATCGCCAAGGTCCCGATGACCGCGACGACGATCAGCAGTTCCAGCACGCTGAAGCCGCGTCTTGTTTTCAATGAAGCATCAGTTCGGTTCATGGTCGTGGGGGGGAGGTGGTCCGCTTTTTCGTGGCCGGCAGGGTGGACTCCCTGACAATGAGCCGTGGCGGGATGCTGACGGAGCGCGGCTCGGCATCGGGGGAGCCGACCCGTCGCAGAAGCAGTTCGATCGCCTTTTGCGCCACCTGTTCGGGAGACTGGTCGACGGTGGTGATCGGCGGTGAGGAGGCCCAGCCGAGTTCCAGGTTGTCAAACCCGGTCACGGCAACCCGGTCCGGCACGCCGATCCCGCGCAGGCCGAGGAACTGGATGGTGCAGAGGGCAACAAGATCGTTGCTGGCGATGATGGCGTCGGTTTCGGGATGCGCGGAGAGGAGGCGCGACAACCCCTCGTGAATCGCTTCCCGGCTCGGCCCTTTTCCCTCTTCGCGTCGGAAGCTCCAGACCGGGCACGACGCGGGATCGAGCGAAAGGGCGTCGATCTGTGAGAGGAACTCCAGTTCGCGCACCTTTGCCGAGATGTAGCCTCCTTCGGAAAGAAAGAGGGCGATGCGGCGGCGGCCGGTCTCGTGCAGATGGCGGACCAGCATCCGGATGCCTTCGGCAATATCGACGCGGGCGGTATCGGCGGCCGGGTTTTCCCTGCCGGGGACGACCGAATCGCCGATGCAGACGACATTTTCCATCGGGCGGTAGATTTCGCGGATTTTGGCGCCATGCCCGGGGTAGTGATGCACGAAGGAGATGATGCCCTCGACCCCCCGGCTCGTGAAGTCGCGGAGGTATTCTCCGATGGAATCGACATCGTTGTGGACCTGCCCGATCAGCAGGCGGTAACCGAGCGCGGCCATGCTCCGTTCCAGTTGCTGGAGCATCAGGTAGGAAACAGCGCTTCCGAAGGAGTCGATCAACACTCCCACCAGGTGGCTTTTTTCGCCCGCCAGTTGCCGGGCGCTCAGGTTCGGCAGGTAGCCGAGCCGTTTGGCGATCTCCTGGATCTTGAGAGCCGTCTTTTCGCTGACACGGACCCCCCGTGAACCGTTGGGAAAGAGCACGCGCGAGACCGCCCTTCGCGAAACCCCCGCCTCCCGCGCGATGTCCTCCATCCGGACACCTTTCGTCGTCACAGGGGAAGTCTTGGTTTTTCGGATCATTTGGGAAGAGGGCATGGTGGCGTACGGCGGGGTCGTCGGGGAAAGGTGAAGCGAGGGGCGATTCCGCGGGGAATCAAATGATGCCCAAGAATCCCGCATTTCACAAAAAGGTCAATGTTTTTTATTTGGCCTCGGCGGCTTCCGGGTTGCTGCGGCGAAAAGTGAAGCTGCCGCTTTCCTGGGGAGGACAACGATGTGACCTGCGGCGGTTTTGACCTGCGGGAGGGGGGAGACTATCGTCGGGAGGTGTCGGTGAAACAGCCTCTCTCCTCCCTATGATCAAGACCCTTTTCTACTGCGCGTTCATCGGTTCGCTGGCCTCCGGCCCGGTGCTGGCCGATTCTTTCCAATGGACCGGCGGCGCTTCCACCGGCAACTGGCTCGACCTGGGGAATTGGAGCAGCCCGCCTCCGGATTTCAATGATACCGATGACGCGATCTTCGTCTTCGATACGGCGGTGCAGATGAACCAGTCGATGGGAGGCACGACCCGCCGTTTCGACCGGTTTGAGTTTTCCGCAGGCAACTTTCAACTCGATAACGGGACGGGGGCGCTGACATTTGTCAAGGCGGTGGGCGGGATGGTGGTTTCTGCCGGAAACCATTCCATTTCCGCGGGGCGCTTCAGCATCAATATCTATACGGCCACCTCCGGCGGCGGTCTCAGCGTCAACAACGGTTCGCTCTCCCTGAGCGCCTCCGAGGGGTTTTTCATCACGGGCAGTAAAGAGCTTCGCTACCTTCCCATTTCGGGAAATGGAACCGTCACGCTCTCGGGCGAGCTGCTCGAATCGACTAACGGGGGAACGCTCAAGCTGCGGGAGAGCTTTACAGGCAAGCTGATCCTCGACACCGCGGGGAGTACGATCAACCTTGGCAAGCTGCTTTATGACGGGGGCGGCACCGTCCGGCTTGATGCCGATGACGCGCTCGGTTCGCTCACCATTGATTTCAACAATGCAGCGGCAAAGATCGAAAGCGGGCTGGGGGCGCGTTCGATCGCCAACAACGTGATCGCCCGGAGCAGCTTTACCGTGGTCGGGGAGTATGATCTGGAAGTCAAGGGGAGCGTCAGCAACGAAGGCGCGGGCGGACAGGCCGTCACCGTGGCCGAAGCCGCCACGACGCTCCGTTTGTCGGGCGGGATTTCCGGCAGCCTTGGGACATGGACCAAGGCGGGCGCGGGAACCGTGGTCTTGAGCGGGGAGAATACGGGAAGCTGGTCGCAGGCGATCGTGGTGGAGGAGGGAATCTTGCGGGTTGAAAACGAAACCGGCTCCGCCACCGGCAGCGGCATGGTGACGGTCCAGGCCGACGCCACGCTGGCCGGGAACGGGCGTGTCGGCGGGGCGACTTCGATTCACGGGACGCTGGAACTCGGCGAGGCGGTCCCGCTCCGTTTCGGTGAGGCCCTTTCATTTGAAGAGGGTAGCCGGATCACGCTTTCCGCCGGCAGCGCTCCCGCTCTTCTCGAAGGCGATCTCTCCTTTGGTGAAGGGGTGACGCTGGTGCTCGACGCGGCTTCCACATGGGAAGTCGGTGAAACCTACCGGCTTTTTGAACTGACCGACGGCACGATCACCGGTTCGCTAACCCTCTCCGGGTCGTACACGGCGGTCTGGGACATTCAGGACGGCCCCGATGGCTATGTTGCCTTTGAATTGCAGGCGATCCCCGAACCGGCGCACTGGGTACTCTTTCTAAGCGGGATCGCGCTTCTGGGATGGAGACACCGCCGTGCCTGATGCCATGTCTGTATCTTTTGCGAACGGGAAGCGCGCGCTCACGCTGGTCGAGTTGCTGGTTTCGATCGTGATTGTCGGTTTTCTGGCGACGCTCCTCCTTGGAGCGACCCTGAAGGTCCGGAGCCGGGGACACGACGCCACCTGTCTTTCGCAGCTTCGGGCGCACGTGAGCGCTGCGATGCAATGGAGCCATGAACACAACGGCCTCTTCCCCACCAACAACCTGCGTACCGAGCTTTATCCCTATCTCGGCATCACCAGCCTGGCCGAGCGGATCGATACCCCGATGACCTGTCCCGCGGCCCAGAGCCTTTTGCCGACCGAACACTATATGCACGCCACCTACGGGATCAACCAGTTCCTCACCAGCTCCTACGAAGGGGCGGTCTATAGCTGGCAGAAGGTTCGCTATTTCCGCAATGTGCAGGAACCTTCCCGCATCATTTTCTTTCTCGACGGACCGACCGACGGCCCCAATGCGCAGGGGCTGGTCTATTACGGAGCCACCGTCCGCCCCGGGAAAACGGCGTTCTTCTTTCCTCACCGCAACGGATTGAACCTCGCCTATGTCGACGGACATGCGGCGTGGATCGGCAAACAGGAATTTTTAAGCCCCGAATACCAGGACTTCGCCTCGCCGGGCAACCGGTGGGGAGTCCCTTCTCCCTAGTTTATGAACCAGAAACAACTCCTTTCAACCGCCGCCATCGCGGGCTGCCTGCTCTGGCTCCTGCTCGCCATGGGCCACGCCGCCACCCCGGGCGAACGCAATATCCGCGAATTCAGCGAAAAGCCGGAGGAGGTGACCGACTGGGGACCGCTGATCACCGAAGCAATGGCCGCCATCGGTGAAGGCGGAACGCTGCATTTCCCGGGCCCGGGAACCTACCCCGTCGGTCAGCCGCTGGTGGTGGAACACGGCGTCGTTTTCCGGTTTGAACCGGGTGTGACGCTGGAGGGAGGCGAGATCCCGGCGCTCTTTATCCTGAAAAAAGGCAAAAGAATGGTCTTCGAAGGGCTGGACGCTTCGGTCACCCTTTCGGTCAAGGGCGAGAAAGGGATTGTCTTTGACCTGCGCAATCTCTCTCCGGAAACGGTTCCCGATGTCGTTCTGCGCCGTCTTCACCTGGTCGGCTACCGGGGGCTCGATGCGACCAACCCGCCCGGCGTCCACTACACCGGCGAGCAGGGGATGCTCGGCGAACTCCTGATCGACCAATGCCATGTCGAGGCGAGCGATCTCGGCATCGCCCATCAGCAGGGGACGATCCGCAGCCTGCGCGTCTCGGAGAGCCTCTTCTCGGGCAACCCGCGCATGGGCCTTTTTGTCACCTGCCCGATTCTGGAAGGGGCCTATGTGAGCGGAAACCGTTTTCTTGATATTGGCATCCGTGCCGTGCAACTCGGCGGGGGAAAGGCGAACATGATTGACGACGGGGCGGTCGAACATATCAGCGCGGCGACCGTGCATGACAACCAGGTGCTGGGCGGAGGGCACCGTGCGGAGGAGACGACGGCTTATGCGGTCGGCATCCTCGTCTATGGCAACAATGTCTCCATTCAGGGAAATATCGTCCGCGATTTCAACCGGGGCGAGCCGGTGCCGGGCGAGCGGATCGGCCATCATTTCAAGATGAAGGATGGCAGCTACCATCGCGGCCCCTGGGTTTATGAAGATGGCAAGCCGAGGCGGCGTCTGGCCGGGGCGGCGATCTATGCCAAGGCGCGCAACGGGATCATCGCCAACAATGTCTGCACCAATTCGGGCTGGCGCGCGGTCATCGAAGTCAAGACCGGCGGGCGCGAACCGTACTTTCTGGTCGCCAACAACGTGGTCGACGGGCGCAGCCTCGCGATCGACGAAAGCTTCGGTTTCGAGCCGAACGTCGCCAAGGCGCTCTGGGTCAACAATGTCGTCTACAACATGCCGCACCGCGCCTTCCGGGTCACCAACCGGATGGAGAGCGCCTACATGAACAACGTGATCTACGATTCCAAGATTGGCTTCGAGATCGACCCCGTGGCCCGTCCCAACCCGGAACTGATCGCCAACAACCATTTCGTCAATGTGGAAAAGCCGATTGTCTTTCTCGATGAGAAGAAATTTACCGCTGCGGTCACCCCGCCGTTCCCGATTCAGGTGCCCAATGCAGCAGCACTCCCGGGCTTTGACGCCACCGGGCGGGGCCGCCTCGCCATGGTGACCGGGAGCAACCGGATGATGCTGGCGGCCTACCGCGAAGGAGAGGCGCTCTGGAGCGATCTCGGCGCGGGCGGCGGCGGGGCCGCTTCGTGGAAGAGCGTCGGACCCGATCTCGTGAACAACCCGGCTCTGGAACGCGACGACTCCACTGCGGACCGCGCCGGGGCTCCGCGCGCGTGGCGGTTCGGGACTGCTCCGGAGGGGATTTCCGCCGCCGAGGTGATCGCTTACGACGGCGAACCCGGCCCTTCGGGCTCCCCGGCGCTCCGGATCGGCGGGGAGGGGGCTCCCCCGGCCAACTGGATTCTCCAGCAACCGCTTTCGCTGCAACCGGGGACGAGTTACCGGGCGAAGGCGATCATCAAACGCCAAAGCCCTGAAACCGCCGTCACGCTGATTCTCGACGACGGAGGGAAGGTCGGCGAATCGGCCAAGGCGGCGAAGGTCGGGGAATGGGAGACGTTGAGCGTTGTTTTCACATTGCCGGAAGGAAAAGGCGCGGAGTCACCGCGCGTCCGGCTTCACGGGTCGCAGGGCGGCGCGGGGCGCGGGGTCGCGGTCGACTCGATTCACGTGGAGGAGGTCCGCCCGGTACAGGAGACAGTTTCTGATCATGGATAAACGTTTTTATCAGGAGCCGTCGCGGACGATCCCGTGGCGGCGTGAGGTCGATGTCATCGTCGCGGGGGCCGGTCCGGCGGGGATTGCCGCCGCACTTGCCGCCGCGCGGCAGGGGGCGCGCACCGCGCTGCTTGAGGCCCAGGGGGCGCTCGGGGGGGTCTGGACCAGCGGGTTGTTGAGCTGGATCATCGACGCCGGGGACAAACCGGGGATCATGCGCGAGATCACCGCCGCGCTCGAAGCCCGGGGGGCGCGCGCTCCCAAGGGGCGCAACTTCGCCTACGATGTCGAGGAGATGAAGGTGCTGCTCGAAGAACTGGCGGCGGCGGAGGGGATTCATGTCCGCCTCCATACCCGGGTCTGCGCCGTGGTGCGGGAGGGCCGGGCAATGCGGGCGGTGATCACCGAGTCCAAATCGGGGCGCGAAGTCTTCGGCGCGGAGGTTTTCATCGACGCGAGCGGCGATGGCGACCTCGCCGCGCAGGCCGGTTGCCGCTTTGCCTACGGCGATCCCAAGAGCGGAAGGGCGCAGCCGATGAGCCTGATCGCGTTGGTCACCGGCATCCACGCGGGGGAGATTCCCGCGTTTGTCGGCGGCGGCGTGCTGGAGGCGAAGGTCAACCTCTTCGACGAATTCCGGCGGGCGGGGGTGAGCCCTTCCTACTCGCGCCCGACGCTCTTCCGCATCCGCGACGATCTTTTCGCGTTGATGGCCAACCACGAGTACGGGGTTTCGCCGATGGATGCCGACGAGATCACCCGTTCGACGATCCACGCCCGGGCGGAGCTTCGCACGCTGGTGGCGGCGCTCCGTCGGCGGGGCGGCCCCTGGAGCGGGCTGCGGATCGTCGCCACGGGAGCGCAGATCGGCGTTCGCGAAGGCCGCCGGGTCGCCGGGCGTTACGAAGTGAGCGCGGACGACATTTTTGCCGGGCGGCGGCACGAGGATGGCATCTGCCGGGTTCATGCGGGCATCGACGTTCATTCCGTCGACCCGGGCGCGAGCACCGCCTACCAGCGGCCCCATGGCGACCGTGCGTCGCTGCCGTATGACATTCCGCTGCGGGCGTTGATCGCGGCGGATGTCGACGGGTTGATGATGGCGGGCCGTTGCATCAGCGGCGATTTCCTGGCGCACTCCAGCTACCGGATGACCGGCAACGCGGTGGCGATGGGGGAGGCGGCCGGGATCACCGCCGCGCTCGCTGCGGCGCGCGGGGTTGCCCCGCATGAACTGGCGTGGGAAAACGTAGCCCCTTTTCTTCCCGGGGCGCGGACGGTCGTTGCGTAGGGGCGGTTAAAGCGGGTAGGATCGGGAGAGGAGATGAACCCGGAACCCCGCCCCCTGCCTTCCCCTTCGCCCGATGCCGCAGCTTCGCCGACGATGGAGGATCTTGCGCGGGCGCTCGGCGTCCACCGCTCCACGGTCTCCCTCGCGCTCCGCAATCACCCGAAGATTTCGCAAGCGACCCGCCAACGGGTGCGGGAGACGGCGCAACGGCTCGGCTACCGGCCCAATCCGCTCGTCTCGGCGTTGATGAGCTACCGCGCCAACCACCGCAAGCCGACCTGGCGCGGCACGCTCGGGATCATCACCTCGGCAAAAAGCCCGGAAGGGTGGAGGCAGCCGCCCGCCTACCGGTTGATGCACGCCGGGGCGTTGCAGCGCGCCCGGGAACTCGGGTACGATCTCCAGCCGTTCTGGGTTCATGACCCCGCCCTCCCGATCCGGCGTTTCAACGCGATGCTGCGGACCCTCAACGTTCCGGGCGTGATCGTCGCCCCGCTTTTTTCGGAAACCGTCCTTCCGGAGATCGACTGGTCGATGTTCAGCGCCATCGCCATCGGGCATACGTTGCAGACGCCCGATCTCCACCGGGTCACCCACGACTATTTTCATTCCATGGCAACGGCCATCCGGGGGTGCCTGGACCGGGGCAAACGACGGATCGGCCTCGCGCTCGACGCCATTTCCGACGCCCGGGTCGATCATCTCTGGTCGTCGGCCTACTTCACCCAGTTGCGTTTGAACCCGGAAATGGAGCCACTGGAGCCGTTCATCCCCGAACAGCCGCTGACGCCGGAGCTTTTCGCGGCCTGGCTGCGCCGGACCCGGCCCGAAGTGGTGATCTCCCTGCCGGGGCACTTTGCCGGGAGGGCGCTCTCAAAGCGATCCGCGCAGAACGACCTCTCCCACGGGGAGATCGAGTGGGTCAGTCTCGGCTGTTACGAGCGCGAGAGCGCCGATAGCGGCATCTTCCAGAATTACGAGGCGATCGGCGCCGCCGCCGTCGATCTCCTGACGGCGTTGATCAACCGCGGCGAACGCGGCATTCCCAAACAGAGCCACGTCCTCCAGATCAAGGGGATCTGGGTCGAGGGGACGGGCGGGGGGTAAGGCCGCCCCCGGCAGTTCGGCGGCGGCCTTGTTTCCGGTTACGGCTTCATCTCCGAGTTGGAGATGGCGTCGATGATCTGGAACTGCTCGTGGTGCAGGGCCGGGTCGGCGCGGAAGACGAGGCGGCAGGCGTAGCGGCGTTCGATTTCGATGAGCAACTCGTCGTCCTCGGCCCGCAGGCGGGTGAGCAGGTGCGGGCTGACCGTCACCTTGAACTCGTGTAGGTCGGGGTTCTTGCGCATCACCCGGTGGAGGGCGCGCTGGAGTTCGACGCTCATCGTCATGGAGCTTTTCACGGTGCCGCGCCCGTGGCAGTAGGGACAATTTTCGTAGATCGAACCGCTCAGGCTTTCGTGGGCGCGCTGGCGCGTCATTTCCATCAGGCCGAGCGACGAAATGGGGAGAACGTGCGTCTTGGCTTTGTCGCGTTTGAGGCGGTCTTTCATCCGGTTGTAAACCGCCTGCTGGTCCTTGCGGTTTTTCATGTCGATGAAGTCGCCGATGATCAACCCGCCGATGTTGCGCAGCCGAAGCTGGCGCGCGATCTCGTCAGCGGCTTCGAGGTTGGTCTGGAGGATCGTTTTTTCAATATCCTTTGCCCCCTTGTTGCGGCCGGTGTTGACATCAATGGCGATGAGCGCCTCGGTCTCGTCGATGACGATATACCCGCCGCACGGAAGCCAGACCTGGCGGTGAAACGCGTCGTCGATCTGCTTCTGGATGCCGAACTTGTCGAAGATCGGCACCTGCTCGTTGTAAAACTGCACCCGGTTCTTGGAACGGCGCGAGATCTGCCCGACCGAGTCGATCATCTGCTGCACGGCTTCCTCGTCGTCGCAGATGACGGCGTCGATCTCTTCGGTCAGGAAATCGCGCACGGTCCGTTCGATCAGGTCAGGTTCCTGGAAGACGCACGCGGGCGCTTTCCGGTTCTTGACGGCATCCTCGATCTTGCGCCATTGCTCGATGAGCAGGCTGATGTCGCGGATGAAGTAGCGCTCGCGCTGGCCTTCGCCGACGGTCCGGACGATGACCCCCATCCCCTCGGGGATTTCGAGTTTTTTTAAGATCTTGCGCAGCCGGTCGCGTTCCTTCGGGTCGTCGATCTTGCGCGAGATCCCGCATTGTTCGCTGTAGGGCATCAGGACGAGATAGCGCCCGGCGAGGGAGATGTTGGTGGTGACCCGCGGGCCTTTGTTGGAAATCGGCCCCTTGGTCACCTGGACGAGCACTTCGGAGCCGATCGGGTAGATTTTCGGGATGTCGGCGGAAGTGATCTTTTTCTGGGCCTTTTTGCCGCCGGTCCGCTCGACCTCTTCAATGCCGCTGTCGAGCGCGGCGGGAATGGCATCCCAGAAGTGGAGGAAGGCGTTCTTGTCGAGGCCGATGTCGACGAACATCGCTTTAAGCCCGTGTTCGATGTTGCGCACGCGGCCCTTGAAAATGCTGCCGACGATGTTGCGGTCGGTGGTTCGTTCGATCGAGTATTCTTCGAGCTGTCCGTTTTCGAGGAGGGCCACACGCCGTTCGAGGCGTTCGGAATTGATGATGATTTTGTTGCCGGTCTCCCTTCGGAGACCAAGCATACGTTTGACTTTGTCAATCATGAAGCTGGTGGTTTTTAGAAATGAATGAACTGGCACAGGGTTGGGAGCCTTGGTTTTCGTTGAAGGCTAGTGACGCGACCCGCGCTGGGGCGGGGGCGTCGGTTTGGAATGGGATGGTCGGCGGGGGCCAAACATGCGTTGAAAGAAATTGTCCCGTTCCGCCGGTTGCGCTTCCTCCTCGCGCTTGCGTTCGGTCGGCTTGACCGGGACGGCGCGGCGGACGACGGGCGCTTTTTTGGTCGGGGTCGGCTTGCTGCGTACCGCGGTGGCGCGGCGCACGCGGCCCCGTTCGTCGGCTTCGGGGCGGATGTCGGGCCGTTCGGAGGCGGTGGTGGAACTCATCTGGACGTCGCTCGCGGGAGCGGTCTGCACGGTGTCGGAGGGGTCGACATCGGCGCTGGTGGCGGCGAGGGTGTCGTAGTCGGGGAGGGCGGCGATCGGCGCGTTGGGGTGATCCGAGTGCGCCGGGGCGAGCGGCTTGAGCGCGACGGTGAGCTTGCCGCTTTCCAGCTCCATGCATTGTTTGAGGATGTGGGCCGAAACGGGCGCTGCGACCGCGCCGCCGCCGCCGCCGCCGGGGATCATGACGGCGATGGCGTACCGGGGATTGTCGTACGGCACAAAACTGCAAAACCAGGCGATCGACTCGGGCTGGCCCTTGTTGCTTGCCTGGGCGGTGCCGGTCTTCCCGGCGGTTTCCCAGCCGGGGACTTTCCCTTTCGATCCGGTCCCGTTGCCGCCTGCGCCGCCCCGTTCGTTGACGACTTTCCAGAGCCCGCGGCGGAGTTCCTCGATCTGCTCGGGGCTCATTTCCTGGTGCAGGTCGTAGCGGATGGTCGGTTCATCGGGGACGGCGATCGAGCCGTCTTCATTGCGGACCGGGGTGCCGTCCGGGTGGAGGACTTTCTTGACCAGGCGCGGTTCGTAGGCGGTTCCGCCATTGGCGACCATGGCGTAGGCGAGCGCCATCTGGAGGGGGCTGGCGAGGACGCTCCCTTGGCCGATGGAGGTGTTGGCGCTGTCGCCGCTGGTCCACCGCCCGTTGGCGTACCGTTCGCGACGTCGGGCCGGGCCGGGCATGATCCCCTCCTTCTGGTCGGAAAGGCCGAGGTGGTCGTACCGGTGCCCCATGCCGACGATCCCGCCGACCCGTTCCATCGCTTCCCCGCCCGCGGCGTTCCCCATCTGGTAAAAGAAGCAGTTGCACGAGACCTTGAGCGCGTCGGAAAGTCCGAGCGAGCCGTGGCGGCCATGGTTTTTGGCAATCCAGCACTTGAAGTAGTGGTTGCCGTACTGGATGCCGCCGTTGCAGGTAAATTTCTGGTTGGCGAGCCCCTTGGTCGCCCCGGCCATGGCGGTAACGATCTTGAAGGTCGAGCCGGGGGGGAAGCCGCTCACGGCGCGGTTGACCAGCGGCACCGCTTCATCCTTCATCAGCCCGGTCCAGTCCTTGGTGGAGACGCTCGGGATGAAGATGTTCGGGTCAAACGACGGGACGGAGGCCATGGCGAGGATGTCGCCGTTGTTCGGGTCGACCACCACCGCTGCGCCCCGCCCGATGGAGGGGTGGCGCAGCGCCTGTTCGACGATGTACTGGATGCGGGCGTCGATCGTCAGGTAGACGTTGGCCCCGGGCTCCGGCGCGACGATATGTTCGTCGTCCTCGATGATGTTCTTGGCGTTGCGTTTGAGGATGCGCACCCCCGGCTTGCCGCGAAGGTAGACATCCATCGCCTTTTCGATCTGCGCCTTTCCTTCGACATCGGGCTGGTAGAAGTTGAACTTGCGCACGTCGGGCAGTTCGTTGATGTCGACCGGCATCCCGACATAGCCGAGGATGTGCGCCGCAAACGCGCCGTAGAGGTATTCGCGCACCGGTTTGACGGAGATGTCGACCCCGGGCAGGCCGACGTCGTGTTCGGAAAACTTCGCGATGGTCGGGAAATCGACATCCTCGATGTAGGTGAACGGGACGAGCGAGTTGGTGTCGTAATGTTTTTTGAGCCGGGCGGCGTTGTAGTCGCGCGCGAGGTCAAGCTCCTGGAGGCGGGGAATCACCCCGGTGTTGACGATCTTGATGACATCGCTGACATCGACATCGCGCTTCATCCCGTGGATGTTGCGCTGTTCGTTGAGGAGCGGGAGGCTCCCCATCCGCTTGCGGTAGCCGCTCACCATGTCGGGCAGGTAGAAGTCGACGTTGTAGCTGGCCCGGTTCTGGACGAGCGGGATGCCGTTGCGATCGCGGATTTCGCCCCGCACGGAGGGGATGCGCACGGAAAGCTCCGAATGGCTCCCGACCCGCTTGGCATATTTTTCGTGGTCGATCACCTGCACCACCCAGAGGCGGACGATGATGATCCCCAGCGCCATCAGCATGAAGAGGCCGAAGAGGAAGAGGCGGAAGTCGCTGCGTGAAAAACGGGCCATCGGGTCAGACCTCCTCCGTCCGGTTGCGGGCTGCGGCAGCGCGCGGGTGATAGTTGACGACGCTCGAAAGCCCCGAGAGGAACCAGTAGACCAGGGGGGCGAGGGCGAGGGCGATCAACCCCGCGCCGCCGATCCGCCACCAGATCTCGCGGTTGATGACAAAGCCGGTCGCTTCGTAAAGGGCGACGCGGCGTAGCGAAAGCATCAGAAATTCGGCAAGGACCATGAGTGAAACCAGGAGACCGCTCATGAGGCAGTGGATCTCCCACCGCCCTCTCAGGAACAACGGCCTGAAACCGCTCATGACCGCGCCAAGAAGAGCATAAAGCACGATCGACCATCCGAAGGCGATTTCAACCACATTGGTGATGCCGCCCTCGCCCATCAGGGAAACCACCTGCACGGTCAGCGCGTCCCACATGAAGCCGCAGACGACGGCGAGCGCGAGCGTCAACCCGTACGGCAGCGCGAGCGCCCCGTAGAAGAAGACGACCGGCATCAGAAAGACGCGCGCCCCTTCCAGAAACGCGACCGGCGGGATGAAGTGCTGGACCACCAGCGAGCCGAAACAGGCGACAATGAGAACCAGGAGAAAGGCGATCATTGGCTCCCGGCTCCGGTTACGACAAAGACATCCTCCAGCGTCGTCAGGTCGACGGCTGGAATGAGCGTGGCGTACCCGTCAAGTTCCCGGGCCTTGAAATCCCGGAGCACTCCGATGAGAATACCTGCCGGGTAGACGCCCCCGACCCCTGAACTGTAAACTTTGCGCCCCGGCTCCAGCTCGGCCTGCTTGGAGGGGATGCGCATGCTGATCAACGGCACGCCGCCCCCGGAATCGCGTTCTCCGCTGACGATCCCCTGTTCGCGCGTCCCTTCGATCTTTGCTGCCACTTTGCAACTTTCATCGGAAATGAGGACCACGGTGGCGGCATGGTCGCTGACGACCGTTACCTTGCCGACCAGCCCGCTTTCGGTCAAAACCGGCATCTCGCGCCGGATGCCTTCGGCGGTGCCGCGGTCGATCTCGACGGTGTTCCACCAGGTCGAGGCGTCGCGGGCGATGATCCGGGCCGGGACGAGCTTGAACTCGGCCCGTTCACGGTACTCCAGCGCCTTGCGGAGCTGCCGGTTTTCGGCTTCGAGATCGCGCAGCATCGAGTTGACGGCGGAAAGCTCCTTGTTGCGGACGCTCAACTGCTGGTTTTCCACTTCCAGTTGCGCCAGGGTTTTGAGCCCGTGCCGCACGGCGGTGATTTTCTTCTCCAGCGCCGAGCCGGTTTTCAGAAACGGTGAGATAAAGCCGAGAAACGCCGACTGAATGCGCTGCGTGCCCGAAGGGCCCATCCAGAGGAACCCTCCGACCAGGATCACCACGATGATCAGCGCGGCGAGGTTGAAGCGCTTCATCATGGCGGATCGTGAGGGAGAAGGGCCGTCCGCATGGCGTGGAGCAGGGTGCCACGGTTCACGCCGGTCGTTCCCGGCCGCTGGCGCACGGGGCGCGGAGCGGTCGGGCCGGACTGGAATCGGAAAAACCGTGCATACGACATGGTTCGTCTTGTGTTCGTGGCGTCAACGCCTTTCGGGGGGATCGACCGCGCGCGTCAACCCCGGTAGCTGCGTTCCGTCGTGGCGACCTGTTGCAAAAAGCGGATCTCCTGAAGGGCGCGCCCGGTCCCTTCCGCGACGGCGCTCAAGGGATCTTCGGCGACATGGACCGGCAGCCCCGTCTCTTCGGAGAGGAGGCGGTCGAGCCCCTTGAGCAGGGCCCCGCCCCCGGCCAGCATCAACCCGCGATCGACCAGATCGGCGGAGAGTTCCGGCGGGCAGCGTTCCAGCGTGACGCGGACGGAGTCGACAATATGGGCGATCTGTTCGAGGAGCGCCTCGCGCACTTCCTGCGAGGTGATCGCGATCGTCTTCGGCAGCCCGGCCACGAGGTCGCGGCCTTTGACCTCCATCGTCGTCTCGTTTTCGATCGGGTAGGCGGAACCGATCTTGATCTTGATCTCCTCGGCGGTCCGTTCCCCGATCATCAGGTTGTAGGCGCGCTTCATGTACTGGATGATCGCTTCGTCGAGTTCATCGCCCGCGACGCGGACGCTGCGGCTGAAGACGATTCCCGCGAGCGAGATGAGCGCCACTTCGGTCGTGCCGCCCCCGATGTCGACCACCATGTTCCCGGCGGCTTCCTGCACCGGCAGCCCGCACCCGATCGCGGCGGCCATCGGCTCCTCGATCAGGAAGACTTCGCGCGCTCCCGCGTGGAGGGCCGATTCCTTGACGGCCCGTTTCTCCACTTCCGTGATCCCGGAAGGGACGGCGATGACGACGCGCGGGCGCGGTTTGGGTTTGAAAAACCGGCGGCGGCTGTGGACCTTGGTGATGAAGTGCCGCAGCATCGCTTCGGTCACTTCAAAGTCGGCAATGACACCATCTTTAAGCGGGCGGACCGCGATGATGTTGGCGGGGGTGCGCCCAAGCATCCGCTTGGCTTCATCGCCCACGGCCAGCACCTTGCTGGAACCGGCCTGAACCGCCACGACGGACGGTTCGCGCAGGACGATGCCGTGGTCACGCACGTAGACGAGCGTGTTTGCTGTTCCGAGGTCGATCCCGATATCGTTGGAGAACAGCCCTAAAAGACCACTAATCATTAAGAAATCCTCGTTCTAATGGTTGAAAATGTACAAAGGTTAAAAAAAGTCGGAAAAAATGGCAGACAGACCGCTCATCAAAAAGTAAGTCGCCCGATTTCAGCGGTCTGAACGAAAATCCAAGCCCCGTTTCTAGGGAAGGAGCGCCTTCAACGTCAAGGTAAAGCGCAAAAGGAGGCAAGAGTTGCCGCGATGGAAAGCGGTGGGTGAAGGCGCAGGGGGAGGCTTGGCGGGAAGGGGCATGGGGGAGGTGTTTTTTGGTATGCAGTTTCAATGCCATTTTCCGGAGAGATCGCAACCTGCTTTTTGGTTTTTCGCCTCTTCGCCCGCACCCGGGAGCGGCTGGCCCGGGTAGTCGGTGAAAATGCCGTCGGCTCCCACCTTGCGCAGTTGGGCCGCTTCCGCGAGGCCGTTGACGGTAAAGACGAGTACTTTGGCGCCGAGTTCGTGCCCCCGGGCGATGAGTCGCGCCCCGGCAAGCTGGCGGGGGATGTGCAGCCAGGTGGCCCGCAGCGCCTGGAGCATGCGCGAGAGTTTCAGCGCCGGGCGTGAGAGAAGGAGGCCGATGGAAGTAACCCCGGCCACTTCGGGCCGGCCGTCGAGTTCATGGCGAAGGAGGCGCAGTTCCTCGCGGTCAAACGACGAGACGACCAGCCGGTCCGGCGACCAGCGGTGCCCTTCGGCGAGGCTGCGGCCGATCTCGCGCACGGCGGCGATCGCGCTGCCGGGGCTTTTGAGTTCGATATTGAGAAAACGTTCCCGCTCGCCCACCAGCGCGAGCACTTCGGCCAGCGTCGGGATGGTTTCGCCTTCGCCGGCGTTGAGCGTCCGCAGGAAGGAGAGCGGCAGGCGGCTCACCAGCCCGGCGGCCCCGGTTGTCCGGTGCAGTTTGGCGTCATGAATGACGACGGGGTGCGCGTCGGCGGAAAGGCGGACGTCGATCTCCACGCCGTCGGCCCCGAGTTCCAGCGCGTGGCGGATGGAGCGCAGCGTATTCTCAGGTTCGTAGCCCGAGGCTCCTCGGTGTCCGATGGAGAGGAAGGGGCGTGGCATTGAGGCAATGAGGCACAAAACGGCGGGAAAGGCAAAAATTTAAGGCAACCACTGTTTGTCCCGGGGCGGCACGCCGCCGGCGGGGAGTGTTCCGATACTTCTGGTGAAGAGCGGGCTTTCCGATACAACGCGGATCGACCCGCCCGAAGGTGTGTGGATCGGGAAGACGAAGCGCGATGGGGCGAGGAAAATGAAAAGAACGAGGCAATGGATGACGGCGGTCCTCCTCCTGCTCTGCCTGGCGGGGAGGGGAGGGGTGGCGGCGGCGACTTCGGAGGTGACTCCGGCGGAGGTGGCGCAGGTGCAGGAGTTTTTGAAGAACCGGCGGCTTTACGATGGCGAGGTCAACGGCCGGATCGACCGGCGGACGGCGGCGGCTCTCCGGCGTTACCAGATGATGCACCGGCTGCGGCCGAGCGGTCGCCTCGATGCGGAGACCGAAGGCCGGATGAGCGTGGAGAAGCTCTTCCCCTCCCTTCTGGAGGAAGACAGGCGCTTTCTCGAAACCATGCAGACGCCCGCGCCTCCCGCGCCGGTCGGGGAGGAAGCTCCGTAGCCGTGCCGTTACCCGGCAAAAATGCCCCCAACGGGCCAAAAGCCATTTTGTTCCCGAACCATTAATAAATTCAGACAAACCAGTGTTGAAGAAGGAGAGACCCATGATGAAAGCATTGATGATGACCGGTTGTGCAGCCGTTCTCCTGGCAGGTTGCGCTTCCTACGATTCGGAGACCACCGTCGGCATTGAACAAAGCCGCGACGACATTTACCGGGACAGTTGGCTGACCGGCAACGAACCGGGCCGTTACTCGCAGACGGTGGAGGGGCTCCGGTCCCGCCAGCGGGTGTGGCGGGAGCCCGAGCAGGTGGAGATTACCCGCACCCAGCAGGCGATGGCGTTGCGCAAGGTGGCCCTGCAACGGCAGGAGAAGACAAGTTCGTTTGAGTCGAGCGTGCTCGGAAGCGGCAGCATCCCGCAACCATCGGGCAGTGTTTCGACTTCGTTCCCCGTGGACGAAGAGGGGCGCACCCTTTCCACCCCGAACCAGCAGATCATCGGGACGGCATCGACCGCAGGCAGGCTGCCGGCAGTTGCCGAAGGCCCGCGCGTCAACAATACGCCGATCGCCTCCCCGGTCGCCGCACGCCCGGGTTATGTCATCAGCCCCTACGCTCCCGGGTCGGGCTACGTCGATGTCACCGGCATCCCGGCCGGCTCCAATGTGCGCGACCCGTACAGCGGGAAAATCTTCCGGGTTCCGTAGCGAACGCTGCCGGGGTTGAGAGGGAGGAGCGCCCCCCGGGGGGGAGGGGGGCGTCGTGTGGCAACCGCCGCCGGTAAGGCAGCTTAAACGACGCTGCTGCGGACCCTGCGGGAGGGCTTGTGGTGCCTTCCCGCTCCGAGATGTTCCGCCTTGCCGTGGCTGGATCAACCGGCGGTGTTCCGGACCGGTGTATCCGGAAGCCGCGACGGGTTACGACCGGCCACCGGCGGGTTTCTTTTTGTCTTCCCGGTTTTTCCCGGTTCCGGCGCGGGGAGGGTGATCCGGTTTCGAGGGGCGGCCCTTCGGTTCGATAAACTCCTCCTGGGGCTCGGTCATGGTCGATTTTTCGGTGTGTGGGTTCGACTTCGCGCCCCGCTTCTTGTCCGGCTTTTGTGAAGAGGTCATTTCTCCTTGCCTCCTGCGGCCTGCGCGAGCGCCAGGTGTTCCTTCAGGACGGGGAGCGTTTGATCAATGAAGGCTTTCAGGTCCGCGGCGGTGGCTTTTTTGGCTGCCTTTTCGAATTTTGCGATATCCTTCTTATGGTCCTTGGTGGCATGCCGCGCGAAGGCCTTGTCAAACTGGGCTCCCTGCTTTTTTTCGAGCGACTGGTAGGCGGTCTGTTCCGCTGCTGGCGGTTCGGTCGGGAGGGTGACGCCATGGTTCATCGCCAGTTTCCTGAGTGCCTCGTCGGCTTTCCGGTGATCGGTGACGAGCCGCTCGGCCAACGCTTTGGCTTCCGTTCCCGTCGCTTTGGTTTTGGCAAGTTCGCCCATTTTGACTTCGCTGAGGCCGCCTGCATATGCCTCCGCGATAAAGGTTTTCTCCGCCGGGGAGAGGGGTGCGGCCTTGTCCTGCGCCCGGGCCGGGGCCGACGGCAGAAGAGCCAGGCAGAGGAGGGCGAGCGGGAGGGTCGGTTTGAGAAGGAAGGTTTTGATCATAGATGTTCTGTTTTGTGCCCCCTCATTTCGTTCGCCGGGAGAAGGGTGGTTGCGTAAAAACGGACACCATTTCCGGCGTTCCATTGTGGTGCGCCCATTGGGCCGGTGTTCCCTTGCCGCTGCCGAAATGGGCAATACGCTAGCGGGCGGTGGTGGACGACGAGAGCGAGATGAACCATACTCCCGATCGGGAATATCCACCTCCGGTGCTTCATAGCCCATCAAAATCAACCCGATCGGGAATAATCTGTTTGATTTTCACGGTGGTTTCTGTAAATATTCCCCATCGGGAAAAATTATGACAACCCAGGTCATCGGACAGGCTCTTCGCCGAAGGCGAAAGGAACTCAAGCTTAAGCAGGCGGACCTCGCTTTGGCTTCTGGAACCGGGGTGCGATTTATCAGCGATCTGGAAAATGGCAAAGCGTCGTGCCACATCGGGAAGGTGATCCAGGTTGCCGAAAGTTTGGGGTTCGAGATTCGGCTTCAACTCAAGGAGGGGCGATAACGCATGGCACGCTTCCTTGATGTGCTGCTCAACCAGCGATTGGTGGGGCAACTGGAGCAGGATGATTCCGGCTCCCTCTGGTTCCGCTACGCGGAAGACTGGCTTGCTTCGCACGATGCCGTCCCTTTGTCGCATTCGTTGCCGTTGCGAAAAGAGCCATTTAAGCGAAACGAATGTCGTCCTTTCTTTGCCGGGCTTCTGCCCGAGGAACAGAGCCGCGAGGTGATTGCAAAGGTTCTGGGGGTGAGTAGCCGCAACGACTTTGCCATTCTTGAACGGATTGGCGGGGAGTGTGCGGGAGCCGTCATGCTGGTTGCGCCCGCCACGGCTTTGAGTTCCATCGCGGGCTCTTATCGCGAACTCACCAAACCCGAACTGGCCGGATTCATTGCCCAGCTTCCCCGGCGACCCCTGCTTGCCGGGCAAGCGGGTGTACGTCTCTCACTGGCCGGAGCGCAGGGAAAATTGGCATTGGCCGTCGATCCCGATGGCGCCTACCGGTTGCCTATCGATGGGGCTCCCAGTACGCATATTCTAAAACCCGAAAGCACCCGCTTTGAGCTGCTTGTGGAAAACGAGTGCTTCTGCATGCGACTGGCAGAATTAGCCGGACTTGATGTCGCGAAGGTTCAAATTGACGATGCGGAAGGACGGAAATTTCTACTGATTGAACGGTATGATCGAATCCTGGCGCCAGAAGGATTTCCCAAGCGCATTCATCAGGAAGATTTTTGTCAGGCATTAGGTATTGCGCCCGAGTTGAAATACCAGCAGGAGGGCGGCCCCAATTTGAAGCAATGCTTTGAATTGGTGCGGAGTGTCTCTTCCGTGCCCGGCGTCGATGTCCTTCGACTTTTCAACGCCGTGATTTTTAACTTCCTGATTGGAAATAACGATGCCCACGGGAAAAACTTCTCGTTCCTATACCGGGACGGAACGGCAAGACTGGCCCCTCTTTACGATCTCGTCAGTACACAGGCTTACCCGACGCTCAGCGCTGATATGGCCATGAAGATTGGCAAAGAGCGCAATCCAATGGCACTGACGGCGAAGCACTGGGGAAGACTATTTGAGGACGCGGGCCTGAATCCAACCATAGCCGTCCGGCATCTTCAGGTGACGGCCCGGAAAGTCCTCAACCTTATTCCGAAGGTCGACGTCGCTCATGAAACCTTGCCATCCTTAGTACGGGCTAACTGCGACCGCCTGCTTGCGATCAAATGGGTCGGCGGAGGCAGCTCTTAAGAGGCTGTGAAAAAAGTCCTTCAAAGGCCATGGAGCACCTCTTTTTGCCTCTAAAGCGGATCGTCGATGCGGGGAGTGCTGAAGATCCGGATGATCGCCTCTTTGTCCGGCGAGACCTGGCTTTTTGTTGCATAGTCGCGCGGCAGCTTTCCCTCGTGGTCTTCGATCCAGTTTCTCGCTCCATGGGAGAGAAGCAATTCCACGGCCTCCGCCGGTCCGCGCCACGCCGCATAGTGCAGAGCGGTCGATCCTTGCTCACATCGTCGGTTCACGTCAGCTCCCGCGTTGAGCAAGAACTTCATGATTTCGATTCTGTCAGCGGCGGGTTCAGCGCCGCTTTGTGCTGCAAACCAAAGCGCCGTGTTTTCTCCCCCATTCACATCAGCCCCATGCTCAATGAGATAGCGGACGATCCGAACGTTGGCCATGCGGGCGGCGACATGAAGCGGCAGGAACTGGAGATCGGGCGATTTGGCATGAATTAGCGATGGGGTTTCTTCCAGTATTCCAAGAACGTGTTCGGTTTCACCAAGGCGTATCCACGTCCATAGATTTGGTTTTGCCCCGGCGGCCAGAAGTTGGGCGATGATCTCGCGGTCCCTCTCATCGCGTGGGCCGGGGATCAGGCCGCCATAAAGATCGAGCGGCATCAAGCCTTCACCGTCGGTGATGTTGGGATCGGCACCGGCGTCCAACAGAATTTCGACCACATTGGGCAGCTTGCACGTGGTGGCCAAATGCAATGGCTTGCGCGGTGCGGAACATCGGTTGGGGTCGAGTCCACGATCGAGCAAGAGTTGAGTCATGGCAAAACTCTGGGCCTGGAAAATCGCCACGGGCCAGAGATCAATATCGAGCAAGTCAGGATACTTATTCAGAAGGTGCACCATCTCCCCGGTCTGTTCGCGCCGGATGGCCTCTTTAAGTTGAGTTTTCCGGTCGGCCCCGCGCAACAGTTGAAGCTCCCGCTGCTTTGCGGGGCTTGCCTTCGTTTCATCCACCCGGCGCCAGGAATATTCCAGGGGAGTGAGAGCGGGCTCTATGATTTCACCAAAAAGGCGGAATGTTGCTTTGACATCCGTCCGGGCACCCCTTTGCAAGAGGTATTCCAACAGGTCAGGGCTTTCATTGAGCATTTCGAGTGCCCATGTCGCCACCGCATGGAAAACCGGAGTCTGCCCTCCGATGCCGTCGATGATCTCGGAAGGGGCATTAAGATCCGCGTCGTGATCCAACAGCACCTTTACGCACTCTTTCTCACCGAACTCCACCGCCAAATGGAGAAGCGTAGCCCCCCGGAGGCTGATATTTCCATTCGCACGCGAATTGGCTTGGGAGGGCAAGCGCATTCCTATCAGGGAACGATCTGCTTTTATTTGCTTGCCCAGGCTCTTGGCGTTGCCTCGATGAATGTCCATAATGACATCATCCTCCCACTGGGCTCCATGCTTGATCAAGAGATCGATGCAGCGATGCTTGGCTTCGTTCCTCCCGCGCCCATAGGTGCTCAAAACCGCGTTCATCGGCGTATTATCCGACGCGTATTTGTTTGCAAACGGGCCGAAAGAGACATCGGCTCCCGCTTTGATGAGAAATTCAATGCCTTCGGGATCGAGTCCTTCGCAAGGGGAGAGGATGATGGGGCCATAGTTGCTGCCATACTGGCCATCCGGATCGGCCCCATGTTCCAAAAGCAACTCCCCGAGAGGCCGCCGCTCCGGGTGGCGGCTCAAATTCCATGTGCCGCGCGAAAGCGCAAGATCAAGATCGTGCTGCGTGAATTCTCCCTGGGCGAGAATCGCTCTTACCTTATCGATGTCACCGTCATTAGCGGCATCCGGAAGCGGATTGAAGTCTTTCCGAGGCGTCAACTCTTTGGCCGTTCGTCCCATCGACCGGACCACGCGGGCCAGTTCCGCCCAGTTCTTGCATCCATATTCCTGGGCGAGTTGGTGCTGCGCTTTTGCCAGTTTAAGGGAGGGAGTCAGCTTGACCCGGCGTTTGGCCTGCTTTTGCAGGTATTCCAAGCTGGGATTGACAGGCAGCCGCTTGCGCGGCGCGTTACTGCGCTTCATGATAGAACCCTTTCTCTTGCGCCCGGCGGTCCGCAAAGCAGGGCGAGAATTGGTTCGCTGCCATGTTCTTTTAGAAGGCGGGTTAAAACCCTTTCCGCGGACCCGGATGCACCCTAATGTGCGCAGGCATGGTGCCTTTCGGAGGACGGGAAAGTCAAGGCGGAACCCTTGATGCATCGTGTCAAATTTCCATGGCATTCCAATGGAAACCGCCGATTCTGCGGGTCGGCCTGCAACCCTCTGAAATAAGAGGTTTTAAGAATAAATGCCGGGGAGGGGACTCGAACCCCTACTCCTCAACGGAACCAGATCCTAAGTCTGGCGCGTCTGCCAATTTCGCCACCCCGGCGCGGGCGGGCTTCAAGGTGCCGGAGGTTGCGGGGAAAGGCAACGAAAAAGGCGGGGCGGGGAGCGGCGGAATCGGGAGGGAGGAACTTCGTTTTCTCATTCTTGAAAATGAGAATCGCTACTCACCGGGAGGCGGTGCCGGAGCGGGGTTTTCGACGCCGAGAGAGAGAAACATCTGCCGGATGACCTCTTCGATCGGGGTTTCGGTGACGTTGATGTCGGCGACGGAGTGCTGATCAAGGACATGGCGGCAGGTTTCCGCCACCTGTTGGCGCGGGATTTTCAGCAAAACGGAACGCGGCGACTGTTCCGCGACCTCGCCCAGCCGCGAAAAATCGCGCGGCGTGTCGCTCTCGAAGGTAAAACGGACGATTTTGTCCTTGGAAAAGCGTTCCACCACTTCATGGAGCGGGCCGTCAAAGAAAATATGGCCGTGGTCGATGATGATGACCCGGCGGCAGAGCGCCTCAATGTCCTGCATGTAATGGCTGGTGAGCATGGTGACGATCGGCCGGTCGGCATGGTAGGCGGCGAGAAATTCGCGCACCTTCCGGGCGCTGCCGACGTCGAGCCCAATCGTCGGTTCGTCGAGAAGGAGCACCCGGGGGCTGTGGATGAGGGCGGCGATCAATTCCATCTTCATCCGTTCGCCCAGGCTCAGTTCGCGGACCATGATGTCGAGCTTGTCATCGACCTCCAACAACTCCGCCAGGCCGCCGACGATCTGGCGGAACTGCTTGCGGTCGATCTCGTAAATCGCGCGGTTGAGTTCCAGCGATTCGCGGGCGGGGATGTCCCACCAGAGCGAATTTTTCTGCCCCAGAAGCAGGGCAAACTGGCGCTTGAATTCGTTGTGTCGCTCCCACGGGACATATCCCAGCACCCGCGCCTGGCCGGAACTCGGGTTGAGCAGGCCCGAGAGCATCTTGAGAACGGTCGTTTTCCCCGCGCCGTTGGGCCCGAGGAAGCCGACAAACTCCCCCTCTTCAATGGAAAAAGTGACCTGATTGGCGGCGCGCAGTTCGTCGTAACGCCGCCGCGCCAACCCCTTGAGAGCGCCGAGAAGCCCGGCTTCCTTCCGGTAAACCCGGTAGGTCTTGGTCAGTTGCGAGGCTTCGATGGCGGGCATAAAAAAAGAGGTGGAGATCATCACGGAATCTCCACCTCCACGGCAAGCCTGTTTGCACCCGGGGGACCCGGGGGGGCTTAAATCTTGTGCCGGATACCGCGAATGGAATCCGAGAGCTTGCGAAGCCCGAGTTCGAGCCGGGTCTTGATCGTGCCGAGCGGGGTGTCGGTGGCGATGGCGATCTCCCGCTGGCTCATCCCCTGAAAAAAGGCGAGTTCGATCGCCTGCCGCTGAAAGGCCGGGAGGAGCTTGATTTTCGATTGGAGAAAGGTGCGGATATCTTCGAGGTGAATGTCATTTTCGATGCGATTGTGAACCCACGACTCCGGCTGGCGTTCGACATTGACCTCGAAGCGGTCCTTGGCGCGGCAGTACGCCTGGCGCTTGCGCAGCCGGTCGATGGCGCGGCGACGGGTCAGGGTGACGATCCACCCGAGCGGTTTGCCCTTGCTTTCGGAGTAGTGGCACGCCTGCTGCCACACCTGCATGAAGACTTCCTGGAGGAGGTCGTCCGCCTCGGCTTCGTCGTGGACGACGCGGACGATCAGCGCCTTGAGGATGGAGGAGTACCGGTCGTAAAGGGCGGCCAGCGCGGTGGAGTCGCCACAGGAAATGCCGCGCATGAGGGCTTCGTCGGACAACGCTCCCTCCTCCTGCACCGGCATGGCGGGAAGCTGCGGACGACCGTCGGTCGGGTTGAGAACTTCGTCAAGGGTTTCGGTCTGGGCTGGGTCGGGTAGGGTATTAAGCATCATAAAGTTTGGTGGGTTGCAGGACCAAGCGTAGGAGGCTCGTGGCAAACCGGCAATCGGCGCACCCCCGTTCCCTCGCCCATCCAATGGAGGAGAACCCGGTCAGTCTTCGCCTTACGCAAAAATGCCCCTGTGAATAACTATCGTTTTTGGGAATATCGTGGGAATAGCGCGGGAATAAGTCGGGCGAGCGGGGCTGAAATCCGCTCCGGGCGAGGGGTTCAACCGGCAGGGAAAGGGAGGACCATCGCGCCCGGCAATGAACTCGCCTGAAAGGGCGGCGCAAAACAGCGCTGCCTTGCGTCGCCGGGTCGCTTCTTTTAACGTCACGGTTTATTTGTCCATCCGGACCTTTTATGCCTGAAGCCACCCAACCACCCGCCTCCGCGCTCTCCCTTGCCACGCCGCTCGGGGAACTCGGGTGGTTGCCGCCTCCGCGCGTACGGGCAATGGAACGGCTCGGCCTGCTGAGGGTGGAAGACCTGCTCCTCCATTTTCCGCGTCGGCACGAAGACCGGCGGCGCTTTGACGCCTTTCCGCGCGAGGCGGGGACGGAGGCGGTCTGTGTCTGCGGGCGCGTCATCGGGGTGAGCACGCGGCGGTTCGGCCCGCGCAAGATGGTCGAGGTCACCCTCGAAGAGGAGGGGGGGCATGCCTTGAGTTCCCGGATCGTCTGCCGATGGTTCAATCTCCATTACATCACCAAATGGATCGCCACCGGGAACCGCATCGTCGTCTACGGCAAGCCGAAGCGTTCGGGCAAACGCATCCTCATCGACCACCCGGAGTTCGAAGTGCTGGAGGAGGAGGATGCGCAAAGCCAGTCGGTCCATCTCCAGCGGATCGTCCCGATCCACCCGGCCACCGAAGGGCTCACTCCGCGCCTGTTGCGGAGCTGGATCGACCGCCTGTTGAGCGAACTGGCCCCCTCGGCCCCGCTGCCGCACCCGCTCCCGCCGCAGCTTGCGGGGATTCCTTATTTCGAGGCGCTGCGGACCTACCATTTTCCCGAAAACTGGGAGGCGCTCCATTCCGCGCGGCGCGAACTGGTCCTTGCGGAGTTTTTCGAGATCCAGCTCTCCATCGCCCAGCGCAGGGCACACCACCAGGCGCAGCCGGGGGCGGCCCATTGCGGCCGGGGCGATCTGCTGGCGGCGTTTCTCAAACAATTGCCATTTCCGCTGACGCAGGCACAGCAGCGGGCGTTGAACGACATCCGTTTCGACCTCCGTTCCACGCGACCGATGAACCGCCTGCTGCATGGCGATGTCGGCTCCGGGAAAACCGTGGTGGCGCTCGGCGCGATGTTGCTCGCGGCGGAGGCCGGGTTCCAGACGGCGCTGATGGCCCCGACGCAGATCCTCGCCGAGCAGCATTACCTCAACTTCCGGCGCTGGCTTGAACCGCTCGGCGTCTCCCTTGCCTTGCGCACCGGCAGCCGCAAGAGCGAAAGCGCCCTCCCGCTGTTTGAAGGCGCGGGCGGCCACGGCGAACGCCCGCGGATCGTCGTCGGCACCCACGCCCTCCTCTACGAAGGGGCGGGACTGGAGCGACCCGGGCTGGTCGTCATTGATGAACAGCACAAGTTCGGCGTCCTCCAGCGCAGCGCGCTCATGCAGGGCGAGGTGACGCCCGATCTCCTCGTCATGACGGCGACGCCGATCCCCCGCAGCCTGACGATGACGCTCTACGGCGACCTCGACCTCTCCGTCCTCGACGAACGCCCGGCCCACCGGGGGGAGATCGTCACCGCCGCCCGGCGCGCCGACAAGCTGCCCGATGCGATCGCCTTCATCCGCAAACACCTGGAGCGGGGGCGGCAGGCGTTCATCGTCTATCCGCTCATCGACGCTTCGGAGCGGCTGGAGGCCAAGGCCGCCGTGGACGAGTTCGCGAAGTGGGAGGCCGCTTTTGCTCCATTCCGGTGCGAACTGCTGCACGGTCGGCTCGGGGCGGAGGAAAAGGAGGCGGTGATGGAGCGCTTCCGCACCAACCAGAGCCAGTTGCTTGTCGCTACGACGGTGATCGAGGTCGGCATCGACGTCCCCAACGCCAACATCATGCTGATCGAAAACGCCGAGCGCTTCGGGCTCGCGCAGTTGCACCAGTTGCGGGGGCGGATCGGGCGCGGCACGCACCGTTCCTACTGCATTCTGATCCATGCCGCCGAAACGCCGGAGGCGGAGGAGAAAATGGCGACGCTCGAAGCGACCAGCGACGGCTTTCTGATCGCGGAAGCCGACCTGCGCCTGCGCGGTCCGGGCGATCTCCTTGGCACCAGCCAGAGCGGCCGCCTGCCGACGCGGCTTGGCAATCTGTTCGCCGATGCCGACCTGATGGCGCTCGCCCGCAACGCCGCCACGGCACTTTTTGTGGCTGATCCCGAACTAAAAAAGCCCGAAAACCGTCCCTTTCGCGATCTTCTTTCGAGAAGGAAGGCGTGGCTTGGCGGCGGATAAGCTTTTTTTAAGGCTGCTTTCCCGTTTTTCGGGGGTTGACGCCCCTTTTACTCTTTTGGTGCCCGGAATTCTTTTTTCCTTAAAAAAGCTCTTCATTTTAGCCACTCATGAAACGGTTTCTCATCTTCGTCGCGGTGATCGCGCTCATCGTCTACGGTCTCTCGCGCTGGAACGCCAGCCGCACGCCCAACGCCCCCCACGTCGTCCCGGAGGTCTTTACCCCGGCGACGCCGAAGCTCGACCTCAACGGCGTCGAAGTCCTCACCGCCATGGACGAGGAGTACACCCGGCTGGCCGAGGCGGTGATGCCGTCGGTGGTCAGCATTTATACCTCCCGCGTGGTGCATAACACCGTGCCCGACCCGTTCGAGTTTTTCTTCGGCCCGCGCCGTGGCCGCGGCCCGATGGGGCGCGACTCGATCCAGAATTCCCTCGGCTCCGGCGTGATCGTCTCCAAGGAAGGGCATGTCTTGACCAACAACCACGTCGTGGCCGATACGGACGACATCAAGGTCAAGCTCCGCGACGGGCGGGAATTCACCGCGCGGCTCATCGGCAACGACCCGAAGGTCGACATCGCCGTGCTCAAGATCGACGCCGACAACATCGAACCGCTCGCACTGGGCGATTCCGACCGGATCAAGGTCGGTTCGCTCGTGTTGGCGATCGGCAACCCGTTCGGTTTGCAGGAAACCGTGACGCACGGGATGATCAGCGCCATGGGGCGGCAGCTTTCCGATGAAAACAGCATCGAATTTCTGCAAACCGACACGGCGATCAACCCCGGCAACTCCGGCGGTCCGCTGGTCAACCTGCGCGGGGAGGTGATCGGGATCAACACTGCGATCGGCAATTTCTCCGGCTCGGGGACGTGGCAGGGGGTCGGTTTCGCCATCCCTTCCAACGCCGCGCGGCGGTCGATGGAGAGCATCATCCAGACCGGGCGCGTCGTCTACGGCTACCTCGGCGTGGCGGTCGACGCGCTGACCCCGGAGCGGGCGGCGCAACTCGGGCTCAAGACCGACCAGGGGGCGCTCGTCGAGGGGGTGATGCCCGGTTCGCCCGCTGAAAAGGGGGGGATTGAAGCCGGGGACGTGATCGTCAGCTTCAACGGCGACAAGATTGACGATGTCCGCCAGTTGCTGCGGCAGGTTTCGAAGGTGGCGGTCGGTTCCACGGTGAAGGTCGAGGTGATCCGCAACGGGGAAAAGAAGGAGCTCGAAGCGCTCATCGAAGAACAACCGGCGGACTTCCAGAGCGAAGCGCCCGCGCCCGCTCCCAACGCTCCCTCGCCTTTCGGCCAGCCCGGGCCGCGCAGCCAGCAGCGCCCCGGGCCTCGCACCTTTCCCTTCCAGCAACCTTTCCGCAACCCCCGGCGGCAGCCGCAGCAGCCGCAGCAACCGCAGCCGCAGCGCCCCGCGCCGGAAGTTTCGCAGGGACCGCTGGCGGGGATCGAAGTCGCTTCCATCCCGGAAGACCGCCGTTCGGATTACCCTGAAAACGTCAACGGCGTGCTCGTGACTTCGGTCGATCCCTCCCTGTTTCGCGGCAGCCAACTGCGCCCCGGCGACGTGATCGAGGAGATCGCGCGCCAGCCGGTGGAGAGCGTGGAAGATTTCAGGGAGATCGCCGCTTCGCTGGAACCGGGCCAGAGCGTGCTGATCTCGATCTGCCGGGGCAAGGCACGCTCGTTTGTCGTGGTGCCATAGGCCCGGGAGGGACCCATCCCGCATGCACGCCGTGGAACTCAAAGCCCGGATGATGGATTGGCCGAGCCTGCGCCCGGTCGTCCTGCATGTTTACGAGGATGTGGTGCCGCCGGTGGGGCGCGACGCGCGTTCCTCTTCTGTCGGCAATTATTACGCCTGGCTGCTGCTCAAAGGGGAGGTGCGGGTGGAAAACCACGGGCGCGTGACGGTCGCCGGGGCGGGAAGCTGGGTGGTGGCGCACCCGGGGCCGCGCTACCAGAAGTTTTCCGGGGATGCCGTGATCCTCTCCACGCAGTTCCAGGCCCGCTGGCCGGACGGGCAGCCGTTGTTTGACGAAGGACTCTCCATCGCGTTTCCGGCGGCGGAGGCGCGGGAGCTGGAGGCGGCGGCGCGGCGGATGCTCGACACGGTGCGCGAGCGGTTTCCGGTCAACCCGCTTGAAATCCGTTCGGCCTTGCTGACGCTGGAGGAGTACCTCACCTTTCAGCACCACGGGAGCGCCTTTCTACTCCTCCTTTTCCGGGAACTGGAGAAACGCGGTTTGATCCCGTCGCGGGTCGGGCAGACCGATGAACGGCTTCTGGCGGTGCTGCGCCGTCTCGACGGGTGGCCGCTCGACCTGCCGCCCGACTGGAAGCATATCGCGCGCGCCTGCGGGCTGACCGCCGACCATTTGAGCCGGATGTTTCAGGAAGCGTTCGGGCTCTCCCCCGCGAAGTACCTGGCCAACCGGCGCTGCGACTACGCCCGGCGGCTGCTGGGGCATTCGGCGATCGCGATGAAGGTGATTGCCGCCGACCTCGGGTTTCACGCTGCGGCTGATTTTTCGACCTGGTTTCGCCGGGCGCACGGCGTCTCCCCTTCGGAGTACCGCCAGCGGGCCGGGTGGGCGGAGCAACCGTGAAGCGGGTCAACTTTTTCCCGGTTTTCTCCAATCGCCTTTCATTGAACCCGCAGCCCCATCGGTGGATGATGGCGGGGTCATGAGCACCACCACCCTTTCCCCCCGGCGGATCATTGATTGCGATGTGCATTGCAATCACAGCATCGAATCGCCCGACGGGCTCGATCCCTATATCCCCGAAACTTTCCGCACGGCCATGGAGCTTTTCATGGCGACGCGGCCGTCGCACGGCTATCGCAACCCGGCCGGGCAGGTTCACCGGAGCGACTGCGACTACCGTTCGGCGGAGGGGTTTGAGCGCGACCACCTCGACCGCTACGGCATCACCTTTGCCGTCATGCAGCCGCAGCCGACGATGGACTACGGGTTGATCCACAACGCCGACATCGGCACGATGCTATGCAGCGCGGGGAACGACTGGCAGGTCGATCATTACCTGAACCGGAGCGAACGCTACCTCGGCTCCATCTGTGTCAACATGAGCGATCCGGCGGGGGCGGTCCGGGAGATCGAGCGGCTCGGGGATCATCCCCAGATGGTCCAGATCCTCGCTCCGGGGGAGGCGCTGCTCCTTTACGGGCACCGTTTTTATCACCCGGTCTATGAAGCGTGCGAACGCAAGGGGCTTGTCTTTGCCCTTCACCCGGGTAGCGAAGGGTCGTTCCGTTCCTCGACCCCCGTGGGGCGGCCTTCTTCCTATTTTGAGTGGCACACCTCCCTGCCGCAAACCTTCATGGCGCATACCGGCAGCCTCGTGGCCGAGGGGGTGTTTGAGAAGTTCCCGGGGCTGAAAGTGCTTCTGACCGAGGGCGGCTATGGCTGGCTCGCGCCGCTGATGTGGCGGATGGACAAAAACTTCAAGGCGCTGCGGGCCACCGTGCCGTGGCTGCGCGAACTGCCTTCCACCTATATCCGGCGACAGGTCCGCCTGACCACCCAGCCGGTGGAGGAACCGGCCAACCCGGTTCACGCCATGCAGATGATGGAGATGATCGACGCGGAAAACACCCTCTGTTTCTCCAGTGACTACCCGCACTGGGACTTCGACGATCCGTTCCGGGCGTTTCCCAGCCGGACTCCGGAAGCATTGATGGAGCGCATCCTTTGGGGGAATGCCTATGAACTTTACGAGAAGAAGCTGGCCCCTCTCATGAAGGCCCGCGAAACCGAAGGAGCCGCACGATGAGCGCCTGCCCCGGAAAGATCGACGCCGCCTTTGCCGCCGCCCGGCAGGCCCCCGAACCGCCCGGGGGAAAACGGGGGCGGCTCCGCGTCGGGATCGCGGGCGACTTTGGCGAAGGGCTTTGCACCATCGTGGAGGAAGGAAAGCTCTCCATCGGTGTTTACCGGATCGGCGGGCGTTTTTATGCGATCCGCAACGTCTGCCCCCACCAGGGAGCGCCGCTCTGCCGGGGGCGGCTGATGTCGACTCATGCGCCGGGAGAGGTCCACCAGTACCAACCGGCCCTGCAAGGTCGGGTGCAGCGCTGCCCATGGCATGGGTGGGAGTTTGACGTGCCGAGCGGCAAGGGGTTGTACGACGATCGTGCGCGAGTCAAGACCTACCGTTGCGAAGTCGATGCGGAAGGGGTGCTCTGGGTGGAGATCTGAAGTTTTTTTTCGTTTTCGGGGCCGGGCATGATATCAAGGGAGATATCATTCCCCGAAAATGAAGCCGCTTTCCTATCTCCAGCGTGGGCTGGTCGACCTGCTGCTCCTGTTGCCCCTGTTGTTTCAGCTTTGTCTGTTGGCCGGGGTTTTTGCAAGAGAGTGGATCGGCGACGGTCCATGGTCTCTCAAGTCGCCCTGGTCATCGCTACCGGGGATTCTTCTTGCCGTCGGCCTCCTGCTGTTTTGCTGCCGTTGCGGTCGTCGTTTGACGCGGCGTTTTGAGGGGGATGGGCGCCTTGTCAGCCGTTATCTGCCGGTGATCATCCCGGCAGGTTATACGATGCTCATGGCCTTGATCGCCATCTTCCGTTTTGCGCCCGAAAACGGGGCGGTCTTCGGACCGTTCACTTCCTTCTTCTCCCTGGCGCATCTGACTTCCGCGCCGATCATTTTTCTGATCTTTATTTTTTCCACCCCCTCTCCGTGGATGTTCATCATCCCTCCCCTGGCGATCTATCTTGCCTATACGATCGGGCTGGTCCTCGGTTTTCGGCAACGCTCCCTTCCGGCGACTCCCTTCTCCGCCCGCGTCGCCGTTGTGGCCCCTTTTCTCGTCGCCTTCGGGCTGTTTTACTGGCGGGCTCATACGCTGCGCACCGGTGTACTGAAAGCGGAACGGTTGGTTGGCTACCTGGAACAGGCTGCGCTCGAACGCCGTCCGCTGGAACGCTTTCAACCGTTGGAGCCGGGCAACGAACTGGTTCCAATCGACGCTCCCGGCTTCACGATTGCCAGCGATCACCCCCGGCTCGACGGAGCCACCGCCCTCCAGCCGGTTTACGCTGCCGCCGCCCAGGCGATCTATGCGGGGGTGGACGCCAAAAGCATCGCTCCGCTGGTCGCCTGTTCAAAAACGCCCGATGCGTACAGGAAACTGATCGCCGGGGAGGTCGATCTCATCTTTGTCGCCGAGCCGTCGCTCCGGCAACGCGCCGATGCCGAAGCCGCCGGGGTCGCCCTTCACCTGACGCCGATCGGCAGGGAGGCGTTCATCTTCTTTGTCCATGCGGAGAACCCCGTCACCGGGCTGACCACCCGACAGATTCGCGATATCTATACCAGAAACATCGTCAACTGGTCGGAACTCGGGGGAGCATCGCTGCCGATCCTCCCGTTTCAGCGTCCCGCCGGTTCGGGCAGCCAGACGGCGCTGGAACAGACCGTTCTCAAAGGGACCCGACCAGCCCGCGCCTTGCGGGAGGAGGTGGTAGAGGGGATGGGCGGCGTCATCCAGCGGGTCGCCGCCTACCGGAACAGCGAAGCGGCGATCGGTTATTCGTTTCGCTTTTACGCAACCGGGATGAACCCGGTGCCGGGAATCAAGCTTCTCGCCGTCGACGGCGTCCCGCCGACCCGCGAGACCATCCGCAATGGCAGCTACCCCTATACGGTCGATCTTTATGCCGTCACCGCCGGTAGTGCCAATCCCCATGTTGCGCCTTTGGTGGAGTGGTTCCGTTCGCCGGAAGGCCGGAAGCTGATCGACGAGACCGGTTATGTCAGCCTGCCGTGAGAGCCCCTTGAAACCAGCCGCCCGGCAAACAGCAGCAGGAGCGCCCCTGCCGCGAGGGCAACGCTGCCCGGTTCCGGGATGGCGGCAATGCCGACCGTGAGATGGTCGAGCTGAATCTCGTTTCTTAGTTGCAGGCTCCAACCGGCGAAATGGGTGGCGTCAAGGTCGGTGCCATACCCCATGAGGATGCCGTTTTCAAACCCCGGCAGGAGTTCAAAGGCGTCGCTGTTGACCGGCCGGTAGTAGAGATACCCAAGCGAAGCGGCGAGGTCGTCGGGTTGCAGATCGACCACCAGCGCGAGTTCATACCACTGATGCGCGGTGAGGGTGAGATTGCTATACGTCCAGTTGCCGTCGGCATCCGCCATGCCAAACTCCTTGGAAGCCAGCCCGAACGCGCCGACGGAAATTCCTTCGCTGTTTTGCAGGTTGATCCGTACATTGGACGAGTTGCTGCCGCTCCAGTTCAGCCATGCGGAGAAATAGACCGTGGCATCGGAGGGAAGCGCCGGTGTGACGGTCTGCGCCGGACTGGTCACCGACTGGTTCTGGCCGTTGGTGGTCGTCAGAATAGTGGAGTGGGGGTTCTGCGTCGGGGTGCGGGGAGCGGCTCCGACAATATCGTCGTTATTGCCGCCGCTCCACCCGGGGAGGCTCGTCACCTTGGCGCCGACCCCCAAGGAGTTGAAGTCGAGCACCAGTCGCGGCTCCTCCGGTGTAAAGTCGGGAGCGGCGCTGAGGGGAACCGGCATGGCGGCAGCCAGCAACAAGGCGCAACCGAGCCGGAGGAACGAGGTTTTGATGGGTGATTTTCTGTTTTTCATAGTGGGGAATAGAAGGTCAGAGGCTGTGAAAAAATGATTTTAATGGCCTCGGAGCCCCTATTTTTAGCCTATAACGAAATTCTGCCGACCGCCTGTATTCAGGGAATACAGAAGGGAGAAGGAATGCAGTTAGAGGCAA